>BNJS01002630.1_pt1 | contig 387962 bp, 463 predicted proteins | sample 8540461 | NCBI WGS metagenome assembly BNJS01 (sample SAMD00202454, study PRJDB9452) | human saliva metagenome | isolation source: human saliva | place: Japan
TAGAAATGAATTTTTTTGAGAGGAAAACAATGAAAAAAACTAGCAACCCTTCTTTTTACTATCAACTGTAGCCCTTGTTGGATGTACTAGTATCCAACGTAGTCTCCGTGGTGATGAATATGTCGACTCCAGCATCTCAGCTGAAGAAAGCTCAAAAGCAGCTGCTCAGGCTGCCAAAGATTTGAATGACGCATTGACCAATGAAAATGCCAACTTCCCTCAACTTTCTAAGGAAGTTGCTGAAGATGAAGCTGAGGTCATTTTTACACACAAATCAAGGCGATATCCGCATCAAACTCTTTTCCAAAAACTAGCACCTCTTGCGGTTGAAAACTTCCTTACTCACGCTAAGGAAGGCTACTATAACGGCATCACCTTCCACCGTGTCATCGATGGCTTTATGGTCCAAACTGGAGATCCTAAGGGAGATGGTACAGGGGGCCAATCTATCTGGCATGATAAGGATAAAACAAAGGACAAGGGAACTGGTTTTCAAAAAAATGAAATCTCTCCTTACCTATACAATATCCGAGGAGCCCTTGCTATGGCTAACACTGGTCAACCAAACACCAACGGTAGCCAGTTCTTCGTCAATCAAAACTCAACAGATATTTCAGCTAAACTCCCTACAAGCAAGTATCCAAAGAAAATCATTGAAGCCTATAAAGAAGGTGGAAATCCAAGTCTAGACGGCAAACACCCCGTCTTTGGTCAAGTCATTGATGGTATGGATGTTGTTGACAAGATTGCCAAAGCTGAAAAAGATGAGAAAGACAAACCAACGTCTGCTATCACCATTGATAGTATAGAAGTCGTGAAAGACTACGACTTCAGCAAAAAATAAGCCATCAACAGATAAGGAGACGATGACATGATTTTATTTTGGGGTTCTAAAGGTTATCAGAAAGATTTGGGACATACGCAAACTGCGATCGAATGTGGTCACTGTAACAATGTTGACACTTGGGAGATTGTAGAAACTGGACGCAAGTTCACCCTCTACTGGATTCCACTTTTCCCTTATGGTAAGAGTTACTTCGTTTCTTGTCCGATTTGCCACTACGGTAAAGAAATTGAGAAATCTGAAGTTGAAAACTATTTAAATTACTAGTCAAAAAGGCCAAGTCATTTCGACTTGGCTTTTTTACTGCTTTTAAGTTAGCTTGTTAAAGTCCCAGATTTGGTCCATCCAGCCTTCATAGAAGTCTGGTTCGTGACAAACCATAAGAATGCTTCCTTTGTATTCTTTAAGCGCCCGTTTGAGTTCTTCCTTAGCATCCACATCTAGGTGGTTGGTCGGCTCATCCAGCACTAAAACGTTGTTTTCACGGTTCATCAAGAGACAGAAGCGTACCTTGGCTTGTTCTCCACCTGATAAGACCTGAATCTGGCTTTCGATATGCTTAGTTGTCAAACCACAACGAGCAAGGGCCGCACGGACTTCTGCTTGGTTAAGTGCAGGAAAAGCATTCCAAACAGCTTCAAGAGGTGTTTGACGATTGCCACCTTCTACTTCTTGCTCAAAATAACCAAGTTCTAGGTAGTCGCCACGTTCGACTTCTCCAGCGATTGGTGGGATAATGCCCAAGAGAGACTTCAGGAGAGTTGTTTTTCCCGATACCATTTGGCTCCAATTATTGCAACCTTTTGATTGCGTTCAAAGGTAAGATTTAAGGGTTTGGTCAGAGGACGGTCATAACCAATCTGCAAGTCCTTGGCTTGGAAGATAAAAACGCCCTGGCGTACGAGCTGGTTTGAAATCAAAGGATGGCTTTGGTTTCTCGCTTTGGAGTTGAATGATATCCATCTTGTCGAGTTTCTTTTGACGGGACATGGCCATGTTTCGTGTTGCAACACGCGCTTTGTTTCGAGCGACAAAGTCCTTGAGGTCCGCTATCTCTTTCTGCTGACGTTCGTAAGCCGCCTCTAGCTGAGATTTCTTCATGGCATAGACTTCTTGGAACTGGTAGTAGTCACCAGAGTAACGTGTCAACTGTTGATTTTTCCACATGATAAACGATATTGATCACGTCGTTGAGGAAAGGAATATCATGCGAAATAAGGACAAAAGCATTCTCATAGTTTTGGAGATAACGCTTGAGCCAGTCAATGTGTTCGGCATCCAGATAGTTGGTTGGCTCGTCCAGCAACAAGATATCAGGCTTTTCAAGGAGAAGTTTAGCCAAGAGTACCTTGGTTCTTTGTCCACCTGACAAGGCTGTTACGTCTGTATCTATACCATAGTCCATGACACCGAGGGCACGCGCCACTTCATCAATCTTAGCATCCAAAGTATAGAAATCTCGACTCTCCAAACGGTCTTGGAGTTCGCCAACTTCTTCCATCAGTGCATCAATATCCGCTCCGTCCTCTGCCATTTCCATATAGAGCTCATTGATACGAGTTTCTGCTTTAAATAGCTCATCAAAGGCTGTACGCAAGACATCACGCACAGTTTGACCTTCCTTTAGCACAGCATGCTGATCCAGATAGCCAGCAGTCACATACTTAGACCACTCCACCTTTCCTTCGTCAGGTAACATCTTACCAGTCACGATACTCATAAAGGTTGATTTTCCTTCACCATTGGCACCGACTAAGCCGATATGTTCTCCCTTGAGGAGACGGAAGGAGACATCTTCAAAAATTGCACGATCACCAAAACCGTGACTTAAATTTTTAACTTCTAAAATACTCATTCTAATTCCTTATCTTATTTTTATGCAGTCCTTTATAGAGGAGCCAAGCCAGATAGCCTCCCAAGGTATTGGTCCACAAATCATCAATCTCAAAGACGCGATTAAAGTCGAAGAAAAAGTCTAAGACCAGTTGTGTACACTCGATTCCTAGACTCAGAAGAAAACTGAGAAGGATGATTTTTTTCGTTTGCCGCAAGTTTGGACAGAGGTAGAGCAGTTGAAAGACCAGAGGGAAAAGCAAGAAAACATTTAAAATGTTCTGCAAAAAGATCCAAATAACTTGTCCCAAACTAGTCACTTCACCTAGATTCCAAAGGGAGTTTAAGGGAGTTAAAAGAAAAACCAGGCGTCCAAAAGTTTGAATACCTGGAGTTTCCACTCCTGTAGGAAGTTGAGGCTGGGGAGTAAAACAAAAACAGACAATGCATAGACTGTAAACAGCCACTCCCAATCTTAAGATTAATTCTCTTTTTTTAGTCATTTTATGGATTTACCGCTGCGACTGCCTTCTGGCGGTCACGTTTCATTGTATTGGAACGCAATTGTCCACAAGCTGCATCAATATCTGTACCATGCTCTTGACGGACAACACAGTTGACCCCTTTTTTCTTGAGGGTATCGTAGAAGGCCATCACGCGCTCTTTAGGACTACGGCTATATTGGTCATGCTCACTAACAGGGTTATAGGGAATCAAGTTTACATAAGACAATTTCTTGATGTTCTTGAGCAACTCCGCCAACTCCAAGGCTTGTTCTACACCATCGTTGACTTCATTGAGCATGATGTATTCAAAGGTCACACGGCGATTGGTTGTTTCGATATAGTACTCAATAGCAGCAAAGAGTTTTTCAATCGGAAAGGCACGGTTAATCTTCATGATGCTTGAACGCAATTCATTATTGGGTGCGTGAAGAGACACAGCCAGATTAACCTGTACACCTTCATTAGCAAAGTCACGAATTTTATGGGCCAAACCTGAGGTTGAAACCGTGATGTGACGAGCACCGATTGCCATCCCCTTGTCATCATTGATGGTACGGACAAAATTCAAAACATTGTTGTAGTTATCAAATGGTTCACCAATTCCCATGACAACGATATGACTGACACGCTCGTCCTGACCACGCTCATCAAAGTATTTCTGAACCAGCATGATCTGCGCTACAATTTCACCGTTATTGAGGTCACGTTGCTTCTTGATCAAGCCTGACGCACAGAAGGTACAACCAATATTACAGCCAACCTGAGTGGTCACACAGACTGACAAACCGTAGTGTTGACGCATGAGTACTGTCTCAATCAACATGCCATCTGGCAACTCGAAAAGATACTTAACAGTACCGTCAGCTGACTCTTGTACAATCCTTTGTTTCAAAGGATTGACCACAAACTGGTCATTGAGCTTAGCAATCAAATCCTTGGAAAGGTTGGTCATTTCTTCAAATGACTGGACACGTTTACGGTAAAGCCATTCCCAGATTTGATCTGCTCGGAATTTCTTTTTCTCCTTGTTCTAATACCCACTCTTGCATGGTTTGACGTGTTAAACTATAAATAGACGGTTTCATCTCTTCTCCTTATTCTCTATCTATTTCTGACGAATGACAAAATGGCGCTGTCCCTTGTCCTCTTTCTGAGACTTTTGGTCCTTATGACGACGTCTATTTCGCTTATCCGCATTTGGTTTTCTCTTGTTTTGCGAAGGTTTCTTGCCTCTTCTAGGAAGGTTTTCCTCTTCCTTTTTACGCAATTTTTTGTCAAATGAAGCCCGTTTCGGTGCTTGATTTTCTAGGACAAAATAGGCACAACCATAACTACAGTACTCCAAAAGATAGTCCTGTAAGCGACTGATCTTTTCAATTTTTTCCTCTGTTCGATCGTCTTTGTAAAAACCACGTAGGCGGAGCTGTTCATTACTCCAGTCCCCCACGACATAATCAAACTTGGTCAACACTTCTGAAAAGCGTTGATTAAAGACTGTCACATCGAAAGCATCCTTGATATTTCAACCAAGGTAAAAGCAATCCCTTCAGTCTCAACCTTATCCCCATTTACTTGAAATTCTGGGCCAGGAAACTTGTTATAGTTGTATAATTCAGGTGCAATTTCTTTACGCATAGTCTTCCTTTTCCACGATTACTTAACACTCTATTTTACCATATTTTCTACAAGTTGGCACGAATATCCTGAAAATGAAAAAAGTCTGACGATTCTGTCAGACTTCTGCTTGAAAATCTTAAAAAGAGAAGATTGACTCTTCCCTCCATATTTTTTATTTAGCTGCTGCGTATAGCTCGTCTACTTTGTTCCAGTTGATGACTGAGAAGAAAGCTTTGATGTAGTCAGGACGAACATTGCGGTATTTCACGTAGTAAGCATGTTCCCAAACATCCAAGCCCAAGATTGGTTTTTTACCTTCTGAGATTGGTGTATCTTGGTTTGCTGTTGAAGTCACTTCAAGCTTCCCTTCTTTGTTGACAACCAACCAAGCCCATCCAGAACCAAAGCGAGTTGTAGCTGCTGCTGTAAAGGCTGCTTGGAACTCTTCAAATGAACCAAATGTTGCATCGATTGCTGCTACAAGTTCTGCTGATGGAGCAGTTTTTCAGGAGTCATCAATTCCCAGAAAAGAGCATGGTTCAAGTGTCCACCACCATTATTGATAAGTGCTTGACGGATATCAGCTGGGATAGAGTCTACATCAGCAAGCAAAGCTTCAAGGTCTTCACCAATTTCAGGGTGTTTTTCAAGAGCAGCATTGGCATTGTTGACATAAGTTTGGTGGTGTTTGTCATGGTGCAAGTGCATTGTTTCTGCATCGATGTATGGTTCCAAAGCGTCGTATGCGTATGGAAGGTCTGGTAAGATAATAGCCATCTGTAATACCTCTTTTTCTTTCTATATGAAAATTATAACGCAATCATCCTCTTTTTTCAAGTTTTTTGCTCAATTTGCTTCTGCCGCGATCTGCAAAAGTGCCTTTTCAAACAGGTACCCTTTTTCATAGACACCTGTCTTAATCTGGTAGTCCGTTTCAATTAAATAAGAAATCGCTCGCTTGAGAAAGGCCATGGAAATCCCTCTCGAATCTCTCAGTGCAAACTTGATTTGATAAGGATTAGGGTTGCGCCCCAAGTAAGTTCCCAGACTGCTTGCAATCTGCGATTCCGTCTGACCAGTCTCTGATAAAATCTTCACTTGGGTAAAGGTACGAAACTGTCCTAACATGACAGCTATGAGCTTGATCTCATCCTCCCCTTGCAATGTCAAATCTCTGACCAAGTCACGGGCCTGATCAATCTTTTTGCCCAAGATAAGCTGAGTCAAATCAAAAAAATATTGTCCTGCAGAGTCTTTTGGAATAGCCTCGACAATGTCCTTCTCCTCAATCACGCCGTCTGATTTATAAGACTGTAAAAAAAGGAGGTTTTTCTGGATTTCACTAAATTGAAAACCAGATTTGAGAAGTAGATTTTCAAAGGATTGCCCCACAAACTGCAGACCTTGTGTCTGACTCCATTTTTGGAAATACTGGCGCAGTTCTTGTTCCTTGGGTTCAATAGCATCAAATACAGTCGCATCTCGTTTGAGCAATTTGACCAGCCGTCTCTTACTATCTAGCTTTCCTTCTGCAAATATCAATAACTTGGTTGTTGGCGAAGGGTTATCAAGGTATGCCTCAAACGACTTGAACTCATCATCTGCTAAAAAGCGTTTCTTGGCTGTTGTGATATCGACAAAATGGTCTAATATCACGATTTTCTCATCCGCAAAGAAAGGGAGACTGACCAGCTCCAACTCTAAGTCTTTATAAGCTACTTCTTTCATATCAAAGTAAGCAAAATTGAGATCAGCTGGATCATAACCAATCTGTTTCAACACTTGACTCTTCATAACTTCAAACTGGCCCTGATCTGTCCCTGTAAATAGATTCAAGCTAGATAGATTTGATAACGTCAACTTCTGACTGTCTTCAATGGCAAGCATCATCTCTCCTTTCTTCTGATTTTTTATTAAACTTAATCAATATAGCGCAATTTCCCACGGAAATCTTCTAGGCTCTCGTATCCTTTTTCCGCCATGATTGCTTTTAGTTCATTGGTAATGCGTTCAAAAGCACTGATACCTTCTTTGTGAAGAGTGGTCCCTACTTGCACCATACTAGCACCGCAGAGGATATGTTCAAAGGCATCACGACCCGTAAGAACGCCACCCGTTCCGATGATTTGGATTTGGGGATTGAGACGTTGGTAAAAGGCGTGCACATTCGCTAGAGCAGTCGGTTTGATATACTCTCCACCAATGCCACCAAAACCATTTTTAGGACGAATCACGACTGACTCGTCTTCTATGTAAAGACCGTTTCCGATAGAGTTAACACAGTTGACAAACTTAAGTGGATACTTGTTAAAAATAGCTGCCGCTTGATCAAAGTGGACAATATCAAAATATGGTGGCAACTTGATTCCAAGAGGTTTGGTAAAGTAGGCAAATACTTCTGCCAAGATACGGTCTGTTGTCTCAAAATCATAAGCAATCTGAGGTTTTCCTGGAACATTTGGACAAGAAAGATTAAGCTCTGTCAGTCCTTTGAATTCACTATCTTGAACTTTTTTCAAGATGGTATGCGTTTCCTCTGGAGACATGCCGACTAGGGAAAGGAAGAAAGTACGGTTCGGCTCTTTTTCCTGCAAGTCCAAAAGATAGTCCAAATAATAGTCTAAACCATTATTTGGTAAGCCCATGGAGTTGATAGAACCAAGTGGAACATCCTGATAACGTGGCTCAGGATTGCCCTGACGAAAGTCCAAGGTCGCTGTCTTCGTGACAAAAGTACCCGCTGCTGAGTTTTTGACCCCTTCAAGCTCTTCTATCGTCATACAAGCCACACCCGCTGCATTCATCAAGCAATTGTCAAACTCAAAGCCAGCAATTTGTGTTTTCGTTGATACCATGATTCTGATCCTCCAGATTCCTTTTATTTCTAATATTATACCATACTTTAAGATTTTCTCTTTGAGAAACTAATTTCTATATAAAACGTTCGGTTTTGTAAATTGAAAGAATTTTTAGAAAATTTCTGTTTTTTTCTTTACACTCAAAAAAAATTCTGCTATAATGGCTCATGTAATAAAATATAACAACAAAAAGGAGAACGATATGACATCTGCTAAAGACTATATCCAAAGCGTGTTTGCAACTGTGAAAGCTCGTAACGGGCATGAGGCTGAATTTCTCCAGGCGGTTGAAGAATTCTTCAGCACTTTGGAACCTGTATTTGAAAAACATCCTGAGTATATCGAAGAAAACATCTTGGCACGTATCACTGAGCCTGAGCGCGTAATTTCTTTCCGAGTTCCTTGGGTTGACCGTGATGGAAAAGTCCAAGTGAACCGTGGTTACCGTGTTCAATTCAACTCAGCTGTTGGACCATATAAAGGCGGACTTCGTTTCCACCCAACTGTAAACCAAGGGATTTTGAAATTCCTCGGCTTCGAACAAATCTTTAAAAACGTTTTGACTGGACTTCCAATCGGTGGAGGTAAAGGTGGATCAGACTTCGATCCTAAAGGGAAGACTGATGCTGAAGTGATGCGCTTCTGCCAAAGCTTCATGACTGAATTGCAAAAATACATCGGACCATCTCTTGATGTACCTGCTGGTGATATCGGTGTTGGAGGACGTGAAATTGGTTACCTTTACGGACAATACAAACGTCTTAACCAATTTGATGCGGGTGTCTTGACTGGTAAACCTCTTGGATTTGGTGGTAGCTTGATTCGTCCAGAAGCAACTGGTTATGGTTTGGTTTACTATACTGAAGAAATGCTCAAAGCTAATGGTAACAGTTTTGCTGGTAAGAAAGTGGTTATTTCAGGTTCTGGTAACGTAGCTCAATATGCTCTTCAAAAAGCAACTGAACTCGGCGCTACTGTTATCTCTGTATCTGACTCAAACGGTTATGTCATCGACGAAAACGGAATTGACTTTGATCTTTTGGTTGATGTTAAAGAAAAACGCCGTGCTCGTTTGACTGAGTATGCAGCTGAGAAAGCAACTGCTACTTACCATGAAGGTTCTGTATGGACTTACGCTGGAAACTACGACATCGCTCTTCCATGTGCGACTCAAAACGAAATCAACGGCGACGCAGCTAAACGTTTGGTTGCTCAAGGCGTTATCTGTGTATCTGAAGGTGCTAACATGCCTAGTGACCTTGATGCGATTAAAGTCTACAAAGAAAACGGAATCCTTTACGGACCTGCCAAAGCTGCTAACGCTGGTGGTGTAGCTGTATCAGCGCTTGAAATGAGCCAAAACAGCCTTCGCCTCTCATGGACACGTGAAGAAGTTGATGGACGCCTCAAAGACATCATGACAAACATCTTCAATACAGCTAAAACAACTGCTGAAACATACGGACTTGGTACCGACTACCTTGCAGGAGCAAATATCGCTGCCTTCGAAAACGTAGCAAACGCTATGATTGCACAAGGTATTGTTTAATTAGTCGATACATCCTATCGGAGGACAAATGATGAACTTACGGCCAATGGAAGTAAGAGATAATCTAGCTGTAGCACAACTCATTCGAGCTAGTCTTGAAGAATTCGGGCTTGACAAACCTGGAACAGTCTACTTTGATTCTCATCTAGATCATTTGGCCGACTACTATCAACAGCAAGAGAGAGCAGCTACTTTATTCTGGAAGATGAAGGTCAGCTGGTTGGTTGCGGTGGCTTTGCACCTGTGTCTGATAAGATTGCTGAATTACAAAAACTGTATGTCACTAAAAATAGCCGTGGCAAAGGTTATTCCAGCAGGTTGATAAAGCGGATATTCCATGAAGCCCGCCTAGCAGGTTATGAACAACTTTATCTAGAAACCTCTACTGAACTGGCTACGGCTGTGGTAATCTATCAGCACTATGGTTTTACAGCATTGCAACAACCACTTTCTAACGCTGCCGGCCACCCAGCTATGAATATCTGGATGATAAAATCCCTCTTATCAGATGAATAGATGTTAGTATACTATGGTCGACTCGAGGACATCAGTATCAAGCTCCTCAAGACAGCTAAAACAACTTTTAAAAATGTAGCCAATGCTATGATAGTAAAGGTATTGTTTCAGCACTATCACACTAGAAGAAATCCGACTGCTTATAAAAGCAGTCGGATTTTTATATATCTAATTTTTCAAAAAATTTGCCTGTTAACTGCTTTTCTTTTAGCTTCTCAAGTAGCTCATTTTCCAGAAAAGGACTTAGTTCGTCAAAATCTTGACAAACCTTAAAAACAGTCTCTCTGTCCAACTGACCATAAGCTAATTCGTAATAGTCCTTATTATGCTGCCAGTTCTGGTCATAGTTGACATCTGTCCGTTGATAGTAAACGATGTTTTGCTTCGGAGTCAGGTAAAGCTTCTGTGTTAGAATGCTTTTCTGATCTTTAGATAACTTGCTACGACTGAAAATCTTAACACCTTGAAAAATCTTGCGCTCATGAATTCCTTGATCTGTCACCTTCAATTCAATTCTTTTATAGTGCATACTATCACCTCCTGAAATTACCTACATTATATCATGTTCTGGCAAATTTTCAAACAAAAGTGTCATTTCCAAAAGTCTTCAGTCGCCTCTAAAATCTCTTCTGTTGGTGTTACTGTGGCCTCAATAATGCTCTTGCCAGTCTTTTTCAGATAGGCTTGTATAAGATGATAGCCATAAGCATAGCCTGCAGCATAAGGCATACCAACCGGTATTTGACCTTGAATCTCAGCAATTTCATCACCGTAAAGATAAGGAGCCATTTCCGCCATACCTGTTAGCTGAAGCTGACTTGAGATGATGGGCTTAATCTCTTCTAACTGCTCTGGACTGGTTGAAGTAACCCAAGGCCCAATGAGATCCTTACCATAGAGCTCAGCCGCAAAAGACTCTGCCAATCCTTCACTGACTACCCAGTCTGCTAGTGTCGTCTGCTGGTTCCATTTGACAAATTGGAAGCGGACATTGTGATTGCACTCATGGGCTAACGCTGCCTGCACACGGGGTAAAGTATAGTCATTTGGTAGTAAACTAAGCATGAGGTAGCCTGGAATTCCTCCATCTCCGCTGTAACCCTTATTGAGCTGTAGCATAGGTTTTTCTGGATTGCCCAATAAAATAGTAAAATAGTAATCCTCAACCTCTAAGTCATAGCCAGCTTGCTCAAAAAGACCAATACTCCTCTTGATGGTATCTTGACAATCCTGCCAGAGTTGATCAGAGCTCAGAGCGTCGATAGCCGGTCTATCCTTTTCTGATAGAGTTCCGGGCAACTGATTCATAAAGCCAAGTAGGAATAGAGCATCAAATCCTCCAGGGTACTTTGCTTTCAAAGGGATGTGTTGCGTTTGGTATTTCATTGCAAAAGGTGCTAATATTTTAGCTCGAAAGAGACCTTCTCTCTTTTCTAAAGGAAGCTCAAGCATCTCCTGATAAACTTTATCTGAACGAATCATATTGATTTGCATAATAATCTCCTTTCTTATCTACTATTAGTATAATCCCTTACCTAGGGTCAGAGTCAAGAAGAAAATTGAAATATCTATTAAAATTTCATTGAAATTACCTCAAACCGTTCGAAAATTACCTTCAATAAAGTTCTTTAATACTGAGATTGTAATATCCGGAGTATCAATAAATTAAAAACTTACTTTTCTACTGTTCATAGGAATGATGATACCAGAAAAAAATAAATCCTGAAGGGTAAAAACTTGTATTATTTTTTATGGAAAGCCTATTATTCAAAACTTGTTTGTCTCCTAGATAAACTATATAATTAGTTTGCCCCATTTGTACCCCATGAAATATAAAAAGAAAAACCGCTACTCCTAAGAATAGCGGTTTTATCATGTTTTTAAGCTACTAATGTAGTTGCTCTATTATTTAAGAGTAACTGAAGCTCCAGCTTCTTCCAATTTAGCTTTGATTTCTTCTGCTTCTGCAGTTGGAACGCCTTCTTTGATGACACCTGGTGCACCATCAACAAGTTCTTTAGCTTCTTTAAGTCCAAGACCAGTGATTTCACGTACAACTTTGATAACGCCAACTTTTTTGTCACCAGCAGCTGTCAACTCAACGTCAAATGAGTCTTTAGCAGCACCAGCGTCAGCAGCACCAGCTGCAGCAACAGCTACAGGAGCAGCTGCAGTTACACCAAATTCTTCTTCGATAGCTTTTACAAGGTCGTTCAATTCAAGGATTGAAGCTTCTTTAATTTCAGCAATAATGTTTTCAATGTTCAATGCCATTGTTATTTCCTCCAAATAAGTTTTTAATTTTATAATAGTTTTTTCGTAGCTAAGCTACGCTGCGTAGCTTAAGATTAAGCTGCGTCTTCTTTGTTGTCTGCAACCGCTTTGACTGCAAGAGCAACGTTGCGCACTGGCGCTTGAAGTACAGAAAGGAGCATAGAAAGAAGCCCTTCGCGGTTTGGAAGAGTTGCAAGAGCAACGATTTCTTCTTTAGATGCGACAGCGCCTTCGATTGCACCACCTTTGATTTCAAGTGCTTCAGCGTTTTTAGCAAAATCGTTCAAGATTTTCGCTGGTGCGATAACATCTTCGTTAGAAAATGCTACTGCAGATGGTCCAACAAAAACAGATGCAAGATCTTCAAGACCAGCTTTTTCAGCTGCACGACGTAAGATTGAGTTTTTAATGACTTTATACTCAACTTCGCTTCCACGAAGCTCACGACGAAGAACTGTATCTTGTTCAACTGTCAAACCACGAGCGTCTACAACGACGATTGATGCAGCAGCTTTCATTTTCTCAGCTACTACGTCAACTAGTTCCGCTTTCTTAGCAATAATTGCTTCACTCATTAGTGTGTTCACCTCCGTAATTATTTTGCTTGGGGAATTTTTCCAAAAGAAAAACGCGCCCAAACCTAGACACGAAAGTACAATACGCTTCTTTTTACATGATACGTTTTGTCCTCGGTAGGATCTTTATGAGTCGAGCTCCCCTACTGTCTTAGGCAGTTTTTTCAAACCGTATATAAGTATAGCATAGACAAAAAAAGAATGCAAGATTTTTGCAAACTTTTTTTAAATTTTTTTAAATCTCTACTGTCAAAACTTTGCCTTGCTTAACCACCTGTTCTCCAGCGATATAAACATCATCGACATCACTGGATTTGACAGCATAAACCAGGTGAGAGAGCATATTTCCTGAGGTTGAAGATGGATTTTTCCTTGTGGTTGAATGACCAGAAAATCTGCCTGTTTGCCGACTTCTAGGCTTCCTATCTTTCCTTCCATTCCAAGAACCTTAGCACCCTCTATCGTCAGAGCTTTGAGGGCTGTTTCAATAGGAAATTGGCTGGCATCTCCACTTTTCATCTTTTGAAGAAGGGCTGCTGTCCGTCCTTCCTCAAACATATCTAGATTGTTATTGGAAGCAACCGAGTCTGTCGCAATCCCCACTGCTACTCCTGCTTTTTGCAGTTGGATGATTGGAGCGATCCCTGAGGCCAGTTTGAGGTTACTAATAGGATTATGGGCGATTGCCACATGAGAAGTTGCCAAGCGTTCAATTTCTCTCTCGTTTAGCTCGACCCCATGAGCAAAGACAGACGGATGATCTAAGTAACCTAGTTCTTCTAGAAAGGCGAGAGAGCGTTTGCCGTATCGTTTCAGGATAATTCCTGATTCCTCCTTGGTCTCCGCCACATGAATATGGATAGGAATGTCCAGCTCTTTTGCCATATCTAAGCTCGCTTCCAGCAAGTCTCTACTACAGCTATATGGAGAATGTGGGGCTACCATAACTTTGAAATTTGGATTTTCATATCCTAAGATTTCCTCTATAATGGCTCGTGTTCTACTTATAGTCTCAGCAGTTGTTTCTGCCTCTGAAGAAAAGAGGGTCGGTGAGAAATAACAACGCATCTTGGAAGCCTTAACTGCCTGATAAATTTGCTCAATATCCACACCATTGGGATTATACATATCGTTGAAGCTTGTTGTCCCTGACTGGAGCATCTCCGTCAGAGCCTCTTTGACCGACTTGGTAGTCATGTCAGGAGTAAAGCCTGCTTCTGCTGGCCAGATATAGTCATTGAGCCATTCATGGAGATTGCTATCATCCCGAATCCCTCGCAAACCTGTCATAGCAGAATGGGTATGGCAATTGACCAAACCAGGCATGATCCAGGCTCCCTGATAGTCTATAATCTGCTCAGCTTGCTCTAAAATATCTGGCTCCTCTTGGCCGACATAGACGATTTGAGAGTCCTTAACGGCTAAGATACCATCCAGATAAACATGGAAATCTTGGTCACAAGTCACGATATTTACATGCTGATAGACTTTCATTGTTTTCTCCTTCTAAGACCCTGATTTCTAGCTATTGTAACAAAAAAGTCACCCGAAGGCAACTTTTTTTCCATAATAATTGCAAAATAGAAAGGATTATTCAGAGCTAAAAGCTGCTGCTTTTTGCATTTGGTAATACTTGCCCTTTCTAGCCATGAGGTCATGATGGTTCCCATACTCAACAATGTCACCATCTACCAAGACGAGAATCAAATCCGCATCCTGAATGGTTGACAAACGGTGAGCAATGATAAAGCTTGTGCGCCCCTTCATGAGTTTGGCAAAAGCATCCTGAACTAGCACTTCTGTCCGTGTATCGATGGAGGAAGTTGCCTCGTCTAAGATAAGAATCTTGGGGATAGCTAGAAAGACTCGGGCAATGGTCAAGAGCTGGGCTTGCCCAACAGAGAGGGATTCTCCTGCATTTCCAACTTGGTATCGTATCCCTGTGGCAACTGTTGGATGAAAAAGTCTGCATTGGCTGCCTTTGCAGCAGCAATCACCTGCTCCCTACTGGCATCAGGATTTCCAAAGGCAATATTGTCATGAATGGTCACTTGCTTGAGCCAAGTTTCTTGGAGCACCATGCCAAACTGCTGTCTCAATGATGCTCGGGTATAATCGTAAATAGAACGACCGTCTAACAAGATATCTCCCGAGTTAATAGGATAAAAACGCATGAGGAGATTGATGAGAGTTGACTTACCAGCACCTGTTGGACCAACGATGGCTACCTTGCTACCAGCTGGGATATCGATAGACAAATCCTTAATCAAGATCCTTTCAGGATTGTATCCAAAAGAAACATGCTTAAAGGAAATGGCGCCCTTGACTTGGTCACTGGTCAAGACTTCTTTACCTGTTTCAGCAACCTCAGGACTTTCTAATACAGCATAGACGCGCTCTGCACAAGCGAGAGCACTTTGCAACTCGGCTAAAACAGAAGAAATATCATTAAAGGGCTTGGTGTACTGTTGGACGTAATTCAAAAAAGTCACTAAACGTCCGATGGTCAAGGTGGACCCCATCATGATACGATAGGCTCCCACTCCAGCAAGAAGAGCATAGATGAGTGCATTAACAAAGCGAGTCGAAGGATTAACCGTTGATGAATAAAGATAGCTGACTGAGAATAACCTGCGTAGTTGGCATTCGCCTCATGCAGTTTTTTGATAAACTCTGTTTGAGCATTGAAGGACTGGATAATAGTCTGCTGGCTAAGTGATTCTTCAATCAACTGAGTCTGAATCCCCCTGGTCTCTGTTTGCTTCTGAAAGAGATGATAGGACCGTTTGGCAATAAAGCGTGAAATCACCATGGACAGGGGCGTCAACAGCAAGACCAAGAGGGTCATGAGAAGGTGAATTTGGAGCATGGCTAGAATACTAACCAAAATCATCAAAACACCAATGAAAAATTGATTGAAAATCATGGTCAAGCCAGCTGCCAACTGTTCTATGTCTGTGGTCACACGACTGACCATCTCTCCACTACCCTGCCGATCCACAAAAGCAATCGGTAAACGATGGAGCTTATGAATGATTCGCTCTCGCAAGTCTTTGGTATAAGAGAAGATTAGACGATTATAAAGAAGAGGATTGGCCCATTGTACCAGAGTATTTCCTATGACCACCAAGATCATCTGGATAAAAATCTGCCAAAAAACTGGTGAAGAACCAGCCACTAGAACTTGGTCAATGACCTGTCCAATCAGAATAGGTAGGTAAATTGATAAGCCAACTTGGGCAATAGTTCCTAGAAAGGCTAGGAAAAGGAGGAAGGGATGGCTTGCTAAATCTATGGCCAAACGTTTGAGCGTCTGGTTTGCGGTTTGTCGTCTCATGCTAGTCCTCCTTTCCATTTGAGATGCGTTGATTTCGCGATAGACTTGGCTAGTTTTCATCAAGTCCTCGTGCTTGCCAACAGCTAGGAGCTCACCTTTTTCCAAGAGGAGAATCTGGTCAGCCATCTGAAGTGTCGAAGTCCGTTGAGAAATCAAGATTAAGCTCGTGTTAGGTAAGTTTTCTCGAATTGCTTTCAAGAGCTTGGACTCAGTGATGGTGTCGAGGGCCGAGGTCGCATCATCTAGGATGAGAAATGGAGCTTGTCGCAAGACTGCTCGGGCAATAGATAGCCTTTGTTTTTGTCCGCCTGAGAAATTTCGCCCTCCTCCCTCAACTAGGGCATCCAAAAGTCCTTCCTTTTCACTGACAAAATCCTTAGCTTGCGCAATCTCCAAGGCCTGCCATAGTTCCTGGTCAGATACTTCTCGATTGAAACCTAGAGTCAAGTTGGAACGAATAGTTCCTTTAAAGAGTTCGACCCTTTGGGGCACGTAGGCAATCCAAGACCGCCACTGCTCCAAATTACGAGGACTACATCCATCTCGATAAAGATCAATGCTCCCCTTGTCTGCTGGATAAAGACCAAGTAAGACTTGCACCAAGCTTGATTTACCTGAACCAGTTCCCCCAATGATACCAAGGATCTGCCCTTGATTCATATCAAAGGAAATGTTTCTCAGAGAAGGCTGGGCCGCATCAGGATAGGTAAAGGTTAATTCTTTGACTTGCAAAACCCGATCACCGGTAGCTTGCTTTTTCTTCTAATTCTGAAAAAAAATATCTTCTGGAGCTTCGGTAAAAACTTCCTCAATTCTCTTGGCTGAGATATAGGACTGGTTGAGAGAATTTATCAGCATGGCGAGCTTAACCAATTCCACCAAAAATCTGTAAGAGATAGTTGATAAGGGCAATCAGGGCACCTTGACTGAGTAAACCTCCTTGAATTGAAATATAGCCCTGCCAGATGATGACGAGAAGAGTTCCATTGACAATCAGATAAGTCAGAGGTGTTAACAAACTAGACCAGAAACCCGTCTTTTCTTGCAATCTAGCATAAACTTGGTTAAGGGTTTGAAAAATCTGTAACTCTCGTTTTTCCTGACCAAAAGCACGAATAACTCGCATGCCTTGTAATTGCTGGCGCGTTTCCTGAACCAGCTGATCCGTTTTCTTTCTGAGACTGCTGTAGAGAGGATTGACCAGTCGAGAGAGACCGACAATGACAATCGTCAAAATGACAACCATAACTAAGAACCAGAAAGTCAGCTCAGCCGAGATGCGATAGGCCATAAAAATGGCTCCAAAAACGATAATAGGCGCTCTCAAAAAGAGACGCAGGAATTGATTGATACCAGTCTGAATCTGGTAAGTATCCGAAGTCAAGCGAGTCACCAAGCTAGAAGTTGTCAAACGATCTCTGCTGTCCTTGGGTAATGAAAGAATATGACGATAAAGGTCGTCTGTCAGTTCTTTGGCAAAACCCACCGCAGCCTTAGCTGAGTAAAACTGGGCTACCAAGGCCACTAAAACGCCAATCACTGCAAAGATAAGGAGCAGGCCAATCTGCATCCAGAGATGCCCTTGATCTCTCTGGGGCAAGGATTGGTCAACAATCCCAGCAATCACCATGGGAACTAAGAGCTCAAAAACAGCTTCTAGCAACTTGAACAAGGGGGCTAAAATGGATTCTTTGATATAGGGTTTGAAGTAAGATAGTAAGTGTTTCATAGATCCCTTCTATTCTTATTCTGGAAATGAAGAAAGTGGGAAGCCCCACCCTCTCAGTTTTATTTGTTTAAGTAAGGTAATAGATAGCCATATCCTGCTTTTTCCATCTCATCCTTGGCTATAAAGCGTAAGGAAGCAGAATTGATACAGTAACGGAGGCCACCTAATTCCTGTGGTCCATCTGTAAAGACATGACCCAAGTGAGCATTTCCTGACCGAGAACGAACCTCGATTCGCTCCATTCCATGGCTCAAATCCTTGTAATAGTGAATCAATTCCTTAGAAATCGGACGACTAAAACTTGGCCAACCACAACCTGAGGCAAACTTATCCTTAGCAAAAAAGAGTGGCTCCCCTGTCGTGATATCTACATAAATCCCTTCTTCAAAAGTTTGGTCATAAGCATTACTAAACGGCGCCTCTGTAGCAGCTTCTTGCGTTACTCGGTAGGATTCTTCAGTTAGGTTTTCCTTTAACACCTCTTGACTAGGCTTTTCATAGTTAGAGGCATCAATCAATGGCTTCTCAGCATCCGTCACATCGATATGACAATAACCTGAAGGATTTTTCTTGAGATAGTCTTGATGGTAGTCTTCTGCTAAAATGTAGTGGCGAAGTTTCTCCACCTCTACTGCAATCTTTCGACCCAGTATACGCTCCTGCTCCTGCACCACTGTGTAGATAGCTGGCAAGTCTGCTTCATCCTGATAATAGATTCCCGTTCGATATTGGCGACCACGGTCATTCCCTTGTTGGTTAATAGACAAGGGATCAATAACACGGAAATAATAAAGCAAAATCTCTCTGAGTGACACAGCCTTCTCATCATAAATCACTTGAACAGTCTCTGCATGGTCTGTTTCCTTGAGCAACTGGTAATTGGTCGTTTCGACTTGGCCATTAGCGTAGCCGACACTGGTTGCTAGCACTCCTGAAATTCGTGAAAAATACTCCTCTAGGCCCCAAAAACAACCACCTGCTAGATAAATTTCTGCCATCTTTATTTCTCCTTTATCAAGTTTTTAACTAATACTCTTCAAAATCTCTTCAAACCACGTCAGCTTACATCTGCAACCTCAAAACCATGTTTTGAGCAACCTGCGGCTAGCTTCCTAGTTTGCTCTTTGATTTTCATTGAGTATAAACTTCTTTTCAAAAAAAGGATAGGAAGCCCTCAGGTCGAGAGTTTCCCCATCCTATCCTCTATTTCTTTACTTTGTTTGGACACGGACACCTTGGGTATCAACTTTCAAATCATGCAGTTTGCCTTTGAAAGGTTGCTTTTGCAATTCTGCCTTAATAGCTGGCATCTTGTCATGAGAAGCCAAGACCATAACTGTCGGTCCGGCACCAGAGAGATAGGTCGCATAGGCTCCATTCTCTTTAGCTACTTGCTTAATCGTAGCAAATTCACGGACCAGACTTTGACGATAGCGCTCGTGGAAGAGGTCCCCCTCGATTGCTTGACCAGCTGTCACCATATCTCCTGCTAACAAGGCTGCAACGGCCACATTGGCGATAGAACTAGCTGCAACAGCTTCCTTGTAGGACAATTTCTTAGGAAGGACACCGCGGCTGTCTCGAGTGCGCAATTCATAGTTGGGAATATAAGCTAGAAAATCACACTCTGGGAAGGCAGCCACAATCGCTGAAACATTTCCTTCAACAGAACTTGCAATAACGAGATTGCCGTAAATTGCTGGAGCTACATTGTCAGGATGTCCTTCAATCTTGGTAGCCAACTGCAATTTGTCGTGGTTAGATAAGTTGAGATTGCCCAGTTGGTTAGCCAGTTCAATTCCAGCAACGATAACCGAGCTAGAAGAACCCAAACCACGCGCCAAGGGAACATCACTGGTCATTTTCAAGCGTCTCGGTTGCAAGTCAGGCGCAATTTGCAAGGCAATCTTAAGCAAAAGATTACGCTCGTCATGGGGAATCCATTTGCCAATCTGGTGTTCAATCAACCACTCATCCCGTTCTTCACAAACCTCAATTTGAAGATACTTGGTTACAGCTACACCGACCGAATCAAAACCTGGCCCGATATTGGCACTGGTTGCAGGTACAATAATCTTCATCCTATTCTCCTAACACCTTGAAGGTATTCAAGAGGTCAAATTCTGAAGCTTTGGCCAACTCAGCTGAAACATTCTCAAGCTGCGCTTTATTAATCTTATGAGTGATAATCACTACACGCGCCTTGTCACCCTCTTTACCATCTTGGAGGATTTGCTTGAAGGAAATATCTTGAGCGTTGAAAATCTCAGCCAATTTCAAGACCTGACCTTTTGAGTCTGGAGCCAAGATTGAGAAGTAGTAGTTAGCTTTAACATCTTCTGGATTTGCCAAGACTAGGTCACGGCTATATTCGTTGAAGTCTTTACCGATGGTACCATCATTCAAGCGACGAACGATACGGACAATATCTGCTACAACACTTGTTGCAGTTGGTTTTTGACCCGCACCTGGTCCGTAGTACATAGATTCACCAATACCGATAGATTCTACAAAAACAGCGTTCATTACCCCATTCACACTGGCAAGTGGATGTGCTTTAGGAAGGAAGGTTGGAGTTACTTCCGCAGCAATACCAGAAGGAGTTTCCTCGATAGAACCAACCAATTTCACTACATAGCCAAGGTCTTGGGCTACAGCTACGTCTTCTGGTGTGATGTTGCGGATTCCCTTGTGGACTACATCGTCAAAGGCAACCTTCATACCAAAAGCAAACTGGCTCAAAATCACCATCTTGTAGGCTGCGTCAATCCCATCCACGTCATTTGTAGGGTCGCTTTCTGCAAAACCAAGTCTTTGTGCTTCAGCCAGAGCATCATCGTAAGACCAGCCTTCTTCGACCATCTTGGTCATCATGAAGTTGGAAGTTCCGTTAACGACACCAAGAACGCGCGTAATTTTGTCAGAAGCTAATGAATTTGCCAAAGTACGAAGAATTGGAATCCCACCAGCAACTGCTGCTTCGTAGTAAAGTGCTACCTTATGCTCTTTAGCGATTTCTAGCAATTCTGCACCATGGACAGCCAAAGGTCCTTGTTAGCAGTAACAACGTGTTTCCCAGCTTCTAAGGCACGAGTGATAAAGGTCTTAGCTGGTTCGATACGCCCCATCAATTCCACTACAATAGTAATGTCCTTGTCTGATAAAATATCATCTACATTGGTCACAAAGTTAAAGTCATTTCCTGCTGCAAGCAAGCGGTTCTTTTCATCTTCATCCTTGACCAATACCTTGGCTACTTCAATCTCTGAATGAGCTGACTGAACGATTTTTTCTCCATTTTCCTTTAGTAGGAATGGCACACCACTTGCAACGGTACCAAATCCGAGTAAAGCAATTTTAACTGTCATGTTTGTCTCCTAGAAATTTTCTGATATAGCCATTATAACAGAATTTTGTGAAAATTCCTATTATAGTAAATCACTATTTCGATCTAGAAAAGAAAAAACGAATCCCATGATTCGTCTTTCTTGATAAATGAAAATTGATTTTAAAAATTATGAACGAATCTTTTGCAGACCGAGAACTGCGTCATGGTTAATCAATATTTGCCCATACTCTTGCAAAACGGAACGACTGATGTCACTGTCGTCTGCAAATTCACGCATACGAGCCAAGAGCCAGGCCGGATATGGACTAGGATGATTTTCTACATCGACTAAGATTGTCAAATAGTAGTGCCCATTCATCTTATAGAGCTCAGAGGTTTCCATCTGGTAGTTAACCGTCTTTGCAAAAGCAACTAAGTCAGCAAGGCTTGCAAAGCGCAGGATATAGTAGATATAAGGTTCTTTCTTACTCTCAGTCTCCTTGTCTGCCTGCTCTTGCTCTTCTTCCTTTGCTTCGACCTGCTCTAGAGATTGGATGGCCTCAATATCGTCCTTGGTCTTATCTGCAATGCTCTTTTCCAAGGTTTTGAGAAATTCATCTGGCGACATTTGGGCTAATTCTTCCATGTCTGGTAGATCCGCCAAATCTTCAAAATCCAGATTTTGGTCAATCTTGGATTTGGTCACAAAGACGTCGACCTTGTCTGGTTTTGGCGTTACACGAAAACTCAGCATGCCACTATCCAAGAAATTGTCTGGCATCTCTAACTCATCTAGAATAGCATAGAAAAACTCTTCAGTTTTTTCCTGAGGAACGAGAAAGTCTGCAATCTCCATTCCTCGGTCCATCAAATCATCTAAAGTCATTGTGATTTTCAGTGTTGTATCACTAATTTGTTTCATCTTCATATCTAGTAACCTCATACTTTCAGTCTATCTATTATACTAGATTTTTACGATTTTATCAAAAGAATGAAGCGAGAATGTGATATAATACTAGATATGATTTTAGATTTAAGAAAGAAAGTTCAATGAAAAATATAAAAGTAAATGCCTTGGCCAGCTTGCTGGTCAATATTCTCAATATCGTTTTTCCACTGATAACCAATCCTTATCTGACGCGGATTCTCAGCAAATCCAACTACGGTTATTTCAATACAGCTAATACCTGGGCAAGTTTCGTTATTCCACTAGCTGCCTTTGGAATATACAACTACGGGATTCGAGCTATTAGTAAGGTCAAGGATGACAAGAATAAAATCAACTACGTCTTTTTCTAAGTTGTTTTTATATCTCGGTTTTCACCCTCTCCTGACGACAGGTATCTACTTCCTCATTATCTTCTTTGACACCAGCATTGAGAATCTGAAAGTCCTGTACTACATCCTAGGGGCCCAAGCACTCTTCCAATTTCTCAATATCGAATGGATGAACGAGGCTTATGAAAACTATGCCTTCATCCTCTATAAAACATTAATTATTCGAATTACCATGCTGGTCGCTATCTTCGCCTTTGTTAAAACGGCAGATGATATCGTTCCTTATGCTATCGTTATGACAGCGACCACTATCCTCAACTACCTGCTCAGTTTTCTTTGGATTAAGAGAGAAGTTTCTTTTGTTAAGATTGGTTTCGTCGAATTAGCTAAAGCTTCTAAACCACTCTTTACTATGCTTCTCCTAGCAAACGCTAATATGCTTTATACCTTGCTAGATAGAATGTTTATCACCAAGGGACCGGATGAGAACTATATTTCCTACTATACAATTGCCTATAGTATCGTCATGTTGATTGCCAGTGTCTTGAGTGGAGCTATCAACGTCAGTATTCCACGCCTTGGCTACTATCTCGGTAAAAAGGATTACAAGTCCTATAATTATCTCGTGAATCAAGCGGCATCCTTATTCTATTTCCTTATGGTTCCAACTAGTATCGGGATCATGATATTGGGACGGTACGCAACTGTTATTTATTCTTCTGAAAAATATCTTGAAGCGGGTATCGTAACTAGCGTCTTCGCTTTTCGTACCATCATTTGGGCTATAGAGTTGATTCTTGGTAAACAGATTATCTTTATCAACGACCATGAAAATCGCTTAACTGCCTTCTACTTCCTTGGTGGTGGGGCTAATATACTATTAAATAGCATCTTGTATTTCAATAATATTTTTGCACCTGAGTATTACATCGCTACGACCATTATCGCAGAAACTATCGTTGTTTTACTTGAAATTCATTTTATCAAGAAACACCAACTGATTAGTTTAAAAGAAATTTTTATAACCTTAACACGTTATAGCATTATATCCCTTGGTTTTATCCCAATCTTCTATATTTTCAAGATGATTTTCCAAATCAATTCCTACACAGTAAACTTCAATATGATTCTCATGGTTCTTTCTACCGTAGCAACTTGTGGTATCTATTACCTCTTGACCCTCTTTATCACCAAAGACAAAACACTCCACTATGCACTGAACCTTGTACTTGCAAAATTAAAACGAAATTAAAAAATCCCCTACTGATAAATTAGTTGCCAGTAGGGGATTTCTTCTTTATTCGTTTTCTTTCTTTTCAGAAGCGTTGGCTTCTAGATTTGAATCTTGTTTAGGTTGTTCAACAATAGAGGAATTAGCTTCTTGTTTCTGTTCTGGCTTGACTGCATCGCTATTTACAGCAGCAACAGCCTGTTTCCAGATTCCTTCTTCGTTTACTTTGTAACCATCAGGTGTTGTTGCGTTCTTCAACAAAGAACCATTAGCTTGGAAATAGTACCAATTACCATCAAGCTGTTTCCAACCCGTTTGCATAGCTCCTGATTCATCAAAGTAATAATGATCACCATTTACTTTATGAAGGCCAACCAACATGATGCCATCTTCAGGATTTAGATAATACCAGACGCCTTTGTCTTTATCCAACCAGTTTTCATGGCTCCATTTGATTCAAAGTAACGGTAATGATTATCAAACCATTTCCAGCCTGTTTGCATGGCACCAGATTTGCTAAAGTAATATTGCTTACCATCTACTTGATGGAGGCCGACTAACATAACGCCTTCCTTACCTTCAAGATAATACCAGGCATCACCATCTTTCAACCAACCAGTTTGGAGTGCGCCAGACGTAGCGTAATAATGCCAAGAATCATTTGACCACTGCCATCCAACTTGCATAGTACCTGCAGAGCTGAAGAAATAGTTCTTACCGTCAATCTCTTTAGATCCTACAGCCATAATACCAGTTTCTGGATCCAAATAATACCATGATTCTTTATCTTTCAACCAACCAGTTTTCATAGCACCTGAGTTCGTATAGAAGTACCAGCTATTGTCTTGCCACTTCCAGCCAGTCTGCATGGCACCACTAGCATTCAAATAGTAACGAACACCATTTATATCTTGTCTGCCAGTTAACATGATGCCATCTTTATCCAGATAATACCATGTTTCCTGATCCTTGACCCAGCCGGTTTTCATAGCTCCAGAACTTGCAAAATAGTTCCAGTGACCATCAACAAATGCCCAGCCAGTTTGCATGATACCTTCTTGATTAAAGTAGTATGTGCTTCCATTGATATTCTTTTTACCGATGGTCTTTAGCCCATCCTCATCATAGAAATACCAATTTGAATCAATCTTTTGCCATGTTGAAGGCTTACCTGCTGTTTGGAGTGCACCACTTTCGCTAAAGAACATCTTCTTGCCATTATAAACTTGGTGTCCTGTTAGCATCTTCCCATCTGCCGCAAAGAGATACTTTTTCCCTCCAATTTCAGAGAGCTCGCTAAATCGTCTAGCACCATTTGATTGGATATAATACCAAGAGTCATCTAGTTTGAACCAACCACCAGTTTGCATTTTTACCATTTTGGTTCAGATAGTAATCATTCCCTTTGGCATTTTCTCCCCAGTCGTCGTTAAGGTGAAGCCAGCGACCTGCTTGCATTTGTCCTTTTCCATTAAAGAAATAAGTGGCTCCGCCAATCTCTCTCCAGCCGATAGCCATTTCTCCGTCAGTCAAACGATATTTCCAATAACCATCTTCTTGATACCATTTTTTTCGTCAACTACAGGGATATTAGGGAAGGTATTTGAAACATTTGCAAATCCTTTATCGCTAATATCAAAAACGGTAGCGTCTTGAGTTTGGCTAGCAGCATGAAGAACCTGAATATTTTTCTTCTGAAGGTATTCTCTGGTTGAAGCAACATTAATATCTCCACCAGTTGTCTGAATAATCATTTTTGGTGATAAGTTTTCAAGGAAATTAATCGTATTTGAAATTGTCGCATCATAATGGTGGTTCCATTTCATCATATCAACCTTGCCGATAACTGGACCTAACTTATCTTCTGCTCCCTCGGCATTATCCAAATCTCCACCAAGATAGATTCTCTTTCCTGCCACAGTCACTACTGAAACAATGGAGTTGGAGTTATCATCTCGAACTTTTTTCAGATTCCCGTCAGCATCATATTCATTCTTATAGTTGTAGAGTTGAATATCCATATCACCTAATTTTAGGTGGCTATCCTCATCTGAAATATTCTGGATAAGAGTAACTCCTCGTTTTTGAGCTGCTCTCAAAGCATTATCATAATTGAAAAGATTATCCCATAGTCCCCAGTTTGCTGTGATCCGATCATCTGAATATTTTTTCAAATAAAACTTACCGACCTGATATCGATTGAGTATTTCGTCTGCTCCACCAATATGGTCACTATGAACATGAGTTCCTATAATAAAATCTAATTTTTTTACACCTATTTGATCCAAGTGGCGAATCAATCGATCCTCCAATACTTGATAATTTCTCATGGAAATTCCCCAGCGGCTTGGATAGCGTGGGTCACTCCCATCAGGGAAGTCATAGTCTTCACCCATATCAATCAAAGCATAGTGACCATTGCTTTCCAGAAGGATGGCATCACTCCCAGATTTGCTTTAGTATTTATGAAATGGATACGATTGCCCGAACCTGCAGAGATGGTATCTGCATCTACTCCTTGCGATAACTGAATCAGTAATAGAAAGAATGCGAGAACACTATAGCTGACTGATTTTAATAACCATTTATTTTTCACCTTGAAAACTCCTTTATCTTAACATTAAGCAACTTTTAAAAATCTAATCAATCCAATAATTTTTATCCCCTCCTGGGACTTGTTGCTCAATAGGTGGTGGAGTCATATAGTTTTCTCCAAATTCGTAGACAAGTATTTCATGGTATTTTCTCGGAACCTTGACCACAATGTTTTCATAAGGCATATCAATCAAATCATAGAGCCATTCTTTTTTTATACCATTTGGATAATAAGGGTCATAGATAGTACAAGTAAGATCTGTTGCTTGATCTACACTATACTTCAAAGCAAGGCTCTCTAATTTTTGATTCCATAGCTGTGGGGAAGTTAAGCGGAAAATAGCTGATCCCATATAACGAGGGAGGTTTTTAAGTCCACCATTCTCAGACTTGATCCCTTTAAAATTCAAAGAAGAAAGGCGAATGAAATATTTGTAGAGCTTCATTTTTTTACGGTCACTTTCCTCTGTGACGACACCATCATATGGAAAAATGTCAACGCAAGTTCCCAATACGACCGTTGGGTCTACGAGGTTAGCATCTCGACGAGTCCTTACATCATAGACTCTCATATAACTGTATGGATATCCCTTTGTTTCTCTGAATGAAATCAATTTGTAGTAGGGATGATTTCATTTTGTAAAACCTTGTACAGTTTTTCAAATTCATCACGCGCCAAGGAAATATCTGTATCATCATCCCAAGGGATAAATCCTTTATGGCGTACAGCTCCTAGTAAGGTTCCAAAATCAATAAAGTATTTGATTTGATGTTGTTCACAAAGATCATGTAGATACTTTAAAATATCCAATTCTACTTGCTTTATTTCTTCAAGAGTTAAAGTTCTTTCAGACATAGGTTCTTTTCTCCTAAATTTGACTATATTTTTAAACGTTTCTTAATCCCAATCCCGTCATTTAGACCTTTTAACAATCTTCCATAATTTAAAATCATGATGAGATACTCTTTGTTCAACCGGTGGCAATTGCATATAGTCTCCGTAGTCTGAGGTCAAAATTTCATGATAATTTTTCGGAATGGTAAATTCCTTACCTTCAAATATTCCAGTAGTAACTTGTTCCAGCCATTCACGTCTCCACACTGGTTTGTTCATATCCTTGTAGATAAGATAATCCACTTGCTCATAATCTGAGACTTTACGGGATTTTGCAAGCTCTTCAATCTGGGCAACGTATTTGTTCGTATTGGTGAAATAGAAAATAATAACTGACACATAGCGTAGCAGCGAATTCAGTACACTTTTCGTATTGGTAATGCCTTTAAAGGTGTAGCAACTCAATTGACGTTTCTTTATCAGTTTCGTCATCTTGTTTTTAAATTCTACGTCATCCTCGTAGCCATCTACAGGGAAAATATCTACATAGATTCCCATATTCGAATCGATGCGAACATCTTCTTCTAGCAAGTAAGTATGGTTATCCTGCACTTTCATGAAGGGATAGACATAGTTGAGATTATTTTTATAAGACATGACCTCGTAACGTTCATCAGGGTTAGCGATAAGGTAGTCTTGCAATTTCATAATCTTCTCGTAACATGCAGATATCCATGTCATCATCCCAAGGGATAAATCCTTGATGGCGAACAGCACCAATTAGACTTCCATATGCTAAGAAATACTTGACTCCAATTTTCTGACAAACTTCATGAATATACTCCATGATTCCAAGTTCCATCTGTTGAATTTCATTGACATCTGTTACTTCTTGGTACCGAACTCCTTCATCCCGTTTGCAGACTACGAGTCCATAGCCAATTGCTAGCCAGAAGATGATATTAATAAAGTTGGTTGAATACATAATCTGACTTTCAAATAATTGACCAAACAAGATACCAAAGAATAGGATCATGATCAATTTATCAGTATTTTTCTTGGAAACAATCAAATACGTTAAAAAGCGCTTGATGACATAAGCCAGTACAAGAAGGAAGGATACCAAACCTAGAACTCCCGAACTGACAAATATGGTCACAAAAATGTTATGAAAATTCCCACCGATAAGGGAGTTTTGAATCTCAAATTTACTGAAATATTCTGCGTAATAATCTGGAACGTTTCGTACACCATAACCAAAAATTGGTTTGGCACTTCCCATCTTGATGGCATTTTTCCAGATATAGGTTCTACCACTTGGTGTTGTTTCAATCAGATGGAGCTCACCGTTCTTCTTAGTGACAGACGAATCTGTCTCAGCATAGGATTGTCCTTTGTTTAAATCTAAGACAGTCGCAGTTTCAGATGAGATATAGATTGAAGTTACATAGCTTAATCCAATATTAGTTGCAGTAATCAGCAAACCAGCAACTATAAAAGTGAGGAATCGTTTAACGATACTTCCTCTAGTAGCAAAGAAACTATAGAGTCCAATCATGAGAAGTAAAGAAAGTAAGGCTCCTCGACTTTGCATCGTTGCGAAGTAAACGAATTGAATCACATTGTTCAGTTTAAGATAAACAGAATATTTACTTCCTTTATGGATCAAATACATAGCCAAAATAATGCTAATGTATGAAAATATCGCACTAGCATTTGGATTGACAATCCCCCACAGACGTCCATTCATGACACCATAGTAATAAGATTGTTCGCCAATCTTAAATAGGATAAGGACTCTACTTACCAATAAACCAAACGCAAAAATTGCTGAAGAAAAAGATACAATTTGAACCGTATAGGCAATCCAGTCAAATAATTTTTTAAGTTGCCCTGATTGTAACATGGTAAATAATAAAACATAGGTTACCATGAAGAGAATTTCAATCACATTTCCAATCAGATGTCCAGAGCGATTGAAAATAGCTGATAGCAGATGACTTCCAGCTAATAGTCCAAATAAGGATAGAAATTTACGATCTGCTGTGATTTCTTTCCACTTAAACAATAAGGTATAGCAAATATAAAGCACTACAATTGCTGATAATCCCTTGTAGAGGGGATTTGCTATCTTATAAACCAGTGAACTCATACTTAAAATCGAAATGAAAACAAATAGATACGCAATCCATAGTTTTGATTTTTCAAAGTATTCATCCATTTTTGAAAAATTCATTTTCAACTCCTTCTCATGATATTAGTTTTTTAATCCAACAATTTTCTTATATAGCCATGGAGAAATGACAAGTGAAAGGATCGCTACCTTGCGAAAAGTGGTGAAATAAGCATCTTTCCATATTTCGCGTCGGTGCTGAACAATCCAAGTCCTCAGCTCGGCTTTCTCCTTTTGATACTCTTCACGTGAAGTAAAGATAATTTTATCGTAAACTGTGATGTACGACCAACATTCTCTGTTTATTAATTCGTATTTTAAATTAGGGAAGGCTTGTGAAACTTGAGCAATTATTTGCTTATAAACTTCTATTGTGTCAAATACATGTCGATTAACAGATGTTGTTGCACTTCCCTCACGATGATCATAATAATAAACAGGTTTGTCAATAAATACGCAACTGCATCTTGTCTTTAGTAGCAATTCAGTTAAAAACAAGGCATCTTCAGCTAGGTGATAATTGGTATTAAACTTTTCATCGGCAAGCAGGTCTCTCTTAAACAGTTTTGCGACTGGAAAAAATGATGTTCTGGTAGTCATCAGTAGTTCCTTCATGGTTTCTTCTGTTGACCAGAGTTCTGTTTTTTCTGAATGTGAAGGTAGGTCTGTTACAATGCCGTTTTTGATATGGTGCAGAGGAGCAATTACAAAGCCTACATTCAACCCTTCAGCTGCACTTGCTAAAGTAGCTAGGTAATCCTGGGTAACGAAATCATCGCTATCAATAAAGGTAACCCAAGAACCCGTTGCTAGCTGAATTCCCATATTTCTAGCATTTGAAACACCAGCATTTTCGATATGATAAACCTTGATATTCTCATACTGAGACGCTAAGTGATCACAGATCTGTCCACTGGAATCAGTAGAACCATCATTGATTAGGATTAACTCAAAATGGGCATAAGTCTGTTGAAGAATCGACTCCACACATCGCTCCAGATAGGCCTCTACATTGTAGACCGGAACGATAACGCTTATTTTTTCTCCCATCATGCCCCATATTCTCCCTTGTACTCTGTGTAGCTCTTGTCCATGTCTGCTATAATGGCATCATGATGCGGTACTTGCTTGTCTGCTGGTGGTGGTGTCATATAATCCCCAAAAGCAGTTCTGAGATAGGCATCATAACCGACTGGAATGGGCATCTCTGTTCCTTCAAATGGCAAGAAAAGATTGTCTTCAAAAAGATGCGATTGGGTATTTGTTTCGCATGTAGCCAGGACCTGAGCATAATTCCGTAATTCCATCGCTCTCAGCCAGACCATACTTGGTCATTTCTTTTTCAGCTTTTTTTCCAAATGCGATAACGTAGAGATTTTTGGAGTCAGGCCGAGTAAGATACGACTTCCCCATTTCATGACTGCACCATGCTTTTCTGGGATAGTTTGCGCACAAAAGAGTGAATAAATCAGGGCCCAACGAACCTGTTTCTTACGCTCAGCTGGATTTTTAGGATAATAATCCAATGGTAACACATCCAAGGCTAAACCGTGTGGCAAATCCAAATCCTTTTGATAAGGCTTGATACAAGTTGTTTCCTTATCACGAATGGTAATAAAAAGGTTACGATCTACAAAATCTTTATTACTCTTTGACAAGAAATAACGCTCATCTGCATAACGAGGCCATAGTTCAACTAATTTTTCATAGTCCTTGCGAGGCATGAAAAAGTCTAGGTCATCATCCCAAGGAATGAAACCCTTATTACGAAGGGTACCAATAGCCCCACCACCACAGAGATAGCACAACAAATCATGTTCTTTACAAAATGCGACGAAATATTCAGCCATTTCCAGACTACGAGCCTGAATCGCTTTCAAATCACTCATGTCTCTCCTCTTCTTTTCAAAAACGAGTTATATCGTTTTATTATACCATAAAAAAGCCTTAAAAATCCATCAGATACCGTAAAAAATCAAAGCCTGAGACACCCATTTAGTTAGATGTTTCAAGCTTTGATTTTAATGTATTTTTTTATCTGAATCCCATTTGGGCGAGTTTGGTTTGGTATTTATTTTGATCAACTAGAAGTCCTTGTCCACCGTAGATATCATAAGCATCTACCCAGTCACCAAGTTCTGGGACGGTGAGTCTTTCAATGCCATTTTGAGCACCTTCTAGGACAGATAAGCCATTGGTCAACAAGAAGCTATATGGTAGATTTGTTGAGGTCATGCCAAAGACTTTTCCAAGTGCCTCTGATCCCGTAAAGAGCTTGGTTGGATCTTTGATTTGCTCAAGAACAGCTGACATGACTTGTTGCTGACGTTTGGTACGCCCATAGTCTCCCTCGTCATCATCACGGAAGCGAGCGTAGTTCAGCAAGGTGGATCCATTCATCTGCTGTTTTCCAACTTTGATGGTTTGGGTTGGCGATTCTGTCTCTGTTGCATGAAGGTCATCTCCAACTGTGGCTTCTGTCAAAGGTTGACCATTCAATGTTGAGAATTGAGCATCAATCGTTACTCCGTCAGGGAAGAGGGTATCAATAGCTGTTGCAAAGGCCTGGAAGTCAACTAGGGCATAGTACTTAATATCCAAATCAAAGTTGTCTTTTAGAACCTTGCGGACCATTTCTGCCCCTTTTTGCCCTTCTTGTTCCCCAAGTTCATAGGCAACATTTAGTTTGTTATCCGTCTGTTTCTGGCCATTTACAATCTTACTGTACCCGTCGATATAAACTAAGTTGTCACGCATAAAGCTGACTAGTTTGATCTTCTTATCCGATCCACTGACATTCAGTACCATGATTGTGTCGGTACGGGTTTCCGCACTATTTTGACCGATACGGCCATCTGTCCCCATGACTAGGATATTCACACCATCTTTGGTATCCTGACCGTTAAAGACCTCTACTTGAGCTGCCTTGGCGTCAGCTGGTTTATTTGTTGGATTGGCTGCTGACTGGAACCCTCGAAGAAACATGAAAATCATCCCTGCAAGCACACAAGTAATCAACAGCAGGAACAAAGTCAGTATTCGTTTGAAGCGAATTCTTCTTTTTTTCTTTTTGACTTTAGGTTGAGGAGTTACCTTTTCACGTTTCTTAGATCGACTTCTACTGCCATAAGTCGGAAGATCAATATCTCTACCCCAAGATTCTTCTTTTTCTTCTTGGTAGAAATGGTGAACTTCCGACTTGGGACCTGCCATTTTCTGTTGCAGATAATCAAACTCCCTCCGTTCACGGTCGTTGAGGTAATGAATATTTTTGAAGAGATAGTCATAACGTAACTGCTCGTGATGACTTAAAGGATTTTCTTTGCTCATTGACTCTCCTTTTCTATATCAGTTATGGTAAAAATCGGGTAGGTTCCCAGGATCTTGTGCTGGATTCCAATAGCTTCTAGTTCTTGTCTTGCAAAATGAACCAGTTCTTTGTCACTATAGTCTACATCGATAATGAAAAAGTATTCTCCCAAGGCTGTTTTAAGGGGGCGACTTTCAATCTTTGTTAAGTCAATCCCTCTCCAAGCAAAGGTCGAAAGTGCCTTGTAAAGAGCACCAGGTAGGTTGTCTGGTAAGGTCAAGGCCAAACTCATTTTTTCAGCTTGTGAGTTCAAAGGAATCTTCGGTATCTCTGCCCCTAACACCCAAAAACGTGTGAAATTGGCTTCCATTTCCTGAATATCCTCTGCAATCAATTCCAAGCCATATTCTTCAGCTGAACTTTTAGGAGCAATAGCTGCATAAGGCTGATCTGGATGTTCTGAAATAAAGCGAGCTGCATAGGCTGTACTGGCGGTTACCTCAATTTTGGCCTCTGGATAGTTTTTGTCGATGAATCTCTTTCCTTGAGCCAGAGCCTGAGGATGAGAAAAAATTTTCTCAATTTTTGACTGACCGGGAACCGCCATCAACTGCTGGTGAATGGGCTGAACGATTTCTGCAACTGCTTGGATGCGAGCCTGATGAAAAAGATAATCCAAGCTTTCATGCACACTTCCCTCAATGGAGTTTTCAACTGGTACTACTGAATAGTCTACCAATCCCTGTTCATAGGCCTTGATAACGTCTGTAATATTTGAAAAAGGCTCTAGTTCCTCATGTGGAAAAGCCGTTTGCACAACATGATGCGAAAAAGATCCCTTGGGACCTAGATAGGCAATTTCATCTCAGTTCCTCTGTAATTTCCTCTGGGCTTAACTTGGTTACATCCAAAACCCGACTGGCTACTTCCTCATACCAAGCTTGTCTTTCTTTGAAAATAGCTGCCAGTTCTTCCTTACTATTATTTAGAAACAGTGGGCGCTGATTGTCCTTATCAGCTGCGATACGTTGGTAGAGGGTTTCAAAATCTGCTTTTAGGTAGATGTTTTCAGGATTGGTTTTGAGCAAGTCACGATTTCTCTGAGAAATGACGACTCCTCCGCCAGTTGACACAACTCGGTCCGTTTTTAGTAAGTCAGCTAGAACTTCTGACTCTACTTGACGAAAGGCCACTTCTCCTTTTTCAGCGAAGAAATCCGCAATGGACATGCCCAAACGTTCCTCGATTAAGGCATCCATATCGATATAGTCTGGGTCCAAGCCTCTAGCAATTGTCGACTTGCCTGCCCCCATAAATCCGAGTAATACCTTAGCCATGAATCAAGCTCTCCAAATCATCAAAGAAGCTAGGATAGCTAGTGTTGATGGCTTCTGCACGGTCAAGCTCCACTTCTCCATCAGCAACCAAGAGGGCTGCGATGGCTGTCATCATTCCAATTCGATGGTCACCAAAGGTATTGACTCTAGCGCCATGAAGTCTTGATTTTCCTTTGATAATCATCCCGTCTGCTGTAGGAGTGATATCCGCCCCCATGCTATTTAAGGCATCTGTCACCACCTGAATGCGGTCTGTTTCCTTTACCTTGAGTTCCTCAGCATCCTTAATGACTGTTTCACCTTGCGCTTGTGTCGCTAAAAGGGCAATAATAGGCAATTCATCAATCAAGCGGGGAATCAAGGCTCCACCAATCTCTGTTCCTTTCAAGTCTGAAGACTCGACAGTCAAGGTTGCTGATTTAGCGACAGGATCGATTTCAGTTATTTCTAGTTTTCCACCCATGGCGCGAATGACATCAATAATACCAGTACGAGTTTCGTTAATCCCCACATTCTGCAGCACCACACTAGAGTTTGGAACAATCAAACCTGCGACCAACCAAAAAGGCTGCACTGGAAATATCTCCTGGAACAACTACCTTTTGTCCGATCAGTTTTTTTGTGGTCCTTGAACTGTGATTTTTTTGCCATCCACACTTAAATGGCCACCAAATTGCTGTAGCATATCTTCGGTGTGGTTACGAGTACATTCTTTCTCGATAATAACGGACTCCCCCTGAGCCTGCAAGGCTGCAAACATCAAGGCTGACTTGACCTGAGCAGAGGCGATTGGCAACTCATAGTGAATAGGTGTAAGTTTTTCGTCCCTTTTAAGTGAAGAGGGGGCAGGTCTCGCTCAGTTTGCCCTGAAATACTGACGCCCATTTTTTTCAATGGAATCGTCACACGGTCCATAGGACGTTTAGTAAGACTGTCGTCTCCGAACATCTCTACTTCGAAGTCTGCACCAGCAAGGACACCTGAAATCAGGCGAATCGAGGTGCCAGAATTCCCCATATCCAAGGCATTTTGTGGCGCTTTTAAGCCATCCATGCCAACACCTTGAATGGTGATAACCCCATCTTTATCCTCAATTTCTACACCAAGATCACGAAAAACCTGCATGGTTGAAAGCACATCCTCTCCACGCAGAATATCATAAACCTTAGTCTCGCCCTCAGCCAAACTTCCAAAAATAATCGAACGATGGCTGATAGACTTGTCACCTGGAACCCGGATACTGCCATGTAAGTGGCGAATGTTTGTTTTTAGTTTCATAGTTGACCTCATACTTGCAATACTTTTTCTTATTTTATCACAAAAAAGCCAGAAATTCCTGAAATTTCTGGCTTTTATACAGATAAAATACTATTTCAATAATTCTGAAACAGGTTCAAAGACAATTTTCTCAATGTCCGAAAGGTAAATGGACAATTGTTGCTGTTTGGCAAAGAAATCTGACAAAAGAGCGTTCTCTTGGATTTGCTTACTGAAAGACTGCATCTTTTCTTGGAAAGAGGCGTCTGGCATTTGTCCCGTTTGCGCCATGACTTGGATTTCTTGTTGGAAAGCAAGGTAGTCTGCAAAAATCTTGCTAGCTTGTTCATCAGCTTGGATGGCATCTTTTGCTACCTTGACCGCCTTGTATTCTGGTAATTCGCGTAACCCGCGGCTAAGTTCATTTGCACTATCGTAAATATTTGACATGATTTCTCCTTATTTGATGACGACTGTATAGTCCGTATTTTCTGTAATTAAGCGTTCAGCTCGTTCTAAATCTTGAGCATTTTTAAAGGAAATTTGTAGAATACCGTGAATATCCTCACGGTTTTCTTCGTTGATGTGGATATTAACCAAAGAAGTCCCACGTAGCAATTCCAAAATTCGCAAGATGACATCTTCTTCATCGGGAACATCGACATAGAGGTCGTAAGAGCTATCCACACCACCACGCTTATGTATTTCCATGGCCTGACGTTGCGCACGCGCTTGGTTGAAAAAGTTCCAGATTTGCTCTTCATCTCCCCTGCTGATGGCCTGACCAATCGCTTCCAAGCGTTCCTTGAAATCCGCAATTCGCTCTAGAATAGTCTCACGGTTAGACAAGAGAATAGAAGTCCACATACCTGGCTCGCTTTCCGCAATGCGAGTCATATCTCGAAATCCACCCGCCGCAAAGCGTCTTGCCATCTCATGTTCTTGAGCATAAACTGCTGTTTGTTCCATGAGACCTGATGCCAAGATATGGGGAAAATGGCTAATCTGTGAAGTTACTTGATCGTGCTCCTTGGCATCAATTTCAATGAAACGAGCATGGAGGCCTGAAAGTAGGTCCTTCATTTCTGAAAGGGTTTCTGGAGTGGTCAAGCTAGATGGAGTAAAGATATAGTAGGCATTTTCAAAGAGATTAACATCGGCAGAGGCAGCTCCTGTCTTGTGGCTACCAGCCATGGGATGAGCCCCGACAAAACGAATTGACTTGCCAGCCAAATATTCCTCCGCCACTTCCACAATGGCAGCCTTGGTTGAGCCCGCATCCGAGATAATGACGCCTTCTTTCAAGTTCAAACCTGCCAACTCCTGAATAAAAGCAATGGTCTGCTTGATTGGCAAGGTCAAGATGATGACATCTGCCAGAGGAGCAAAACTGGCAAAATCATCCGTCGCACGGTCAATCATCCCCCGCTCCAAGGCAATATCTCTAGAAGCCTGACTGCGATTATAACCTAGAATTTCATAATCAGGATGATCGCGTTTGATACCAAGCGCCATCGAGGCACCAATCAAACCGAGACCTGCGATATAGATGGTTTTTGCCATAGGAACTCCTTAATAGTTCTTTGTATACTCACGGTGTTTGGTTACCGCTTCTTTTAATTCCTCTAGGTTGTCCGATGAAAATTTTTCAAGGATTTCTTGCGCCAGAACCGTTGCTACAACAGCTTCCATGACTACCCCAGCTGCTGGCAGAGCGGTCGGATCACTTCTCTCCACGGTTGCCTTGTAAGGTTCGTGGGTTTCGATATCCACACTCATAAGTGGTTTGTAAAGAGTGGGAATGGGTTTCATAACTCCACGAACAACAATTGGTTGCCCATTGGTCATACCACCTTCAAAACCACCTAGATTATTGGTACGACGAGTATAGCCGTCTTCTTTAGACCAGAGAATTTCATCCATAACTTGGCTGCCTTTGCGGTAACCAGCTTCAAATCCAAGACCAAATTCCACCCCTTTAAAGGCATTGATAGAAACAACTGCTTGGGCCAATCGCGCATCCAATTTTCTGTCCCATTGGACATAGGAGCCAAGGCCAACTGGAACGCCTCCGACGACTGTCTCTACAACCCCACCGATGGTATCACCGTCACGTTTGATTTGGTCAATATAGTCCTTGATTTCCTGTTCCCGCTCTTGGTTGACAATAGAAACTTCAGACTGGGCAGCTCGTTCCTTAATCTCAGCCACTGTCAGATTTTCAGGTACATCGATTTCCTTGCCACCAAAGACCACGACATGGTTGGCAATCTCCATATTTAGCTCAGCCAAAAGTCGTTTGGCTACTGCCCCAACAGCCACTCGCATGGTGGTTTCACGGGCAGATGACCTCTCCAAGGAATTTCGCAAATCATCAAAACGGTACTTAATGCCCCCAACTAAATCGGCATGACCTGGGCGAGGATGGGTAATTTTTCTCTTGCTTTTAAGGCGGTCTTCAATGTCCTCAGCAGACATGATATCCAGCCATTTTTGGTGGTCCTTATTGATGACATCCATGGTAATAGGTGCCCCTGTCGTCTTCCCGTGACGAACGCCCGAAGTAAAGACAACCTGGTCACTCTCAATCTTCATACGGCCACCACGACCGTAGCCACCCTGACGGCGTTTAAGGTCTCCATTAATATCCTCTGCTGTCAAAGGAAGTCCAGCTGGAATTCCTTCAATAATAGCCGTCAAACGGGGGCCGTGTGATTCTCCTGCAGTTAAATATCTCATACGTTCTCCTTATTTACCAAGTAGTCTTTCATCTCTTCCAGAGAAACTGGGTGAATGGTCGCTGAACCAAGCTCTGGAACTAAGACCAATTTCAAGGTGTTTCCACGCGCTTTTTTATCATGAGTCAAAGCTTGATAAAGTTTGTCAACATCCCAGTTTTCATAATCAACAGGCAAGCCAAATTTCTGGCACATCTCTGTAATGGACTGGGTTATTCCTTCTGGCATGAGGCCTTTTCCCTCAGCAACCTTGGAAATCTGAACCATGCCCATAGCCACAGCTTCTCCATGCATGACCTTGCCATAACCGGCAGTTGCTTCAATAGCATGACCAATAGTGTGCCCAAAATTGAGGTAAAGACGAACACCGTTATCCAACTCATCTTCGACCACCATCTTGCGCTTAACCTGACAAGAATGTTCAATCAAAGTCTCTGCATGTTCCAAAATGCTCTCTACAGAACCATCTAGCTCCATCAAGAGAGCCCACAGTTCTGGATCCTCAATCAAGCCGTACTTGATAACCTCGCCCATCCCCTCAATCAGCTCTCTTTTTCCAAGCGTTTCTAGGACAAGCGGGTCAATCAGAACCCCATCTGGTTGGGCAAAAGTTCCCACCATATTTTTAGCAAAAGGAGTATTGACACCCGTCTTTCCACCAATAGACGAATCAACCTGGGCTGTCAAACTAGTCGGAATCTGAACAAAGTGAATGCCCCGCATATAGGTAGAGGCTACAAAACCAGCTAGGTCCCCAACGACACCACCACCAAGAGCCACGATCCCATCGCTACGAGTCAACCCCTGCTTGACTAGAAATTCATAGACTTTCTGAACAGTTGTTAAATTTTTTCGTTCTTCGCCTTCTAAAAAGTCAAAAACAGCTACCTGAAAACCAGCATCTTCTAGGCTGAGTTTAATCTTCTCTGCATAGAGAGAAGCTACATGGTTATCGGTTACAATGACCACTTTTTGAGGTTGCCAGAGTTCTCGCAACCATTGACCAGCCTGAGCCAGACAACCTTTTTCAATCTGAATATCATAAGGATGATGCGGAATATCGATTCTGATTTTCATAGGAGGGTCTCCTTTTCACTATTTATATTTTTCTGTTAAGGACTGCCAAATTTCTTCTGTCGGCATTTCTTTACCTGTCCACAGTTGAAAAGCTTCAGCAGCTTGATAGAGCAACATTCCCAGACCATTGACGGCTGGATTGCCCTGACTTCTAGCCCATTTCAAAAAGGGCGTTTCAAAGGGTTGGTAAATGATATCTGCGACCAAGATATCTTCAGGTAAGACTATACTTGTCGGAACTGGGGACGACTGGCCATCCATGCCCACACTGGTGGCATTGACTAGTAAGTGCGAATCAGCAATCTTTTCTTGCAGGTCAGAAAGATCTTCTAAGCATACAAGTCCACTTTAAAGCCGGTTTGCTCCTGCAACTTGTCTAGGTAAGGTCTTGTTTTTTCCATGGAAACTGAACGAACAAAGACTGAAATTTGACTGACGCCATCCAAAATAGCTTGCGCCAAGATTGATTTGGCCGCGCCCCCTGCTCCCAGAATGGTCATTTTCTTATCCGAGATTGTAAAAGAAGGCAAGCTCTTAAAGAATCCCTTGCCATCTGTATTATATCCAATTAACGTTCCGTCTTGATTAACAACTGTGTTGACTGCCCCAATCAAACAAGCTTCATCACTCAACTCATCCAGATAAGGAATCACTTGCTCCTTGTAAGGCATGGAGAGATTAATCCCAAACATCTGGTAACGGCGAATATTGGCGACTGTTTCTGCCAAGTCACCCGCTTCAATCTCCCAAGCCACATAGACACCATTGGTAGCTGTCGCCTCAAAGGCCCTATTATGGATGAAGGGTGAAATAGAGTGTTTGATGGGATTTGCAACGACAGCCGCCATACGTGTGTAGCCATCAAGCTTCATCCAAAATCTCCCTGATTTCTTCATGTTTGGTAGAGAAATCTGACCTGGGGCACTCGCTTCATCCAGACTAGCAAATGACCAACTTGAACCCGTCACATCTGAAGTGATACGAGATACCTTGCCCATTTTCCCCATGGAAATGGTCACGTACTCTTGCTCAGGATTGAGTGTTTTAAATCCTCGTGTGTAGTTCATCAAGTCTAAAACATCCTGCTCCGTATGGGCCATGACAGATACCTTGACCACTTTTGGAGAAAGACTGGTCAACTCAGACAAAATCTCCATCATGTTTTCAGGTGTCTCATGGAAATTATGATAACTCAAAACAAGATTTGGAAAATCCAACATTTCCTCAAATACATCCTTGTAGCTGAAATACTCGAAATCTACATAATCCGGCTGATAGAGCTGAGTAACCTCCTTGATGATTTGAACATACTCCTCAGAAGACAGTTCGATTTCTCCTCCCTCAGAGCGAGTCCGAAGGGTAAAGACAAGTTCGCGTCCTGCAAATTTCTCAAAGATAGCGGGTGCTACCTGTAAAATAGCGTCCTTTGTAAGAAAGTCCGCACGCCACTCAATGATATCGGCATCTTCATACCTAGTAGCATCCAGTTCTTGCGCTTCTTCTAAACTTCTTGGCATTACTGAAACGATTAATTTCATCTACTAACCTTCATACTAATCACCTTGAGGTAATTACTGCTTTCATCTTTTTTATTATAGGCAAAGTCTGCTGGAAGACCATATTGGTTCAAGATCTGATACCTTCTTCCTGCAAAACCTTTATCAATTTGTTCTGTAAATTTCTGGCGGGAAACATTGGCAGCATTGGTACTGGCAATGATAATCCCTCCCGGATTTAAAATCTCTAGACTTTGGGAAATCAACTTGTGATAGTTCTTAGCTACAGAGAATGTTTGTTTTTTATTGCGGGCAAAGCTCGGCGGATCAAGCACAATCACATCATAGGTCAAGCCTTTTCGCTTGGCATACTTGAAGTACTCAAAGACATCCATGACGATAAAACGATGATTATCCGTGCTGAGCCCATTTGCCTGAAAATGAGCTTCTGACAGCTCTCTAGACCTTTTGGCCAAGTCGACAGAAGTCGTCTCACTAGCGCCTCCCATAGCTGCAGCAACAGAAAAGGCAGCCGTATAGGAAAACATATTGAGCAAGGATTTGCCCATGGCTAGACCGTCAACCAGACTCCCACGAACCTCATGCTGGTCCAGGAAAATCCCTGTCATCAAACCATCATTCATAAAGACTTGATAGAGCACGCCATTCTCAAGAACAGTAAAATAGTCTGGCGCTTCCTCACCATAAACAGAGGCAGACTCGTAGTCTAGACCTTTAAAACGAATCTTTTCATAAGCTCCCAAGACCTCAGGAAAAACTTCCTTAAAAGCCTTTACGATCAGCTCACGAATCTGGTAAACAAAGGAGTTGTACCAAGAAAAAACAGCATAATCTCCATAGAGATCAACAGTCAGACCACCAAAACCATCCCCCTCTTGGTTAAAAAGGCGAAAAGCAGTGGTCAAGTCATCCTGATGATAAGGCTTTCTAGCTTCCTTGGCCTTACGAAACAGAATTTCAAAAAAGGCTTGATTGAAACGAACCTTTTCCTTGCTGATGAACCAACCGATTCCCTTGTTCTGCTGAGAAAGATAGGCACTCCCTAAAAACCTTCCGTCTTGACTAAGAACTTCTACTGCCTGATCCGTCAGTTCAATATCTGTTAAATCACTTGCTTCCAAAAGAACTAGACCCTTAGCTAGCTTTTTTTCAACACGTCTGCTGACCCTGATTCTATTCATAGCTACTATTATAACAAATTTTGTGACAATTCTCAAAAAAGAAACCGTTTAACCAGTTGTACTTTAGTTTACTGAGTGTCATTTTTGTTCAAATAAGTTTATGCCATTTACTTTTTCACCAAAACATCCTTTCCCTTATAATGGAAAGAGAGATTTTAATCGATAAAAATAGACAATTTCAGAAATGAGTATAGAATCTTGCGCAAACGTTTGCCTAGTTCTAAACTTTATGGTAGAATAAAACTCAACATTGACAAGTAAGAGGAAACATCATGCAAAATCAAACACTCATGCAATACTTTGAATGGTATCTGCCTCACGACGGCCAACACTGGGCTCGACTGACAAATGACGCAGAGCACCTAGCAAACCTTGGTATCAGCCATGTCTGGATGCCACCTGCCTTCAAGGCAACCAACGAAAAAGATGTCGGCTATGGTGTTTACGATCTTTTTGACCTAGGCGAATTTCACCAAAAAGGAACTGTCCGTACCAAGTATGGGTTTAAAGAAGACTATCTTCAAGCCATTCAAGCCCTAAAAGCACAGGGAATTCAACCTATGGCCGATGTGGTGCTCAATCACAAGGCTGCTGCCGATCATATGGAAGCCTTTCAGGTTATTGAAGTGGACCCTGAGGATCGTACCGTTCAACTAAGCGAGCCCTTTACTATCAATGGCTGGACTCACTTTACTTTCGATGGTCGCCAAGATACCTACAATGACTTCCACTGGCACTGGTACCACTTCACAGGTACAGACTACGATGCCAAACGCCGTAAGTCTGGTATTTACCTGATCCAAGGAGACAATAAAGGTTGGGCAAATGAGGAATTGGTCGATAACGAAAACGGTAACTACGACTACCTCATGTATGCCGACCTAGACTTTAGCATCCTGAAGTCATCCAAAACATCTATGACTGGGCTGACTGGTTCATGGAAACGACTGGTGTAGCTGGTTTCCGCTTGGATGCCGTTAAGCACATCGACTCCTTCTTTATGGGCAATTTCATCCGTGATATGAAGGAAAAATACGGTCAAGATTTCTATGTTTTTGGTGAATTTTGGAATCCAGACAAGGAAGCCAATCTAGACTATCTCGAGAAAACAGAAGAACGCTTTGATCTTGTCGATGTTCGTCTCCACCAGAACCTCTTTGAAGCCAGTCAAGCTGGAGCAAGTTACGACCTTCGTAACATTTTCACAGATAGCTTGGTTGAACTCAAGCCTGACAAAGCAGTCACTTTCGTTGACAACCATGATACCCAACGAGGACAAGCCCTTGAGTCTACTGTTGAAGAATGGTTCAAGCCAGCAGCCTATGCCCTCATTCTATTACGCCAAGATGGTCTTCCATGTGTCTTTTACGGAGACTATTACGGCATTTCAGGGCAATTTGCTCAACAAGATTTCAGAGAAGTTCTTGACCGTCTCCTAGCCATCCGAAAAGACAGGGCATATGGGGAGCAAACAGACTACTTTGACGATGCCAACTGTATCGGTTGGGTTCGTTCAGGTGCTGAACATCAATCTCCAATCGCTGTCCTCATCTCAAATGACCAAGAAAACAGCAAATCTATGTTTGTCGGGCAAGAATGGGCTGACCAAACCTTTGTTGACCTCCTTGAAAATCATCCAGCACAAGTTACAATCAACGCTGAAGGTTATGGAGAATTTCCAGTAGCAGCGGGTTCAGTCAGTGTTTGGGCAACAAAATAAACCTATCAGTTACAAGTCAAATCCAAGCGGATTTGGCTTTTTAAGTAGGCAAAAAGACCTACCCAAATGGATAGATCTTTATTGTCTTACAATTTACCTGCTACTGCATCCAAGAGTTCTTGAATTTTCGCTTGGTTGCTTCCTCCTGCCATAGCCATGTCTGGTTTACCACCACCACGTCCATCGACGATTGGAGCCAATTCTTTAACCAAGTTTCCTGCGTGTACATCTTTAGTCTTGCTTGCTACGAGGACATTGACCTTGTAACCAATAGCGGCAACTAGGACAAGCACATCAGAGTAGTCTTTTTGTTTCCAGTTATCCGCAAAGGTACGAAGGGCACTTGCATCTGATACAGAAACTTGGCTTGCAATGTAACGGTGTCCGTTGACTTCCTTCACATCCTTAAAGACATCACCTGCCGCTGCAGCTGCTGCTTTTTCCTTCAATTCTGCATTTTCTTTTTGCAATTGACGGAGTTGCTCTTGAAGGCCTTCAACCTTGTGAGGTACTTCCTTGAGTTGAGGTGCTTTAAGAGTTGATGCAACAGCTTTAAGAGCGTCTTCTTGTTCACGGTAGGCTTCAAAGGCTTCTTTACCAGTCACTGCCAAGATACGACGAGTTCCTGAACCAATCCCTTCTTCTTTGACAATCTTGAAGAGACCGATTTCAGAAGTATTGCCAACGTGGGTACCACCACAGAGTTCCACTGAGTAGTCACCGATGGTCACAACACGAACTTCCTTACCGTATTTCTCACCAAAGAGGGCCATAGCTCCCATTTCTTTAGCCGTGTCAATATCTGTCTCAACAGTTTCTACAGCAATTGCTTCCCAAATTTTCTCATTAACTTGCTGTTCAATGGCGCGCAACTCTTCAGGAGTCACAGCTTGGAAGTGAGTAAAGTCAAAGCGAAGAAATTCTACTTCGTTCAGAGATCCTGCTTGTGTCGCATGGTGGCCAAGGATATTGTGAAGAGCCGCATGGAGCAAGTGAGTCGCTGTGTGGTTTTTCATGACACGGTGACGGCGATTAGTATCGATTGCCAAGGTATATTCTTGATTCAAAGCAAGTGGTGCAAGAACTTCGACAGTATGAAGAGCTTGTCCGTTTGGTGCTTTTTGCACGTCCGTTACAGTCGCTACGACATTTCCTTTAGCATCCAAGATTTGACCGTGGTCAGCTACTTGTCCACCCATTTCAGCGTAGAATGGTGTTTCCGCAAAGATAAGAGAGGCAGTTCCTTCTGAAACAACGTTTACTTCTGCATTGTCCGCTACGATAGCAACAAGTCTACTAGCTAGTTTTTCTTTTTTGTAGTTAAATCGGCTTTCCACTGTAATGTTTTGAAGGGTTTCATTTTGCATTCCCATTGAGCCGCCTTTGACAGCTGACGCACGCGCACGTTCTTGCTGTTCTTTCATGGCTGCTTCAAAACCTTCACGGTCTACAGTCATCCCTGCTTCTTCAGCGATTTCTTCTGTCAATTCAACTGGGAATCCATATGTATCGTAAAGTTTGAAGACATCTTGCCCAGCGATAACGTTTTGACCTTTCGCTTTCAAATCAGCTACAATAGTTTCTGCAAAGTGTTGACCTGAGTGAAGGGTACGAGCAAATGACTCTTCCTCGCTCTTGACAATTTTCTCGATAAAGTCACGTTTTTCAAGCACTTCTGGGTAGTAGCTTTCCATGATTTTTCCAACAGTTGGAACGAGTTTGTAAAGGAAAGGCTCGTTGATACCCAATTTTTGACCGTGCATAGAAGCACGACGGAGGAGACGACGAAGGACATAACCACGGCCTTCATTTCCTGGAAGAGCACCATCACCGATGGCAAATGAAAGGGAACGGATGTGGTCAGCGATGACCTTGAAGCTCATGTTATCGCCATCTTGGTCGTAGACCTTACCTGACAATTTCTCAACTTCACGGATAATCGGCATGAAGAGGTCCGTTTCAAAGTTTGTCTTAGCCCCTTGGATAACAGCCACCAAACGCTCCAAACCAGCGCCCGTATCAATGTTCTTGTGTGGCAATTCTTTGTATTCGCTACGAGGAACAGCAGGATCAGCGTTAAATTGTGACAAAACGATATTCCAGATTTCGATGTAACGGTCGTTTCGATATCTTCTGCAAGCAGACGAAGACCAATATTTTCTGGGTCAAATGCTTCTCCACGGTCAAAGAAGATTTCTGTATCAGGTCCAGAAGGTCCAGCACCGATTTCCCAGAAGTTGTCTTCGATTGGGATCAAGTGGCTTGGGTCCACTCCTACTTCAATCCAGCGGTTATAAGAATCCTTATCGTCTGGATAGTAGGTCATATAAAGTTTTTCAGCTGGGAAATCAAACCATTCTGGGCTTGTCAAGAGCTCATAAGCCCAAGTGATGGCTTCATCACGGAAATAATCACCAATAGAGAAGTTCCCCAACATTTCAAACATAGTATGGTGGCGCGCAGTCTTCCCTACGTTTTCAATATCGTTAGTACGGATAGCTTTTTGCGCATTGGTAATACGTGGATTTTCAGGGATAATGGTTCCGTCAAAGTATTTCTTAAGGGTTGCTACCCCAGAGTTAATCCACAAAAGAGTTGGGTCATTTACAGGAACCAAGCTGACTGATGGTTCGACAGAGTGGCCTTTACTTGCCCAGAAATCAAGCCACATTTGGCGAACTTGAGCACTAGATAGTTGTTTCATAATATCTCCTTATTTACTTGTTTAATTTGATTGGCTTTCCAGCATCTCCACATAGTCAATCGCGACACAAAGGGAAACGACTAGGTCTGCATACGAGTCTTCATAGACGGTTACGGTGTAAGTCGAGGTTAAATGAAAAATCTCTTTCCGAATCTCAGCAATCACTTGGTCACGATCATCTAGCAATTTGAAATTTAAATCCCAGATATTACCCTCGATACGAAGCCCGAGATTATCAAACTCATACTTATCTCGCCAGAAGGTCAACTTCTTACGAATAACGAAATTGGAACCATTTCGTAGCTGAATAGTAAATCGAGGAAGCAAAGTGAAAAATTCTTTACTAATTTCACTGACTTGCTCACCATAGGCGTCATAGATGGTAAAGGTCTTAGGAATTTGGAAGAAAGAGCCTTCCACCTGATAGTTCACTACTCCCCTATCATCTTTGATATCGAAGCGTTCGCCCCCAAGACGAAACTTTTGTTTCACGAGAAATGTCTTCATAAACACCTCCAAAAATCAAAAGACAAGTCCATATCACGAAGGGCGAAAAACCGCGGTACCACCTTCATTCAATGAACTTGTCATTCTCTTATTCTTATGCAATTGTCTGATTGAGTAGCATGATTTCCTACCTTAGATGGCTCGCAGCACCGCCAATTCTCTGGACTAAGATAACTGAAAATCAATTCTCAACTTTTTTATTATATCGTTTTTTGGGTTCTGCGTCAACTAGGAAAACTGACAAGAAAGCATATCTCCTACTTCCGGTACATTTTAAACTGGAGGAAGAGGTCACTATATTTTCCTGTCCATTTATGGTCAAATTTCTCATAAACTTCCAAGTGTTTCATAGTATCAGCGTCTGGATAGAAGGATTTGTCCTCACGAGTCTCCTCTGGGAGCATTTCCTTTGCTGGTAGGTTTGGTGTTGAGTAACCTACATACTCCGCATTTTTCAGAGCATTTTCGGGTTTTAACATAAAGTTGATAAAGGCATAGGCAGCATCCTGGTTTTTCACGGTTTTTGGAATGACCATGTTATCAAACCAGAGATTGCTGGCCTCAGTCGGAACGACATACTTGAGGTTAGGATTTTTCTCCAACATCTGGCTGGCTTCCCCAGAGAAAGTCACACCGATAGCAGCGTTGTTCTGAATCATGTAACCCTTCATCTCATCCGCCACAATGGCCTTGATATTTGGAGTCAATTTGTAGAGCTTATCCACTGTCTCTTCCAACTGCTGAGGATCCTTGGAGTTGAGACTGTAACCAAGTGAGTTAAGCCCGAGTCCCAGCACCTCACGCGCCCCATCAAAGAGCATGATGGAATCCTTGTATTCTGGTTTCCAGAGGTCATCCCAATGCTCAGGCGCCTCCTCTACCATGGTTTCATTGTAAACAATTCCCAAGGTTCCCCAGAAGTACGGGATGGAGAATTTGTTGCCCGGGTCAAAGGACTGGTTGAGGAACTCAGGTCCGATATTTCGATTCCTTCAATTTTTGAATAATCAAGCGGAACCAAGAGGTCTTCGTCCTTCATCTTGTTGATCATGTATTCACTTGGGATGGCAATATCATAGGTTGTTCCACCCTGCTTGATCTTGGTATACATGGCTTCATTGGAGTCAAAGGTCTCGTACTGTACTTGGATTCCTGTTTCTTCTGTGAATTTCTCCAAGAGTTCTGGATCGATATAGTCCCCCCAGTTGTAGATAACCAATTTCTGACTGTCTCGGCTATTGATTTTACTATCTAGATGAGTCGCAATCCCCCACAAGACAAGGATAATCGCTACAATTCCTGCTAAAAATGAATAGAGTTTTTTCATGCTTGCTCCTCCTTCTCACGTGAGATAAAGTAATAGCCAACAACTAGGATAATACTAAAGAGAAAGACAAGGGCAGACAGGGCATTGATTTCTAGCGAAATTCCCTTACGAGCACGAGAGTAAATCTCGACTGACAGGGTTGAAAAGCCATTTCCCGTCACAAAGAAGGTCACGGCAAAATCATCTAGCGAATAGGTGAAGGCCATGAAATAACCTGCAATGATAGACGGAGTCAGATAAGGTAGCATGATTTCCTTAAACATCTGAAACTGGCTGGCTCCCAAGTCATAGGCCGCATGGATCATGTCATCATTCATTTCCTTGAGACGAGGCAAGACCATCAAGACCACGATAGGGATGGAAAAGGCCACGTGGCTAGATAGAACCGTCAAAAAGCCAAGTGAAAACTTAAGCTGGGTAAAGAGAATCAAGAAACTGGCACCAATCATAACGTCAGGCGCAACCATGAGGATATTATTGAGTGATAAAAAGGCTTCTTGGTATTTCTTACGAGACTGGTAGATATAGATAGCACCGAAAGTCCCGATAATGGTCGCAATCAAGGCAGCTAGAAAGGCCAAGAAAGGTTTGAGTGAGGATCAACATGAGACGGCCATCACCAAACATGGTTTTAAAATGGCTCAAGCTAAAGCCGGTAAAACTATTCATATCATCCCCTGCGTTAAAGGCGTAGCCAATCAGGTAAAAAATTGGCAAATAAAGGACGATAAAGACAAAGGCTAGGTAGAGATTGGCAAATTTTTTCATCGTTCTCTCCTTTCCTTGGTCACCCACATGGTGATGAACATGGTCAGGATGAGGATCACACCAATGGTTGAACCCATACCATAGTTATCATTGGTCAGGAAGTTCTGCTCAATAGCCGTTCCCAGCGTGATAACGCGGTTCCCACCGATTAAACGTGTCAGCATGAAGAGACTCAAACTTGGGATAAAGACAGACTGAACCCCACTTCTCACTCCATTCATCGATAGAGGGAAAATGACATGGCGGAAGGTCTCCCACTTGGTCGCACCGAGGTCATAACTGGCATTGATGAGATTGTTGTCCATATCATCCAAGACATTGAAAATCGGCAAAATCATAAAGGGAAGCTCGATGTAGCTTGCGACGAAGATGAAGGAGAAATCGGTAAAGAGCAACTGTTGAGAACCGATTCCGATGAATTCCAAAAATTGATTAATAGAGCCATTTTGACCAAAAATCCCGATAAAGGCATAGGCCTTAAGGAGCAGATTGATCCAGGTTGGCAAGATAATCAGCATGAGCCAGAGTTGACGGTGCTTAAGACGGGTCAAAAAGAGGGCTGTTGGATAGCTGATGAAAAGTGTCACCATGGTCACAATCCCCGCATAAAGCACAGAGTTGAAGCTCATTTTGAGATAGGTCAAGTTTTGTGATGCAAAGTAGGATTTGTAGTTTTCTAAACTAAACTGGCCTTCAATGTTGAAAAAGGATTGTCCAAAAATCAAGACCAAGGGTGCGAGAACAAAGAGGGCGATCCAAAGCATATAGGGCACTACAAAGAGTTTAGAGGTTGTTTTCTTCATCTCTTTCCTCCTCGATCGCGTTAATCAGACCTGCTTCTTGCTCTTCGATTTCTACGTATTCTTCAATACGAGCATCGAACTCTTCTTCGGTTTCGTTGAGACGCATGATGTGGATATCTTCTGGTTCAAAGTCCAGACCGATTTCCTCACCCACAATGGCCTTACGAGTCGAGTGGATCATCCATTCATTTCCGAGTTCGTCATAGGCGATGATCTCATAGTGAACCCCACGGAAGAGCTGGGTATCAACCTTGACTTGGAGCTTGCCTTCTTCAGGAAGGGTAATGCGCAAGTCCTCTGGACGAATGACAATCTCAACTGGCTCATTTGGCTTCATCCCCCCGTCGACTGCTTCAAAGCGTTTGCCGTTAAACTCAACCAAGTAATCCTCAATCATGGTTCCAGGCAAGATATTGGACTCACCGATAAAGGTGGCAACAAAATGGTTGATCGGCTCATCATAGATGTCCACTGGTGTTCCAGACTGAACAATCTCGCCATCGTTCATGACGAAAATCCAGTCACTCATGGCCAGGGCTTCCTCCTGATCATGAGTGACAAAGACAAAGGTAATCCCCAATCGTTGTTGCAGTTCACGCAGTTCATACTGCATGTCTGTTCGCAATTTCAAGTCCAGCGCTGACAAGGGCTCATCCAACAAGACCACACGGGGCTGGTTGATAATGGCGCGGGCAATAGCCACACGCTGGCGTTGTCCACCAGAGAGTTTACGGATGGAACGCTTCTCGTAACCTTCCAACTGAACCATCTTGAGAACTTCCGCTACACGTTGTTCGATTTCTTTCTTGTCGATTTTACGCAAGCGGAGTGGAAAGGCAACATTTCAAACACATTCATATGTGGAAACAAGGCATAGGATTGGAAGACCGTATGGACGTCTCGCTTGTTGGTTGGGATGTCGTTGATCCGTACCCCATCCAGCAAAATATCCCCTGTCGTCGCATCCAGTAAACCTGCAATGATGTTTAGAATGGTTGATTTTCCTGAACCGGATGCGCCTAAAAGAGTGTAAAATTTCCCTTCTTCCAACTCAAAATTGATGTCTTTGAGAACCTTGGTGTTGCTGTCTTCAAAAACTTTAGAGACGTTTTTGAATTCAATAATTGGTTTTTTCAATTGTCATAAATTCCTTCTTTTTCATAAATTAACAGATCAGGGCTCTGTCAGGCCGCTACTACCTCGTGTAGGAGATTGAACTGCCTACATACATCTTCACTAACGATAGGCTTTCACCCCCTTTATAATGATTATAGCAGCAACTTTTCTACCCTAACCTTATTCCTTCTCGCCCAAGATTCGGACTTCTCTTTCAAGAGTGACACCTGAGTGTTCCTTGACTTTTTCGATAACAGATTGGATCAAGTCTTCATAGTCTTTGGCCGTTCCGTCAGCAACATTGATCATGAAACCAGCGTGCTTTTCAGATACTTCCACACCACCGATTCGATAGCCCTTCAGGCCAGCCTCTGAGATCAACTGACCTGCAAAATGCCCCACTGGGCGCTTAAAGACTGAACCACAAGATGGGTATTCTAATGGTTGTTTGAGTTCACGCAGGTGCGTCAAGCGGTCCATTTCCTGCTTGATAACCTGATGATTCCCTGGAGCTAGGGCAAATTTAGCTGACAAAACAACAGCCCCTGAATCCTGAATAGCTGAATGACGGTAACCAAAAGCCAAGTCCTTGACTGACAAGGTCTCGATTTCCCCTTCCTTGGTCAAAATTTGACAAGACTGCAAGATATGAGCAATCTCTCCTCCATAGGCACCCGCATTCATAAAGACAGCTCCACCGATGCTTCCAGGAATCCCACAAGCAAACTCAAAACCAGTCAAACTATGACGGAGAGCGATTCGTGTTGTTTCAATCAAGTTGGCTCCAGCTTCTGCTTCAATGGTATAGCCATCAACTGAAACGTTATTAAGCTTATCACACAAGATAACAAAACCACGGATTCCACCTTCACGAACGATGATATTGCTGGCATTTCCTAGCACCATCCAAGGAATATTCTCTTGATTGGCAAATTGGACGACACGGGCCATCTCATAGCGATTGCGTGGCAAAACTAAATAATCCGCTCGACCTCCTACCTTGGTATAGGTATAGGTCTTCAAGGGTTCCTTAAAACGAATATCGATTCCTTCTAGGATTTCAAGCATTTTTTCTTTTACTGACATGTCACTCTTCCTTTTTCAAAATTCATTCCATTATACCATTTTTAGAGACATTTGACGACCATAAAAAGAGCTTGTTTTATCTTTACATAAAAAAAGAGGTCACCCCTCTTTTTATGATTTTTTCCAAAATGTAAATTTTGTCAGCCAGATAAAGGCTAGAAGTTCTGCGAGAAGAATAAACTCAACTAAAAGCGGATTTGCAATCCATCCTACCTGAGATAAGGCTGGAGCCAAGTCAAACAAGGCATGCAAACCATAGGCAGCAAGGAGGTAGATCCATTTCTTTTGACGGACACTTTGATAGACCCAGATGGAAAGACCAATTTGTAGAATCAGAGCAAGCACACGTTCAACTCCTAGTAAATAAACCTGCCATACAGAAAGAGACTGAACCGTTTCGAGCGTAGATTTTGGAAGAAGATTGGCTACATCAGTATTTGAAGACTGGATGAGTGAAAAGAGAATCAAAAGACTGATCAAGCTTCCCATTCCGAGATAGAGCATCTCCAAGCCCCCATGTCCCAAACCATAGGCCAAAGCATCTCGATCTTCTAGCTTTCTCTTTTTCTCCAACCATTTAAAAAAGATAAGACGAGCCGTCTCTTCAAAGAGGGCTGCCATAGCGATCCCATAAAGGACGTATAAGAAAGGCTGCTCCTGCATAAGCGGAATGGTTCCATCTTTTTGCGGATGGAGTATCAGAAGGTGAACCATCTTCTCTAACACTTGAGAAGAAACAAAAAATGCGATTGCCCCCAAGCCCATCACTGCAAGAGAGATTTTAAACCGTTTTTTGGCATACCAAGTCCCACTTACTAGAATGAGAACCAAAGCGATCATGGTAAGGATAATATGTACTGTCATCTTTTTCTCCTATTCTGACTTATCAATATCTTTCTTCATCTCGTCAACGTTAAATTTGGCAAATAAATACTGGCGATCTTGGACTGGAAAACGTTGGTCCAACTGGTCGACTGCCCCAACCTCAATCATTCCTTCTTTGATAACAAAGTCCATCACATGCCCACCAAAGGTCAAATCATCTGAGATAAAATGCAAATGGTAGCCTGCAACACTCACCCCATGGAAAATCTCCGGTGTCCAAAATCCAACAATGGTTCCCGATACATTTTCACGGCTATATTCAGGTTGGTGTGTCGCGACATCAGCAAACTTGGTATCAGGTGTGGATTTAGGAATCATACGTACGTGCATTTGTGAAAATTCGCCATGAATCTTGATGGAACGAAAAAGATTTTCCCCATCATAGTAGGACTCAATCCGCTTTTCTAATTCCTTATCAGTCATCTCAAAGCGCTGACGGAAAATCACTTCTGCCTGATGAGGAACCACTGCTGCATAGGGAATAAGGGCATCCGCTGCCACTTCAACGATTTCAGGCGTTTGACCAGACCCCTTGGCTTGATAAGCCTTGCCATCAAGGACGATCAATTCCCCGTCAATCGAATCCAAAGTCCCCAAACCAAGGTCACCATGTTCCAGCAATTCTCCTACTGTCATGGTTCCACCATAGAGACCTGCCATTAGGGCACCTAGAGTATTGTATTGAAATAATTTTACCGGTTCCTGCACTTTTCTATCCATTCTCTTTCTTATCTTCTTTTCAATGAATCATCATACTTTCTAAGTATACCACATTTGCTCCTAGTTGTGAAAGGGAGAAATGCTTTTCCCATTGCAAAGGAGTCAAAAAAAAGGTACAATGTAACAAAATCAACGGAGGTCTGGAATGAAGAAAGAAAGTAAATACCAAGCAGTCGTTTCCTTTCTCAAAAAAGGTATCGAATCAGGAAAATTTCCAACAGGTAGCCGGCTTCCCTCTATCCGTCAACTGAGCCAAGACTTCCACTGTAGCAAGGACACTATCCAACGAGCCCTGCTGGAATTACGCCATGAACAATACCTCTATGCCAAACCCCAAAGTGGCTACTATGTTCTAGAACAAGGCCAGCATCAGGACTTGGAAATCGAAGTCACTGACGAACATGCCAGTGCCTATGACGACTTCCGACTCTGCGTCAACGAAACCCTGATAGGCCGAGAAAACTACCTCTTCAACTACTATGACAACCAAGAAGGCCTTGAGGAACTCAGACAATCTGTCCATCAACTCCTCTTTGACCAAGCCCTCTACTGTAAACCCGACCAACTGGTTCTAACTTCTGGCACCCAGCAAGCTCTCTTTATCCTTTCTCAGATTAACTTTCCGAGCAAGGGAGCTGAGATTTGGTCGAACAGCCGACCTACCACCGGATGAATCGTCTCTTGGTCGCTCAAGGATTAGCCTACCAGACCATTGAACGCCGAATTGATGGCATCAACCTCGAAGAACTGGAAAAACAGTTCAAATCTGGGAAAATCAAGTTTTTCTATACCATTCCTCGCTTCCACTATCCCCTAGGTCATTCCTATTCTGATCAGGAAAAAAAGGCTATTCTGGATCTAGCAAACCAGTATGGTGTTTACATCGTAGAGGATGACTATTTAGGGGACCTAGATCCTAGGAAGGGCCAAACCTTCCACTATCTGGATACTGAGGATCGGGTCATTTATATCAAGTCCTTCTCAACTAGTCTCTTTCCAGCCCTTCGTATTACCGCTCTCATTCTCCCAAATGCCCTAAAAGAGGCCTTTGTTTCCTATAAAAATATCCTAGACTATGACAGCAATCTCATCATGCAAAAGGCTCTTTCTCTTTACATCGATAGCCAGTTATTTGAAAAAAATCGACTGGCCAGACTGACCCTTCAAGAGAACTATCAGGCTCAGATAAAGAAAGTGCTTGAAGAAAACACCTGTCCCTTGCCCCACTATCCTCTACACGATGGTCTTTACTTGATTTGAGACACTATCCTAAAATTGCCAGTCTGAAACACAGCTCACTCAAATTAGACTTTTTTGAGAAGGCTTATTTGGATGCCTGTCCTTATCAGTTCGCCAAAGTCTCTCTTGAAAATCTAGAAGAGCTATTAGAATACATAAAAGCAGAATTGTATTAAAGTCCAACTCTGCTTTTTCTTATTGTTCAACTTCCGTTAGTTTCGCTGCTTTTTCAAGATAAGTTTGATAGGTTCCGTCATCTTTCAGTTTTTGGATAACCTTATCTACTACTGCTTTCAAGTCTGACTGATTCTTCTTGATAGCAACGGCATTGGCTTCGCCATCTTTCATCGTCAAGTTAACAGATGCAACGACAAGATCTGAGTTTTTACCTGCGTAGCTAAGAGCAACTGGTTCATCCATATGAACAGCATCCACTTTTCCAGCCTGCAATTCATTGACGGCTTCCCCCATATTGGTCAAGGATGTCAACTGGGCATTTGGCAATTGTTCCTTGACCATGGTTTCTGGCACAGTTCCCTTTTGAGCTGCGATATTGGCACTTGCGAGGCTTGTAAGATCCTTGTATTTGTCTAAATCGGCTTTTCTAACCAAGAAACTCATCTTATTTTCATAGTAAGGGATTGAAAAGTCAAAGACTTCCTTTCTCTCATCTGTAGCACTAATTCCTGCTATGGCCAAGTCAGCCTTTCCAGTTTGAAGACTGGTCAAGACATTGTCAAAACTCATGCTAGAGATTTCAAGTTTAACCCCAAGCTCGTCTGCAATTGCTTGAGCCATATCAATATCTGCACCAACCACTTGGTTTTTACCATCTACCAAGGCTTGGAATTCAAACGGCGCATAGTCTGGGCTAGTCGCCACAACTAGCTTCCCTTTTTGTTTGATAGCATCCACAGCAGACTGGGAACTATCCGTTCCTGACTGGCAAGCTACTAAAATCATGCTGGCAAGCATACTACACACAACTAATATCCATTTCTTAAACTTCATAAATAAACGACCTTTCTGTTAATTCTGAATAATTATAACTCTTTTAAAAATAGTTGTCAACCCTTTTAGAGATTTTGATTGTAAAACAATTCTTTTCATAAAAAAGAAGACTGATTTATTTTAATCAGCCTTTTCTTCTGTATATTTAAACCGTTTCTTATAATTCGACAATCTTACCTGTTTCAAAGTAAACAACCCATTCACAGATATTTTTTGCGTAGTCTCCAATACGTTCCAAGAAAGAAATGACTTGGAAGTAATCACGGCCTGTAACTATAGCTTCAGGATTTTTCCTAATTTCTTCTGTTGCCAAATCTCGGATGCTATCAAAGTAATGGTTGATTTTTTCATCCATCGCCGCTACTTCGTAGGCTTGATCCACAGAACCGTTGAGATAGAGATCTAGGGCTGCTTCGACGAAATTTTTCACGTCGCGTCCCATCTTTTTGATTTCTTCTTCAACAGAAGGGATACGTTGCTCCCCCTTCATACGAATGGTCGCCTCAGCGATAGACACTGCATGATCTCCCATGCGTTCCACGTCTGACACTGCCTTGAGAACGGTCAAGACGGTACGAAGGTCTTGCGAAACAGGTTGTTGGAGGGCGATCATTTCAAATGATTTCTTTTCCAACTTCACTTCATATTCATTTACTTCTGCATCGTCTTCGATGACTTCTTTTGCCAAATCACGGTCATGCGTAACAAAGGCACGCACTGTACGATTGATCTGTGAGAGCACTTCTTGTCCCATAGCATAGAACTGGTTGTGCAATTTCTCCAAATCTTCTTCAAATTGAGATCGTAACATCATTCAACTCCTTATCCAAATTTTTCCTGTAATATAATCTTCTGTTTCCTTGTTTTGTGGCTCTAGGAACATCTTCTTCGTATCATTAAACTCGATCAAATCCCCATCTAGGAAAAAAATCCTGTTTTTATCAGAGATACGTGAGGCTTGTTGCATCGAACGCGTTACCAAGAGCATGGTGTATTTATCTTTCAGACCATACAAGGTTTCCTCAATCTTACCTGCAGAAATAGGATCCAAAGCTGAAGTTGGTTCATCTAAGAGGATAATTTTGGGACTGGTTGCTAGGACACGAGCAACACAAACACGTTGTTGTTGTCCACCAGAGAGACCAATGGCCGAATCATGCAAACGATCCTTTACTTCATCCCAGATAGAAGCACGTTGCAAGGCTTTTTCTACTGCTTCATCCAAAACATGTTTATCCTTAACCCCATTGATACGTAGGCCATAGACAACATTTTCGTAGATAGACATAGGGAAGGGATTGGGCTGTTGAAAGACCATACCAATTTCCTTACGCAATTCAACCGTATCGGTACGGGGGCTGTAGATATTGTGACCATTATAGACCACTGATCCAGTTGTTGTCACCTCAGGATTTAGATCGCCCATGCGGTTGATGGCTTTGAGCAGGGTGGACTTTCCTGATCCAGAAGGACCAATCAAGGCCGTTATTTCCTTAGGTTGGAAAGAAAGGGAAACACTATTCAAGGCCTTCTTTTTATTGTAATAAACGGACAGGTCTGACACCTGTAAAATCGCTTCTGACATACCGTTTCCTTTCTAACCAAAGTGTCCCGTTACATAGTCATTGGTTGACTGTAACTTAGCATTTTGGAAAATATTGGATGTCTTATCGTACTCAATCAAATCACCCAAGTAGAAAAATCCTGTGTAGTCACTTGCACGCGCAGCCTGTTGCATACTGTGGGTAACGATGATGATGGTAAAGTCCTTCTTCAATTCCAACATGGTTTCTTCCAGCTGGGCTGTCGCAATCGGATCCAAGGCTGAAGCAGGTTCATCCATCAAGAGGATATCTGGCTTGACAGAGATGGCACGAGCGATACAGAGACGTTGCTGCTGACCTCCAGAAAGCATCAAGGCTGATTTGTGAAGGTCATCTTTGACCTGATCCCAAAGGGCAGCCTGTCTTAGAGAGGTTTCTACAATTTCATCAAGTACTTTCTTGTCCTTAACACCTGCACGTTCATGAGCAAAGTGATGTTGCGGTAAATAGACTTAGCAAATGGATTTGGACGTTGGAAGACCATTCCGATATGCTTGCGCATCTCATAGACATTGATTTCTGGACGGTTGACGTCAATCCCTCGGTAGAGGATTTGACCTGTGACCTTGGCAATATCAATGGTATCATTCATCCGATTGAGACTGCGAAGATAGGTAGATTTCCCAGATCCAGAAGGACCAATCAAGGCTGTAATTTTATTTTTTTCAAATTGCATATCGATGCCCTTGATGGATTCATTTTTACCATAGTAAACATGTAAATCCTTAGTAGAGAGGGCCACTTTTTCTTCAGGGAAAGTGATGATATGCTTTTCATCCCAGTTATATTTTGACATGGCTTCTCCTTTAGGCAGCGGTTAATTTCTTGTGTAAATAGCTTCCGAGTTTGCGAGCTCCAAAGTTAAAAATCAAGATAAAGATGAGGAGCACGGCGGCAGAACCAGCAGATACAATGGTAGCATCAGGAATGGTTCCTTCACTGTTGACCTTCCAGATGTGGACAGCTAGGGTTTCTGCTTGTCGGAAGATTGAGATAGGGCTGGTAACACTGAGGACATTCCAGTTAGACCAGTCAAGGGCTGGAGCGGATTGTCCTGCCGTATAGATAAGAGCGGCGGCCTCACCAAAGATACGGCCAGATGCCAAGACAACACCCGTTACGATACCTGGAAGGGCTTCTGGAATGACGACATGGACCACAGTCTCCCAACGAGAAATTCCAAGGGCCAGACCAGCCTCACGTTGTGTATGGTGAACGTGTTTTAAACTGTCCTCAACATTTCGAGTCATCTGAGGAAGGTTAAAGACTGTCAAGGCCAAGGCACCTGAAATGATTGAAAATCCATACTCAAACTGGACTACAAAGATCAAGTAACCAAAGAGACCCACAACGACTGATGGTAGAGAAGACAAAATCTCAATACAGGTACGAATAAAATTAGTCACAGGTCCTTTTTTGGCATACTCAGCGAGGAAAACACCAGCACCCATAGATAGCGGAACAGAAATGATCAAGGTAATGACCAAAAGGAAGAAGGAATTGTAGAGCTGAATTCCGATACCCCCACCTGCTTGATAAGAGGAGGATTTCCCAGTCAAGAAAGACCAAGAGATATGCGGTAACCCTCTCACCAAGATATAGAGAATCAAGGATGCCAAGATGGCAACGATGATACCCGCGATGGTATAGAGGACAGCTGTTGCAAGTTTATCTAATTTCTTAGCGTGCATAGTTTTTCTTTCCTCTTTCTTTCGTAATCAATTTAATCACACTGTTAAAGGCCAAACTCATCAAGAGCAATACCAAGGCCAGTGACCAGAGAACGTTATTATCAACCGTTCCCATGACGGTATTTCCTATACCCATAGTCAATACAGATGTCAAGGTCGCAGCTGGTGTTGTTAACGAGGTTGGGATAACTGCTGAGTTTCCGACAACCATCTGAATAGCAAGGGCTTCACCGAAGGCACGCGCCATCCCAAAGACCACTGCAGTGAAAATACCTGAACGTGCTGCTTTCAAGGTCACACGCCAGATGGTTTGCCAACGAGTGGCTCCCATAGCTAAACTAGCTTCACGGTAATGACGAGGAACAGCACGCAAGCTGTCTGTTGTCATAAAGGTTACAGTTGGTAGGATCATGACAAAGAGAACGAAAATCCCTGACAAGATCCCAAAACCAGTTCCACCAAAGACGCCACGGACAAAAGGCACCACAACTTGCAAACCGATAAATCCATAGACTACTGAAGGAATACCGACGAGGAGTTCAATGGCTGGTTGCAAAATTTTTGCACCCTTTGGTGAGACTTCTGTCATAAAGACTGCAGCACCAATAGCGAAGGGAGTTGCGATGAGGGCTGATAAAATCGTCACAATAAAGGAGCCCAAAATCATCGGAAGGGCACCAAATTGTTTCCCTGAAGGATTCCAAGTTTGTCCAAAAAGGAAATCAAAGATGTTGACCCCATTGACAAAGAAGGTCGATAAGCCTTTTTGGGCTACAAAAATCAAAATCATGGCCACAATGATAACAATCAAAGAAAGGCAAGTGAAGGTCAAACCTTTACCAAACTTCTCAAGGCGAGAGTTCTTTGAAGGAGAGAGTAATTTTTTTGATAATTCTTCTTGATTCATTATTGACCTCCTTCTACTGCTGTAACGGTACCTGAAGCATCCTTTTGGACTTTCATTTCATTGATAGAGATATAGCCCATGCCCTTAACAATTCCATTTTGGGCTTCATCTGAGAGGACGAAATTCAGGAATTCAGCAGCTAACTCATTTGGCTGACCAAGTGTGTACATATGTTCATAAGACCACAAAGGCCAGTTGTTGGTCGTTACATTCTCAGATGTAGGTTCATACCCATTCAGTTTCATGCTTTTCACGGAGTCATCTACATAGGCAAAAGCCAGGTAAGAAATGGCTCCAGGGGTTTGGGATACAATGGACTTGACCATCCCGTTAGAATCCTGTTCTTGACTCTGCATTGCCGCTTGGCCATTCATAACCACCGTATCAAACGTCGCTCGTGAACCAGAACTTGCTGCTCGGTTGATGATTGAAATGGCCAGGTCTTTGCCCCCAACTTCTTTCCAGTTGGTCACTTCACCTGTAAAGATTTGCGAAGTTGCTCGGTTGTGAGATTTTCAACATCCACTTCCTTGTTTACAATCACTGCAAGACCAGCCACTGCAACCTTGTGGTCTACCAGAGCTGAAGCATCGATTCCTTCTTTTTCCTCTGCAAAGACGTCAGAGTTCCCGATGTCAACTGCTCCAGACTGGACTTGAGATAGGCCTGTACCCGATCCTCCACCTTGAACATTGACTGTTTTTCCGATGTTTCTAGAACCAAATTCATCTGCTGCCGCTTCGACAAGAGGCTGAAGAGCAGTTGAACCAACGGCTGTCATGGATTCTCCACGATCAATCCAGCTAGCGCATCCTGCTAGAGAACCTGCCATCAAAAGAGCTGCAAGAGACATGACGAGCTTTTTTCTTTTTTTCACTGTTATTCTCCTTGAACATAATGATAAATGTTCTGATTTCTTCCGTTTGTCCTGATCATCTAATTATCATCAATGATTGTCCCGCTTTATTTTATCTAGTCATTCTTAGGAGCGGACAATTCCATCGTATAATATAAGTAATAATGAAAGACTATCAGAAAAAACTCATACTTCCACTATAACATAGAATAGGCTCTTTGACTAGCTTTTTCACCTGAATCTGAGTCCTTTTGGATAATAATTTTTCAAAACATTTCCCGTTACCTTGGCAAAGCCTAATCCGTTTCCTTGAACCAGAACTTGGTACCAACCATTTGGTCGAGCTTCAGACAATTGAACAGTCTCACCAGCCACATATTTTACAAAGTCCTTATCATTGATTTCGACACTTTGTTTTACTTGGCTTGGTTTCAAGGCTAATCCGAGAGCAAAGCTTGGTTCGAAGCGTTTCTTCTTAAAAGTACCCAGATGGAGCCCATTTCGGGCAATTTTGAGTTTCCCTAGATTAGGTAGCATCTCTGGCAAGAGATAGAGCTGGTCTCCAAAAGTTTGCAAGATACCAGTTAGATTGACTCGCAAGTATTTTTGAACAAAATCATGCCACAAGTTCTGCTGTTCCCGACTGAGATTGCTTTTGCTAGCTTTGAATTTAGGTGCGGGATTTTGTCCCTTAAACTGCAGGTGGGCAACAAACTGGCCTTCTCCCTTGAAATGATGAGGATACATCCGCGCCGTTTCAGGAAGGTTAATTCCTGCTACCATACCGTTCACATGCTCGACTGGAAGCAGTTCAAAATCATAAGTATCCAGTAACCAGTGGACGATTTCTTCATTTCTTCAGGTGCCCAAGTACAGGTAGAATAGACCAAACGGCCACCTTCTGCAAGCATGGTCACTGCATCTTCTAAAATTTCTCTTTGAAGACTAGCACATTGGCTAGGATAATCGGTACTCCAATAATCCATGGCATCGGGCTGCTTACGAAACATCCCTTCACCCGAGCAAGGTGCATCAAGGACAATCACATCAAAGTAACCTTTAAAAACCTTGGCCAATCGGTCAGCAGATTCATTAGTCACAACAACGTTTGTCGCTCCAAATCGCTCCATATTTTCCACTAAAATCTTAGCACGCTTGCTTGAAATTTCGTTGGAGACAAGGACTCCCTGATTAGCCAGATAAGCTGCTAGTTGAGTGGATTTTCCACCTGGAGCCGCCGCCAAGTCCAAGACCTTCATACCAGGACTTGGTTGAGCTACCTGAGCCACCATTTGGGCTGCAGGCTCTTGAGAATAAACGAGACCTGTCGCGTGCTCTGGTGACTTCCCTGAGACCTTGCCATAATACCCCCAAGGTGTATTGGGAATAGCATCAGCAAACGATAACTGACTTTCTTTTAAGGGATTGACCCGAAAAGCCGAAACCGCTTCTTGTTTAAAAGAGGCAAGAAAGTCTCTTGCCTCATCTTCTAGTATCGCTTCATATTTCAACAAATCCTTCTGGAAATTGCATTTAGTTTTCTTTCCTTTCGTAGATATAAGACTGAATCTCTTCTTGCATCTCGATTGGCACCATCATGACAGGCTGACGCGTTTTAAAATCAGCGGGCTCACCCGATACCGTAAGAAGGCGATAACCCAGACTTTCCCCTAAGATACTGGCCGCAGCGTAATCCCATGGTTGCAGGTAGGTAATATAAGTCAGAAGACGACCACATAAAACCTTGGCAAAACTAATAGCCGCACTGCCATAGACACGGACTCCCAACGCTGCTCGACCCAAATCCGCCAAGCCCCACTCATTGCTTTCAAACATACCTGAGTTACCGGCAACTAAAAATTCTTGAAGAGGTTTCTTTTTAAAAGGCGGTAAGGGCTCATTATTGCGAAAAGGAGGAAAGGCACCACCACCATGGTAACAATCCCCTTTCATGACATCATAAATGATACCGAATTTCCCAACCCCATTCTCAAAGTAGGCCAACATCACGGCAAAATCTTCCTTCTGGGCGACAAAGTTATTGGTACCATCAATGGGATCAATCACCCAAACATTCCCCTGGCCGACTGCCGTACGCAAACAGCCCTCTTCCGCGCAAATCAAGTCTTCTGGATAAGATGCTAAAATTCTACCAACCAAGAGATCCTGAACTTCCTTATCCAAACGCGTCACCAAGTCGGTAGGTGAAGATTTTCGCTCGACCTGCAAATCTTCTTGCATGTGGGCCAAAATGTAATCTGCAGCTTCCTGCACAATCTGTTTGGCAAATTCAAATTTAGTTTCCAAGAGAAATCTTCCCTTCTCTTTTTTCTTTTGCTAATTGAACTGCATGATAGAAGGAATAACCGCTCGCTGTCTCAAATTCGCGACCTAAGCGTTTTTCTTCGCTTTTGCTCGGAACCACAGACTTAAATTCCTTGTAAGACTCTAGCAGTTTTTTTGCTTCTACCTGATCTTCATAAGCAGCTTCAACATCATTAAAAAAAGAAAGCACTGAAGCAAGTTCTTCAGTGCTCCACGACAAATCTAGTGGGTAACTATACTGTTTGTTCATCTATCCAATACCAGCTCTCAATGTTGCTTCTTTCAATTCTTGTTTACGGTAACTACGAGGGAGAAAAGCACGAATCTCATCTTCATTAAAACCGATCTGCATGCGTTTGGTATCTATAATAATTGGGCGACGCAAAAGACTAGGATATTGCTCAATCAACTGAAGCAACTCCGATACCGAGATACTCTCTACATCAATATCCAATTTTTGAAAAATTTTTGAACGAGTTGAAATGATGTCATCAGTACCATTTTCGGTCAAGGAAAGAATATGTTGTAATTCTTTTCTTGTTAAAGGACTAGTCATAATATTATGCTCTTGAAAGGGCACTTTATGCGTCTCTAACCAAGCCTTTGCCTTACGACATGATGTACAACTCGGCGATAAAAATAGTGTAATCATGCTTTTCTCTTCTTTTATCTATACTTGCTATTTCTATTATACAAAAAAATAAAGCGCTTGACTAGGTATTTTTAGAAAAAAAGCCTATTTTTTCATAGAAAATAGACTGTTTTCTGCAAAAATCTCCTGCTTTGCAAGTTTATCTTTAGGATAACCTAACAATAAATAGGGAGTAGAGCAACTTCTCTCGTTTTTTATTAAAAATACAGAACTTTTTCCACTATTTCCTTGAAGCTTTAACAAAAAGGAAACTAAACATTCCTTCATACAAAGCAAAGAAAAGTAAAAAGGCATGGAGAAAGAAAGTCTCTGGCAAAATCCAAATAACGGGATCCTTTGCTGGATCAAAAAGCCAGGTATCATCTCCCACAAAGAGAATCTGATGGAAAAGAGTAAAGAATTGCTCAAAACCAATTAACACTCCTACAAGGCCAATGACTAGAGGCAATAGCACTAAAGTCAGAATACTTTTACGATATAGAGGTAGAAATCCTTTTTTCACAATCTTTCTAACAAAGAAATAGAAACTTGGAAGTGTCACCAAAGTGACTAGCTGAACCAAGTGGAAGAGATTTTTCACCACCGCAAAATGGTGTAAACCTGCAGCTGATGAACGAAAATCTGGCATCTCCAAGACCTGACTAAAGGGATTGGTCAGGTAATTCATTAAGATATGAAAATTGTACTGAATGGTTTCGGGCTTTAGATAGACTCGATTCGCTAAGTTCAGCCACTCAATTTCCAAAGGATAGAAAATCCATGCCAGATAAATGGTCAGTAGGATAGAAAGGGAGAGGAAAAAGAGCATACTTCCCCAAAAGGTCAGTTTAGTTTTCATCGAAATTCCACTCCGCAAGGCTAGAAACTACATGAGTTGGTGCGATTGGCAAGTCCGCCACTTCTTCTGCTTTGGTAAAACCTGTCGTCACCAAGAGCGTTGGAATGCCATTGTCAATCCCTGCTCGGATATCCGTCAGGTAATTGTCCCCAACCATGAGCAACTCTTCTCTTTTCAAATCCAAGTGCTCAACTGCCTTATCCATAATGATAGCATTTGGTTTTCCGATATAAACTGGTTTGACCCGTGTTGCTACTTCAAGAAGTGTAATTAGTGAACCAGCACCAGGCAAGAGACCACGTTCCGTCGGGATATTGAGGTCAGGGTTGGTTCCGATAAAGTGAGCCCCCTTTTGAATGGCTAGAGTTGCTGTGGCAAATTTTTCATAGTCAACTTGCCAGTCCAGTCCAACTACCACATAGGCAGGATTTTCCTTGTCTTCGACATAACCAGCCGCCTGAATGGCATCCTTGAGTCCTGCTTCTCCGATGACATAGACTGTCTTTTCCAATCCCAAGTCATTCATATAGTCGATGGTTGCCAGAGTTGCCGTGTAGACAGTTGATAGAGGTGTGTCGATATTAAAATTCTGAGCCAACATCTCTTGTACACTCTCAGGAGTACGAGTTGTATTATTGGTCACAAAGAGGTAGGGAATTTCTCTTTTTTTGTAACTCATGGACAAAAGCCTCACCCGCCGGAATCCGGTCTTTCCCCTTGTAAATGGTTCCGTCTAAATCAATTAAATAACCTTTATAAGCCATATCGCCCTTTCTAATTGCCTTCAATTTCTTGCCACGTAATCATAGCTTGGGCATTTATCTCGCCATCACTGATAATCTCATGCTTGCTTTCTAGTCCCTTGAGTTCATAAGCTGAGGCAATCATGCCACCTGGTCGCACTTCTTTGACATACTTGAGATTGATTTTCTTTGGAATATACTGGGTCAAAAAGTCTGATCCCATAACCTCAAAAATCCAATCCAGGTATTTACTGTTATTAACATGACCATTCATATCCAAGTCGTAAAAACGAACATGGTAGTCTTTACTGGTCGGATCTTCTAGATTTGCATACTTTGGCCCGCGGATGAGTTTTTTATCAAATTCAGACTGGTAAGGCGCAACAATCTCCGGTTCGACAGCATGGACTTTCCGACTATCTCTGTCCATAAGAACAAAGGTTGCTACCATGCGAATGATTTCTTGACCTGCTTCATCATAGATAGTGAAACGACGGTAGCAAAAAAGACGATTGTAAGTCAATGCTTCTGTTTCAATCGTAATCTCTTCAGCAAAGTGAGGCAAGCGAACCACGTCAATCGCATAATCTGTAATAATCCAGACTAGATTGTAGCGCTCCAACACGTCCTTGTCGCTAACTCCCAGTTCAATCGACTGCATACCTGATACTTGCAAGGAGAGCAAAATCACATCTGGAAGTTTGATATGACCGTTCATGTCCGCCATATCAAAAGGAATTTTCATTTTCATTTGATAAGTTAAGCCCATTGTTCTACTCCAAAATAAATCGTTCTGCTACAGTGTCTCCCAGGAAGAGACCCCTCTTTGTCATTCGGACACGATCACCGTCGATCTGCATAAGTCCTTGTTGAACCAAGTCTCTGATGATTTCGCCATAAAGTCCATCAAAGGATCGTCCGAATTTCCTCAAATCGCGCCATGGAAACCCCGGATTTTTTCCGGAGGCCTAGGAACATTTCTTCTTCCATCTGCTCCCTTTGACTCAGGTGTTCTTCTGTAATCCGAGCATTTCCTGCCTCTACCGCATTGAGATAGTGGCGGATAGGACCATGATTTTTATAACGCACTCCATTCACATAACCTGAAGCACCCGCACCGATACCATAATACTCGGCATTATCCCAGTACATGAGATTGTGGCGACTTTCAAATCCGGGTTTAGAGAAATTGGAAATCTCATAATGCTCAAAACCAGCTCGCTCCAGTTCTGCGATGATGTACTCAAACATCTCCGCTTCTAACTCTTCCTTGGGTAGGGGCAACTTCCCTCGTCGCATGCGGTTCATAAAGACCGTATGATTTTCCAAAATCAAGCTATAAAGGCTCATATGAGGAATATCAAGCGAGATAGCCTTAGCCACATTGTCCTTGACCTGAGCCATAGTTTGACCTGGAAGAGCATAGATTAGATCAATGGAGATATTGTCAAAACCAGCCAGTTTGAGACGGTCGATATTCTCATAAATATCCTTCTCCAAGTGACTACGCCCGATCTTTTTCAGCATTTTGTTATCAAAAGTCTGCACACCTAAGGAAACACGATTGACTGGCGACTGTTTCAAAACCGCAATCTTATCCGCGTCCAAATCGCCTGGATTGGCCTCAATGGTCAACTCTTCCAAGACAGACAAGTCCAAGTTTTTAGACAAGCCATCTAAGAGCAGCTCTAATTGCGGAGCGGACAGAGCTGTTGGCGTCCCACCTCCAATATAGAGAGTTCGCAACTTTTGGATATCATAAGAATGGAACTCCTCTAGCAGATGCTCCAGGTAACTATCTACTGGTTGATTCTTGATAAATACTTTTGAAAAGTCACAATAATAACAAATCTGTGTGCAAAAGGGAATATGCACATAGGCGGACGTTGGTTTTTTCTGCATAGTATTTATTATACCACAAAGACAGACTTGCAGATAAAAATCACCATCTCCAAAAACCAGAGATGGTGATACCTTATACTTCAGTAATATCGATGATGATTTCTTCTTGGTCTTCAGCGACGTCTGGAGTTGCTGACTGTTCTTGCCATTGCTCCTTGAGATTGTTAAAGGTTTCCTTGGATGCTTCCGTCGCTTGTCGAGCACAGTTTTTAGCTTGGTCAAGGACACTATCAAAAGTGATTTCACCAGATTCTACTTGTTCCTTTGTTTTCAGAACAAAGTCCGTTGCCTGTTCCTTCACTTCAGTTAGTTTCTCACAAACCTGCTCTCTAGCATACTCTGGATCTTCTCTCAAATCATCTAGAAAATCCTGAGCTTGACTACAAACTTGCTTACCCTTGTCACTCGTCAAAAACAAAGCAAGAGCAGCACCTGAAACTGTTCCTAAAAGGATAGAGGATAGTTTTCCCATAAGATTTCTCCTTTTTTATTTTTTGAAAAATTTACTTGCGAAACGAAGAGCGGACAAGCTTGCACCTGTTTTAATGGTCTTTGAACCAGCAGATGAAGCCTTTTTACCTAAAACACGTGCATGTTGGTTGAGATCAGATACTGACTCAGATAAGTCAGCCACAGCCGTAAAGAGTGGATCAATCGTCGCAACTTTGATATTGATATCGTCTGCCAACACATTGACCTTAGCCAACAATTCATTGGTCTGATGCAAGGTAACGTTCACATCTGAGCTCAACGTTTTGATGGTTTTCTCTGTCTCATCAATCATACGACCAGCTTTTTGAATCGTGATTGTCAAATAGACTAAACAGACAATCAAAGCAATCGCAACAAGTATATATGCAACTTCTAACATTTATTTTTCCTCCTCTGTATGATAGAAAGGGGCTTTCTTTCGATTTTGATAAAGTATGATAAAAATACCGAGTCCGATAAGGATAACTGATAACCATTGGGAAACTCGCAGACCAAAGAACATGAGACTATCCGTCCGCATCCCTTCGATAATCATACGACCAAAGCCATACCAAATCAAGTAGAAAGCAGTGATATGACCACGTCTGATTCCCTTTAATTTCTTCTAAAAATCAAAATCAAAGCAAATCCAATCAGATTCCAAACCGACTCATATAAGAAGGTCGGCTGACGGTAGCTACCGTCAATGTACATCTGGTCACGGATAAAGCCTGGCAAATAATCCAAACTATCTACCGCTGCACCATAAGCTTCTTGGTTAAAGAAATTTCCCCAGCGCCCTAAACTCTGGGCAACCATGACGCTCGGTGCTGCAATATCTAAGAAATCCCAAGTATTAATCAGCTTTCTATCTGCAAAGATATAAAGGACAATAGCGCCCGCTATCAAACCTCCGTAAATGGCCAAACCACCATTCCAAATGGCGATGATTTCACCTGGATTTTGCAGATAATAATCTAAGCGAAAGAGTACGTAGTATAGTCTAGCACCTAAAATAGCTACCGGAAAAGCAATCAGGATAAAATCCAAAATATCATCTGACAAAATCTTCTTCTTAGGAGCTTCCTTCATGGCAAGGTAGACTGCCAGAACCAAACCAGCTACAATACACAAAGCATACCAACGAATAGCAAAGGGACCAATTTCAAATGCGACTGGATTAATCATGTTTCACCTCATTTTGAGCGATTAGATTTGTCAAGCGTTCTTCAAATAAACGCGTCGCATCAAAGCCCATTTCTTTAGCACGATAGTTCATGGCAGCCGCCTCAATAACAACGGAGATATTGCGTCCTGTTTTTACTGGGATGCGGATACGCGGAATCGTTACACCAGAAACTTCGAGTTCTTCGGCATTGTTTCCTAGACGGTCAAAGGTCTTATGCGTATCGTAATTTTCCAAATAAACTGCTAGCTGAACTTGTGAAGAATCTTTTACAGCACTTGCACCATAGAGACTCATGATATCGATAATCCCAACTCCACGAATCTCAAGTAAATGCTTCAAGATTTCAGCAGGTTCGCCCCAAAGAGTCATCTCATCCTTAGAATAAATATCTACACGATCGTCTGCTACTAGACGGTGTCCACGTTTCACAAGCTCAAGACCTGTCTCACTCTTACCGATACCGCTATCCCCTTGGATCAAGACACCCATGCCATAGATATCCATCAAGACACCATGCACACTGGTACGTTTAGCCAAACGGGAATCAAGATAGCTAGAAAGTTCTCCAGATAAACGACTGGTTGCTGTTCGACTGGTTAAAATCGCAATCTTGCATTCCCTAGCAGCCCTCAACATTTCCTCGGGTACTACCAGACCACGAGCCACGATAACCGCAGGTGTTTCAGGTAGAAACATCTTCTTCAAAACTTGATAACGGTTCTGGGCAGGCATGGCAACTAAATAGGACCACTCCTTCATCCCTAACAGTTGAATCCGTTCTGGTGTATAGTAATCAAAATAGCCTGTCATTTCAAGACCAGGTCTCATAATGTCCGCAGTATTGATTTCTTTTTCAAGTAATTCGCCTTCACCATAGACAATATCTAGTCTGAGTTTTTCAATGACATCTCTTACTAAAACCGACATAATTTCCTCCTTCAATCGAGTTCTCCCTACTATTATATCAGATTGTAGGGGGAAGTTTCCTTTTTTTTTTGCAGGATTTACAGTATTTATTTGATGTAGCTTGGGAAAAGATTTGACTAGGAAGTCTTTTCGTACTCCTTCAAATTAATCGAGACAAATCTACTGCAAATTGGTCAACATCTATCACCAAGTCCCTTCCAGATTTTTCTAAGTAAATCCTTGGAAGACCTTTTGTTAATATTCTGTTTGCATCAGCCATATCTTGAGGATAGATATAGAACTGTTGACCTTTTGGAAACTGATTTCGGACTTGCCATTCTTCAAACTCCTTCAAAAAAGTCTTATGAGATGGCATACTGACTTCTTCGAACAAGGAATGGTCAAAAAATCGTACCAAACGATATAGACCATGAATCTCATCCGCAAAGCACTTATCAATCTTTTCATAGGGGTAACCTCGCCTCTGATAAGCTTGACATAAGTTTTGTAAGGACTCACTTAATGCAACTGCATCTTTTCTTGCCAAACTTATAAAATACCGAACAGAAAATTCTTCCATACCAGTTCGTTTTTTCTTCTCTAAAAACTGTTGTGCACGCAAGAGAGACTCGGATAATCTTTCTTCATCTTGATAATAAAGAGCGTATAAAAGATTCATAACATTTTCTGGATAATAGGTTCCTTTCAACAAGGGTAAATCTTTGGGGACGAATGATGGAATGGCTGAAAAATCGTTACAAGCAAAAGAGGTAAACAAGCCTTTCAAAATCCCATCTGTGTAAATGGTTCCACTTGCTAACAAACCGCCTCTCAGCAGCTCGGTTCTTCCTGTTTGCCATAGCGCGTTGTTTAACTGTGTATAATCCCCATCTAAAAACGCCGCATAATAGGCAAAATATTGAGTACCATCTAGCAATAAGCTACTGTACAATTTTACCCTTAAAACCTTGTCAGACAATACTTTTGAATCGGTCAAATACTTTTCAAAAATTCTTTGGTTTGACTCTTCAAATTCCTTCCAATCTATCGGATCAGCACAATAACCCCAATCTTCCAAGTGATTTTCACGCATCTTTTGATATTCTTTTATATATTCTTTCATAAGAATTTGTTCCTCTAAATACTATGCAAAAAAAGACTAGACAAGTCTAGCCTTTTATTTCAAATTAGAATTTTTTACGTTTACGAGCTGCTTCTGATTTACGTTTACGTTTTACAGAAGGTTTTTCATAGAATTCACGTTTGCGTGTTTCTTGAAGAGTACCAGCTTTAGTAACCGCACGTTTGAAACGACGAAGTGCATCGTCAAGAGATTCATTCTTACGTACTACTGTTTTAGACATTTTTTTCACTCCCTTCAAGTTCAAGATCTATTCCATTTTACACGCAAAATGAATATTTGTCAAGGGAAAACTGACATAAACTTATATTATCTTCCCTTTTCTTTTTAAAAGGGACAACGTATTAGAATAGATGTCATAATAGCGAAAAAAATTATTTTAATCCTGTTCAGAAACAACTTTTATTTCTTTATCATTTACAATAACAGCTTGTAAATTGTTCATTCGCATTAAGTCGAGCTGCTTTTTATAGGTTTCAAAGGTCTTCTTGCTACTATCAGTAAAAGGCTCCTCACCATAATGTGGAAGGATGTAAAACTCCACTTCATTCAATCCCGTTGTATCCGATAACTCTTTCGCTACCGTCTTGTCATCCATGAGCTTATTGTAGTCAATATCCTTGGCAGTAATGATAGCCCCTGCTGATTCCCCCACATAGATCAGCCCATCTCTTATTTGTTCTTTGATAAGAGATAGGAGTTGTTTTTCTTTAATTCTTGTAATAAATAAAATGTATTCCCGCCAGAGATATAAAGAATTTTGCTTTGGAAAATCTTTGCCTGTGCAGTTTCTCGATCACAAGAAGCAATATCTAGAACCTCTATCTCAAATCCTAAATCTTTGAATGTTTGCTGAGCCTCATCGATATAGGCAGTATAATCCTCTTTGTTCCCAGCGGTAGGAATAAATAAAACCTTGTTTTCTAGATTCTTTTCCTTTGCATAATCGCTAAAAAGCTTTTTGACTCCAGCAAAGTATGAACATAAAAATAATTGTTTCATGATTGTACCTCCATTAATGTTTAACAATTTTATAAAGGATCCACGATCCCTTTCTTTGACTAGTTATAAGCTCAAGCCCTATTAACAACAAGAATCGTCTAAATGCTTCTTCGCTTTGGACCTCTGGTAAAAAGTAAGACAACTTATTATATTCACAAGCCAGTAAGAGCATCCCGTCTGATTTGAGTATTCTTCGAAGTTCCATAAAAGAAGCCTCTAGGTCTCGCCAATGAAAATGAGTTTGAAAGGCTGTGATTAAATCAACACTTTCATCAGAAAAGCCTGTCTCCCTAACGTCTCTTCGTTCAAAATTTAGATTAGTCATCTCTATCTGTTTGGCTTGAGCTATTGCAGTATCTGAAATATCGATTCCAGTTATGGTACTTTGCGGAAAAGTTTCTTTCAGTAGGATGGTTGAACGGCCATTCCCAACTCCTACATCTAAGATTGCAGGGTAAAATGTCCTATCCAGATGACGAATTGCCCATACAAACATGGGGAGATAGGCTCTATTCCACAATTTCATCATTCGTTTTCCTAGAAAGCCCGAAGGATTCTTTGATTGCTGAATTAAGCGACTAAACAGAAACATTACAAGTAAAAAACAAATAAAACCAATTATATAAATCAAAGTTCAAGCCTCCCTGTATAGCTATATTATACCACTTTAGTAAAATTGTGAATAATTGATGCAGAATAATTAAACGATTTTCAAACCAATTACCAAAAAAAGAGAACCAATTGGTTCTCTTTTTCTGTTAGACTGACATCTTCTTAGATAGCAATGAATGTAATCATTTCAATCAAGTATCTAAAACAACTTATTAGATGACTTTCACCACTAATTATTCTTCCTCAGATTTTTTTCTTTGAGCTAGAGAAATTAATCCCATACCTGATAAAGCAGCCAATAGACCAGCTGTCAAGTGAGATGTCTCCTCAGAACCCGTATTTGGAAGAGTTTTAGTAGTTCTTTCTTCTGTAATACCTTGTTGTTCTGGATTTTCAACTACAGGAAGTTCTACTACTGTTGGAGTATAGAATCCTGAAATGATATTTCCATTGCGATCTTTACGGATCACTTTCACACCTTTGGCTTGTCCTACAAAGTCTGCCTCAGGGGTAAAGGTGACGGTGCCATCTGGTGAGATTACATAAGTTCCTTCACCTGGAACGACTTTTTTAGTTGTTCCATCTTCAAAGGTTGGCGGAACTGTCAGATCGACATCACCTGTAAAGTTTAGTTTACCAGTCTGAGTTTGACCTTTAAGACCTTCTGATGTCGCATCAATCACTTGTGTTTGTCCAAGGACAGTTGGTGTGTAATGAGCAGTAACTACATTTCCATACATATCCAAACGTTTCACAACCAATCCTTTAGCTGTACCAACAAAGTCTGGTTCTGGAGTAAAGGTAATCTTACCATCTTTATCAATTGTATAACTTCCTTCACCCGGAACAACCATAGTCGTACTACCATCCTCAAATGTTGGTGGAACTGTACTATCGATATGTCCTTCAAACGTTGGGGTTGCCATTTGTGGTTGGCCTTTTGCTCCTGTAGAAGCCGTATCATGACCAGTAGATGGATCTACAACTGTTGGACGATAGGTCGCAGTCACTTGAGTACCGTTCTTATCAACGCGTTTGACTGTTACTGGATCTGGTTTACCGACAAACTGCTTGTCTGGGGTAAATGTTACTGTTCCATCTGGCGCAATGGTGTAAGTTCCTTGACCTGGAATCACTTTTTCAGTTGATCCATCTTCAAATGTTGCTGCCACAGTTTCATCGATTGGAACCAGTGGGTCACCACCTTGGAAGCTTGGGGTACCTGTTTGAACAAGTCCCTTAATGTTAACTGAAGAAGTACCTTTACCAGTTGGTGTTACTTTCGTAAACTCTGGACTGTAAGTCGCAGTCACTGGAGTGCCGTTCTTATCCACACGTTTGACTGTGACTGGAGTTGGGTTTCCGATAAACTGCTTGTCCGGGGTGAAGGTTACAGTTCCGTCTGGCGCAATCGTGTAAGTTCCTTGACCTGGAATAGACTTCTCTTTACTTCCATCTGCGAAGGTTGGCTCTACTGTTTCATCAATCGGAACCAATGGATCACCACCTTGGAAGCTTGGAGTTCCTGTTTGTGGAACACCCTGAGGGCCAGTGCTGGTTGCGTTAGTTCTTGTTGGCGTTACTTTCGTAAACTCTGGACTGTAGGTCGCAGTGACTGGAGTTCCGTTCTTATCCACACGCTTCACTGTGACTGGATCTGGGTTTCCGACAAACTGTTTGTCTGGAGTGAAAGTTACAGTTCCATCTGATGCAATCGTGTAAGTTCCTTGGCCTGGAATAGATTTCTCTTTGCTTCCATCTTCGAAGGTTGGCTCTACTGTTTCATCGATTGGAACCAGTGGATCACCACCTTGGAAGCTTGGAGTTCCTGTTTGTGAAACACCCTGAGGACCTGTGCTGGTTGCATTAGTACTGGTTGGAACTACTTCTTTCACTACTGCTTGGTACTTGACAGTAACAGGAGTTCCATTGGCATCCACACGAGTCAATTCAAGTTTTGGTGTTTCGCCCTTGAACTGTTTATCAGGAGTGAAGGTCACCTTGCCATCTGCGTCCACTTCGAATTTACCAATATTTGGCACTTCTTTCACAGTTGTACCATTGTCAAATAGTGGAGTCGAATCCGCTGGGAATGGAACCGAGTTATGGCCTGGTGTGAAGGTCACTTTACCTTCTTGGACCTGACCTTGCAGACCCTCTGTCTTATCACCTGAACCAGTTGGCGTTACTTTCGTAAACTCTGGACTGTAGGTCGCAGTGACTGGAGTTCCGTTCTTATCCACACGCTTCACTGTGACTGGATCTGGGTTTCCGACAAACTGCTTGTCTGGTGTGAAGGTCACTGTACCATCTGGCGCAATCGTGTAAGTTCCTTGGCCTGGAATGTTCTTCTCTTTGCTTCCATCTGCGAAGGTTGGCTCTACTGTTTCATCGATTGGAACCAGTGGGTCACCACCTTGGAAGGTTGGGGTGCCTGTTTGTGGAACACCCTGAGGGCCAGTGCTGGTTGCGTTAGTTCTTGTTGGTGTTACTTTCGTAAACTCTGGACTGTAAGTCGCAGTGACTGGAGTTCCATTCTTATCTACGCGTTTGACTGTGACTGGAGTTGGGTTTCCAACAAACTGTTTGTCTGGAGTGAAAGTTACAGTTCCATCTGATGCAATCGTGTAAGTTCCTTGGCCTGGAATAGATTTCTCTTTGCTTCCATCTTCGAAGGTTGGCTCTACTGTTTCATCGATTGGAACCAGTGGATCACCACCTTGGAAGCTTGGAGTTCCTGTTTGTGAAACACCCTGAGGACCTGTGCTGGTTGCGTTAGTGCTGGTTGGAACTACTTCTTTCACCACCGCTTGGTACTTGACAGTAACAGGAGTTCCGTTGGCATCCATACGAGTCAATTCGAGTTCTGGTGTTTCCCCCTTGAATTGCTTATCTGGGGTGAAGGTCACCTTACCATCTGCATCCACTTCGAACTTACCAACATTTGGCACTTCTTTCATAGCTGTCCCATTGTCAAATAGTGGAGTTGAATCAGCTGGGAATGGAACAGAGTCATGGCCTGGCGTGAAGGTCACTTTACCTTCTTGGACCTGACCTTGTAGACCCTCTGTCTTATCTCCCGTACCAGTTGGGGTTACTTTCGTAAACTCTGGACTGTAAGTCGCAGTAACTGGGGTGCCGTTCTTATCTACGCGTTTGACTGTGACTGGAGCTGGGTTTCCAACAAACTGTTTGTCTGGAGTGAAGGTTACAGTTCCGTCTGGTGCAATCGTGTAAGTTCCTTGACCTGGAATAGATTTCTCTTTGCTTCCATCTTCGAAGGCTGGTTCAACTGTTTCATCAATTGGAACAAGTGGGTCGCCACCTTGGAAGCTTGGAGTGCCTGTTTGTGGAAGTCCTTGAGGACCTGTACTTGTTGCACCGGTTCCTGTTGGGGTCACTTTCGTAAACTCTGGACTATAGGTCGCAGTAACTGGAGTGCCATTCTTATCAACACGTTTGACTGTGACTGGATCTGGGTTTCCAACAAACTGTTTGTCTGGTGTGAAAGTTACAGTTCCGTCTGGTGCAATCGTGTAAGTTCCTTGACCTGGAATAGATTTCTCTTTGCTTCCGTCTTCGAAGGTTGGCTCTACTGTTTCATCGATTGGAACCAGTGGATCGCCACCTTGGAAGGTTGGAGTACCAGTTTGTGGAAGTCCTTGAGGACCTGTACTTGTTGCACCGGTTCCTGTAGGTGTTACTTCTTTCACCACCGCTTGGTACTTGACAGTAACAGGAGTGCCGTTGGCATCCACACGAGTCAATTCAAGCTCTGGTGTTTCACCCTTGAACTGTTTATCTGGAGTGAAGGTTACCTTTCCTTCTGCATCCACTTCGAACTTACCAACATTTGGCACTTCCTTCACAGCTGTACCATTGTCAAATAGTGGAGTTGAATCAGATGGGAATGGAACTGAGTCATGGCCTGGAGTGAAGGTCACTTTACCTTCTTGGACCTGACCTTGCAGACCTTCTGTCTTATCACCTGTTCCAGTAGGAGTTACCTTAGTGAACTCTGGACTATAAGTCGCAGTGACTGGAGTACCATTCTTATCCACACGTTTCACTGTAACTGGAGCTGGGTTTCCAACAAACTGTTTGTCTGGAGTGAAGGTTACAGTTCCATCTGGCGCAATCGTGTAAGTCCCTTGACCTGGAATAGACTTCTCTTTGCTTCCATCTGCGAAGGTTGGCTCTACTGTTTCATCGATTGGAACAAGTGGATCGCCACCTTGGAAGTTTGGAGTTCCTGTTTGTGGAACACCCTGAGGGCCTGTGCTGGTTGCGTTAGTCCCTGTAGGTGTCACTTTAGTCACTGTTGGATTATAATGTGCTCGGTAAGGAACACCGTTAGAATCATTTACTTGAACAGTAACTGGGTCCGGGGTACCAACAAAATTTTTGTTAGGTTTGAAAGTGACTTGACCAGTGTTAGGGTCTAACTCATAAGTTCCAACTGACTGACCATTGGATGTAGCAGGAACTGAGTTACCAGTAATAGGTTGGCCGTTAGCATTCACAAAGGTCGCAGGGCGTGAAGCATCTGGAGTCACTGGCCTTTTTGCAGGATCACCATCATTAAAGATTAGATTTTTGTTTTGTTCTTGACCTTGAACACCAGTCGATTCATATGTTGGTATCTTTCGAACAGTAGGGATGTATCGACCATCCATATTGTTCAGAATGTCATTCTTATTTGGATTTGATGCATCAGTTGATTGCCAGTTAGTTGATGAACCGTTCGAGTCTGTACGACGAATATTAATCCCTTCAGCAGTTCCTGTGAAGTCTGCATTTGGTGTGAACGCTACATCGATATCATCTCCATTAGTAGTCACTACATAGGTCCCTTCCGGACGCACATAAGTATTGCCGTTTGTTGGAGTCAATACATTTCCTTGATTATCCAAAATCTGTGGCGCTTGGCTACTCATGCTAGCATTAGTTACAAAGTCTGAACGATCTGGTCCTTTAGGTGTGAAGTGAACTGTAGCATTTTGTGTTTCACCTTGAAGACCGGTTGTTTCTTTCTTTTCACCTTGGGGTGGATAAGTACGACGAACCAACATGTCCTCTACTTCGCCACTAAATGCCATCCCGGTAGGCTTCTCAATATCACCTGCATTAGTCGCAATACGCACACGCATTCCAAGTTGGTCAACTAATCCACCACTAAGACTCGGAATTGCATTAAATGTTAAAGTGTGGTCTCCATTAGCAGTTATTTCTTTAACTACACTTCCTTCATTATCATCAAATTTCCCGTTATTATTGAAGTCCACCCATGCTTTGACATATGCTTTAGCATTACCATTTGGATTAGCCTTAATCTTAAGAGTATAAGTGCCATTCTTAGCTTTGTTTAAATCCAAGAGGTCGTTAGTATTGCTATATTGATCAGCAGTTAGCAATTGCTGTGAACCTTCATCTGAAACATCCTCACGATCATCAGAAGTCCAGTTATTTTTAGAATCCACATCAATATCTGCTTCTGTAGAACCTAAGTAAGGTTGCTTTATTTGAGCATTTGTTATCGAATCGCGTGTAGAGATAGTATGGTGAGCTTCACCGTAACTTTCTGGCGCATCACCACCATCAACTACCAAGAATCCCATCATAAGTGCCTGTTGCCCTGCGGTCGCAACATAAAAACCTACCTCAGAAGCCCCACGGGTCATTACAACTGGCACTGCTTTACTTGTTGAAACTATTGGTCCAAATACTTGACTACCTAGACCACCTGTAACTGTATCAGGACTCAAAAACTTATTCCAATCGACAGTCTTATCTTTTAGGATGAGTAGACCACCTCTTGTTGTCTTGTCAGCCTGCTTAACAAGTTCTTCAGTCGTAACAGTGTAAGGACCTTTTGCACGAGGACCTTTCATCCATTCTCCTACGTATTCCCAACCTTCACCGTTAGTGGTAAAAATACCATATTCACCAGGGTTAGCATCTTCTCCATCAGCCATAACAACTGCTGGTTTTACTTTTTTTCCACGATAAGTGGCTTCTATTTTAAATTTAACCCCCCAGTTTACACCATCAACTGGTACGATAATTTGTGTTTTATGGCCTTGTGTATCAAAACCTTGTCCCCCAATAGTACTCCATTTATCTTGAGGTTGACCTGATACAGGAGGTGGAGTTTTTCCATAATCTTTCCAACTTTTTAAATAACTGTTTGTTGCATTTGGATCATAAGTTCCAGCAGATGAAGTTCCTTCCACACGCTTTTTATAAATTTCAGTAGCGTGGAATGGTTTAAGCTCAGTAACTGTCAAGGTAACTACATAACCAGGTGAAATTTCTTTCGTATAAGTAGTTCCAATCTTAAACCCTCCCTGAGGATCTAAGTTTTTCAAGCTTGCTGTATCAGAGAAATCAATCCAGTTAATTTGTTTTGCTAATTGTGTACTTTCTTTCTTCTCTGATTCAGACAATTCTGGTTTAGATGTACGTGGTACAGGAGTCGCATCGTCCGCACCTGCATAACTAGCTGGTGCAACTGAAGTCGCCTGGGTATCACGACGAACTCTACGAGAACGTGTAGATTGTTCAGTAACACTAGACGTCTCAGTAGGTTCAGCAATTATTGGAGCAACTGCAGTTTCTGGTTTAGCACTCTCTGTAGATTTATCTTCTGGAGAAGTAACTGGTTTCTCAACAGGAGACTGCGTTGTTTCAGAGATAATCGATTGGTCATTGTTCTTTTATCAGCAGGCTCTGTTCCAGAATTTGAAGTTGCTGTTTCTTTAGTTGGTTGAGAGGATTCTATTACAGATGGTGTTTCAGACTTTTCTGATGTTTTAGAATCTGTAGCTGATATAGAAGTCTCTGTTGTGTTATCAAGGTTTGTTTTAGCTACCTCGTTTAAAGAGTTTGTCACACTCGTCTCATCAGCACTAACTTGAGTAGCTGCTCCCAATAGAACCAAGGTGGACAAGAGCACAGAACAAACACCTACATTTAGTTTTCGAATAGAAAACTTATGAAGGCGTGGATTAAATAAATCTTTCCCCATTATAATCTCCTTAATTATAATTTTATAACTCAGAATATTATACAACTTTTTTTATAGGTTCGCTACTAAGTAAACTTAAAAAATTTTAGTTATTATTTAAATTATAAAAGAAAAAAACAACGTATACTTAACTTTAATTGCTATTTTATTATATTTTTCTCTGCATTAAAATTTATATAATTTCTTTATTCAAATATTTTATAGATTAAACCAAAATTATCAAAATTTCACTTCTAGCTTATAAGCATCAAAAAACCACTCACTCCAAAGAGCAAGTGATTCATGTAATTTTTATTTTTCGAGTAAACTGAGCGCTTCTGCATCAGCGATAATAGTCACATCAGAGTGGTTTTGTAGACTGCTTGCTGGGAGATTCTCAGTCACTGGGCCTGACACTGTTCCGGCAATGGCTTCTGCTTTCGACTCACCGTAAGCAAAGAGAATAATTGACTTGGCATTCAAGATATTTTTAATTCCCATTGAAATGGCTTGAGTTGGAACATCTTCAATCTTGTCAAAGAAGCGAGCATTGGCTTCGATAGTAGACTGGTCAAGTTCTACTAGATGCGTTTGACTGTCAAATGGAGTACCAGGCTCGTTAAAGCCGATATGTCCATTGCGACCAATTCCCAAGATTTGCAAATCAACAGGATGGTCAGCCAAAATTTGATTGTAGCGTTCAACTTCTTCTTCAGCATTGTCCTTAACCCCACGAGGCAAGAAACTTTCTTTAAATGGTTTTTGGTTGAATAAGTTTTCCTGCATGAAGTAACGGTAAGATTGCGGATTGTCCCCATCAAGCCCTACATACTCATCAAGGTTCACACTAGTCAGATTTGAAAAATCAAGGTCACTCTCAACGATTTCCTTGTAAAACTCAAGCGGGCTGCTTCCTGTCGCAAGTCCTAATGTTTGAGCACCATTGGCCAATTTTTCCTTCAAAATCTCAAAAGCTACTTTTCCACCTTCGACTTGATTCTCAACTTTTATAACTTTCATTTTATATCCTCCATGTTTCTATATTTATTATATGGTATAGACCAATTTTTGTCAAGTGAAAACGATTTAATTTCTTAAAAAAGAGCGTCTAAACTTGAAACATGTTATAATGGATAGGATTAGAACTTAGAAAGAATGATGAAAAAAATGAATACAGCTGATTTTGATTTCCACTTGCCTGAGGAATTGATTGCCCAAACGCCCCTTGAAAAACGAGATGCCTCCAAACTCCTTATCGTTAATCGCGAGACGGGAGAAATGCAGGATAAACACTTCCACTCCATTATCGACATGCTGGAACCTGGTGATGCCCTTGTCATGAACGACACTCGCGTTCTCCCTGCCCGCCTCTATGGTCAAAGAGGAAACCGGAGGACATGTGGAACTTCTCCTGCTCAAAAATACTGCTGGTGATGAGTGGGAGGTTCTCGCCAAACCTGCCAAACGCCTCAAGGTCGGTACTCGCGTCAGCTTTGGAGATGGTCGTCTCAGTGCTGTCGTTACGGAAGAATTGACCCACGGGGGCCGCATTGTCCGCTTTGAATACCAAGGAATTTTCCTAGAAGTCTTGGAAAGTCTGGGTGAAATGCCACTACCGCCCTACATCCACGAAAAACTAGATGACCGTGAACGTTATCAAACGGTCTACGCTAAAGAAAGTGGCTCTGCTGCTGCACCGACTGCTGGACTGCACTTCACCAAAGAACTGCTAGCAGAAATCCAAGCCAAGGGTGTTCATCTGGTCTATCTCACTCTCCATGTCGGACTAGGAACCTTTAGACCTGTCTCTGTTGACAATCTGGACGAACATGAAATGCACTCCGAATTCTACCAACTTTCTGAGGAAGCAGCTGCTACCCTTCGCTCTGTCAAGGAAATGGAGGTCGCGTCATTGCTGTCGGAACCACTTCAATCCGCACACTGGAAACCATCGGTTCCAAGTTTAATGGGCAAATCCAGGCTGATTCTGGCTGGACCAATATCTTTATCAAACCAGGCTATGACTGGAAGGTTGTGGATGCTTTTTCAACCAACTTCCACCTGCCCAAGTCAACTCTTGTTATGCTAGTTTCTGCCTTTGCTGGTCGTGACTTAGTCCTAGATGCCTATCACCATGCCATCCAAGAACGCTACCGCTTCTTCAGTTTTGGAGATGCCATGTTTATCTATTAAGAAAATCCCTATTAGGAAACCTAATAGGGATTTTTCTAATTATTCCATACCAAACTTTGGATCTTTCAAACTCTGAACACTGGCATTGATAACTGCTCCGATAATCAAAATCTTTGCAATGAGAATAAACCAGAACATCATGACTACCACGATAATGGAACTGAAAAATCGGACATCAACCAGATGATTAACATAACTATTGACGTAGACAGAAAAGATATTCAATAAAAAGATAAGAGTTAGCAAGACAAAGACACTTCCTGGTAAAACATAGCGGATTCGTGGTGCTTTTACTTTTGGAAGGAAGTAATAAATCATAACCAGAATGGCAAAGATCAAGGCATAGACCAGAGGGCCTGTAAAATCTTGCAGGTAGGAAAATAGCGGACTGTCTGATTGCCAGTAAGTTTTGAGGAGGTTGAGCAACATACGACCAAACATACTCAAAAACAAGGCTAAGGCAAAAAGAATCTGCAAGCCAAAACTAACAAGTAGACTCATCAACTGATGGGAGATAATTCCTCGACTCTTGGTCACTCCATAGGCTTTGTTAAGGCTTTTTGGAGGAAATCCATTGATTTCGAAAAGGTCCATAGGGCTGACAAAACAGCAAAACTCAGCAAACCAGTTGATGGTTGAGTCAGAACTTCTCGGACAATCTTGGCGACCACATCATACACCGTATCAGGCAAAAATTCCTTGATCGTCAGTAAGAAATTTGAGACCGGAATCTGAAAATAAGGCAAAATATTGACCATTATCATTAGCAAAGGGAAGATTGAAATCAACCAATAGTAGGCAACCGCAACACTGGTCAACTCACTATCAGATGCTTGATAATAATGCAAAAAAGCTTTCAATAAGGGCCTGTCCATCAGCTCTTTCCACCACTTTTTCATGTTCCATCCTCCGTCATTTTCTTCATCATCTAAGTTCTTCTGATTAAATCTAGCATATCATAAGGTAAAGTATTTGCGGCCTCTTTCAGAGAATAATTTTCTAAATTATTCACATTTTGGCGTAGTTTTTTGGCATACTTGGCTGTTATCAGTTTAGCTTCTTCGTATTCAAAGATTGCCTTACGTTCGAGATAGTAGCCTCGTAGCATTTCATCGATATTGTTTGGCTTGATGCGATTGATAACCCGCTCAACAAAGGCACCACTTCCGATAATGGCCGTCTCGCGTAGACGAGATTCTTGCATAAAACTAATCAGAGAACTCTTGTAAACCCCTTTTAGGTTTTCCAAACTCTCGATAATCAACTCTGTATTTTCCAAATACAACTCTGAAATCTGATCATAGTCAACTGCCAGTAGTTTACGAGATTCTTCATTCATCCAACTACGGAAAGTTTGCCAAAGGTAAACATTTCATGGAGTAGAAAGCGCAGTATCCGTAAGGAAACTAGGAAGTAATAAGTCACTCTAGAAGCGAAATTCCGATTGATACTCTGCTCCATGTTTTTTAAGTAACGTTGGTAAACTCGATAGCCTCGCTCGCTGATTCTATTTTCTTCGTAGGCTTGCTCCAAACCGTCACTCTCAATACTCAAGATAAGAAGCTTGAGGGACTCCCAGTCCTCTTGGACTCTCTTATTTTCCAGACTAAGGATGAGGTTTTCAATCCGACCATGATAGTTATCAATAGCTGCATAAAGAGGAAGTTTGTTCTTGTGATGGTCTAGTTCTTTTTCTAATTCTGCAGCTACATCATTCAAAATCGCAATATGCATCAAATGATCCTTGCTTTCCTCTTGTTCCTCAGATAAGTGAGGGAGAACCAATAAACCCGTTAAAAAGCTCAATAGTGTAACGCCTGCTACAAGGAAGAGTAAGAGAGGGTATTCCTGCTCCAAATGACTTGGTATGAGGAGAATGGTCGCGATAGATACTGTCCCTTTGACACCAGAGAAGGTCAAAAGAAGCATATCTTTCATGTACTTATGAATTTTTTTCTTAAGTCGACGCGTCCTCACAAAGTAAACCAGCAATCATGACAAAGCGGATCGCAAAAAGCAAGAAGGTCAGAACGACAACTGAAATCAGTAAAAGAAGGGGATTGTAGAGAGAATTAGACAAAATTGGCTCTGCTATCAACTCTAATTCCATTCCTAAGAGAACAAAGACTGATCCATTTAGCATAAAGGTCACGGTGTGCCAGACGGTCTCCGTCACGGTGTCTACCTGAGCCTCAAGGAGCGTAATTTTTTTGAATCGACTGGCCTTCAAAATACCTGCAACCACTACTGCGATAATCCCTGAAACATGAAACTCTTCTGCGATGAAAAAGGTCATGAGTGGCAAACTTAGCTCTAGCAATAGTTCACTGGCTATATCTATCGCTCGCACACTCAGTAAAAATGTATGTAAGAAACGATTGACCATAGCCGTCACAAAACCGACTAGAAAACCACCAAGGATAGAAAGTGCTAGGGAAGTTCCAGCTTGGCTGAAAGAAAACGTTCCTGTTGTCCAAGCAGCAAGAGCCATCTGAAAGGCAACCAAACCAGAAGCGTCATTTAAGAGTCCTTCCCCTTTTAGGATATTGGAAACCCGTTTGGGAAAACGAAAACGTTCAGAAAGAGACGCGAAGGCAACCAAATCTGTTGGCCCAAGTGCCGCTCCAACTGCTAAACAGGCCGCCAAAGGAAGAGTCATCCAAAGGAAGTGAGCCATGCCCCCCAAGCTTAAGGTCGAGATAAAAATCACAGGAAAGATCAGAAAGACGACAATCCGCCAATGCTTCAAAATGGACGTAATATCCGCTTCTTCTGCCTCCCGGAAAAGTAAGGGACCAATAACCATGGCTAGAAACAGCTCTGTATTGAGATGAAAGTCCGCATCGGGAACAAATAAACCAATCCCAATCCCCAAAGGATTTGTACAAGAGGAAGTGGCAAAAAAGGGAGAAGTTTATTGGTCGTAGTTGAAATGATTAAGACAAATAAAAATAGAATCAAGTAAATGAGTAATTCCACACAATTCCTCCTTAATCTTTTTTACAACAAGATTCAAAAATCTCCTTTTGCTCTTGAATTTTCTGATCAATCTTAGAACAGTCTTTGTGCTCAATTTTTTTCTGGCATCGTTCCATTTCAAGAGCTACTAATTTTTTCTTAATTTTAAGCATTTTCTTGCTCATCTGTGCTTCGTCAAGCACCCCGACTGCTCGCTCGTGATGCGTTGACTCGACAAAATTTTGGCGCATTGCCTCAAGCTTCTCACGAAGGTATTGTTTATCCATGTCTATACCTTTCTAATTTTTCAATCATAACTAAAAACGGTGGATTATTAACTTGGTTGAGAGTCCGATAAATGGCAGCTGTATACTCTTGTTGGTTCAACTGGCTAACAAAATCCAATACAGCATCCCTCTCGGTGTCTCCTCCTTCATGACCATAGTAGATCATGATCGCAATCCGTCCTCCTTTGACAAGCAAATGACACAGTTTCTCTAATGCTTCGATAGTAGTCTGAGGTTGGGTGATGATGGATTTGTCAGCAGAAGGTAAATAACCCAGATTAAAAATCCCTGCCTTAGCTTCTGTAACAAATTGATCAAGTGTCTCATGACCTTGCAAGATTAACTGGGTATTTGTCATTCCAGCCTGATCCAAACGGTCTCGCGTCTTCTCCAAAGCCTGCTCCTGGACATCAAAGGCATAGACTTTCTTAGCTAGCTTGGCTAGAAAAAGCGTATCGTGGCCATTACCCATGGTCGCATCCACTACGATATCCTCTTTTGTCACAACTTCCGCCAAAAAATCATGCGCCATCTCAAGTGGTCTTTTCATTTTTAAACTCCTGTTTTACAGCCTTGCATCCTTGCACACTTCCGCGGCGTCTCATTTCAGTTTCAATAGCATTTAGCACTTCCCATTTATTGAGGCTCCACATAGGGCCAATCAGCATATCTCTCGGTGCATCTCCTGTAATTCGATGGATGACGATATGCTTAGGAATGATTTCTAGTTGGTCACAGATGACCTTGACATACTCATCCTGACTCATCAGTTGCAAACGTCCTTCGTGGTAATCTCGCTGCATCCGTGTATTGGTCATGAGGTGAAGCAAGTGCAGTTTAATTCCTTGAATATCATTGTCCGTGACACAGCGACGGACATTTTCAATCATCATCTCATGAGTCTCACCGGGCAAACCGTTAATCAAATGGGAAACAATCTCAATCTTGGGATATTTCCTCAAGCGTTTTACTGTTTCAACATACAATTCATAAGAATGGGCACGGTTAATCAGGTCAGAGGTTGCTTCAAAAGTAGTCTGCAAGCCCAATTCAACTGTCACGTGCATACGTTCCGATAACTCAGCCAAATATTCGATGGTTTCGTCTGGCAGACAGTCTGGCCGTGTTCCGATATTGATACCTACTACACCTGGCTCGTTGATAGCCTGCTCGTATCGCTCCCGAATCACTTCCACCTTTTCATGGGTGTTGGTAAAGTTTTGAAAATAAACCAGATACTTTTTAACTTCTGGCCACTTGCGGTGCATAAAGTCAATTTCCTTATAAAATTGCTCACGGATAGGGGCATCCGGTGCCACGATGGCATCTCCAGAACCTGAAACCGTACAAAAAGTACAACCACCGTGAGCTACAGTTCCATCCCGATTGGGACAGTCAAATCCCGCATCAATAGGAACTTTGAAAGTCTTTTCTCCAAAAAGTTTTCGATAATAATCATTCAAGGTATTATAAGATTTCATAACTTTCATTATAACAAAAAACACCTACAATCTCAAAAGCCTGACTTTCCTACAAATTCCCTTGTTTCTCATTTCCTTTAGCGTTTTTTTATGATACAATATGGGTATGATTTTAATGAAAATAGCATCTATTTTATTATTGATATTAACCTTGGTGGTTTGCTTTATTGTCACCAAGCTTTTCGGACTTAGGAAAATAGGATTTAATTTCGCGGATCTAGCTTTTCCACTGTTGGTATTTGAGTACTATCTGATTACTGCTAAAGCCTTTACCCACAACTTTCTACCGCGACTTGGTGTCGCACTTTCTCTCCTAGCAATCCTCCTTGTAATCTTTTTCCTTGTCAAAAAACGAAGTTTTTATTACCCTAAATTCATCAAATTCTTCTGGAGAGCCGGTTTTCTCCTTACCTTAATCATCTATATAGCTATGATTGTCGAATTGATGATGCTCCCATAAAAAAACATTCCCTCAGACAGCTGTCTAAGGGAATGTTTTTATCTTCATACTTACTTTCTAAGCTCTACCAAGATACTTTTTTTATTTCCTAAATGTTAAGGCGTAGAATTTACCATCCCAAAGAAGTTTCATTTCCTTTTCCTTAACTTCACTTGGAACAGCATTCTCAATTTCACTCAAATCAACAGTAGAATCTTTAAAATAATCCTTACTAAAATGATTTTTCTTATATTGCTGATCCACATAGTCAGCCGTCTCATCTGCGATTAAAATTTTGGTTCCTGGCTTCGCCACTCGTAGCATTTCCTGCATAGCCTTGGCCTTATCATTGAAAAATTGATTCCGCCAACATGGTAGACAATGTCAAAACTATTATCCGCAAAGGGTAGATCCTCCGCGCAAGCATGGAAAAGTTGCAAATTGGTCTTTTTAGCGCAAGATTTAAGGCATTTTTTTAGCATACTGATAGAAATATCTACCCCTACAAAGTCTAAACTTTTCAGGTCAATTGTCTCAGGAATATAACGGAGGTCTTGACCAGTCCCGATAGAGACATAAAGAACAGATAAATTATCCTTCCATTCGATTTCTCCCATCAGATCCCTTCTCAACTTATCAATCGCCTTGCCGTGGAGAAGTGGTCCTATCCATTTCTCACTCATATCGTACCAGCGAGCCATACGGTTATACATGGTCATATATTTAGCATTATCTCCAGATAGATAATCAGGATTAAGAGACAGATAGATATCCCCATCTTTTTGAAAATTTTCTACCTCCAAACCTGGCTTCAATTTATCTTGTAATCTTGTTTCAATCATATGCAACATCTCCTTTTTTATTTGTCACCTATTATAGAGGATTTCGTAGCAAAAACAATAGCTTTTCAGTAAGTGGCAACTATCCACTTGTATCTGGTAGTAGAATCAGGGTCAGGTACAAAAGAACAAGTGCCAATTTCCATTGACACTTGTTTCCACTTTTAAACTGTGTTGCAAAATTTCGTGAAAGATACCGTTTAAAAAACTTAATCTTCTTTTTTGCGTCTTGCCAAGAATCCTGTTCCCAATCCAAGAAGGGCGATTCCAGCTATTAGAGCCACTTGATTAGACTCGCTTCCTGTATTAGGCAATTCCCCACCTTTTTTAGGCTTACCTGGTTCATTTGGTTTACCTGGTGTTGGTTTTTCAGGAGTGTGTGTATTTGTAATGTTGTAACCTTCTACTGAAGCTGTATAACCATCTGGAACATTCACTTCTTCAACAGTGTAGGCAATCTCCTTACCTTCTTGATAACGATCAAGACCTGTAAACTCATAAGTCCAGCCACTTGTTTCTGACACTGTAGCTGTCTGACCGGTTTCCTTACCATCTGCAAGAAGTTTTACGGTGATAGATGCTGGACGGATGCCATCTTTGTTATCTTCATCTTTCCAGATCTTATGACCTTTTACAGCTGTTTTTTCTGGAGTATGTTCGTTGGTAATGGTGTACTTGCCATCCTTGTCTGTAGTGATGGTTGCTTTGTATTCTGTCATGGCAGTTTCTTTGACAGTGTACGTGATTTCTTTACCATTCTCATACTTAGGAAGTTTTTTAGATTCGAACTTCCAACCAGTTTTTTCTGAAACTTCAATTTCTTGAACAACTTTGTCGCCGTTAAGAATTTGAACTTTCACAGATGTTGTACGTTTGCCGTCTTGGTTGTTGTTATCTTTCCACACCTTAGTTCCTGAAAGGATAACTGTATCTGGATTGTGAGTGTTAGTCACTACTTGACCAGTTACAGAGGCTTCATAGCCAGCTGGCACATCCACTTCCTTGATTGAGTATGTGATTTCTTTACCAGCTTCGTATTGTGGAAGATTTGTGAAGGATGCTACCCAAGTGTTAGCGTCGGTCTTATCCTTAGCTGTCAAGGTTAATTTCTTACCTTCAACGGCTACTGGATCAGCATCTCCTACTTTTTTATAAAGTTGAACCGTTACGGACTCAGGACGTTTGCCGTCTTGGTTATTAGCGTCGTTCCATACTTTTGTTACCTTGTAGTCGATTGCTTTAGGAGCATATTTGTTTGTGATGGTAAAGTCTGTAATAGTAGATTCGTATTCTGCTACGGCTTCTTCTGTTACAGTGTATTTGATTTCTTTACCAGCTTTATATTTTGCTAATTTCGTGAATTCGACAGTCCATGTTCCGTCTGCAGCAGCCTGAATTTCTTTCGAATCAACTTTCTGACCGTCTGCTAAAAGATTGATTGTAATCTTAGTTGGACGTTTGCCGTCTTGATTGTTCGCGTCATCCCAGTTCTTAGTTGCTTTTACATCAACTGTTTCTGGTGAATAGCTATTTGTGATGGTGAATCCTGATGCAGCATCACCAGTAATTTCAGAAGTATAACCAGCAACAGTTACTTCTACTACAGTGTACTGAATAGGTGTGCCGCCTTTATCAGCATCAAGATCTTTGAAGCTTCCAGCCCAACCGTTTGCGGCATTGAGCTCAAGTGTCTTACCAGTATCTTGACCATCCGCAAGCAATTTAACTGTGACAGAAGTTGGACGTTTACCGTCTTGGTTGTTCTCGTCCTTCCATACTTTCTTCACAGGAACTTCCGTTTTTGCTGGAGTGTAAGTATTCTCGAAAGCTTTCATCATCGTAAGAAACAGTTGCTTCAAGTGCACCTTTGCCCTTATCTACTACAGTAACTGTAGCCGTGACAGTTTTAGTGTCGTACTTGATACTTGTATCACTGCCAGCTTTTTCAGCAATTTTAAAGGTATAAGTCCCTGCTTTATCAAATTCCAATTCTGAGAAAGCAATGTTTCCGTCTTTGTCATTCTTCACAGTTTCTTTCACCTTACCATCTTGGTCTGTTAAAGTGAATTCAAACTCTTCAGCCTTCAACTCACGACCTGTAAGTTTTTTATTAGCTTTAATCTTGGCTTTAGCTTTGCTACGTTTATTTGTAACTGTTTTGATAGCTCCGTCTTGTCCAACAGTCATCTCAAATGGAGTAGGATTCAACTCATATCCCTCAGGAGCCTCAATCTCGGTTACCGTAAAGTTCCCTTTCTTGATATCACTTTCTGAGTAAATAGATGATTCAGCAATTCCGTTATCATTTGTCGTTACAATTTCTTCTTTAGCCGTAGCTCCTGCTGGAGGAGTAATCTTGAATTTTGCTCCTTTTAGACGGTCATGAGTCAGCTCGTCGACCTTGTAAAGAATGATACGGTACCCTGTTTCTAACTGAATTGTACCACCAGAAGCAACGACTGAGTTTCCGATTTGCTTAACGACTGTCTTATTACTATAGTCGTCATATGTTAGAATCTGGTCATCACCCTTCATTTCAGCATTGTTTTGGACTTGCGTGCCATCAGCTGGAGCACTTGTTTTATAATTAATTCGAAATGCTGCTGGTTTACCGTTCTTCGCAAGAATTGAAGATGCATTGTTAATTGTTAAAGTAAATTCTGTGTAAGAATCATTCCATTTTACTTGGTAATCCTTACCAGCTTCTAAAACCACTTCATCTTTCAAATAATAATATTGATCATACCAACCTGCTGTGACGCTAAATGTTTCAGGAATCATTTGCATTGGTGAAGCATTTGGATCTACCCAGTCATGAATTTCAATTTTATTATAGGCTGCTTGTTTCGGATTAACACGAACATACCAGCTGTGTAAGTATTTTCCACTCTTATTTAGAGCCTTTGATGTCCAATCCTCTTTGTAAATCAAACCATGATATTTATTGAAATTAGCTCGACCGATTCCTTCAGAATAATCAGCCGTATCACCTTTTTTAACCTTGATTTGATGGGTGATTTCATTTATGGTTTCCGTTTTATCAAAACGAAGCGTTTCATTGCTTAATTCATTTTTAGAACTAAAACCAACAAAGAAATTCCCTTTAACGTTTTGGACTTGATAGCCACCTTTTTTCTCAAGATAGGTTTTCAGATTTTTTAATGTAATAGTTGCCTTACCACCATTATTATCCCCGTTTGATACAATTTGAGTTTCTCCGATAACGAGATCTGTTTCCCTATCTTTTAAATCAAAAGTTTCATTTCTAACAGTTAAAGGGCTCGGAACAGTAAAGGTAAAGGTATCACCGTCCTCTAATTTACCATCATAGGCGCTCAAATCGTAATCAACAGTGAATTTATAATTTGAGTAGTTATGATGTTCAGGAGAAAGTGTATAAACACCATTCGCATCTGGTTTTATAAACTTACCATTATCAACCTCCCAAATTCCAATATTACTGATAACGTTCTTCAGTTCCTTTGCTTGAACTGAATTTGGAGCAAAGATTATCCCTAGCAAACAGGCCAGAGAAGTTAGGATGGGTAACCAGAATTTCTTGTTCTTCATAATCTTCCTTTCTAAATTACCGAAAACATTAAAACGACAAACTATGATTATAAAATCTCAACACTCATCTCCTTTCGAATTCGTTGAAATCCATGAGGGTTATTGAATAAGTTGCATCATATTAACATATATCATAACTATATATAAGTGCAATATTTATCATATTTGTTCTATTTTTAATATAGAAACCTCCTTCAATTTCATTATAAAACAAAATTAACTTTTTTTGTAATATTATGAGGTTATTGCCTTTTGAAAATATTGACACAGTGTAAAATTACTGCCATAAAAACTAATTCTTTCATCAGACTGAAGTTTCTTTAAGTATAGTGTACACATACGAACAACTTCTCTTTTAAACAAACAGAAAGAAACATTGCACAAAACATTCCATTTATTTATAAGTTTGATACACCTTAATAATTATCCAAACTATTTTATATAAGTAAAACTCAGAAGAAATCTAGTAATAGTCATATCCCATCCTGATAAATAGTTTAATTTAGCATATTTCATTATTCTGAACCATAAAAAAAGACCAGGGGTTATCCCTGATCTTTCTTTACTGTACTTATTGGCTACTAAATGAGATTAGTCTTCTTTTCTTCGTTTAGTTGCTACAAGACCTGCACCTAAAGCTAGAAGGGCTAAACCTGCTGCTAATGCAGCTTGTCCAGATTCGCTTCCAGTGTTTGGTAGGTTAGGATTTTCTGGTTCAGTTTGGTCCGTTACTACTAACTTACCATCCTTAAACTCAACCTGATTTCCACTAGCATTTACCACTGTTACAGTTCCGTCGTAGTTAACTTGGAATGTAATATCTGTTACTGCTAAGTATCCAGTTGGAGCGGCCTCTTCATGGAAAGTATATACTCCTGGAGTCAAATCAAGTACATGTGATTGATTGGCTTTTGAAGTCCATTCAGCCACAGGATTACCTGCAACTTTTTCTCCACGGAAAATTTGGATTTTTGCACCCGCGATTTCTTCACCCGCTAGATTTACCTTGCTGAAGGTAATCTTACGTGGAAGGTCATCGTATTTGTCGGTTACAGTTACTGTTGAGCCGTTGGTTACGACTTTGTTTTCTTCACCCTTAGAGTCTTTCTCACCAACGTTTGTCACTTCCACTGTGCCATCATGTTTGACTTGGAAAGTGATGTCCGTTACTTTGAGGTAACCAGTTGGAGCTGCTTCCTCATGGAAGGTGTAAGTACCTGGGACCAAGTTGAGACCTTTAGACTTACCAGCTTCTGAAGTCCAGCTTTCTACGGCTGTGCCTTCTGCCTTGTCGCCCTTGTAGATCTTGATTTGAGCGCCTGCGATTTCTGTTCCACCAAGGCTAACCTTACTAAAGGTAATCTTACGTGGAAGGTCATCGTCTTTGTCGGTTACAGTTACTGTTGAGCCATTTGTAACGACTTTGTTTTCTTCACCCTTAGAGTCTTTTTCACCAACATTGGTCACTTCCACTGTGCCATCATGTTTGACTTGGAAAGTGATGTCCGTTACTTTGAGGTAACCAGTTGGAGCTGCTTCCTCATGGAAGGTGTAAGTACCTGGAGCCAAGTTGAGATCTTTAGACTTACCAGCTTCTGAAGTCCAGCTTTCTACGGCTGTGCCTTCTGCCTTGTCGCCTTTATAGATCTTAATCTCTGCACCAGCGATTTCTGTTCCACCAAGGCTAACCTTGCTGAAGGTAATCTTACGTGGAAGGTCATCATCTTTATCAGTTACAGTTACAGTTGAACCGTTTGTGGCAACTTTGTTTTCTTCACCCTTAGAGTCTTTTTCACCAACATTAGTCACTTCCACTGTGCCGTCATGTTTGACTTGGAAAGTGATGTCCGTTACTTTGAGGTAACCAGTTGGAGCGGCTTCCTCATGGAAGGTGTAAGTGCCAGGTGCCAAGTTAAGATCTTTAGACTTACCAGCTTCTGAAGTCCAGCTTTCTACAGTTGTGCCTTCTGCCTTGTCGCCCTTGTAGATCTTGATTTGAGCACCTGCGATTTCTGTTCCACCAAGGCTAACCTTACTAAAGGTAATCTTACGTGGAAGGTCATCATCTTTATCGGTTACAGTTACAGTTGAACCGTTGGTTACAACTTTGTTTTCTTCACCCTTAGAGTCTTTTTCACCAACATTGGTCACTTCCACTGTGCCGTCATGTTTGACTTGGAAAGTGATATCGGTTACTTTGAGGTAGCCTGTTGGGGCTGCTTCCTCATGGAAGGTGTAAGTGCCTGGTGCCAAATTCAAGTCTTTAGACTTACCAGCTTCTGAAGTCCAGCTTTCTACGGCTGTGCCTTCTGCCTTGTCGCCCTTGTAGATCTTGATTTGAGCGCCTGCGATTTCTGTTCCACCAAGGCTAACCTTACTAAAGGTAATCTTACGTGGAAGGTCATCGTCTTTGTCGGTTACAGTTACTGTTGAGCCATTTGTAACGACTTTGTTTTCTTCACCCTTAGAGTCTTTTTCACCAACATTGGTCACTTCCACTGTGCCATCATGTTTGACTTGGAAAGTGATGTCCGTTACTTTGAGGTAACCAGTTGGAGCGGCTTCCTCATGGAAGGTGTAAGTACCTGGAGCCAAGTTGAGATCTTTAGACTTACCAGCTTCTGAAGTCCAGCTTTCTACGGCTGTGCCTTCTGCCTTGTCGCCCTTGTAGATCTTGATTTGAGCGCCTGCGATTTCTGTACCACCAAGGTTAACTTTACTGAAAGTAATGGCTTTTGGACTATCATCGTCTTTATCCGTTACTGTAACAGTTGAGCCGTTGGTTACGACCTTGTTGTCTTCACCCTTAGAGTCTTTTTCACCAACGTTGGTTACTTCTACTGTTCCGTCAGTTTTCACTTTGAAAGTAATATCTGTTACTTTGAGGTAACCAGTTGGAGCGGCTTCCTCATGGAAAGTATAAGTACCTGGTGCTAAGTTGAGATCTTTAGACTTACCAGCTTCAGATGTCCAGCTTTCTACGGCTGTGCCTTCTGCCTTGTCGCCCTTGTAGATCTTGATTTGAGCTCCTGCAATTTCTGCACCACCAAGGTTAACTTTACTGAAAGTAATGGCTTTTGGACTATCATCGTCTTTATCCGTTACTGTAACAGTTGAGCCGTTGGTTACGACCTTGTTGTCTTCACCCTTAGAGTCTTTTTCACCAACGTTGGTCACTTCCACTGTGCCGTCATGTTTGACTTGGAAAGTGATGTCCGTTACTTTGAGGTAACCGGTTGGAGCGGCTTCCTCATGGAAAGTATAAGTACCTGGTGCTAAGCTCAATTCTTTAGACTTACCAGCTTCAGATGTCCAGCTTTCTACGGCTGTGCCTTCTGCCTTATCGCCCTTGTAGATCTTGATTTGAGCGCCTGCGATTTCTGTTCCACCAAGGCTAACCTTACTAAAGGCAATCTTACGTGGAAGGTCATCGTCTTTGTCGGTTACAGTTACTGTTGAGCCATTTGTAACGACTTTGTTTTCTTCACCCTTAGAGTCTTTTTCACCAACATTGGTCACTTCCACTGTGCCATCATGTTTGACTTGGAAAGTGATGTCCGTTACTTTGAGGTAACCAGTTGGAGCGGCTTCCTCATGGAAGGTGTAAGTACCTGGAGCCAAGTTGAGATCTTTAGACTTACCAGCTTCTGAAGTCCAGCTTTCTACGGCTGTGCCTTCTGCCTTGTCGCCCTTGTAGATCTTGATTTGAGCGCCTGCGATTTCTGTACCACCAAGGTTAACTTTACTGAAAGTAATGGCTTTTGGACTATCATCGTCTTTATCCGTTACTGTAACAGTTGAGCCGTTGGTTACGACCTTGTTGTCTTCACCCTTAGAGTCTTTTTCACCAACGTTGGTTACTTCTACTGTTCCGTCAGTTTTCACTTTGAAAGTAATATCTGTTACTTTGAGGTAACCAGTTGGAGCGGCTTCCTCATGGAAAGTATAAGTACCTGGTGCTAAGTTGAGATCTTTAGACTTACCAGCTTCAGATGTCCAGCTTTCTACGGCTGTGCCTTCTGCCTTGTCGCCCTTGTAGATCTTGATTTGAGCTCCTGCAATTTCTGCACCACCAAGGTTAACTTTACTGAAAGTAATGGCTTTTGGACTATCATCGTCTTTATCCGTTACTGTAACAGTTGAGCCGTTGGTTACGACCTTGTTGTCTTCACCCTTAGAGTCTTTTTCACCAACGTTGGTCACTTCCACTGTGCCGTCATGTTTGACTTGGAAAGTGATGTCCGTTACTTTGAGGTAACCGGTTGGAGCGGCTTCCTCATGGAAAGTATAAGTACCTGGTGCTAAGCTCAATTCTTTAGACTTACCAGCTTCAGATGTCCAGCTTTCTACGGCTGTGCCTTCTGCCTTATCGCCCTTGTAGATCTTGATTTGTGCTCCTGCAATTTCTGTACCACCAAGGTTAACCTTACTAAAGGTAATCTTACGTGGACTATCGTCATCTTTATCAGTGACTTTGATTGTTGAACCATCGGTTACGACTGTATTGTCCTCGCCTTTAGCATCCTTAGTACCAACATTCGTCACTTTAACTGTTCCATCATAGTTAACTTGGAAAGTGATATCCGTTACTTTGAGGTATCCAGTTGGGGCTGCTTCCTCATGGAAGGTGTAAGTACCTGGGGCCAAGCTCAATTCTTTAGACTTACCAGCTTCTGAAGTCCAGCTTTCTACAGCTGTGCCTTCTGCCTTATCGCCTTTGAAGATCTTGATTTGTGCTCCTGCGATTTCAACCCCACCAAGACTAATTTTACTGAACGTGATTTTACGAGCTACATCGTCATCTTTATCAGTAACTGTCAGAGTTGAATTTTGAGCTACAACACGATTGTCTTCACCTTTAGAATCTTTTTCACCTACTTTTGTCACTTCAACAGTACCGTTAGGTTTAACTTGGAAAGTGATATCCGTTACTTTGAGGTAACCAGTTGGGGCTGCTTCCTCATGGAAAGTGTAGATGCCTGGTTCAAGATTCAGTTGCTTAGGTTGGTCAGTTGAAGTCCAGCTTTCTACAGCTGTACCTTCAGCTTTTTCGCCCTTGTAGATCTTAATCTGTGCACCAGCGATTTCATTTCCTCCAAGGTTTACCTTACTGAAGGTAATTGGTTTTGGACTAGTATCCTCTTTATCGGTAATAGTCAGAACTGGACCAGCTGCAAGAACAGTGTCATCAGCTCCCTTATTCTTAATAGTGATAGAACCGTCAGCATTAACAGTAAAAGTAATATCTCCTACAATTTGATATCCCTCTGGAGCATCGAACTCTCTTAGAGTGTAGGTCCCTGGTGCCAGCTTAATCACTTTAGAAGTGTCAGCTACAGTAGTCCAGTCTGCAACAGGTGCCTCTTCAAGATTGACTGTATCTCCACTATAGATTTTCAGTTCCGCTCCTGGGATTTCTTTCCCATTTGGATCCACCTTTTTGAAAGTAATCTCTTTCTCAGTTGGAGTCTTCGGAGGTGTCTTCTTATTTTCAATTCGACGTTCTACAGATTTGTCTGAACCAAACTCATCTGGAGAAATTTTAATATCTTCAGTTAATTTGTCATAGCCAAGAGGAGCAGTTACTTCACGAATTGTATAGTTGTCTCGCAACAATTTGCCTACACTAGCGTTACCATCAGAATCTGTTGTCAATCGTCCAACAACAGCTTGGTTACGATCACGAATCACTTCAAAAACTGCACCTTGCAATGGTTGGCCTGCTTCGTCTACCTTATGAATTTTAATGGTGAAAACATATCCTTCCGCAACACCACCTGCAATCTGGTAGGTACGTGTGCTGGTTGATTGTTCATTCTCACTGCCATTGTAGCTCATGTTGGCTACGTTCGTGATTTCCTCACCATCGACTAGATCATAATTCGCTTTAGCTCGATACTCGATCATATAACCAAAACCATTAGTATCTCCTAAAGGAAGGGTGAAACCATCACCATTCGCATTTACCACTAGTTGGTTTTTAAAGGTTTCGGTCATATCCTGAGCATTAGTCCATTTCCAGTCTCCGTTATTCCAACTCCAATCTACTTTGTAAATACGAAAAGTATCTGGTAGGAAGGTCATATTTGGAGAAGAGAAAGCATCTTTGATAGTGACATCACTGTAGTTCGCCATATTGCGGTTTACAGTAATGTTATAACGGATTACATTTTTCTCGTCATCCTTGTATTGGAAGGAACTCTTTTCAATTTTAGAGTCGTATTTCCCTGGAGGGCCGTTGTAACGGATTTTCCCTGCAAATAGAACTCTATGGCCTACTGTAACGTTAACATCAACGTCTTTTTCTTCTGAAACAACGTCATGGTCAACTCGGACATAGACAAAGAATTTCCCCCTAACGCCAGAATTATTCTCAACAAACTTTGTGTAAGTTAGAGTAATTGTTTTGCTAGCTGCATCTAAACGACCAGTAGCTACAAGATTGTTAGAAGCATCTCGTAATTCAATGTCTGAAGAGTTTGAAAATGTAATCTCTGATGGCAATTGAAGTGTTGTTGTATCACCTTCATGCACCGTATTATCTGGCAAAACAAAATCTGCAGTAAGACGGAATTCTTGCCAAATATCCAACCCTTGCGTTAAAGCTTCACCAGATCTGTTTTCAACACCAACACTAGTGATCACATCATTATACTCTGTCGCATGTACTTGCGTCAGAGGGGCAAATGATTGGAGAATAACTCCCAAACAAAGAATAAGGATCTGAATCCAAGATCTTATTTTCTTGTTCATTTAATCTTCCTTTCTTATAATATTCAGTTGTAAATGTACAATGTAATAGTAAACTAACTGATTGTCCCCAACTAATCACCATTCTCCTTTTTCAAGCGAAAATTATTAGCCACATTACATCCACATTTTATCATACTATGAAGAAAAAGGCTAGAACTATCAAGCAAATTTTTATAAAAAAATCCAATTTTTTCTTATGGTTTGAAATCGACTTTTTCACATCCGTATATTAACCACCTTATACCTTTTCTTCTCCTATCATCAAAACAGAATCTGGTATATTTTACCGCTATTTTTTAAAAAATAAGTTCATCTCGTTTTCGATACCAGATAATGTTTTTATCATTTTGGGTATCTGATTTCTTAAACGTTAAATTGCTCTAGAGGGAATACTTCTACCCATTAAAAAGACCAGGTTTCCCTGGTCTTTCTGAGATACAATTAGAAGAAATACTGATTCATTCTAGTCTTCTTTTTTACCTTTAGTGGCCACTAGACCTGCACTCAAGCCAAGAAGAGCTAAACCTGCTGCTAGAGCTGCTTGACTTTCTGCACTTCCTGTATTTGGTAACTGTTCTTCTTGAACATGACTAGCTTCACTTGAAACAATTTCTTTTGTATCTGCTTTTTCTGATACTTGTGGTTTTGTAGATTCTTGAGGTACTGGTTTAGTTGTTTCACTAGCCGTACCAACTTCTACAATGCGATCTTGAGCCATGACTTTATCATAGCTTTCTTTTTCAGTTCGCTTGCCATTTTCAACTTCGATCAAGTGAACACGGATACCTTTTTGACCTTCTTGGAGAACACGAGTTTGACCCGCTGGAAGCTGATCATTCTTTTGTTCCTGAACCTTGAAATCAATTGTTTCTTCTTCGATTACAAGTTCTGGTCTGTTAAGGACAAGATTCTTCACTTCGTCTTCTGGAAGAGAAGTTCCTGGTTTGGTTCCAACCAAGACGATGCGGTCTGTCGGTGCCTCTACCACTTCACGGAGTTTTTCTTCCTTACTTCCACTAGGATTAACCGCTGTGAAGATCCGTTCCTTACCAACTTTTCCTTCTTGTTCTACACGTGTTTCACCTAGATACAGTGTTGAATCCTTTTTCTCAACTGTCTTGTAGGCCAAATCTTTTTCAACAAATTCGAGTTTTGGAAGATCTTCTTGTACAGCAGCAACAGTCTTCTCAGAAACTGGTTTTTCCTTAGTCAACTGGATACGGTATTCCTTGACTTGTTTTCCACTTTCTGAAACAAGACGAACAAGTACTGGAAGGCTGTCTTCTCCACTATCTACAACTGTTGAAGCTACTTGATTACTTTCTTCGACTGAGACTTTTGGACGTTGACCTTTATAGGTGATTTGGTAGTCTTGACGATCTTCAGCGAAGTCAGGAAGTTCTTTTCCATCTACAAGAATTTTTGATTGGGTACTTTCTTGAGGCAATTCACTCGGTGCAAGGAAGGTCATCTCAATTATCGCAACACCCTTCTTATCCGCTTGCGCTCCATACGCCATCTCATGGCTTTGGCTTTGACAGCTTTAAATGTTACGTTGATTTCATCACCAGCTGCGATGTCTTTATCCGCACGATAAGGCACAGCTTCCCAATTTTCTGGATTGTTAAATGGATGAGCTGCATCGTAGGCTTGGTAGTTAGAATAGTAGGTAGGCACTTCAAACTCTGGGCCAATATAACGTTCCAAAACGAGTTTAGATGGGGCATCTGTACCACTATCTGCAAAGAAGTGAAGTTTGGCTTGCGCTACAGTCCGTTCTACAATCTTACCATTTTCACGGAAGATCACACCTGCTGATACTTCTGGATTAGAAGATGGTGTTGGAGACCAGTTTGTCCAACGACGATTTTCTGAATGATTTCCGTCATTAAGATAGTCCACACGGTCATGGGAGTTTCTATCAATGTCGTTAGTGGCTGAAGCAAAGGCGCGGTTACTATTTTCATCATACTCTGGGTTATTTGAAAGAGCTTCACCAAGTTTGTCTGTCACTCGTACAGTGAACTCAGTAACAAGATCACTACCAAGGACACGACCTCGAACAGTAAATTGGCCTGCTTTAGTCAGATTTTCTGCTGGAACTTCTTCCCATTCCACTGCCAAGTCTTTTGTTTCGTAACCGTCTTTACCTGTGAAGTAAACAGGAACCTTAGTTGGCAATTCAAGCGGTTGCCCTACTTGTAGCAAGCGATCTTGTTTGACCGCGGCAACTGGTTTACGAGAGAGCAAGTCTTTATTGCTTGTAAAGTGTAGACGGTATTCTCCTAGGATGTCCCCATTTTCAGCCTTCGCGATAACACGAACTGGCTCACCTTCACGAACGCTTGGAACGACGGTAGCGAGACCATTGTTGCTGACACTTGCTGTTACTGCAGGAACTTTCCATCTACTGACTCAAGGTAGTAGTCAGTCAAATCAGGGTTAAAGTTTGCTAAGTCTTTACCGTCAACTTGGATTCTTGTTTGTCCTTGTTTGGCTGCTGCGACTTGTTTTGCAAAGATTTGTACTTCTGTGATAGACGTTCCTTTCTTGCTATCAAGTCGAACCATACGAATGCGAACCGCATAGGTCTCAACTTTATCAAAGCTGAAATGATTCATTTCTCCAGCTTTTAATTGAGCTGGTGCTTTGAGATTGCTTACCTCTTTCCAGTTTGCAGGATCGTTAAAGGCATGGTTTTCCTCACCTACAAAGCTAGGGTTTTTAGGGGCTGTTGGAACGGTCTTACCGACATAATATTCAATCACATAAGACTTCGGTACACCAACTCCGTGGTCTTCGTGGAATCCGACACTTAGATTATCAACTGAACGTTTGCTCAAAATACCTGAATCTCCGAATAGGACACCAACTGAAGCTTCTGGATTAGTACGGTTCCAGTTTGTCCAACGATTAGCTGGGCGGTCATTAAAGGAAATCAATTTATCGTTGACGTTTGAAACAGGATCAGTTGGATTTGAGTCTGAAGCAAAGGCCAGTGGCAATTCTGATCCGGTCCATTGGTCAGAAATGTTTGCTCCCTTCTCAGTTTGAGCAGATACGCGAACATGAAGTTTAGTTGTTAATTGCGTACCTTCTAGGCGACCATTAACTGTAAAGACACCTTCCTTGGCGTATTGGTCTGGACGAATCGCATCCCAAGTAACCTTAGCTGATGAAACGTGGCCATTTGAATCGTAGGTACGAACGCTTTCTGGTAATTGTGGTGCTTCTGCAATTGGAGTTGTCACACTGACTTCTTCAACTGAAACGATGCCTTCTACAGATACTTTAGCACGCGCTTCAAGATCCAGACCTTCAACTTTACCTAGAATTTCAAAGGTTTGATAGTGGTCGAGTTTTTCTTTTGGAATGGCTTGCCAAGTGACTTTGTGGGCTTTAGGGAAACCTTTGTCATACTCTACTGTCACTGTAGCTGGAAGGCTTGGTTCTTGATGTAAATCTGTGACTACATTTACTGGGCGGATAGATTGGGCTACTTTTTTCTCAGTATTGGCCTGGATCGTGAGATCGATTTGACCTGTAGCCCCCTCATATTCTGCTTTGAGAGAGACTGTTCCTGGCTTATGCAACTCAAGCATTCCTTTACGAACCGCGACTTCCCCTTCACCACTTGTAGAGAAGGCCACTTTATCTGCTGGTAAAACTGCTTGTGTTCCGTCTTGATAGTGTGCAAGGACAGACAATTTCACCGTTTGGTCTTCTTTAAGACCGTCAGCTTGCTCTACTTGTAGGCTCAAGTGGTCAATTTTCGGTGCTTCTTCAAGGAATTGAATTGCATAGGTTTGAAGAGGTCCACCATCTTTTGGTTGAACATAGATGCTTGCACGCATGCCGTTTGCTGCACTTGCTTGGACTACAGTAACATCCGCATTTTCAGCACTTGCTACAACTTCTGGCAAGGATGCACCGTAAGCAAGAGTTCGATATTGCATTGGATGTTGACTAGTAAGGTCTGTAACGGCTTCACCACCAACGGTTACAGTTGGTACTACAGGTGCTGCAGCATTGCCTTCTTCTACCACAAGGGTAGCGTGAATAGTCTCACCACCCAGTTGACCAGTCATTTGAATACGTGATCCTGCAACTGACAGTTTAGCTTTATCTGCTTCCGAAATCTCCCACTTATCAACTTCGTATTCTTGTACGCTTCCATCCGTAACAGCAATAGAAACGTATTTATCAACAGCGCTCAAGTCTGTTCCTGGAGCAACACGCTTAACAGTTGGAAGCTCATTTGCGATTGCTAGAATTTCGACACGGGCCTCAACTTCGCGTCCATCTGCCATACCTTTAACAGTCACAACTCCTGCTTGGCTCACATCAACTGAAGACCAAGTTACTGGACGTTTTTCACGACTGCCATCACTGTAGATAAAACCGACTGTCTTCGGCATTTTTGGTTCTTTCTCAATAACAGTACGTACTTTTGGTACTTCTGTTCCGAGAACGGTCTTTTCTTGTCCTTCTTTCTTACCAGTAAAGACGGTGACTTGGTCCGATTTCAAGAGATCTGAATGGGCTGTTAATGTGAATTTACCTGCTTGTTCAGTTGATTTGACAATGGCAACCCCTTTACCGTTAAAGGCTCTGCGGATCCAAGAACCATCTACTTGTGCCTTATAACGTTCACGGCTGGCTTGTTCCCCATTATCTACACCGACAAGTTGACCTTGTCCATGCAATTGGAAGCGAACCAGATTATTAGCAGTTGGAACTACATTCCCTTGGCTGTCAACAATTTCGTAGTAGATATAAGTCAAGTCTTTTCCATCTGCAGCGATTGCGTGTTCTTCCTTGATGAGACGAACACCTGCTGGTTGGCCTGCAGTAGTGATCTTATCACGTGCAATTTCTTTACCAGCTTCATCACGAGCTACTGCTTCTAAGGTACCTGGTTGGTAAGCAACCTTCCACTCAAGATAGAGTTCCTTAGCATTGGCACCTTCTTGGTAGGTACGACCATCACTAGTTTGTTTTTTGTTGAACTTTTTAACACCGAGAGATTGACCGTTCAAGAACAATTCAACACTTGCAGCGTTTGAGTAGGCACGAACTGGGATCTTACCTTCTGAGTCAGCAACTTTGTCTGCTAATTCTCTATTTTCCCAGTTCCAGTGAGGAAGAAGGTGTACCATCGGTTTCTTCTTGGCAGAAACCCATTGGCTTTGGTAGAGATAAAAGTCATTTTTTGGAATACCAGCTGTATCTACGATACCAAAGTAAGAGCTCTTAACAGGAGTTTGGTTTTGGTTGTGCCATGGTGTAGGCTCACCGATATAGTCCGTACCTGTCCAGATAAACTGTCCAGCATAGCCAGCGTTGTCACGGTCAAAGGTCCATGAATCTGTTGCCGTTTTACCCCAGTTAACCCGGTCATTACCATAGTCAGACTGTTCGTAATGACGTTCAGGTCCGTTACTATGTTTTAATTCACTTTCAGGACGATAATAGCTACCGCGTGTACGGGTTGCAGAAGATGTTTCTGAACCATAAATCAACCAGTTTGGATGTTTCGCACGAAGTTTCTTGTAGTTGTCTTCTGAATAGTTGAAACCAACTGCATCCAGTTCATTAGCAATTTTCTCATGATCACCGCTACCATCACCAAAGCGGAACTTATCTGCTCCCATAGTAACATAACGTGTAGTATCAACATCTTTAATCACTTTTACTAAGCGTTTAACCGTTGCAAGAGAGTGAGCCTTTCCATCGGCTTCACCGATTTCGTTTCCGATAGACCACATGAAGACAGCTGGGTTGTTTTTATCTCTTTCGACCATGGTACGAAGATCATAGTCAGACCATTTTTCACCTTTTCTAGCTTCTGGGTGAGTAGCGTCTTTTTCAAAGAAACGTCCGTAGTCATAAGGTTTCTTGCCATTATACCACGTATCAAAGGCCTCTTCCTGAACGAGCAAACCAAGTTCTGCTGCGATTTGCAAGGTCTGTGGACTTGCAGGGTTATGAGTTGTACGGATGGCGTTAACCCCCATCTCCTTCATTTGTTTGAGACGACGGTATTCTGCCTTATAGTTTTCTTCTGCTCCAAGCGCTCCGTGGTCATGGTGCAAGGAAACACCATGGAATTTAATGCGTTCACCATTCAAAGAGAAACCTTCATTTGGAGTCCAATGATAGTAACGGTAACCAAACAAATCTTTCTTAGCATCAACCAATTGACCGTCACGGTAAACACGCGTAATCAATTCGTACAAGGCAGGTTTGTCATTTAAAACGGTCCAGAGTTTTGGTTGTTCAACTTCTAAAATCGCATCTAGGCTTGTTGATTCATGTGCTTTCAAGGTACGGCTCGCTGTACGAACCAAACCTGTTACAGCCTGACCACCACGTTCAACAATCTGATACTCTGCTACCAATTCATGGTCTTTATCATCTGTATTAACAATTTTGCTGGCCACATGCGTTTCAACCTTGCCATGTTGCTGTTGTTCTAGTTTGGTGTTAAGATAGTTGTTCCATTTTTTTCAACATGAACCTTATCAGTCACTTGCAAGGTTACATCACGGTAGATACCACTACCTGAGTACCAACGGCTACTTGGCTGTTTGTTAACCGCATGGACAGCAATCACATTCTCACGACCATCTTTGTGAAGGTATTTGGTGATATCGTATGAGAACTGGTTATAACCATTTGGATAATGCCCCACTAACTGGCCATTGACATAGACTTGAGAGTCCATATAGACACCATCAAAGGTCACTCGAACATTTTTCTTGAGATCTTTTTCATCAAGTTTAAAAGTCTTGCGATACCAAGCTTCACCACCATTGAGCTGTCCACCCTCGTTTTGGGCAGGTGACTGATGGTCAAAATCGTTAAAGATACTCCAGTCGTGTGGGAGATCCAATTTTTGCCATGTTGATACATCTGCATCTGATTTCACAGCTTCTTTAGGATTCGCATTGAGTTTAAAGTGCCAATTTTGATTAAAATTCACTTTTCTATCTTCAATCATTTGATTCACTTCTTCATTTGTAGCAGCTTTCAACTCTTCCTTGACAGGCTTTTCCTGACTTGAAGCTTGAGATTCTACCTTTGGAGCTGTTTCTTCAGGTTTTAGAGATGCTTTCTCCTCTTTTGGAGCTACAGGTTCCTCTTCTTTCACCTCTGGTTTGCTTGCTTCAATTGGAGCGGCTTGACTTTGATCGACACTTGCAGCATCCTTGTGCTCTGCTACAGCTTGATTTTCTTTTTCCTCCACTGCCGGACTTTCCTCTTTTGCTTGTTCTACAGTGCGCGCAATAGGAGTTTCATCCGCAAAAACTGGTGATTCTCCAACAACACTTCCTCCAAATAGAACCGCACAGGTTCCAATCATGACAGAGCAAGCGCCTACGGCAAACTTACGAATGCTGTAGACTCTTTTACGATTCCAATGGCCTTTTTCCATAAAATCCTCCTTTAGTAACCGCTTCCATTTATTTGTAAGCGTATTACTTTTTCATAGCCTTTTACCCTTATTTTATAAAATAATATAGGAAATTTCAATACCCTAAACACAAAAAATCATATTTTTGATTGTTTTTTCTAAAATTTGTAGAAGATTCGAAAAAAGTGAATGTAGATTTAGAACAAAAACAAACAAATTTTTGACACTCAGTTAAATAGTATAAAAAAGTTCCTTTTGTAAGGAACTCCTTTTACTTATAATTAAAGATCCCCCCAGCCAACTTATCAGCCAGCTTGGGAAAAAGGATATAAAACTTATGGGCTAGGTTCAACAAAACTGGGAGATTGAGTTCCCGTTTGTTTTTTCCTATGATTTTGACAATCTTTCTAGCGACTGCATCTGGTTCTAAGAGAAAACGGTCAACCGACTTGAGGTAGGTCCCATCTGGGTCTGCCTGGTCAAAAAAGGCAGTACGAATCGGTCCTGGATTGACTGTTGTCACATAGATTCCATAGGGCATCAGTTCGAGACGCAGAGCGTTTGAAAATCCAATAGCTGCAAACTTGGTCGCTGAGTAGAGACTGGACTTGCTAGTCGCTATCAAACCTGCCATGCTGACGATATTGATGATATGGCCTTTTCGGCTTTCTTTCATACGAGCTGCAAGACGACGAGACAGATTCATCAGGGCAAAGGTATTGACCTCAAACATCTGGTGAATGTCTTGATCAGAAATCTGGTCGAAATCTTCAAAAATTCCATATCCAGCGTTGTTAATCAAAACATCAATCTTGCCATAACGGAGATAGAGGTCAGCTACCAGAGCTTCTAGGGCTGAGTCATCAGTAATATCGATTTCAATCCATTCCACATTAGGATGCTTTGCATATAGTTGGGCTAGTTTTTCCTTGTTTCTACCTAGCAAGATGAGTTGGTCATTTGGCAAGAGTTTGACCATTTCTTGGGCTAAGCCACCGCTTGCCCCAGTGATGATGATGGTGCGCATCTCTATTCCTTTCAAAGTTTTGGTCAATTAATGAAATCTTTTTCCAGCTAAATAATGAGCATAGGCTTGATCAATGACAGGAGCAAACAGATGATAATCCTCCCAGCTACCTAAAAATTCTAAAGGCAAGTCATACAAGTCATTGACTACAAATTCGGAATAATCATCCATATACTGATGTTCATAATAGTCATTTACAAAATCCTGAAAATCCTTTTTGATATCCATTGTTCCCAGTTTACCATCGCACCAGTCTAAAAGATAATCAACACCCAAAGTTTGCTCGTTTTTTTACACTTTTGGAATACCGTTTCTTCATCAGGAGACATCATTTCTTTTGGCATCATGCTGGATGAGCCAAGTAACGAAAAAAACCGATATGATTCGCAGCCCAACGATAAATCTCCCGATCATCTTTTTGAGTTAACTCTTCTTTTTGTAATGAATAGCTGTGCAAGTAGTTGGTTAAAGCATTCTCAAAATACCAATCTGCTTTATCCAATAAACGATTTTTCAACAGTCATCTTATTTCCCTCTCAACGAACTATAACATTATAACTCAACTTCTTCCAAGTCTTTAACCACATGAACATTTTTCACAAAAACAGTTGCTGCATCTTTCTTGAGCTGACTGATATCTTTTGAGAGAAAACGAGCACTGATATGATTGAGCAAGAGGCGCTTTGCACCTGCTTCTGCTGCTACTTGTGCTGCCTGCATATTGGTTGAGTGACCGTGGTTGCGGGCAATTTTTTTCATCTCCTTTGCCATAAGTCGACTCGTGAACCAAGACATCGGCATTGACAGCTAGACGCACACTGGCATTGGTTTTTCGGGTATCACCCAGAATGGTGATAATCTTACCTGGACGTGGCGCTGAGATATAGTCAGCAGCTTTGATTTCAGTACCGTCTTCAAGAACAACGTCCTGACCGTTTTTGATTTTTCCAAAAAGCGGGCCAAATGGAACACCAGCAGCCTTAAGTCTTTCAGCATCCAAGGTACCTTCTAAGTCCTTTTGCATGACACGATAGCCAACACAGAAAATAGTGTGATCCAGCTCCTCTGCATACACCGTGAATTTATCGGTCTCAAGGATTTTCCCTAGAGAATCTTGGTCAAACTCATGAAAATGAATGCGGTAAGGCAGGCGAGAACCGGACACACGAAGGCTGGTTAAGACAAATGACTTGATCCCTTGAGGTCCATAAATGTCCAAATCTGTCTGCTCTTCATTGGCCTGAAAGGCACGGCTAGAGAGAAATCCTGGCAAGCCAAAGATATGGTCTCCATGCAAGTGAGTGATAAAGATTTTGCTGACCTTACGTGGTCGGATTGTGGTTTCCAGAATGCGATTTTGCGTTCCTTCTCCACAGTCAAAGAGCCAAACTTCGTTAATCTCGTCCAAGAGTTTCAGGGCGAGACTTGAAACGTTGCGAGCTTTAGAGGGCTGACCAGCCCCCGTTCCTAAAAATTGAATATCCATTCGATACTTTCTAATTAATCAATATATAACATAGCAGTACGGTTTTCCGAGCGGTAATAAAACTTGCCAGAAAAAGCTCTAGCTTCTTGTAGTAAATCCTCTTGACTATAACCTTTGAGACGTTTGCGACCATCAGCCAAACTTTCCAAATCCGTCAAAGCTGTGAGACTTTCCACACTAACAACTTCTTCGTCTCCGGCATCCTTCATGTAAATCTTTCCAGACTCTTCAAAGACGAGTTGATGGGGGAAAATCTGAGCAATTTCAAAGAGCAAGTCAGCAGTGATTGCTTCCTCAGCTTCTGAGAAAATCCGCCCCAGTCCCTCACTCTCATAGCAAAATCCAAAAGATTTTCCTGATAGATTGAGGCGAATAAAGGGCTTGCTTTCTAGAGTGAAACTTGGCTCAGCATTGTAGAGGCTCAGTTCATGACTGAGTTTTGCAAAATAATCCGTCGCAGCTTCAGGACTCTTTTTCTGGTAGAGTTCAGCAAAGTAGGCATTAACGACACTAGGTGGAGGGGTGATGAGAGCCAACTGCTCTTGCTCTGTTTTGCCAGCTAGAAGTTGATCTAGATAGACCTTATCCAAACTTGTATAACCTCCATACTTTAGAGCCAACGTTTTAATATCAGTCATAAAATTCCTCTAACCTCCATTTATTTTTCTCGGAAATGTAGCCTGTAATGACTTCACCGTCCTCCTGATAATCGCGTTCTTCCAGAATCGCAACACTTTCTAAATCATGAATCTTGTAGGACTTTGAAAAAGGCACGCGTAGAGTAAAGGGTTCAAAAATATCCTTGATTTTTTCTAAAAATAAAGCCTGCAACTGCTCACGACTATCCTCAGACTTGGCAGAAATGAGGGCATACGGCGTTTGAGTAGGCGTGAAATCCTCCACCAAATCCGCTTTATTATAAAGGGTCAGGCGAGGAATATCCTCCATATCCAAGTCTTTCATGATAGACAGAACCGTTTTTCATGCTCCTCGTGATAAGGATTGCTGGCATCAATGACATGAACTAGAAGGTCTACATGCTTGCTTTCTTCCAAGGTTGACTTGAAACTGGACACCAATTCTGTTGGCAAATCTTGGATAAAGCCAACCGTATCAGTCAAGGTCACCTGAAGATTACCTCCCAAATGGATACTCTTTGTCGTCGCATCTAAAGTCGCAAAGAGCTCGTCTGCTTCATACTGGGTCTTAATGGTCAAGGTGTTCATAATGGTTGATTTCCCAGCATTGGTATAACCAATCAAACCAATCTTAAAGGTGCTTGACTCCAGACGCTTTTCTCTAACTGTTGCTCGATTTTTCTCAACGACCTTGAGCTGACGTTCAATGTCTGTGATTTGGTTGCGAACACTACGACGATTCAGTTCCAGCTGGCTTTCACCAGGTCCACGGGAACCAATTCCCCCTGCCTGACGGCTGAGCATAATCCCTTGACCAACCAAGCGAGGCAAGAGATATTTGAGCTGGGCCAGGTGGACTTGGAGTTTCCCTTCATGGCTACGTGCCCGCATGGCAAAGATATCCAAAATCAACTGCATACGGTCAATGACTTTTACTCCTAGAATTTCTTCCAAATTGACATTCTGCCTTGGTGTCAGACGATTGTTGACGATGACAGTCGTGATTTCTTCTGCATCCACCATTTGAGCAATTTCTTCCAACTTACCAGATCCAACAAAAGTCTTGGAATCATATTTTTCACGTTTTTGTCTATAGCTATCGACTACGACTGCTCCAGCAGTTTTGGCTAGACTAGCCAGTTCTTCCATGGAGAGGTCAAAATTGTCCATGCCCTGCAATTCCACACCAATGAGCAGGACCCGTTCCTCTTTTTTCTCCGTTTCAATCATCTAAAAACTCCTCTATCTGGCTTAAAATACGGTCTTGCACACCAGGCTCTCCTATCTGATAAAAGGTGACCTGCATGCGATTACGGAACCAGGTCAACTGACGCTTAGCAAAACGGCGAGTCGCCTGTTTGAGACTATCGCTGGCTTCCTCAAGAGTTTGCTCCCCACGGAAATAAGGAAAAAGTTCCTTGTAGCCAATGCCTTTGGCTGCTGGTACATCTGGATAATGCTCAAAGAGCCACTTGGCTTCATCCAATAATCCAGCCTCAAACATCAAATCCACACGATGGTTAATCCGTTCATAAAGCTGACTGCGTTCATCATCCAAGCAGATAATCAAAGGTTCATAAGGACTTTCCTGATTTTCCAAATCCTGACCAAAATGGACAATTTCCAAGGCACGCATGGCACGACGACGGTTAAACTGGGGAATTTCAAGGCCTGCTTGCTCCACAAGATTGGCTAATTCTTCATCTGATAAAGGCTCTAAACTAGCTCGATAGGCTAATATCTCCTCATGAGGTGTTTCCCCACCTAGATGATAGCCTTCAAGCAAGCTCTGGATATAAAGTCCGGTACCTCCCGCTATAATAGCAAGCTTGCCTCGACTTTGAATGTCTTCTATAGCCTTCTTAGCTTCTGAAACAAAATCAAAGCCGAGTAAGACTCGGTCACCTCCCTGACATCAATCAAATGATGAGGAACAGCAGCTTGTTCCTCTGGGCTAGCCTTGGCCGTCCCAATATCTAACCTTCTGTATACTTGCTGACTGTCACCACTGACCACCTCTCCACCAAAGCGCTTAGCCACTTCAATAGCAAGGGCTGTCTTCCCAACAGCAGTCGGTCCAACAATCACAATTATTTTTGTTTTCATCTTTTTTCCTTGAAAAATTTCCGTTTTTTCGTTACTATTATTATATCACAAAAAGGTCAGTCAGAAAAATGCTACCACTTGAGGAGCTAGGCTGATCGGGAAGATAAAGGAGGAAGACTCATGGCTAAAGGATTCGCTAAAGGTCTTGTAACAGGTGTCGCAGGAACTGTCGCTGCCGTTGCAGGTGCAGTATACGCAATTAAAAAGAAAGTGATTGAGCCAGAAGAGCAAAAAGCAGCTTTCATCGAAGAAAACCGTAAAAAAGCGGCTCGCCGTCGCGTATCACATTAAGCAACAAAAGAAGTTGAGAAATCTCAACTTCTTTTTATTTTCTTTTATACTCAATGAAAACCAAAGAACAAACTAGGAAGCTAGCCACAGGTTGCTCAAAGCACTGCTTTGAGGTTGCAGATAGAACTGACGAAGTCAGCTCAAAACACTGTTTTGAGGTTGTGGATAGAACTGACGAAGTCAGTCACCATACCTACGGTAAGGCGACGCTAGCGTGGTTTGAAGAGATTTTCGAAGAGTATTAAATAGCTAGGTCAAACTTCAGCTGTGGCTTGACTGGATCATAGTCAACCAACTCAAAATCTTCCGCTTTGATATCAAAGAAATTAGTCCTATCAGTAACATTTAAAACCAAGCGTGGTTGGCAGTTTGACGGCTCACGACGGAGCAATTCCTGAGCTTGTTCAAACTGATTATCATAGATATGGAGGTTGTTGATAAAATAGAAAAACTTCCCAACCTTCCATCCAAAATGCTTAGCAATCATCATCTGTAAAGCCACATACTGCATGGCATTGATATGGTGGGCCACCAACATATCATTCGAACGCTGGGTCAAGGTCGCATCCAGATAGATTTCCCCATCAACACGACGGACATCAAACATGGTCTGAAAGGCGCATGGAAGAAGACCATCTGTCTCCTCAAAAGCTTGGTAATCCCAGAGAGAGATGATATTACGACGATTCCAAGGATTGGCTTCTAACTGCTTGAGAATCTTGTTGATGATGTCGTGTTTCTTAACGACTGCCCCATAGCGTTCACCGATGGTTCCCGTATCTCCCACTTCCCAGTCATTCCAGTAGTGAACATTGTACTTATCATTGAGAACATCTAGGCTATTAGACTGATCTTGGTAAATCCAGAGCACTTCCTTGATGGCAGATTTGATCGCAATGGGACGCAAGGTTGTGATGGGGAATTCCCCCTTAGACAAATCATACTCCGCAAAGGCACCCGTTACGTACTTGGAATTAGCAACTGTCCCATCCTTGTACTTGGGACGAGCCTGCTCAGAAAAGACACCGTCTTTGAGGATTCGTTCAATATTTTCTTTAAAAATCGTATCTGCTTTTGTCATTTACTCTCACCTCATTTATTGTCCTAACTAGTATAGCATAAAAAAAGAAAGGAGGAAAATCACTGGCTTTAAAGTAGTGTTTTTCTCCTTTTATGATCTTATTGCAATACAAGTGATGCTGCTCCTATAACTCCAGCGTCATTTCCTAGAGTTGCGAGAGCTAATCTAGTTGATGTGCGTACTTGTGGGAAGGTATTTTCATCATAAACCTTTTGCACGCCTTGGAGAAGGAATTCTCCCGCAGCTGATACTCCACCACCAATAACGATTGTTGATGGGTTTAGGATTGAACCGATGTTAGCACAAGCGATTCCCAAGTAACGTGAGAAGTTTCGGTAAACGATTAAGGCAAGGTCATCCCCTTCTTTTGCAAGGTCAAAGACAGTTTTAGCAGTTACTTCTTCACCGTCATCAATCAAGCGTTTCAAGGCTGCATCGCCTTCGTATTCATCAGCATAACGACGTGTCAAGTTGACAATCCCTGTTGCAGAAGCAACTGTCTCAAGACAGCCTTTCTTACCACAAGTACAAGCGATTGGTTGGTCAAAGTCAACAGTGATATGACCAAGCTCACCAGCAGCACCAGCGACACCGTGAAGCAATTTGCCTTCTGCCACGATACCGCCACCAACACCTGTACCAAGTGTCATAAAGACAACGTCTGGTTGGTTTTCACCAGCACCCATCCAGCGCTCACCAAGAGCAGCTACGTTGGCATCATTATCGATGAAGAATGGAATACCCAAGGCTTTTTCAATCTTTTCTTTAATTGGTTGAAGGGTTTTCCAGTTTAGGTTGTAGGCACCGATAACAGTTCCTTTTTCACGGTCAACCACACCAGGTGATCCCATCCCAATCCCTCGGAAGTCTGTGGCTGACAATCCAAGCAAGTCCAAACGATGTTGAATAGACTCGATCATATCATCTACAATATGGCTTCCTTCGTCCAAAATATTGGTCTTAATAGACCATTTTTCTTGGATTTCTCCTTCTAGCGTTAAAATAGCAAACTTGACAGAAGTTCCACCAAGGTCAATCCCAATAATCTTTTGACTCATCGTCTTCTCCTTTTTAATTGAAAATGCTTACAGATATAGTATAACAGAATCGTCTGTTTTGTGCAAAGGTTTGCGTAGCAAAATTACATATAACAATCAATAACTATTTATCCCCTAGTTTTTGAATGGCATAGTTTGCTTCTTCTTTGGTAAATTTTCCAATACTAGGAGAAGTTAGCCTGTCATAAATTTCTGTTTTTGATAAATTTCTATATTTTCGATATTCTCTTGCTCGAACTAATGCATTTTCTTTGTAATCTACGTTCAAGTGATCGATGGCATACTGCGCTGCTGAACTTGAAAAACCATGAGTAACCTGTGATGTTAACTGGTCATAGAGAGCTTTTTTTGACATATGTAAAGACGAATTATAGCTTTTTGCTTTCTTTAAAGCTGCTGAGTATGGATTCCCGTCTGCTGGTTTTGGTTGCCACACACCATCGTATCCTACATAGTAACGGCCACCATCTACCCATTTGTCCCTAGCCATTTCACCATCTGATTCAACATAATAACGGCCACCATCTACCCATTCATTCTTGGCCATCTTACCATCTGATTTATAATAATAGTATCCTACCCATTTATTGCGGGCAGAGCTTCCTTCAGGTGTTAAATCTAGTTTTTGAATTGCATAGTTTGCTTCTTCTTTTGTAAATTTTCCAATACTAGGAGAAGTTAGCCTGTCATAAATTTCCGTTTTTGATAAATTTCTATATTTTCGATATTCTCTTGCTCGAACTAATGCATTTTCTTTGTAATCTACGTTCAAGTGATCGATGGCATACTGCGCTGCTGAACTTGAAAAACCATGAGTAACCTGTGATGTTAACTGGTCATAGAGAGCTTTTTTTGACATATGTAAAGACGAATTATAGCTTTTTGCTTTCTTTAAAGCTGCTGAGTATGGATTCCCGTCTGCTGGTTTTGGTTGCCAGACACCATTGTATCCTACATAATAACGGCCACCATCTACCCATTTGTCCCTAGCCATTTCACCATCTGATTCAACATAATAACGGCCACCATCTACCCATTCATTCTTGGCCATCTTACCATCTGATTTGAGGTAATAATTTCCTACCCATTTGTTGCGAGCGTAGCTGCCTTCTGCTGTTAGATAATAATATGAACCATAGTTTTTATCATAAATCCAGTCACTTTTAACCTTTTTTCCATCAGAATCAACATAATAACGACCACCATCTACCCATTCATTTTTAGCTCTCTTTCCATCTGATTTGAGGTAGTAATTTCCTACCCAGCCAGACTGAACTTTAGATTGTGATTTATCCTGTTTAGGAGTTGTTTCTTTAGTTTTTTCAGCAGGTTTTTGTGCTGGTGTTTTTGGTTTCTCAGCAGGTTTTTGTGCTGGTGTTTTTGGTTTCTCAGCTGGTTTTTGAGCTGGCGTTTTCGGTTTCTCAGCTGGTTTTGGTGCTGGCGTTTTCGGTTTCTCAGCTGGTTTTGGTGCTGGCGTTTTCGGTTTCTCAGCTGGTTTTGGTGCTGGCTTTGGCGCTGGTTTTGGTTGCCACAGACCATCGTCTCCTACATAATAACGACCACCATCTACCCATTCATTTTTGGCCATCTTACCATCTGATTTTAGATAGTAATTACCTACCCATTTGTTGCGAGCATAGCTACCTTCTGATGTTAGATAATAATAGGATCCATAGTTTTTGTCATAAATCCACTCAGCTTTAGCCATCTTACCATCTGATTTAAGATAGTAATTGCCTACCCATGTGTTGCGAGCGTAGCTGCCTTCTCCTGTTAAATAATAGTATGACCCATAGTTATTGTCATAAATCCATTCATTTTTAGCTCTCTTCCCATTTGATTTGAGATAGTAATTACCTACCCATGCGTTTCGAGCGTAGCTACCTTCTGCTGTTAGATAATAATAGGATCCATAGTTTTTATCATAAATCCATTCACTTTTTACCTTTTTTCCATCAGAATCAACATAATACCGGCCACCATCTACCCATTCATTTTTGGCCATCTTACCATCTGATTTTAGATAGTAATTACCTACCCAAGCATTTTGGACATAGTTTCCCGAAGCATTTAGATAGAAATAAGAATTAGCTTTTTTATCAAAAATCCACTTATTAGTAACTTTAGTACCATTTTCATAGTACGATGAGCCTACCCAACCAGACTGAGCTGTAGATTTGGACTTATCCTCTTTAGGACTTGTATTTTTAGGTTTCTCAGCAGGTTTTTGTGCTGGTGTTTTCGGTTTCTCAGCAGGTTTTTGAGCTGGTGTTTTCGGTTTCTCAGCTGGTTTCGGCGCTGGCTTTGGCGCTGGTTTTGGTTCTGGTTTCGGTGCTGGTGTTTTTGGTTTCTCAGCAGGATTTTGCGCTGGTGTTTTTGATTTTTCAGCTTGATTTGGCGCCGAAGTTGTATTCTCTTTTACAACCTTACCATTTTTAGATGCATCCTTTTCTTGAGCAGAAACATGCTGAGCCGAAAAAGGAAAGTCTCCAGTTGTATCTGATAATGCAATAAGTCCCAGTGTTGCAGTTGCTAAGCTGGTTACTAAAATTTTTTTTGATTTTTTCATAAAAATCTCCATTATTTTTATTGATTTATACTTATAGTATACCATATATTTAATTTTACTTTCAAATCAAATATTAAATATTAACAAATAAATCTAAAAATTAATGGAAAACCTATAGTTATATCACTTCCAACTCATACAAACCTCTGACTGCGTTACAGCCATAGATAGCTTCTGCTTGGTTCAGGTCTTCCAAAGTCATAATTTTCTCTTTAACCTGTCCTGTTTCCAGCAAATGCTGACGATAAATTCCTGGCAAAATTCCTAGACTGGTAGGCGGTGTGTATAGTTTTCCAGCGATTTTCAGAACTAGATTCCCTATAGACGTTTCCAATAGCTCTCCTGCTGCATTATGGTAAATGCTTTCCTGTTTACCTAGGCTTAAATGTGGTCTGTGAGTGGTTTTGAAGTAGGTAAATGCTTGCTGCAAATCAGCTTCTTGCAGACAAAGTTTTGCTTTGCAGAAGCTTGGACTAAGGGGGCTTAAGATTTGGCGACTGAGTTCCATCTCTCCAGACTTGCTGAGGGTAATTCGCAAGCGGTAGTCTTGGTGGGAATCACAAGCTTGACACTCTTCCTCTATCTTTTGTCTCAGTTCTTCTGGATCAAAAGGATAGGCAAATACCGACTTGCTTTTCTCAGTCTTTCCAGATGTTGTTCTTCAAACAGCAATTGTTTTTGGCTGATTTTCCCAGTTGTAATCAATTGGAAACGTGCTTGTTTACGATAGAGTACAGCCGCCTTTTGATGAACCTCTCGGTATTCAGATTCCCAGGTGCTATCCCAAGTAATCCCGCCTCCAACTCCATAGATGGCTTTCCCTTGATGCAGTTGAATGGTCCGAATGGCGACATTGAAAATCCGTCGTCCATTTGGAAGCAAGAGACCAATCGTTCCGCAGTAAACTCCTCTGGGTTGGGGCTCCAAGTTCTTGATGATTTCCATGGTCGCAATTTTTGGAGCTCCCGTTATGGAACCACATGGAAAGAGCGAACGGAAGATTTCAACTAGGTCAACATCCGATCGTAACTGACTCTTGATGGTCGAAGTCATTTGCCAAACGGTTGAATACTGCTCCACTTGACAGAGACGCTCCACATGTTCACTACCCACTTCGGAAATACGGTTCATATCATTGCGCAAGAGGTCCACAATCATCATATTTTCAGAACGATTTTTGGGATCCTGCTCCAACCAACTAGCCTGGTCCAGATCATCTTGGTCAGCCACTCCCCGCTGAGTCGTTCCCTTCATCGGTCGCGTTGTCAACTCACGGTCATTTTGCTCAAAAAGAGCTCTGGGCTCATGGAAATCACTGCCATCTCATCATGTTCAACATAGGCATTGTAGCCCGCCTCCTGCTCTACCACCATACGATTGTAAATGGCAAAAGGATTGACACTCAAGTCTTGCTTGAGTTGGACAGTGTAATTTACCTGGTAGGTGTCCCCCTGACGCAAATGATGGTGAATCTGGGAAATAGCTTTTTTATAGTCCTCTGCAGATGTTTGTTCTCGCCACTTTGAAGGCAGATCTACTTCCTCATAAGTCAAAGGAATAGGCGATGTTTCTACCCTATCATGAACTGTGAAATATAGCAGATACTCTGCCAGTAAAGGAGCTTTATGAACTGCTAATTTCTCCTCAAATGCAGGTGCAGCCTCGTAGCTGACATAGCCCACTACATAGTAGCCTTGCTCTTGGTAGCTTTCCACTTGTGCCAGCAAGTCTGCTACTTCTGCTAAATCTCTCGTTTTTAACTCTCTGATCGGCTGGGTAAAGGTGTATCTCTCCCCCAAAGCCCTAAAATCAATCACTGTTTTTCTATGCATATCTTAAGTATAGCACAAAAAAGCCAACCTAGAACAGCTAAATCCAGCTTTGTTTATTGATTTCTATAACGAAAAATCTTCTCTACCTTGCTTTTTTCTACTTTTGGCAATTCTCCATCAGATAACACCCCTTCTTCTTGTAAAAACTGATCTTATTTGGAGCACTTTGCACAAGAATCCAACAAAAAAGAACAGAGGAAGTCATGGTATCTATACCGTTGTTTCCTCAGTCTTTTGCTTTTCTTCTGTTACTACAGAATGATTTCACGGCTTTCTGATAGAATCTTGTGGATAATGCGCACGCGCACCTCCGATTAGTTTGGGACGACTAGCTAGAGCCGTTACATGGGCATGCCCAATTTCTCTCAAAAGAGGGCGAATCGGAACCTGAACATGCTTGACATGCATGCCAATCGCAGTATCTCCGATATCCAATCCAGCATGGGCCTTGATAAATTCAACCTCAACTGGATCCTGCATAAACTTGAAGGCTGCCAACTGACCCGAACCTCCCGCATGAAGAGTCGGAAGGACACTGACGATTTCAAGACCAAACCGCTCTGCCACCTGACGTTCAACAACGAGGGCTCGATTGACATGTTCACAACCTTGAACAGCTAGATGAATTCCTTTTTCCTCTAGGATAGCTAGAATGGTCTTCACAATGATTTCCCCAATTTCTTGGCTGGATTCCTTGCCAATCTGACCACCTATCACTTCACTAGAAGAAAGGCCCAAAACAAAGATGGCTCCTTGCTTCAAATTAGCCTTGTCTATTACATCTTCTACAATCTGGCTTGTTGCTCTTTGAATGTCTTTCCTTCATACTTGATACCTCTTTTGTCACTATCTATCATATCTTTTTTTACTGATTTTATCAAGGCCAACAAGTCATTCTGATTTTTAAAAGCAAAACTCCCAGAATAGACTGGGAGTTAGCTAATTACTATTTTATTAATGCATATTTCAACTATCGTCCCTTTTTCGGGTGCAGAATTGATCTTCATCTGATAGTTTTCTCCAAAATGAAGTTTGAGTCGTTGGTCGACATTTTGAAGGCCAACTCCCCCACGTTTGAGCTGACTTTGACTGCTATCGCCAGGATTTTGGAAACCAACACCATCATCCTCAATGCGGATGACAAGCCCTGTATTCTGTTTCTGAACAGAAACTTTAATATGTCCCTGACCTTCCTTCTCCTTGATACCATGGTAGAGGGCATTTTCTACAAGAGGTTGCAACACCAGTTTAGGCAAGACTAAATTATCAAAGTCAGGTTCTTCATCAATCTCATACTCCAGCTTATCACCATAGCGTTGTTTCTGGATAAAGAGGTACTGGCGGACATGATTGATTTCATCAGAGAGGCAAATCAAATCCTTCCTTGATTGAGCGCCAAGCGGAAATAGGTTGCCAAGGACTTGGTCACCTGAACCACTCGCTGACTATCCTGAAACTCAGCCATCCAGATGATAGTGTCCAAAGTATTATAGAGGAAATGGGGGTTAATCTGGCTCGACAGTGCTTGAAGTTCATACTGCCGGGTTGCTTCTTCCTGCCTGCGCACATCTGCCATCAACTGATCAATCTGATCCAACATAGCATTAAACTGGCGAGTCACTTCTCTCAGTTCATAGGCGCCAGCTTCTTTGGCTCGAAGATTTTGTGTACCAGAAGCAATTTCCAGCATGGTTTCTCTCAGATCCTTCAAAGGGGCAATCCAGCGTTTGAGACTGAACCACACCAAGCAGATACAGGCAAGAAGAGATAAGGCACTAGCACCAAGCAAGGTCCACATGAGTTGACTCCGAACCTGGTCTAACTTCTCCAACGAAGACACGCCTATAACCGTCCAATCAGTCCCTGCAATCTTTTCCTGACTGACGTAGGATTGGTGATCCAGCGTATAGCCCTGCCCCGTCTCGATGTAGGGTTTCATGGCCTCCATTTCACTTGCTGAGCTATAGACAGTACGTTTAGGATGGTAGACAAATTCATGGTTTTCATTGATGATAAAGGCAAAGCCCTGCTGGCCCAACTGGAGTTGGTTGAGATAGGCTTCCAGAGTTTCATAGGAAATATCCAAACGAAGTACGCCAAGATTGGCCCCCTCTGCATCAACCAGTTCTTGAGTGACAGAAATAACCCACTGACTATCCGATTTACGAGCTGGTGTCAAAACTGGCTTAGCTCCCTGATGAATAGCCTTTTGGTACCAATCCTCAGCCATCATATCTGAGGAAGTTTTCATCTGCACACTGTCATCTGTAGAAATGACCTGACCGGATTTGGTGACCAGTACCACCGTTTTCAGGTCCTGGTCTGCCTTTAAGATGGTCAAAAACAGATCTCGAATTCCCTTGGCTTGGACTTGGTTAGGATTCTCAGCATAGGCTAGGACATCCTTCTGCTGAGTCAAACTGGTAGAGGTGGTTTCTAATTTTTTGATATAAGACTGAATAAAGTGGCTAGTTTGGCTAATGGTCGTTTGGCTATTACCCTCAATAGTGGCCTCAATGGCTGCTGAACTAGATTGATAATAGAAAGTCCCAACCAGAGCTAAGAGAATGAGAAAGACCAGAAAGATGGAAATAACCATTCTTACTAGGAGAGAAGAACGCTTCATCGGCCTTCTCCCTTCTTAAACTGACGAGGTGTCACACCTGCAATCTGTTTAAAACGTTGAGTAAAATAGTTCATATCTTCAAAACCAACCTTTTCGGCTATCTCGTAAATCTTTAAATCTGTAGTCAGAAGCAAGAGCTTGGCTTGTTTAACACGCTCTCTCACCAGATAATCCTGAAAGGGCAAGCCCAACTCTTTCTTAATCAAGGAGCTCAGATAAGTCGGACTAAAACCCAAGTCACTGGCCAAAGACTTCAAACTAAACTGACTGTCAGCTAGATGGGACTGGATTTTCTGAGCAATATTTCCCTCAAACTTATCAGTTAATAAATCTTGTAACTGCTCTTCTTTTTCTTCCTTGTCTAGTTTTTGCTTGATTTTCCCCAACATTTCCTCAATATCCTGACGAGAAAAGGGTTTGAGCAGGTAATCATCTACACCGAGTTTGACAGCAGACAAGGCATAATCAAAATCATCGTAACCTGTCAAAAATACCAGATGCACCTGAGGATAGGTTTCTCGGACCAGACTGGCCAACTGGATGCCATTTAGCTGAGGCATATTGATATCAGTTAAAATGATATCTGGCACCTGCTTTTGAATCAAATCCCAAGCCTGTCTTCCATTTTCAGCCTGACCGATGATTTCCATATCGTATGCTGCTACATTGACCAACTTGGTCAAGCCTTGTCTTACCAGATACTCATCTTCTACGATTAAGATTGTGTAGGTCATGCTCCGCTCCTTTACCACTTACTAGTATCAGTATAGCAAAAATTCTCCTCTAACTGCTTAGGAAAGACTTCTTAATCGACATAATCTAGTAAATAGGCATAGCCTTTTTCTTCCATTTGGTCTTTGGGAATAAATCGGATAGAGAGACTATTGATACAGTAGCGCAAGCCACCCTTGTCCTGAGGCCCATCTGTAAAGACATGGCCAAGGTGAGAATCTCCAACTCGACTTCTCACTTCCATGCGCGTCATATTGTAAGACTTATCTTCCTTGTAGGTAGCAACATCTGGACTGATTGGTTGGGTGAAACTAGGCCAACCACAACCAGACTCAAACTTATCCTTTGATGAAAAGAGGGGTTCGCCAGTTGCCACATCCACATAGATACCAGATTCAAATTTATCCCAGTAACGGTTTGAAAAGGCTCGTTCTGTTTGATTTTTCTGGGTAACTGCGTACTCCTCAGGTGACAAGGTCTTCTTCAATTCCTCATCACTTGGTTTAGGATATTTGCTGGCATCGATGACGGGATAGGCAGCCTGATTGACATTGATATGACAGTAGCCATTTGGATTTTTCTTGAGGTAGTCTTGGTGATAGTCCTCAGCCACCACAAAATTCTTCAAGTTTTCCTTTTCAACTGCCAGAGGTTGGTCGTATTTCTTAGCCACCTCATCAAAGACTTGGTTGATTACTTCCAAATCCTTGTCATCTGTGTAATAGACACCAGTACGGTACTGGGTCCCCACATCATTTCCTTGTTTATTTTTGCTGGTTGGATTAATGATGCGGAAGTAATGAAGCAGGATTTCCTTGAGGGAAATTTGATTGGCGTCATAGGTGACATGGACAGTCTCTGCATGGCCTGTTTGATTAATCAATTCGTACTTGGTTGTTTCCCCTCTACCGTTTGCATAGCCTGAAACGGCATCGGTCACTCCAGGCACGCGTGAGAAGTATTCCTCCACTCCCCAGAAACAACCTCCAGCTAGATAAATTTCGTGCAAGTCTGCGTCTTTACTCACTTCTGTTTTTTTCACTGTTTTTCCTCCTTGGCTAACTGACGCTTTCTCAATTTGCGAGCTGTCTGTCTGCCCTGCATTTCGCATCAATAGAAAATAGAAACCGGTTATGGCTAGGAGAATGACCCCTGCCAAGACAAAAAGTTTTACTTTATCATTCATAGCCTTTCTCTACCCCATTTCTTTCAATTCTTTTAAAATCATATCCTTATCCATAAAACCTGGTTGCGTTTTGACCAGCTTGCCTTCCTTGTCTATAAAGGCTTGAGTCGGATAAGAACGGACACCATAACTTTCCAAGAGTTTACCTGATGGATCAATTAAAACTGGAAAATTTTTATAATCCAAGCCCTTGTACCAATTCTTAAAGTCCGCTTCTGCTTGTTCCCCCTTGTGTCCAGGAGACACCACTGTCAAGACCACATAGTCATCACCAGCTTCTTTAGCAATTTCATCCGTATCTGGAAGGCTGGCTAGACAGATGGAACACCAAGAAGCCCAAAATTTGAGATAGACTTTCTTGCCCTTGTAATCAGACAAACGATAGGTCTTGCCATCTACACCTGTCAGTTCAAAATCAGCGACTTCCTGACCTTTAGTCGCAGTTTTCGAACTAACTTGTTCTGTTTTGGATTGCTCCCTCATAGTAGACTCGTCTGACATGTTTTTAGCCGAACAGGCTGCCAAACAACAGATTGAGCCTACTCCAAGGAGACATGTTTGCCATTTTTTCATTTCTTTTTCCTCTCTATTCAAATAATGTAGTCAAAATGGAAGCTTTTCCCAAAAGCACCAAGATTCCCATCACGATAATGAGAAAACCACCCACTTTTTTGAGGATTCCGAGGTAAGGATGGAGTTTTCGGAAATGTTTCAAAACATAGCTGGAGGCGAGAGCTAGAACTAAAAATGGTAGCGCCAAACCCAGCGTGTAAACCAACATGAGACCAGCTCCCTGCCAAGCTCCTGAACCACCTGAAGCCGCCAAGGCCAAAACAGAGCCCAAAACCGGCCCTACACACGGTGTCCAAGCAAAACTAAAGGTCAACCCCAGTAAAAACGCCTGACTATAGCCATTAGCATTTTGACCCTGTCTCTTTAATTGTAGCCTTCTTTCCTTGTAGAGTCCCTGCAAATGTAAAACATCCATCTGGTGCAAGCCCAAGAGAATGATAATCGCACCCGTCACATACTGAAACCAAGAAGCATACAGCAAATTGCCTAAAAAACCAGCTCCATAACCCAGTAAGATAAAAACAAAGGAAATCCCCGCTATAAAGGACAGAGTTCGCAATAAACTAACAAGTGAGATTGAAAATTTTCCACTAGAAGCCTGAGCATCATTCTTATCATCCAACAAGACTCCCGCATATACTGGCAACAAGGGTAAGATACAAGGAGAAAAGAAGGAAAGAATTCCAGCAAGAAAAACACTGATAAAAAAGATTACATTGTCCATTGCCTTCCTCCATTCTTTGATTTGATAGGTCTATTATAGCTCCAAAACTCCAGAAAAAACAGGGACAATGATAGGGAAAAATAGGAATTTAATCAGTTTATTCAAAAATCTGGCACAAAAAAAGCCAGACAAGGTCTGACTTTGGTAGAAACAGAAAAGAGAATCACCTGTCCTCCCTACTTATCTGGTAATAAATAAGGTCCGCAACGTAGTCTTTTCTCTCCACACCATTGGTAATGGTTTTTAGATAAGACATTCCCGCTTTTTCCATAACACGGCCTGAAGCTAGATTGAGACTAGCGTAACGAGCTCTGACTTTTTGAAAGCCTGCTTGAGTAAAACAAAAATCTAACACAGCTTTCAAGGCCTCTGTCATCATACCTCGGCCCCAAAAGTTTTTTCCTAAAACATACCCAATTTCACAACTTAAATCTTCCTCGTGCATTTCAATGATGCTGATATCTCCTATCACATGCTCTGGGTTCTCTTTGAGACAAATGGCCCATTTGTAATAGTTGGGATTGGCATAAGAAGCAACCCAATTTCGAATCGAGTTCCGAGTCACCTCAACATCAGGATGAGGGGCCCAGGTGACATAGGTCAGATTCTCAGCAGATGAAGCCCAATTTTGAAACATGGCTTCCGCATCACTCTCCACAAATCTTCTCAAGATTAAACGTTCTGTCTGTAACATTTGCGTACCAATAGATTTCATGATGTTACCTCGCTTTCTATGCTTAAGGCTCAAGCTAAAAAGGTTCAACAGAACCTTCCTCACTTCCTTGTTTACGTGCTCGGAGTAAAAAGACTAAACTCAGTTACAACTAAAAAACAAGTGTTTCATCTAGTTACTTGACGCAGTCGCTGTCTGGTTTGAAATGCGCTTTACCAAGCTTTTTCAAACCTAGTCATCGTTGCGGGGGTGAGACAAGGAAAATCGAACTCTACGAGTTACCGAATCTACCTCGTTTTCCTGTTTCTAGACTCGGGGTAAAAAGCCCCCCGGACCTTTTTACTCCCAAAAGTCGTCAAATACGGTGATTGGTAGGTGGCGTTTGTGTTGGCCTTTGTGCCACCAATTTTCGATAGTTTCTTGGGCTTCTGGGCTGATTGTTTTGCCTTCGAGGTAGTCATCAATTTCATTGTAAGTGACTCCAAGTGCGACTTCGTCAGCAAGTCCAGGTTTCTTCTTCCAAATCTGCTGTTGGGATTTTCTCATAAAGAGCTGGGTCTGCACCAAGTTCCTTCAAGAGTTGTTTCCCTTGGCGTTTATTGAGGCGGTAAAGAGGGAGAATGTCTGCACCACCGTCACCAAACTTAGTAAAAAAGCCTGTGATATTTTCAGCGGCATGGTCTGTTCCAATGACCGCTCCGCTATGGGCACCCGCAAGGGCATATTGGGCAATCATACGACTACGAGCTTTAATATTGCCTTTGTTAAAGTCAGAAACAGGACTTCCTGTCGCTTCAACTGCAGCTGCCATGGCATCAGCTGAGTCCTTTATATTCACAACCAAGCTGACATCTGGTTGGATGAAATCAAGGGCTTTTTGAGCATCTGCCTCATCTGCTTGCACGCCGTATGGCAGGCGGACAGCGATAAATTGGTAGCTGTCATCTCCTGTCTCTGCTCGCATTTCTTCCATAGCTAATTGCGCCAAACGCCCTGCCAAGGTTGAATCCTGACCCCCAGAAATCCCTAGTACAAAGGTTTTAAGGAAAGGATGTTTTTTCAAGTATCTTTTTAAGAAGTCAATCGAACGACGAATTTCTTCCTGGGCGTCAATCACTGGCTTGACACCCAGTTGCTGGATAATGGTCTCTTGCAAACTCATTCTTCTTCTCCTTCACCAAGGGCTTCTTTGCGCATCTTATCAATCAAGTCCATCTTATCTTGCCAAATATCACGCGCCAAGTCCACTGGATAGTGTTGCGGATTGAGCACGCGCTTGTATTCATCCCATAGCTTGTCGAATTCCTTACGAGCATAATCCTGAATCTCAGTCAAACTAGGCAATTTGTAAACTAATGTTCCTTCTTTGAAAATATCCACCAAGAGAGGAACGGCGTCAAAATTACGAACGGTCTTTTTGATGTAAGTATAGGTCGGATGGAACATTTTGATTTCAGTCATGCCGCTCACATCCACACCATCATAAGTAATGTAGTCACCTTCTGACTTGCCTTTTTCACGACTGGTAATGCGCCATACTTGCTTCTTACCTGGGGTCGATACTTTTTCAGCATTACTTGAAAGCTTGATGGTATTGCGCATCTGACCATTCCCATCTTCGATCGCTACAATCTTATAAACTGCCCCAAGAGCTGGCTGATCATAGGCTGTAATCAGCTTGGTACCCACACCCCAGACATCAATCTTGGCCTTTTGCATCTTGAGGTTGAGGATGGTATTTTCATCAAGGTCATTAGAAGCATAGATCTTTGCCTCTGTGAATCCGGCCTCGTCTAGTTGCTGACGGACTTTCTTGGAAATGTAGGCAATATCCCCAGAGTCGATACGAACGCCTTTAAAATTAATCTTGTCTCCCAGTTCACGAGCAACCTGAATGGCAGCTGGCACACCGATGCGAAGCGTATCATATGTATCTACTAGAAAGACACAGTCACGATGGGTTGAAGCATAGGCCTTAAAGGTCTCATAGTCGTTTCCATAAACCTGTACCAAGGCATGGGCATGAGTACCCAAGACAGGAATGCCAAAGAGCTTCCCTGCTCGCACATTGCTAGTCCCGTTGGCTCCACCAATCACAGCTGCGCGTGTTCCCCAGATAGCTGCATCCATTTCTTGCGCACGACGTGTTCCGAATTCCATCAAGGGTTCATCTTCGATAACCGAACGAATACGTGCTGCCTTAGTCGCTATCAAGGTTTGAAAGTTAACGATGTTTAAGAGAGCCGTTTCGACCAACTGGCATTGGGCTAGAGGGCCTTCCACCTGTACAATCGGTTCATTAGCAAAAACAAGGTCCCCTTCTTGGGCAGAACGAACCGTCAACTCCAACTTGAAATTGCGGAGATAGTCCAAGAATGCCCCATGATAGCCAAGCGACTCCAAGTAGGCAATATCGCTATCTGAAAAGCGCAAGTCTTTAAGATAATGTACAATTCTTCCAAACCAGCAAAAACTGCATAGCCGTTATTAAACGGTTGCTGACGGAAATAAACTTCAAAGACCGCCTTTTTATTGTGAATTCCTTGGTCAAAGTAAACTTGCATCATATTGATCTGGTACAAGTCCGTGTGCAATGTCAAACTATCATCTGGATACATCTGTTTTCCTTCTTCCTTCTTTACAAAGGTATGAACGTATTCTACCACTTTCATACCGTCCGATAAATTAGTACTATTATAACACATTTTACCGAGATTGATAAAATGCTAACAAGCTATTCTCCACTCTCCAGCTCATCCATATCTTGCTCAAACTTTTTTTGAGCCCATTCGCCATAACTTTTAAGGCCGAGATTGCCGATAAAAACCCAAGGAAGGTAGATCAGATAAGTAATGACCCAAGCAGACAAGTATTTAACGTTGAGAGGATTGTGCTGATAAATTTCGATATTGAATTGATAATTCTGCAGCATCAAGAGAGTCGTAATAGCGAGAGTTAGCAGCAAACACCCTACAATCGTAAAATGAAAACGACTATAGTAGGTCACTCCAAGTTGTCGTGCACGATTGAAAAAGAAGAAAATTCCTAAAAGAAGGGTAACCAGAAGAATATTAGGATTAAAAAGAGCAGGTGCTAATACAGCCACCAGATAGCTTAGCAGAATGAGCCCGATAAACACATTAAAAGACTCTGTCCCAGCTTTATTCATCAGTTGTTCTTCCCTTTCGTCTAATAATTGATAATAAAAAAATCTATTTTTCATCTTCTTCCTCCCAAACTTGCTGATTTCTGCGATTCAAGTATAGGATAACTCTATCCATAGAAAAACTCCCAACGAGATAGATGATAACTGCTAGAAGCACTTTTAGGGTGTACTTCCAAGTCAATAGATTGACCAATTCCTCGCGATTGCCTACGATATCAATCAATAAAATCACTATAGAAAATCCCAAAGCAGATAAAATTCTTTCTTTTCCAGTATTCTCAACAATATCTCGAATATCAATTCCAACATACATGCGGCGAATAATGGCATACAAACCGACTCCAATCAATAAAAGTAATTCTGGTAAATAGGACAAAAGTGTTAAATTGAAAATATAAACTTTGGCAAAAATTTCCAGTGCCAAAAATAGGCACATTCCCAAGAGAATTTCTCCTGAAATGTTTCCGTCCAATTTTTCCGTACGTTCATCTTTGATCACAAGTTTTTTTCTATTTTTCATCTTCTTCCTCCCAAAATAATTGATCTAATGTTTTTCCTAAGCGTCTGCAAATGGACTGGCAAAGGGAGAGACTAGGATTGTATTTCCCAGCTTCAATCAAGCCTATAGTCTGCCTAGTAACACCCACAGCTTCTGCCAAATCCCCTTGTGTTAAATCACGCTCCACCCGAGCTAATTTTAATTTTAAATTTTTAGCCACTAGCGTCCTCCTTCACATTTTTAAAAAGTTGCGCTTCTTTTAAAAACATTATACCATATATCTAACTAAATGCAATATATAAATGTCATTTTGTAAGATTTTATTAACAAAAAACTCTCTATCATCTTACATGATAAAGAGTATTCGTTATTTTTTGCTACTTAGCTGAGCTCCTCTTCAAAGGAAAGAAGTCTAGGTCACAAATCCTTTTGGTAATAATATCTTTGTCCTGTATAGGGATAGTCTTGCAAGGTAAAAACTTCCTTGTAGCCATGACTTAGATAAAAATCTGGCGCTTGAAACTGGTAAGTATTCACAAAAGCAAAACGACAGTTTCGATTCTTGGCTTCATTTTCTGCTTGCTGCAGTAGTTTCGAACCGATTCCTTGTCCTCGTAGCTCCTCTTTCACAAACAAATATTCGATTTCCAGCCAATTTCCAAAGTCTCAGCTACTAAGCCTGCCATAAGATTGCCCTTTTCGTCTTCGAGATAAAGATTCAGTGGCTCGCTTGCAGCCTCTTCTCTCTTGGAACGATTATAAGCACGAATTTGATTCCCGATTTCTTGCGCTTTATGCGACTCCTTATTTTCCAATCTAAGGTACATTCAAACCTCCTAATAAACTACTACAGCTTGATTATAATCTTATTTCGATAGACTGTCAAACAAGAAAAAACTCACCAAGCTGAGTTGATGAGTTCATGATTTATTTTCTAAATTTCCACTGGCTATAAATCCCAAAAACAAGAATCCAGATGGCTGAACCAACTGCCCCCATGAAAGTAGACTCTTGCAAAAAGAGAGTCACAAAAACAAAGACAAAAAAGAGGATGGTTAGGGGATTGAGCAAGCGATACTGAGGCATAAGGTAGCCATCAGCCATGAAATCTTGTGACTTGCGGTATTTGAGATGGGCTACCATAATCAAGATATAAATCGCGATGTAAACACCTGATGAGGATGCGGTGATCAAAGCAAAAGCATCTGAAACACCTGGTAGCACGTTGATAAAGGCTGCCAGAGCAATCAAGATCGCTGAGGCAATGATGGCATTTTGTGGAACATTGTGGCGAGAAAGGGTATCGACCTTAATGGCCTTTAAGAAACGATTTGGTGAATCATGGGCAATCTGATATAAGTGTCTCCCTGTTGAGTAGAGAGTTGAGTTAAGAGCAGACGCCGCTGATGTCAAGACAACAAAGTTGATTAGAGCCGCTGCCCACTTGATCCCTGCCAGTTCAAAAACCGTTACAAATGGAGAATCTGAAGAATTAAGATAAGACCAAGGAATAATGGCCATAATCGCAATGAGAGCTCCCCCGTAGAAGAAGATAATTCTGAGAGGAATTTCCTTAACAGCTTTGGGCAAGACCTGACGAGGGTTCTTTGTTTCAGAAGTTGTCACCCCGATAAACTCAATCATAAGATAGGCAAAAAATACCATTTGAAAGGCCATGACAAAGTTCATAACTCCATTTGGAAAAAGAGAGAACTGGTCGCTGATATTTGCCAAACTTGCAACACCATGAGGTGTCTTAAAGCCCGTCAAAACCATAAAGACCCCAGTGGCAATCATGGCTAAAATCGCCACAATCTTGACCATAGCAAACCAAAACTCGACTTCTCCAAAGAGCTTAACCGCAATCAAGTTGACCAAAGCCAAAATCGTTAAAAAGACAAGCTGAATCATCCAGCTAGGCCAGGTAGGGAACCAGAAGCGGACATAGTCTGAGATGGCAGTGATTTCTGCCATACCGATAAAGACAACAGACAACCAATAAGACCAAACTGAGAAATATCCCCAGCCTTTCCCCAAATGACGGGTGATAAAGTTGATAAAGGTATGCTGTTCTGGATCCTGATACAGCATCTCCCCAACAGCCCTCATCATCAAAAACATAAAGGCTCCTGTGATCATATAAATCAGAATGATCGAAGGTCCTGTAAGGCTGATAGAGCGACCAGCACCTAGGAAAAGTCCGGTTCCGATTGTTCCCGCAATGGCCATCACCTGAACATGGCGATTGGTTAAACCACGCTCCATTTTATTTTTCTTCTTATTTGAACTCATATAGTCTCCTATTTATCCAAAAAACCAAAAAGGAGTTGAGCAAGGCAAAACCTTCACTACTCCTTTTTCATCCTATTTAGGCTGTTTTCTCAACCTTTAAGATTTTGACATCATAGCTACCAACTGGTGTTTCAATTGTTGCAGTATCACCAGTCTTCTTGCCAATTAGAGCACGGCCAATCGGACTTTCATTTGATACTTTACCAGCAAAAGCATCTGCACCTGCAGAACCGACGATGATGTAGACCTCTTCTTCGTCTTCACCGACTTCTTGGATTGTTACTGTTTTACCGATTGCTACCTCATCTTGGGCAACTGCATCGCTATTAACAATTTCAGCATAGCGAATTTTTGTTTCTAGACTTGAAATTTGTCCTTCAACAAAAGCTTGTTCATCTTTCGCTGCTTCATACTCACTATTTTCTGAAAGGTCTCCATAGGAACGAGCAATCTTGATACGCTCTACGACTTCGGGACGTCGAACGAGTTTCAACTCCTCTAATTCTTTTTCTAGTTTTTCCTTTTCTTCAAGGGTCATTGGGTAAGTTTTTTCTGCCATTTTTTTAACTTTCTTTTCTATTTACTTTTTTAAAACAAAATTATGTGGAAAACCACATAATTTTAGTTTGAACTACTTGCTTGAGGTAACTTGCTATTGATATGCTCTGCAACGTTTTGATCATGTTCTTCTTTTGTTGTCGCAAAGTATACTTTACCATCTTCAACATTTGCTACAAAGTACAAGTACTCACTCTTTGTCTGGTTTACACTTGCTTCAATCGCATCCGAACTTGGGCTATCAACCGGTCCAGGCATGAGGCCAAGGTGTGTGTAAACATTGTATGGTGAATCAATCGTTGTATCAATTCCAGCGTCATCTGCTAAACTAATCTTTTGACCAAGTTTTCCTTGAGCATATAGGATAGCGATATTACTTTGAAGTGGCATACCAACATTCAAGCGGTTATAGAAGACACCTGCGATCTTCTTGCGGTCTTCCGTCTTAGCACCTTCTTTTTCGACAAGAGAAGCAATGCTGAGCAATTCATTAACTGTCAGATTCTTTTCTTTGATCGTAGCGTAATATGGTGACATAGCCTTATCCATAGCAGCTACCATGTCATCAATCAAACTTTCAACAGTTGTGCTGTCTTTGATCGTATAGGTTGCTGGGAAAAGGTAGCCTTCAAGACGATAACGAACGCCACTGTCTTTTGTTGGAAGACTTCCAAGTAGGTTTGGATACTTGGCTACTAATTGTGAGATAAAGGTCTCATCTTGAGCTTTTGCCAAGAAAGCATCCGCAGTAAGAGGTTCTTTAAATTCACCTTGAAGTTGTCCTACTGTTTGAGCGATTTGCTCTAATGTATAGCCTTCTGGAATGGTCAAGTTTGCAAGAACAGGTGCCTGAGCTTCAGGAGTCCCACCTTTTTGCAATTCTTGAATCAACTCATCCGTACTCATACTCTTCTTCAAGTTGTAATAACCTGACTTCAAGTTAGCATGGCTATAGTATTTAGCATAAAGGCTAAAGATCAGTCCATGTTTAACCAAACCAGATTTTTCCAAGGTGCTTCCAATTTCTTGAACATTTGCACCGTCTGGGATTTGAACCGTTACGTAATCCTTAGAGCTTGCATCCACAGGTTTCAAGGAATCTTGAACGTAACCATAACCAAAGTAACCACCAACTGTAACGAGTACTAGGAGAACTAGAACTGTTACTAGGCAACCTTTAGCTTTTGATTTATTCTTTTTCTTAGTTGATGTTGCACCTTGACGACGACTACGACGTGGAGCATCAGCTAATCCACTGCTAGATTCTGTAGAAACAGGCTCAACTCTTTCAGGCATTCCTGGAGTGATTTCCTCTTTCTTGTCTTCTGTTTTATAGGTTACGGCAACCTTAGTCGGAGTATCGTTAAATTCTTTTTCTTCGGGTTTAAGCTCAACTGGTTCTACCTTAGGTTGAACGGGTTCCACTACAGGTTCTTCAGCCAGATGAATCGGCTCTACTAGAGGTTCTTCAGATTCTACAACTTCAATCTTGTCGATGATTGGCTGTCTAATCTCTTTCTCTTCTTGGTCATCCGTTTCATCAGTTCTAGCACTTGAAAGTGGAGGAACACTTGGTGCATTCTTTAGAATTTTATCGACAACAGACAGGGAATCAGCCATCAACTCTTCTGTTGATGTTTCTGGTTCAAGATCTGAAGGAGTTGCTGAACTAGCTTGAGATGATGAAGCCGTCAGATTTGGAATCTCTACTTCTTTCTCTCTTCTATCTTGTTCTTTTACTCTTTCTAAATCACGTAGAATCTGCTCTTTAAAGCTTAATTTTTCTTCTTCTCTTGATTTTTCAGTCAAAAGCATTACCTCCTTGTTGACAATCCCTAATATTATATCTTAAAAGTCGCAGAAAAGCAACCAACTAGGGCATTCCCTAGCTAGTTTTCTTTATTTTCTGACTGCCAAACCATATCATACCATGTTTCCCCAGCAAAGCTTGACTGGGATATTCCTTCATTAACAAAGCCGTGCTTTCATAATAGGCGATAAGGTAATCATGACACGTCAGATTAATGCCCTCTCGCTCATGTTCTAAAGCGACTTCTTTCAAAGCCCTTAATAGTCTTTTCCCCACTCCCAAAGCTTGTGCTTCCTTGGCAATAGATAGGCAAGTCACAGAAATATAACCTCCAGGTTGATGGCTATAGTCTTTTATTTCTTCTGTAAAGGACTGATCATGTAGATGGCGGTGTGGGACGACTGGACCTTCGATATAACCAAGAATATGCCCCTCTTTTTCAGCTACCAGAAAACTGGTCTGAATTTCCTGCAAATGGGCCTCAAAGACCGAACGAGGAATGGCTTCCTCCAGTGAAAAATTCTCCAGCTCTATCTCTATAATCCGATCTAAATCCGAAAATCTTGCTTGTCTGATTTTCATATTTCCTCCTGATAAAAGGGATTTTCCCAAATCAGATACCATTCCGAAGAGCTTGCATACAGGGCTTCTGGCACTTCTTCCTCGACAAATCCATTCATTTCAAAATATGATAGTAGTTCATCAGGACTCTGCAAAAGAATACCTTGGTGATTTAGTTCGACTGTCACCTGTTTCAAGGCTGCAAGAAGAAGAGTTCCCAGACCCTGTCCCCAATGGTCAGGATGAATAGTCAATGATTTTACTTCTATCCATTTGGAATGAATAGACTGAGCTTCTCCCAAAACATAGCCTAGGAGCTGATTTTCATCCCCAGCTACAAGAAAGGTATCCGCAGTCTTGCGGATACTCTCTTCTAAAGATTGGCGGCTAAGTGACTCTTCTGATGAAGGATTGGCTTCTTCAATCGCCAACATTTCTTCTAAATCTGATAAGGTAGCTTGCCTTATAGTGATTGGAATTTCCATCTGTTTTCCTTATTGGACGTTGCTTGTCAAGTTAGACAAGAGACGTTCAAATGAATATTCATAGGTTTGGATGTCTCCTGCACCCATAAAGACGTAAACAGCATTGTCATGGTCTAGGGTGGAGAGACATTTTTCAACAGTGATAACCTGGTGTTTCTTGTTGATTTTATTGGCTAAGTCTTCTACTTTGACATCACCATGGTCCACTTCACGAGCTGATCCATAGATTTGCGCTAGGTAGACGGCGTCTGCTTGATTCAATGCATGGGCAAATTCGTCCAACAAGGCAATGGTTCTTGTAAAGGTATGCGGTTGGAAGACTGCCACGATTTCCTTGCTTGGGTATTTTTGACGAGCTGCATCCAAGGTCGCAATGATTTCTGTTGGATGGTGGGCAAAGTCATCGATGATTACCGTGTCATTAACGATTTTCTCAGTGAAACGACGCTTAACACCAGCAAAAGTTTTCAAGTGTTCACGGACCAAGTTCAAATCAAAACCTGCTGTGTAAAGAAGACCAATAACAGCTGTCGCATTCATGATATTGTGTCGACCAAAGGTTGGAATGTGGAATTGACCCAATTCTTGTCCACGGAAGTGAACGGTGAAGGTTGATCCAGTCGTAGAACGAAGGAGATCACTAGCTACAAAGTCATTATCCTCAGCTTCAAACCCATAGTAATAGATTGGCGCATTGGCTGTGATCTTACGCAACTCAGGATCTTCACCGTATACAAACAAACCTTTGGTAATTTGTTTGGCATAGTCGTTAAAGGCATTGAAAACATCCTCTAGACTGGTAAAGTAGTCTGGATGGTCAAAGTCAATGTTGGTGATGATAGAGTATTCTGGGTGATAAGGCATGAAGTGACGCTCGTATTCGTCTGATTCAAAGACGAAATATTTGGCATTAGCTGAACCACGACCTGTCCCGTCTCCAATCAAGAAGCTGGTGTCTGTGATGTGAGACAAGACGTGTGACAGCATACCTGTTGTTGAAGTTTCCATGAGCTCCTGCCACTCCCATGCTGACAAAGTCACGCATAAAGCTACCGAGGAATTCATGATAACGTTTGTAGCTAATGCCATTTTGATCTGCATAGGCTATTTCAACGTTGTTATCTGGACGGAAGGCATTCCCAGCGATAATCTCCACATCACCTTGTAGGTTCTTTTCATCAAAAGGAAGAATGGCAATCCCTGCCTGCTCTAGACCACGTTGAGTAAAGTAGTATTTTTCAACGTCTGAACCTTGAACCTTGTGTCCCATTTGGTGCAACATCAAGGCTAGGGCACTCATCCCTGATCCCTTGATTCCAATAAAATGATATGTTTTTGACATGCTTTTCTCCCCTACTCAGTAATTCTTGTCAGATTCAACTCTTGGGCAACCTGACGTTCCTGTTCCGTTTGCTTATTCTTTTTATTATAGATCTGACTCTTCTTTAGAAAATCATAGTTGTTCTTTTTAGCTTTTTCCGTTTGGGTTTTTGGAGTTGGATTCACCACTTGGCCAACCTCCTCAGCTAAGATATAGTGAGACTGGCTCAAGTTTTTACTAAATTTGGCAAACTCACCAGGATTTTCCTTTTGAAATGGTGCTGTTGGTTGGTTTCCTTGACGAACAAGTGTTGAACCATTGTGTCGTCTGGTATGACTAACATCCTGAGTCAAATACTTGGCTGAACGTTTCTTCTTCAAATCCGCACGCGCCTCTTCTCGAGCCAATTCAGCATACGTTTTTTCAACTTTTTTAGGTTCTGGTCTTGGCTTTGACTCCTTGTTAATCACTGGAGAAACTACAGTTTCTTCCTCATTGATAGGAGACCATTCCAAATAGTTCTTATCGCGGTAATCGCCTTTGATATTGCTAATAAAGTCTGACTCATCGTACAAGTCCATGACTGGCATTTTGGTCAGCATGATCTCATCATCTGACACCAATGGAAATCGATCTTGTTTCATTTTGTATTTCCTTTCAACACTTCATTATAGCGTATTGTCTTGATTTTTCAAGTGCTGGCTTCAGAAATTCCCAAAATTTCACGAATTTCTGCCAGACTGAGACTCGCACGCGACTCCGTACCATCTAAAACTTGGGAAACCAAATGTTTCTTTTGTTCTTGAAGTTCTTGGATCTTTTCTTCAATGGTTCCCTTGGTAATCAAACGATAGACCTCGACCATCTGCTCCTGCCCCATGCGGTGGGCTCGTCCGATAGCCTGGGCTTCGACAGCCGGATTCCACCAGAGGTCAACCAAAATAACTGTATCAGCTCCCGTTAGATTGAGACCAACACCACCCGCCTTAAGGGAGATGAGAAAGGCATCTCTCTCCCCTTGGTTAAAAGCCTTGGTCATCTCCTGTCTGTCATGAGCAGGAGTTGAACCTGTGATTTTGAAGGAGGTCAAGCCCAAGTCTGGGAGTTCTTGCTCGATTTTTTCCAACATTCCTTTGAACTGGGAGAAAATCAAGACCCGATGCCCACCATCAGCCACTTGTAGCAATAAATCTCGGAGACTATCGAGTTTACCACTGGCTCCTTGGTAATCGTCCATAAAGAGAGCTGGCGTATCGCAAATCTGGCGCAATCGCATGAGGCCAGATAAGATTTCTACCCGACTTCTTTGGAGTTCTTGATCTGTCACTTGGGCTAGACGGTCTCGCATCTGTTGCAACTGGGCGAGATAGATAGCCTTCTGCTGATCTTCCAGTTCATTTTTATAGACGACTTCGATCAGGTCAGGTAGTTCTGTAAGGACTTCTTCTTTCTTACGCCTCATGACAAAGGGCTTGATAAACTGCGCAACCCGGTCAGCCGGTAATTTCATAAACTCCTTCTTGTTAGGTAAGAGCCCTGGAAGCACAATTTGAAAGATAGACCACAACTCTCCCAAATGGTTTTCGATAGGCGTACCTGACAAAGCAAAAACTGCTGGCACCACAAACTGGCGCAAACTCTGAGCAATCTTGGTTTGGGCATTTCATGACCTGGGCTTCATCTAAGAAGAGAAAATCAAAAGCCATCTCTTGATAAAGCTCGCTGTCTTGACGAAAGGTGGCATAGCTAGTCACATAGATTTGGTGATTTTCAGAAAGAATTGCTTCTCGATTCGCTTTTAAACCATGAACGACAGCCAAATCCAACTGTGGGGCAAATTTTCTAAATTCATCTGCCCAGTTGTAGATTAAACCTGACGGCGCTAAAATCAAGACCCGACTTTCTTCGGTCACCTGACTGGTCAAAAAAGCAATAGTTTGCAGTGTTTTTCCCAGTCCCATATCATCGGCTAGGATGCCACCAAAGCCATAGTGATGAAGCATCTGGAGCCAACGGACACCCTTTTCCTGATAGTCTCTCAAACTCGCCTGAACCTGTATATCTCCCAAAGGAAAATCCTCTGGATGAGTCAAATCATGAGCTAAGTGCTGAAATTCCTCTGAGAAGGAAATCCTGTCTCGACCTTCAAAAAGCTGAGAAAGGCTATAAGCTAGAGATTTTCGAGCTTGAAAAGAACCATCTTTTAGCTCAACTCCCAGTTCCTGCAAATTTTGACGAATCTGCTTGGTTTCCTCATCAAAAAAGTACACTTGGTCAGAACAACTGATATAGAAATCCTGATTGCTGGTCAGGGCTTTAAGAGCTTGATCAATCTCTTCTTGGGCAATCCCTTGGAAATCAAACTGAATCTCCAACAGTCCTCCCTTGGACTCAATCTGAACCTGAGGAGCTTGGACACTGTATAGCTGATTCATTTCATCAGACAAGAAAACCTGACCCAATTTCTCAAAAGCTGGAATCGTATGGTGAAAGAAAGAATAAACTGCCTCTGGCTTCAAAGCCTGTCTCCAAGACTGAAAATCAGCCTCAAAACCAGCTCCTAAACAGACTTGAAATAGCTGGTTTTCCAAGACGGCATCGCTTGAAAATGGTAATTGTTCCAGCTGTTGCTGACTAGTCACCTTAAGATCTCCATAATCAAACTCGATATCCAAACGAATGCGACCGTCATCCTCCCTATCAAAGTAAAAGATTGGTGAAAAGGATCTGATTTGCAAGCGCTCAGGAGCAGAAACTGTGCCCAGCTGTCCAAACAAAGGCAAACAGGCTGCCAAGCGGTCACGATCACTGTTATCAAATTGGAGGCATTCCTCCCTCTTTCCTCCTGAGGGAGCTCCTTGAGTTCCTTTAGTAGGCTGATTTGTTTAGGGTTTAATAGATAAAGATTCCCCTTATGAAAGAGAACCGCTCCCCCATAAAATACGTTGACTCGCTCACTTTCAGAAATCTCCATCTCAAAATAATCGGGAAACTCCTGCACGGAAAAAGAGAACAGTTCTGCATCTGGATCTAAATCATGAAAGAGAAGATTTTCATAACTAGTAATCTGATGTTCGAAATGAAAATCCTCCAAATTCATCAGCAACTCCACTCCCTGTTCAAAAAAGGTCAGAGGGAAAAAGAGGTGACGACCTTGATTGGGGAAAAAGAGGTCTTGACTCAGTCCCTCCTCAATCAAGCCACATAAAAAAGTAAGAACTTCTTGACTAGCTGTATCAAAAGCATCCCAAGACAAGTCATTTTCATAGTGTTTCCCAATCATATATGACTTTCGATGGACTAAGACCTTCAAAAAGAGAGGGATGTCACGAATGACATAATATTTTTGACTATCAACTAAACCGATTCGGAGAGTCCAAAGGAGGCGATTGGTTCCAGCTTCTACCTGACCTTGAGACGACAAAGTGTAGATTTTCTCTCTCTTCTGAGGTTGGATCCGCTCCAAAAAACTACCGCCAAAACTAACCTTTGTTTCGACCTCTTCTTGCTCTTCATGTCCTTTTTCTAAGGCTTGTAAAATCACCTGGCCCTCTTCATCATTTTTCAGATAATGCTCGAGCGCTGCTAGGTGAACACAATAACCTCTTTTTTGGAAAAAATCGCAAGCACAAAAAACCAGATCATCCTCTAAACTGTAGCGCAAGTCTTCTCCCGCCACACGAGTATAGAGGCGATTCCCTTTTTCCTTGATAATCTCAATGTTGCCAGTTTCATAGAGTGTAACACCCTCCATGCGCAACTTTCCCGGAATCAATTTAGCCATAGTTACTCCTTTATCTTATCTTTTCATTATACCACATTTTCCCCTATGAAAATAGCCTTCTAGGAAGACTTTTCTCCTAGAAGGCTCGATTTTTAAAGTGTAGCAAAAGTGGTCACGATGCGTTGGCAAACCTCTTCCAGTACTGACTTCGGCATAGCCACATTGAGGCGGGCATGAAGAGTTCCCTCCTCTCCAAAGTCCAAACCTCGGTTCAAGATAACCTTGGCTTCATTCTTCAAAAGCTCTTGTATGCGGTCATCCGTTAGGTCATAGGCTGAAAAATCAAGCCAGATCAAGTAGGTACCTTGTGGTTTCATGACCTTAATCTTGGTTTCGTTGCCCAAAACATCCACTACATAGTTAATATGGTCCTCGATAACTTCTTTTAGTTCTCCTAACCAGTCCTTGCCATAACGGTAGGCAGCTTCTGTCGCCAAATAACCCAAGCCTGAGATTTCATGTTGGTTATTGGCCAACTGGCGTTTTTGAAAGGCCACACGAAGCTTTGGATTTTCAATAACTGCATAGGAATTCTTGGTTCCAGCAATATTAAAGGTCTTAGTGGCACTGCTCAAGATAAGGGCAAAGTCTTTAAAGGCGGGATCAATGGTATTAAAAGACTGGTGTTTGTGACCAAAGAGTGCCAAATCTTGGTGAATCTCATCTGAAACCAACAAAACACCATGTTTTTGGCAGAGATGCCCAATCTTTTCTAACACTTCCTTTTCCCAAACACGTCCACCAGGATTGTGGGGATTGCAAAGGATATAAAGCTTCACATCCTCTTCCACCAATTCCTTCTCCAATTGCTCAAAGTCAATCTCAAACACTCCATCCTTTTCCACCAAAGAATTGGTAATCAATCTGCGGTTATTCAACTTGACACTGCGAGCAAAAGGCGGATATACCGGTGTGTTAATCAGAACAGCCTCTCCTTCTTTTGTAAAGGCTTGAATGGCTGTTGAGATGGCCGGTACCACTCCCTCGATAAAGACAAGGGCATCCTTATCAAAGTGATAGCCATATTGTGTGGCTTCCCAGTCCTGAACCGACTGAATCAAAGCATCACTAGCATAAGTATAGCCATAGACCAACTGATCTGCGTAGGCTTGTACAGCTCGTCGAACCTCAGGCAAAACCACAAAATCCATATCTGCTATCCAGGCTGGTAGAACTTCTCGGTCAGCTTCTGCTTCTTTCCATTTATAGGTATGGTGCCCAAAACGATTGGGCAGGCTTGTAAAATCATATTTTCCCATATCTATCTTATCCTTCCAAAGCTTGGCGCAAGTCCGCAATCAAATCTCTAGCATCTTCAATCCCAATTGACAAGCGCAAGAGGTCATCTGTTAAGCCATAGGAATGGCGCACTTCTGCTGGAATATCCGCATGGGTTTGAGTCGTCGGATAGGTGATCAGACTCTCTACCCCACCCAAACTTTCCGCAAATGAGAAGACCTTGAGGCTATTTAAAATATGAGGAATACGTTTTTCATCCACTACTTTAAAGGAAATCATGCCTCCACGTCCTGTATAGAGCACTTCCTTGACAGCAGGTGAATCCTTCAAAAAAGCAACCACTTCTTGGGCATTGGCTGTAGAACGCTCCATACGAAGAGGCAGGGTTTTGAGACCACGAATCAACTGATAACTATCAAATGGTGACAAGACCGCACCAGTCGTATTTAGATTGTAGAAAAGTTGTTCATATAGTTCTAAACTATTAGTCACAACCACCCCAGCCAAAACATCATTGTGCCCTGCTAAGTACTTGGTGGCAGAATGAAGAACGATATCCGCACCGTCTTCAATCGGACGTTGGTAAATCGGACTGTAGAAGGTATTGTCCACCACCACTTTAGCACCCTTGGCATGAGCTAGTTTGGCTAGTTTGGCAATATCAAATTCCAACATCAAGGGATTAGTTGGTGTTTCAATATAGAGAACATCCACATCTTTCTCTAACTCAGCAACAAGCTCTTCTTCTGTATTGGCATAGGTAAAATGGAAACGGCCTTCCTGCTCGACTTGGTTAAACCAACGGAAAGAACCCCCATACAGATCACGCACAGCCAAGACTTTACTTCCTACTGGAAAAACACTAAAAGCTAGTACAATCGCAGCCATACCTGAGCTCGTCGCTAGGGCATAGTCTGCTGATTCGATTGCCGCCAAGACTTCCTCCGCCTTACTGCGAGTTGGGTTTTTGGTACGAGTATAGTCAAATCCCGTAGACTGACCGAACTCCGGATGCTGATAAGTGGTTGAAAAATGAAGCGGTGTTACCAAGGCACCTGTAGCCTCATCTGACTTGATCCCAGCCTGGGCCAAAATTGTGTTGATGTGTAGTTCTTTGCTCATACAATACCTCCAAATCTATAGTAACTATTGTACCACTTATTTTTACTAACTCATTTTCTTGTTTTCAAGAGCTAGTTATAGTTTCAAACTATATAAAAACGATAGTTCCTTGAGAAACTATCGTTTTTCCTGTTGAATAGACTGGTTATTTAACGTGTTTTGCCAGTTCTTCTTGGGCTTTTTTATTTGATTCTTCTTTTTCTTTCTGCCATTTTTCTTTAGCTTTTTCATACTCATCAGCCGTTACAGTCTTATCTTGTAACTTGAGATACTTGTATGATTCGACACCCTTATTTCCAGCTTGTGAGAATGGTGATGAGAATGGAACTGTCTTTCTCAAGGTCGGTGTTCCACCCTGAGAAACGTTTGGAATTGCAAGGGCGCTATCAACGAGCCAAGCTTGAATTTCAGCATATTTTTCATAACGTTTTGCTGGTTCTTGCTCCTTGTTCGCTTCTTCTAGCATTTGAGTGTAGGTATCCAGACCAACCGCCTTAGCCTTGTCATTGACCTCACCTGGTTCTAGACCAATGTTTTGCAACATACCACCGTTATTGACATTTAAGATATCAAGATAGCTTGATGGGTCCAAGTAGTCAGCACTCCAACCGCCATTATAGATATCAAAGTCTTTTTGAGCTGCGGTTTGAGCGAGGTAGCTAGAGTTGTCAAAGTCATCTGTTGATAGCTGTTGGATATCGATAACCACATTCTCAGCTCCTAGAACAGATTCGATGGATTGTTTCAAAGAGCTTGCTTCAAGTACACCTTTTTTAGCTGATTGGTCTACAGATACATCCAAGTGGATTGGGAATTGTACACCCTTAGCTTCCAATTCTTTCTTAGCTTCTGCAAATTTAGCTTTAGCCTTGTCAGGATTGTAGTATGGGTCTTGCGCATCTGCAAAGTTGATTCCTTGCCATTCTTGGCCATAGTTGACCATCTTTTCTGAAACAACATCTCCAAAGTCTTTTCCGTTGATGCTTACAAATGTAGGAGGTACAACCAAGTTACGAATAATCTTCGTTGCTCCGTCCTCCCCTTGTGATTGTGCTCCATAGGCTGTACGGTTATAAGCATAGTTGAAGGCTTGACGGAAGTTTATTCAGAACTGCTTCTTGGGTTGATTTCTTTTCGATATCAGAGGACTTAGAAGTGAAGTTATAAGATTTTCTGTCCAAGTTGAAGTTCAAGTAATAAGAAGTTGCATTTTGCATACTATAGATGATGTTATCCTTGTTCTTCTCTTTAATTCCTTCAAAGCTTGAGCTATTTGGATAGAGACGCGCGTAGCTATAGACTCCTTCTACAAAGTTACGTGCTAGGGCATCTTGGTCACTACCATCATAATAGGCCAATTTCACATCATCCACAAAGACATTTTTTTCATCCCAGTAGTTGGGATTTTTCTTGAATTCGATAACAGATTTTGAAACAAAAGATTTCATTAAGAAAGGTCCATTGTACAAAATACTAGAAGGATCTACCTTACCAAAGTCATCCCCTTTTGATTTTAAGAAATCTGCATTGACAGGGAAGAGAATGGTTGAAGTTGTTTTAGAATTCCAATAAGATTCTGGACGTGTCAAAGTGTACTGAACTGTTTGGTCGTCAATCGCCTTAACACCGACAGTTGAAAAGTCAGTTGTTTTCCCGTTGATATAGTCATCCAAACCTGCTACAGAGTCTTGAACCAGGTACAAGGCTTCGGATTTTTTATCAGCAGCATATTTCAAACCTGTCACAAAGTCTTGGGCCGTTACAGGGGCATATTCTTCACCCTCATAAGTATACCATTTTGCATCCTTACGCAATTTGTAAGTATAGGTCAAACCGTCCTGAGAAACAGTCCAATCCTCTGCCAATGATGGAACATAGTTACCGTATTGGTCATTTTCCATCAACCCATCCACCAAATTGGTCACGATGTCATTGGTTGTTGCACGGTTTTCTGCAAGATAGTTCAAACTAGATGGATCGCTCGAATAAACATAGTTATATGTTTTAGTAGCGCTATTTGAATTTCCACATGCGCTCAGTAAGATACCTGCGCTTAACACGACACTTGCAAGTGTCAGATACTTGGCCTTAGACTTTTTCATTTCCAGAACCTCCTGTTTAAAAGTTTTGTCTTATTATACAGCTTTAGTTTTATTTAGTCAAGTGATTTCTGAAGAAAAACTTAAAAAAGCATATTTTTTGCTCTTGATTTTAGAAAAAGTTCTCTTTTTTTAAGAAAAATGTAGTATAAAAACCTTTCTATTAAAGAAAGGTTAAATTCATTACTTTTATTTATAAATCTTTTTACGATATTTTCAATCGTGTACGTAGGCGGTCTGCTTGAGCTTTGCCAATTATCTTGTCCAAGAGTCGTGTCCGTAGGCTCATCAAACCATAAAGACCTCCTCCAAGCCCTCCGATGAGAGCCACATAAAGGAAACTCCAAAAACGTCCACTTGGTTGGAAGACAAAACCGAGTAGCCACTGCAAGAAGCCAACTAGGATAAACATGACAAGGGTCAAGATGGTAATCAAAATGGTTCGCTTCAAGATTATCTTTCGACGAGCACCCGTTACCTGGCAGATGTCTCGGTACATCAGGACATTCGGAATAATCAAGCCGATAGTCGTTGAAATCAAGGGACCGTAACTATGGAAAATAGCAATGGTTGGCAATTGCAAGACGATCTTAGCAATGGAACCATAGATAAAGTAAAGAACTGCCTTGCGGTTTCGGAACATAGCCTGAAGCATAGGAGACAAGACCATATACAAGCCTAGGATAGTAGACTGCAAAACTGCAAAGACAAATAAGCCCATGGCCAGACTATCTGGCTTACCGTAAAAGACTGTATAAAGAGGCTCCCCTACCATGACCACTCCAACCGTTGCCGGCAGTAGAAATAAGAAGAGCATGGTGAGACTATCTTGGACTAGGCGAGCTGCTGCCGGTAAGTCGCCTTTTACATAGTTTTCCGTCAACAGCGGCAAGCCGACACTCCCAATTGAAACTCCCACAGAGATTAAAATCATGGTAATTTTTATTAGGATTGGCAGAGAAATAAGAAAACATGACAACCAAGTCTTCATTGCTGTAGTTAGTAAACCACTTCATACTATTGATAAAGGTCATCTGGTCTAAAATCTGGAAGAGTTGGATGGCTGATCCTGTCAGGATAAATGGAATGGCTTCCTTGATCGTATCGACTAAGAGTCGCTTACTATTGATTTTATCCCGTGTTTCAAAAACTCTTTTAAGCAAACCTTCTTGAGCAAGGAAGTAGATCAAAACTGCAAAACTTGCCACCATCCCCACAAAGGCCGCAAAGGTCGATTGGGTAACGGCTGATAAGTAGTCACCAGAACCCATCTTCATAATGAAGAAGGTTGCCATCAACATCCAGATAACACGGATCACCTGCTCGGCGATTTGACTCATAGCATAGGGTTTGAGGTTATTCATCCCTTGGAAGAATCCTCGGATGACACTCATAGATGGGAAAATCAAGACCGCCCAAGCCAAGCTCTGCATGATGGGAATCAGGTCTTTCCCCACACCTGACAAATCTGCTAACCAGGGAGAAAAGAGATACAAGACCAAAGCAAAGACTAAGCCCAAGCCCGTCATAAAGCTTAGAAAACTCCGAATCAAGGCAAAGCTATGCTCTTCTTCTCGCATGGTATTGTACTTAGCCACTTGTTTGGCGACCGCAACTGGGATACCCGCTGTCGAAATCAGCAAAAACCAGGCGTAAATGTTGTAGCCCATGGTAAAGAGTCCATTTGCCTTGGCGGCATAAGTCCCCATCCAGATATACCAGGGAATAATGTAGATAGCACCAAGGAGGCGACTAATAAAGTTACTAGCTGTTAGCCAAGCAGTCCCTCGCAACATCTGGGCTTGCTGGTGATTGTTTTCGTTAGACATAGTTTCCTCATTCAATTTTGATAACTAGGAAAAGTTCCTTATCTTCCATTATAAACTTTTCCTTGTTACTTGTAAAATTCGGGCGTGAAGTTTATAATAGAAAGTATGATTAAGATTGAAACCGTATTAGATATTTTAAAGAAAGATGGCCTTTTTCGCGAGATTATTGACCAAGGACATTACCACTACAACTACAGTGAAGTTGTTTTTGATAGCATCAGTTATGACAGCCGAAAAGTAAAAGAAGGGACTCTTTTTTTTGCAAAAGGTGCTGCCTTTAAAAAAGAATACCTCCTATCCGCTATAAGTCAGGGCTTAGCTTGGTATGTCGCAGAAAAGGACTACGAAGTCGGTATCCCCGTCATCATTGTGAACGATATCAAGAAAGCCATGAGTTTGATTGCGATGGAATTCTATGGTAATCCACAAGAGAAACTCAAAATTCTCGCTTTCACAGGGACAAAAGGAAAGACGACAGCAGCGTACTTTGCTTACCACATCCTATCTCAACGCTACCCAACAGCTCTCTTGTCAACTATGAACACAACTCTGGATGGCGAGACCTTCTTTAAATCTTCCTTCTCAACGCCTGAAAATATCGATCTTTTCGACATGATGGCTCAGGCTGTTAAGAATGGAAGAACCCATCTTGTAATGGAAGTCTCTAGCCAAGCCTATCTTGTTCATCGAGTCTATGGTCTGACCTTTGATGTAGGTGTCTTTCTTAACATCACTCCTGACCATATCGGTCCGATTGAGCATCCTAGCTTTGAAGACTACTTCTATCACAAACGTCTCTTGATGAAATAGCCGAGCAGTTGTCATTAATAGCGACATGGACCACTTTTCTGTATTGAAAGAACAAGTGGAAGATCAAGACCATGACTTCTATGGTAGTAAGTCAGACAACCAAATCGAGAACTCCAAAGCCTTTAGCTTTTCAGCCACTGGTAAACTTGCTGGAGATTATGATATCCAGTTGATTGGACACTTCAACCAAGAAAATGCCGTTGCTGCAGGACTTGCCTGCCTCCGTCTTGGAGCTAGTCTTGAGGACATCAAAAAAGGAATCGCTGCAACCCGCGTTCCTGGTCGTATGGAAGTCCTCACACAGAAAAATGGAGCCAAGGTTTTCATCGACTATGCCCACAACGGGGACAGTCTGAAAAAACTCATCAATGTGGTTGAAACTCATCAAACTGGGAAAATCGCTCTGGTTCTTGGCTCTACAGGAAACAAGGGGGAAAGTCGTCGCAAAGACTTTGGTCTCCTCCTCAATCAACATCCTGAGATTCAAGTCTTTCTAACTGCGGATGACCCCAACTATGAAAATCCAATGGCCATTGCTGAAGAAATCAGTAGCTATATCAGTCATCCTGTTGAAAAGATTACCGATCGCGAACAAGCCATCCAAGCAGCATTGGCCATCACAGACCAAGCACTCGATGCTGTGATTATTGCAGGTAAGGGAGCTGATTGCTACCAGATCGTCAATGGAGTGAAAGAAGCCTATCCTGGAGATGCAACTGTCGCAGAACGTTATCTATAAAATCAAAAAATCAAGGGAAGTTTTCCCTTGATTTTTTTTAGTCTTCTTTCTTAAATGAGTTTTTAAGACCTTCAACGGCACCTTCTACAGCACCTTTAGCATCTTCAACAACTTCTTTGGCTTTGGCAACTGTTTTTTCTACAGCACCTTCTGCTTCTGTCTTGCTATCGCCAGTAACTTTACCAAATCCTTCTTTGATAGCACCAGTTGCTTGATCCAATTTATTTTCAAGTGACATAGCTCTGTCTCCTTTGCTTTTAATACGATAAACGTTATCGCTTACATTCAGTTTATGCTTATTCTTTAGTAAAGTCAAACAATCTGCTCAAAATGAAGCAATTAAGATAAATAGAAAGTCAACCGTTCCTTGTCGAAATCAACAGTCAGCTCATACTTTCCAGCTTCATTTTGAACAATATAGCCTAGAACGACTAAACTGTCCACAAAGATATCACGACGTTTCTGAATTAATTGATCTTTTTTGAGAAACTTCAGTAAAAAGGTCGTCATATACTTGAGGGCATACTCAGGATTGACATCTCCCAAAATGGCATAGAGTTCCTGCTGTTTTTCTGTCAAAGGATATTGATTCTTGACCTTGTAGAAATAGTTGGATAGAGTCATCTTTTCTCTTGCAAAGTCCGTACGTTCGACTAAAATGGCGGCATTGGTTTGATTGCACAATTCTGTCTCAAAACTCTTCTCCAACAAGGCTTGATAAACTGGACTATCCTCTCTGACAAAAATTTCTTGGTCAAGGGATAGATTACCTATCGATTCTAGAAAAGGGAGATTAAGGGAATATCGTTTGTTTTCCCTTCGGATCAAACCGGCCTTAATATACTCTTCCATGAGTTTATCAACTGCTACATCTAGAAACTGAGCCTTGATTTCTCGGAGAATCACATCGTCATGCTGGTCCAGATAGTCCACCAAATCTATAAAAAATGGGTGTCGAGTCAAACGAGATGGGTTAAAAATCTGAATCATGAAGATTCCTTTCTTTACATTCTAAAAGAGGGGATGCTGCTAGTTGACTAGGATTGGTCCCTGGTTGATTCAGAGGCACAGGAAGTTCGAGTTTCCTGTAATATTCCCTCCAAAAATCACTAATCTCCTGCTTCCCATCCCCAAATTTCATGGGAATAGTTTCAAAAATCGGTAGGATTTCAGCGATGTACTGGGAGCAGTAAAAGCCAGACCCATCTGGATAAAACGAGCTATTATAAGGAGCACCTAGATGCTGGTAAGCCTTCTCCATCACCAAGTCAGCTTCCAGCTCTGGATAGACATAAAGATCGTAGAGATGAGTCGGTTCAAAAAATTCAGCCGGTTCTTGACAGATGACACCTGCTTGCCCACTAGCATGGTAGATGAAACCGTCCAAAAAGATGGCTACATGACTATAGTTCCCCGTAGAAGCCTGGATGGCCTGCCCCATATCTGAAAGATCCTTCACAAAGATCAAATTACCATTTTCTAACATCTTTCTCTCCTAGAAAAAAAGGAGCCGAAACCCCTTTAGCTATATGGAAAACACTGTTTTCTATTTTGAAATAATACCCAAAATTTTAAGCATTAAAGCTTTCAGTCAACTGAGGCACCACTTGTTTCTTACGTGAAACAGCACCTGGAAGGAAAGCGTGGTTGTTTTCAAGTTTGAAATTGAAAGCTGCTTCCACCTTGTCCATGTTTGATCCAAGAGCCAGAATTTCAGAGTTTGAGTTGACGATGTCTGTAATCATCAAGACAAAATCTGAGTAGCCGTTTGCTGCATTAGCTGCTTGCATTGCTGCTTCGATTTCTGCTTGGCGTTCCAAGACTTCAGCAATATCAACTGTATTGACTTGGGCAATACGAACCTTATTTCCATTGAGTTCAAAGGTCTTAGCATCGATGTCAATCAATTCTTCAGCAGATTTGCTTGCCAAGTTAGTACCAGCCTTGAGCATAGCAAGACCGTACTCTTCCAAGTTGACGCCTGCTAATTCTGCCAATTCTGGAGCAATGACTTATCAGATGGGTGAGTTGTTGGTGATTTCAAAAGAAGGGTATCTGAAATCAAACCTGAAAGCATCAAACCTGCGATTTCTTTAGGAACTGCTACACCGTGTTCTTTGAACATGCGGTAAACGATTGAAGACGCAGATCCAACTGGTTCCAAGCGCATGTAAAGTGGGCTTGCAGTTTCAAAGTTAGCCACACGGTGGTGATCCACAACTCCGTAAACTTCTACTTCAGCGATATCTGACACTGATTGTTGGAATTCATTGTGGTCAGTCAAGATGACTTGTTCTGCACCTTCTGCTTTAGCAGATGTGATGACTCGTGGTGCTTCTACACCAAAATAGTTCAAAACGAAAGCTGTTTCTTCATTAGGAGTTCCAAGTGCTACTGCTTCTGTGTCCAATCCATAAGCCTCTTTTGCAAGATAAGCAAAGGCTACAGATGACCCGATGGCATCTGAGTCTGGATTTTGGTGACCAAATACTAGAATCTTAGACATGATAATACCTCTTTAAATTTATTCATCTTATTGTAGCACTTTTTTCCTCTTTTGACAAAAGTAAGAGGAGCCAAAGGACTCCTCGTTAGACATCAATATGGTTGACTAGATTTTTCTCTTGATTTTCAGATAAAAATCGTTCTTTCTGCGGGCGTTTCTTTCGTTTGAGGAGAGCTTCGGCAGACATGGCTTCTTCCTTAGTGGCAAAACCCTGAGCATAGATGAGTTTGACTGGCAAACGAGCTCGGGTATACTTGGCTCCCTTACCACTATTATGAACGGCAAGGCGCCTCTTCACATCCGTTGTATAGCCCGTATAGTAAGAACCGTCGCGGCACTCCACCACATACATATAGGCTTTATGATCCATAGTAAATCTCTTGAATTTCTGGTGTATAGGAACCATCATCATTGTGAACAATGAGTGGTGGCAAGACCTTAAAGCCACTTGTCGATCCATCCTTGATAGCTTCGATTAAGAGCATATTAGCCTCCTTCTCACGTTTAGGATAGACAAATTGCAGGCGCTTGGGTGCCAAATTATGGCGTTGAAGCATGTCTAAGATATCCAAGAGCCGATCTGGACGATGAACCATGGCCAAACGGCCATTAGACTTGAGAATACTCTGAGCACTACGGCAAATTTCTTTTAGGTTAGTCGTAATTTCGTGTCTGGCCAGAAGGTAATGTTCACTCTCGTTCAGATTGGAATGCGGATCCACCTTAAAATAAGGCGGATTGCACAAAATCATATCCACCTTACTTCCCTGAATGTGGGCAGGCATATTTTTCAAATCATCACAGATGACCTGCATCTGCTCTTCCAAGCCATTCAACTGAACCGAACGCTCTGCCATATCCGCCAAGCGCTCCTGAATCTCTACAGATATTATCCGCGCCTGAGTACGTGAACTAGCAAAAAGTCCCACTGCACCATTTCCAGCACAAAAGTCCACAATTAAACCCCGTTTAGGGAAGCGAGGAAAGCGTGATAAAAGAACACTATCCACCGAATAGCTAAACACCTCTCTATTTGAATGATCTTGATATCTGTCGAAAAGAGCTGATTGATTCGCTCTCCTGGTTTTAATAATTGTTCTTCTTTCATACTTTCATTATAACAAATTATGTTAATATTACAAATGATTTAGATAATCGTATTTATGGCTTCTTCTTTAAATGCTCCAGTGCCTCACGCGTCCAAACAGGCATCATTCGTCCAAGTGGTGCAAAACCGTGCTTGATCCGATCATTAGAAAAACGTCTCCGTCTTGGCAATTGATGTTTTTCCTCTTCCAAAGTACGGATAGAAAGACTGGCCTTCCCAGTGTATTCGTCAAAATCCACCACCTGAACTTGGACTTCATCGCCAATTTTTAAAATGTCATAGATATTTTCAATAAATCCCGTCCGAATCTCCGAGATGTGAATCAGCCCTGTCACCCCTGTCTCTAACTCAACAAAGGCACCATAGGGCTGAATTCCTGTAATACGCCCAGTTAGCTTATCACCAATTTTCATTCTAGTCCTCAATTTCAATCGTTTCAATTACCACATCTTCAACTGGCTTGTCCATTGCACCAGTCTCAACAGCCGCAATGGCATCCAAGACCGCAAATGATTCTGCATCTACCAATTGCCCAAAAACAGTATGGCGACGATCAAGGTGAGGAGTTCCACCTTGTTCTGCATAGATCTCAGCGATTGGTTCAGGCCAACCACCACGCGCAATCTCTTTCTTAGAGTACGGTAAGTGTTGGTTTTGCACGATAAAGAACTGACTTCCATTGGTATTTGGACCCGCATTGGCCATAGAAAGAGCGCCACGAACATTATAGAGTTCTTCTGAAAATTCATCTTCAAAAGTTTGTCCATAAATGGACTCACCACCCATACCAGTACCAGTGGGGTCTCCACCTTGAATCATAAAGTCCTTGATAATACGATGGAAAATAACACCATCATAGTAGCCATCTTTTGAAAGAGCAACAAAGTTGGCTACTGTTTTGGGAGCCTGTTCAGGGAAGAGCTTGATACGCAAGTCTCCGTGATTTGTCTTAATAGTCGCCAACGGACCTTCTACTGTTTCAATGTCTACTTGTGGGAAATGCAATTCTTTTTCTACCATACCAAATCCTTCTAAGGCATCAAAAATGCCATCTTCTTCTACTGTTTTTGTAATATAATCTGCTTTTTCTTTGATTTTTTCATGGGAAACTCCCATAGCAATACTGATTCCAGCATAATCAAAGAGTTCCAAGTCATTGAGACCGTCTCCAAAGACCATGACATTCTCTGGTTTCAAGCCTAAATGCTCCACCACCTTGGCTACACCTGTGGCTTTTGAACCTGAAATCGGCACGATATCAGATGAATGTTCATGCCAACGCACCATGCGAAGTTTATCTGATAAAGACTCTGGTAGGTGCAAGTCATCCCCTTTTTCCTCAAAGGTCCACATCTGGTAAATGTCCGCTTTTTCATGAAAATCTGGATCCACATCCAAGTTTGGATAAATGGGATCAATAGCCTCACTGATCAGTTCTGTTCGCGTGGAGAGTTTGGCGTCATGACTACCAACCAGGCCGTACTCAATTCCCTCTTCCTTCGTCCAAGAGACATACTCCTCAACATCTAACTTCTCAATCTGATGCTGATAAATGACCTGGCCTTTTTTATCTTCTATATAGGCCCCATTTAGGGTTACAAAAAAAGTCCGGCTTGAGCTCACGAATCTCTGGAACAACACCGAAAAATACCACGTCCAGAGGCGATTCCTGTTAAAATTCCTTTTTTTCACGCAACTGTTTAAAAACAGTAGGAATTGTAGCTGGAATAAAACCTGTCTTTGACGTACGCAAGGTATCATCAATATCAAAAAAAGACGATTTTTAATCTTCTTTTGCCTTGTATTTTTAATTTCGCTTCCATCTCTCTACCTCTTTTCCATCACTCTTTCCATTATACCATAAAGCTGATGAAATTCCTTTTTTGAAAAAAGATGAAAATCCTATCAAAAAGAGAGCTCGTAAAACTAGCCCTCTCTTTTCATCCTAGAACATCTCTAGAGCAATCATGGTAATCATCGTTGCATCATAGTAGTTGTCCAAAGGTAAATCTTGTGTGAAAATGTATTTATTTTGCTGAAGAAGTTTCAGATAGCCTTCTCCCTTGTCAGACGCATAGGTAATCGGTGCCAAGAAACTACCTGCCTGGTATTGATTGAGGGCAGTTCCATTCAAGTCATAACCAGCATAAATACGTTGCTCTTTCATAAAGAAATCCATCATCTTTTGAACGAGTTTTTGGCTTCTTTCATCCTGACTCTGAGACAAGTGATATGGCAAACGACAAGCGTTATAAGAATAAGCCCCATCGTATTGAGATTCGATAGTGTTGGCATCAACAAGGTGCGCCCCTGACTTCTCAGCCCAGATAAAGTCTGGCAAGAGACCCGTATCAGAATGAGAACTGATTTGCTCCAGTTGCCCAAGCATCTTATCCTTAACGTCTAACCACTGTTTGTTTCCAGTCAGGTCATAGAAAGATTGGAAATAGCGAGGAAGAGTATCAGACGTCCGCATCAAGTAATAATAATCGGAATCCTTGTTGGCCCAGTTCCCTACTGTCAGAACACCTGTCTCTTCATTGTAATTGTATCGAAGAATATCTTCTAAGATTTTTTTAGCTTGCTCTTGGTATTCCTGCGCCTATCCGGCCACTGCTTGGCAGCTTCAATCAAAGAATAAGCGATGTAGAGATCTCCATCAGTTGCGTTTTGCTTCTCAACCGTTTCACTACTATTTGTGATCACTTGCTTCCAAGACATCAACTGCGTTCCCTCGATACGATGATTTTGGTAATAGCGATAAAGATTCTCAAAATCTGCTTGTGTCGCTTGCCCTTTTTGGGCTGCTAAAACCGTTATGAGCATGCCATAACTTTGGGCTTCAGATAGAACTGTTGTTCCCTCCGAATCACTCGTCGTACGAACATAAGACTGATTGCCTTTTGTAACAAGGAACTGCTGGCTCCATTGGCTGTAAATTCGATTACGCATCTCGATTTTAGTCCTTCCTCTTGCTAAAAACAAGGCTAAACAAAAGATAGAAAGGATGAGCACAAACCAGACATATTTTAATTTATTCGTTTTCATAGAACCTCCTATCCTGCAAATCGCTTGGTTTTAACCCACTTGGTTTCTTTTCGTCGGAGTACTTTATCCAGCACGATTGAAGAAATGGAATCAACGGATACAACGATAAACATCTGTGCATAAGAGAAATAGGCTGCCAGGGCTAACCAGATTTGTTTAGTTGTTGCTTGTCCAAATTGACTTGCCAATGCTGTCATAATTTGCATCAAATAGAGACCAATCATGAGAATCCAGTTAAAGAGCATGAGCTGAGCGATGTAGATATTGTCCGCATCAAAAGCAAATGGAACCCTGACATCTGGGAAGAAAAGATTAAGACAGATCGCTAGCACATTCGCTAGGAAAATCAAATCCGAAAGATCAATAGCAAAGTTAAACCAAAAGAAAACACAAGAATAGTTAAAGACTTCTAGTTTAACGCGCCAGTTTGCTCTGCCAAATAAATGCTTAAAGTTCGAGAGAACAACTTCATAATTTCCTTTCGCCCAACGTTTCCGCTGCATATAGTAACTCTTTAAGGTCTCAGGTTCTTGTTGGAAAGCCTCTGAATTATAGGCAAGGGCAATCAATTTACCACTCTGCATGATTTTGAAGGAAATATCGGTATCCTCAGTTAAGGCACCATTTTTCCAACCACCGATACTCTTTACAAAGTCGGTTTGAATGATAAAGTTGGTTCCTGGGATACGCCCAATTTTAAAGAGATGCCACATCCCAACGTGGTGCACGCGCTGAGTAACAACGATCTCTTGGTTGATACAACGAGTCAAGAAATTTTGGTTGGCGTTTCGAGTCTTGTTGCGGCCAAAAGATGCCACATGACGTTCTGGATCCTTCATAACTTCTTTGACAAGGAAATAAAGAGCATTTTTTTCAGGCATGGCATCTGCATCATAAACACAGATGTATTCGCCTGTTGCCATCTCCAAAGCATCGTTTAGAACGCCCGCTTTTCCTCCCGTACCAGTACGGTCGATAATGGTTAGATTTCTTCCTGCATATTCAGGCATGGCTTGTACAGACAAACATTCTGCATAGGTGTTATCCGAACAGTTATCCGCAAACAAGAGCAACTCCACACGGTCGTGAGGATAGTTCATATCCAAGATAGCTTTTGCCGTTTGGGCAATAACCACATCCTCATTATGGGCAGGAACAACAATCGTTACCTTAGGATAATAAGGTAGAGGCGAAGTGTCTACACGAAAATCACTGTGTTTAAACCAAAAGTGTACTGCCGAAAAGAGAATTACCAAGCCCCATGCTAGAGAAATCCAAATTGTAAGCAAGGTAAAAATCATTAACATTTGACTAATCATGATTCACCGCCTTAAAATTTTTGTTTACTCGATGGTAAAGAATATTGTATGCAATAAATAGTATGATAAAACAAATGCCAAAGGCGAGACTGAGTCCCAAAGCAATACCAAAAAATAGTTCGGTTAAAGTCATGTTCCCCTCCTAATATTCCACAATTACATCTGTCTCTAGTTGACGTTTGAGATGACTGGCGACATCCGCGTAGTCTTGGTATTTATCTTTATTATCAGAGTTAATCACCAAATAGCCTGTTTGGAACTGAATTCCTTGATTGCCATCTTCTCCATGAAACTAAACTGCTCAGTTTCTCCTGCAAACCATTCAAATAAAGTTCCTTCAAAGAATGTTGGCTTTTACTGGATAGAACGAGAAAATTACCATCCGAAACGTAATAGAGTTTATCATTGTAGCTCAATTCCTGAGCAATTACCTCTTGAATGCTACTGAGCATCTGGTTATGTTCTTTCGGTTTAATCTGGAAGAACAAATCTTCATGTGCCCAATGAATCAATAGAGATTGAACCGTAACATCACTTTGTTCAGTGACCATCGCTTGGTAATCTGCTCGCGCTTCGTCTTCCTGTTCTTGTACCTTTGAGGCCACCTTGAAGAAATAATAACGAACCTTAAGTAGAATCCCAATCAAAAGAGGAAAACTGATTAATAAAAAGACCAGTTGAATGATCGGGATATAAACCACACCCGCAACCAAAACGATAAGTCCAAAACCAAATGCTAAGATAAGGGTCCAAGTAAGCAAAAGGTCAGATAATACCAACACTGCAAACAAGGCTAAAGCTAAAAAAAAGATTTGTTCTAAAATGATTGCTCGAGCATACAAAAAACAAAGCACCAAAAGAATGACCTCACAAGCAAGCAAAGCCATAAGCCAGTTTTTAAATTGACTCCAATTTTTCATTTTATCTTATTTCCCCCCCTTTGAATTCCGATACAGAAGTCGCTGCCCCAAAGTACTGTTGAATGGATTGTACGATTCGTTCAGAGGCTCTTCCATCTCCATAAGGATTTGGTGCCTGAGACATTTGTCTATAAAGAGTTTCATCTGTTAAGAGTGCTGCCATCGCTTCTTTCACACGTACTGGATCCGTACCAACTAGCTTCAACGTACCTGCTCTTACTCCTTCTGGACGTTCCGTTGTGTCACGAAGGACAAGGACAGGTTTGCCGAGAGAAGGCGCCTCTTCCTGAACACCTCCAGAGTCAGTCATGATAAAATAGCTTCTTGAAGCCAAATTATGAAAATCAAGTACATCTAAAGGCTCAATCAAGTGAATACGATCGTGACCAGCTAAGATATCGTTTGCTGCTTCTTGCACAGCAGGGCTAAGGTGAACAGGATAAACAACTTCAATTTCCTGATGAAGATCGACCATCTCACGTAAAGCTGCAAAGACATTTCTCATTGGTTGACCTTGATTCTCACGACGATGCATGGTTACTAATACAAGTTTCTTATCTGGATCCAATTGATCTAAAACTTCATGATAGTAATCCGATTGAACGGTTAGTTTCAAGGCATCAATGGCTGTATTTCCCGTAATGACAATAGCAGACTCAGGGTGATTTTCCTTGAGGAGATTTTCTTTACTCTCACTAGTTGGAGCAAAATAGAGATCCGCTAGGTTATCAGTCATCTGACGATTCATTTCTTCTGGGAAAGGAGAATACTTATCAAATGTCCTTAGGCCAGCTTCAACGTGGCCGATTCGTACCTGATTATAGAAAGCAACTAAACTTGCTGCAAAAGTTGTTGTTGTATCTCCATGAACAAGAATTATATCTGGAAGTTCTTGCTTAACAACTGGATCAAACTTTTCTAAAATTTTTCCAGTAATGTCTAAGAGGGATTGATTTTTTTCCCCATAATATCCAGGTCATAATGTGGCTCGATGCTAAACGTTTCAAGAACTTGATCAAGCATTTGACGGTGCTGAGCTGTCACAACTGTGATCGTCTCAATGCTGTCACTATGTTTTTGCAATTCTAACACTAAAGGGGCCATTTTAATAGCTTCTGGTCGTGTTCCAAAAACAACCATCACTTTCAGTTTCTTCATTACGCTATCCTTCTACTATAATAAAATTTGACACATCAGATTAATCTTTATATCGAATTATTGCGCAAATCAATTAATTTGATTATCTTAATTATTTTACCGTCAATTAATTTATATGTCAAATTTTTTTCCAAATTATATTATTGCATTTAATTTAATTTTTAACAATTTGTAACCTTTTTTTGTAACAATATTATTTACAACCTTTACAAAAGCCTTATTTTTAGGAAATTTTAAGACTTTTTCAAAAGAATCCGTGTTTTAAAAAAACTAAACCTTATATGTTTTTTTCGATATTTATTTTTATCTTGATATTTCAAACAATTATATTTTACCTTTTTTTAAAGAATAGAGCAATTAATGTAAAACAAAAAAACTCCCTCTTTCTGATGAAAAAAAGGGACCGTGAGTTCTAACTATATTTTAAGGTTAAATACCTATCTTAAATCAAATCTTTGGATAGATACAAGACCAATTCTCCGATATCTTCACAAATCGCATTCATGGCCGGTTGATGGTTCTGATACCAAACTCCCGTTCCATCTGGAATATAGCCTCGTTTGATGTACAATCTCTGAGCAGGTCCATAGCCTGAGTGCAAACCTACACCCAACGTCACCTTATCGGATAAAAGCTTTGCTCGTTTTTCTGCTTCTTCCATCAAGAGATTGCCAATATCTTGATTTCGAAAGGGCTCAAAGACATTGAAATCTGAGAGTTCTGGAGCAATTCCAGTAAAGGGCCCCTGCTTAGCATCGGGTAAAATAGTAATGTAGCCCGCTACAGCACTAGTAAGGTCAGCAATTAACACTTCCCTCTCTCCACTTTCTTGCTCCTTGAAATATCGAGTTAAAATCTCCTCTCTACTTGGCCAACCTTGGCTAGTAAATCCTCGAGAGAGATCTTTAATGTCAGATTCTTGCATTTTTCTAATTGAACAAGTCGTCTTCATAAGTTGCTCCTTTAAAGCTTTCTCCTACCATTATAGCACGATAATAAAAATTAAAAGAAATAACCTAGTAAGAAAAAAGAAGCTTACTAGGTCAAAAAGGAGCTCTGTCCAACCCAGGCCTGAAAAGAGGTCCCTCGGACCTAACTCGCCTTCTCGTTTCAAAGCTCGTGAAAAAGAGGTCCACCCGGACCGAACTCATCTTCTCATTTCAAAGCTCGTGAAAAAAGACCCGTAGGGGTCTTAATTCGCTTTCTTATTTCCGAGCTCATGAAAAAGAGGTCCACTGGACCTCAACTCGCTCTCTCATTTCCATGCTCGTAAAAAAAGACCCACCCGGGTCTTAATTCGCTTTCTTATTTTCAAGCTCATGAAAAAGAGGTCCACTGGACCTCTTTTTTAATCTTCGTTTACGAAAGGCATCAAAGCCATTACGCGTGCGCGTTTGATAGCTGTTGTTACTTTACGTTGGTTTTTAGCTGAAGTTCCTGTTACACGACGAGGAAGGATTTTCCCACGTTCTGAAACGAAACGGCTAAGAAGCTCAGTATCTTTGTAATCAACATATTCAATTTTGTTTGCTGCGATGTAATCAACTTTTTTACGGCGTTTGAATCCGCCACGACGTTGTTGAGCCATGTTTTTTCTCCTTTATAGTATTAATTGTCCATTAGAATGGTAAATCATCATCTGAAATGTCCAATGGATTTGTTGCTCCAAATGGATTTTCAGAACGTGAAAAGTCTGGTACTGGGTTTGCAGGTGCTGATTGACCAGCAGTTGGTGCAGAATAAGCTCCCACCTGTATGTCCTTCACGCACTCCGCGGCTTTCCAACATTTGGAAATTCTCAGCCACGACTTCTGTTACGTAGACACGTTGTCCTTGCTGGTTATCGTAACTACGAGTCTGGATACGACCTGTGATCCCGATAAGAGAGCCTTTTTTAGCCCAGTTAGCAAGATTTTCAGCCTGTTGGCGCCACATAACGACATTGATGAAAATCAGCCTCACGTTCGCCATTTTGACTCTTAAATGTACGGTTTACTGCAAGAGTAAAAGTCGCAACTGCTACATTTGATGGGGTATAACGCAACTCAGCGTCACGTGTCATACGCCCTACAAGTACAACATTGTTAATCATAATTTACCTTCTTACGCGTCAAGTTTGACGATCATGTGACGAAGAATGTCAGCGTTGATTTTTGAAAGACGGTCAAACTCTTTAAGAGCTGCGTCGTCGTTTGCTTCAACGTTAACGATGTGGTAAAGTCCTTCACGGAAATCTTGGATTTCGTATGCAAGACGACGTTTTTCCCATGATTTTGATTCAACAACAGTTGCACCGTTGTCAGTCAAGATAGAGTCAAAACGTGCTACCAAAGCGTTTTTCGCTTCTTCTTCAATGTTTGGACGAATGATATAAAGAATTTCGTATTTAGCCATTGATATGTTCCTCCTTTTGGTCTAATGACCCCTAGTCTTTGCAAGGGGTAAGTGAGGTTTGCTCACAATAAACTATTATACTAGAAAAACTGATAGATAGCAAGATAAAAGTGAAAAAAAGAAGATGAAATTATCTTCTTTTTGCTAGTTTATGGTTTGATACGGTGCAACATACGTGGGAATGGGATAGCTTCACGGATGTGTTTGGTTCCAGCTGCGAAAGTGACCATACGTTCAATACCGATACCAAATCCACCATGTGGTACTGTACCGTATTTACGAAGGTCAAGGTAGAATTCATATTCTGTACGATCCATTCCAAGTTCTTCCATTTTAGCGACAAGGGCATCGTAGTCTTCCTCACGCATAGAACCACCGATGATTTCTCCATATCCTTCTGGTGCAAGCAAGTCTGCACAAAGCACGCGCTCTGGATTTCCAGGAACTGGTTTCATGTAGAAGGCCTTGATAGCTGCTGGATAGTTGATAACAAATGTTGGCACACCAAAGTGGTTTGAAATCCATGTTTCGTGTGGTGAACCAAAGTCATCGCCATGCTCAAGATGCTCGTAATCAGCATCTTCATCATTTTCATGCTCTTGCAAAAGGTCAATGGCTTGATCGTAAGTGATGCGTTTAAATGGCTCAGCAATGTAGCGTTTCAAGAGCTCTGTGTCACGTTCCAAGGTTTCCAAGGCTTGAGGCGCACGATCAAGAACACCCTGAAGAAGGGCTTTTACATAAGCTTCTTGCAAGTCAAGGGACTCATCGTGTGTCAAGTATGAGTATTCAGCGTCCATCATCCAGAACTCAGTCAAGTGACGGCGCGTTTTTGATTTTTTTCAGCACGGAATACTGGACCAAAAGTCAAAGACACGACCAAGAGCCATAGCTCCTGCTTCTAAGTAAAAGCTGACCTGATTGGCTCAAGTAGGCTGGCGTTCCAAAGTAGTCTGTTTCAAAGAGTTCAGTTGAATCCTCTGCCGCATTTCCTGAAAGAATTGGGCTATCAAATTTCATGAAGCCGTTCTTGTCGAAAAACTCATAAGTCGCATAGATAATCGCGTTACGGATTTGCATAACCGCTACTTGCTTACGAGAGCGGAGCCATAAGTGACGGTTGTCCATCAAGAAGTCAGTTCCGTGTTCTTTTGGTGTGATTGGGTAGTCTTGAGATTCACCGATGACTTCGATGTCTGTAATATCCAACTCATAGCCAAACTTAGAACGTTCGTCTTCTTTGACAATTCCTGTCACATAAACAGAAGTTTCTTGGCTCAAGCGTTTGATGGTGTCAAATTTTTCAAGACCTACCTCTTCACCAAATTTTTCAATAAAGTTTGGTTTGAAGGCAACTCCTTGGAAAAAGGCTGTTCCATCACGCAATTGCAAGAAGGCAATTTTTCCTTTTCCTGATTTGTTGGCAACCCAGGCCCCAATGGTCACTTCTTGACCAACGTAGTCTTTTACTTCGATAATTGTTACACGTTTTGTCATGTTTTATCTTCCTTTTCTTTACCTTGTCCGAAGACGTCATTACTCATTATTTTACCACAAATAGACTCTGATAGCTAGGTTCTACTGGAGAAAATTCGAGAGAATTTCATTACAAAAATCTTCGCCAAGATGACGAAGACTTTGAGTTTTAGTTTTCCATAAATTGATGCAAACGGCGAATCGCTTCTTTCAAGGTGTCCAAGTCAGTTGCATAACTGAGACGGACATTTTCTGGCGCCCCAAATCCTGCTCCTGTAATCAAAGCCAAACCGACTTCTTCAAGGATAGCTGTTGTAAAGTCCGTCACATCGGTATAGCCCTTCATCTCCATCGCTTTTTTAACATTTGGGAAGAGATAGAAGGCACCTTGAGGCTTGACAACTTCAAATCCTGGCACTTGGCACAAGAGAGGATAAATGGTATTCAAACGTTCCTCAAATGCTTGGCGCATGGTTTCGACAGAGTCTTGTGGTCCAGTTAGGGCTTCAATGGTAGCATATTGTGATACAGCAGTCAGGTTTGAGGTTGTTTGTCCTGTTAGTTTGCTCATAGCAGCAATAATCTCAGGATTTCCTACTGCATAACCTACCCGCCAACCAGTCATGGCATATGCCTTAGAGACACCGTTGATAACAATGGTTTGCTTACGTATAGCTTCTGACAGACTAGAAATTGGAACAAATTCATTTCCGTTATAAACCAGACGTCCGTAGATATCATCTGCTAGGATGAGGACATCGTGTTCAACTGCCCAATTTCCGATGGTTAGCAATTCCTCACGAGAGTAGATCATACCGGTCGGATTCGATGGCGAATTGAGAACCAAGACCTTGGTCTTATCTGTTCGGGCCGCTTCAAGCTGCTCGACTGTTACTTTAAAGTGATTGTCTTCCTTGGCTTGGACAAAGACTGGCACCCCTTCTGCCATCTTGACTTGATCCCCATAGCTAACCCAATATGGAGTAGGAATGATAACCTCATCTCCAGGATTAATCACAGCCATAAAGAAAGTATAGAGAGAGAAAACTTGGCACCTGTGGCAAAGGTAACCTCGTTGGCTGCTACGGAATAGCCATAGTAGCGTTCAAAATAGGTATTAACCGCAGCCTTTAAGTCTGGTAGACCTGAAGCTACTGTATAAAAGGAAGCACGGCCATCACGAATCGCTTCCACCGCCGCATCCTGAATATTTTCAGGAGTATGAAAATCTGGCTGTCCCAAGGTTAAGAAAAGAACATCTTTTCCTTGAGCTTTTAATGCTTTGGCTCTTGCATCACTGGCTAGAGTGACGCTTTCTTCCATTTCTAGTACACGCTTGGATAGTTTCATATGCCCTCCTTATTGGATCACTGCTCCTGTTTCAAAGTCCACCAGATAGTACTGGTTCCCAGACTTAACTTCCCAAATCGGCTTGTCCTGATAACGACCAAAGGTGACTTTGTCAATGTCGCTAGCTCCTTTTTCCTTCGAAATCGTCACCGCCTTGTCTTGAGAAATCCCCTTATCTAGCTGATAAACATAAATCTTGTGGTCATTCTTTTCAATCAGTACGGCAATGGCCTCTTGCTTTTTATTATGCCCCAAAACGCTGTAATAACCTTCTAGTCCATTATAAAAATCAACCTGATCTGCCTGTTCCAATTCTGCATACTGCTTGGCTAGTTTTTCTCCCTCAACTCTAGCATCTTGATAAGGTTTCATACTGAGGAAAATCAGGTAAAGAAAGGATCCAGTCAGCACTAGTAGCACCAGAGAAATACCGATTCCATACTGTATAAGTAGCTTGTTTTTTGCTTTTTTCTGTCTTAGTTTCACTCGTCTATTTTACCATCTCTCAACCTTTATTACAAGAGAATATGGGAACTTTCTTAGATAATTTTCCTATAAAATCCATGCCTCTTGTATTTTTATTTATTTATTGATAGAATACCCTTATGAAACAATATTTGAAAGAAAAAATTTCCCAAAATCAATTAGACTTGAAGACAGCTATTGTTCTCAATAAAGCGATGCGAAGTTTCAAACCTTATGAAACCAAGGCTGCCAAAGAACACGGACTAACCCCTACTCAATTTTCCGTTCTGGAAACTCTCTATAGCAAGGGAGAACTGCGTATTCAGGATTTGATTGAAAAAATGTTGGCCACTTCTGGAAATATGACTGTTGTAATTCGAAACATGGTTCGAGATGGTTGGATTTCTAGAACTTGTGACCCAAAAGACCGTCGTTCTTTTTTCCTGAAACTAACACCAGCTGGACGTAGAAAAATCGAAGAGGTTCTTCCTGACCATATCGATTCTATCGTAGAAGTACTCAGCATCTTGGAAGATGGCGAAAAAGGAAGACTTAATCCAGATTTTTAAAAAAATTTAAAAAAATTTGTGAGCAAAATTATTGCTAATTAGTATCATTTGTTGTAACATGGATGGTAACAAAAGAGTTCGCTCTTTGAATTTTAAACTAAAGGAGACACATCATGTCTAAAAAAGTATTATTTATCGTCGGTTCACTACGCCAAGGTTCTTTCAACCACCAAATGGCCCTCGAAGCTGAAAAAGCACTTGCTGGAAAAGCAGAAGTTAGCTATCTTGATTACTCAGCTGTTCCTCTCTTCAGCCAAGATTTGGAAGTTCCAACTCATCCAGCTGTAGCTGCTGCTCGTGAAGCAGTCCTTGCTGCGGATGCCATCTGGATTTTCTCTCCAGTCTACAACTTCTCTATCCCTGGAACAGTGAAGAACTTGCTTGACTGGCTCTCGCGTGCTCTTGACTTGTCTGATACACGTGGAGCTTCTGCCCTCCAAGACAAGTTTGTTACTGTCTCATCTGTAGCCAATGCCGGTCACGATCAACTCTTTGCTATTTACAAAGACCTCTTGCCATTTATCCGTACACAAGTCGTTGGTGACTTTACAGCTGCTCGTGTCAATGACTCTGCTTGGGCAGACGGAAAATTGGTGTTAGAAGAAGCAACTGCTTCATCACTTGCAAAACAAGCTGACGACCTTCTTGCAGCCATCAACTAATCCAGCAAAAACCAGCTCGAATGAGCTGGTTTTATGCTTGTTTCACAAAGACGAGTTCTAAGTCACTGGATAAATCAGGTCGGTAGTCAAAGCCGGCAAAGCGGAGCTTGCGAGCTTGTTCGACTGTATGGACTTGCCCCTCTATCAAGGCGGTTAAAAAGGCACCACGGGCTTTTTTTGAAATGGTTGAGTGGATTTTCAGCTGGCCTGCCTTGTCCTCCATAAATTTGAAGGTCACCATCTTTTCTCTAATTTCCTTCGAAAATACGGTTTCAAACTCTGATGATAGGAGTGAGAATATCAAATCCTCATCCTCTAGTGCCTCATCGTAGGCTGACTTCCAATGACTCTTTAAAGTCTTCCCAGCAACTTTTAACTTCATCAAGAAATCCAAACGGTGAGGAGCCATGGGCGACAAGGCGGGGACAACACCGTATAAAGCCGAGGTAATTAGGACATGATTTTCAAGATAGGTTTGTTCAGCCTTGGTTAACTCATCTCGTTTGATGTGACGATACATGAGACCATCGAAAAGTTTCAAGGCTGGATAATGTTTAGCCCTGTGATCTTTTAAAGCTTGAATATGAGCGTACTCTTCTTCTGCTTTCTCGGCAGATACCTTATAAAAAGTCTCTAATTCACTGGCTGAGTAGTGCGCCAGTGAGTCAAGGACTACCTGACTTTCTTCCCTCAAGGGGAGCGCTTCGATACAAGGATGGTCTGTGTTCATTTCTTTTGCTGTTGGGATTAAAATTTTCATATTGTTAGTGTAGCATATTTTTCAACCACGACCAAGAATTTCATCTTAAAAACCTCGGTTCATACCGAGGTTTCTCTGTTTATTTTGTCCATCCTAACCAGATAGCCGCGAGAACAAGGGCTGTGCCAGCTAAGCTTGTTAAGATAGATAAGAATTTATCTTTTTTCTCCTTGAACTGAGAAAACCTATTTTTATACTCAATGAAAATCAAAGAGCAAACTAGGAAGCTAGCCGCAGGCTGTACTTGAGTACGGCAAGGCGACGCTGACGTAGTTTGAATTTGATTTTCGAAGAGTATTATTGTACTTTAAAGGTCTTGAGATAGTTATCTTTTCCAACTTGACCTTCGAAGGATTGGCCATTTTCGAGGTAAGGAAGGTCGTCTGACACGGAAGCCTTGACCTTATAAATCTTGCCATCAACTTTAAAGAAGTAGACGGTATCACCCTTGATGACAGCTGATTTAAGGTCTGAGACGATACCCTTGATGTTTTCTACCGTTTCATTATCCAACTCGAGGTCATTTTTATTGGCATACTTGCTGAGGAGTTCATCTACCGTAGTTGCTACGATGACGTTTTGGTACTCCACGGCATCGACCAATGCATACTCCTTGACCAAGCCTGCATTGTCCTTCAAGCCCATGATATAGAGCGGTTTGTCATTGAGATTGACAAGAATAGGGAAGGTAGCCTTGTAGGCCTTCTCTTGCACTGCTCCCTCTGCAGAAGCACGGGCAGATTCTTCGGTTGCTGAAGCTAGATTGTACTTGGTGATTTCACCAGTGCGCATATTTTCAAGGATAAATCCTAGATTACTTTCGTCAGCGTTGGCTGAAGTCACCCCAGTGTAGAGATAAATGTCATTTCCGATAGAAAGATAGTTATAGCCCTTCTGTCGTTTGGGTAACGTTTTTCTTAGAAATCAAGGCATTCCAGAGGCCGTCTTTATACTTGCCGTTGTAGTTGATTTGCTCGATGGTTTCTTCAGCTGGATAGACACGATCCACCCATTCTGGGACTTCATCCAAGCTGTATTCCTTGGTTTCTCCATTGGTGGCATCTAAGATAATAACAGATGAAGGACGCGGGACTCCTAGACCAAACTGCTTTTGATAAACGGTTGCTACATAGAAGGGATTGCCTTCATCATCCACCTCAAAGGATGGCGTTTTAAAAATCTTGGTTGGGTACTTAATCCGAAGATGGCGTTTGACGTCTCGGTTAAAATACTCAGAGTCTGAATACTTCATGGGCGTTTTTAAATCCACCAATTCCGCATTTCCTGTCACCATATCAACCTTGATATACTCTCCAATTCCCTTGGACTGATTATTAAACCATTTGATCGGGTCGGCATACTCCAAAGGGGTCACCCGATAGGGTTTGCCATCAACCGTCAGCTGAGTATAAGTATCTGCTGCTACGTACTGGGAGACCTTATCCGTCAGAGAGCCTAGATAACGGTCTCCAATCTTTTCTGCAGTGCTCCGATCTAGGATTGGAACCTTACTGGTATCACTCTTAGGAAAATCTTTAAAGTCTTTTTCTGTGATAGACACTACATTAGCATAATTTTTTGCTTGGAAAAAGCTAGAGGTTACTAGGCTTACCAGACCAGCAAGGACAAAGATGATAGCTGCAGTCAGAAACAATCCTCTACTAAGTTTGGTAAAAAGGAATCCTTCTAGATTGAGATCTTTGGCAGCCTTGCCATGACGTAGGTGAACTGTCTTGAGGAGGTTGGTATCCTTGCGGAAACTAAACAAAATTCCCATCACCACCAGATGCCCACAAAGAAAGAAGATGAATTCCCAACTAGTAAGATTAAGTGGCGGCAAAAAGATATACCAAGTCGTTGCGATAAACAAGTTCAAAAAGTATGCGTTTCATCTGAGTTCCTCCTAAATAATCCGTCCTTCCAAATGATCCAGTTCATGTTGGCAGATCTGAGCTGGAAAACCTGTTAACGTAATGGTCTGTTCCTCCCACTTACTATCACGATAGGAAACCGTAATCGTTTCATAGCGAGTTGTTGGTCGCACCCCAGTCAAAGACAAACAACCTTCCTCTGTCTCGTAAGGTCCTTTATAGGAAAGGAGAATGGGGTTAAACATGACCATGGGAACCAAGCCAAGATTAAAGATAATGACACGCTTCTGCACACCAATCATATTGGCTGCCAGACCGACACAGGTCTCGCGATTAGCCAGCAGGGTATCCTGCAAATCCTTAGCCAGATAAAGGTCTTCCTGACTTGCAGGTTTCGAGACCTGCGACAAGAATAAGACATCTCGGACAATTTTCTTTTCCATTCTCTTTCACTCCTTGCTACTTTACTTTATTATAGCACAAAAGGGAGCAACTCCTAGTCCTTTCTCTCAAATGCAAAAAAAGCCATCCGAAGATGACTTTCTTTTAAATCGCGTTCTTATCAAGACCAAGTTTACGTTGAACAAACTTAACGATTTCGACGATAAGTATCATTGAGAAGCTTCCAGCTAGAACAATACCCCATTGAGACAAGTCTAGTTTGGTTACGTGGAAGATACCTTCAAGCGGTTCTACAACGATTGTTGCCATCAAGAGGATGAAGGATACCAAGATAGACCAGTTGAAGGTCTTAGACTTGAATGGTCCGACTGTCAAGATGGATTGGTAAACAGACTTGACGTTGTAGGCATGGAAGAGCTGGATCAAACCAAGTGTTGCAAAGGCCATAGTGAGGGCATCTGCGTGAATAGCATGATTGTCACCCACGTGAACTGGGTAAGCAATCGCAAGGCCATAAACACTCATAACAATAGCTGCTTGGAGTACACCTTGATAAATGATAGAACTCAAAACACCACCTGAGAAGAAGCTTGCCTTGCGTCCACGTGGTTTATGGTTCATGACACCAGGCTCAGCAGGCTCAACACCTAGAGCGATAGCTGGGAAGGTATCTGTTACCAAGTTGATCCACAAGAGATGAACTGGCTGTAGGACATCCCAACCAAACAAGGTTGATAAGAAGATAGTTAATACTTCAGCAGTATTGGCAGAAAGTAAGTACTGAATAGTCTTTTGAATGTTTGAGAAGACCTTGCGTCCTTCTTCAACTGCGACGATAATGGTCGCAAAGTTATCATCTGCAAGAATCATGTCAGAAGCCCCCTTAGAAACCTCTGTACCAGTGATTCCCATACCGATACCGATATCGGCTGTTTTCAGAGCTGGCGCATCATTAACACCGTCACCTGTCATAGCAACAACCTTACCTTGTTTTTGCCAAGCCTTGACGATACGAACCTTGTGTTCTGGAGATACACGCGCGTAGACAGAGTATTGACCAACGACTTTTTCAAATTCTTCATCTGAAAGTTCGTTGAGTTCAGCACCAGTCAAGACATGGTCTTCCGAGTCATTTTCATCGATGATTCCCAAACGTTTGGCAATGGCTTCCGCTGTATCTTGGTGGTCACCAGTGATCATGATTGGACGGATTCCCGCTTCCTTAGCGACACGAACAGCTTCTGCTGCTTCGGCACGTTCAGGGTCAATCATTCCAATCAATCCAGTAAAGATCAAGTTGTTTTCAAGCTCTTCAGAAGTCAGGTTTTCTGGAATGCTGTCTACAATCTTATAAGCACCCGCAAGAACACGCAAGGCTTGGTGAGCCATTTCAGAGTTGTTTGTGTGAATTAAGTCATTAACTTTCTCATCAATCGGAGCAACATCTCCAGCCTTATCACGAGCAACACAACGTTTCAAAAGTTGGTCAGGGGCTCCCTTGACTGCTACGAGGAATTTACCATCTGGTAATGGATGAACCGTTGACATGAGTTTACGATCTGAGTCAAATGGTAACTCAGCTACACGAGGATATTTCTCTAAGAACCCTTTAACATCATAGCCCTTGTCCAAGGCATACTGGATGAAGGCTGTTTCCGTTGGATCCCCAATCAGGTTTCCTTCTGCATCAATCTTAGTATCATTAGCCAAAACAACAGAACGAAGAAGAGGCATTTCAAGACCCTAGTTCAATATCATCAGCTGAATCATGTAGGACTGCATCATAGAAGACTTTTTTCGACTGTCATCTTGTTCATGGTAAGCGTACCAGTCTTATCAGAAGCGATGATCTCAGTTGAACCAAGTGTTTCAACTGCTGGCAACTTACGAACGATAGAGTTTCGTTTTTGCCAAAACTTGAGTACCAAGGGCAAGAACGATGGTCACGATAGCAGGAAGTCCTTCTGGGATGGCTGCAACAGCAAGCGCAACAGATGTCATCAACTCACCAAGTGGATTTTTACCTTGAATGAAGACTCCGACTACAAAAAGTAACAAGGGCAATGACCAAAATTGCATAGGTCAAGACCTTAGAAAGGTTGTTCAAGTTTTTGTTTGAGTGGTGTATCCGTCTCATCCGCATCTTGGAGCATGCCAGCGATATGACCCACTTCCGTGTACATACCTGTATTGACAACAACGCCAAGACCACGACCATAAGTCACATTTGAGTTTTTGGAAGGCCATATTGACACGGTCACCAATACCAGCATCTGCAGAGAGCTCGACAGTCAAGTCTTTTTCGACTGGAACAGACTCACCTGTCAAAGCTGCTTCTTCGATTTTAAGAGAATTAGCTTCTAGCAATCGTAGGTCTGCTGGCACCACGTCACCTGCTTCAAGAGCAACGATATCACCTGGTACCAATTCTTTTGAATCAATCTCAGCCATATGCCCATCACGAATAACGCGAGCAGCTGGACTAGACATAGACTTGAGGGGCTTCGATGGCTTCTTCTGCTTTTTCCTTCTTGGTAAACACCGAAAGGCAGCGTTGATGATAACCACGGCTAGGATAATGATGGCATCTGCGATATCTTCCCCACCAGAAGTTACGACTGACAAGATAGCCGCAGCAACTAGGATGATAATCATCAAATCCTTAAATTGCTCGATAAACTTGACTAGGAGTGATTTTTTCTCACCCTCTTCCAGTTCATTGCGTCCATATTCAGCTAGACGTTTCTGCGCTTCGCTTGACGAAAGACCCTGTTCAGTTGCTTCAACTGACTTCAAGACCTCTTCAGGACTTTGAGTGTAAAACGCTTGGCGTTTTTGTTCTTTTGACATGTGTCTCCTCCTTGACATTGTGTGCAAAACAAGTTCTCTTTTTAGTTTTATGACAAACAAAAAAAGAGACCTGTTAATCATAACAAGTCTCGCTGTTTAAGATAGTGCCGGAAAACATACTTTTTCAGTATACAATTCGGAATGACGACACTATCACAGGTTTCTGCCAGCTACTCCCTTGAGTAGTACTATTATATCAAAATTTGAACATTTTTCAAGGGTTTAAATCCGATGAAACAAGACTAAATTTGAATTTTCCCTTGAAAACCAGTATAATGGTAGAATACTATATGCCTAGAAAGGAAGCCCGATGAACCAATCCATGTCAAATCTCAAATTGGCAGAACGTGGAGCCATTATCAGCATTTCGACCTACCTCCTCTTGTCTGCGGCAAAATTGGCAACTGGTCACCTCCTGCATTCTTCCAGTTTGGTGGCAGATGGTTTTTAACAACGTATCCGATATTATCGGAAATGTTGCTCTTCTGATCGGGATTCGGATGGCACGCCAGCCTGCAGACCGTGACCATCGTTTCGGTCACTGGAAGATTGAAGATTTGGCTAGTTTGATTACTTCCATCATCATGTTCTACGTTGGTTTTGATGTGCTTCGGGACACCATTCAGAAAATCCTTAGTCGGGAACAAACACCCATTGATCCTCTGGGTGCAACTCTAGGAATCATTTCTGCAGCGGTCATGTTTGTGGTCTACCTCTACAATACACGCCTCAGTAAGAAATCCAAATCCAAGGCTCTGAAGGCGGCTGCTAAGGACAATCTTTCCGATGCTGTCACCTCGCTTGGGACTTCCATTGCTATCCTAGCCAGCAGTTTCAATTATCCTATCGTGGATAAATTGGTCGCTATCATCATCACCTTCTTTATCTTAAAAACAGCCTATGATATCTTTATCGAGTCTTCCTTCAGTCTTTCTGATGGTTTTGATGACCGTCTGCTAGAGGACTACCAAAAGGCCATCATGGAGATTCCAAAGATTAGTAAGGTCAAGTCCCAAAGAGGGCGGACCTACGGTAGCAATATCTACCTTGATATCACGCTGGAAATGAATCCCGACCTATCAGTCTATGAAAGTCACGAAATTGCGGACCAGGTTGAGTCCATGCTAGAAGAACGATTTTGGTGTTTTTGATACTGATATCCACATCGAACCTGCTCCTATACCTGAAGACGAAATTTTGGACAATGTCTATAAAAAACTACTCATGCGCGAGCAATTGATTGACCAAGGCAATCAATTAGAAGAACTCCTTGCTGAGGACTTTATCTATATTCGTCAAGATGGAGAGCAGATGGACAAAGAGGCTTATAAGACTGAAAAAGAACTTAGTGCTGCGATTAAGGATATTCAAATCACTTCCATTAGTCAGAAAACCAAGCTCATTTGCTATGAGCTAGATGGTATCGTCCATACCAGTATCTGGCGTCGCCATGAGACTTGGCAAAATATCTTTCATCAGGAAACTAAAAAAGAAGACAAACAATGACCCTATCCAGTGGATAGGGCCTTTTTGATTATTCTACTTTAAGCAAAGACAGACTATGACGGTTTGGAAGATTTGCTTTTCGAAGCTTGTTTTGTCTGTTTTCTAGCTTGGCGATTTTGCTCGATGCGCCATTCTCTTTCATAGTACTTCATAGTCTCATAGACCCTTTCAGGAAGTCCTACATCTAGCAGAAAGATCGGGATAATTAAATCTGCTGACGGATGAAAAGGGAGAATCCTTCTCTTCAACAGAGCTAGAAAGGATTGGGATTTCACATTTTCCTTGTTTTTAAAATAGACTTCAATCCGATAAGAATCCCTATACTTCCCTCGAATCCGAGAAAAGGAAAACTCTTCTACATCTGCCCAAGCATAGAAATGACTGGGTTTCTTTGGGTTTGGTTTGTAGTAAAACCCCTCAACTGTGCATCTCAAATACTCCTTATCCAAGCTTAACAGTCTGTATGTCTGATAAATGATTACTCCAGCACAAAAGAGGACAAGCAGTATTAATAAAAGACTTATCGTATGAAGTTTAGTTCCCTTTTGCGAGTACAAATGGAGATAAGAGAGAGGTAGCAAGAAAAAAAGTACTGAAGTCAAGCCAAACAAGGCATTCCAAATGATTTTCTTGGGACTACGTTTAATGACTTTTTCTTCCATTATGCCAACTCACTTAGATATTCATAGCGCTCGTATTTTTCAAGGAGTTCTTCGTTTTTCTCATCCAGTTCTTTTTGGAGAGTAGCCAGCTTACCAAAGTCAGAGCCATTTGCCTGCATTTCTTCTTCAATAGCAGCAATACGATTTTCCAAGGCTTCAATATCCCCTTCAATGCTTGCCCACTCCTGCTTTTCTTGGTAGGTCATGCGTTTCTTGTCTTCACGGACCTTGACTACTTTTTCCTTTTCTGCCTTTTGCACTTGATTGGACATCTCTGTTTCAAAGACTTTTTCATCAAGGTAGTCGGTGTAATGACCAAAGAAAGGACGAATCTTACCATCCTCAAAAAGCGAGAATCTTGGTCGCTACCTTATCTAGGAAAATAACGGTCGTGGCTAACTGTCAAGACAGGGACCAGCAAAAGCTCTGCAAGAAATTTTCCAAGACTGTCAAGGTTGCAATGTCCAAGTCATTTGTCGGCTCATCCAAAAGGAGAACATTTGGTTTTTCAAGAGCAGTTTGAGGAGATAAAGGCGTTTTTTTCTCCACCAGACAATTTCTCAATCAAGGTTCCATGCGTCGAACGTGGGAAAAGGAACTGCTCCAGCAACTCAGCGATGGAAGTCGTAGAACCACCGCTGGTCTTAACCTCTTCTGCTACTTCCTGCAGGTAATTGATAATCCCGTTTGCTTTCATCCAAACCTTCAATTTGTTGAGAGAAATAGGCGATGCGAACCGTCTCACCGATGATAACTTGACCTTTAGTCGGCTCAAGACTTCCTGCGATGAGATTAAGCAGAGTTGACTTCCCGACACCGTATCCCCAACAATTCCGATACGGTCTTTGGCTTGCACCAATAGATTAAAATCTTGCAAAATGGGCTTGTTTTTCATAGGCGAAAGGAAACATTCTGAAACTCGATGACTTTTCTTTCCCAATCCGACTGGTTTCAAAGTTCATGGTCAAGTCTGTATCAGCAACGCCACCTGAAACTTCTTTTTTCAAATCGTGGAAACGATTGATACGGGCCTGTTGCTTGGTCGCACGTGCCTGTGGTTGTCTGCGCATCCAGGCCAGTTCTTGCTTATAAAGTTGTTCTTTTTTGTGGAGAAGGGCAGCGTCACGCTCATCTTGTTCAGCCTTGAGGCGAACATAGTCCTGGTAATTTCCCTGATACTCGGTCAAGCCTGCTCGGTCCAACTCGAAAATCCGCGTTGATAGTGCATCTAGGAAATAACGATCGTGGGTGATAAAGAGAACGGTCTTCTTGGAATTTTTCAAAAAAAGAGTCAGCCACTCAATGGTCGCAATGTCCAGGTGGTTGGTCGGCTCGTCCAGAAGCAAGAGGTCGTGGTTTCCTAGGAGAACTTGCGCCAACTGAACCCGTCTTCTCAAACCGCCTGACAATTCACCAACTGGAGTCGACAAGTCCTGAATACCCAGCTTGCTGAGGACCGTCTTGACCTGACTTTCGATTTCCCAGGCTTGGAGAATCCATCTCTGCCATGACCCGTTCCAAATGAGCCTGCTTGTCCTCACTGTAGTTGAGCATGATTAACTCATACTCACGAATCAACTGGATTTCCTTGAGGTCGCTGGACAGAACCGTGTCCAAAACTGTCTTGCTATCATCAAAATCTGGATTCTGAGTCAAGTAGCCAATCTTGTAGTCATTCTTAGCCGAAAAGGGACTGACATCCCCATCAAAGCCAGAAACACCAGAAAGAACATCTAACAGAGTGGTCTTACCAGTCCCATTGACACCAATCAGACCAATTCTATCCAAGTCATGGATGATAAAGGAAATATCCTTAAACGGTCTTGTCACCAACGGATTTGCTTAGTTTTTCAACGATAAAATCACTCATTTTTTCTCCCTCAGGTAAGCATGGATAGCTTGACGATCATTTTCCAACTCTCCATCGACAATGGCAAACTCAATCTCTGTTAAAATCTCTCCCAAGTCTGGTCCTGGCTGGTAACCATATTCCTTAATCAAAATTCCACCATTAATCTGGATTTCTTTCTTATCATGAATGGTCAAACTATGGTAAGTTTCTTTGATGGTTTGTGGGTTGACTTCTTTCCCTTGGGCCTGACGAAGACTTTCAGCTTGTAGAAGGGAATCCAAGTCAAAGCGGTAACAATCACGCTTGCTCAGCTCACCTTCTTCTCGCAAAGCCAAAATAGTCAGTAAATCCTGCACCTGCTTGGCAAACTGTCGTGAGGTTTTCCAAGCTTTCAAAAATGGCTGTGCATCTTTAATCTCCATAGCCCACAATAGAGCCGCCCAGGCTTGTTCGGAAGACTCAAAAGTGAAATCAGTCTTCAAATCAAACAGTTTGTTGAGCTTGTCTTGGCTTCCTGCCATATCTGGAAGATAGTCATAAGCTCGACTCTCAATCATGGAAGCCAGACCAACTCGCCAAAAAGGTGCCAGCAAGAGCTTATCAAACTCAACGAAGGTGCGCTCCACAGAAATTTTCTCCAAAAGTGGCGTCAAAGTCTTCATCGCTTCAAAAGTTTCTGACTCAAGTTTAAAACCGAGACTGGCCTGAAAACGGAAACCACGCATAATTCGCAGAGCATCTTCGTTAAAACGCTCACTAGCCACTCCAACTGCTCGTAAAACTTGGTATTTCAAATCTTCTAAACCATGGAACAAGTCAATGATTTCACCTGTCTCATCCAAAGCGAAGGCATTGACTGTGAAATCACGGCGCTTGAGGTCTTCTTCTAGCGAACGCACAAAGGAAACCGCACTGGGTCTGCGGTAGTCCACATAGACATCTTCGGTCCGAAAGGTGGTTACCTCATACTCCTCGTCCCCATCTAAAACTAAGACAGTTCCGTGCTCGATTCCAATATCGGCTGTTCGCGGAAAAATCTGCTTGGTCTCCTCTGGATAAGAAGAAGTCGCAATATCCACATCGTGGATGGGACGATTGAGGAGGGCATCTCGAACAGAGCCCTCCCAACAAAATAGGCCTCAAAAGCCTGCTTCTTTAATTTTTTCTAATACTGGTAAAGCCTTCTGAAATTCAGAAGGCATTTGCGTTAATCTCATAATAAGTGTTCTAATCCATAGACAAGCTCATGACGCTTGACAACTTCTTTGATTCCCAAATTGACCCCTGTCATGAAGGAGCTGCGATCATAGGAGTCATGACGAAGGGTCAATCCTTCTCCCTGATTGCCAAAGATAACTTCTTGATGAGCTACTAAGCCTGGCAAACGAACTGAGTGGATCCGCATGCCATCAAAAGTCAGCACCACGAGCACCCTGCAATCAATTCTTCCTCATCAGGCGCACCTTGCTGGATTGATGCCCGAACTTCCGCCATCAACTCAGCTGTTTTGATAGCTGTTCCACTCGGAGCATCTTTTTTCTTATCATGATGGAGCTCGATAATCTCCACATTTGGGAAATATTTGGCAGCCTGCGCCGCAAATTGCATGAGCAAGACAGCTCCCAAGGCAAAGTTAGGGGCAATCAAGCCACCCAAATCTTGTTTACGGGAAAATGCTTTTAGTTCTGCAATTTCTTCACTAGTGAAGCCTGTTGTCCCAACCACTGGAGCAAAGCCATTTTCAAGAGCAAAGCGTGTATTTTCGTAGGCAACAGCTGGTGTGGTGAAAATCCACCCAGACATCTGCTTCAAAATCCAACCAAGTCAACCTTATCATTGAAGACAGGAATTCCCTGCCACTCTGACTCAGACTCAAACGGATCCAAAACTGCGACCAAGTCCAAGTCTAGATCAGCCAAGACCATCTGACAAGCGGCCTGGCCCATCTTTCCCTTAAACCCAGCAATAATCACTCGAATACTCATCTCTACTCCTGTCTAAGATACAAAGCTTGTAAGAACACAAAGTGAAAATAGGAGTTCTGATCAAGGAGTGTCTACTCCTTGGAAGAACTATCTTTTTCACACAGGGTTCCAGGCGTGTTCAATTATCAAGATACAAAGGACGTTAGCTGCCCATGAAAAATAGGGAATGGCGCTGACTTTCCATGAAAGGCAAGACAGGCATCTTTTTTCAAGAGGCAGATAGTCCGTGTTCAATTTCTAAGATACAAAGCCTGCCCAGAACAATCTAGACAACTGGCGTATAGCTCAAGGCGATACTGCCTTCTCCAAGGTGGGTCCCAATGACACTACCAAAGCTGACAATTGGAATCTCAGAATTCACACCACTCTCCATCAAAGAGCTGACGTAAATCCGCTGCCTTTTGAGGAGCGTTTCCATGAATGACTGTAATACGGTAGTCCCCATCTTTTGTCAACTCTTTGATGATTTCCACCAAACGTTTGATTGCTTTTTTCTCTGTACGAACTTTTTCATAAACCTCAATCACACCTTGGTCATTGAAAGTAAAGAATGGGCCTTGATACTGAGAAGATTTCCTAGGATGGCCGCCCCATTTGACAGACGTCCTCCCTTAACCAAGTGATCAAGGTCATCTACTATGATAAAGGCCGAGTTATCAGCGATTTGGATAGCCAATTTCTCCTGAATCTGAGCAAAATCATCACCCTGTTCTGCCCATTCAAAAGCACTCTCTACCATAAATCCTAGAGGGGAACTTGTGATATGGGTATCTGGAAAGGCAATAGTCAAATCTTCATACTCGTCTAACATATATTGGATATTCTGATAAAAACCTGAAATTCCTGACGAAAGAAAGAGCCCCAAGACATGAGTATAGCCTTCATCTTTCAAGGAACTTAGAATTTCATCCAATTTGGCAATACTTGGTTGACTAGTTTTAGGCAATTCTGCAGACTGAGCCATTTTTTGATAAAATTCTTCAGCAGTCAGATTGACACCTTCAACATACTCCTCCCCATCAATATTGACAGGAATATCCAAGATAAATAGATTCTCTCTTTGCAGCGTCCTCTCCTCTAAATAGGCTGAAGAATCTGTAATGACAGCTAATTTCATGGCTAAAACTCCAAATTGATTCCTGGAAGATCCAAGGCGATTTCTGTTACTTCATACGTCAAACGATTGAGCATGTTCAAACATGGACGTGCCAAGGTTTCGACTTCTTCTTGGTTAAATTCGCTTGGTTCGTTGACAATACGACCTTCCACATGGTTCACTTGGGAAATTGTTCCGCTGATGACAAATTTGTCAAAGACAATCATGAAACTCAAGATAACGACTAAAGAAGTCACTTGGTTTTTCTTGGTCATGTTGGAGTAACTGAAAGTTCACGTCTACCTTGGTTTCAGGAGCTCCATTTTCATTTTCCCATTCAAAGTTACGAGCATCAAAGTGATACTGGCTAACAAATTCTTGTTCTCGTTTAAGATTCATTTTTCTCTCCCTTTGCTACAATTTACTATGCAATTGTACCACATTTTTTTATCATTTCATCTAGTTTTTCTAGGCTTTTAGTCAATTCCGATTTCATCTTTAACCACAGCAGCAATCGTATCTACATAGTAGTTGACTTCTTCTGTTGTTGGTGCTTCTGCCATGACACGCAAGAGGGGTTCTGTTCCACTTGGGCGGACAAGGATACGGCCGTTCCCTGCCATCTCTTCTTCCATCTTTTCTATGATTGTCTTGATGGCTGGTACTTCCATGGCATTTTCTTTCATGGCATTTTCCACTCGGATATTGACCAGTTTTTGTGGGTAAATCGTCACTTCTGATGCTAGTTGAGACAAGCTCTTTGCCTGTTTCTTTCATGATTTTGGTCAATTGGACAGCTGATAATTGACCATCACCAGTTGTATTGTAGTCCATCAAGATAACGTGACCTGATTGTTCACCACCAAGGTTGTAGCCTGATTTTCTCATTTCTTCAACGACATAGCGGTCACCAACAGCAGTCACTGCCTTGTTAATGCCAGCGCTATCCAAAGCCTTATGGAAGCCAAGGTTAGACATAACCGTTGTCACGATGGTGTTTTGAGCCAACTGGCCTTTTTTTCAGAAAGGTATTTTCCCGATGATGTACATGATCTTATCACCATCGACGATGTCGCCATTTTCATCGACAGCAATCAAGCGGTCACTGTCTCCGTCAAAGGCCAAACCAATAGCTGACTGGCTTTCTTTGACCACCTCTTGAAGAGCTTCTGGGATGTGTAGAACCCACATTCAAGTTGATATTAAGACCATCCGGTGTCTCACCGATAACAGTTATTTGAGCTCCAAGGTCTGCAAAGATTTGACGAGCACTTGTAGACGCTGCACCATTAGCTGTATCCAAGGCCACTTTCATCCCTTCGAGAGGCGCTCCAGTTGAAACAAGGTAGCCTTCATACTTACGTAAGCCTTCTGGATAGTCCACTAAGGTTCCCAATCCTTCGGCACTTGGACGAGGAAGTGTGTCTTCTGCAGCATCTAACAAGGCTTCGATTTCTGCTTCTTTTTCGTCATCAAGTTTGAAGCCATCCCCTCCAAAGAACTTAATTCCATTATCAAGGGCTGGGTTGTGACTAGCGGAAATCATGACACCTGCACTGGCTCCCTCAGTTTTGACCAAATAAGCTACTGCTGGTGTTGCAAGGACACCGAGTTTGTAGACGTGAATCCCTACAGAGAGAAGACCTGCCACTAAGGCAGATTCTAGCATTTCTCCTGAGATACGTGTATCACGTCCTACAAAGACTTTAGGGGCTTCTGTTTCGTGTTGGCTAAGAACATAACCACCAAAACGTCCCAATTTAAAGGCCAATTCTGGCGTCAGTTCTACGTTTGCTTCTCCACGGACTCCATCGGTCCCAAAATATTTACCCATTTTATTTATCATCCTTTTCTACTATTTTGTTTAGTCCTGTTTAGACGAGTCTGGTTTCGTTTCTGAACTCGTTGAAGACGAACTGCTGGTTGAAGAGCCCGTTGACGAGGTCGTTGACGAAGAACTCGAGCTAGACGATACTGTTTTGGTTGTAATTTTCATTGTAGTGTCAAATGGCATAATGACGCTTGGCAAGACATTTCCATTTTTATCGACTGCTTGTAGAGGAACAGAAGCCGAATAATTACCTGTTATCCGTTCACTCGTTGGCAAGATGGCAATGACACGATCTACTCTAGAGAGAGTTTCCTCATCACTAATAACCGTTACTTTTTCATCTGATACAGTGACTGTATCAATTTTCACACGAGAATCAATCTGACTAGGGTCAATCTCCGGCACAACAATGACATTGTCTCGTTTTGCTTTTTTACCAACCTTCACTGTTATCTTTTGCGGTGTCGCAACAGCCGTCAAACCACTCGGTAAATTTTCAATAGTCAGAGGAACTTCGATGGTTCCTACACTAGCATCAGAAAGATCAGCCGTCACCTTAAATTTGCGGGTACTTTCCTGCATCTCACTCGCTAAAGCAACTCTGTTTGAGCCTGTTAGAAAGACCGTCACCTCAGATGTAAAACCACTGATAAAATACTGAGCACTGTCATACTGAATATCAATTGGGACATTAAGAACCGTGTTGGTGTAGGTTTCTGTCCTCACCTGTCTGGCACTGTTGCTATTCTGATAGTTTGTAGAAGTCGCATAGATAAAGAGGATGCAGGCGAAAAAGAAGGAAGAAATGATGTATAGACTATTTTTTCTCATGTTTCAATCCTCCTAGCAAACGCTCTTTCAGACCTTGTTTTTCCTCTGATGTTGGAAGTAAGATTCTTCTCAATTCAGATTCAAACTCTTCCAAGGTCAAATCATGCTTAAAGACTCCATTATAGGTAATGGAGATTCCACCTGTTTCCTCAGAAACCACAAAGGTAAGAGCATCCGATACTTCTGACAAACCAATCGCCGCCCTGTGGCGTGTTCCAAACTCCTTGGAAATTCCTGTATTTTCAGTCAGGGGTAGGTAGGCTGAAGTTACGGCAATCCGATCTTCTCTGACAATGACCGCACCATCGTGCAAGGGAGTATTGGGAATAAAAGATATTGATAAGCAATTCAGACGAAATTTTAGCATCTAGAGGAATTCCAGTTGAGATATATTCCTGCAAGGTTCTCACTCGCTGAACAGCAACCAGAGCACCTATCTTACGCGGACTCATGTACTCGACTGATTTGACAAAGGCACGAACCATTTGCTCTTCCGCACTAATAGGGGCATTGTAGAAGAAATCAGTAGCTCGACCTAATCTCTCCAAACCAGTACGAATCTCTGGCGAAAAGATAACCACCGCTGCGATGACCCCGTAGGTGATAATCTGATTGATCAACCATGAAATGGTCGTTAAGCCAATCATATTTGACAGAATCTGACCTAGAATAAAGACCAAGACTCCCCGAACCAAGATCATGATTTTAGTCCCTGCAATCGCTTTGGTAAAATGATACAAAATATAAGTCACAATCAAAATATCAATCAGATTGATGACTATCGTCCAAGGACTTGAAAACAAACTCGTCCAGTATTGCAAATTGGATAATTGTTGAAAATTCATCCCTGGCCTCCTCCCTGTCAAAACACTTTCTGTACTATTATACCATTTTCTGCTCATTTTTTCCCCATCCTACTTCATTTTAAATTAAGCAAAAATATGATAAAATAAACTGACTAGAAAAAACGAAGGAGAAATCATGTCTCAACTCTATGATATTACTATTGTAGGTGGCGGTCCTGTCGGACTCTTTGCTGCCTTTTACGCCCACCTACGCCAAGCCAAAGTCCAAATCATCGACTCTCTTCCCCAGCTCGGTGGTCAGCCTGCCATCCTCTACCCTGAAAAGCAAATCCTTGATGTGCCAGGTTTTCCAAACTTAACTGGGGAAGAGCTGACCAATCGCCTGATTGAACAGCTAAACGGCTTTGAAACACCGGTTCACCTCAACGAAACTGTTCTTGAAATCGAGAAACAAGAAGAAAACTTTACAATTCAAACTAACAAAGGAAGCCACCTGACTAAAACAGTCATTATTGCCATGGGTGGTGGTGCCTTTAAACCTCGTCCGCTCGAATTAGATGGCGTCGAAAACTATGAAAATATCCACTACCACGTTGCCAATATCCAGCAATACGCTGGCAAGAAAGTGACTATCCTTGGTGGAGGGGACTCAGCAGTTGACTGGGCATTGGCTTTTGAAAAAATCGCCCCAACTACTCTTGTTCACCGTCGAGATAATTTCCGTGCCTTGGAACATAGTGTGCAAGCTCTACAAGAATCATCTGTGACTATCAAGACACCATTCGTTCCTAGCCAACTCCTTGGAGATGGAAAAACACTCGATAAACTGGAAATCACCAAAGTCAAATCGGATGAAGCCGAAACGATTGAGGTAGACCACCTCTTTGTCAACTACGGCTTCAAGTCTTCTGTCGGAAATCTTAAAAACTGGGGTCTAGATCTCAACCGTCATAATATTATCGTCAATAGCAAGCAAGAATCCAGCCAAGCAGGTATCTATGCTATCGGAGACTGCTGCTACTACGAAGGAAAGATTGACTTGATCGCCACAGGACTGGGAGAAGCACCTACTGCCGTCAACAATGCTATCAACTACATCGACCCTGACCAAAAAGTACAACCCAAACACTCAACCAGTTTATAAGAAAAGAACCACGAATCAACGATTCGTGGTTTTATAGCTCATCTGCAATCTTGTTTATTTTTCTCAGTCTGTGGTTGACACCACTTTTGGTTAGGGGATTGCTGAGGCTATCTGCCAACTGCTGGATAGAGTAGTCTGGATGCTGGATTCGCAACTGAGCCACCTCTTGCAAATCCACGGGTAAATTTTCCAAGCCCATTCGATCTTTGATTTTACTGATATTATTGATGGTTTTCATGCTGGCAGAAACTGTCCGAGCGATATTGGCTGTTTCAGCGTTATTGGCTCGATTGAGATCGTTACGAGTTTCACGCAAAATCTTGACGCGCTCAAAATTATCACGCGCCTGCATAGCCCCAATCACAATCAAGAAATCCATGATGTCCTCTGCGCGCTGGAGATAGGTAACCGCACCTTTCTTTCGCTCAATAACCTTGGCATCCAGTAAATTGCTGGAGGAGAGAGGCCAGTCCTTGGGCATGGTCCAGATAAACAGAACTGATTTCTAGCTGGTATTTGCCAGACTCAGGATCACGGATACTTCCATTTGCCAGAAAGGCCCCACATAAATAAGCACGACCTGCTTCTTCATCTGCTAAAATATCAGGATCGATGCCCGTCTCCAAACCAAAGAAGGAATCCGCAAGCCGCAAATCAGCTAAAAGCTCCTGTACCCTCTCATCAGTATAGACCGTATAGACACGGTTCTTGCGAAGATTGCTTCTCTGATGGTGACGAATCTCTGACTTGATTTCATAAAAATGGAGAAAGGACTCATAGAGATGCCGAGCCAACTTGGCATTTTCAGTCACAACAGACAAGGTCAGGCCAGAAGTCGAGAGACCGATGCTACCAGACATCTTGATAATGGCCGATAGTTCATAACGACTGAGATGGTGTTGACCAAGAATTTCTTCTTTTACTGCTACTGTGAAACTCATTTTCTCACCTGTATAATGCGCATCAATTCATCTACAATCAAATCGCCATCATGGAAGGCTCCTCCATTTTCCAAACGAAGGAAGTTGGATGAAATCACACGAGGGACCTGCTTGCAAAGACCAGCAAAATCATGCTCTACCTGAACCAAATATTCATCAAAACGGTTGGTATCCATGTATTCTCTAGGAACCTTCTCGATATTAACCAAGACCGTATCAATAAATGGCCTACCTAAGTGTCGATGGAGGACTTCCACGTGGTCACTGTCTGAAAAGTGCTCTGTTTCCCCACGCTGGGTCATGATATTGCAGACATAGGCTATCTCTGCCTTAGTCTCCAAGAGTGCTTGCCCAATCTCCTCGATGACAATATTGGGCAAAATCGATGTAAAGAGGGAACCAGGCCCCAAGACGATCATATCACTCTCGAGAATGGTATTGACTACTCGACGGCTGGCTTGGGGTATTTCATCATCCAAGGTATTGGTCACATAGACATGGTCGATCATGCCTGGATGATCTGCAATGTGGCTCTCACCTGCCACCTCAGAACCGTCTTTAAAGACTGCATGCAGTGTCAAAGGCTGATCGCTTGAGGGGTAGATTTTTCCTGTTGTGTGGAAAAAGAGACTTAGCAGCTGCATGGCATTATAAGTGGACCCTTGCATTTCAGAAAGTCCTGCTATGATAATATTCCCCAGTGGATGACCCGCAAAAGCTCCAGCGTCTTCTGAAAAGCGGTACTGAAAAACCTTCTCATAAAACTTGGGCATATCCGACATGGCTACCAGGACATTACGAAGATCTCCTGGCGGTGTCAGCTGTTGGATATTCTTTCTTAGTTCACCAGAAGAGCCACCATCATCAGCTACTGTTACGATGGCTGCAATCTCAACATCCTTTTCCCGCAAACTTTTCAAAATGACGGGGATACCAGTTCCTCCACCAATCACCGTTATTTTAGGTTTTCTCATGAACGGTTTACCGTTTCCTTTCTTCGGTCTTTGTCACGATGGCTTTCATTGACAGGCCAGTTTTTAGCTAGGTCCTCTGCGATTCGTTTGGCAAAGGCAACACTACGGTGCTGTCCACCTGTACATCCCACTGCAATGGTCAAGACGGACTTGCCTTCTTTTTTGTAACTTGGCAAAATGGGTTCAATCAAGGCGAGTAAGTGCTGATAGAAACTTTCTGATTCTGCATGTTTCATGACATAGTTGTAGACATGCTCATCCTCACCCTGTCTGATTGCGCAGTTCTGGTAGGTAATAGGGATTTGGCAAGAAACGGACATCAAATACCAAGTCCGCATCGATAGGGATGCCGTACTTGAATCCAAAAGACATGACCTCGATACGGAAAGACTGGGCTTGTTCTTGGTCCGAAAATTGCTCAGCAATGGTTTTACGAAGTTCACGCGGAGTGAGTTCTGTCGTATCCACCACATTTTGGCTCATGTTTTTCAAAGGTGCCAAAAGTTCACGTTCCAGCTTAATCCCATCTAAAATTCGACCATCTGCTGCTAGAGGGTGACTCCGTCTGGTTTCCTTGTAACGGGCTACCAATTCCTTATCTTTTGCATCCAAAAAGAGGATTTTGAAATCCAATTCATCCTGGTTTTCCAATTCATCCAAAACAGATTGAATCTCCGAGAAGAAGGAACGACTACGCATATCCACTACCAAAGCCAGTTTGTGGTCATCATCTTTGGTTTCGACCAACTGTAAAAACTTTGGCAAGAGGGCTGGCGGCATGTTGTCAATAGTGAAATACCCCAAATCCTCGAAGGACTGAATGGCTACGGTTTTTCCTGCGCCACTCATCCCTGTCACAATCACTAGGTGAAGTTGTTTTTTTGTCATCTATCTCTCCTTATATCAAAAGAAGTTTGGCAAAACCAAACTTCAACTAGCTTATCCAATCTCTGCGATGACTTCAATTTCGACTTTCACATCGCGAGGAAGACGAGCTACTTCCACAGCTGAACGAGCTGGGAACTCCTCTTTGAAGGCCGTTTGGTAAACCTCATTAAAAGGAACAAAGTCGTTCATATCGCTCAAGAAGCAAGTTGTTTTGACAACATGGTCAAAGTCCGTTCCCGCTTCTGCCAAAATAGCACCGATATTTTTCAAGACTTGTTCTGTCTGTTCTTGGATCGTTTCTCCTACAATTTCTCCAGTTTCAGGAGATAGAGGAACTTGACCGCTAGCAAACAAAAGATTACCAACGATTTTCCCTTGAACATAGGGTCCGATTGCTTTTGGAGCTTTGTCTGTATGAATTGTTTTTGCCATTTCTTTCCCTCACAATTTTTCTAATATTGCATCCCAAGCCTGATCCATCCCTGCCTTGCTGACAGATGAAAAGAGGATGAAAGTCGTCACTTGGGTCAAAGTTTAATTTCTTTTTGATTGCTGATTCGTGCTTGTTCCACTTACCACGAGGAATCTTGTCCGCCTTAGTCGCAACGATGATAACCGGAATCTCATAATACTTGAGAAATTCGTACATCTGCACATCATCTGCTGATGGGTCATGACGGAGGTCAACCAGACTGACCACTGCACGGAGATTTTCACGAGTTGTCAGGTACTCCTCAATCATGCGGCCCCACTTTTCTCGTTCCTTTTTGGAAACGCGGGCATAGCCATACCCAGGCACATCCACAAAAGCGCATCTTGTCATCAATGTTGAAGAAAGTTGAGTAGCTGGGTTTTCCCAGGTTTCCCTGATGTACGGGCAAGATTTTTGCGGTTGAGCATGGTGTTGATAAAGCTGGACTTCCCAACATTGGAGCGCCCTGCAAGGGCAATCTCTGGCAGTTCATCCTGCGGATAGTGGGACTTGTTGGCCGCACTGAGCAAGATTTCTGCATTATGTGTATTGATTTCCATAGTCACCTCTAGGCTGTTTCTAGAATGGGTTTTATCCGTTCCATCAACAGCTTCTTTTGTGATGCGGACCAATTTCACATTTTCCTGACTCGGTACTTCAAACATAACATCTAGCATGGTTTCTTCGATAATCGATCGAAGACCACGCGCACCAGTTTTGCGTTCGATAGCCTTATTGGCAATTTCTTGAAGGGCTTCATCGTCAAATTCCAACTCAACATCATCATAAGAAAGCAAGGTTTGGTATTGTTTGACCAAGGCATTTCTTGGCTCTTTCAAGATGCGAACCAAGTCATCGACCGTCAATTGCTCAAGAGCAGCAAAGACAGGCAAGCGTCCAATCAACTCAGGGATAATACCGAATTTTTGAATATCTTCTGCGATGATTTCTTGCATGTAGGAGCTGTTTTCATCAATCGCCTTGTTATTTTGACCAAAACCGATGACTTTTTTTCTCCCAGACGTTGTTTAACGATTTCTTCGATGCCATCAAAAGCACCACCCTACGATGAAAGAGGATATTTTTTTAGTATCCACCTGAATCATCTCTTGTTGTGGATGTTTGCGTCCACCTTGAGGCGGCACGCTAGCGACAGTTCCCTCGATAATCTTGAGAAGGGCTTGTTGCACCCCTTCACCAGAAACGTCACGTGTGATAGACACGTTCTCGCTCTTCTTGGCAATCTTGTCAATTTCATCTACGTAGATAATCCCACGTTCTGCACGTTCGATGTTAAAGTCAGCAGCCTGCAAGAGTTTGAGGAGGATATTTTCTACGTCCTCACCCACATAACCAGCCTCAGTCAGAGCTGTCGCATCTGCAATAGCAAAAGGCACATTCAAGCTCTTAGCCAAAGTCTGAGCCAAGAAAGGTTTTCCCAGAACCAGTTGGACCAATCATCAAGATGTTTGACTTCTGCAAATCCACATCTTCTGACTCTTCACGCGTATCGTGGAAATTGATGCGTTTGTAGTGGTTGTAAACTGCCACTGCCAAGGCACGTTTGGCACGATCCTGACCAATCACATAGTGGTTCAAGATATTGAGGAGTTCGATTGGTTTTGGTACTTCAGACAAGTCTGCCAAGACTTCCTCAGCCAACTCCTCCCGAATGATTTCCTGGGCCAATTCCACACATTCATTACAGATAAAGGCGTTGTTCCCAGCGATTATTTTCTTTACTTCTTCTTGGCTCTTTGCCACAAAATGAGCAATAAACCATCATATCATTTTTCCTATTTGTAGGCATGATTTCCTTCCGTTCTATATTTTCATTCTATCTAAAATAAGGTCATATAAAAAGCATGGACACTGTTGACCAGATTGGTAAAAGCATTCAACCAGAGTAAGACAGACAGTCCATAGCGCTTCTTACGAAAAGCCTGTGCTCCAGTCCAAAATACAGATCACACACAAAAAGGCTGTAAAAAATCCAAATATACTGCGCTCCATTAGACTTCCTTTCTCTTTCGGTATTGGATGGTAAAATCATAGTCATTTTTCTCATCTCGGGTATAGGATTTACTTGCGACTGTCTCAAAAAGAGACAAGTCAAAATCCTCAGGGAAATAGGTGTCTCCCTCCACCTGAGCATGAATCTGCGTCACGATGATTTCATCTAAATAGGGCTCAAAAGCCTGAAAAATCTGTTTCCCACCAATGATATAGAGATTTTTTTCTTGACTCTGATACCACGCTAAAACAGACTCCACATCTTGAAATACGAGCGCCCCATCTATGACTTCTTCAGCTATTTCGCGTCAAAATCAGGGTTTGCCGTTTTGGAAGCAGACGACGTCCCCATTCCATCAAAAGGTCACTCGTCCCATCAGTATAGCATGATTTCAAAAGTTGTTTCCTTTAAAATGTTGCAATTCTGCTGGCAAATGCCAAGGGAGACGATCTTCCTTCCCAATCACACCTTTTTCATCTTGGGCCCCAAATGGCTATGATTTTTCTTTGTCATGCTTCCGTCCTTTTTATTGATACTACTATTTTTATCAAAAATTCTCCCAAAAAAAGGCTGTTTTGAAACGCGCGCAAAGAGAGAAAAAGGAGCAGGCTTCATTTCAGCCTGCTCCTCTCGTCCCTAGGACATATATTTTTTTGCTTCTGATTCGATTTTTTCGACTACTTCTTGGATACTCAATCCAGTTGTGTCGAGGTAAACTGCGTCTTCTGCTTGTTTGAGAGGTGAGGTTTCACGATGACTATCTTTGTAATCACGCGCAGCAATCTCCTCTTTTAGAGTTTCAAGGTCTGTCTCAATTCCTTTGGCAATATTTTTCCTTGTAACGACGCTCTGCTCTTTCTTCAACAGATGCTACTAGGAAAATCTTGAGTTCAGCTTGTGGTAAAACAACTGTCCCGATATCACGTCCATCCATGACAATACCACCTTGCTGGGCAATCTTCTGTTGGAGAGAGACCAGTTTCTCACGCACTTCTGGAATAGCCGCAATGCTTGAAACCTGGTTGGTCACTTCATTTTCACGGATAGGATGAGTAATATCTACATCCCCTACAAAAGACAAGTTGTTCACCTGTTTCTGAACGCCCAAAAACTAATGGGGATGTTGGTTAAGAAGCTCAGAAGTTGGTCTACATTTCAGCATCTACTTGGTGTTTGATGGCCATATAGGTAGCCGCACGGTACATAGCTCCCGTGTCGAGATAAGTGTAGCCAAAATCTTTTGCGACGATCTTTGCGACCGTACTCTTACCACTGGAAGCAGGACCATCAATAGCAATTTGAATTGTCTTCATTTCCGACTCCTATCTTGTCTTGATGACATCACCTGGGTTAGCAAACCAAGAGCCAGATGACATATGAGAAGGATTCAATGCTTCCAACTGGGCAATGGAAATCCCTGCACGTTGTGCAAGAGCTGCTTCACCCTCTCCAGGCTGTACTGTAAGTGTTCCTTCACCCTCTGTATGTTCTTCCGAACTGCTCTGTGAAGGTGTTGATTCAGAAGAAGCCGTTTCTTCTACCTTGCTGCTTGAAGATGAAGACTCTTCCACTTTTGAAGTGGAACTGCTAGCAGGTGACGATGCATCATAAAAAGTCCTTCAAAGATGCAGTACGATTGCTTCCTCCAGTTGAAAGGTAAATCAATACAACTACCATTGCTACAACGATTACAAAGAAGAGGCTAGCTAGAACTGTCAAGACACGATTGGCAACAACGCCTTTTCCCTTTTGTTTACGGTGACGACGTTCCGATCTTGATTCTTCCTCATTGTTTTCATAAATATCTTCTTGCCATGGTTCTTTTTCCATACCTTACTCCTTGTTTTTTTTACATTTTCTTATTACAATATAAATATGAAAAGTCACACTTATACCCTGAACGGTGCATCGCCTGCGGGCTTTGCCAAACCTATTCTGAACTCTTTGATTACCATGATAATGGAATCGTTCGATTTTACGATGATCCAGTTGAATTGCAAAGAGAAATCGCTGAGACCAGCGATGTTCTGGAGGCCATCAAAAATTGTCCTACACGTGCACTTCTAAAAGATCCATCGTAGTAAGCAGGAATAGATATAATTGATTTTTTTCTCACTTTTCCCTCACCTACTAGTTTAGCATATTTCTAGGTAAAATTATAGTCTTTTCCGGTTATTTTTTCCTTCAAAAATAGAAAGATCACTTTTTTCTTTGACGAGATAGAGTGGTCTTTTTTTGGTCTCTAGATAAATCTTACTGATATACTTGCCTAGAATCCCAATGGTCAGGAGTTGAATTCCTCCAAGAAAGAGAATGACAGCCATCAGAGAGGTCCAACCGGATGTCGGATTTCCCAAGATAAGGGTCCGAAACACCACAAAAACAGTCATCATAAAAGAAATAAAACAAGATAGGAGTCCCGCTACAAAGGCTATACTTAAGGGAAAATCTGAAAAGTTGAGAATCCCTTCAATCGAGTAGAAAAAGAGCTGCCTAAAACTCCAACTGGTTTCGCCAGCCTGTCTTTCAACATTTGGATAATCAAGATAGTGCGTTCGAAAACCAACCCAGGCAAAGAGTCCCTTAGAAAAACGATTGGATTCGGTCAGGGCTCAAAAATAGCATCTACCACAGACCTTCTCATCATCCGAAAATCACGGACACCCGAGGGCAGAGCTACGGGGCTGATTTTTTGCATGAGGAGGTAAAAGAGATCGGCACAGAAGCTACGAAGGAAGGGTTCTCCCTCCCGACTAGTTCTCCGTGTCCCAACACAGTCTAAGTCTGCATTTTGGTCTAGTAAGGCTTTCATCTCAAGTAGCATACTAGGAGGATCCTGAAGGTCTGCATCCATCACGACCACCAAGTCTCCAGTTGCATGCTGCAAGCCTGCATACAGACTGCTTCTTTCCCAAAATTTCGCGAGAAAGAAATGTAATGTACCGCAGGATTTTGCTCCCGATAGGCCTTCAAAAGCTGCAAGGTCCCATCACTTGAGCCATCGTCTACAAAGACATACTCGATCTCTGCTCCTAATTCTGGAAGCAGAGCTTCCACAGACTGATAAAAAAGAGGAAGTACTTCCTCTTCGTTTAAACAAGGGACAATGATTGAAATCATCATCTTAGTCTTCAAATCCATTTGGATGCTTGCTTTGCCAACGCCATGCGTCTTCACACATTTGGGTGATGTCGAGTTCTGCTTCCCAACCCAGTTCAGCTTTGGCTTTTGCAGGGTCTGAGTAGCAGGCAGCGATATCACCTGGGCGACGTTCTACGATGCGGTATGGAATGGGACGTCCTACCGCTTTTTCCATGTTTTGGATAATTTCAAGAACTGAATAGCCTTTACCTGTTCCAAGGTTGTAAATATTAAGTCCTGAACCTTTTTGGATCTTTTGTAGAGCTGCAACGTGACCTTTGGCTAGGTCTACAACGTGGATATAGTCACGAACACCTGTTCCGTCCTCAGTTTCATAGTCATCTCCAAACACTTGCACTTGCTCTAGTTTACCAACTGCTACTTGCGCAACATAAGGCAAGAGGTTGTTTGGAATACCGTTTGGATTTTCTCCCAAGTCTCCACTTTCATGCGCTCCGATTGGGTTGAAGTAACGAAGCAAGACCACGTTCCATTCTGAGTCTGCCTTGTAGATATCCGTCAAAATTTCCTCTAGCATGAGCTTAGTACGACCGTATGGATTGGTCACTGAAAGTGGGAAATCTTCTAAGATTGGAACAGTGTGAGGATCTCCGTAAACTGTCGCCGAAGAACTGAAGATGATGTTCTTACAGTTGTTTTCTTCCATGGCTTTCAAAAGGCTGACAGTTCCAGCGATATTATTGTCATAGTAGGCAAGAGGGATACGTGTTGATTCGCCAACAGCCTTCAAACCAGCAAAGTGAATGACGCCAGTCGGCTCTTCCTGCTTGAAAATATCTCTGAGGGTATCTGTGTCACGGATATCTGCCTCATAGAAAGGAATCTCAACTCCTGTAATTTTTTCAACAACTTCTAAACTCTTACGATTGCTGTTGACAAGATTATCCACCACAACCACTTGATGACCTGCTTGGATCAACTCAATAACAGTGTGGGTTCCGATAAAACCTGCTCCACCAGTTACCAAAATCTTTTCTTGCATCTTTTTTCCTCGATTCTCGGATTATTTTTTCTTATTTTACCATTTTTGATAGGGAATGTCATTTGCCATCCTAGAGGGGAGGCTAAAATTTCAGTAAAATTCTCATTCGCTTTTTTTACTCGTTTGACATAGTTTTCAATTGGGTAGTTTACTGGGTCCAAGGTCAACTCCTTGTCTTGGATCAGTTGAGCTAAGTGGTAACCAATGATAGGACCAGTTGTGAGGCCTGATGAACCTAGTCCACTAGCCGCATAGACACCTGCTAAGCCTGGCACTGTCCCAAAGAAAGGCGAGAAATCACTGGTGTAGGCACGAATTCCCACACGCTCACCTCTTGATAGTCGCTTCTAGCCAAGGCTGGGTAGTGAGGCAAGGCCGCATCCTCCATTTGCTGGAGCAAGATTTCATCTACCGTCAAGTCAAATTCCATATCATTTTCATGGGTAGCTCCTATAGACAATTTCCCACCTGCAAAAGGAATCAAATCCCACTCCCCTTCTGGCATGACAACAGGGTAAGATTTCATGTCTTGGGTAAGTTGATAATCTCGTAGTTGTCCCTTTTGGGGACGAACATCGACTTCATATCCTAAAGGCTTCAAAATGTGCCCCAACCAAGCTCCCGTCGCCAAAATAACCTGATCAAACACCTCTTCACCAATCTGGTAACCTGATGCTAAAGGCGTCAGACTCACTTTTTCTTTGACCAGCTTGACCTGACTGGCTTCTAGCAAACGAGTCACTAAGAGGTGGCCATCTACTCTCGCTCCACCAGAAGCATAGAGCAGGCGGTCAAATCCTTGCAGACCAGGAAAAAATTCATTTGCAGACGCTTGATCCATAATAGCTAACTGGCCTATCAAGGGAGATTCTTCCCTACGCTGAAGGGCTAGTTCATAGAGTTCTTCAAGTTTGGATTCATCCTTTTTCAAGAGAAAAACTCCCGAACGCTGGTAAAAAGTCGATTTCCTGACCAGACTTTTCTAAATCAGCCAACAAATCCACATAAAAGTCAGCCCCCAAGCGCGCCATCTTGTACCAGGCTTTATTACGGCGTTTGGAAAACCAAGGACTGATAATTCCCTGCTGCTGCCTTGGTAGCCTGACCTTGTCCATGGTCAAAAACGGTCACCTCTAAATCTGCTTCTTTGGAGAGGTAGTAGGCAGCAGTTGCCCCTACAATCCCTGCTCCAATAATGGCAACTTTTTTCATTGTCTTCACTTCCTAACTAGATATGGTGGAAAGGATTGGTCGATGCTTGACTAGGTATGATATCAATGGACCAATCCTTTTCTGCCTTCCATTGAGTAAGGAGGTCAGCGATTTTTTCCACAAAAAGCACTTCGATATAATGTCCTGGATCCAATGCCATCAGACCATCAGACAACATATCCTGAGCTGTGTGGTAGTAGATATCACCAGTAATATAGACATCTGCCCCCTTAGCTAAAGCATCCTTATAGAAAGACTGACCACTACCGCCACAGATGGCCACTCTTGAAATAGGCTTCTGCAAATCACTCTCTTGATAATGCACCATTCGAAGGCTATCTAGACCAAAGACTTGCTTGACATGCTGGGCCAATTCCCCAAATGTCTGAGGCTGAATATTTCCAATACGACCAATTCCACGTTCTGGACCTGTCTCCTGTAGATAAGTCGTCTCCTCGATTCCTAGCATCTGGCAGAACCAGTCATTGAGGCCCATTTATCAACGATGTCAATATTGGTATGGCTGACATAAACTGCGATGTCATGCTTGATGAGATCAATGTAAATCTGATTTTGCGGACGGCTAGCTACCAAATCCTTGATGGGACGGAAAATCGGCGCGTGCTTAACGATAATCAAATCCACACCCTTTTCAATGGCCTCTGCCACCGTCTCTTCACGAATATCCAGAGCAACCATGACCCTTTGGATATCCTTGTCTAGAGTTCCGATTTGCAGGCCACGACTGTCTCCCTCCATGGAAAATTCCTGAGGACAAAAGGCTTCATATGCGTTAATCACTTCACTTGCTAACATGGAGCACCTCCTTGATGGCTTGAATCTTATGAGCTAGAACTTGACGTTCCTCCAGATTTTTTTCTGGGATTTGACTAAGAGCAAACTCTAGCTTAGTAGCTTCTTTTTGCCACTTTTGAACGAAAACTGGGCTGACTTCCTTGGACAAGAAAGGTCCAAAGCGAACATCACTAGCTGATAGCTTCATTTGTCCCGCTTCCACCACTAGAAATTTCATAAAACTTGCCAGCCTCTTCTAAGATGCTTTCGGCTACAATCTGAAATCCGTGCTCTTGTAGCCAGATACGCAAGTCGTCTTCACGATTATTGGGCTGGAGGATTAAACGTTCTACACCAGACAGCTTGTCCAAGCCTTCTTCTAATATGGTCGCAATCAAACGCCCGCCCATACCGGCGATGGTGATAACGGATACCTGGTCTGCCTCTTCAAAAGCTGCCAAGCCATTGGCTAAACGGACTTGAATTTTCTCCTTTAACCCGTGACTTTCAACATTTTTAACCGCGGACTGGTAGGGACCTTCCACCACCTCACCTGCAATGGCAGCTTTTGATTTGCCCTCTCTCGACCAACTCGATAGGCAGATAAGCATGGTCACTCCCCACATCTAGTAAAATGGCCCCCTGTGGCACAAAGGACGCCACCAATTCTAATCTCTTTGAAATCATCTTCTCTCACTTTCCAAAACTCTGTTACCTCTTATTATACCATATTTCAGCTAGCAATCTTGCACCTAAAAAGACCGCAATCCACAGATTGCAGCCTTTCTTTATTTTCTAGCTTGATAACGACTGGTTAAGATAAATATCACAGTAAAGACAGCCATCATGACAAGGTAAACAGGGAATGTTTGTCCTGTAAGTGTCGAAATTTCAAGCAGTTTTTGAATTCTTGGGAAGAGAGCTGTAGCTAGGAAACCTCCTACTGACCAAACAATCAAGAGGACACGCCAGAGGGTAAATGGCATGCAGGCTCTAAATACGGATAAGAAACCGATAGACCCAAGGAGATAATAAAGTAGGGTTGAGATTTCTAACTCTGACCAACCTTGGCTAGCCCCAAAGATTTTGACAAAAAGAACGCTGAAGACGACCATAAGTGAACTTGGTAGGGCACGTAGCATGGATCTTCTGAGGAAATTTGGCTCAACAGGTTTGATATTTCGCTCAAAAGTCAGAACGAATGGCGGGAAACCTTCCACGAACTGGTCAATCATGGTAATCTGGATTGGAATGAAAGGGAAAATCAAAATCCACTCAGACCGCCCTAGTAAAACACTGGCGATACAGATGACTGCGAGCAAGAATGAATAGATGGTCTTTAATCAAGAAAATCGGTGCGATATGGGCAATGTTATTGACCACACGACGACCTTCAAAAGAGAATCTCAGGAACATCATTAAAGTCTGAGTTCAAAAGAACCAGATTAGCAATCTGACGAGTCGCAGGATCCCCTTCCGCCATCACGATAGAACAATCCGCCTCACGAAGGGCCAGAATATCATTGACTCCGTCTCCCGTCATAGCCGTTGTATGACCCGCTTTTTTCAGCGTTTGGATGATGAGTTTCTTTTGATGAGGGGAAACACGTCCGAAAATCGCTGTCTCCTCAGCCATAGCCATCAATTCCTCATCCGTGATTTTTGAGCAATCTACATAGCTTTGATAGTCTGCAAAACCAGCTTTCTGGGCAATGCTGGATACAGTGACCGGATTGTCCCCAGAGATAATTTTTAGTCCCACTTCCTGAGAACGGAGATAGTCCAGCGTCTCAGCGGCTCCTTCTCGAATCGGGTCCAAGATCTCCAGCAGTGCCAAGGCTTGAATATCAGATGGTTTTTGTGGCTTGTGGTGGTCTAGTTTTTCGTGACTGAGAGCCAAGACCAAGACACGAGAACCTCGCTCCAAGGCCTCTCTAGCTTCAGGGACTTCATTTTCCAGCAACATCTCAGGTGCACCTAAGAAAACAGTTCCTAGCCCTTCTAACTCCATAGCTCCCCACTTGCGGTCGCTAGAGAAGGGCAGATTGGAAAGCATAGGGATAGGCAACTTCTCCCTTGGAAAACGCTGGCGAATGGCTTGAGCTGTTGGATTTTTTTATCCTCACTATGAGCGATATAACTGGTCAGAATGCTGGCAATAGTCTCTTCACCATACGTTTCCGTCAGAGGAAGAACCGCCTCCACCTGCATCTTTCCTTGAGTGATGGTTCCTGTCTTGTCCAGACAGAGCATATCCACGCGCGCCAAGGTCTCGACAGAGTACATCTCCTGCACCAAGACCTTTCAAGCCCAGCTTGATCACCGCAGTCAAGAGTGAAGTAATGGTCAAAAGGGCAATTCCCTTAGGCAACATTCCCAAAAGGGCAGTCGATGAATTTACAACAGATGACTTGAGGGGCAAACCCTTTAAAATCAAGGCTTCTAACAAGAGAGCTAGACCAAAGGGAATGATAATCTTCCCAGTAAAACCGGCTAGTTTGTCCAGCGATTTCATGATACGGGAGTTGATGGGTTTCACTGTCTTAGCTTCCAGCATGAGTTTGGAAGCATAGTTTTCTGCCCCGACATGGTGAACTTGAGCCAAAACTGCACCACTGGCTAGGAAACTTCCTGATAAAAGCAAGGCATCCACTTCCTTTTGCACCAAATCACTCTCACCCGTCAACATAGCTTCATTGACTTCTGCAAATCCTTCCAGAACCAAGGCATCACTAGGAATCTGCTCTCCTGCAGACAAACGAATGACATCTCCTAGAACCAACTCTTCTGGATTGAGAGCGACTTCTTGACCCTCACGGATGGTTTTGACCTTTTCCTTGGTCATGAGATTGAGCTTGTCCACCATGTGTTTGGCCCGTAGCTCGGTCACAATCCCAGAAAAAGCGTTAAAGCAAATAACGGCAAAGAAGACCAGATTGCTCCAAGCCTGCACAAAGGCAAGCGCTAGGGCAATAACAAAGTTTAATGCGTTAAAAAGTGTAAAAACATTTCGTTTGATGATTTGCCAAGTACTAGTACTGGCTGATGCGGTAAAGTCATTGACCAAACCTTGAGCCTGTCTTTCCTTGACTTCTCTTTGGGTTAATCCCATTATCTTATTTTTATCCATAAATTCTATCATATCATTTTTTCTAGCAGAATTCTAATCTCATCCAAAAACTGTCCACTGATAACCGAAAAAGTTTGCCAGTAGTCTTTCGATAAGGTATAATAATAAAAGCAATACAATCGAAGGAGTTCTCATGTTTTATACTTATTTGCGTGGACTAGTCATGCTGATCTTGTGGTCCATCAATGGCAATGCCCACTATCACAATACTGATAAAATCCCTAGTCAAGATGAAAACTACATCCTGGTCGCTCCTCATCGAACTTGGTGGGATCCTGTTTACATGGCTTTTGCGACCAAACCTAAACAGTTCATCTTTATGGCAAAAAAAGAGCTGTTTAACAACCGTATCTTTGGCTGGTGGATCCGTATGTGTGGGGCCTTTCCTATCGACCGGGAAAATCCTAGTGCCTCTGCTATCAAGTACCCTATCAACGTCCTCAAAAAAAGCGACCGCTCTCTCATCATGTTCCCAAGCGGGAGCCGTCACTCAAACGATGTCAAGGGTGGAGTTGCCTTGATTGCTAAAATGGCTAAGGTCCGTATCATGCCTGTTACCTATACTGGTCCCATGACCTTGAAAGGTTTGGTTAGCCGTGAACGTGTGGATATGAACTTTGGAAATCCTATCGATATCTCAGACATCAAGAAAATGAATGATGAAGGGATTGAAATGGTTGCAGACCGTATCCAAGCAGAATTCCAACGTTTGGACGAAGAAACCAAAGCAATGGCACAATGATAAAAAAACCAAACCCACTCTGGTGGTTTATCCGCATCCCTGCCCTCATCCTTGCATGTGATCTTGGTATCCTAACGATTATCTTTAGCTTCATCGCAAGCTTTATCTGGAATCCAGATAAGAAAGAGAAACTCTTGGTTAAAAAAATACAACTATCCCTTGGCTAAAAAGCCAAGGGATAAATTTCTTTATTCGATTTTTCCATTTTTTGGGCCAACCAGATGGAAAAGGCTAGAAAGCGCTCAGCCACTTGCTCATGATGCCCATAGGGATCAAAGACAAACTGACCAGCCGGATAACGTTGCTGAAGACTGGTATGAATCTGCTCAGCATAGACTGGTGCTTGAGCCAGACGATTGGTATGATGTACTCCTTCTGTTTTGCCATTCTGTAAATACAGCAAACAGTCTAAATTTTTCACCTTTTCTTCCCTGCAATAAGTCGTAAAATCAGGATACCAAAAGGAACCGCAGATAGAAAAGATACAGGAGACCTTGTCAAAATAGAAAAGACTGTATACTGCCGCCAAACCACCTAATGAATGCCCTCCATAGGCAAGACGATTTTTGTCCAGGCGATAAAGCGACTGCAACTTATCTAAAAGACTACCAAATAAATGATCATGATAGGCATTTGCCTGACCGCCAAAATCTGGAGCTCCATCTCTCAGAGTAGCTGCCTTCCAGGGAGTGTAGTCGTTTAGACGGTTTTTAGAGGTCAATCCCACTAAAATCACAGATTCTGAAAGTGAAGATAGGAAATCCAAGTTTCCATCATTCAAGAGAATAGCTGGATAGGTTTGATTGGGGTCATAGGTCGAAGGAAGGCTGATCTTAACTTGGATTCCTTCCCAATCAAACTCATTATTTATTGATAAAGTCATTGATTTTCTCAAAGGAATCAATCACTGCTGGACCATAGTCCATCAACTCATCATAAGAAATGGTCATGATTTTTTGATTCTTAATTGCAGGAACGTTTTCTAAAACTTCATTTGCTTTCATCAACTCCACAGCTTTGGCATCCAATTTTTTATTGCGGTCGCTGGTTACATAGATAATCAATTCAGGATCCATTGACACGAGATTTTCCAAGGTCAAGCCTGATGTTCCCCGTTGCAACGTTTGGTATAACCAAGTTGATTCAACAAGCTCTCTTGCAAAGCAGACTTGTAAGCACCGAAGGTTTCGTCGTTATAAGCAACCATAATCAAAGCCTTTTTCTTTTCACCTTGGCTTGTTGGATTTGCTTTCTTAACAGCGTCAATTTTAGCTTTGTAATTGGGCTGCGTATTCATTGGCCTTGTCCTGAACATTAAAAATCATTCCAAGATTTTTGACATCTTCTACAATATTTCCCAAATCTTGCTGAATCGTTGAGAGAAGCTTTTTGCGTATAGACTGGGATTTTATTTTCATTCCAAGTGCTAACTGTCCCCAAGGATTTTTCAGAAAACATCATGTTTCGACCCATCACAGCGTCTGGCTCATAAGAAAGGACTGTCTCTTGTGAGACTGTTTTTTTATCCCCAATTTGAGGAATCGTCGCAATCGCGTCCTTGTATTTGTCCGTCACAGCATTATCAGGGTTAAGCATGCCAACAATTTTATCCTTCAACCCCAACTCCAATAAGATTTCAGTGGTTGAAAGATTGTTGGTGATAACTTTTTCAGGTGCCTTGTCAAAGACTTGTTCGACTTCATTCCCTTTCGCGTCATAGGTTTTGATAGTTAGCGGATAAGTCGTCTCTGCTTTAGCCTTTTGACTTGTCTCTGTGCTAGATTGTGTGGTAGCTTTTTCTGTAGTAGTGTTACCACAAGCTGCCATGGTTAGGGTAGCTACTGTTACGAGTAAAATGCTTAGTGTTTTTTTCATCTTGTTTTCCTTTTCTTTCTTATAAATAGTGAATCATGGCTTGCTGATCCTCGGTCCAAGTAACCTGACTTTGAACTCCGTATACAGTTTGCAATGACTCTGGGGTGATGGTCTCCTTTGGAGTCCCTTGGTAAAGGATTTCCCCCTCTTTCATCAGATAGAGATAATCCGAATAGCGACAAGCAAGTTGAATATCATGTAGGACAGCTAGAACATTGACCTTGAGATTTTTCACAATGGCCAACAAGTCTAGCTGATACTTGATATCCAGGTGATTGGTAGGTTCATCCAGGAGCAAGAGAGTCGGTTCTTGCGCCAAGGCGCGTGCTAGTAAGACTCGCTGTTTCTCCCCACCTGAAAGAGACGAATAGAGACGAGTTTTCTTCTCAAGCATATCCACCTTGACGAGAGCATCTTGAACGAGGGCATAATCCCTTTCCTTTTCCTTTTGTAAAAAAGAGAGGTGAGGCGTTCTTCCCAGCAAGACGATTTCCTCAACTGTACAATCAAACTGCAATTGATTAAACTGGGTGACAACTGCCATTTGCTTGGCTGTTTCTTTAAGTGACCAATGCTCCAGCGGTTTTCCATCTAGGCTTATCAAGCCTTTGTCCGCCCTTTCCTGACGATAGAGGAGTTTAAGCAGGCTGGTTTTTCCACTTCCATTTGGCCCTAGTATCGTATGAAATTGATGCCCCTCAACTTTAAGAGAAACTCCTTTGAGGATTTTTTTCTCTCCTAGTCCAAAGTGGACATCCTGACAAATCAAGTCCATATCAGGTCCTCACCTCCCTTCGCCTACCTCCAACAATGTAAATAAAGAAGGGAGCACCTACTAAGGCTGTGAAAATACCAATTGGAAGCTCAGCATTGGGAATGATGACACGAGAGAGTACATCTGCCCAAATAACAAAGAGGGCACCCAGTAAGGTCGCAACGGGAAAAAGTCTCCTGTAATTCGTTCCTACTAACCCTCGAGCTAAGTGAGGAGTAATGAGACCAACAAATCCAATAATCCCACAGGTTGCCACTAAGACAGCTGTCAGCACAGCCACCATGGTCACATAAAGATACCAATAGAAAGCGTAAGGGAATTCCCAAAGTTAAAGCAGCCTCATCTCCCATCATCATCGCATTGAAAACACGATACTGAGTAGAGAAAAATAGAAAGGCCATTCCTACTACTATAGTTGGCAGGACTAAGTCAGACCCAGGTAGTCCCGGCAAGCGAGCCCATGGTCCAAAACTTTAATGGTCATCACACTGTCCGCATTAGCGCCAACTGAGATAATAAAGTTGGAAAAAGGCTAGAAAGAGAGCATTGACCACCGTTCCTGATAAGATCAGACTAGAAGTCGTCATCCTTCCCTGCATAGAGGCAATGATAAGGACAGCAATTGTTGCCAAAATAGCTCCAAGAAAAGCTCCAAGGCTAATCACCAATTTTAAACCAAGAATGATGCTTAAGGTTGCTCCCTAGAGTTGCACCCGCAGAAATTCCTAAGACATAAGGCTCTGCGATGGGATTGTTCACTGTAGACTGCATCACGCTACCACACATAGAAAGACCAGCCCCTACTATCAGACCTAACAATACTCGAGGGAATCTCATGTTCCATACAATGGCAAGAGTAGACTTGGAAACCTCTCCTATCTCAAGAGGAAATCCCAACCTGCTCAAAATAATCCGATAGGTATCTCCTAGATCAATCGCAACGGATCCCCATAGAAACTGCTAGAAAAGAGGAAATCCCTAAAACACCTAGCAAAATACCTAAAAGTAACACAAATTGCTGGTCTTGTCGGCTTCCAGAAAATTTGGAAAGCATGCAAACCTCCTTTGATAGAATCTTAAAAATTTAGAAAATTCTCATGAAAAGTATACCATATTTTCAACAATGGAACAAGATGAGAAAAATAAATATAGTTGGTCTTACAGTGCTAAGGTGCCAACGCAAAAAGCCCTCTGAAAATCAGAGAGCTGATTTAAGCTCGTGCTAAAATCCTAGTGAAACAAAAAAATCTACACGATCAGAAAAGTCTCTATCGTGCCATTTTCATACATGATGTATAGTCCAAGTAGAATGAATACTAAGGGCACAATGATTCGCTCGTATTTTTCAATTGTCTCGAATATTAACGGAATAGAGGATAACACTGGCTAATCTCGCATAAGATAATTATGCCGATTACAAACACAAGCAACGCCACGAGGGTCTGTGACCAATCTAACGAAGCAAAATAAGGTATATAGATACCTAAATTATCTCCGCCAGACGCAATTGTCAGCAATGTAACTGTCCAAAACAGTTGATTTGCCTTGCTTTGTTCTAATCTTTCAATAATTTCTTCCTCTTCTTCCTCACCTTCTCCAACAATTGCAAAGCGAATCCCTAAATAGATAGGGATTAAACCAAGCAATCCAACCATCCATTCTTCAGGCACGAAATTAACGACATAAGCAGCAACTAAACTCGCCCCTACAAGTAAGCCTGTTCCTAGATATTGCCCCGCATAAATATGCCATTTCTGTTTATTCTGTGATAGCTGTGCAAATAAAATAATTAAAATAATTAAATAATCGATACTGGTGGAAATATAAACACCAATAGCAGATATGATTGTCTGTCCCATAAAAACCTCCTGTATTAGTCAGTAATAAATCAGCAGATTTTAGGAGAGCACAGACACATTAATTTAGCTATCGCTAGTGGGTAATGTCGAACGTAGGAAAGCATTTTACTCCTCCTCAAAACGTAGTTACAAAGTAATTTCTAACTGGAATTCGGTGACTACTTCCATGTAAAGTATAACATACTATACTTTACTTCGTAAAGTGTGGGCTCTCCGAGGGGGCTTGCAGACAGCTACTCGGCTTTTCAAGACGAGTAGCTGCGCACCTTTATGGTGTAATTAGCTGATACCATTTGAGGTTTTTGTAGTCTCCAAAATTGTGACCGATAAAACTACCTTTTACACCGAAGTGTTCAATTACATGTTTTTGTAGTCTCCAAAATTGTGACCGATAAAACTTAAATACAGAGAAACCTGGTATTTTATGGGTTTTTGTAGTCTCCAAAATTGTGACCGATAAAACCTCAATGAAAAAGCCCTCTGAGATCAGAGAGCTTTATTCTTGCTGGATAAAACGTTTATAGACTAGGCGACAAGGCGAAGATTGTACTTACGGTACATCGAGCCGAAGCCAACGAAGTATAGAAACGTTTTAGACGCAAGATTAACGACGAAGTCCTAGAGAGTTGATTAACTCACGGTAACGGTTAACGTCGTTTTTACGCAAGTATGCAAGCAAGTTACGACGGCGACCGATTTTCTTCATCAATCCACGGTAAGTAGCGTGGTCTTTTTTGTGTTGCTTGATGTGTTCGTTAAGGTGGTTGATTTCCCAAGTAAGGACAGCAACTTGAACCTCTACTGAACCTGTATCACCTTCGTGACGTGCATATTGTGCGATGATTTCATTTTTTTTCTCTTTTGAGATTGCCATGATGTTTCTCCTTTTTATTTGGCTTCATCCGAGTGACAGGTTGGCATGCCTGCAACCAAGAAGAAGTTATTTGTCTTTACGACAGTTCTTATTCTACCAAGAAGCAGAGACTTTGTCAACTGATTTACTTTTTAAAAACTTGACTTACTCTACTGATTTCAGGGCTTCAAGCATATCCACCTTTCTCAAGTGGTGATTGACAAAGATGCCCAGTAAGGCTAAGATTACAGTCACTGCGACGATTGGAAGAGCATAGACTTCCCAGCTGACTCGTGGATAAAAAAGTATGGTGGCAGGTGAGATCATTTGAATCAAAAATTGATGTAAATAGTAGCCGGCTACCAAACCGAGAACAATCCCCACAAAGGACAGCACTCATGGTCTCGCGGTAGATATAGAGGGTCACTTCTTTATTATGGAAACCGAGAACCTTGATAGTGGAAAGTTCACGGATACGTTCTGCCACATTGATATTGGTGAGATTGTAAAGAATGACAATGGCTAGCAAGACGGAAACAAGGATAAGGATTGCCATGGTTTTATTGAGAGAATTGGCTACAGATTCAAAGAGGTGGATAGCTGTTGCATTTTGGACCACCCCAGAAACAGCAGTTTTTTTCATAAAGGCAGCAGCTTCTTTCTCCGTATTGGATGGTGTTGGCTCTTTTAATTTTACTAGGTAGGTATTGTCTTGCGGACTGGTACCGTAGACTTGTTCGTATGTCGCTCGGTTGAGATAAACAAAGTGTCCAACATAGTTTTCAGAAATAGCCGATACCTTGATTTCTTTCCCATCAAGCTCCAGCTTATCTCCAACCGTAACACCTGCTAGTTGAGCTAGTTTTTGACTCACGACCGCTCCATCAGTGACCTGCAACTCTCGCCCATTTTCCTCTAATGTGATAAAGGGATTGAAGTCTTCTCCACTAGTAACCATTATGGTGATAGTCTGAAGTCCTGCTTTTCCTTTGAAATCTTTTTCAATAGATTTAGAGTAAATCTTTTGATAAGCATGGATAGGCTCAGCTTGCAAGGCACTTTCTAGATCTGCTTTTTCTTGCTCCGTTACACTGCTCTTTTCCGCTACAATCATCTGGTATTGCTGGATTTGTTCAAATTGACGCTCGACAACTCCTCCCACAGAAGACTGAATGCCAAGACCTGCAAATAGGAGAGCAACCGAACCTGCAACTCCAAAAATGGTCATCAACATCCGTTGCTTTATAACGGAAAATATTTCGCGCTGTAACCTTATGAGTGAAGCTCAAACGACTCCAAATAAAGCTCAGGCGTTCCAGCAAAATCTTTGATCCCTTAACGGGAGGTTTGGGAAGCAAAAGTTGGGCTGCTTCATCGTGCAATTCCCTCCGCGCCACCAGATAAGCTGGCAAGACACTGGATACCCAACTCAAGGCTAGGGCAAGGAGGCTATAAGACCAGTAAAAATACTCCTGACTTTTCCCAACGACCATTCCAGCTGTTATAACATCCGAAATCACGCCTGCAAGAAGATAATGTCCAAGAAGCGTTCCTATAAGGGTTCCCACAGTTCCTGCAAGAAAACCATAGAGGACAAACTTGGCAACTATATCTTGATTCCGGTAACCTAGAGCCTTGAAAATACCAGCATTGGTACGCTCTTCATCCACAAATCGAGTCATCGTTGTAAAGGTCACCATTGCAGCGACCATATAAAGCACCACGGGGAAGATATTCCCGACAGAACGAATGCTTGCTGAAGCGTTACTGTACATGAGATAGCCTTGACCACCTGGCATGGTTTGGCGGTTGTATACATGGTATTTCGGCTCTGCCAGTTCATCAAGCTCTTTCTGACGCTGTTCAAGCTTCTCTTTTTCCTTAGTTAGATCACTCTCTGCCTGAGCCAGTTTTTCTTTTTCTGTAGCCAATTCTTCCTTAGCTTTCGTCAATTGCTCCTTGGCTTGACTCTTTTGAGGCTCAGGAAAAGCGGTCACTTGTTCTTCTTGCGTTTTCAAGCGACTTTCAGCCTGCTCTAACTGACTCTTGCCTTTTTGAAGGTTACTTTCAGCTGTTTGGAGCTGTTCTTTCCCATCTTCCAAGCTCTTTTGCCCATTTGATTTGATACTTGCCAATCTTTTTTGACCATTATCGGCAAGCAAGTCTTGCAAGTCTTCCTGATGTTGAGCTCGTTTGCTCTTATAGTCTGATGAAAAAGCATCCAGGTTTTTTAAATCATCATAGCGCACACGCGCAATACTATACACTTCTGTATCAAACCGACTGGCTACAAGCACTCCATAGCCAGCCAAACTTCCATTTCCACTACTAGCCCCTCCCAAGTCTTCTTGAGAAAGCATCTCACCTGACTGAACAAATCCTGTAACGGTGTAAGTTTGGGATTTCAAAAAGGACTTCCCCTCTTCTTTCTTGCTAAAGGTGATTGTCTGTCCAATCTGATAGCGGTCTTTCCAGAAATCAGCTAAGGCAATTTCCCCATCAGCCTCTGGAAGTCGCCCTTCTATCACTTGGAAGGTTGAAATGCTCTCTGGTTTGGAATAAAGTCGAACTGCTTCCTCACCATTTTCAACGGTTAGGTCTGCCATATAGCCAAACTCAACACTTGCTCCTTGAAGGGTCTTTAGTTCGTCCTGATCTTCTTTGTCCAAGCCATAATCAGCTATCACTGCCAGATCCAAAGCATTGGCTTTACGGAGATAATCCCCTGCCGTGCGTTCCATGTTTGGGCTAGTCACTTTGAGTCCTACTAGGGCTAAAGAACCCAGCATCATCAAGGTCAAGATAGAAACAAAGCGTCCCTTTGAAGTCGTCACTGACTGAAATAGGTCTTTCCGATATGTTTTTTTCATGCTAATACTCCAATATATCGATATCCTGTGGATTCTCATTAATCGTCACACTCTTAACCGTGGCATCACGCATATGAATCACGCGATCTGCAATAGGGGCTAGCGCGCCATTGTGGGTCACGATAATCACCGTCGCTCCCTTTTTGACGAGACATGTCTTGGAGAATTTTCAAGACTTGCTTCCCTGTCTGGTAATCCAAGGCACCTGTCGGTTCATCACAAAGGAGAATTTTAGGATTCTTAGCTACAGCGCGTGCAATGGAGACTCGCTGTTGCTCCCCTCCAGAAAGCTGGGCTGGAAAGTTATTGAGGCGATGAGCCAGACCTACGTCTTTGAGCACTTGCTCTGGATCCAAGGCATCCGCTACGATTTCTGAGGCCAATTCCACATTTTCCTTGGCTGTCAGATTGGAGACCAGATTGTAAAATTGAAAAACAAAGCCTACATCTTCACGACGATAGTTTGTTCGTTGGTGCGAACTATAGTTGGCAATATTGGCACCATCAATCCAAATCTCTCCCTCATCATTGGTATCCATACCTCCTAGGAGATTGAGAACCGTTGATTTTCCAGCACCAGAAGCACCAAGGATAATGACCAGCTCCCCCTTTTCAATTTCAAAATTCACATCACGATTAGCCACAATCTCCGTATCCCCAACCTGATAACGCTTGTAGCTGTGTTTCATTTCAATATAAGCCATATCGTTTATCTCCTTTTCAAAGCTCGTTTTCTTAAATCAACAAGATGTTGATTCTAAATCACAAATATTATATAATGGGCTAAGTCAAAAAGCAATAATCAAAAATCAACAAAGTGTTGATTTAATAAAAAGGAAGATAAAATGGTTCAGAAACGAAAAACTACTACTAAGGAAGACATCAAAGAAGCTTTGATTCAGCTGCTATCAGAGGATAAATTTGAAAATATATCAATTAGTAAGCTCTGTAAACGGGCAGGAATTAATAGGGGAACTTTCTATCTACACTATGAAGACAAATATCAAATGATTGACAGTTTGAAAAGTGAAATTATTTCCCAGCTCTACATTTTTTTAGAAAAAGAAAGAGAATCGCCTAGAAAGTTTATGTTAGCCAACTTCTATATATTACGTTCGAACGAACGCCTTATTAACGCCTTGTCCCAAAGTCATTACATAGACTTTCGTGGTGCAATTCGTGAATTTCTAAGTAGCATTATTCTAACTGAAAATAAAAAAGAAACGACTCGTCATTTCTTATCAGAAAACTTCCAAATTCCTCACAAATACGCTTTGGAAATCTTCTTATCAAGTATTGAAGGGATTATTTCTCTTTGGATTGCTGGGGGAGCGCAAGAAGAACCGGAAGAAATCACGGATATAATCTTATCAACCTATAACTACGAACATTGGCGCTACGAATCAAAAGAAGATTAATTCATACAACTTACTATTTCATAAGCTATATCCTCTCATTTTATACTTTTTCAATTAGCTAAATTGCCTTTTTTTAACTTAGATACAAAAAAGCCTAGGAATCCTAGGCTTTCTGTTTATAGATTATTTTCCAAGGTAGTATTCAGAAACTACGTTCAATTTTTCGTCAAATTCGAATACCAATGGTGGGAAGTTAGGGATTTCCACGTCCATGATTTCATCATCTGACAAGCGTTTGATGTGTTTTACAAGGGCACGGATTGAGTTACCGTGAGCTCCTACGAATACGTTTTTACCATCTTTAAGTGCTGGAGCGATTTTGTCTTCCCAGAATGGAAGGGCACGTTCCAAAGTCACTTTCAAGTTTTCAGCATCTGGGATAACTGAGTCGTCAAGTGAAGCGTAACGACGGTCAGTGTGTGCTGAATGCTCATCATCACGATCCATGTTTGGAGGCAATACATCGTATGAACGACGCCAGATGTGAACTTGCTCATCACCAAATTGTTCAGCTGCTTCAGCCTTGTTTTTACCAGTCAAACCACCGTAGTGACGTTCGTTCAAGCGCCATGATTTTTCAACTGGAACCCACAATTGGTCAGAAGCTTCAAGAGCCAAGTTTGTTGTTTTGATCGCACGTTTCAATACTGAAGTGTAAGCTTGGTCAAATTCGATACCAGCTTCTTTGATCAATTTACCAGCGTCAATCGCTTGTTGTGTTCCTTTTTCAGACAAATCAACATCAGCCCAACCAGTGAAAAGGTTAGCTTTGTTCCATTCAGACTCACCGTGGCGAGCAAAAACCAATTTTACCATTAGATGGATTCTCCTTTTATTTTTCGAGGTTTCCCTCGTTTATCTATTCTATTTTACACAATTTTTCACAAAAAAGCTAGTTAAAATCAACTAAAAAGAGAGAACAGTGTCCTCTCATCTAGTTATTATTAATTCGCGATATTCAATCAAGAAACGATTGCAATTATTTTTTATTTAAAGCATCAATTATACGATCAGTATTCTTAGTTACATTAGTATCATTGTAACGATTATGAATTAGACCTTCAATTGTTTCTTTGCAATTTTCAAGATTAGCTTTTTCAAATACTACCACACTGACAACATGTGTTCCACCAGAAGTAAGATGCAAAACTAGTAGAGTTTGAAAAGCACTTAGCACTGTTAATACACCATAAGCCGCTAATATCAATCCTCCGATAAATGAATTTTGCATCATTGAAAGGCCAATAAGAGCGAAAATTATATCCCAAGCAAATGATTTGAAATCAAGACGAAATGAACTATCTACACTTGCAACATGATCAACAGGAATTGTTTTATTTTGAGACCCCAGTGGAATAACTTTTAAAATAGTATTAGGGTTAGAAGTTTTTATAAAGACTCCCTCTAAAGTAATGGAAGCTTTTAAATAGAATGTTAAATACGATGTAATGAAAGATTGTTTGATAATATTCTCTTTTTATTTTTTCAAGTTGTATCACATCATGTTTTCTTATAAAAAAAGCATTTTGCTAACATATTCTTTCGCCAGATAATTCTTTAAATAAAAAAACAACCCTCAAACGGATTGTTTCACTAGACTATCAGATAAGGCCACGGACTTCTTTTAAAAATTTAGAAAAAGTAACAGCACCTTTAATGATTAGAAATCCTCCTATCCACTCGGTCGCTGAAAGAAAGCCCAGCACGCCACCAATGATAAATAAAATAGATGGCAGCATTCGAAGTTGTTGGTCTTCTTCGAAATAGATTAACATAAAGGTACCTAATGCAATCATCAAAATCTTAAAAAATGTCAGGAGCAGGGAAAAGGCAACCGTGACGACCAACATCTTTGAAGGATCTTTATAGATGAGAGCCCCAGTATAGGATAGCAAAAATCGTAGGACAGGCCCCAAAAGTAAGGTCACTCCTGCCAGCATGCCCAGTCTCCAATTGAGTCGAACCAATCTATCTCTCTCCATCAAAACCTCCTTCTCTCGTAGCTATCATTCTACCATATTTGCTCCAGAAACGAAAGGACTTCTCAGACACAAACCTATCTCATACCAGCTTCCTAACAGGGATATCAAGCTATAAAAAGAGAAGACCAGTCGGTCCTCTCTTTTCATTCTCCAAAACTTATTTCTTAAAAATAGAGGTTCTGAAGTCTTTTGTTTGGTCAAGATAGGCCTTAAAGATTGCTCTCTTTAACTTATGAACGGCACTGTCGATTTCTGGGTTATAGTCACTCCAACGAGGAGCCACTGCATCCTGTAGTACAGCTTGATCCATGAGTTCCTGCAATTCAGTCACACTATTGATGGTCTTGGTCGCATAGCTTGGCCATGGTTTTGTCGGATCTTTAAAGGTCACCTGTTTCAAGTTTTCAAACTGATCCACACGTTCTTTGTACATGGCTTTCTTGAAATTCGCCCAAGATGAATACTTGCCTTCAAATACCTTGTCCAATACAAGTTTATCGGTCACCAATCCTCGTTCTTTACCATAGAGATTGATAGTTTTACCTTTTTGTTTGGCAACTTCTTCGTATTGGTTTGAGATATAAGGTACCATTCCATCCTTAAAGCCTTTGGCAGCCAAAAGTTCGTAAGCAATTCGGCGTCCCATCAGGTCCCCTGGCGTGCCTTTCTCACTGCTGAGAGCTGAAAAGATTGGGGCAAAGAGTTTAATCGTATAGTAGCCATTTCGTTCATACTCGCCAGACTGGTACTCACGAGCTGATAAGATGTTGTGGTCAATCAAACTCTCAAAGCTGGTCAATTTTTGCGCCTCTTCTGCTGTCAATTCTTTGACTACGTTAGTGGCATAAACCTCATTTCCATCTGATGGATCTTTTACATACTTGTTCTCAATTTTTCTGAGAGCCGCCATTTTCTGGTAAACACTTAGTTTATTAACGATTGACTGCCCTTCGAGATATTCCAGCATGTAGATAAGGTCAAACATGTTATGGACATAGTTCTGAAGATCTGCTGCCTTTTGGAATCTCTCTGTCGGATCCAAGACTTGAAGACGGGATCCTTCTGTACTATCTGATGTTGAGTGTTTCAAGATAGAATTGATGGTAATGGTTGCGTCACTTGGTTGGTCAGGAGCTTGCAATAAGCCTTTTGCGAAGAACTCTGGTCCCAAACCACTTCTTCGACCATAGCCGCCAAGGTAAATATCCTGATCCGAATCATGGGTCATCTCATGGGTATAGGTAATGGCTCCATCCTTGTCAAGCATACGGTAAGACATATAGTAGACACCATCCCCTGTTGCGTAGGCTCCATGCTGGTTGTGTACTACCTTATTGCCAACTGGTCCAAAGAAGTTCTTCATGGCTGGATTGGAACTATCAAACTTAGCCTCTACTGTAGCTTTTCCAGATGTTGTGTCATCGCCGAACTTATAAGCATCATAAAGCAAGATGGTACGATAGAGTTTTTCACGTCCCTCATTATCTAAAATACGATACCAATAATCGTAGTGATCTCGCTGACGTTTGGCTGTTTCACGCGCATTTTCTTCTACAAAATCATTGAGAGCCTTGCCCGCTTTATGCTCGCTATTGCGGTAGCGATCATAAGCTCCAAATCCTAGACTAGACATAGTTGAGATGACAAAGACGGATCTCTCTGGCAAGGTTAGGAGAGGCAAGACCATATTGCGGTATTTCCATGTGGCACTAGTGATGCGGTCATAGACACCGATAGAATACTTGCTACCAGTCTGTCCTTGCTTTGTTTTCACCTCTTCGATAGTGGATTTTTCTTCGACGATGTAAGCCTTGGTCTGTGATTTAAACCAGTCATTGTTGCTTTTCTCTGGTAGAAAGACTTTTCGGTAATGTTCCAGCGTGCTAAACAAATCTGTCGTTCCATGTTGACTGGCAAGACTGATACCATAAGTATCGACATTATTCTTAGCTAGAAGATTGTTAAAGCCAGATTTACCCAACTCAATCAGGGCATCTAGTGGTGAAGCATTTCCCTTACCAAAGAAGTCCAGATGGTACAGAACTAGGTCTTTGACATTCACCTGACCATAGCTAAAGTTATACCACCGTTCCAGATAGGTCAAGCCAAGTAGCAAAGCTTCCTTGTTGTGCTTGATTTTATCTACAAGATAGCCCTTGGTGACTGGGTTGTCACCGGCAAGTCCAGCATCTGCTGACAAGATTTTTTTCAAACTGTCTTCCAGTTGTTCTTTTGTTTTGGCGAACTGGTCTTCAAGATAGAGCTCTGTTTGCTTAACGTTTGGAGAAATACCGAGCGTCTTTCTGATAGCTTCTGAGTGGTAGTCCACCTTTTGTAAGTCAGGTAAGACTTGCTTGATGATAGAAGATTGGTCATACAGGAATTGATTTGGCGTATAGAGAAGTCCTGTATCGCCCAGACTATATTCTGCTAATTTGGCGAAATCATTCTGGTACTTGAGATCCAGCTTCTCAGATAAATCATCATTGTAGTGAAGCAAGAGTTTGTTTGCAGTCTCTTTGTTAGAAACAATGTCTGTGATGACTTGGTTATCCTTCATCATGACTGCTGACAAGAGTTCTTTTTGATATAAAAGGCTGTTCTCATTGACCAGATTTCCGTATTTGACGATGGTTGCCTTGTTGTAGAAAGGTAGCAATTTTTCAATATTCTTATAAGCCAAGGCGCGCTTAGCTTGATAATAAGCCACCTTAGAAAAATCACTGTCTTTTTTGCCACTTGTTGAGAGAGGCTCCACTGTTGGTAGAGTGAGAGGATTGATGGCTGCTTTTTTGCTTTCAATCTGGGAAGCATCTAGCAAGGTTCCTCTTTCTTCAAAAGATTCTTTGCTGACGACCTCATCCTTGACCAAGGTGACATTGTAGACTCTGTTGGCCTTGCTGCTGAATGTGTCCTTCACCTTCATTCCATTGTAGTGGTAACCGGTAATGGCATTTCCGTTGGTTACATTGACATCACTGAGGACATTGGTCAAACTTCCAGCATGCTTTACATCACCAGAAGTGCGATCCCACAAATTGCCTGCTACTCCCGCAACTCTACCAAAGTGCTTGACATTGTTGATATCACCTTCAGCATAGCTATTTTGGATCTGTGCATCCTGATCTACTAGACCTGCAAGACCACCTACAGTCTGATCTGAAGTATTTGTGTTGGATGAAATGGCTACTGTCGCTTTTGACTTACTAAGTAAAGCCTTGTCACCTGTCAAATGACCGACCAAACCACCGATATTGTAGGCAGCAGTCGTTTCATAAGTATTGATAATTCTCCCCTTGAAACTGCTCTCTGTGATACTTGATTGGTCCGCCTTAGCCAGCAAACCACCGATACCACGTTCACCTGCTAGAACACCATCGACATGAACTTGCTTAATCTTTGTACCATTCTGGGCTTCATAGGCCAATGAACCGATATCATCTTTCCCTGAAATGGAGATATTTTTCAGACTCAATTTTTCTACTTTAGCGCCACTCAAGGTTTCAAATAGAGGCTTTTTCAAGTTATAAATAGCATACTGCTTGCCATCTTTTTCACCGATCAACTGACCAGTAAAGGTGCCTTTGATATAGGATCTTTCATTAGGACCCAACTCTACTTCGTTGGCGTTCAAGCTAGCTGCTAAATGATAGGTTCCAGAGAGATTCTGCTTGATAGCTTTGACAAGATTGCTAAAGGAAGTGAAGGTTGTTGTTTCCTCTCTAGCCTTCTTGGCAAGGTAGAAGGTGAAATTGTCGACATATTTATTGTCCTGCTCTTGCTGAAGTTTCTCAGCCTTGGCTGTAATTTTATAAACTATCTGACCATCTTTTGTTTCAGCTGTTATTGAAGCGACTGGTAGATAGACATCTTTAAATGACGAAGATTTAACCTTGACAAAGTAAGTGTCTGGATTACTTGGAACGCTATCTAAAGAAACATGTTGTTTGTAAGTACCATTGGTCTGACTATACAACTCCAGATCCGAAACATTTCTTAATTCAAGTGTTTTTCTAGATCTTTTTCTTTTGGTTTTTCTGTTGGAGTTTCCGGTTTTACTTGCTCGGTATTGCCCGTATACTCTGGAAGAGGAGCAATTTGTTCGGGTTCAACAATAGCTCCAGATTGGGTACCTCTATACTCTGGAAGGGAAGACTGGATTTCCGGTTCCACGATGGCTCCTGCTTGAGTTCCTGTATATTCTGGTGTTTCAGTTGTCTCTGGAGCTACTATTGCACCAGATTGCTCACCTGTATATTCTGGTTTTTCGCTTGTCTCTGGGGCTACAATCGCTCCCGCTTGAGTTCCTTTATACTCTGGTGTTGGTGGTACCTGTTCAGGCTCTACGATTGCTCCAGACTGCTCGCCTTTATAGGTTGGTTTCTCAGCCGTTTCTGGTTCCACCAAAGCCCCAGACTGGACTCCCCCAACCTCTGGCTCAACTTGTTCCGGTTCGACGATAGCACCAGCTTGAGTCCCCTGATACTCAGGTAATGGAGATACTTGCTCGGGTTCAACGACTGCTCCAGCTTGGGTGCCAGTATATTCTGGTTTTTCAGCTATCTCAGCCTCTACAATCGCTCCCGCTTGATTCCCATTGTATTCTGGTAATGGAGCCTGAGTCTCAGGCTCTCCTTTTCTTGCAGACTGAGGTGCTTCACTTGCAGCAACTGCCTTCTTAGTCCCTTTTTCTACTATACGTGGCAAGGCTTCTTCTACCTTGGTCGAGAGAACTTCTCGGGAAATTTCTTGGTTTTCAACAGTGAAAATGCGAACGACTTCAACCTTCTTCCCAGCACGACCTTCTTGTTTGACATGGATGGTCCCCTCTGCTAGTTCTGGATTTTCCTGAACCACTTCTGAAACATCTAGTTGGGTTACAATTTCCTGGTCTTTGTATAGGAGTTCTGGTTTGTTCGCGCGACCAGCCAAGACTTCGTCCTGAGGATCTACACTAGCAATGCCAGACGGCTTTTGATTGGATGAATCTTGAGATGGGATTGGCTTGTCAGCAGGGCTTGTTGGAGACGGAGTTTTCTGCTCATCTCCTGCCCTTTGTCCACCTTCATTGGTCTGAAAACGAGGTTGAACCGTGTAGTCAAGTTTCTGATCCCTAGCGGCAGTTTCTTGCAGACTAGAGTCCTTGTCTTGCTTAATATAGCCTAGGTAAGTATAACCCGATAGGGTGCGTGGCAAAGGCAGACTATCTCCTTGGGATAATTGGTATTCCTGATTGTACTGGATCAAAAGTTGATTTTCAATAGCCTGAACTGAAGAAGCCAAACCACTGCCCATCCCTGTTATCAAGACAACTTTCAAGAGAGCTTTCTTTTTGCCTTTCTTTTTCGATACGACAAAAATAAGGAAACCAATCGAAGCCAGAACCCCACCTGATAAAACGCTAGTAAGGCTATTCTGCCCACCTGTATTGGGCAACTGACCCAGCTGGGCTTTCTCATCCATACGGTAGACTAGATAATAGGTGCTCTCACTATCTTCCGCAATTTTAGGAATGTCCTTGACAATCAAGTCCTTTTCTTGCCCACTCAGCTCCGTATCCGTCACATATTTGTAGTGAACAGCTGCATTTTCTTGAGCAAATACGGTCCCACTGCTCGCAATGGACACAAAAAATAGGCTTGAAATCGAAGCTGACACAAGTCCAATTGCTAATTTTCGTAAGGAGAAACGATGCTGCTTCTCTCCAAAAAACTTTTTCATTCTAAATCCTCTCAACTTTTACCTTCTATCAAGAAAATAACTAGCATTATATTTTGATATAGGTATTTCACATCCACCATTATACTATAAAAATACTTCCTTGTCTCCAATAAATGCTTTAGATTTCACGAATGTCAAAGCTTATTTATCTTGTAAAATTTATCCGTCGTTGATGACAAAAAAAGAAGGCTAAGCGCCTTCTCTTATTTGAAAATATTCCTAACAAAAAGTCATTATTCTTGAATCTCGAACTTTTTCAAAAGTCCAAAATAGAGGGATCCACCAATGATTGTCAGAATTCCTCCTACCCAGCCCAAGAATGGGATCAATCCAACAGAACCACCCACGATAAACAAAACAGACGGTGCAGGGGTCACACGCTCATCGTCCTTGTAATAGACAATAGACACAATTCCTAAAACCAAGACAGCAATTTTTACCAATGCCAAAATGATTGAAAAAATCGTCAATATACCAACTGTTGCATCAGAGTCCTCCGTCGCTGCAGCAGCCCCGACAGCTATCATAAACATAACAAGAGGTGCCAACAGCAAGACGATACCTGAAATAAGACCAAAAATCGCATTTACGCGAGCAAGTGCTTTTGTTTTCATCCGAATCTCCTTAAAAAAATTTTACAACTATCATTTTATCATATTTTCATGAAAAACAAAAGAAATTTCGAAACGAGTATACTAGATGATGAATGTTTTCCAATTTCTCTCCAGATATTTAGAGTAAGAAATATGTCCTGTATCAATTTATTTGTAAATTCATTCGTTTTTGTACTAAGCAAGCCATTCACCTAAAAAAGAAGATCACTTGGATCTTCTTTTTTCGTGTCTATCTTTCAAAGATGGACTGTCTGAAGTCGTCTGTGGCACGTAGATAAGCGTTGAAAATATGATACTTGAGTTGGGCGACACTGCTCTTAGAGCTGTCTGATAAGGCACGATCAATGTTCTTAGCTGAGGCATCCGCTAGTACTGCTAAGTACATATAATCTTGTAATTCCTCATAAGAAGAAATCGTAATTTGTCGTTTGCTATCTAGTTTTCCTGCTTCAAACTCGATAGTGATAGGGCGAAGGAAGTTTTGAGCCTTGTTGTATCGCTCATTCAACATGGCTTTCTTCAAATCCTTCCATGATTCATACTGGCTACCATAGAGATTTTTGAAAACCAAATCATCTCCAACTACTCCGACATCTCCTCTGTTCCAGATTGAGTAGGTCTTATGACCTTCTTTAAGCGCTTGGCCAGCGTATTGGCCAGATACATATGGGACAAATCCTTGTTGGTAACCCTTGTCTCCGAGCAATTCATAAGCTCTACGGCGGAACATAAGTCCCCCAGGTGCACCAGTTGGATTGTCCAGAGCTGCATAGAAGGAAGCAAACATATTGATGACATAGTAGCCATTTCGTCCAAAGTTAGCTCTATCCCAACCATCGCGACGACCAATGATATTATGATCAACCAGAGCATCGACAGACTTAATTTAGCTGCTTCTTCAGCTGTTATTGGAACAATGCGATCATCAGCATGGGCTTTCTTACCATAAGACGTATTCTCAAATTTATAATTTTCAGCCTTACGGTACCATTTCATTTTCTGCTGATCAGTTAGAACACTAGTAACAATATCCCCTTCAACATAATCCAGAAGATTTAGCACATCAAAGACTCCATGCATGTATTCTCGCAAAGCTTCCGCTGAGGAGAATCGAGCAACAGGATCATAGGTATGGTAACGTGTGGTCGAATCTTTATCTCCTTGATAGAAGCTATTGAGAACGAGACCTTTTTCGCTAATATTGGTTACAGACTCTAACATTCCTGTAGCAAAGCTCTCAGGTCCTTCACCCTCACGACGACCATGTCCTTCAAAATAGATAGAACCATCCGAGTTGTGGGTCATTTCATGGGTATAGACCATGGTTCCAGAAGCTCCCAGCATCTGGTCATAGACGTAGAAAACTTCATAACCATTGGCAAAGGCCCCTAGTCCATTGTCTCCGTGATACTTCCCAGCAGGGCCAAAGAAATTGTACATAGCAACAGAGGTCTTATCATTACGCGGAGCCCAATATTGATGGCCTTGATCATTGTAAACAAAGAAACCATCTGTAACGATCACCCGTCTGAATAAGGTATCTTTCCTGTTTGGACTTAGAATGTTGTACCACATGTCATAGTGGTTTCGTTGCCATTCAGCTGATTGATCCACAAGTTTTTTAACGTGTCGATGGAGTTCCTCGCCTGAGAGAACTCTGCCACCTTCTTTCCTGTAGCTTCCAAAGCTACCAAAGGCAATGGTCGACATATTGCTGATGATAAAGACATCTCTTTCAGGTAAGGACAGAAGCTGGAGGACCATTTGCTTGAAGCCCCAATCTCCCTGAGTCAGTCTGTCGTAGACCTTGATTGTATACTTGCTCCTACGATCTGCATTGTCCTGCTTAGCCTGAATTTCTGGCAGACTTGAACGAGCTTCTACGATATAAGCCTTGGTATTTTCCTTAAACCATTCACTATTGGTTTTGTGTGGCAAGAAGAGTTCACGCAGACTCTCTAAGTAAGCAAAGAGGTCCCCTTTGCCTTTCCTTGGCTAGAGATTGTCGGTAGGCATTGAAGTTGTTTTGGGCTCGAAGATTGCCCATTCCAGAGTTCCCGAGAGCGATGATAGTATCCAGTGTCGAAGCTGCTTGATTGCCAAAGAAATCAAACTTATAGGCATTAAGATCTTTGGTATTGAAAGTTCCATAGTTGACATTGTACCATCGGTTGAGATAGGTCAGACCAAGCATGAAGGCCTCTTTGTTCTTCAGAATTTTTTGGCTAATCGCATCCGCTACGGCAGGGCCTAGGGTGTTGATCGACTTGTCAACTGAAAGTACCTTGAGGAGCTCCTGACCTAGTTCAGCCTTGGTTTGTTCAAAGGCTTTTTCCAGATAAAGATCATCTAAGGGAAGCTGTTTCACCAATCCCTAATACTTTACGCACTGCAGCCGAGTCATAGGTCACAGATTTGAGTTCATCCAAGACACTCTCTTTAATAGACTGGTAGTCAGATAGGAAGGCTTCTGGAGTATAGAGCAAATTCTTATCAGCGATGCTATATTCAGCAATCTGGCCATTGGCAAAATCACCCTTGTAGGTCAGATCAAGATAAGCGATCGTCTTATCTGCATAATGCAGCATCAGTCTATTGATTTCACCCTTATGGCTGTTGACATCTGTTATCAGTGTCTCATCTTTCATCGGAACCACATCTAGCAGGGCTACTTTGTTGAGTTTATCATCTTCAGCTAATTGGTTGGCTGTATGAACGATGAAGTCTTTGTTGTAGAATGGTAATAGTTTTTCTACATTTTCGTAGGCTTGCTTTCTGGACTCCTGGGCTCCTCTCACTCGACTATAGTCTGTTTGATGCTGGTAAGCTTGCTGCAATGACTCTTGGTCCGTCAAGTTTGAAGTGATTCCAAAGGACTGACGTTTGGCTTGCGCATCGGCTTCTGAAATAGAACGGACAAAACGCTCATCTTTTCGATTTGCTGTAGTTCCTTCAAGAACATAAGAGTCCCGAACAGAGGCCTCAGGATACGGATCTCCTGTCATGGCATGACCATTTTGAACCTTGACACTAGTCAAGACATTTCGGACCTGTCCATTGTTCCAAGTAGACCCGATCGCTCCACCGACTTGGCCAGAATGACCTCCATTTTGGATAGAACCAGACACATAAGAAGTTTCCAATCTAGCTCCATTCTGAATGCGACCAATCAAGCCACCAACACGCTGGTCTCCATTTCGACCCGTTACTTGGATAGATACATCTGCTTGACTCTTCTGCGCCAGTGATTGGTTGCCGTGGAAATTACCAACCAAGCCACCAACATTGTACTCCTGCCCCCCATCTTGGGTGCTGGTGATTGACCCTTTAAAGGCAACATTGGTTAGTTTTGTGTTTTGGGCAACTCCTACGAGTCCACCGATATGCTTGTTCCCAGATAGACTACCACTTACAGAAACATCCGTAATCGTGGCGTTCTGAGCGTTGCTAGCCAAGGCCCCTATAGAATCCTTGCCTGTAACTGCAGCCGATTTCAAGGTCAGTTGCTGGATGGTGGCATTTTTCAAGGTTGCAAAGAGTGGTTTTGCCAAGTTGTAGATGGTATAATCTTTGCCATCCACTCGGCTAGTTAGACTACCTAAAAATTCTTCTGGAACATAGCTTGTCGCAGACTGTTCCAACTGAATCTCATCTGCTGAAACATCCGCTCCTAGTTTGAAGTTTCCAGTCGGGTTTGACTTCATGGCCTCTATGAGCGCTTTGAAGGACGTATAGACACCTTCTTGGCTAAGAGGCGTTTTCGGCAGTTCAAAAGAGTAATCTGGACGATAATGGTCCCCTTCTCCCTCGACGAGCTGATTAGCTGATACCGTTACGGAGTAGGCATTGCCCTTATCTGTAATCTTAGCACAGGTAAGAGCATATCCTTGAACTTATCTGACTGAATGCGGACATAGTAGTTGTCCAAATCAGACGGCACTTCCGACAGAGATAGGTAACGTCGGTAGTGACTACCATCTTTACCGTACAGTTCGATGCGGTCGATGTCTTTGATTTCAACCTTCTTATAATCTAGCTGAACTGGACGTTGATCCTCTATACTAGTTTGTTCCCCTTGACCCAGGTCATATTTCATGACAGTTTTGAGGGTATAAGGAGTATAGTAGTCCAAGTCATCAAGTGTCAATTTTTGAGTGAGATCCACAAGGTCGACTTCCTTAATCAACGTTTCTCCCTTGTATAGTTGCGCTTTGGCTGATTGATAGCTAGCTGTAGCATCCGTCAAATGATAGCTAAGAGAAACTTGGCGTTTGTCTTCTTCCTTCTCGACACGGACTAGAGAGAGGGTTGGTTTTCTCTTGACACCATCCAGAGCTTGACGAGCTGCCTCGAGATCCGTCCGAACTTGATCGACCAAGGCTTGATTGGCGAAAGGATTGTCCAAAACGAGCTTGGCCTGATCTAGAGCACGGCGATAGCGGAGTTTGGTTTGTTCATCAGCATACTGGTAAGCAACTGTAGACTGAGTCACATCCTTCATGTCAAATTCAACTCCAAGAGTTTTCTTATCAACAGGTTGGCCGTCTAGATTATTCTTAGCAGTTTCAAGGGCTTTTTTCAAAGAATCAACCTGTTCTTGACTGGCATGAGATGTCTCAAAGAGAGCTTGGGCATTTGCGACTGCCTCTTTATAAGACTCTTGATCTGCAGTGGTATCATTGAAATACTGATGCGTTTTCTGGATGCTATCGGCCTCTTCCACTAATTGGTGCAAGGATTCGAGATCGAGAGTTCCTTTTTCTGGTTCCACAGGAGCGTGATCCGCATTTGTAGAAATTGGTTTTGTACCGACTTTGATGATCTGAGGAACTGCTTCTTTTGTGATAGTGTTAGAGATTTCCTCTGTATTTTCGACTTTTCCATCTACTAAATACTGACGAGTCACAATCGTACGCACGCCATCTTGACCTGCTTGACTAACTTCTCTTTGCCCCAATGGCAGGTCTGCACTTTCCACTTCCTTGGTTGGATAGGGTTCGGCCACTGTTGTGGTAACGTCCTTTTCTTCGACGTTTAAGCTTGGAACTTCATTTACAGGAGCGTCTGTTGGTTTCTCGCTAACAGGGCCTGTTCCAACTGTTACGATCTCTGATACCGCTGGAGTCGTCACTTCGTTGGAGATTTCCTGGCTTCTCTCTACTTTGCCATCTACTATGTACTGACGGGTGACGATTGTGCGCACTCCATCTTGACCAGCTTGGGTTATCTTGGTCTGGCCAACTGGTAAGCTATCACTCTCTACTCGTTCTCGAGTGTAGGGTTCTGCTACCGTCGTGGTAACATCTTTTTCTTCAACGTTTAAGCTTAGAACTTCATTTATTGGGGCGTCTGTTGGTTTCTCGCTAACAGGGCCTGTTCCAACTGTTACGATTTCTGATACTGCTGGAGTTGTCACTTCGTTAGAGAGTTCCTGGCTTCTCTCTACTTTTCCATCTACCATGTACTGACGGGTAACGATTGTACGCACGCCATCTTGACCAGCTTGTGTTATCTTTGTCTGGCCAACTGGCAAGCTATCACTCTCTACTCGTTCTCGAGTGTAGGGTTCTGCTACCGTCGTGGTAACATCTTTTTCTTCAACATTTAAGCTTGGAACTTCATTTATTGGAGCGTCTGTTGGTTTTTCACTAACGGACTCCTCTGGGCTTGGTTTTGTAGGAGAAAGGACCTTGCTTCCGACTTTTCTAATCTCAGAAGTCGGCTCAGTCGTTACCTGATTGGAAATCTCCTCTGTATGGATCACCTGACCATTTAAAATGTAGCTGCGGGTCACAATGGTACGACTACCATTTTTCCCTGCCTGAATCACCTCAGTTTGACCTTGTGGCAAATCAGCTGCCTCTTCTTCCTCTACTTGGAAAGGAATAATCTCTGTACGACTCGTATCTTTACTTTCAACCTTTAACTCTGGTTGTTCAAATACAGGAGCATCACTTGGTTTCTGAAAACGATACTCTTCCTGCGCTTGACTTCCGTTTGAAGTTTGAACTGGAGTATCAATAGGAGTCGAATGATTCAACTCTTTCTTGCCATCAACTGGAGAGTTTACTGCTTTTTGAGACTTCAAATAGCCTACATATTGGTAACCTTCAATCGTAAGTGGGGATTGTAATGCTTCCCCGACCTGTACAGTCAATTCCTGATTATAGTCTGCCAGCATTTGATTTGTCAAAGCCAAGGAAGTTGGCGCGATCAGCTGACTTCCTAGACTGGTTAAAAGCATAAATGAAGCTAGCTTTTTGCGATCATCTCTGCCCAGTTTAATCGCTACGACCAGTAGTACAATACCTGCCCCTGCTGCAATTGAGCTAATGAGTTGGCTGTGACCAGTTGCAGGCAACTGTCTCGTCGGACGATAAATCAAATAGTATGTATCATCTGTTTCCTCAGCAAACTGTGGCAACTCTTTGACTACCAATTGCTTCTCTTGGTCCGTGAGCTCACTCTCTGTCACGTACTTATAGTGAACCTGTTTTGTGACGGATGGCGTCTGTTCACTAGCCGCTACACTTACAAGAGAACCTCCTCCACTAAAAAGGTAGAAAACCCCTACCAGAGCAGAAACTAAACCAACCGAAACTTTTCTCAATGAAAAACGTTGGTGCTTTTCTCCTAAATAACTTCTTTTCATTCCTAATCTTTCCTTTATCATGATTTGAATCCCCTCTATTCTACCGAAATTTACTAGATTATTCAATTTATTTGCTATAAATAATAGCCACAAAAAACTGCTAATCTTTTCAGTTCATTTACGCTTTCAAAATCCTTATCTTATCAGGTCTTGAATGCACAAACAAGATCATGGAGAAACCACAGAAAAAATTCCTAGGTAGCCTTAAACCTAGGAATTTTTCAAATTTTAATCAAACAGAATCATTTCCTTATTTCTTGAAAATAGACTGTCTAAAGTCGTCTGTCTCACGAAGATAAGCGTTGTAAATCTTCTTCTTGAGTAGGTTAACCCAGCTAGCTTCGACACGGCTAGTAGCATTGGAAATGTTGCGTACATCCTCTGCTACTGCTGCATCCATCAACTGCTGCATCTCTGCATAAGAACGAATGGTTACTTTCTTGGTACTATTTGGATTTCTGAGTTCGTACTCAATAGTGATTGGTTTGAGCTTGGTTAGCTTATCAATCCGCTCTTGGTACATAGCCTTCTTGAAGGCTACCCAGGAATCATATTCACCCTTGAATACATTTTCCAAGACTTTCTGGTCTGTCACAAGACCAACATCTCTTCCAGACCATCCATCCCACGTTTTCATCCCTTCATCAAAGGCTTTCTGAGAGTACTGACCAGAAACATAAGGGACAAATCCATCATGGTAGCCTTTGGCGGCTAGTAATTCATAGGCTATGCGACGGAACATGACATCACCTGGAGCTCCCTTCGGATTGCTCAAGGCTGAGTAAATCGGTGAGAAGAGGCTGAGGCTGAGGTAACCATTTCGGCCGTATTTCCCACTATCCTTGTTCTCACGACGAGTGATCACATCATTTTCAATCAGAGAGTTAAAGGTCTTCAGCTGCTTGATTTCTTCAGCAGTGAAGCTTCGCGTCTGGTTACCAGCGTGGGTCTCCTTACCATACTTATCTGTAATATAGTAATTTTCCATCTTCCTGAACCACTGTAACTTGGCAGCATCGCTCTGCTTCAGCATAGAAGTACCTTCTAGATAGTCCAAGGTGTAGATCATGTCAAACATACCATGGACATAGTGTTGCAGGTCGGCTTCATTTTGAACACGTTCCTTGAAATTATAGGTATGCATACGTGTCTTAGAATCCTTGTCCACCTTGAAGAGAGTATTGAGCGTAATAGTTGGTTCATCTGCACTCGGCGAAGACTGCAAGAGTCCGCGAGCATAGAGTTCCGCACCTAGTCCCTCACGACGACCATATCCTTCAAAGTAAATAGCACCGTCAGAGTTATGGGTCATCTCATGCGTGTAGACTGAGTTACCATAGTCTTCCAACAATTTAGCAGCATCAAAGTGAGTTACACTACCCGTAGCATAGGCATTATAACCCTTGCTTGGATACCACTTGCCGGCAGGTCCGAAGAACTCCTGCATAGCTAGAGATTTTTATCATTAGCTGGAGCCCAGTATTTTTGACCATTCTTGTCAACCAATGAGAATCCGTCATAAACCAGAACCGAACGGAAGAGCTTGTCCTTGCTTTCCGGACTGAGAATCTTGTACCAGAAATCATAGTGGTCGCGCTGGTATTCAGCTGTTTTCCTCACTCGGTCTTCGACATATTCAACTAGTTCAGCGTCTGCGCGAACCCTGTTATTGGCATCCAGGCGATAGCGATCATAAGCTCCCATAGAGAGGGTAGACAGATTAGAGATAGCATAGACACCTTTCTCGGTCATGGTCAAGAGTGGCAGGAGCATGCCCTTGTGTTCCCAATTATCTGCAGTAATCTTGTCATAAACACCAACAGAGTACTTGCTCTTTCCTTCAGCTGCATCCTGAAGCTGTCTCGCTTCTGCTACATCCGACTTAGCCTCAACAATGTAGGCTTTTGTATTGGTCTTGAGCCATTCATTATTGGTCTTGTACGGTAGGAAGAGCTGACGATAGCCTTCCAGATAGTTAAAGAGTCCTCGCTTGCCAGTTGCTTCAGAGAGCGAATTATCATAAGCTGTATAGTTGTTCTTAGCCTTGAGATTCTCCAATCCTGATTTCCCTAAAGCAATGATTGTATCAAGAACCGAAACGTCATTTTTACCGTAGAAATCCATCTTGTAAGCCGACAGATCTTTGACATTAAAGGTATCATAGTTGATATTGTACCAACGGTTAAGGTAAGTCAGCCCCAATAGGAAAGCTTCTTTATCAGCAAGAATCTTCTTAACAAGATAATCCTTAACTACTTCACCTTCAGTATTGATAGCTTTATCCATAGCCAGAACTTTTCGTAGTTCTGTTGACAGTTTGCTTTTCACTTGCGTAAATGCAGTGTCTAAGTATAGTTCATCCAAAGAAGTATCTGCTGCTACTCCAAGAGCTGTTCGCATAGCTGGCGAATCAAGAACGATCTTGTTTAACTCTGGCAAGACTTGATTTAGAATACTAGTATAATCTGATACAAAGGCTTCTGGAGTATAAAGAAGGTCTAACCCCTTGATACTATACTCAGCAATACCTTGGTTGACGAAATCTCCCTGATAAGATATTTCTAGGTAGTCAATGGTATTGTCCATGTAGTGCAGCATCAAACGATTGATTGCTGTTTTATTGCTATGGATATCAGTGATAACCTGGTCGCCCTTCATCGGAATAACATCCAGTAGGTACTCCTTGTTCAACTTATGATCTTTCGGAATCTTGTTCGCAAACGAAACAATGGTTTCTTTATTGTAGAAAGGAAGCAGTTTCTCCATATTTGCGTAAGAATATCCGCGGTCAAACTGAGCATTGCTTACCTCACCATAGTCGACAAAACGCATATTTAGATTCGTGTCATCTAGGCTAGTCGTGATGTCCATAGAAGTCAGTTTTTCTTCCATTTCTTCTTGAGTAATTGTAGAAGTAACAAACTGATCGTTTTTCAAGGTTTCACTCTTGGCAACTTTATATGCTTGTGTAATGCGGTCGTTCTTGTATCCCTGATCACCAGAAATACTGTAAACATTTGTACCGCTAACATTACTGATAACATTATCAACTAAACCATTAAAGTAGTTCGAACCGACCACTCCACCGATCTGACCGTTAGTAGTTGAATTATATAATTTTCCTGTCACATAAGATTTCGTGATTCGAGCATTGTTTTCTAGACGTCCAACCAAACCACCAATACGTTGTTCATTTGATCTTGCACCGCTAATAATCGTTACATCTGCTTTACTTTGGCTGAGGATTGATTCTCCTCCTTTAAGGCTTGCAACCAAACCACCTACGTTATAGGCTTTGATGTGTTGATTGTTAGATAGGATGGTACCCGTAAAGGAACTATTTGTAATCTTCGTATTGGTTCCATTAACTACTAGACCCGCTACGTTAGAGGCGTTTCCTACTACCGATACTCTCCCCTGAACAGAAACATCTGTGATTCGCGCATTCTCCGCATTGCGTGCCAGCGCAGCCGAGTCATAGGTACCCACGATATTCACATCTTTAAAGTCGATATTTGAAATGGTAGACCCACTCTTGAGGTTTTCAAATAAAGGCTTGGCTAGATTGTAAATCGCGTATTGCTTACCATTATGACTACCTGTCAGACTGCCGGTGAAGTTCCCTTTGAGGTAGACATAATCCGCAGGAGCTAGGTTGACCTCGCTCGCATCCAAATCAGCTCCCAGAACATAATTTCCTGCCATATTTCGCTTCATAGCGTCTACCAATCCAGCAAAGCTAGTGTAGACATTTTGCTGACTAGGGACTGCCTTACTGATGTAGAAGTCGTGCCCAGACTTATAGCCCGCTTGACTTTCTTGGACGAGTTCAGGAAGGGTTACATTAACCTTATAGACTGCCTTGCCATCTTTCTCTGCTTCAGAAATACTGTGAACTGGTAGGAGAATTTCCTTGGATTCGCTTGATTTGATCTTGACGAAGTAGGTAGACAGATCCGTAGGCATAGAGCTCATCGATACAAAGCGCTTGTATTGGTCGTTTTCTTTATGGTAAAACTCAACAGAATCAATATCACGGAAGGCAATCTTCTTGTATTCTAACTCAAAGTTACGACTGTCTGTTTCAAACTCAGTAAAGCTACCATTATCCAGTTCATAAGTCAACTTGGTTTTTAGAGTGTAGCCTGTGTAATAGTCTAGGTCGCCAATCTTCAAGCTACCAGCAAAGTTAGTAATCGGAAGAGTGCGAACCAGCTGATCTCCCTGGTACAATTCTGCAGTCGCTGAACGGAAGGACTTGGTCTGGTCTTCCAATCTATATTGGACCGTCACCGACTTATCATCAGCATTCTCAGTCAGACTTAGAATGGAAACAGTCGGCTTGACTTTAGGCACTCCATTTAGAGCTTCTTTGGCTGCTGTCAGGCTAACAAGAGCTTGGTTGACCTGTACTTGTGTAGCAGTTTGATTGTTCAGCACTCCTTCTGCCTTGGTCAATTCGTCAGTATAAGCTGTCTGCTTTTCTGAATCCGCATTCTTATATTTAACCGAAGTTTTAACCGTTGGATTTAAATCGTACTCAGTCTGAAGAGCTGTTTTAACAACTTCAAGACCACTTAATTGAGCCTTGGCTTGATTGATTTGTTCCACCAGTTGGTTGACTTCTGCTTGGCTGGCTTGGGATTGGCTCAGAATCGCCTGCCCTGCCGTCAAAGCAGCATCATAGTTAGCTTGATGACCCTGACTATCGTTGAAATAACGGGCCTGAACTTTAATCTGATCCGATTCTGCCAAGAGATTATGCAGTGAAATTAAATCGAACTCCTCTAAAGCATCTGCTTTCGGTGCATCATTTGGTACCATGGTTGGTTTAGCAGTTCCGACTTTGACTACTTGCGTTACAGGAGCTAGAGTTTCCTCATTGGATAATTCTTGGCGGTCAACCTCTTGACCGTTAGAACTGTAGACACGAGTCTTAATCGTGCGCTCACCCTCGACACCTGGTGTTGTGATTTGACGAGCATCTCGAACAAGCTCATCGGTTTCTTCTTCACGAGTGGTGAAGTTAATCTTCTCAACGCGAGTTTCATCGATATAAGTCAACGGATACTCTGGCAGGGCGTCTGCTTGCGGTGGATTGTTCGGTACCATGGTTGGCTTAGCCGTGCCAACTTTGACGATTTGTGTTACTGGAGACAAGGTTTCTTCATTCGAAAGTTCTTGGCGGTCAATTTCCTGACCGTTAGAACTGTAGACACGGGTCTTAATCGTGCGCTCACCCTCAACACCCGGAGTCGCGACTTTGACGAGCATCTCGAACAAGCTCATCGGTTTCTTCTTCACGAATGTTGAAAGTTAATTTCTCTACGCGAGTTTCGTCGGTATAAGTCAACGGATACTCTGGCAGAGCGTCTGCTTTCGGTGGATCGTTCGGTACCATGTTTGGCTTAGCCGTGCCGACCTTGACGATTTGTGTTACGGGAGCTAGAGTTTCCTCGTTGGACAACTCTTGGCGGTCAACAACTTGACCGTTAGAGCTGTAAACACGAGTCTTGATGGTACGTTCGCCCTGGACTCCTGGAGTGGCGATTTGACGAGCATATTGAACCAATTCGTCCGTAGTTTGCTTCTTCGAATGTTGAAGGCTATTTTTCTCAACGCGAGTTTCGTCGGTATAAGTCAGCGGATACTCTGGCAGAGCGTCTGCTTTCGGTGCATCGTTTGGTACCATGGTTGGTTTAGCCGTGCCGACTTTGACAATTTGCGTTACGGGAGCCAGAGTTTCCTCATTAGACAACTCTTGGCGATCGATTTCCTGACCGTTAGAACTGTAGACACGAGTCTTAATGGTACGCTCACCTTGGACACCTGGAGTTGCGATTTGACGAGCATCTTGTACCAATTCATCCGTAGTTTGCTCTTCAATGTTGAAGGCTATTTTCTCAACGCGAATTTCGTCGGTATAAGTGAGTGGATACTCTGGCAAAGCGTCTGCTTTTGGCGCATCGCTTGGTACCATGGTTGGTTTAGCCGTGCCGACCTTTGACGATTTGCGTTACAGGGCTCAAGGTTTCTTCATTAGACAATTCTTGGCGATCAATTTCCTGACCGTTAGAACTGTAGACACGAGTCTTGATAGTCCGTTCGCCCTCAACACCTGGAGTTGCAATCTGACGAGCATCTCGAACAAGTTCATCGGTATATTGCTCCTCGATGTTGAAAGGCTATTTTTCTCAACGCGAATTTCGTCGGTGTAAGTTAGTGGATACTCTGGCAGAGCGTCTGCTTTTCGGTGCTTCGCTCGGTACCATAGTTGGCTTTAGCAGTTCCGACTTTGACGATCTGTGTTACTGGGCGCCAAAGTTTCCTCATTAGACAACTCTTGGCGGTCAACCTCTTGCCCGTTGGAACTGTATACACGAGTCTTAATCGTGCGCTCACCCTCAACACCCTGGAGTCGCGATTTGACGACTTCCTTCTGGAATTTCATCTGTATATTGCTCGTCAATAGAAAAAAATCAATCTTTTCTATTCTAACCTCATCATTTGTAGTCAATTCCAACTCAGAATTCTCATGAATAGCAGCTGTATCAGGAGTTGTCCCATATTCTGTCAGTTCTGGAATCTCTTGAACTGGAGCTGTATCAGGACTGGTGCCATACTCTGCCAATTCTGGAACTTCATGAACTGGTGCTGTTTCTGGAGTTGTCCCATATTCCGTCAATTCTGGAACTTCATGAACTGGGGCTGTATCAGGATTTGTACCATATTCTTTCAATTCTGAAACTTCGTGAACTGGCGTTGTTTCTGGACTGGTGCCATATTCTGTCAATTCTGGAACTTCGTGAACTGGCGCTATTTCAGGAGTTGTACCGTATTCCGTCAGTTCTGGAACTTCGTGAACTGGTGCTGTTTCTGGAGTTGTGCCATATTCTGTCAATTCTGGAACTTCGTGAACTGGTGCTGTTTCTGGAGTTGTGCCATATTCTGACAATTTCGGAACTTCGTGAACTGGAGTTTCTTTTGGTATCGAGTTAGTTGGAGCTGTTCCAACTAAAATAATTTCAGAAACAGGTTCAAGCGTCACTTGATCAGAAATCATTTCGCTTTTTACGATTTCTTGATTCTCATGATAATGACGAGTCACAACTGTACGTTGACCTCGAACACCTGATTGTATGACTTTTGATTGCCCTTGAGCCAATTCATCGGTATATTGGTATTTTGTCTGATAAGGAAGTTCATGAACTGACTCCTGCTCGCTAATTTTTAGCTCTGGCAAGTCATAAACGGTGCTTAGACGAGCAGACTCTCTCTCCTTAGCAGCTATAGCTTCTCTTTCTTCCTCAGTTAAATCATCCCCCTTATCCGAAACAATCTCTTTCATATCTAGATTTGTTTCACTTGGTTTTAGATCTCTTTCCTTCTCTTTCTCCAAGTCAAGTGCCGGATTTTCTTTCAGAGCAGAAGGAGCTAAATGACTATCATTTTGTTCTTCATTCTTTAAGTAACCGATATAATCGTAACCATCAATTTTCAATGGCGCTGGCAGTGCATCTCCAAGACCCAAGTTAAGACTTTGATTATATGCTGCAAGTTCGATATTCGTCACTGCTAAGACTGTTGGAGATAGCAGCATGGATCCCATTCCAGTTACCAACAAGAGCGAAGATAAATACCTCTTCCCATTTCTGCCTCTAACAACTACAAGCACTAGTAATGCAAGACCCATCGCTGTAAAAGTTGATTCCCAAAGGCCGGAGTGACCTGTCTTAGGCAATACTCCAGACGAATCCACATGAGTAGTCGGACGATAAACTAAGTAATAGGTCTCTGAAGCATCCTCAACATGCTTTGGAATCTCCCTGATCAAGGCACTCTTCTCTTCCTCCGTCAATTCAGACTCCACTACGTAGTGGTATTTGACCTGAGCAGACTGCTGACTTTGAATTTCTGCTGCCTTTACAGAAGTCAAGTCCCCCAGCCATTTGCCCATTCAAAAAGAAGCTTCCAATAGTCGCCGAAACGAGCCCAACGGACAACTTTCCTGAAAGAGAAACGCTGTCGTTTTTTTCTCCATAAAACTGATGTTTCATTCTCAAAATTTCCTCTTCAATATATTATTCAATCCTTTTCTATTCTACCTGATTTCACTTGATTATTCAAATTATTTGTCGCGATTTTTTTAGAAGCAACACATGCTTTTGAAAAAGTACCGAAAACACGACTCCTCTTTTTAAAAAAAATCTCAAAAAAATCAACTTTAAAACGAACTCCCAAAAATTATTAGATTTCTGCATCTTTGTTCTAAACTTTTTCCAGCAAAAAAAGAGAAATGACTTTCTCTTTTTACCTTTCCTCTCATCTTAAACTATGAGAAGACATATTTCTAATCTGATTATTTGGCTTCAAATCCTTCTGCAACTGCATCCGCAAAGTTTTCTTCTACGATGCTTGCACAGTGGTCACAGATAACTGCGTGGTAGCTGCGTTCTGCAGTAGTTGGGTCGATACGACGGCAACGGTCACAAACTTCACCTGCAGCGCGTTCAACTGTAAAGGCAACATCCTCAAAGCTAACTGCGCCTTCTGGAGCTGTACCTTCAGCGATGTTCAATTCTGACACGATCAAAAGTTGAGCTACATTGCTATCCACTGCTCCAAGAAGAGTTTTCACCACTTCATTTGGATAAACTGTCAAGTGTGCTTCGAGTGATTTACCGATAACTTTTGCATTACGCGCTTCTTCCAAGGCTTTTTGAGCTTGTCCACGGAAATCCATGAAGGCTGACCATGTATCCAAGATTTCTTCTTGGTTGGCAAAAGTTTCAGCTTCTGGCAATTCTGACAATTGAACAAATTCTTCAGCTTCAAACTCAAGATATGACCAGATTTCTTCTGCAGTGTGAGGAAGGATTGGTGTCAAGAGTTTGGTGATTTTGACAAGAACGTCATAGAACACAGTCTGCATTTGACGGCGTTCGAGTGATTTGGCACCTTCGATGTAGACAACGTCTTTAGCAAAATCAAGGTAGAAGGCTGACAAATCAACGTTGATAAAGTTCACCAAGGCCTTGTAAATTGTCAAGAATTCAAAGTTTGCATAAGCATCACGAATAGTCTTCACAAGCTGGTTAAAGCGGATGGTCATGTACTTATCAACGGAACGAAGCTCATCGTAAGCCACTGCGTCTTGAGCTGGGTTAAAGTCAGATGTGTTAGCAATCAAGAAGCGAAGAGTGTTACGGATCTTACGGTAAGTTTCAGAGACTTGGCTCAAGATATCCATAGAGATACGCACGTCGTTGCTTGAGTCCACACTTGTTACCCAGAGACGCAAAATTTCCGCACCAAATTGTTTTTCAACATCGCTTGGAGCAATGGTATTTCCAAGAGATTTAGACATCTTCTCACCTTTACCGTCAAGCGCAAATCCTTGTGACAAGATTTGTTTGTAAGGAGCAACGCCATGGTTAGCAACAGATGTGATAAGTGATGAGTTGAACCAACCACGGTACTGGTCAGAACCTTCAAGGTAAAGATCTGCTGGGTATTTGAGTTCTGGACGGTTGACCACCACTCCATTCCATGACGAACCTGAGTCAAACCATACGTCCATGATATCTGTTTCTTTTTTGAACTCGCCATTTGGTGAACCTGGATGAGTAAATCCTTCTGGCAAGAGGTCCTTAGCATCACGTTCCCACCAGATGATAGAACCGTGTTCCTCAAAGAGTTGAGCTACATGTTCAATCGTTTCAGCTGTCATGAAGCTGTACCATCTTCTGCGTAGAAGATTGGAAGCGGAACACCCCAAGCACGTTGACGAGAGATAACCCAGTCACCACGGTCACGAATCATATTGTAAAGACGAACTTTCCCCCATTCTGAGTGGAACTTCACTTTTTCAATTTCGTCCAATATTTCTTGGCGGAATTTAGATACAGAGGCAAACCATTGTGGAACAGCACGCCAGATGATTGGTTTTTTCGTACGCCAGTCAAATGGGTATGAGTGAGAGATTTCTTCTTGAGCAAGGAGCAAATCGCCCAGTTTTTCGATAACAGTCGGCACAACCTTGTCATAGAACTGACCCGCAAATTCAGGACCAGCATTTTCCATCATAATACCGCGTTCGTTAACTGTTACAGCAACTTCAAGGCCGTTGGCAACACCGACATTGTAGTCGTCCTCACCAAAACCAGGGGCTGTATGGACAATACCAGTACCAGAGTCAGTCGTAACGTGGTCACCAAGGATTACCAACTCATCTACAGCCGTATCCCATGGGTGGACTGTTACGATGTGATTCAATTCTTGACCACGGTAGGTTGCCAAGACTTGCACATCCGCCCAGCCAAATTTCTCAGACAAACTGTTCAACAATTCTGAAGCAACCACAAACTTACGAGATTCACCAGCTGGTTGTACCAATACATAATCAATATCTGCTCCAACTGTCAAACCACGAGATGCTGTAATGGTAAATGGCGTAGTTGTCCAGACAACGATGTAAGTGTCTGTATCGAGCACACCTTTTCCGTCTTTGACGCGGTTAGCATAGTAAAGGGAAGTTGAAAGCAAGTCATGGTACTCAATTTCCGCTTCAGCAAGGGCTGACTCAGAAGACCATGACCAGTAAACTGGCTTGGCACCACGGTAGATATAGCCTTTTTTAGCCATCTCACCAAAGACACGGATCTGAGCTGCTTCATAGTCTGGAGTCAAAGTCACATAAGGATTTTCCCAGTCACCAGAAACACCCAAACGTTTAAAGTCTTCACGTTGTTTATCTACTTGAGAAAGAGCGTAATCACGGCAAAGTTTCAAGTACTCAACCAAGTCCATTTCTTTACGTTTGACACCTTGTTTTGCCAAGACTTGCTCGATTGGCAGACCATGTGTATCCCACCCTGGGATATAAGGAGCATAAAATCCAGACATAGACTTAGAACGAACAATAATATCTTTAGAAATCTTGTTCATGGCATGTCCAACGTGAATATTTCCGTTTGCATACGGAGGTCCATCATGCAAGGTGAAATGCGGTTTTCCTTGGTTCAATTCTTGACGACGTTGGTAAAGTTTTGCTTCTTCCCATTCTTTTTGCCAAACTGGTTCTTTAGTTGGAAGACCAGCACGCATAGGAAAGTCTGTTTTCCCTAAATTGAGGGTTTCTTTAAGTTTCATTGTTACTCCTTTAATTTAAAATGACAAAATAAAAACCACGATTCGCAAAAAGGACGAAAATCGTGGTACCACCTTTGTTCGAAAAAAGACAGGGTCTCTTTTCCTCTTTTCCCGTAACGTGGGGGACGTCCAGTCTTACTGTTTTCGGACTGAATTCATTGAGAGGATAATCTAACCACTAGGGATTGCAGGACTCTCACCATCTCCCGCTCGCTGAAAATATAGTTGGTTGGATCTTGTTCTCACATTTTTTTATAGGATAAGAACAGATTCTTTGTTTGCATCGTCCTCAGTTGCCGCAGTAGCTTCTACTTCAACTGACTCTTCATGCTGGTCACTTTCTTCTGTCTGTTGATTTTGTTGAGCTTCAAACTCAGCTAATTCTTTGTTGCCTGCCTCGATACGAGCTTGCAATTCAGCAACCTCTTCTGGTGTGAATTGACGAGTCATATCAATAGGCTCTTCCTCTGGTTGTAAAGATACAGTTTCACCAAGAACTTCACCCACCACTTCTTTAAAGGCTTCATCACTTGTCTGAAGGTAAGTAGCTGTTGGGCGAAGAATATCTTCCCAATCAGATGACTCGACAATAGCCAATTGACTTTCAATCGTAGATTTGAGGCGTTGATGGAATACACGGCTCTTATTCTTCAACTCTTCTGTCTCAACAGCCACTCTCTTCGCATTATCTGTTGCCTGACGGAGAATTTCATTTGCCTTGTATTTCGCTTCTTCAAGCAAACGCTGAGCGTCTTGTTCAGCTTGTTGAATAATATTGTTTGAACGTTCTTGAGCAGCTTGTTTGACACGCTCAGCTGTATCTTGAGCAATCAAAACTGACTGACTCAAGGAATCCTTCATCTCATCAAAGTAAGACAAACGTTCTTCCAAACTCTTGATGTGTGTCTCTTTATCGTGATTACTACGAACCAAGTCTTCATAGTCACGAACAACGATATCAAGAAACTCGTCTACTTCTTCTGGGTCAAAACCTCTAAATCTTGTACCAAAGGTTTTATCTTTAATTTCTAACGATGTAATTGGCATACTTTTCCTCACTTACTTAATAAAAAATAGAATCATTAATTGCTTCTGGTTCTTGCTCGCTTGTTACTGTTCTCTTAGGAATATCATTCGTATAATAGGAAAGACGTTCTTCTAGTTTTTTGATATAGAGTTCAGTTTTCATCTTTGTATCGAATCATCTCCTCTAATTCAAAGTAAATCTTATCTAGAAAGAGGTCAACTTCTTCCTGATTGTAGCCTCTGAATGTTCTTGAGAAAGCTTTATCACTTATTTCTTGTGGTGTAATCGACATATTTTTTCTCACTTGCTTAAAAGTAGCCTGACTGTTAGTTTTTTCTTATCCTTTTTGGTCTGACCATTGTCTTTGACAACTTTTAAACGACCAAACTTTCTCACACTGATCAAATCTCCCAACTGCAACCTGGTAATCAGATTTTTCAACCACATGATAATTTACCTGGACAGATTTTTTCTCAATCAGTTGACTAGCTTGGTTTCTAGATAATTTCAAGGCACTTGATAAGAGGGCATCCAATCGAAAACTCGAAACTAAAATTTCTCGTTCTCTATAATCAATTTTAGACAAAATCCTATCGGTAAAAGGACGTTCCTCCAGCGATACAGGAAGTCTGCCAATCTTTCTTATTCCATCCTGAAAAAGAGGAATGAAATCACGATTGACAAAAATCTGTGCTCTCTTTTCATCTACCAAGATATCACCAAATAATTTACGGTCAATTCCTAGCTGATTGATGATTGTTCCCAATATTTTTCCATGACTCAGTTGTTCAAACTTACTCGGATAGCAAATTTCCAACAAGGCCATTTCAAAGTCTGATATCTCCGGTTCAAAGTAATCTGGATAGAGAAGAACTACGAACCGACTCTGTCGGAAGAAAATCACCACTACTTTGGCAACCCAGTCCACATGTCCCAGCTAGCACCCTCAAAGATCTGTTCCTGATGGGGATTGATAAAAGGAGTAAGTACCGGCGCATAGGTATCTTCTACCCGCTTGATCCACTCTAACCCCTTATCAATAAAGGGAATATCATCTTGGGAAAAATGCTGATAAATGGCTCGATTTACTGTCATAGTAATAGGACTAGTCGTGTTAAGAGATTTCCAACAAACTGAATCAGAATCAGCGCTGCCCAAACCGTAAAATCAAGGCCAGCAAATTGTAGATTGAGCTTACGAAGGGGCTCAATAACTGGACGAGCAAGTCTGATAACTAGGCGACCTAGCTGGCTTTCATAGGCATTTGGAAACCATGAAAGAAGAGCAAATGCAACGAGAATGATGGAGTAAATGCTAACCGCATTTTGGATTAAACGGATTAAGAAAATCATTATCTTGCTCTATTTCGTTTAATGTCAAAACCAAACTCAGCGCTTTGTGATTCATCTGGAAGTTTGATATCTTCAATGTTCACGATAACGTTGACAGGAGTCAATAGATACATCGTACTCGCAACTTTTTTCATATTTCCAGCCAAGACATGACGGGCTCCATCCAAGTAATCAAGGCAACGACGGGCTTGAACCTCTGTCATATATTGGAAATCAATCAAAATACTTTCATTTCCAGCCAACAAATCTACAATTTCAGTTGCATCTTCATATTTTCTTGGATAGCGAACATCAATTGTCACTTTCTCATCTGAACGATGGCTTTGCATTGCCAATTCTTGCTGACGCGCATGTAGACGAGTAATATTTGCATCTTTTGCTGATCCTGACTGAGCAGGTGCTGGTAATTCTTTAGAAGATGAGATGGCTGGGCTAACTGTTTCCTCTTGTTGAGTCTGGTAGTTAGTCGTTTCTTCTCCGTCTTCTGTAAAATAATCTATAAATTTATCGAATCTATCTTTTAAAGACATAGCTCTCTCCTATTTAAAAAATGCTGTACCGATTCGAACAAAGGTTGAGCCGAACTGAATCGCTTCTTTAAAATCACGACTCATTCCCATGCTTAGCTCTGTCATCGGCATATTAGGGATTTGTTTTTCTCTAATTTCTGCTTGCAGAGCCTGCGTATCCTTGAAAATTTCTTTCAATTCATCACTGTCTGCCTCAAAGGAGCCATGGTCATTAAACCAACATACTCAATCTGATCTAACTTAGCCAATTCTGGCAAAAGTTCTAGCAATTCTTCTTTTGAAAACCCATGCTTGCTTTCTTCTCCAGAAATATTGACCTGCAAGAAACACTTGATAACATGATCTGTTCTCTTTTGAATTTCCTGGGCTAACTTTAAGGAGTCTAAAGCATGAAAGTAATCCACAAATGGGATTACTTCTTTCACTTTCCGTCTCTGTAGTGTTCCTATTAAATGCCAAGTAACTGGGTAATCTTTCAAGGCCTGATATTTTTCTAAAAATTTATCGACTCGATTTTCACCTATATGACGGACACCAAGCGGAAGCAAGGCTTCCGCTGTTTGTACATCTACATACTTTGTCACTGCGATTACTGAAACAGCATCTAGAGCACGGTTGGCTTCTTGACTAGCATCAGCTATTTGCTGAAAAACTAATTCAGTATTTTTTTTCAAATTCATTGATTAACGATTTTTGAAGAATGGAGGTGTATCCAATTCATCTTCATCTTGTGAAACTGGTGTTTCGAAGCGTTCTACTGGTGAAACAACTGGATCTGTTTGGCGAACAATTGACTCACGACGCAAGTCCCAGTCTCCAAAAGCAGAGGCTTGGTTTGTTTCAAAACGACGTGGGCTTGATTTAGGCAATTCTGCTGTCTCTTCCAAGTCGAATTGACGGTCAAATGTGTGTGCTTGTGGCGCTTTAGTTGATGGACGTCCAACTGGTTGGTTGTTACGAGCTCCAACTACTTTTTCCACTCGCTCTTGACGAACACCTGTCGCTACAACTGTAACACGGATTTCATCCTTCATGCTTTCGTCAATTGATGTTCCAAGCCAGATGTTTACACCTTGGCCAGCTGCTTGGTTGACGATTTCTGAAGCTTCTTCTGCTTCAATCAAAGTCAAATCAAGACCACCAGTAACGTTGACGATGACATCCTCAGCACCATCGATAGTTGTTTCAAGAAGTGGAGAGTAAATTGCTTTACGAGCCGCTTCAACAACGCGTTCTTCACCACTACCGATACCGATACCCATAAGGGCATTCCCTTTGTTGGCCATTACAGTTTTCACGTCAGCAAAGTCAAGGTTAATCAATCCTGGGTTCGTGATCAAGTCAGTAATCCCTTGAACACCTTGGCGAAGAACGTTATCTGCTTCGCTAAGAGCTTCAAGAAGTGGCGTTTTCTTATCAACGATTTCAAGCAAGTTGTTGTTAGAGATAATCAACAAAGTATCAACATGCTCGCGAAGTTCGTTGATTCCTTCTACAGCGTACTGGCCACGTTTGCTTCCTTCAAATCCGAAAGGACGTGTCACGACACCAACTGTAAGAGCACCAAGATCTTTAGCGATACGTGCAATGACAGGGGCTGCACCTGTACCAGATCCACCACCCATACCAGCAGTGATAAAGACCATGTCTGCTCCAGTGATAGCTTCCGTCAAAGCTTCTTCACTTTCTTCTGCAGCTTTACGTCCAACTTCCGGACGCCCTCCAGCACCCAAACCACGAGTCAATTTTGGACCAAGTTGGATAACTGTTTCTGCTTTCGTACTGCTAAGGGCTTGTACATCAGTGTTGGCTGCGATAAATTCTACACCAGCAACACCTTCGTCAACCATGCGGTTGATGGCGTTACCACCACCACCACCGACACCAATTACCTTAATAACTGCGCCTTGAGCTGCTGCTGTATCAAATGAAAATGTCATAATTTCTTATCCTCTTTTATTCATCAAACATGCTTCCGATCAAACCACGGAAACGTTCTGTTAGCTTCGGTTTACTTTGAGAACTTGCTTGGAATTCTTCCTTGGGAGCAACTGGAGCTTCCTGCACAGTTTCAGCTGGAGCTGCTTGTGCTGGACTTGGTTGCGCTACTGGATTCAAACGTTGATTTGGAATGCCAAAGTTGATTGGTTTTTGACGAAGGAATTCATCTCCTTTAACTGCTTTTTGAGCAAGAAGATTGACTTCAGTCAATTTACCAGCAAACTCAGACAAGCTAATCACGTGCGCAAATGCAGGGTTGCGAATTCCAACTTGATTTGGTACATAAAGTTTTACGCGAACACCAAATACTTCTTGGGCTAATTCAACAATTCCTGGCAAAATTGCATTTCCACCGATAAGGACGATACCTCCAGGTAAATCTAACAAGTGTCTTCTTTCCAACTCTTGTTTGATTTGGTCAAAGATATGTTTGATGCGTGCTGAGATAATTTCTGCCAAATAGCTTTCTGTTACTTCAACAGGTTCTACTTCACCAATTACTTCAACTTGGAAAGTTTCGTTACTTGCAAGTGGAACGTAAGCTTCACCATAGTTCAGTTTCAAACTTTCTGCAATTTTTTGAGATGTTTTCAAGACTTTAGAAATGTCTTTAGTAACGTAATCTCCACCTTCTTGGTAGATGTTAGTGAACTGCAATTCTTGGTTACGGATAGTCGCTACAGTAGTCTGACCTCCACCCATGTCAATGACAGTCGCACCAAATTCACGTTCGCCTTCATTGAGAACGGAGTTCACGATTGCCAAAGGTGAAATAATCACATTATCAACATGAATGCCTACACGCTCAACCGTCTTACGAAGATTGTGTAGAATTGTACGAGGACCTGTGTAAAGCAGACCACGCATTTCCAAGCGGACACCCATCATACCACGAGGGTCACGGATTCCTTGGAAACCATCCACGATGAATTCTTCTGGAATAAAGGTAATCACTTCACGATCAGGAGTCATGCTCTTTGTCAAAGCTGATTTGACAACATTTTCAACATCTTGATCTGTGATTTCTTTGGTATCTGAAGTTACAGGAATCATTCCTTGTGTTGGTTCAACCTGCAAGAGGTTTGCTGGAAGGCCAACGTTAACGGACTTAATAGAAATACCAGCTTTCTCTTCTGCCTGTGTGATTGCAGATTTGATTGCTGAAGCAGCTGCTTCAATATCAACAATAATTCCGTCTTTTGACACCTTTACTTTTGGCATTGCTAACACCAATTACATTTACTTCGCCATCTCTATGCTCAGCTACTAGCACTTTAATCGAGCTAGTTCCGATATCTAAGCCTGTAAAAAAACCATCTCTAGTCATTACATCGCATCCTCTCTGTCTTCCAAGTTTCTCACTTCTATTTAATAACTATGTTTGGGCATAGCTATTCAAAGAATATTATAACACAAAAAATCCAATCGTGCTTAGTTTTTGATAAAATTCCTGCATGTTTTTTGAGAAAATTCTAGAAAAATTCTTCTTCTAAGAGATTATTTGAAGTTAACGTTCACAATTTCCTTTTTGTTTCTTAAAAATCCAAAAAAGAGAAGATCATTTTAGATCTTCTCTTGAATAAATTCTTCCGATTTTTGTTGTAAAAAATTTTCTACTAATTTCCCTGTTAAGCGAATTGCTATCACGATAACAGTCGAAACAATGAGATAATTTAAGGGCTGGCCGAAGCTTCCAACAAGTGGTGGTTTGTTTAAAAATCCATAGTCCCCACCTACAACTAAGTTGACAACCCATATCAAGCCATTTAAGGCGAAAGTAATCACCACCATATTCTTCAAATCGAGAAGGGAAGGTTGATAGTTTCTAAACAAGTATAGGAGCGCATTTCCTAAAAGGGCAACATGTCCGATAATGAAGGACAAAATGGTCACGTGTGGAAATGGGTAGGGATCAAAGAGTGGGTAAGCCAGTGCCGCTGTGGCTCCAAAAGTTCCTAAAAGGGCAAAGTATTGTTTGTACTTGGATGTCCCTGGAATCAAGAGCATCACAAACATGGCGATACGGCAATGATAGAAGGGCAAACTTTCTGACAGAGGCATGAGATTGCCCCAATACCAGCTATACAGAACGATCAGTTGAACAGACTGAAGGATCTGAATAAAACGCTGGTAAGCTACTTTGTCGCGAAAACGATAAGAAGCATAGAAAGTAAGAGCCAGTAAACATAACAAACCAGTGTACCAGTGAAGTTCAAACTGGGGCGGTTCTGATATCTGTGTGGTAAATAATTTATCCCACAAATTCATATTCTATTCCTCGTTCATCTAGCTAGAGGCAGTAAAAAATTCACTTTCTCCAGCTTTTAAATTTTTTGAAAAAACTTGATTCTATGACATGCATAGAACACTTGCGTCTTAAATTCGCAACCTATTATATCATTTGTATTGCAGAAATGCACCTTGCAGATACCCTTTTTTGATTTGTCAACTTCTCTAGCATAAACTAATCAGCATATTGGCCTCTTTGTCCTTTATAAACTTGCCAAAGAATCTCCATTTGTTCTTTTGTGATGCGTTTTTCAGATAAGACTGGCAATTGGTCAATGGCGAAAAATTGAAGTTCAGCAATTTCTTGATTTTCTTGAAATTGTCCGTCAAGAAGTTGACATTCAAAGACAAACTTTGCATATTGTTTGCTCTGTAGTTGGAAACGATTGGTATCAAAAACGGCAAGTAACCTTTCAGTTTTTGCTGTAAAACCGGTTTCTTCTTCAATTTCTTTAAGAATATTTTCGGTTGGAGAATAGCCAACTTCACCAAAACCACCTGGCAAAGCCCAACTATCCTCCCCTTTTCCTCTAACTAAACAGACTTTTTCATCCTCAACAATCCAAGCACGGACGTCCATCAGAGGAGTTGCATAAGCGGACGTTGGTTTCAAGACTTCTGCCACTTCTTCTGCATCGAGGTCTGATACCTGATTCAACATTTCAGATAACAGGATTCGCAAGTCCTCGTAGCGCTCACGGTCGAAAGGATCTTTTGTAAAGGTTAATCCAGTATCCGTAATGGCTAGCATTCTTTGCAGATACTTGGTAAAATCACTTGCATTCATTTTCTAAACTTTCTACCAGCTTGGCTAGATTCATGGAGTTAGAGCCTTTAAGCAAAATTTGGTCATTGGCTCCAAGGCTTTCCTTAACCTTCTTGACTAGGTCTTCAAATTGGTCCTCGTCAGCTGTTTTCTTGAAGTAGAAAACGTGACCGATTGGGAACATTTGACTAGCCAGCTGGCTTAATTCCGCAATATCTTCTCCATAGAAAATCACGGTATCCACCACATCTGGCGATAGGCTCAAAATCATCTGGTTATGGAGTTGGACAGACTGGTCTCCGAGTTCCTTCATGTCTGCCAAGACAGCGATTTTCTTGCCTCCTTCGTTGGCTGGGATGGCAGAGAATGTCTCCAAAATCAACTTCATAGCTGTTGGATTAGCATTGTATACGTCAGACAGAATATCTGCTCCATTGGCTGCTTTCTTCCACTCAGTACGATTGCGGGTCAATTCTAGGTTCTGAAAGGCCTGATGAATTTGCTCCTCTGACACTCCTTCTTGAAGAGCCACATAAGCAGCAATCATAGCATTGGTGGCATTGTACTTACCTGTCACTGGCAAATCGAGGGCTTGTTCCAAGAAATTGGCCTTAAAGGTCAGACTATCCTTGCGCTCAACCAAGTCTGTGATTTCCAGCTCTGCTCCTGGCCCAAAACGAACCACCTTTTTATCTGTAGGCAAGTAGTCCTCTACAATCGAGTCAGCTGGTGCCAGAAGCAAAGAACCTGAAGCCATACCATCTGCAATCTGCATTTTTCCTTTGGCAATCTCAGAACGGTCTTTGAAAAAGGCCAAATGAGCCTCTCCAACCAAGGTCACAATGGCTGTCTTAGGATGAGCCAATTCAGACAAGAGATGGATATCCCCCAAGTGATCCTGCCCCATTTCCAAGACCAATTTTTCAGTATCATCTGGCATATGAAGAACTGTGTAAGGAAGACCAATCTCGTTATTGTAATTGCCTTGAGTTTTGTAGGTCTTGTAGGTTGTTGACAGTAAATGCGCCAACATATCCTTGGTCGTTGTCTTACCATTTGAACCCGTAACGGCAAAGACATCAACTGCCGTTTTTTCAAGATAGTAGGCGGCGAGGGTTTGAAAGGCAGTCAAAACGTCGTCTACTAGAATGTAGGGATGATTTGCAACCTCTTTCTCAGACAAGGTCACTACTGCACCATTTTCAAAAGCTGTTTCGATAAAGTCATGACCGTCACGCGCTCCCTTGAGGGGCACAAACAAGTCCCCTGTAGTAATCAAGCGACTATCAAACTCAGCTTTTTCTATCTGGGTGTCCTCAAAGATGCTGACATCATTTTTAGCCCCAACAGCTTGTGCCACTTCATGAATTGTTAATTTCATTTCTACTCCTTTAAAAAGGGGTGAAGTCCACGAACTCGACTCACCTAACAGTGATGGTTCTAACTCCTACCCTCTCTTTCATTTTATAGCAAATGCGCTTCGCGCTTGTCAAAACTTTGCTTAGCAAGGTCAACCAAACGCTCGATTAGGTCTGGGTAACTGATTCCCATATTGTCCCAAAGTAGTGGATACATAGACCACTGAGTAAAACCTGGCATGGTATTCAGCTCGTTTAGGAAAATCTCGCACTTATCTGTATAGAAGAAATCACAACGAGACAGACCGAGGCCACCAATCGCACGGAAGGCAGTTTCTGCATTTTGACGCATGATAGCTACCACATCATCACTGATTTTAGCCGGGATATCCATAGTAATCTTGTTGTCGATATATTTGGCATCATAGTCATAAAAGGCAACATCCTTGACCACTTCACCTGGCAAAGTGCTCTTCACATCGTAGTTGCCCAAGAGACCAACCTCGATTTCACGCGCATTCACCCCTTGCTCTACCAAGATACGGCTGTCATATTGGAAGGCAAGTTCCAAAGCTTGGCGGAGTTCTTCTTGATTTTCAGACTTAGAAATACCGACACTTGAACCCATGTTTGACGGCTTCGTGAAGACTGGATAAGTCAATTTTTCTTCAACTTCAGCGATTTTAGCAGTCACATCATCACCTTCGACGATGGCCACATAAGGTACTTGGGCAATCCCTGCAGATTCTAAGACACGCTTGGTCGTGATTTTATCCATGGCAAGACTGGATGACAAGATATTGCAGCCGACATAAGGCATTTTCAAAACTTCAAGAAATCCTTGAACAGAGCCATCTTCTCCCATCGGACCATGAAGAACTGGAAAGACCACTACACCTTCTTCATAGATGGCACTTGGCGCTATTTTCTTGTCCCAGTCAATAGTCGCATTGGTCATGAGACGATCTTCTTGACCTGGAGTCTGGCTAAATTCTTGCGTTTTGATAAAGTCACCTGACTGACTGATAAAGAAAGTCTTGACTGTGAAACGATCGTAGTTGACCGCACGCATCACACTCTCAGCTGAAAGGACAGAGACTTCACGCTCTGCACTACGCCCACCGTATAAAAGAATAATTGTTTGTTTCATATTGCTTGTCCTAATTCTAATAGAATACTCGCTCTTTAGTATATCATATTTGCTTCTTTTTTGAAACTTGAACATGGTACTAGAATTCAAGAAACATAAAAGAGACCTATAACATCAAAGTCGGTCTCCTTAATTTTCTTATGAATAAATTTAGTTCGTAAATTTGTCTACTCCTACAACTCTGTCCGATTTTCAATGGCTCGTAAGAGTGTGACTTCGTCCGCATACTCGATATCAGCTCCCACGGCTAGACCTCGTGCTAGGCGAGTGACCTTGATACCAGCTGGCTTGAGGAGACGAGAGAGATACATAGATGTCGCTTCTCCATCCGCTGTCGCATTGGTTGCCACGATCACTTCTGAAACCTCACTATCCATAAGACGGGTCATGAGACTCTTGAGGTTGATATCGTCTGGGCTGATACCATTCATCGGAGAAATGAGCCCGTGCAAGACGTGATAGAGTCCGTGGTATTCTTGGATGTTTCCATAGCAGCCACATCGCGACTATCCTCTAGCACCAAGATGGTTGTCTGGTCTCGAGTCGGATCCGTACAGATAGAGCAAGGGTCATCATCGGTCAAACGGCCACAGATGGAACAATAGGTTAATTCCCGTTTAGCAGACAGGAGATTTTTGGCAAATTCATTGACATCGTCATCAGACATTCCAATGGTATAGAAGGCTAGGCGGGTAGCCGTTTTAATCCCGATACCTGGTAACTTTGAATAGCTATCAATCAGCTTGGCAATAGGTGTTGGATACAGCATATGTTCCTTTCTAATTCATTGGATGGTGTTGGTGATAAAGATTGATAATGTCGCGCGCAATAGAAGGTCCGACACCGTTTGTAAGGTTGGTGTTATGAGGAAAGACGACTGCGACCGCGATTTGAGGATTTTCGGTCGGTGCGTAGGCGACTGCGTTGGTATTATTGGCTTTTTGACCGCCATTAACATAACTTTCGGCAGTACCCGTTTTCCCGCTGATGGAAACGGCGGCGCCATTTGAAAAGGCACGACCAGTTGTTAGAGCACTCGTTCCATGCGAAACTTGATAGAAACCTTGCTGCAAGATAGCCATATCTGATTCTGAGATATTGACCTTGTTTAGTTCCTTAATGGCTGTTTCTTGAACCAGACTGCCTAAGCCACCTTGGTCGTTGTTTGCATAAACTCCTTCAACGATGTGAGGAGCTAAACGCACACCATTGTTTGCAATGGTTGCGACATACTGAGCTAGCTGCATCGGTGTGTAGTTGTCAAACTGACCAAAGGAATTATTGATATAGTTCCCTAAATCAAATTCTTTTGGCGTAAATCCTGTAGATTCATCTGGGAGGTCAATCCCTGTTGAAGCTCCGAGTCCATATTCCCCAAAAGTTGATCGCAATTTGCCCATTGCAGTCTCTAACTGTCCCGTTGCGACTGTCATATTTGGTGTGTAGGTTTGTCCCATGATTCCTAGCGCAGTTTGAACCATATAGGTATTAGAAGAGTATTCTAGAGCCTCAACTGCTGTGATAGGGAAAGAGCCATAGGACAAGGTATACCATGAATTGATAGGGGCCGAACCTTGGAAAACGATCGGCTGGTCTGTCAAGGTTTGATTACCTGACAAGACTCCATTTTCCCAACCAGAGCTGATGGTCGCTGCCTTAACAACAGATCCTGGCACAAAGACGTTGGTTATTGTTCCAAGCGAATCTGAACTTAATTTACCGGATTCGACATCATGCTTGACACCCGACATCGCCAGAACTGCACCGGTTTTAGGATTAAGAGCTACAGCGTAGACTCCTTCAGAGTACTTTGCTCCACCGTTACCCAACTCTGAGTTGAAGTAGCTCTTGAGTAGGTCGTCCACACCATTCTGGAAAGCTAGGTCAACCGTTAACTTGATATTGTTTCCTTTGCTTCCTTCTTCAACATTTTCCACACTTTCCATATTTCCGTGTTTGTCGAGGTGGATTTCCTTGACGGAACGTTTGCCTTGAAGAACATCTTCATATTGCTTTTCAAGATAGGAAGTTCCCACTCGGTCATTGAGAGAATACCCTTTTTTGAGATAAGCATCAACTTCCTCTGCCGGAAGTCCTGACTTCTCATTTGAAACGCTACCGACGATCGTCGATAAAGATGTATCCAGTACTTTACGATCCCATGAGGTTGAAATGCTGATACCTGGTAATTCCTTGGACGCTGATGCAACGAGAGCAACTTGGGTATCATCTAAGGCATCCGTAGAAATGGTGCCCGTTGCAAAATTTTCAACAGCATTGAGCTGACTAAAGAGATAGATTTCCTTTTTCTGGTCATCTGTATAATTAAGTTGACTCACGTCAATGCTTTCAACCGCATTATTGTAAAGTGTCGCTTCCGATAAGCGGTTCCCATCTGAATCCAGGCGTTTATCACTTGGCAAGGATTCGACTGTTTTTTTGTAAATATCCTGGTCCGCCAAGTAGTAGTCTGCAATCTGTCGATCTGTCAGATCAGGGGAGGTTACATTCACATATGTGAGAAGTTTCTTGGCTGTCTCCTTCAATTCAGCTGCCGTCATTTTATTGTTTCGTGTGAAAGAAACAACCTGCTTGACAGTATTTTCTACCAAGGGTTTGCCTGTTGCATCGTAGATTTGACCACGAGCTGAACTGGTTGTCACCCTTGTCTGGCTGGCTGATGCCAACTTTGCTTCATAAAAATCCTTATTGAGCACCTGCATGTATAACAAACGACCAATAATGGCCATAAAGAGCAGGATGACAATCGCAAATAATAAATTAAGCCGAATCGGAATCGAATGGCTATTAAATTTTCTCATACAACTAAGACTCTTTTCTAGAAAAATTCCGGATTTCCACCTTTATTTTCCCTAAAATAATAGAGTAAACAGGTGAAGTTCAGTACATTTCATTGTACCATATTTTACGGAGAAACTCTTGGAAAAGTCGAAGCATTTTTTGACTTTTAACTGAAAATGCCTTTTTATTTGGTTATCCTATTTTCTATGATATAATGATAGTAATAGTTAGGAAAGCGTTAACCTTTAAGACTTTGACTCATAAAAAGGAGCCTCATGAACAAGCCAGATATCGCAACCATAATCGACCTCCATTTTGAAGAATTAACCGAGCTCGAGCAAGAAATCGCTCGCTATTTTTTACAAACTGAAACGATCCAAGATGATCTTTCTTCTCAGCAAGTTACCCAGAAATTACATATCTCCCAAGCAGCCTTAACCCGCTTTGCCAAAAAGTGTGGTTTTACAGGCTACCGAGAATTCGTCTTTCAATACCAGCATCAGGCTAGTAAACCGGACACTCATTCGCACAAACACAGTCCCTTGACCAAACGTGTTTTGCGAAGCTACAGTATCATGCGAGAACAAACACAGGATTTGATCGACGAAGAACAACTGGAACGAGTTGCCCAATTAATCGATGACGCAGAACGAGTTTACTTCTTTGGGACGGGAAGTTCTGGTCTGATAGCCCGTGAGATGAAACTGCGCTTTATGCGATTAGGTGTGGTCTGTGAAGCTTTGACCGACCAGGATGGCTTTGCTTGGACGACTAGTATCATGGATGAAAACTGTCTGGTACTTGGCTTTTCTCTATCAGGCACTACCCAATCCATCCTCGATAGTTTGCTGGACGCCAAGGAAATGGGTGCCAAGACCATTCTCTTTACCAGCGCCCCAAATAAAAATAGTCAGGCCTATACCGAAACAGTCCTTGTCGCAAGTCATAGTCAATCTTCTTACATCCAGCGTATTTCCGCTCAACTCCCTATGCTCATTTTAATAGATTTGATTTATGCCTACTTTTTAGAAATCAATCGCGAGAGCAAAGAAAAAATCTTTAACAGCTATTGGGAAAATAAAAAACTCAACGGCTATCGTAGACAAAAACGCGTTAGAAAATCCTAGTTTGGTTGAACCAAACTAGGATTGTTTTGTCTTGAAATGATAGTAGGCTCCCAACATCCCTGCTGTATTTTGGTGATGGACAAATTCTAATCGTAAAATAAAATGAGCTATTCTTCAGAAGTACGTTCTATAAGTTTATAGTTTAATGCAAAGTGTAGCGATATAATCATTTCCATAAGGTGATAATCGATGTCTTTTATCACATGATTCATAAAAATCGATCATAGCGAGACCGTTTTTTAGTTGTCCTCTAATCTGTGTTTCTAAGGTATGGCTAAATTCATATCCATATTCTGGATTGATGATGATTTTGCCTTCCTCTTCAAGCACTCTTGAATTAAAAGGTAGTGAAAATTTTAACAGTAATTCCTCATCGGGTTTGTCCCATACAGTGTCAGCATCATACATGTAGATCCAAGGATTCATAAATCCAACCATTAAGAGTCCCCCCTTTTTCAATACTCGAGAGGCTTCTTTATACATGTTTTCTAAATCTTCTATGTATACATTTGAAACCGGATTAAAAACAATATCAAAAGTTTCATTTTCAAATGGAAATGGTTTTGTCATATCACCTTGAACGGTATTGATTTTTAAGCCTTCTCGTTTTGCAACCATTTCATCTCTTTCTAATTGTGATTTAGAAAAATCCATAATGGTGACATCATAACCTTTTGCAGCAAAAACGGGACCCTGCTGTCCACCACCACAAGCTAACCCTAATATCTTTTTCCCCTTGGCTTTTTCAAACCATTCTGTGGGGACTTTTTCCCCAACAGTTAAGGCAACAGAAATTGGATGCTTTCTAACTTCTTCTAATTCTTCCTGTGTCAATGGCTCAGTGTAGTCATTTTTACATTATTCCATCTATCTTCATTTAATTTTATATAATTACTCATCTTACAATCTCCTCGCAATTTTATAGTATTTCGATTTAAGTTGGATGTGTTGCCACACTTCTCTCACCTCTAGAAATTCTAATTTGTCATTTTTTCGTCCATTTTATTATATCATTTTTCCATTTACTCAAGCTAAATATCAATTAAATGGATGATAGAATTGCTCTCTCCTTAACTTCTTATACAAGGTAGTTATTTTCTCCTAGTTTCTCACGATTACCTCCTTTGGCTCAAATTTTTCAATAGAAAAAGAATTAAGCAAAACAGTTTTCACTCAAGTAGTGATTCAGTGTTTTTCTTAATTCTATAGCTCCAAACTAGGATTGTTTTGTTTTGAAATGATAATAGGCTCCCAACATCCCTGCTGTGTTTTGGTGATGGGCAAATTCTAATCTCGTCTTTTCAGCTAGGCTTGGTACCAAGGCCACCTTCAAGGCTGTGCGGATCTTTGGTTTGAGGATAGCCTCTTGCCCCATGATACCGCCACCGAGAATGACTACTTCTGGATTTGCAACGTAGCAAATATTTGCCAGACCTTTTCCTAGATAGTCTACCATGCGGTCAATGCCAGCCATACAGATCTTGTTTCCTTCGGTAGCTTCCTTGAAAATGCGTCGGCCATTCCACTGATCAACTGAATCTCCATGAGCTGTTGCTACATACTCAACCAAGGCTGTGGTAGAGGCGAGGTCTTGGAAAGCTCCATCCTGCATATGCATATAGCCAACTTCGCAGGCTGAATTGCTAAATCCATGGAAAACTTTCCCATCCATAATCAAGCAACCACCGATACCGGTTCCAATGGTCAAGCAAAGTGTGATACTCGCTCCCTTGCCTGAACCAGATACTGCCTCAGCCAGACCTGCACAGTTGACATCATTTTCAATCTCACAAGGGATATTAAGCTCGTCTCAATTTCCTTCTTGAACTGAGTTCCTGCATAGTTGGGAATCTGAGGACCAGCGTAGAAAATCTCACCCTTATCTGGATCCACCATCCCAGCAGAAGAAATGGCAACACCTGCTACTGGGCCTTTTTCTAAATAGCTGGCTACGATATCTTTTGTCTTTTGTAAGATATGAGGACCACCCTTATGCGCCTCAGTTGGCATTTCATGCGATTCAACAAGTTGGCCTTCTTGGTCAATCAAACCATATTTGATGTTGGTTCCGCCGATATCAATTGCAACGTAGTGTGTCATAATTACCTCCTTATGGATTAGAGGAAGCGCTCCTTGGTTTCACGAATCAAGGCTGCAGCTGCTTCTACAACTGGTCGATCTTCTTCGGTCACTGGTGTAAGTGGAGAACGAACTGATCCGATGTTAAGTCCTTCATTGATTTTCAAGACTTCTTTAATGACACAGTACATATTTCCATGAGCTGCAGTTAATTTACCGATGATAGCGTTGATTGCATACTGCAATTCACGCGCTGTCTCAAGGTCTTTGTCCGCAATCAATTGGTTGAGTTTCAAGAAGAGTTCTGGCATCGCACCATAAGTACCACCAATACCAGCTTTGGCACCCATGAGGCGACCACCTAGGAATTGTTCATCTGGGCCATTAAAGACGATGTGGTCTTCTCCACCAAGGCTGACAAAGGTTTGGATATCTTGAACTGGCATAGAAGAGTTCTTAACACCGATAACACGAGGATTCTTCAACATTTCAGTATAAAGACTTGGAGTCAAAGCAACACCTGCCAATTGAGGAATGTTGTAAATAACGTAATCTGTGTTTGGTGCTGCAGCACTAATATCGTTCCAGTATTTGGCAACTGAGTATTCAGGCAAACGGAAGTAAATTGGTGGGATTGTTGCGATGGCATCTACTCCCAAGCTTTCTGCATGACGAGCCAGTTCAATACTATCTTTGGTATTGTTACAAGCTACGTGAGCAATGATGGTCAATTTACCTTTGGCAACTGCCATAACTTCTTCCAAGATCAATTTGCGGTCTTCTACGCTTTGGTAAATACACTCACCAGAAGAACCATTAACGTAAAGTCCTTGAACTCCTTTATCAATAAAGTATTGAACCAAGGCACGTGTACGTTCTGGACTTACTTCACCCGCATCATCATAACATGCATAGAAGGCTGGAATGACACCTTCATATTTTTCAAATCTGACATAGATTTTCTCCTAAGATTTCTTTTTTTCTGCTGAGAGCAGTTCTATTTTTTACAAGTTTAGTATACACCTTGTGAAAATCGCTTTCAATATCTTGTATACACTTAGATTTTAGTTTCTACCTGTATTTTAGAAACTGTAACGATTGAAAGTAGTTTCAGAAACACCTCATCCTACTGGTATTTGGCGAAAATTTTCTCCATCAATCCTGCTTGGAGAAAGACCATCAAACCAAAACCAAAGAGGATAAAGGCTGACCCACCCAAAAGGAGAGTGAAGGCGGATAGATAAAGAACCATCACTATGAGAAAGAGAATGGCTAACATGAGGAAGAACCAAGGAAAGTTAAAACTTGCCAAGATAAGCCCTTTTTGCAGCACTTCTTTCCAAGACAAATCATAGCGCGCAGCGATGGGATAACTAGCCAACATCACCAGAGTGAGGAAGATGAGAATCCCCAAACAAATAGCCTTGACAATCTGGAAAGGCAAAGCAGTCTGGCCCCAGAAGAGATAGAGGTCTAGAAGGCTTAATGACACAATGCCTAACTCTAACAGACCCAACTGAAGCCCCAGTTTCAAATTTTGCTTGAAGGCCCTTATATAAGTTCTAAATACTGGTACCCGTCTGCTTCTCTTAATCTCAAACGTGGTCTCATAAAGGCTGATTTTCGCCACTCCAATCGTCACGATGGGCAAACAAGAGACGACAAAAAGAAGATTGACTGTGACGATATCCAAGACCTTCTCACTGAAACGCATGAGAAAATTATCTGTATCAAATGCTGCCTTGATTAGGCTTACTCCTTTTTGTGCCATGTTTGCTCCTCCTGATTCTTTTAATCAATCAAAATTTTAAAGAGATATTTGCGAACTTTTTCTTCCATCCCTGCGTAGCCATTTGGCTGATGGGGTTCTCCTGGGAAGAAAATCGCAAAATTGTGATAACCCAACAAGAGTGGGTAGCGTTCATGACAATGGACAAAACCAATGTCGCTCACTTCGTCGAATGCTACTGCCTCGTCTTTGATACGTGAACCATAGCTCGAATATTCATGTCCTTCTACCAGCAAATGCAAGTCTGCATAGTTCTTATGGTGCTCAAATTGATCATTTTCAGCTTGATTGAGGACATTTCCTGAACAACTAGAAAGACCTTATCCCCGTCAATCTCATACTTACCGAGTTCGAAAGAATCCTTACGGTGCTGATAGAGATAGTCGATAGCCTTGTCTAGATTGGGATGGATTCCCTTGTAAAAGGCGATGTTTTTCAAATCGTCAAAAATCATACTGTTTCCTTCGTTTCTGATAGTTACTATTTTTCAGTTTCGAATTATCCTTTCTCTATTTCCCTGTAATAGTGCAGACGGAAGCAAATTCCTTCGGAATTTCATTCCTAATTTTTGAGCCTTTTGCTCTTTCATCGTCAGTCTCAAAAATTCCGTCTAAGATAAGCGTAAGATGCTTGTCTTAGATACCACTAAAGCGGGAAATAGCCACCATAAAACGAACCTACTCTAACTAGTATCATGAAAAGAGTTCATTCTTAAGTTTATAAGTGTCTGACAAAACTTCACGAAGTAACTGCATACTCTCCATTTTGTAGACACTTATAACTCTGTATTCTCTTATACTCAATGAAAATCGAAGAACAAACTAGGAAGCTAACCGCAGGCAATACTTAAGTATGGCAAGGTAACGCTGATGTAGTTTAAACTCGATTTTCGCAAGATATTAACCTTTAACCGCTCCCATAGTAATCCCTTGAGTGAAGGATTTTTGGAAGACAAGGAAGACTGTTACGATTGGCACTGCTGCAAGGGCTGCACCCGCCATGATCAAACCATAGTTGGTCGCCATTTCGGCCTGCATGGTCGCAACCCCGAGTGAGATAGTCAAGTTTTGACGTGAAGTCAACATAACCAACTGCATAAAGTAGTCGTTCCAAGTATTGATGAAGGTAAAGATCGCAAGGGCTGCAAATCCTGGTTTCACGATAGGGAAGGCTACGCTCCAGAAGGTACGAATCTCACCACAACCGTCGATTTTAGCTGATTCAAGCAATTCTGTCGGGATATTTTCGCTGAACTGTTTCATGAGGAAGACCCCAAATGGCCATCCAATCAAAGGCAAGATAACTGCCCAAAGAGTATCGTGAATTCCCATGAAGTTAACGATACGTACCAATGGTACAAGGACAACTTGTTTTGGAAGAGCCATGGCAGCGATAAAGACTGCAAAGAGGATGCGTTGACCATAGAAACGTTTTTAGCCAAGACATAACCTGCTAGAGAAGAGGTTGCACAGACTAAGAACATGGTTACCAGTGAGATAAATACAGAGTTCCACATCCACTGCATAGCAGGGTTTTGCACCATGAGTTGTTGGAAGTTCTCCATGGTTGGCATTTTAGGGAACCACTGTGGTGGAATCATAATGGTATCCGGCTGTGATTTGAAGGCCCCTGTCAAGATCCAGTAGAATGGAAAGATGAACAGTACGGTCAACAAGAGCAAGATAATCGTTGAAATAACAGTAAAAGCTGTTAAGGGTTTCTTTTGTGTAGATTGCATAGCTGTCTCCTTTCTTTAGTATTCTACGTCGTTTCCAAGTACTTTAAATTGAACAAAACTTACGATCGCAATCATAATTGCCAAGAAGACACCGATAGTGTTTGCATAGCCGTATTCTGTCAATTGGAAGGCTTTTTCGTAAAGGTAGTACATCAAGGTACTTGTTGAGTAGTTTGGACCACCAGATGTCAAGAGCTGAATCAAGGCGAAACATTGGAATGAGTTGATGGTCGTAATGATTGCGATGTAAAGAGTTGTTGGAAGAAGGCTAGGCCATTTGATCTTCCAGAAGACTTGAAATTCAGTCGCACCGTCAACACGCGCCGCTTCAACAAGTGAGTTGTCAATATTTCCCATAGCAGCAATATAAAGGATAATCGGTTGACCAACAGATGTTGTCAAAAGGATAATCATAATCGCTAACAAGGCCCAGTTTTTATCGCCCAACCAAGAAATGTTTTGGCTGATGATATGGCTTGACTTAAGAACAAAGTTTAGAATCCCTGATAGTGGGTCATAGATCCATTTCCATACAACCGTTACGGCAACACTACCTGTTACAACCGGTAGGAAGAAGACGAAACGATAGAAAGAACGGGCAATGGCATTTTGATGATAGGTTTGAGATGCTACAAAGAGCGAGAAGAGAACTACAATCGGAACAGATCCGATAACCAAGATAACGGTATTGATCAAAGACTTGGTAAAGACAGGATCTTTAAACATACGAATGTAGTTGTCCAAGCCTACAAACTCAAATTTCGTCATGGAGTAGTTAAAGAAACTTGTAATGAATCCCATAATCATAGGAGCCAAGACAAAGATCACAAAGAAGAATAACACTGGTGCTAGGAAAGCATAGGAAATCACTGTTTCCCGCATGCGAATTTTATTGACTTTCACAGTCGGCACCTCTCTTTCAAATAGAATAGTTTTTGATTTTCTTAAACTGTTTTAAAATCAAAATGAAATTTTTTAAGATTCGCTTATGTAAGAACTTCATTTTAATTTCGTGACAGTTCCTACCATTTCAAACAAAAGTCCCCCTTTTCTTACACCTTAGTGCACAGGGAAAAGGGGGAATCAATCTGACTTAGTGCTTATTGTTTTGTAGCTTTTTTGATTGTTTCGTTAGCTTTTTCAGTGAAGGTTTTCAAAGCATCCGCTGGTTTTTCGTCACCATTAGATACAGATTGCAACATTGGGAACCAAAGTGTTCTCATTTCAGCAAAACCGTCAATTGTGTTGTAGTAAGGTGAGTAGTATTTAGTCCAACCACTGATTGTTTCCATACGTTTGTCTTCATAAAGTTTGCCAAATGAAGTACGAACTGGGAAGGCACCTGTACGAACAACGTCTTTAGGACCCCATTCTTTGTCATCAGCGATGAATTGAACAAATTTCTTAGCAGCTGCGATTTTCTTATCGTCTTTGTTGTTGAATACTGCAAATCCGTTTACAAGGTATTCAAGAGATGGTTTACCTGAGTCTGATGGGAATGGTACTTCTACCACTTCTACTTTACTTGCTTCCAAGAGTTTCGCTTGGATACCGTTTTGAGCTGGAGCCCAAAGGATTGTGTATGAAGTTTGACCGTTAGCAAAGTTTTGGATGTCTGCTCCACCGTCAAATTGTGAACCATTGTTCAACAAGCCGTCTTTGATCCAACTAGCCGCTTTTTCAAGACCTTTGACGAATTTAGGATCGTCAGTTGTATATTTAGTTACATCTTTGTCTGTTACAGAACCGCCATAAAGGTTTGCAATGAAGGCACGTGTTCCTTGGTCTCCCCCTTGACCAGAACTGAACAATGAACCTGGTGTATAGCCTTTATCTTTAAGCGCTTTCAAAACTTTTTCAAAGTCATCAGTTGTCCAACCTTCTTTTACAAGGTTTGCAACTCCAGCATCTTCCAACATCTTCTTGTTCATAGCCATGTAGAATGGAGCTGAACTGATTGGATACATGTAAGCTTTATCTCCAGCCTTACTTGCTTGTACGATATTTTCGTTGTTGACATCTTTGACAAATTCGTCTGTGAAGAGGTCGTTCAACTCAGCCAATTTACCGTTTTTACCGTATTGGATGATACGTCCTGGTGCGTCAAAGAGTACGTCTGGCGCTGTTCCAGCTTCGATAGCTGTTGTGATCTTTTCTGGACCTGACTTGAAGTCGATGGTTTCCAATTTCACTTTTACATCTGGATTTGCTTTTTCAAAAGCTTCGATGATTGATTTTTCATAAGTTCCAACACCGTCACCCGTTTTTTCTTGTGTGAAGACTGGGAATGCCCACCAAGTGATTTCTGTTTTTCCGCTATCGCTACTAGAACTTCCAGCATCCTTACTTCCACCAGAGTTACCACAAGCCGCAAGGCCAAGAATCGCAGCACCCGCAAGTACTGTACAAGCTAGTTTTCTAAATTTCATTTGTATTCTCCTAATTGATAAGCGTATCCATATTGGATAATGAGTTCTTTATATTTGTATACGTTTTCATTTTCTCCGACGCATCGACCACTCTCCTCTTTTTTGAGATTGTGTTATTTAAGACCGGCAACAAAGCGTTCCGTAATCTCTTTTTGGTCTAGTAATAGCTCCCACCAACAACGATACCTCGCACCCCATACTCAAGGATTTGCTTAGCTTGTTCTGGTGTATGAATTTTCCCTTCAGCGATGACATCCACACCTGCTTCACACAGTTTTTTGATCAGTTCAAAGTCTGGACCATCCACTTTCGGGACTATAAGAGGTGTAACCTGATAGGGTTGTTCCAACAAAATCAATTCCGGCTTCAACTGCTGCTATACCCTCTTCAAAAGTACTGGTATCAGCCATTAAGAGTTGATGTGGATACTTTTCTTTGACTTGTCGGATAAAGTCTTGAATTTCCAAACCGTCGTAACGTTCACGTTTGGTGCAATCCAGAGCAATGACCTCAATGTCTAGTTCAGCCAACTCATCAACTTCTTTCATAGTCGCTGTAATGAATGGCTCCTGTGGCGGATAGTCACGTTTGATGATCCCGATAATCGGGAGTTTCGTAACCTCCTTAATCTCCTTGATATCACGAACACTGTTTGCTCGGATACCGACTGCTCCACCTTGCTCAGCCGCTTTGACTAGCAAGGGAATGACTCCTCCCGCTTCTGTATAAAGCGGTTCGTGAGGAAGTGCCTGGCAAGAGACAATGATTCCATCTTTGATCTGTTCAATCAAGGCTTCTTTGCTGATCTGTGGCATCCCCTTTCCTCCCTTTCTTGTTCTTATGGGCTTATTATATATCATTTGTTAAGCGCTTTCAATAGCTTGTAGTAGAATAGATTTCAGTTTCAAAACTATTTTATAGAACAGACTATCCTGAAAGTAGTTTCAGACCTCTTATGATTTCGAATCAACCTAAATTTAATAAAGAAAGATAGCAGGCTGAAAAACCTGCTATCTCTTCCGATACCTAGTCAAATAGCTTTTACTTATTATTCTTTTCTCTTCTTGCCAAATGCAAACAAGGATAAAAGAACACCTGCAAGACCAAGGGAAATCAGTGAGCTTTGTTTCCTTGCTTCCTGTATTTGGAAGTTCATCTTGTTTAGCGGCTGGCGCTTGATAGGTCACATCTTGGCCTAGAGACAGTTTGTTGTCTGCAGCTACTAATACTAGATTGGTGTCTCCCTTGTACTCTGGCACTTCATGGACTGCTGCCTCAGCGCCATTGACACCTCCCTTATACTCTGGCAGGTCATTTGAAGCTGCCAAGACAAAGTTAGCACCTCCTCTATATTCCGGAAGTTCGTTTGAGGCTGCTAGAACTGCATTGACACCACCCTTGAACTCTGGAAGTTCATGGACTGCTGCCTCAACAGCGTTGACCCCACCTGTAAATTCAGGCTTTTCAACCGTTGGCGCTGGTTCTTCGCCTACTGTTGATAATGGACCGGTGTACTCTGGCATCTCTGCCACTGGGGCTTCCTCAGCATTGACTCCACCAGTGAATTCGGTTTTTTCTACTGTAGGAGCTGGTTCTTCACCTACTGTTGCCATTGGACCTGTATACTCCGGAACTTCATGAACCGCTGCTTCTTCTGCATTAACACCACCTGTGAACTCTGGAACCTCATGGATAGCAGCTTCACTGCCATTAATACCATCGCTTAGTTTAGAGCCAGCTAAAGAAACTGGTAAATTGTGCATGCTTTCAATTGCACCCTCAGCTAGACCTGTAATCCTTTGACCCATATCCCCTGGGTCTATTGTGAATAGGAGAGTTTTTGTATCGTACTGGGTCATAAAGGTTGCTGTCTTGCCATTTGCCAATTGAAGGGTCGGAGCCTTGTTGACCAATACTTCCGAATCGAACTCCATGGCTATAATGCCTGGCCATTTTTGGATAGCATATTTTACTTTTGCTTCTTTAGGAGAAACTCTTTCCTTGGTCAAGAAATCCCAGTTGAACTTCTTGAAGGAAAGTGTGTATGGAACACCTCCAGGAGCATGGTGTTCATATAAAAGTCCAAATTCATCTGGTCCGATTTGTTGAAGTGAGTTATAAGCATACTCACCTTCTTGAATCAAATGGTGGTGCAACCAAGTTAACTGACCATCTTCTTCTACACGAGCCACTCGAATATAACCATTTTTACGACCAGGACCATTTGCATTTGCTAATAGAATATACTCTTTGCCATTTTTGAACCGTGTGAGTCGCAGCCATTTGAACATAAACGTCTGGCACATCGTAGCGTTCAACGTTATTGTCCCAAGTTAGACCACCATCATGACTGGTTGCAACCTGTAGATCTTCTGTCAACCCACGCATAAAGAGTTTGAGGTCCCCATTGTTTAACTGAACAACTGAAGCTTCTGTATTTTGAGCATAATAATTACTCATGGTACTTGAATCGACTACTGTACCATCATAAAGTGTACGATTGTCGTTGACACCACCACCCATATGCCAAGTCTTACCATGGTCGTCTGAGTAGATGATTCGAGATGATTGAGAACCATTGAGGTGGTTAGCCCGGTTGGTCGTATAGACAGGAACGACGATTCGACCTTTATGTGGTCCAGTACGAAGGGTAATCCCCACTCCAGGACCTACTCCTAGGAATTTCATCCAATCGGCTTTGACCATAGGAGTAATATCTTGAGGCGCTGACCAGGTCTTCCCGTCGTCATCGCTGTAAGACATCCATAGGTAGCTATCCTTCGCAATTCTAAATGGAGAAGTTTGTTTGTTGTGAAGTAGATATTGCCCAGTAGCTGGTCACCCTTGTATAGATCACCCTTGTCGCTATAGGCCGGTTTAACAGGTTCTACAACAACACGGTAGTCTGTTGCTTTACCATCTGGAGTGTAAACTGTACCATTTTCTCGAATAGTATAAGCTTCCTGTTCACCTTCTCGATAGAGGAGTTGATAGGTTTTACCATTGATTTCTTTGTAGGCTTCTTCTTTTTGCGAAGACATTCCAAAGATTCCTTTTCCTTCTGGGAACATGTCATAAATGGCAAAAATGCGTTTGGTTTCAGGATCTTGAGTCAGGGTCATATCGATATTCACTGGTGAACCGATTGATGGATCAGAAGCCTTTGGATTGTCACGTAGGTTGGTAATAGTTACTCGATCTCCCCAAGTTTTACCATTATCTTCACTGCGTCTGATGACCATGCCGATATCACCCCAGTCACTCGAATGGAGACGACGTTCATCTGCACCAGCAATCAGCGTTCCTTTATCCGTCTTGAGAAGAGCTGGGATACGATAACTCTTGATACCATCTTTATTTGGTTGATTGTTCCTACCACCTTCAAAGACGTCTTCTTTCTCAGTGACTTTTGCTCCCTCAGGAAGTTTCTGTTCCAATTCACCTCTTTCAAATAATTGACTCCGTGTTTGAACTTCATCTGGGCTTAAAGCACGATCGTAAACGGTTAGGTTTCGAACTTGTAGGTTTGATGCCCAAACTGTTTATTGCCCCGTTTGGTTGCTCCAAGTTGAGCTTGATTAACATCTGGCATATCTTTGACGAAGTTACCAGATTTGAGACTTGTTCGAGATAAGACACCGTTCACATAGAGACGAACTCGACCATGAGGTAACTCTGCTGTTGGTTGTTCAACAGTAAAGGTCACGGAATTCCATTGTCCAGGGCGAACTTTCAAAGGAGCATCTGTATACTTATCATAGAACTGCTCCCCGTTAGCGCCACGCCCTTCAATAAGAGCTGTATTATCAAGGACCGACATAGTAAAGTACTCATTTTCCTTGGTGTCACTGGATACAGAGAAGAGATTGTAAAAACGTGGAGCTGATGCATCTGGTTTGAACTCCATGTGAACCGTAGCATTTTTTAGTTGCTTTAGTTTGTCTAGTTCATTTGATAAATCAACTCTCTGACCATTTGCTGCATTGGTTTCAACATCTTCTTTTTCAAGGACAGGATTAGCATTTTTTAAATCTCTTGAGTAATAGTCACGAGGAATAGCACCCTGATCCTCTGATTCCTCTTCCTTATTTGCTTCTTCTGCAGGGGTTTCGGTAGAGGATGGGGTTTCTGATTCTGCACTCTCATTTTTTTTCAAATGGTCTTGGTCCACCTCAACGCCGTTGTCTTGAGCTGCTGCCAATTTACCAGCCAAATCCTTATCCAAATGAGCAAGATCTCCCGAGGACGCTTCTTTTGGCAATTCTGATAAACCTTGACCAGGTTCGACAGTTTCTGTACTGGCCCCTGCTGCATTGGCTTGCTCTTGAGCTAAGACTGGATTTGCTCCAAATACTACTGTACCAATCACTACAGATGCCGCCCCAACTGCAAATTTTCGAATTCCGTATCGCTGTTTCCGATTTAAATATTTGTAATTCATGTTTGTCCTTTCATTTTTCATAAAATAAAGCGCTTTCTTTTTTTCTTTTGAAAAATTTTTATTGTCTCTCAAGAGACAAGTTTTACAAGAAAATATCCAACTTAATGAGAGCTTCCCAATCCTCTCCCATTTTCTGCTGAGGAATTCTTTAAGCACCCAGCAGCCTTTTTCCTCCTTTCACAAGTGACTTTTCCTTTATTATACAATAAAGTCTTATATTTACATCTGTGTTCCTACAGAATAGATTTTACTTTTAAGAATATTTTAATATTTTAAATTTTCTAAAAGTACTTTCAGGTTTTGGACATAAAAAAGAGAGCTCCTGAGCTCTCTCATTCATTATCTTACGTACTTAAAAGGAATTTCACTTCCACAGAGCCAGTTATAAACCTGATCATTGACAAAAACATTCATGGCTTCGTGAGCATACTCAGGCATGATGCGATAGGCCTTGTCGCAAGTTAGGCGGTTGTAAATCGCAAACTGGGTAATAGGATAGCAAACATCGTCGTCCAAGCCTGTAATCATCTTGACCTCACCTTGAATACGATGGGCAAGATTTTTCACATCGATATAGGCAAGGGTCGCCATGATTTCCTCCTCTGTTTCATGGAAGGGATCGTGGAACTTGAAATAACGGAAAAGTTCATCATAGGCTTCACTGGTATTGCCAATCTCAAGCACTCGTCTAAAGTCTGACAAGAAAGGATAGATGGCAACTGTTCGCTGAATCCGAGGATTGAGCGCTGCGGCAACTAGGGCTAAAGCACCGCCTTGTGAGGCACCATAGCTAGAAAGTCGCTTCTCATCCACCTGAGGTAGACTAGCAACAATTTCAATCAACTGGTAAATATCCAGATAAACATCCTTATAAAAGAGATGTTCCCGACCTTCCACAGCACCACGGATGATATGTCCCTTCACCGTATTTCCTAGTGGAGAGCGCAAGCCATCTTGCGAGTAACCTGACTGGCCTCGAACGTCCATGGAAACAACACCGTAACCAGCCACAGTATAGGCCAGCATGTCGGTCCAGTCCCAACCACGTCCCATATAGCCATGAAAATGGAAAATTAGAGGAACTTTCTCATCACTCTTTGGAAGGACGACCCGTGCATAGACCTTGCCTTCATTGGTTCCTTCAAAAGTGAGCTCATAGCACTTGACTTGGGGAATGTGGAAATCTCTTTCTTCCAACTGGTAGGCAGGAAGAGTTGAAACCTTTTTCACTTCCTCATCCCAAAAAGTATCAAAGTCTTCAGGAACCTCATCCCGTCCTAGATAGGTCTTGATTTCTTCTAACAAAGCTGGATTTTTCATAGCATGCTCCTTCTATTTTGTAATCGCTATCACAACTCTAGCATATCTGGGAAAGCAATGCAAGAAAGAATGCTAAATAGAAAGTGATTTTAGATTCTCTTTCCTCAAACAGAGCGTCTGAAAGTAGTTTTAAAAGTAAAAAGAGCGTTTCCGCTCTCTGTGTATCAATAGGTGCTAGCTCCTTTCTCTAGTTTGACGGTTTGGAATTTCTTTTGGCAGGTTACTTTAATCGTCATATGAGAGTCCTCGTTTCTTTTTGATAACTCTAGTATAAGACCCAAACCTAAAAGCTAGCTTATAGATTTCTTAGAAAAGGCTTAATCCAGATGTTCTCTCTTTTCTAGGTGGAGAGCAATCATGCGCCACTCCGGATCCTCTTTCCAACCTTCTATAGAACTAATGTAGCTGGCAACCTTTCTGGCTTCTTCCAAAATAGGAAAGTCTTCGATAATATCAGCCACTTGAAACTCTGGAAGTCCTGACTGTCTGGTTCCAAAAATTTCACCCGATCCACGCATTTTCAAATCTTCCTCCGCAAGGACAAATCCGTTGGTGGTTTCTGTCATAATGCGCATGCGGTCTTTCCCTGACTCGGTCTTGGGATTAGCCACAAGAATAGCATAAGACTGCTTGTCCCCCCGACCCACACGACCTCTGAGTTGGTGAAGCTGGCTGAGACCGAACCGATCGGCATCCATGATAATCATGACGGTCGCATTGGGAACATTGACCCCAACCTCGATAACCGTCGTCGAAACCAGAATATCCGTTTTTTTGCTCTTTGAACTCCTGCATGATCTGGTCTTTTTCATCACTCTTCATCTTACCATGTAGAAGAGCTACTTCAGCCTTACCTGCAAAATGAGCCGTCAACTCCTCAGATAAGGCAATGGCATTTTTCAGATCCAGAGCTTCAGATTCTTCAATCAGGGAGAGATGACATAGGCTTGGGAACCTTTTTGAATTTCTCCCTCTAACCAAGTCAAGACCTGAGGCAGTTGCTCATGCTTAATCCAGCGCGTCACAATAGGCTTCCGCCCTGCTGGCATCTGGTCAATAATGGAAACATCCATATCTCCAAAGGCTGTGATAGCCAGCGTCCGTGGAATGGGCGTCGCCGTCATCATGAGAACGTCAGGATTGTCCCCTTTTTCCCGTAAAATACGCCTTTGGCCCCACACCAAAACGATGCTGCTCATCGATGATAATCAAACCAAGACGAGCATAATCAACCCCATCCTGTATCAGAGCGTGGGTTCCGATAATCAAATCAGCCTCACCCTTCGCTATGGTCTCCAAGACTTCTCTTTTTTCTGCAGCTTTCAAGGAACCTGTCAAGAGAGCGAGTTTCAAGTTTGGAAAGAGGTTCTGTAAACTCTCAAAGTGTTGCTCAGCAAGGATTTCTGTCGGTACCATGAGAGCTGCCTGATAGCCAGCCGTCACTGCAGCAAACATGGCCAAGCCAGCGACTACCGTCTTTCCGCTCCCCACATCTCCTTGCAGGAGACGATTCATGTGATGGTCGGACTTCATGTCGGTCAAAATCTCCTGCAGACTCTTTTCCTGAGCTTGGATCAGGGCGAAAGGCAGATTTTCTTTAACGGCTGTCACTTTTTCCTGAGACCAGTTCAGAACCAGACCGCTTCCCTGAACTCTATTTTTCAGACTTGAGCGTCTGCAACTGCATTTGGAAAAGTAAAAGAGTTCCTCAAACTTGATCCGGCGAATGGGCCTGCTTGTATTCTGCCAAATCCTTAGGAAAATGCATAGCGCGAACAGCCTGACAACGGGACATGAGTTTGTATTTGTCCAGCAAAGACTGGGGAAGATTTTCCTCTATCAAGAGGTCCAGTCCCTGATCAAAGGCTGTCTTGATAACCTTGACCAGTCCTGCCTGACTGATTCCTTGAGCCAGACGATAGACCGGCTGGAGGTCATCTTCCACCTGAGCAAGAACCTTCATCCCAGTCAGACTAGCCTTGGCACGATCCCATTTTCCAAAAACGGCAAGGGTTGCACCCAACTCTATCTTATCAGCCAAATAAGGCTGGTTAAAGAAATTAACCGCAAAAACGACTTCTCCCTGTTTGAGACTAAAACGCAGACGATTACGCTTAAAACCATAATACTGGACACTGGCAGGAGTTACTACCTGACCAGAAAGAACAGCCTTTTCACCATCTTCCAGCTCTAGGACCTGCTTGGTCTTGAAATCTTCATAACGGAAAGGAAAGTAGAGCAAGAGGTCTTGCAAGTTTTCAATTCCTAGTTTGGCGTATTTCTCTGCTGACTTTGGTCCCACACCAGGCAAGACATGCAAGGGTTGATGTAGATTCATGCTCCACTCCTTTCTTTGTTTTAATAATATTCTCTCGGAATGCGATCGCTGAGGAGACAAACCACCTCATAGTTAATGCTTCCACGGTAGGTCGCTACCTGAGTAGCTGTGATTTCCTTATCTCCGTCGGAGCCGATCAGGGTTACTTTTGTTCCTAGCGGGTAAACCTTAGGCAATCGAATGGTGATTTGGTCCATCGAAACTCGTCCGACGATTGGGCAAGCTTGCCCATCTACCAAGACGGAGAAATTCTGCATGTCTCGTGTCCAACCATCCGCATAGCCGATTGGCACCGTCGCAATGACTTGCTCGCTATCCGCCTGATAAGTTGCTCCATAGCCCATGCAAGCTCCAGCTGGAACTGTCTTGACATGAACCAGGGCAGATTCCAAGGTCAAGGCTGGAGTCAAGTCATAAGGTAAGGCCAAGACCTCTCCACTTGGATTGAGGCCATACATAGCGTCTCCCATACGCACTGCATTGAAAATAGTCTCTGCATGCCAGAGGGTCGTTGCCGAATTGCTGGCATGAACCAGCTCTGGGACTTCCTTCATACTTGCCAAAATAGCTTTAAATCGTTCTAACTGGGTATTAAAATAGGTATCTGATTCTTCATCTGCAGTAGAAAAGTGGGTAAAAATCCCCTCAACACGAGCACCATGTTGCTTGAGCAAGTCTTGAGCCAGATCAGCTTCACCGGCCTCTCTAAAACCAATCCGTCCCATTCCTGAGTCAATCTTGAGGTGAACTGTTAAGCCTGCTAGATCAGCCCCAGTCGCTAACAATGCTTGAATCCACTCCAGTCCTGCCACTGTCAAGGTGATGTCATATTCTCTAGCCAAGCAAACAGCTTCGATTTCAGAAAACCCCTAAAGATGAGAATTTTTCTTGCTAAGTCCAGCTTGGCGCAACTCAATAGCTTCATCAATATTGGAAACACAAAATCCATCAACATCATCTTGGATAGCTGTTGCAACAGCTACCGCTCCATGTCCATAAGCATTAGCCTTGACTACTGCAAATTTGAGCGTACCTTTAGGGATATGACTTCCCATTTGTTGTATATTTTTTCGAATAGCTCCCAACTGAATGAGAGCCTTGGTTGGTCTATGTGGACTAGCTTTCATGATTTTCCTCCAAAATGACACTAGCTGTCACAAACTGATCTGTGTGGCTGATCGATAGCCAAATCTTTCCTGAAAATGGCGCCTGACTAAAATAGGGAGCTCCTCGTTCATTGTTCAAAACTTCCAAATCCTGAAAACCGAGCTTGCCAATACCAGTTCCCATAGCCTTGGAAAAGGCCTCCTTTAGCCGACCAGCGACCAGCCAAGTATTCGATTTGTCTGCGCCCTTTGAGACTGGCAAAACGCTCCATTTCTTTAGGGGTCAGCACGCGCTTGGCAAAGCCCTCACGTCGTGTAACTGCGTTTTCTATCGAAGCCAATTCTTCGATGTCAATTCCGTGTCCAACTATCATGCTCATAAAAGGAGCTGAGATTCCCCCAACTCCATCCTTTTCACTTATTTTGTTAAGGTAGTATAAATCTCTTCTACCAAGGCTACTGTATTTTCCCAACCTAGACAAGGGTCCGTTATGGAGCAACCAAAGACCTCTGGTTGATTTTGACGACCATCAGCTAGGTAAGATTCGATCATAAAGCCTCGAACCGTCTTTTTAATCTTTTCATTCCAGTCACGATTCAGCAAGGCTTGACGAACAATGCGAATTTGTTCCATATACTGCTTGCCTGAATTGTCATGATTGGTATCGATGATAATAAAGGGATTTTCAAGTCCCATGGTCTCATAACGATTGATGGCATTTAAGAGGGTTTCATAGTAGAAATTGGGTTCATTTTTACCATATTCGTTCATGGCGCCACGAAGGATAACGTGGGCCAAAGGATTTCCTGAAGTTTCCACTTCTTGCCCATGGTAAAGGAAGGTTTGCTTGTTTTGAGCCGCATAGATGGCATTAAACATGACCCCGAGATTTCCAGATGTTGGATTTTTCATCCCAACTGGAGCATCAATCCCAGACGCTACAAAACGGTGTTCCTGGTCTTCCACTGAACGAGCCCCTACAGCATGGTAGCTGACTAGATCATCAATCAAAACGAGATTTGACGGATAAAGCATCTCATCAGCTGTCGTCAAGCCCGTCTCCGTAATCACACGGTAGTGCAGCTGACGAACAGCTTGTATGCCATTAATCAAGCTTGGAGCTTTAGAAGTATCCGGCTGATGAACCAAACCCTTATAGCCATCTCCATTGGTACGAGGTTTAGCCGTATAGACACGCATCACGATAAAGATTTTATCCGCAACTTTTTTCTGTAAGTCTGCTAAACGACGAGCATATTCGAGCACAGCTTCTTCATTGTCAGAAGAGCAAGGCCCCATCACCAAAAGGATGCGGTCGTCCTCACCCGAGATGATAGCTGCTAACTCTCTATCGCGGGCTTCTTTTTTTCGCAAGGCTTCAGGTGACAACTGGGTCGCAGCCTTGATTGCTTCAATATCAATTTCTTGACCTTTTTCGATAAATGCCATCTTACTCTCCTAGCGTTTGGTAAATTTCGCGAACAAGTGCTTCTGTGTTGTCCCATCCTAGACAAGGGTCCGTGATAGACTTACCAAAAACTTCTGGCTCATTTTGACGTCCATCTTCTAGATAGGACTCAATCATAAAACCACGAACATATTTTTTGATCTTCTCATTCCAGTCACGGTTAATCAAGGTCTGACGAACGATACGGATTTGATCCATGTATTGCTTGCCTGAATTGTCATGATTGGTATCGATGATGATAAAGGGATTTTCCAAGCCCATCTTTTCATACTGATCAATGGTATCCATCAAATTGTCATAGTAGTAGTTAGGAATATTTTTCCCGTATTCATTCAAGGCACCACGAAGAATGGCGTGGGACAATGGATTCCCGGTTGTTTCCACCTCTTTACCGAGGAAGAGGAAACTCTGTTTATTTGCGCTGCGTAAATCCCATTAAACATAACATTGAGATTTCCAGATGTTGGATTTTTAAATCCTGTTGAAAAATCTGCCCCACTCGCTACAAAACGGTGCTGTTGATCCTCTACAGAACGAGCTCCAACAGCCATATAAGAAATCAAATCATCCACCAGCGGAAGATTTTCAGGATAAAGCATCTCATCAGCTGTTGTCATTCCCGTCTCGGTAATCACACGGTAGTGGAGCTGACGAACAGCCTTGATCCCATTGATCAAGCTAGGAGCTTCTGTCGCATTTGGTTGATGAATCAAGCCCTTATAGCCATCTCCATTGGTACGAGGTTTAGCCGTATAGACACGCATGACCATAAAAATACGGTCTTTGACCTCTTCTTGCAAAGCAGATAGACGCTTGGCATACTCGAGAACCGCCTCTTCATTATCAGATGAACATGGTCCAATCACCAAGAGAATACGCTGGTCTTCCCCACGAATGATGGCTTCCAATTCCTGATCACGTTGATTTTTTCTCGCAAGAGCCGCTCCCTCTAATTTAGACAAGGCGCGAACTTCTTCAATGTTAATTTTAGGACTTTTAGCTTTAAATACCATGATTCATCTCCTTATAAAGCAAACGGACACCAAGCAAAAAATGATTTTTACCAGGTATCCGCCTGTATCTTATCTCATATTATTGTCTCTTGCCATGACAGTTCTTGAATTTCTTACCTGATCCACATGGGCATTGGTCGTTTCGTCCGATCGGCTCAAGTCCAAATCTTCTGGAAGGCTTGCCTGCTGCGCTGCGATATTACGAGTCGCAGTTGTACTGATATTGTGTTCAGTTTGCGGACGTTCTTGTTCATGGATTTGTGCTTTCATCATCAAGCGGGTCACATCGAATTCAATCGATCCAATCATGTCGTTAAACATACGGAAACCTTCTGCTTGATATTCTACAACAGGGTTGTTTTGGGCATATCCACGAAGACCAACAGCATTTCGCAACTGGTCAAGGGCGTCGATATGGTCTGTCCACTTGTTGTCTACAACACGTAGAATCAAGACTTTTTGGAATTCTTTCACTGCATCTTCGTCACGAAGCTTAGCAACTTGGTTGTCATAGACTTTCAAGGCACGTTGGAAAAGTTCATCTTTGATAGCTTGGTCTGACAGACCTGCAAAATCTGAACGGCTAATTGAATCTTCTGGAAGCAAGTTATACTTAGCAAAGTTCAAGATTGCTTCTAATTTTTCATCTTCCTTAGAACGAGCATGTGCATCCACGATACGTCCAATGGTACGACGAATCATGGCATGGATTTCTGGTGCCAAGTCACGATCTGCAGTAATGACATCATAACGTTGTGCATAGATGATCTCACGTTGTTCACGCATAACATCATCGTATTGAAGGACTTGTTTACGAGTGTCGTAGTTATTTCCTTCAACACGTTTTTGAGCTGCTTCAACTTGACGCGTTAACATGCGAGATTCGATGGCTTCATCAGACATGTTGAGTCGTTCAAAGACACCTTTCAAACGTTCTGAACCGAAACGTTTCATCAAATCATCTTCAAGAGACAAGTAGAATTGTGACTCACCTGGGTCTCCTTGACGTCCTGAACGTCCACGAAGCTGATTATCAATACGGCGACTTTCGTGGCGTTCTGTACCAATGACGCAAAGTCCACCAAGTTCACGAACTCCTTCACCAAGCTTGATGTCAGTACCACGACCGGCCATGTTGGTTGCGATGGTAACAGCGCCACGTTGACCAGCGTTCATGATGATTTGCGCTTCTCTGTAGTGGTTCTTCGCATTCAAGACTTCGTGAGGAACACCTGCTGCTACCAATTTCTTAGAAAGGAAAGTCACTCGTTTCAACGGCAACTGTACCTACCAAGACCGGCTGACCTTTTTGGTAACGAGCTTTTACATCTTCAACTACAGCTTTAAATTTCGCATCAAGACTTGCATAGAGAAGGTCTGAGTGGTCGATACGTTGAATTGGACGGTTGGTTGGGATTGGGATAACACGAATGTTGTAAATTTCGCGGAATTCTTCTTCTTCTGTTTTACCAGTACCTGTCATCCCTGCCAATTTCTTATACATACGGAAGAGGTTTTGGTAGGTAATAGAAGCTGAAGTCTTGGTCTCGTCTTGAATTGGCACACCTTCTTTTGCTTCAATCGCTTGGTGCAAACCATCAGAGTAACGACGACCTTCCATGGTACGACCTGTAAATTGGTCGACGATCAAGATTTCCTGCTCTTCACTAACCACATAGTCAATATCGAGAATCATGATATAGTTGGCACGGAGGGCATTGTCGATAAAGTGAGTAAGAGCTACATTTTCAATGTCGTAGAGATTTTCTAGTTTGAAGTAGCTTTCAGCCTTGTCAATACCAGAGTCTGACAAACCGATCGTCTTAGACTGAACGTCAATGATATAGTCATCCTTGTCCAAAGACTTCACAAAGTGGTCTGCCATATGGTAGAGTTGGCTTGTTTCAACTGCGTTGGCACCTGAAACGATCAATGGTGTACGGGCTTCGTCGATCAAAGATTGAGTCAACCTCATCGACCAAGGCATAGTTGAGTGGACGTTGCACCATGTTTTCTGCACGAACGACCATGTTATCACGAAGGTAGTCGAAACCAATCTCTGAGTTGGTTGAGTAGGTAATATCACAAAGATAAGCTTCTTTTTTCTCCATTGGAGATTTTGCTGCCAAGTTAATCCCTACTGACAGACCGAGCCATGAGTAAAGCTCACCCATCTCAGTCGCGTCACGTTCTGTTAGGTATTCGTTGACTGTAACTACGTGAACCCCTTTACCTGCAAGGGCATTGAGGTACACTGGCATAGTCGCTGTCAAGGTCTTCCCTTCACCCGTACGCATCTCTGGAACGTCACCATGGTGAAGAACAATCCCACCCATGACCTGAACCTTATAAGGGAGAGCCCAAGGACACGTTTTGCAGCTTCACGAACTACTGCAAAAGCCTCATATAGCAATGAATCAAGTGATTCACCCTTATTGTACCGCTCTTTAAATTCGTCAGTTTTCGCTTTTAGTTCTTCGTCTGACATTGCAGCCATTTGGCTCTCATAGTTAAGAACCTTATCAGCCATCTTTTCCAGACGACGAAGTTCTCCTTTATCATTTTCAATAATCGTTTTTAAAATATTAGCCATGATTTTCCTTACTTTTTATTCTGAATATTTTAGAATGTTCTTTTAATTTTAGCATATTTACCATTATTTTTCAAGAAAGAATCCTTAATTTACAACGGAAAAGGCCAGCTGAAATTCAGTTTTTTTTGCATCAATCTTCTGTGGCTACCTTTTTGTTTTTTGTTCGAGATGCATGCTTGATGATCCAAGCACAACTTGGACTTAGCTCCTTCTTTTGCCAAGTTTGAAGAATCCTTTCAAACTTATCAGGATCTTCCTTGTATAAATCATTTAAATTATTAGCTACACTTTTTTGAATGGACTTGTCTCTATCATCCTTTAGATTGGTCAGAATAGTGGTGAAATCCTCAAAATAATCCAATACCACGGTTTGTTTCTTAGCCCAAGGCAGACGGATACGCATACATTCGCTGGCAAGTCTACGAACGCGCAAATTTCATCCCGACTCCATTCTAACAGCAAAGCCATTGTAGCCTTAGGATAGCGAGCCAGCAAAGGTCTCATAGAAAATTCTCCAGTAAATCGCTTGGTTAGTTCCTTACTAAAGGCCGCGCTCAATTCAAATTCCTTGTCCCCATATAGCTCTACATATTTTCCGATTGGCCAAAGCCAATATCCTTCTGAGAACATACCTAAACCACCCTCCAACTCGGGACCCAAAATTTTCTCAAAAACCTTGAGAGAGTCCTCATAAGATAGGGGAAGGCAATCTTTGATACTTTTAGCCAAGAGTTCTTGACGCTGGCTAAACTCCAACTCTTCCAAGTCTTTTTCTACCAACAACCTAAACTTTCGCTCATCAAATGCAGGGGACGCTTCTTGCAACCGTCGACTCAAATCCCTAGCATAAGCCAAGTCATAATAATCTTTTACTTTTTTAGCCATTTTTCAAATCCCTTAATCTTCATTTTACGGGACTTATTATATCATACAGACAGTCCGTCAACAAAATTATTTTCATATCTCCAACTATTTTAACAAGAAAGAGAAAAGGACTAGAAGCTAGTCTGGTCCTTCATTTGTTAATGTTTAATTTCCCAAGAATATAGGCAATATCCCAAAATACCAAAAGAGATTGATCCAGAAGGCCAAGCAAAAGATGATGCCAAAGATGAGAAGACTGATTTTTTTAATCAGCACGGAGTATAGGATGGATAAAACTCCAAAAACCACAAAGAGTTTTTTCATAACGAAATAATATACTGAAACTCCTCCTATTTGCCAATCCCAAGGAAGGAAAAACATGAGGAACCAGAGAAGGCAAATCGTAAGAATATATCTCTTGTAGTGCGCTTCAAGAAAGGCTTTTGTTTTCTCCATAGCAAACCTCCATTTGAGTCACTGTCTCTTCCCTTTTATTATACCAAAAAAACCTGGAAAAAGCTTTCCAGGTTCGGATTTGAAATCACTAGTCCTACTAGAGAAATTCCTTTATTCACAGGCTGATTCACTTTATTGACTTGATGAAGATGTTCCAAAATCGACCTTAGAAACTGTCTTGGCTTCTTCTGTTTCTTTAAAGGTTTCAGCTTCTTTAAAGTTCATCATATTCGCAAAAAGCACGGTTGGAAAACTTCTCAACTTTTGATTGTACTCAGCTGCAACCTTATTATAGTCCTTGCGTGCTACAAAAATACGATTTTCACTGCCTGAAAGTTCGACCATTAGTTGCTCAACATTTTGATTGCTCTTGAGCTCTGGATAATTCTCCGTCAAGGAAATCAAGCGGGAAAGAGCAGAGCTCAATTCTCCCTGAGCCTTTTGGTTTTCTTCCGATGTCACTGAGCTACTACCGATTTTAGCTCTAGCATCCGCAATCTTGGTAAAGACTTCGGTTTCATGATTCATTTGTCCTTTAACGGACTCCACCAAGTTACCAATCAAGTCCGAACGACGTTGGAGGGCTGTCGAAACATCGGCCTGAGCCTGCTCCACTTTAGTCTGTTCACCAACCAGACCATTATAGGTCGTCACTGCGGAACAACTTCCCAGAACTAGTAGTCCAAAAAAGATCGCCACTATTGAGAGAATTACTTTATTTTGTTTCATATCAAAACCTTAACACTTTCTTTTATCAACTTTTCTGAGAAAATACTCAGATTTTAAATCAATTTCCCAAACTTTGTTTTTATTTTTAATTAAGGAGTGAACTCTTGCAAAGGAGTCACCTTACTGTATGGAAAAATCGGTTTGTGCAATATATGATCACTCACCAGTCATCAGACGAACCGCCACCATCAAAGCCACCGCCGTCCCAGCCTCCAGATGAGTCGGAGCCTGAGTCAGACCAAGAAGAACCTGAATCAGACCAAGAGGAGCCCGAATCTGATGAGTCACCGCCCCACCAGCCTCCGCCAGAATCATCTCCACCTGAACCACCACGACCTCCAGATATAAATCCGATAATCATCACGATGAAGTAAATGAGAATTCCAAATCCGATAACTCCGTCGCTCGAACTGCTTTTTCGATGACGTCTCGAAGAACTACTCTCACCAGCATACCTTTCAAGTTCCCTTAAGCGACTAGAGTTGGTAGTATAGTCGTAACTACTTTTAGAACTTGAAGCAGTCGTACTCGATCCACTATAGAACATGTAGTTGAGATTATTGACTATTGAGAGAACACCCTTGTTATAGTCACCATTTTTAAAGTAAGGACGTGCTGTTGTCAAGAACCTGTGAGTCTGATAGTCAGTGATCTTACTGGCCACATTATTACTGGTTTCAATCCGTGATTTTCTATCCTGGACTGCGACCACAATCAAGACACCGTGATTGTCTCCCGAGTAGCCAATCTTCCAAGCTCTAGCTGTTTCATTGGCTACAGTCTCGATTGTTTCTCCATCTAGGCTTTTCACAACGTAAACACCCATCTGGAATTTTTCTGATTTTTTACTATTGACATTATTCAATTCCCGAATCTGACTTATAGTCTCATCCGTTAAATAATGATCCGGGTCATAGATCCCGTACTCAGGTTTTTCAGGTGCTGTGAATGCTGACAAGAAGAGAAAGATCATTAGCAGTCCAAGCAAGCGAACCAACAAACTATGTTTAAATAATCTGCTTTTTTTCATAATAACCTCCCTGATAAAGGAAAATTGATTTAAGGAATTATAGCATTTTTGATTTTTTTACAAAAAAAAAGTGCATTTTCATTACAAATAGATTACAAAAAAACTAGGAAAATGATTGAAATTTGATGACAGATTCTCCTCCAATTTGGCAGGTTCTTTTTCTCCCCTTTTTAGTATAGAAAAAAAGAAGACTATGAAGTCTTCTTTTTAGTTTATTTTTGTAGAAAAAAACAAGCAAGGGTTACTTGCGTTTTCTTGCAATCAAGTGAATCGGTGTTCCCTCAAAGGCAAAGGCCTTGCGGATTTGATTTTTCCAAGAAACGTAAGTAAGAGAAGTGCATGAGTTCTTCTTCGTTGACAAAGATGACAAAGGTTGGTGGTTTGGTTGCCACTTGAGTCGCGTAGAAGATTTTGAGACGTTTTCCTTTGTCTGTCGGTGTTGGATTGATGGCAATGGCATCCATGATGACATCGTTTAAGACAGCAGATGGGATACGGGTGTTTTGGCTTTCACTGATTTGCTTGATCATCTCTGGAAGTTTGTGAAGACGTTGCTTGGTCAGAGCAGAAACAAAGATAATCGGAGCATAAGGCAGGTATTGGAACTGCTCACGGATATCCTCTTCCCAGTTCTTCATGGTGTGGTTGTCTTTCTCAAGGGTATCCCACTTGTTGACCACGATGATCATTCCTTTACCGGCTTCGTGGGCAAAACCTGCGATACGCTTGTCGTACTCACGAATACCTTCTTCGGCATTGAGGACCATCAAGACCACGTCAGAACGGTCAATAGCACGCATGGCACGCATGACAGAGTATTTCTCTGTATTTTCGTAGACCTTACCAGACTTACGCATACCAGCTGTATCAATCATGGTAAACTCTTGTCCATCCGTATCTGTAAAATGGGTATCAATGGCATCACGCGTTGTTCCAGCTACTGGACTGGCAATCACGCGATCTTCTCCCAAAATGGCGTTAATCAAACTTGATTTTCCAACGTTAGGACGGCCAATCAAGCTAAATTTAATCACGTCTGGATTTTCTTCTTCGACTTCATGTGGTAGATTATCCACGATGGCATCCAGCACATCACCCGTACCAATACCATGGACAGACGAGATGGGCAGCGGCTCACCCAAGCCTAGCGCATAGAAATCAAAGATATCATTTCGCATCTCAGGATTGTCAACCTTGTTAACGGCAAGGATAACAGGTTTATGGGTCTTATAAAGTTTACGAGCTACGTACTCATCTGCATCTGTGATTCCTTCTTTCCCAGACACCACAAAAACAATGACATCAGCTTCTTCCATAGCGATTTCCGCCTGGTGCTTGATTTGCTCCATGAAGGGAGCATCGACGTCGTCAATCCCTCCCGTATCAATCATACTAAAGGAACGATTGAGCCACTCACCCGTTGCATAGATACGGTCACGTGTCACGCCCTCGACATCTTCTACGATTGAGATCCGCTCACCAGCGATCCGATTAAATAGGGTTGATTTCCCAACATTGGGACGTCCCACAATGGCAATAGTTGGTAAGGCCATGTTTTCTCACTTTCTACAATAACTTTTTCTGTTCTAGATTTTTCCGAGTTGAACTAGGTTCGGCTTGACCAAACTGCTCAGCCAAACGTTGACTCCAAGAGGTCGTCGCACGCGCACCAGCATAGTCTGCCTGTACTTTGTCATAGTCCAAAATCGCCGCTACTGGCTGTTCTTGGTATTCCTCTTCAAAAACCACTTTGTTCAAAGGCAGTCTTGGTTTGACATCATGTTGTTGATCTGGCACGCCAAGGGCAATCCCAAAAACAGGGTAGGTATAGTCAGGCAGGTTAAAAAGCGCTGCCACTTCTTCTGACTTGTAGCGGACTAAACCGATGATAACACCACCATATCCCAGACTCTCAGCAGCAAGCAAGGTATTTTGCCCCGCAAGCGCAGCGTCAACAGACGTGATAAGGAGGCCTTCTACCCCTTGAGGTTGGAAAGTGTCCGTATGAAGACTTGCTCCCTTTTCAGCTCGGTTCAAGTCACCGACAAAGAGCAAAAAGACAGCTGACTGGCGAATGGCTTCCTGCGGAACCAATTCATATAAGGCATCTTTCTTCTCTTGACTGCGCACAAGAATCACAGAGTAGGATTGAAAATTTTTCCAAGATGATGCCATTTGTCCAGCAGTCAAAATCTCTTCCAAGTCTGCCTGAGGAATTTCTTGCTCCTTAAAGCGACGAACTGAAGTATGTGCTTTCATCAGTTTAATGGTTTCTTTCATCGGCGATTTTCTCCTTCTAGTCTCGTTTCCTCAGCCAAATAACGGATTCGTTCCATGACCCGTCTAGCTTCCCAAGTCTCGTCATTTCCATTCTTTCCTTTGGCAAAATGTTTTTCCAAATCTTGAAAATTAAAGTTGGAAGTAAAGAAGGTCGGTAAATCTTCCTGCATGCGGTACTGAAGAATGACTTGGAGAATCTCATCACGCACCCAAGGGGTGGATTGTTCTGCACCAATATCATCCAAAACCAAGACTTCTGCTAACTTAATCTCATCTACCAAGGTCTTCACAGATCCTTCACCGATAGCATTTTTCACATCAATGACAAAACTTGGATAGTGGAGAATGGTTGTTGAAGCACCACGTTTTTCAGATAGGTCGTGAGCCAGGGCCGCCATCATGAAACTCTTACCGACACCAAAATCTCCGTAAAGATAGAGACCTTTTCGGATACTAGGGTAAAGGTCAACAAAGGCATAGAGTCTCTCAAAAATCGGCAAACGTCCTAGATCATCCAGCTCAATCTGAGCCAATTTCGCTTTCTTAAGGCTTGCTGGTAGATTGATCAACTTGAGACGATTCTTGATGTCCGCCTCTTTTTCAGCAGCGATTAGCTCTGGTGTTTCTTCATAAGATACATCCGCATAACCGTGATTCATGACCAAGATAGGCTTGTAGCCACGCGCTATATAGTCCGCATCCCCACGAAGAAACTTGTCCCGTTCTGTGATATATTGGTTGAACTTGGAGATGCTACGATTCAACTCCTCTTGGCTGAGGGATTCTTTCTGGATAAAAGCCGCTACATCGGGGTCCTTCATGATCTGCTGGACCAAGTCCTGGTACTGAAAACGACTTGTCTGACGTTTGATTACATCACCAACACTTTCCATCTAGTCTCCTCCTCCTTCTTCTAATCGGGCTAACATTTCTTGTTTTTTACGTTCTAGTTCCAGACGAGTCTCCTCACTGGTTTGATTCTTGTATTCTGGATTGCTCCACTTAGGAACATTTGTCTTAGTCGAGCTAGTTTCGATTTTTGGTCTTCCTGGCCTTTTTGCTGGCGTTCTCGAATCCGAAGTACAGCTTCTTCTGCTGTCCGAATCTTGCGATAGGCATAGTCGTTTGCGACTTTCATAGCATATTTTTCATTGACATTGGCCGAATCAACCTTGTTAAAGGTTAAAAGTAAGACGATATTGATGACTTCGTCCAACAAGCCTAAAGATGCCATCTGGTGAAGAAGTTCCCGTTCGCTCTGGGTGATGTTCCCCTTACGCGTTTGCTTGATTTCCGCTAAAAATTGTAGGGGTGTTTTATTTTTGGCTTCCCTGATAATGGTCATTTCTTTGGGGTTAAAGTCAGAAGTAGCCGGTTTTTGTGCTATCTTTTCACGCATGCGTTTGACTGAAATAACCTGAGCCACCGCTGTCGCCTTGGCTAATTGATAGGTTTCAAACCAGGTCCATTTTTTTTCATCTGCGATGGCGAATAATTCCAAAACATCCGCCTGCTCGTCTTCAAAACGCAAGCCATCTCGAGCCATCAGGCGCTGGAAATGTCCCAAGTCAAAATCATTTTTTAACTTGCTTTTAGACTCGCTTGGGGTCACTTCTTCGGTCAGGGTTGGAAAGACTTGGCTCAAAGAAACAGAGAAAGCTTCTCCCTCACTTGGAGCCTGCTTCATAGCAGAAACTGCTGTATCCCCAATCTTTTTCTCCAATAGTCTGCTATAGACAGAATGACTTAAAAAATCCTGACTAGGTAGGGGAGAATGAAGCTGCAATTCATAGGTTTCTCCCTTTTGATAAAGGGTCAACAAATCCAAAGCAGATAAGATTTTAAAGGATTGGAGTAAGGTCGGCATGCCAAAGTTTAAGTGGTTGAGGATGTGGGAAAAGAGGTGTTCCTTTTGTCCACCATCCCAAAAGGTAATGGCATATAGATAGAGGCTCAGCGCCTCCTGACCGATAATCGGGAGGTAGCACTGCACCAGAGAAGAGGTATCTTGCGACACCCGATTATTCTTTAGAAAAGAAAAACGGTCATTTGGCTTCATCTATTTTTCCTTTTTCTTTTTTGAGGACTGGGTGATCTGCTGGAGCAGACTCTCCAACTCACTCACATCCTTAAAGCTACGATAAACACTGGCAAAACGAACATAGGTAATCTCATCCAGCTCCGCCAATTCTTCCATGACTAAAGAACCAATATATTCACTTTGGATCTCATTCTCACTGCGACTACGGAGTTTTGCTCGATGCGATTGACCACCATGCCAATTTCATCACTCGAAACAGGGCGTTTCTGGGCTGAGCGGATAATCCCATTAAAGATTTTATCTCTCGAAAACTGCTCTCGCGTACCGTCTTTTTTGACGACAACCAGCGTTCTTTCTTCTACTCGTTCATAGGTTGTAAAACGATGCTGACACTCGTCGCACTCACGTCTTCGACGGATGGTATTTCCTTCTTCGGCTTGTCGACTATCAACAACACTAGACTTGGTAGCCCCACATTTTGGACAACGCATGCATTTCCCTCCTTGTCGTTTTCTTTTCATTATACCATTTTTTGAGCAATTCCCAAAACAATTCTTATTTTTACTTGACAAGTTTTTTGTTTTATTGTATTATTTAATTAGAACAATAAAGACAAAGAAAGGAGACTATGATGTCCTGGTCATTTGATAATACAAAACCGATTTATTTACAGATTATGGAAAAAATCAAATTACAGATTGTTTCCCATGAACTGGAGCCCAACCAACAGCTCCCTACCGTGAGAGATTTGGCGAGCGAGGCTGGGGTCAATCCCAATACCATTCAGCGCGCCTTGTCTGACCTCGAACGTGAAGGATTTGTATACAGCAAGCGGACAACTGGTCGTTTTGTCACTGAGGATTTGGACCTCATCGTTCAGTCCCGCAAACAACTTTCCGAGGAGCAACTGCAACAATTCGTCTCTTGCATGCTTCAATTTGGCTACAAAAAAAAGAAGAACTGCCAAATGTATTAAGCGACTATATTAAAGGAGTTTAAGACTATGACACTACTAGCACTTGAAAATGTAACAAAATCATATGGAGCAACTGCGGCACTTGACAATATCTCACTAGAGATCTCAGCTGGAAAGATTGTCGGGCTCCTTGGACCAAACGGATCCGGAAAAACAACCCTAATCAAACTGATTAATGGCCTCCTTCAACCAAATAAAGGACGTGTCCTCATTAACGGACAGGATCCAAGTCCTGCTACCAAGGCGATCGTCTCCTATCTTCCTGACACAACCTACCTCAATGAAGAGATGAAGGTTAAAGATGCTCTAACCTATTTTAAAACCTTCTATCAGGATTTCAATCTCGAAAGGGCCCAACACCTTTTAGCTGATCTCGGTATTGATGAAAACAGTCGCCTCAAGAAACTATCAAAAGGGAACAAGGAAAAGGTCCAACTCATCTTGGTTATGAGCCGTGAAGCTCGCCTCTACGTTCTCGACGAACCAATCGGAGGTGTGGATCCGGCTGCCCGTGACTATATCCTCAATACCATCATCAACAACTACTCACCGACTTCTACGGTGCTGATTTCAACCCACTTGATTTCAGATATTGAGCCAATCTTGGATGAGATTATCTTCCTCAAAGACGGAAAAGTCGTCCGCCAAGGAAATGTTGATGATATTCGTTACGAGTCAGGCGAATCAATTGACCAGCTCTTCCGCCAGGAATTTAAAGCCTAAGCAAAGGAGATTATTATGTTTTGGAATCTAGTTCGTTATGAATTTAAAAATGTCAATAAATGGTATCTGGCACTCTACGGTGCTGTACTTGCAATTTCAGTTTTGATTGGAGCTTTTATTAGCAGTCTTAGCCAAAGTTACAATCCTAACAATGCTGCTTATTTCATCTTCTTTTTAGTACTAGTCTTTGGAGGACTCAGCGTCACTCTTTGGATTGCAACAATCTTTTTAATCATCCGAAGATTCAAGGGGAGTGTTTATGACCGCCAAGGGTACTTGACCTTGACCTTGCCTGTCTCCGAGCACCAAATCATCACCGCAAAACTTTTAGGTGGTCTTGTCTGGTCCATCTTAGGCTATATCGTCTTTATCTTGAGTATATTGATTATCATATTCTTAACACCAATTGAAAAAGACTTCACTGCCCTCTACAACTTCATTTCCCCTTATCTAAGCTACGGCTGGCTGTATGCCCTATCACTATTTGTCGGGTCAATCGCATGGATTTTATCCATTTACCTCTCCATCTCTATCGGGCAACTCTTTAACGAGTATCGAACAGCCATGGGGATTTTAGCCTATATCGTCATTTCAATCGTTATTGGTTATATCACTTTCTTCTTAAGAGTTGACAATGACTATAACGTGATGGTTGGTACAGAAATTCTGCGCGATCTCTTTTTATCAGCTATCTACTACCTCGGAACCTACTACATCTTGAAAAACAAGGTTAACTTGCAATAAAAAATGCCCAGCTAGAAAGCTGGGTTTTTCTTTAACTCAATATCAAGCTGGCTACAATGGGGCTGACAAAGACATAAAGAATACCAGTGATACCGATTGCCAAGCCACCCATGGCTCCTGCTACAGAGCCGTAGCGAAGGGCCGTTCCTGTTCCGACAGCATGACCTGTCCCACCGAGGGAAAGTCCCACCGCAACTGGATCATCAATTTTCAACCAATTCAAAAGGGTTGGTCCGATAACACTGGTCAAAATACCAGTCGCCACTACGACGACCAAGGTCACAGTCGTCAAACCTTGCAATTTTTCTGTGATCCCCACTGCCATGGCGGTTGTCACTGACTTGGGAAAGAGAGAAATAGCTAGGAAGAAGTCCATGCCAAATATTTTCGCAACTAAGGCCGTAAAACTAGTATTGATAACTACTGCTAACAGACTACCAAAGAGAATACTCCGTGCATGGTGCTTCATCAGGTGAAAACTCTTGTAAAGCGGAATCCCTAGAGCCACCGTCGAAGGGACTATCAAGTTGTTCAGATAAACCCCACCTTGATAGTAGTCTTGGTAAGAAATACCCGTCGCCTTAAGGAAAATAATGATAAAAATAGCTGACAAAAGCAAGGGCGTTGTCAAAGGATGGGGAAAACGTCTGTAAATCAACATCCCTACTAGATAAGCTAGGATAGATAATGCAATCCCAAATAGAGGATTGGAAACAAATTCGCTCATTTGGCATCTCCTTTCTCATAGTCACCCTCAAATCGTCGCTTGATAAACTGTACCACTAGAGCTATGAGGACAATGTTAATGACAGCCGCAAAAAAGACAATCAAGACAATGGGCAAGAGATAGGGGGCAATGACATCAAACTTTTCCATGATTCCCACTGCTGGCAGCAAAAAGAGAATGGTCATATTGGCCAGCAAGAAATTCCCGACCATATTGACATGCCTGGTCCTTAGCCACTTGAACTGTAAGGCTAGAAAGAGAATAATCAAGCCGATAATACTGCCTGGGATGGGCAGATGAAAGAAACTAGAGATTCCCTCACCGATTAGAGAAATCACAAAGAGAATCATTAATTGAACATATAATTTCATCCTAAACTCCACGAAATAAACTTCTTGCATACCAGTTTACTCTTTTTTCAGAAAATTTCAAGGAAATATCGAAATTCTTCTTTCTTGCAAGGATTAGTTAAAAGTAGTATAATCATTGCATGCGCAATCATCTTGTGTTACAAAGACAGTCAGTCATGACTTTGCTATTTTTACTTTGAAAAGAAAGGAGAAAGCAATGACCTATCTGGAAAAGTGGTTTGACTACAACCGCCGTCAAAAGGAAATGGAAGCCATGTTAGAAGAAACCATCGCCCAACAGAGTGAACAAAGGTTGACCTTAAAAGAGTTTTACCTACTCTACTATCTGGATCTAGCTGATGAAAAATCCTTACGACAGATTGATTTACCCGATAAACTTCATCTTAGCCCAAGCGCAGTTTCTCGAATGGTGGCCCGACTAGAAGAGAAAAACTGCGGTTTGCTTAGTCGCCGATGTTGTGATCAGGATAGACGGGCTAGTTTTATCTGCCTGACAGGTGATGGGCAAAAGACACTGGCCTCTCTACAGAAAGCTGTCGAAGCAAGCTTGGAAACTGGTTTGGATTTCTTGATTTAAGATGATTTTAGAGAAAAGTTGCGTGCGCAATCATTTTTCTTGACATTCTCTTTTACAAGGAGTAAAATAAAGTCATCATTAAACAAAGGAGTTTTAAACATGATTGAAATTACCTATCTAGATGCCAGCAAGAACGAAAAAACTGTAACTTTCGAATCTTATGAAGACTTTGATCGTTCACAACAAGCTTGCCTTATCGGCATCGCAGACTACTACCCTGTCCAAAAATTAACTTACAAGAGTCATGATTTTGACTACCATGGGACTTATGGAGATGTTTTCTTCTATCTCATGAAACAAGATTTAAGCCAATATAACTAAAAAAGGAGAAATACAATGGCAAAAGCAATTACAGATGCAACATTTGAACAAGAAACAAAAGACGGTTTGGTCTTGGTAGACTTCTGGGCAACTTGGTGTGGTCCATGTCGTATGCAAGGTCCAATCTTGGACAAATTGTCTGAAGAACTTTCAGAAGATGTCTTGAAAATCGTTAAAATGGACGTAGATGAAAATCCAAACACAGCTCGTGCCTTTGGAATCATGTCTATCCCAACCCTTCTCTTCAAGAAAGATGGCCAAGTGGTAAAACAAGTTGCTGGAGTACACACAGCAGAACAAATCAAGGCTATCGTTGCTGAATTGAGCTAATCACGAATCACTCCCATTCCAAAAGGGAGTGCTTTTTTGTTTGCATAGAAAAAGCCCTGTTCCTCAAACTGAGAACAGGACTCTTTTTTCGTTTCTTATTCTTCTGTTCCAAGGCAGTTTTTCGCAACAAGAGCTGCAAGAACACCACCAACGATTGGAGCAAAGATGAAAATCCAAACTTGTTCAAGAGCTGCGCCACCAACCAAGACAGCTGGAGCCAAACTACGAGCTGGGTTTACTGAAAGGCCAGTGATGTTCAATCCTACAAGGATCATAGCCATCAAGGACAAACCGATTACCAAACCAGCAATCGCGCCATTTCCTTTGCTTGCTGATGTTACAGTCATGATAACCAAGACAAACAAGAAAGTTGCGATGACTTCAAACAAGAATCCACCAAAGACAGTGACACCGTTTGCCAAGGCATTCTCACCAAGACTTGCAGTTGACATGCCTGAGTTAGACAAGAGGAAGAATACTGCAGCTGACGCAAGGAAAGCCCCAACTACTTGTCCAAGGATGTAGTTCACAAGCTCTGAAGATGACAAACGTTTGTTTACAAACATAGCGATCGAAACAGCTGGATTCAAGTGAGCCCCTGAAACAGTTCCGATTGAGAAAGCTGCAACTACGATTGCCAAACCAAAGGCAAAAGCAATTCCAAGGTGTCCAAGGCCATCAAGACCATTTCCAAAAACAACGGCTCCTGTTCCGATGAACACAAGCATAAATGTACCGATTAACTCAGCAACAAATTTTTTCATGATAAGTCTCCTTTTTTTCAAACTATGTATTAGTCTATCAAAAGAAGGAAAGGGTTTCAAGAAAATTGACTGGAAAGTTCATTGAAAATCATGAAACGACTCGCTTATCCTTAGTACTGAAAGGATTGAATGGCTTGTTTCAAGTCATCTTGTAAACTATTTCTCTGGTCAAGTTGGACATAGACTTCCAACAGACTGGATCTGAAGTTGGAAAATTTATAAAAATCTTCCCTCTCTTCTATCGGAAAGTCAACCGTTTTTATCCAAGAAGCTACTCGCTCTTGCTCTAATTTTCCTTGCAAAATGGGTTCATAAAGTACTCTCGCTAAACGCCAATCCTCATCATTTGTAAAACGAATGGTAATTCTTTTAAATAGTTGACCCAGTACATCAAATACTTCAGAAACTCTGTTACTAGGAAAATCTGGATGACAAACGACTTCAGTCAAGAGATCCGCTCCATGGGCAAAAGCGTGAACCCAACCATACTGACTTGAAAAACCTGTCGTATCCTTTTCTTTTTTTAGGTAATACAAACCTTGAGATAGCATAGCATTTCTTATATCAGCTTTTAATCCTTTATAGAAAAGAGAGTGCTAATTACCATCTGCAGACAAAAGTTTGGCATAAATAAGCGCCCTAAAAGAACGTTTAAGAGCCGAAACTCCTCTACTATCAATCTCTTTGTATAGACCTTCATCAGAGGAGACCTCTTCTGAGATAAACTGAAACTGCTCAAGGGAAAAAAACTCTTCTTGAATCCCTCTAGCTAAACTCGTAAAAACAAGTTTGTCTCGAATTTCTGGAGAAGTATCTCCTAAATGCTCAAGCAACCACTGAATTTCTTCTCGGCTATAGCTTGGTTTTTCTTCTATCACTTTTCTTTGTAATTTTCGACGCATCTCTAGCACCTCTGGATTTCTAGTAACTTGATATAATCTAGCCCCCATTTCTCGACAACATCTAAAACAACTCTGAATTCCTGCCCCATTTCGGTTAAGCTTTACTCAACTCGTGGTGGAACTTCGGCATAGACCTTTCGTTGAACAATCTTATCCTTTTCTAATTGACGGAGATGACGCGTCAAAATAGTTTGAGTAATCCCAGGCAATAATCTCTGCAATTCTTTAAATCGTTTGGTACCCGTACTCAACTGATAAATGATTACCAGTGCCCATTTCCCAGTTAAAACCCTCTGCGTTGTCGCAAATGGACAAATACCATACTCACTCACTTTATTTGTCATAAAATATCTTCTTTCTATTTTTTTAAAAAAATTTATCTTTTAGTATCAATAAAAGTGCTGCTTTGGATACTAGCTATCGAAAAAGTATCTACTTGTTTTTTTGTTTGTAACTGTTACAATTATATCATAAAAAAGAAATGGAGAATAGATATGTCAACAAACTTAGAAATTTTCAATGCTTATAACCAAGCTTTAATTGCTGGTGACTTTCCTGGTGTCTTTGAAACGATGGCAGACGATATTATCTGGCATCAACCTGGTACTCATAGTATATCTGGTACAGTTGTTGGTAAGGACAAGCTAGGAACTCACCTGGCTACATTTGCTGAGAAAACTAATGGAACCTTTAAGGTGATAACAAATTGGGTTTCTGACAATAAGGATTTAATCGCAGCTAATGTTACTTTTCTCGGAACACGTGCTGATGGTACTGAACTCAATATGAACGGGATTGACCTCTTCCGTATTGAAGACGGAAAAATCAAAGAAGTTTGGCTCTTCTCTTCAGATCAAGCTGAAGAAGATAGCTTTTGGGGATAATTTAAGAGGCCGGGACAAAAAATTTTGATTTTAGGAATTCTTTATTATAAATTTTTAAAATCGATAGATTAGAAAAAAGCGAACAAGACAGTATTCTGAGTGTCAGATAACTCGTTTTGTTCGCTTTTTATATTTAAGGTTAGACTTTTGTCCCAGACTCTTTTAATTTACTCTCCCAACTCAGCACTGTAGGTCATAATCTGATCAACTGTATCAGACAAGAATTGGATGGTATCACGGAGTGGTTTGTCCGTTGAGATATCGGCTCCGATAATCATGGCTGACTCAAGTGGTGTTTTGCTACCGCCAGACTTAAGGAGATTGAGCCAGTCTTCAGCTCCATTCTCAGAGTTCTTCAGATGAAGGAAACCAGCAGTCGAGATGACAAGTCCGGCTGAGTAGGTATAGCTGTACAAGCCCATGTAGTAGTGGGCCTGGCGCATCCAAGTCAAGGCCGCATCGTCATCAATCTCAATAGCATCTCCCCAGAAATCTGTCAAAACTTCCTTCATAATGCTGTTGAGCTTGCTTGCTCCAAAGGTTTCCCCTTCTTCAATCAATGTATAAACCTTACGCTGGAAGGCTGCTTCCAAGAGGTGGGTGATGAAATTATGGAAGTAGGTGTCTGTCAAGCGATGGGCAAGAGCGAAGCGTTTTTGACGTGGGTCATCAGACTGGTACTCCAAGTAGTCACTGAGAAGCAATTCATTGAAGGTTGATGGCGCTTCAACGTAGTAGGTCGACATGTGGGCATTAAAGTAGCTTTGGTAATTGTCTGAAAAGATAAATTGACCAGAATGCCCAATTTCATGAATCAAGGTATAGACATCGCTCAAACGGCCTGTCCAGCTCATGAGGACATAAGGGTGCACACGATATGGATCCGCCGCATAACCACCAGAATCCTTGCCACTATTAGCAGCAAAGTCCACCCATCGTTCCTCTTGATAACGAGCAACTTCCTGACAATATTCTTGCCCCAAAGGTTCTACTGACTTCATGACCAAATCATAGGCGTCATCAATAGTCACTTCAGGATTGAGGGCGCTGTCCAAGTCCAATTTCCAGTCTGCAAAGGTCATCTTTTCAAGACCATTGACCTTGGCAACATGCTTGAGGTATCTCTGAGCAACTGGCGCAAAGTCCTTCATGATGAGGTCAATCTGACGGTCAAACATGGCACGGTCCACTTCTTGCTCAGCCAGAAGATAATCAAAGACGGAGTCGTAGCCCTTCATATCTGCCAATAGTTTTTCAGACTTAACTTGGGCTAAATAGGCTGCCGCAGCTGTATTTTGGTGCTTACGAAGTCCCTCTGAGAAGGAACGGAAAGATTTCTCACGAACCTCAGCGTCCTCGTGATTTTGGTAGAAATTTTCATAAGTTACAAAGCTGTTTTTGTAGGTTTTGCCATGGGCTTCAAAGTCAGCCATTTCAAAGTCCCCAGCTCGCATCTTAGTATAAATATCCTGTGGACTGTAGAAAACTTCACCCAGATTTGTCAAAGCCTTCTCCACATCAGCCCCTAGATAGTGGGCTTTTTTGATTTTGGCCTGACGAATGGCAGCTGTTAAATGTGGCAATTTACCCAAACGGTCTAAGACTTCCTCATCAGCTTCCACCAAGGCATCGTCAAAGAAGGTCAAGGCTACGCTAGCATCTGTTTCAAATTCCATGCCAGCTTGGGCAATATTGGCAAATTCTTCATTGCTATAGTCTGTCGTCTGAGGCATAAAACCATAGTTTCCAATATGGCTCATTTGGATGTAGATTTGCTCCAATTCCGCAAATGCCTTTTTCGAAATCCTCAAAAGTATGCAGATTGCCCTTGTAGTCACGACTAAATTGGTTAATATCTTCGCGGGCCTTTTCGATTGCACGCAAGAAATCCTCACGGTCTTGGTATAGGGCTGTTAAGTCCCAGAGTTCCTTTTCTGGAAATTCTGAACGGTGTTTTTGTTCCATTTTCTTCCTCTTATTTCTCTAGTTCTAATAAAACACTAAGGGCTGATAGAGCATAAAGCGGTGCTGTTTCTGTTCGCAAGATGCGAGGGCCAAGTCCTGCCAAGACCGCTCCTTTAGCTTCAAAACTCTCAATTTCTGCAGGTGAGAGACCGCCTTCTGGACCAAAGATAAAGAGCAATTTGGCTCCTTTTTCAAGACCAGCGACTACTTGCAAGAGAGCAGCTGCTTCTCCTTCTTTTGCTGATTCTTCATAGGCCACTACGATAGAGTCAAACTGGTCCAGCTGAGCTAGAAAATCTGCTTTTTTCTCAAAAGGCTGGATACTTGGTACAATATTACGCTTGCTTTGTTCGGCTGCTCCGAGGGCAATTTTTTCTAGTTTTTCAACTTTTTTGCCCAATTTCTTGCCATCCCACTTAGCAACGGACCAATCGGCAGGAAAGGCCCAAATCTGGCTGGCACCCAGTTCGGTTACTTTTTGAGTGATAAACTCCAGCTTGTCCCCCTTGGGAAATCCAGATGCGATAGTCACTTGGATTGGTAGTTCCACATTGTCAGATAATTCTTGGACCAACTCAAACTGACGATTTTCCACATCTACCACGCGCGCCAAGCGCTTGATGCCATCATCAAAGACTAAGGTTACCTCATCCTCTTCTTTCAGGCGCATGACCTGAAACATATGCTTGCTGGTTTCCTTGTCCTTGATGGTGACCGGAGAGATTGCACTGCCCTTGACAAAATACTGTTGCATGCTAGCCTCCAATCACACCTGAAATATCCTTGGTTTTCTTAAAGACGCAGGCATTCCATTCCCCTTGAATCATGTGGGTTTCAAGGAAAAATCCAGCTGACTCAGCCGACTCGCGCACCATGTCCCACTTGTCCTTGATAATGCCACTCATGATGAGGTAGCCTTCATCCTTGACCAAGCGATAAGCATCCTCTGTCAGATGAATGAGAATATCCGCCAAGATATTAGCCACGATGACATCTGCCTCAATCTCAACCCCCTTAAGCAAATCTCCAGCAGCAACATGGATATTCTCCATACCAGGGTTGAGCTCAATATTTTCCTGAGCAACACGAACTGCCACATCATCTAGGTCATAGGCGAAGATTTCTTTAGCTCCTAGTAGTGAGCTAGCGATAGAAAGGACACCTGAACCAGTTCCCACATCTAAAACCGTTTCACCACCACGAAGAACCTGCTCCAAGGCAAAAAGGCTCATCTTGGTCGTTGGATGAGTACCCGTACCAAAGGCCATACCAGGATCCAGTTTGATAATCTTTTCTCCAGCAGTCGCCTCATAGTCTGTCCAAGATGGCACGATGGTCAAATCATGAGTGATGCGAGCTGGCTCATAGTATTTCTTCCAGTTGTCTGCCCAGTCTTCCTCAGCCAAGGCAGTCGTCCCCATCTTGACATCTCCCAAATCCATAAAATCGATCAATTCTGCTAGACGAGCCTGCAAATCCGCCTCAACTACTGCCACATCAACCGTTTCAGGGTAGTAGGCTATCACTATGATTTCTTCTTGTTGCTCAACCTCTGGGAAAATCTCACCAAAACGGTCGACATTCCCCACATAGTCCATACTGTCTTCAATCGCAACACCTTGCGCTCCCAGCTCAATCAAGAGATTGGAGACCAGCTCCTCCCCCTCACGCTTTACTGTAACTTTTAACTCTTGCCATGTTTCCATTTTGAATCTTCCTTATTCTTCTTAAATTCTTCAATCACATCTGTATAGTGTTCTTTCATTGCGCTATGAATCTGCTGTTTAAAAATACCAAACGTAAGATAATAAACAAATAGAACTATTCCTTCAAACAGTATCAGAAATAAAAAAATATTCTGAAAAATGAAAGTGGTTGAGTATTCTCACCTTGTAAAGACAGAACATACAGCAACCCCCAGATAAGGGCCATAGAAATCCCTGCTACTTTAGTGCCACCTTCCCTTTGTTTTTTTAACTTTAAATATTCCATATAGATGAATGTAGCTTCTTCCTTAGAGTATTGCCCAGTTTCTAGTCTGCGTTTAACTTTTTTATTTAACGTCGTTGTTCCAATTATATAAACCACTTCATTTCCTCCAAATAATCCCTCACTCTATCCTGCAACTGAGGTACAACCTTATCTGAGTCAAGAAATTCCTCAATACTCATCAGTTTGTAGCCCTGCCCTTCGTCACCAAAGACAATATTGTCAAATTGTTCTTGACTTAGTTGACCAACCATAAAGACAGACTGCTGACCTTCAAAAAGCATACTTGGGTAAACCTTACTCCAAAGCAGACAATCCTCAGTCAAATGTATCCCCAGTTCTTCAAAAACTTCACGCGCCGCGCACTCAAAAGGACTTTCATCACCCTCTCGTCCGCCACCTGGCAATTCCCATGTATTAGGGTATGGAATGTTTGATTTGTCATCACGTAAGATAGTTAAGAGCTTATCACCATAAAAGAGGGCAATTTTGCAACCTGTAAAATCAGAAATTTCTATTTCCATATTAGACTCCTTCAGCTAATTCTTTCTCCAATTCTGCTAACCAGTTTTCATAATAACGTTTCTCGTCTCGCACCAAACGGCTGGTCCTCATGTTTTTTCTAGCAATCTTTATAGCCTTGTCAGTCTGATCCATATCTTTCTTTACCAAAAATTGATACCAGGCTTGCATTATCTGCGTATCTGTCATTTTTAGAGATAAGAAGGATTTGACTCCTCGATTACTTGCATATTCCTCCGCTTTCTCATAATCTACTTCCAGCAAGGCAATTTGAAGAAGGTATAATTGAGAAAGAGTTTGAGACATCGGATTGTCAGTTCTATCTAATAAAGACTGAAAGTGTTTTTGGCAGTCTCTATCTGACTATCGAATATGAAAACTAGTCCCTGAAAAATCTGAATGCTTTCTGCAAAACTCCCTCTCGCATCCTCAGTAACAGGAATGATAAAGTCTTTCAAATCATATTCTTGAGGAGCTAGCAAGGTCTGGGCAGAATGCCTCAACACCGAGTAGGCGTATTTGGTATTTTCAGGCTGTTGTAGCAATTCCCAGATTTTCGCTCCATCGGTAATTCCAACTGGCTTAGCATTGATGAGAAGAAAAGATACATTTAGACAAATCCAAGTAGCCGCAAAATACCAGCTTTTTGTCAAAAATCCATACAATAGCGCCAATAAAATCAAGCTAAGATGAACCATCAAACCGCCTGCAAGCATCAAGATCATTCTTTGATCACTTTCATCTTCTTTCAATCCAATATACTGAGCACCAACATTTTTGAGAACAGCTGTTCGACTAAGAGAAAACTTGCCTGACTTTTTGGTCAAAAGAAAGTTTCCTAATCCAAAAGCCACCAGGCGATAGCCTGTCAGGTAACCACAAAATGCGTGCCCCAGCTCATGAAGGATAAATATCAGATAAATGCTGAGAAAAGTAAATAGATAGCCTGGAATAAAGACTAAAGAAAAATCTAACTCTTTAAAGGCAATCGTCCCAAAAACAAATCCTAGCATCAAAAAAACAAAGGACAGACCAGAAATAAAAGACAAGACTATTTTCTTCATATACTTCCTCGCTAGTTCCTAATATCTCGGATAAGGATAAAACTCTCCTTCTTCCAAGCCAACTTTTCCTTCTTCAAAGACTTCTTGGTTCCATTCCATGACGAATTCTTCTGCTTCTGGGTCTTCCAAAAAGTCCATGAGCGCATCCAGCCCAACCTCGGCAGTATCTTTGAGGAAAAGCGCAAAATAAGCTAAAAACTCACGAGAAAATCCTTTTTTAGGTAGATAAGGAATGACAGCCAAATAATCTTCCTCATTGACGGTTGACTTGGCAGGATTGTAGAAAAGGACTGCTTCTTCAAAGAGAATGTCGTCTGATGACACCTCTCCGTCCTCGTCCAGCATCTCTACTCCCGCAGCGTTTTGTGCTTCCAAAAGAAAACTCACTTCTACCGCGTGATTGCGCTTGTCCCAACTAATCTCAAAGTCAAAGGGAAAGTTCTTGTCCAACTCCTCCTCTAAAACATCTAAAAATCCGTATGTTGCCATTTTGTCCTCTTTCTATGCGACTCTTTAATCGCCCCGATTGCTCGGAAATATGCTAAAATAGATACTACCATCTTACCACATATACATCAGAAAATCCATGTTAGAAAGGACTGCTATGCCAGACAATCTCGCGCTTCGCATGCGCCCAAAAACCATCGACCAGGTCATCGGTCAGAAGCATCTGGTCGGACAAGGAAAAATTATCCGTCGCATGGTGGAAGCCAATCGTCTGTCCTCCATGATTCTCTACGGACCTCCAGGAATCGGAAAGACCAGTATCGCCTCAGCCATCGCTGGAACGACCAAGTATGCCTTTCGGACCTTTAACGCGACAGTTGATAGTAAAAAACGGCTACAAGAAATCGCGGAAGAGGCTAAATTTTCAGGTGGACTCGTCCTATTACTAGACGAAATCCATCGACTTGACAAAACCAAGCAAGACTTTCTACTTCCCCTCTTGGAAAGTGGACTCATCATCATGATTGGGGCTACGACTGAAAATCCTTTCTTTTCTGTCACTCCAGCCATTCGCAGTCGTGTTCAGATTTTTGAGTTAGAACCCTTGTCCAATCAAGACGTCAAAGAAGCGATTCAAATTGCTCTAACTGACCCTGAGCGTGGTTTTGATTTCCCAGTTGAGCTAGATGAGGATGCCCTTGATTTCATCGCGACCTCTACAAATGGAGACCTGCGTTCTGCCTTTAATTCACTAGACTTAGCCGTTCTCTCTACTCCCGAAAATGACAAGGGTATCCGCCATATAACACTGGATATCATGGAAAATAGCCTGCAACGGAGTTACATTACCATGGATAAGGATGGGGACGGTCACTACGATGTCCTTTCGGCCCTGCAAAAATCCATCCGCGGATCAGATGTGGATGCCAGTCTCCACTACGCAGCTCGCTTGATTGAAGCTGGGGATCTGCCTAGTCTAGCTCGTCGTTTGACCGTTATAGCCTATGAAGATATCGGCTTGGCCAATCCTGAGGCCCAGATTCATACCGTAACTGCTCTAGATGCCGCACAAAGGATTGGTTTCCCAGAAGCTCGCATCCTCATTGCCAATGTCGTGATTGACTTGGCACTTTCACCCAAATCCAACTCAGCCTATGTGGCCATGGACAAGGCCCTTGCTGATCTCAAAACATCAGGTCACTTACCCATCCCACGACACCTGCGCGATGGCCACTACAGTGGAAGCAAGGAACTTGGGAATGCGCAAAACTATCTCTATCCGCACAACTATCCTGGAAACTGGGTCAAGCAAGACTATTTGCCAGAAAAGATTCGCGATCATAGCTACTTTTCACCAGAAGATACTGGCAAGTACGAACGAGCCTTAGCGCAACGCAAGGAAACCATTGATAAATTAAGAAACTTGTGAAATCCTTTTCAAATAATTGCATTTTCCTCTTGATTTTTTTTGAAAAAGTGGTATCATATAAACATAGAAACGCTGTGGTGTACGACTTCACACTTAAGTGTTGACCGACTATTTTTTGTACTATTAGGGAAACAAAAGTCTTCTAACAGCATGTAGGCCGTCTCACACGGAAACAGCTTCAGTTAGAGCGAGTTGCCCACCTGCTTAATTGCGCGGGTTCAATACAAACCGTGAAGTTTCGGCACCAATACAGCTTTTTCTTTGCCTTCTTAGCTCAGTTGGTAGAGCAGTAGACTCTTAATCTATGGGTCGCAGGTTCGAGCCCTGCAGGGGGCATCTAGATACAACAGGAAAAGCCTTGAAAGTCAAGGTTTTTTGCTTGTTCTGAACTAAGAAATGACAAGATTTTTAGGATATTCTGAGTCTAATATAGATGAAATTCTTTTCTTATAAGAAAAAACGCTAGATAGCGTTTTTTGTTATTCTTAGTTACTCGTCCAATCGAATAAACATCATTGCGTTAAGCAAAGAGATGAGAGCAACTGTATTGACATTATTGGAATAGATTAGTCTCTTATTTTCAATAGGCGGAATAATAAAATTAGAAATAATGATGTCGTAAGGTGATTCTTTTAGAGCATCAAGTGATAACTCTAATTCACCCCAAACTTCCAGTTCAAAATTGTTACTGCAATAGTAAGAAAGTGTCTCAGCTACTGATTTTGCATGATACTGATCAAAATTACTCATGACCAAAACCTTTAATTTAGGTTGATTTTGTAAAAGATTTAGCACCAAGTGTTTGCTATGAGTGATAAAAGTATAAGACAAATGATTGACTTTCATTGAATTACGATCCATATCCAAAGCCTCTAGATAGTGTTCAATCCCTTCCTTCACCTCTGAAACAAATCGAGGGAAAATATTTTGAAAGTTCTTGATTGTATTGCCTTTTTGATCAAATAGGATAAACTCTGTCGATAATTCCTGGCGATGCAGATGTGCTGTATTATGCAGATGCCAAATCAGATTGTCTCTATTGTCTACTTGGAGATTATAGTCTCTTGATACCTGATCTACTAGTTCTCCCAATAACTGATACGATTTTTTTACATAGCTGTCTGTTTTTGCATGGTTCAGAAATACTTCTTCATCTATGAAAAACATTTTTTGAAAATAGGATACAAATAGTTGACCTATCACTTCTTTATTCAGAGAGATACGATATTCAGAATCAAAGCTCGCTACAATCTCTTCGATGCCTTCTGCCTGCATGAAAGACTCTAACAATTGATTGTTAAAAGAATTTTTCTCAACTTCCATAAAATGACCAAACTTTATTCGGTATAAATTTGTTACGAGGAGTAACTTTAACATTCGTTGAGTGGCGAAATTGACAGGAAATGCAGTTTCTTTATAGATCAGTGCCAACAGTTTACACAAAGGTTCTACAGAAAAATCTTCAAAGGGCCATTCGAGGAAATAATATTTCTCTGAAAAATACTGGGCAAAAAAGTAACGGATATCGATTTCATTTCCAGTGATTTGAACTGGATTGAGGCTAATTTCAAAACGATATTGCTTCTTAATAATTTTATTAATGTGACGGATGATACGGTAAAGAGAGGAAGAACTGATATAAAACTCTTTGCAAATACTATCAGTATCACATCCTTCATTAAAAAAAGATAAATTCTAAAATTGAAAAAGTGGGTTGAATGCTTAAAAAAATGATGATATACCATCTCAATATCACTATCGTCGGTATTAATGATACGGATGCCGTTTGTTGAGGAATGAAATAGCAAGTCAGGAAAGGAAGACCTGACCTGGGACAAGTCATCTTTTACAGAACGTTCTGCACAATGCAATAATTCTGCTAGTTCCGAAATATGAAACCAACGTTTGTTTTCAAATAGTAATTCTAATAATTCTAATTGTCTGTGACTCTTTTTCGATAATAAATCTCTCATGAATAGCTTTTTTCTCTTTATAATAAACTAAAGGATTGTCTTTCAATCTTCATGCAATTATACCACATGGAGTGCATTTATCCTCTTACAACGACTTTTTGCTTGTCATAAAAAGACTAGTCTAATCCCTTAGAAACCCAGTAGCATCAAGATTTTTCTTATTTATTTGTATCTAAAGTACATGTTTACAGTACGGTTTTTAAGACGAACTATTATGTTTCCAAGTTGAAATACTATATAATTAGTTCAATCAAAGAAATTGACTCTTTGATTTAGAAATAGAAAAGGAGGATACACTATGTTGTGGTCCATTATTGTAGGAGGTCTTATTGGTCTCATCGCTGGTGCAATCACTAAAAAAGGTGGTTCAATGGGATTGATTGCAAATATCTTTGCAGGTCTTATCGGTTCGTCTGTAGGGCAATCACTTCTAGGAAGCTGGGGACCTTCATTGGCTGGAATGGCTATTATTCCATCAATCGTTGGTGCTGTGATTGTTGTTGCAGTCGTTTCATTTCTATTTGGTAAAAAATAAGCATTACCTAATAAGAAATTAAAAGTGATAAGCCATAATTTTGAATACTGTAGACGGGTAAAATTATGGTTTAAAGCTTTTTCATTTGAAAAGGATTTAATATGTCAAAATCAAAGAAAATATTGTTACTTATTTTCTGTATCTTAATCTTGACTATTTTTCCTTCCTATTCTCATAGATTATCATCAGGTCAGTGATTTAGATATCCACTTATTCAGTTGGAGAGAACTCTACGCTGAATTCCTGATTGCTAGATATGTCTTTTGGGGGACACTTGTCCTATCTGTTTTAGTTTTAATTTCAATGTTAGTGATACTCTTTTTATCCTAAGCAATATCTAGAGATTCAATTAGAAACTCAAGAAGATACATTAAAAACTAAAAAAATTCAGCTATCGAAGGCTTTTGTTCGATGTTTGGTCATTGATCATCAGTTGATGAAAGAACCAACGGTCCATGTAAATAGCCGCAAAAATAAATGTTTCGTTACTGTTGAAGGGAAAATTCTTCCTTCGGACAACATCTCAAAACGATGTCTAGTCATTCAGAATGAAATAACTCATGGATTAAAGCAGTTCTTTGGTATTGAACGTGAGGTAAAACTTGAAGTTAAAGTTAAAGAAGTTGAACCTCGAAAAACGACCAAAAAGACTGTTAGTCGTGTAAAGTAAGGAAGTAAAAATGGAATGGTTTAAAAAATATCAGTATCCAATTATTGCAGGTTTAGTAGGTGTCATTCTCGCTTGCTTTATCTTATCCTTTGGCTTTTTCAAAACACTATTTGTACTAATTTGTGGAGCCCTAGGAGCATTTGCAGGATACTATGTTAAGGAAAAATATTTAAAATAAATAAAGGAGTCTCGTATGTCAAACGTAGATAAAAATGTAGAAAAAAAAGATGTTGCTGTTGTTTCTCAAGATGTTAAAGGGGAACTCACTTATGAAGACAAAGTAATCCAAAAAATCATTGGTCTTTCACTTGAAAAAGTACCTGGACTTTTGGATGTGGATGGAGGATTCTTCTCTAATCTAACAGAAAAAATTATCAATACAGATAATGTCACTCATGGTGTCAATGTTGAAGTTGGGAAAGAACAAGTCGCAGTTGACTTGAACGTTGTTGTTGAATATCAAAAGAATGTCCCTGCTTTGTACAAAGAAATCAAAGATGTTGTCGTATCACAAGTTACAAAAATGACTGATCTAGAAGTTGTTGAAGTCAATGTGAATGTTGTTGATATCAAAACGAAGGAACAGCATGAAGCAGATTCAGTAAGCCTCCAAGACCGAGTAACTGACGTGGCTTCTTCAACAGGAGAATTTGCTTCAGAACAATTTGAAAAAGTGAAATCTGGTATCGGTTCAGGTGTTGCTGCTGTTCAAGAAAAAGTAGGCGAAGGTGTTGAAGCCGTTAAGGGCGAAACAAAGGAAAAAGCTCGCGTACACTAATTCATCTTGTCAAAATTAATCAATTTAAAGGAGGCAGAATCATGTCAACAGAAGAAAAATTAAACCAAGCAAAAGGTTCCATTAAAGAAGGTGTCGGCAAAATGATCGGCGATGAAAAAATGGAAAAAGAAGGAACAGCTGAAAAAGTTGTTTCTAAAGTAAAAGAAGTTGCTGAAGATGCTAAAGACGCTGTCGAAGGCGCTATTGAAGGTGTTAAAAACATGCTTCACAAAGATGAAAAATAAGGCTAAACGTTAATTCATCTAATAACAATATTAGCCGGAGGGAGAACAGTTACTGTTCTCTTTTTGTATATAGGATCCTAAAAACGATTCCGAATCTTCGTTAAAAGGAATGGTCAACTAAAAAAAGCCTTACAATCAAGGCTTTTTTGCTTGTTTAAAATAATATCTCCATTTTAAAGAAAGAAAATTTAAAAGCTTACACACTACTAGACTGGCTTATTTATCCACCACCTGAGCTTCAAATTGGGCTGGTTGGGTGTCTACATTGGTAATGGTTATCGTGTAGGGCTTGTTATTGGTGGCATCAAACACTTTTTCACCTTGGTAACTCACAACAACTCCATCTTTTACTAAATAAATATCTGGTTGGGTGTTTGGAAGTTCTTCATCCTCCTCATCCAAACCATGGCTTTTTATAATTTTTTGTTCCTCAACTCCATAGTATACATCACCATTACTCTCACTCCAAACACTAGAGCCAGTTAATTTAATTCTGCTTGAATCATTTTTCTTCAAGATGAAGATTGAATAGTATTCCAGATCTTGTGTTCTGGGGTTTACTTTTAAGTTGACGGATTGACCTGGTTGAAGAGTGTATTTGCCATAGTTCAAAACGGAAAAGACAAACCAGACTAGCAGCAAACTATACAAGACTCCTATAATCATTCGTGAGCGCCTACTTTTAAACAAAGGTAAAAGTAACACAAAAGAGACAATAAAGAGCAATTCTGTAAACATTTTATCCCCCCTTTCTCATCATCGTTGACATCCTAAACAGAGTCTCGCATCCATTTCTCACTAGTAACATCAACCATACAAAGTCTGATACATCTTGTCTAGAAAAGCTTTCAACTCTTTTCGAACAATCTTTAATAGGCGTTCTTCTTCGGCTTGAGAGATGTTCACCCTCTCATTTATATTTTTTCATTTATTTGAAAATAGGCGCTAGAAACTATATCAAAGTTCTTATCCAATTCATATAGTACACTAGTTATTTTACCATCTATCTCTATTTCAAAATAAGCAGTGACCCCATCCCGTCCAGGATTTGAGATATCCAAATCGATGTCTCTTTTTATCTCTATGGAGTCAATTCCTCCATCCAAGCGGATAGCACCGTCGGGAGGAACAATATAGCCTGCTTTTCGCATGTCAGACGCATATTTTCCTGACGCCGTTAAATGTTTTAAGACAGCTATATTGTCCTGTTCTTCAAAGAAAACCTTTAGTTGGAACCGTTCTTGGTGGTTTTGATACTGAAAATAAAGATTGATACCAACAACTAAGGCAAGTACAGAAGCGAGCAAGATTCGTATTTTTCTACATCTCGACATGTTTATCTCCTCTATCTAAGAAATCATAATAATCTTGTTTTCAACTTTGAAAGGTAACTGCCTTATCCTTGAAAATCCTTGGGACTCTAACTCAAGTGACTGCTATCTCCCCTTTTTCATGATGTATTTTCGTATAGGTGTTTCAAGCATTTGAACGATTTCAAATCCTTCTTTTTGATAGAGGTCCTTGGCTCTTTGATTTGCCTCGTAGACATTTAGAGAAATAGTATCTATGTCTTCAGTTTCAAAGGCCAAACTAACAAATTTCCTTAAAGCCTGGCTACCTAAGCCTTGCCCCTGTTTCTGAGGATTGATAAAAAATCTCCCGATATGAAGATTCCTGTCTTCTAGCCTGATTTTCTGGATAAGCCCCACAAACTCTTGTCCATCAAAGATTGAAAAAATTCCTTCCAAATCTTGCAAGACTTGAATTGTCAAGGGAAAAGGAATCATTGGTCCCATCCATTGTTCTTGAAAGGATTTGCCAAGGGAGTTGGACCATTGGCATACGAATTGAGCGTTTTCTATACTCACCTTTTCTTCAAAACGAATTGTCATATTTTCCTCACCATCTTATCTGTGTTTCTCCATTATACTACTTCTCCTATTTTTTACGAATAGATAAGTATGATTGATCTTTATTTTTTTCTCGTCGGGAGCATTCTCGCTTCCTTTCTCGGTTTGGTCATTGACCGTTGTCCTGAGCAATCCATTATCCGACCGGCTAGCCACTGCAATTCCTGTCAGACTCGCTTGCGTCCCTCAGATTTGATTCCTATTCTCTCGCAGGTCTTCAATCGCTTTCGCTGTCGCTACTGCAAGATTCGCTATCCATTCTGGTATGCCCTTTTTGAATTCGGCTTAGGACTCCTCTTTCTGACTTGGTCTTTGGGTTGGATTTCCTTGAGTCAAGCCATCCTAATCACTGCTGGCTCAACCTTGGGCATCTACGACTTTCGCCATCAGGAATATCCCTTAATGGTTTGGCTAACTTTCCACCTAATCCTCATGGCCTGCTCTGGCTGGAATCTGGTTATGGTCTTCTTTCTTACTCTTGGAATCATGGCCCATTTTATCAATATCCGCATGGGAGCAGGGGATTTTTCTATTTCTGGCTTCTTGTGCTCTCATCTTTAGCGCGACAGAATTACTCATCTTGATCCAGTTTGCTTCTGCGACGGGGATCCTAGCTTTTCTCCTACAAAAGAAAAAGGAAAGACTTCCTTTTGTGCCTTTCCTCTTACTTGCTACTTGTTTGATTATTTTTGGTAAGCTAGTAATTCTCTGATAATCCTGCTCTCTTTTATGGAGGGCTTTTTCAATTGAGTGAAATTTTTCCAGTTAAATTACTTTCTCAATAAAATTTCGAATAGTGGACAAACCATCTGGCGTGCCAATACTTTCTGGATGATATTGGAAGCCATAGATGGGCAAAGTCTTGTGTTGGAAGCCCATTATGACTTGATCATCTGTCGAACGAGCTGTAATTTCAAAATCTTCGGGTAATTCCTCTACCATAAGACTATGGTAACGCATGACTGAGCAGTTGTTCTTTATTCCATCATAGAGAATGGATGGAACTTCAAATTGTAGCTGACTTTGTTTACCGTGCATGACCTTGGGTGCTAAGCCGAGTTTTCCACCGAATGCCTCAGCAATAGCCTGATGTCCCAGACAAATCCCTAAAATTGGTTTTCGGCCCGCAAAATCTCGAATCATTCCCTCCATTTTTCCGGCATCAGCTGGCCAACCAGGTCCAGGGGAAAAGACAAGCGCATCCGCCTTCTCTGCAAAATCATAGAGGCGAGAATCGTCATTTCTCAAGACCTCAACAGGAGCAAAATTTCCGATATACTGAGCCAGATTATAGGTAAAGGAATCATAGTTATCAATCAATAATATCACTTTTTTTCTACTCCTGTTTGATTGCTTACAAAACGTATTTTTTATTTTTTAGCTTCTAGGTAGTCTGCAATCGCAGCTACGTCCTTATCTCCACGACCAGAGACATTGATGATGATAATCTCATCTTTACTTAGTTTCGGTGCACGTTTAACCGCTTCTGCGATAGCATGCGAACTTTCAATCGCTGGGATAATCCCTTCTGTCTTACTAAGAAGGAGCAAGGCTTGAACAGCTTCTTCGTCTGTCGCTGCTACGTATTCCACGCGACCTGAATCTTTAAAGTAGGCGTGTTCTGGGCCAACCCCTGGATAGTCCAAACCAGCTGAGATAGAGTAAACTGGCGCCAGCTCTCCATCTTCCTTAAAGACTGCATAGGTTTTCATGCCATCGACAATTCCGACACTACCTTTTGTCATAGTGGCTGCGTGCTTGTCTGTGTCAAGTCCATGACCAGCAGCTTCGACCCCAACTAATTTAACTTCATCATCAGCCACATACTGCGAAAAAGCACCGATGGCATTCGAACCACCACCTACACAGGCAATAACGTAGTCTGGTAAACGGTCTTCTTTTTCTAAGATTTGACGGCGAGATTCCTCACTGATGACCTTTTGGAATTCATGGACAATGGTTGGATATGGGTGAGGTCCCACAGCAGATCCTAAAACATAAAAGGCTTCGAGGTCATTCATCCATGCTCCAAAGGCTGCATCGACCGCATCCTTGAGAGTTCGTGTCCCCGTTTCAACTGCATGAACGGTCGCTCCCATCATCTCCATGCGGAAGACATTGAGACGTTGGCGTTCCACGTCTTCTGCCCCCATGTAGACGTCACAAGCCATACCAAACTTAGCTGCAGCAGCTGCTGTCGCAACACCGTGCTGACCAGCTCCTGTTTCTGCGATCACTCGTTTTTTGCCCATGCGTTTTGCCAGAAGAATTTGCCCTAAAACGTTGTTGAGTTTGTGAGAACCAAGGTGGTTCAAGTCTTCACGTTTAAGATAAATCTTAGCTCCACCTAAGTGTTCTGTCAAACTTTCCGCAAAATAGAGCGGTGTTTCGCGACCGGAATAGTCCTTCAAGTAATGACGAAATTCTGCCAAAAACTCTGGATCTTCCTTGTACTTATCAAAAGTCACTTCCAACTCATCCAACAAAGCCTGAATCGGCTCCGGTACAAAACTGCCACCAAATTGTCCAAAATAACCTTTAATTGTCATAAAATTTTTCCTCTTTCAGTATTAATTTAAAGATATGAAAAAAGCCCACACACAGAAAATAATCCGTGTGAGGGCGTTGGTAACGCGGTGCCACCTCAATTATAAAGGGACTATTCCCCTTTACATCTCTGCCTTGTCTAACAACAAGTTGCACTGTAAGGTGTGCACACCGAATTTTCATTGTTTCAAATTCATTTTTTAAATCAGCCCACTTTCACTACTTCCAACCACCTGTTCACAATTCCCACAGGCTCCCTGAAGATCAAAAATATAGTTACTTTTTCTGATTTATTGAGAATATTATATGTTATTGTTCTATCTTTGTCAAGATTTTTTTATGATTTTTTTCCAGAACCGAGGATTTCTTCGGAAATTCTCACCAAAGTCTGAACGATATAGTCTACTTCTTCATCGCTTAATTTAGTGTGAAGAGGAAGCGTAATTTCATTTTCAAAGAAGGCATAGGCTCTTGGATAATCTGCCATATCAAAGCCAAGATTCTTATAGGCTGTCAAGAGCGGAAGCGGTTTGTAGTGAACATTACTTGCAATTCCTGCTTTGGCCAATTCTTGGATGATAAGGTTGCGTTCTTCTAAACTTGCTCCTTCTACATGGGTGATGTAGAGGTGGCGTGAAGATTCGACAGTATCAGTCTTGTGTGCAAGTGGGTGAATACGAGTACCCGCAAATCCACGATCATAACGGTCTACGATTTCCTTACGACGGTCAAGCAAACTTGGGTAACGATCCAATTGTACTAGACCAAGGGAAGCCATGATATCTGTCATGTTGCACTTGTAGGCAGGGGTTACGATATCGTATTCCCATGAGCCCAGTTGCATCTTGGCAAGGGCATCTTTGGTTTGACCATGAAGGGAAAGGATTTGGAATTCCTTGTACATTTCTTCGTCGTCAATCGCTGGATTGGCTTTCCAAGTCGCACTTCCTCCCTCAGCTGTTGTAAAGTTCTTAACAGCATGGAAAGAGAAGGAAGTGAAGTCAGCGATAGAACCAGCTGGTTGTCCTTTGTAAGTAGATCCCAAAGCATGGGCACTATCAGAGACAATCACAATACGGTTAAAGGCCTTTTGCCACTTGCTAGCAGCTGTAAAGAGGTCACGTTTTTTCTCAACAACTTGGAACAAACGGTCATAGTCGCAAACAATCCCTGCAAGCTCTACTGGGATGATCACCTTGGTTTTTTCAGTGATAGCTTGCTCAAGCAGGTCATAGTCCATCTCAAACGTATCTGCTTGGATATCCACCATGACAGGGTGTTGCTCCTACGTGAGTGATGACACTACATGAAGCTGTATAGGTCATAGCTGGAACGATGACTTCATCACCTGGTCCCCACTTCCAAAGACACGCAAAATCAACTCAAGAGCTGCAGTCGCAGAATTGAGGCAGACAGTCTTAGGAGTCTGTGTGTATTGAGACAAGCGACGCTCCAGTTCTTTTGTCTTAGGACCTGTTGTGATCCAACCAGAACGAAGGGTGTCTGCTACTTCAGCAATTTCTGCTTCTGTAATATCGGGTGGTGAAAATGGAATATTGTAATTTGGCATTGATTTGCTCCTTTTATCTGTACTCATTTTCTCATGACTACTTTATTTTAGCACTTCAAACACGGTTTGAAACATGATTTTGATGTCTCCAAGGAAACTAAACTCTCGGAGATAGGCGAGGTTATAGCGCATCTTTTCAGGAAGGACGTGTTCGACATAGGCCTGATCAACCGACAGACCTTTCTCCGTCATTTGACTGATGATCGTATCCTCATCCTTGTAGTTGATGCTGGCTGGAGAGGTAATTCCTGCTGGCAAGAGCAAGGTCGCCATCATTTCAGGACTATACTGCTCTGTGTAACGTGGCACTTCAGGCCTTGTCCCAACAAAGGACATTTCGCCTTTAAGAACATTGACCAACTGAGGCAGTTCGTCCAAACGGACACGGCGGATGAAATTTCCAACCTTGGTAATGCGGCTATCGTTAGCTGAAGTCACCAGACTTCCTTTTTTTATCCGCATCCGTTACCATGGTACGGAACTTCCAAATCTTGAACGGACGGTTGTACTGGGTCACGCGCTCTTGCTTATAAATGACTGGTCCCCTTGCTATCCAACTTGATCCAAATGCTCAAGATAAGAAAGATGGGAGAAGTCAGAACTAGCAAAAACCAAGGGCCAGAACCCAGTCCAGGCAACGCTTGAAAATCAGCGAACCCTTCCTTTTAGAGACAAGCTGGTAGTAAGACTCAACCTCGCTTGATTTCATTTCCACGGGCAAGTCTTCCCATTTCAGCATGCTGTTTCTCCTTTGTTTTTATTATACTATTTGTCAACATTTTTCATTATACCACAAAATGGAAAAGGCGGTGCAAAGAAATCTGTGATTTAGAGGAATTCTTCTTTATGACATGGCCCCTGCCTGCAAGCTATACATCTTGTGATAGGTTCCTCCCAAGGCCAAGAGTTCCTCATGGGTTCCACTCTCGATGATACGCCCCTTGTCCAAGACATAGATGCAGTTGGCGTCTTGGATGGTCGAAAGGCGATGAGCAATAGCAATGGTTGTCCGCCCCTGTCTCATCTTAGCCAGAGAAGCTTGAACCAAACTTTCTGTTTCAGAGTCAATATTGGCTGTCGCTTCATCCAAAATCAGGATTTTAGGCTGACTGGCGACTGTTCTAGCAAAGGCAAGAAGCTGGCGCTGGCCAGTAGAAAAGCTCGAACCACGCTCGGAAACGGGGGTATCATAACCCTGCGGAAGGTCCTGAATAAAGGAATCTGCATCCACAAAGGCAGCCGCAGCCTGGACCTCTTCATCACTAATGTCTTGGTACATGGCGATATTGGACTTGATAGTCCCGTGATAGAGGAAGGGATCCTGTAAGACCAAACCGATATTCTTTCTCAACTCTTCCTGACTGTAGTTCCTGATATCCACACCATCCAAGAGAACGCGGCCTGACTGAAATTCATAAAAGCGCATGAGGACATTGATAATGGAAGATTTCCCCGAACCTGTATGCCCTACAAAGGCAATGGTTTCACCCTTCTTAACTGAAAAGGAAATATCATCTAGAATCTGGTGTTTTCCATCATATGAGAAACACACGTGCTCAAACCGAATATTACCTTCTGTAATCTTTGCTTGGCTATCCTTTTGAAGGGGTTCATAGGTCCTCTCGTCAATCAAGGCAAAGACACGTCCAGCTGAGACCATAGAAGTTTGAAGGGTTGAAAAGTTTTGCGTCACCTCAATCAAGGGGTCAAAGAGCCGATTGATGTACTGGATAAAAGCATACATGGTTCCTGCTGTTATTCCCAGATAAAGCCCGCGGTAACCAAAGTAGGCCATCAAGACTGCATATCCTAGGAGTTTCAGCAAACTCATGGCAGGTCTCAAAAAGAGGGCATCCAAGGCCACAGAACGGTTGGCATAGACCAAGTGTTCTTGGTTGATTTCATCAAATTCTGCTTGCAGGCGATTCTCTTGGTTGAAGGCCTGGATAATCCTGATTCCCTCGATATTCTCTGCCAGCTTACTATTGATATCTGACAAGAGACTTCTGGTTTTTTCGATGATTTTCACTGACTTTTTCCGATAGAGATTGACTAAAAGAAAAATCAAGGGTAGAAAGAGCAAAACTAAAGCTGTCAAACGAAAATCCAGCACCAACATGGTATACAGAGTTGTCAGAAAGATGAAAACTGCTGAAATAAAGCTGGATAAAATTCCCGAAAACATATCACTGATGGTCTCAGTATCATTGGTCAAACGAGAGACGATGGAACCTGCTGGCGTCTTGTCAAAATAAGACATGCCCAGTTTCTCCATATTGGCAAAGGCATCGTGACGAATATCTCTGACAATACTGTAGGACACCCGCGCAAAGAGAAGATTGCCGACATACTGGACCAGAGTTTGCAGGATATAGAGGCCATAGTAGGCCAATAAAACTGTAATAGCAAGATGGTTTAGGTTGCTGAGGTACTGGTCGATAAAGTGGGAAGCCACAAGGGGAATGACACTTTTAATGATTGTAGTCACGAGGAGAAAACTGAGTGCCAAAAAGGTCAGGAGGCCATAGGGCTTGAGATAAGACATCAAGCGCTTCAATACAGCCCAATTGTTCTTTCTTATTCTGCATCTTCTTCTCCTTTCATTTCCAACTGCTGAGACTGGTAGGTTTGGGCATACCAGCCATTCAGGACTAGCAAGTCATCGTGCTTGCCCCGTTCGATAATTTGACCATTTTGCAGAACCAAAATCAGATCTGCATGGACAACTGCACTGAGTCGATGTGCTGTAATAATAGTTGTCTTGTCCTTGCGCGTCTCCTTGAGATTGTCGATAATCGCATACTCTGTCTTGGCATCCACGGCTGACAAGGAATCATCTAGAATCAAGATATCAGGGTCTAAAATCATAGCCCTACTCATAGCCAGACGTTGCTTTTGACCACCTGAGAGACTGACTCCCTTTTCACCGATCAGCGTATCAAATCCCTGAGGCATGTCTACAATATCTTGGTAAACTTGAGCTAGCTTAGTCGCTTCCTCAACTGCTGAAAGGGGCAAGTTAGGATTACCAAAGCAGATATTGTCTAAAATCGAGGTCGCAAAGAGAAACTGGTCCTGAGGAACATAGCCCATGAGACTGCGTAGGTCTGTCAGACGATAATCCCGAATATCATGACTGTTTAGGTAAATGGCTCCCTTATCCACATCGTATTCTCGCAAGAGAAGCTTGATCAAGGATGTTTTCCCAGAGCCTGTCTGTCCGACCAAGCCCAAGGTTTGCCCTTTTTCCAGACTAAAGTGAATATCCGTCAGTGTCTCCTCATTTTCAAAGGCAAAACTATCAATATCGTACTCCAAACGTCCATTTTCAATACAGTCCAGAGGAAATTCAGGATCTTGTACAGGCGATTCCTGAGACAAAAGATCCTCAATCCGTTGGTAAGAAACCTTGCCTCGCTGAGTGATATTAAAGAGGAAGCCAATGGCCATAAGAGGCCAGACCAACATATCCAAGTAGCTGATAAAGGTGACCAGATTCCCAACTGTAATCTGTCCCTCCTGAACCATTAAGGAACCGACCAAAAGGGTTAAGACATAGGATGAACCAACAAACAAGAGAACCATAGGGTCAAAGAGACTATCGTATTTCATGGTTTGGAGGTTCTTTTGGAAGGTCAATTCATTGACTGCCTGAAAGGACTTCAACTCGTCCGCCTGATAACCGAAAGACTTGGTCACTTTAATACCTGATACAGACTCCTGCACCTTGTTATTGAGTTCAGAAAAGGCAGCCTGCGATTCTCCGAAAGCCTTATGAGTCTTTCTCCCTAAACGACTGGTCGCATAAGCCATGAAAGGCAGGGAAGAATGGCAACCAGCGTCATCAGCCAAGAAATGCTAAAAAGCATGGTCAACAAAGTCACCAGTGCCGTGATAGAGGCATCCACTGCTGACATGACTCCGCCACCTGCGAGACGAGTTAAAGCATTGATATCATTGGTGGCGTGTGCCATCAAGTCCCCCGTCCGATAGGTCTGATAAAAGGCTGGCGACATTTTTGTAAAATGCTCAAACAAACGAGACCGCATAATCTGCCCTAGACGGTAGGAAGTTCCAAGGATATACATGCGCCAAACATAGCGCAGATAGTACATCCCAAAGGCTGCCAGCAGTAGATAAAATAGATTAAGAAGGAGGTCCTGCTGGGTTAATTTCCCCGACGTAATGGCATCAATCACCCGTCCCATGACCATAGGGGGAATGAGATTGAGGACGGAAACCAAGACCAAGGCCACAATCCCGACTAAATAACGGCGCTTTTCTAACTTGAAAAACCACCAGAGTTTTTGAATAATGGACATAAAATCCCTTTCTGATTGCAAATGGAAACCTGAGGCCAAGACTCAATGAAAATCAAAGAGCAAACTAGGAAGCTAGCCGCAGGCTGTACTTGAGTACGGCAAGGCGACGTTGACGCAGTTTGAATTTGATTTTTGAAGAGTACAAGACCTCAGGTTTTTCTTATTCATAGGTGACGACTGAGACGACACCCTTGTCATACTCAGCGATAAAGATACTGGCAACATTGTCATGACCTTGTTTGCTGAGGTTATCAAGCAGCCATTCCTCACTACGGCCTATTGATTCCAAAACTTCTACTTGGACGACACCATCGGTTACGACAGGATACTTGGGATTCTCATCTCCCATTTGGACTACGATGAGTTGACCGTTTTGCTCCTGCATAGCGCGTTTGACTTGTTTCATTTGGAAAATTCCTTGGCTACGGAGCTTAAGAGCTACGTCCGCTGCAGATAAACCAACCGAACGACAGGCTGCAGGATCAATCTTCCCATTTTTGATGAGCAGGGTTGGTTTCCCATCAATCAAGCGTTTCACAAAGTGAACATTGTTGTTGAGCCATTTGAGAGTCAAGACCAGAATGGTCCACATGATCAAGATAACTGCATACTGAAGGATACTGATAGAGCTATTGTAAATCACCCCACCGATGATGCCCCCTAGTACATAGTTCTGGATTTGATCTATCGCTGAGTTAGGCGCTAGGTTTCCCTTTCCTGTCACATTAATCACGAAAACTAGCGAAAAGAGACCCAAGACTAGTTTGATTAAAATTTCCATATAATTGAGTGTCATTTGTTCACCTCCACCAGTTCAATCGCATCTGTTTTATACAGTTCGACTTTCTCTAAGAGATATTTGTCTGGCTCACTTCCGTTTAGGGCACGATAATAACGATCTCCCACCTTGAGGAGTGCTCCATCCGTGTCTGCAGAAGTATTGACATAAACTTCCGACTTGTCAACTCCCAAATCTTTGGAAACAACCTCGATGAAATGAAGTGATGCCTGAAATTTATTGTTAGAAACTTGATTGTTTTGGTAAGTCGAGATACTAATCAAAGGAGAGCCAATAAGGTCAAGGCTGAAATCATGACCAACTCACGAAATTTGGTCCCCTTTTTATCATGGTATGCCTTAAAAGCCAAAAATCCTGTGACAGCTAATAGGACAATCCCTAAACCAATCATGATCCCATTTTGCTGACTGATTTGGCTGAGTACATAGTCATAAGAATAGAATTTCATGTATTTTCATCTCCCTTTCATAAAATCATTCTTACATTATAAACAAAAGAGGGTGATTTTTCAAACCATACGTTGGGGAAATAGAGCTTTTTTTGGTATAATATAGTCTATAATCTCAATGAAAAAGGTAACATTATGAAACTCATCTCATGGAATATCGATTCCCTCAATGCAGCCCTAACGAGCGACTCAGCTCGTGCCAAACTGTCACAGGAAGTCCTCCAAACCTTGGTAGCCGAAAATGCTGATATTATCGCTATCCAGGAAACCAAGCTTTCTGCCAAGGGTCCTACAAAAAAACATCTGGAAGTTCTCGAAGAACTCTTCCCAGGTTATGAAAACACTTGGCGTTCTTCACAAGAACCTGCTCGTAAAGGCTATGCTGGAACCATGTTCCTTTATAAGAAAGAACTCACACCAACAATCAGCTTCCCAGAAATCGGTGCTCCGTCTACCATGGACTTGGAAGGCCGCATCATCACCCTAGAATTTGATGAATTTTTCGTAACGCAAGTATACACACCAAACGCTGGCGACGGTCTCAAACGCTTGGGTGACCGTCAAGTCTGGGACGTCAAATATGCTGAGTATCTAGCTGAGTTAGACAAAGAAAAACCAGTCCTTGCGACGGGTGACTACAACGTAGCCCACAAGGAAATCGACCTTGCAAATCCTGCCAGCAACCGCCGTTCACCAGGATTTACAGACGAAGAACGTGCTGGCTTTACCAACCTCTTGGCAACTGGATTTACAGACACCTTCCGCCACATTCACGGTGATGTCCCTGAGCGTTACACTTGGTGGGCGCAACGCAGTAAGACTTCTAAAATCAACAATACAGGCTGGAGAATCGACTACTGGCTAACTAGCAACCGCGTGGCTGACAAGGTGACCAAGTCTGATATGATTGACTCAGGAGCTCGTCAAGACCATACGCCAATTGTATTGGAAATTAAACTTTAAGGACTTTAACGATGAACTACAATGCAGTTATTCCCGAGTTTGTTGTAAGTGATTTAGAACAGTCCCGTTCTTTCTACTGCAACTTGCTCGGTTTTAGAATCGAATACGAGCGTCCAGAAGAAAACTTTCTCTTTCTTTCTCTTGAAGAGTGTCAGCTAATGCTAGAGGAAGGAACACCCGAGGAACTGGCTAACCTTACCTACCGTTTTGGAAAAGGTGTCAACCTATCCTTTGGTATAAAGGATGTTCCACAACTTTATCAAAAAGTGATCGATGCCGACTATCCTATTTATCGTCCTTTGACCAAGAGAACATTTCGTGTTGGGGATCACTACATCTATCCTCACGAATTTGCAGTCTTGGATCCAGATGGCTATTTTTTTAAGATTTAGCGAATAAAAAGGCTGCAAGGCTACAATACTTTTCTAGCCTTGCAGCCTTTTTATTCGTTCGCTTTTATGATCTATTTACTAACAAAATATTTGATTTATAAAGCTAATTGGTGTAAAATAAAAACATTGGCAGTAGCCTATTTAAAATTGAATATCATTTTACTTGTTTATGTCGTGAATTGGCACGACGTTTCTACAAGGTGCCGGAACACCTAACAATGAGTAAGTCTGTTGAGGGTATGTTTTTTAGACATACCTATTTTTGAGGGCTTGCTTATCTGTTAAGTAGGTCCTTTTTTCTAGCCCTTTTTGAGATGATAAAGGCGATAGAAAAACACAAAAGAGTTTAGACTTCAGGAGGTCTTATGAAATTATTAGAAGAGCGCATCCTTCAGGATGGGCATATCTTGGGTGACAACATCCTCAAGGTAGATTCCTTTTTAACCCACCAAGTTGACTATCGTTTGATGCGGGAGATTGGTAAAGTTTTTGCGGAAAAATTCGCATCTGCTGGAATTACCAAGGTTGTAACGATTGAAGCTTCAGGGATCGCCCCAGCTGTTTTTACAGCTGAAGCCTTAGACGTTCCCATGATTTTCGCAAAGAAAGCTAAAAACATCACCATGAACGAAGGCATCTTAACTGCTGAGGTTTACTCCTTTACCAAACAAGTGACCAGCACGGTTTCCATCGCTGGAAAATTCCTCTCACCTGAGGACAAGGTCTTGATTATCGATGATTTCCTAGCCAATGGACAAGCTGCCAAAGGCTTGATCCACATCATCGAACAGGCCGGAGCTAAAGTCGAAGCCATCGGTATTGTTATCGAAAAATCCTTCCAGGATGGTCGTGATTTGCTTGAGAAAGCTGGCTATCCAGTTCTATCACTCGCTCGTTTGGAACGTTTTGAAAACGGTCAGGTCGTATTTAAGGAGGCAGATCTCTAATGCAACAACAAGAAAAACACTCACAAGCAGCCGTTCTTGGCTTGCAGCACTTACTAGCCATGTACTCAGGATCTATCCTAGTTCCTATCATGATTGCGACAGCTCTTGGCTATTCAGCTGAACAGTTGACCTACCTAATCTCCACAGATATCTTCATGTGTGGGGTAGCCACCTTCCTCCAACTCCAACTCAACAAACACTTTGGTGTTGGACTACCAGTCGTTCTTGGAGTTGCTTTCCAGTCAGTAGCTCCTTTGATTATGATTGGTCAGAGCCACGGTAGTGGGGCCATGTTTGGTGCCCTTATCGTATCAGGAATCTATGTGGTTCTGATTTCAGGTATTTTCTCAAAAGTGGCCAATCTCTTCCCATCTATCGTAACAGGATCTGTTATTACGACCATCGGACTAACCTTGATTCCTGTCGCTATCGGAAATATGGGAAATAATGTTCCAGAACCAACTGGTCAGAGTTTGCTTCTAGCTAGCATTACGGTTCTGATTATCCTCTTGATTAATATCTTTACCAAAGGATTTATCAAGTCTATCTCCATTTTGATTGGCTTGGTCCTTGGGACTGCTATTGCCGCTACCATGGGCTTGGTAGACTTCTCTCCAGTCGCTGCAGCTCCACTCGTTCACATCCCAACTCCATTTTACTTGGCGCTCCAACTTTTGAAATCTCTTCTATCGTCATGATGTGTATCATCGCAACGGTTTCCATGGTGGAGTCGACTGGTGTTTACCTAGCTTTGTCAGATATTACCAATGACCCAATCGACAGCACGCGCCTTCGCAACGGTTACCGCGCAGAAGGTTTGGCTGTCCTTCTCGGAGGAATCTTTAACACCTTCCCTTATACAGGATTTTCACAAAACGTTGGCTTGGTAAAATTGTCTGGTATCAAGACTCGTCTGCCAATCTATTATGCAGCTGGTTTCCTAGTCCTCCTTGGACTCCTACCTAAGTTTGGTGCCCTTGCCCAAATCATTCCAAGTCCTGTCCTTGGTGGTGCTATGCTGGTGATGTTTGGTTTTGTTTCCCTTCAAGGGATGCAAATCCTAGCCCGCGTTGACTTTGCTAACAATGAACACAACTTCCTTATCGCAGCTGTATCAATCGCTGCAGGTGTAGGTCTGAATAACAGCAATCTCTTCGTCAGCATGCCGACAGCCTTCCAAATGTTCTTTTCAAACGGAATCGTCGTAGCCAGCCTACTGGCCATTGTGCTCAATGCCGTCCTAAACCGGAAAAAGTAATAAGAAAAAGAGGTGCGAGCCTCTTTTTTTGTTTATCTATATCCTCACCTGTCTGTCTTCTGACCGCTGGCCTGTGACAAACATGGTAAAGGTTGCCTTGCAGACATTTCTGCCTTCTTGATTGGTAATATCCACATCCACCACACAGGTTGTGCGACCATGATGGACACATTCTCCTTTAATGGTCAGCACGTCGTCGCGTTTTCCTGCTTTGAGGTAGTTGATAGAGGACTGAAGCGTCACTCCATCAAGCCCAGCGAGATAACCACTAGACCACTAATCTGGTCACAAAGGGTGAAAAGATAGCCTCCATGGGCATTGCCATAGTAATTGAGCGACGAGTCCACTACTTTTGTCGTCACCACAACATGACCGTCTCTCATTTTTTCTATTTCGTAATTTTCAAAGGCAGATATAGCGTCAAAATGAAAATCTTTCATCGTTTCCTCCTGATAGTTCAAACGACACTATGATACTACTTTTTATAGGACTGTGCAAGGAGAAAGCTCCTAGTCTGGTAAAATTCCGACCTGTTCTACAAAGCGCATAAAGGCTGCCTGTCCTTGTTCCGTCTGCTTGTAAACCCCTGCGTCCTCCAAAACACGCGCAAAGATAGCACCCACAGAGTCCTTGACGATTTCAAGGGCTTTTTCTTTATCTGCTAGGTCCGGATGTTGGACTTTGAGTTGGTCTGCCCATTCCTGATGATAAGTGGCAACTGAGACATCTTCTCCCACTAGGTAGTTAGCGACTTGCTCCACTTCTTCTTTCAGACGTGGTGGCAGGATAGCCAAGCCCATGACCTCAATCAAGCCGATATTTTCCTTCTTGATATGTTGGACATCCTTGTGGGGATGATAGATACCGTCAGGATGCTCTGGCGATGTCTGATTGTCCCGCAAGACCAAGTCCAACTCAAACTGTCCATCTCGTTTACGGGCAATGGGTGTAATGGTGTGATGCGGTGTCCCATCTGTTTCTGCTAAAATCTGCACACTAGGATCTGAATACTGGCGCCATTCCTGCAAAATCTTATCAGCCAAGTTGACCAAATCCTCCTTGGAATCCGAAGTCAAACGGAGCACTGACATTGGCCACTTGACAATCCCAGCCTTGACCTGTTCAAAACCAGTAAATCGGAAGGCCTTTGCAGAGGAGCCAATTCCATAGGAAAGACATGACGCCCTCCCTGATAGTGATCATGGGTCAGGATAGAACCACCAACGATTGGCAAGTCGGCATTAGAACCCGCAAAATAGCCTGGAAACTGCTCTACGATAGCCAACAAACGCTCAAAGCTCTGCCGACTAATCGCCATCGGACGATGCTGACCATCTAAGAAAATACAGTGCTCATTAAAATAAGCATAGGGCGAATACTGGAAACCCCACTCCTGGCCAGCCATTTCAAAACGGATAATACGGTGGTTGCTTCGAGCTGGGTGGTTGATCCGACCATAGTAGCCCTCATTCTCTAGACAGAGTTGACACTGGGGATAATTGCTAGCTTTCACCAACTTAGCCGCCGCAATCTCCTTAGGATCCTTTTCAGGTTTAGAGAGATTAATCGTGATTTCCAGTTCTCCGTAATCAGACGGCACACGATAAGCAATATTTTTAGCAATGGCCTTGAGTTTGATGTAGTCATTTTTCTGGCTAAGTTGGTAGAAGTCTGCAATTGCCTGCTCAGGAGAGTGGGCATAGGTTGTCCAGAAGTCACGATTGACCTGACTTGGACAAGGTGTTACCAAGTCCATTAGTTCAGCACCAAGGATTTCACGCGCAGTCTGACTATCCTCAATCGTCTCTAATCGAACGGCTTCCTCAACCAACTGGTCTTTGAGGTCAATCACTTTATCCAAATCCGTCTCAATTTCCAAAACACCATCGCCCACTAGTGCCAAGACACGATTGGTCAGGTAGATTCGATCCATTTCCTCAAATGAACTTTCAGAAATGATATGTGTTATAAATTTATCTACTAAGGTCACTATAGAACCTCCTTTTGACTAGTCAAGGACGCGAGTGCCACCTGCAACTTCAGCGATATAGAAGCTTGGAGCATATCCAACGACTTCCTCGTAGTGCTTGCCTACAGCTTCCTTAAAGGCCTCAACAACATCTTTTTTTGCACCAAGGCAATGGCACAGCCACCAAATCCTGCCCCTGTCATACGAGCACCAAGAACACCTTCCTGAGTCCAAGCTGTGTGAACGAGGGTATCCAATTCCAAGCCAGTTACTTCATAGTCATGTTCTAGAGAAACGTGAGAAGCATTCATTAAGCGACCAAATGTTTTCAAATCACCTGCTTGAAGTGCTGCTTGAGCTTTAAGAGTACGTTGGTTTTCAAGCACAGCATGGCGAGCACGTTTTAAGCGATTTTCATCTTTAATCAGATAGCTGTATTGGTCAAAGGCCCACTCATCCAATTCACCCAAGGTTTGAATATCTAGGGCAGCTTGGAGTTCTTCTACTGCTTTTTCACATTCAGCGCGACGTTCATTGTATTTAGAGTCCGCTAGTTCACGGCGTTTGTTGGTGTTCATGATGACAACAACATTGTCTTTCAAATCAAGCGGCACCAAGTCATATTCCAAAGTGTTGGTATCTAAGTAAATGGCACGTTGGTCAGCCCCCATACCGATAGCAAACTGGTCCATGATACCAGAGTTGACTCCGATAAAGTTGTTTTCTGTTTGTTTTCCAATTTTAACCAAATCCAAACGGTCTAGTTTTAAATCAAAGAGATGCTCTGCCACGACCCCTGTCAAGAGTTCCAAGGATGCTGATGAAGACAAGCCAGAACCATTTGGGATATTCCCATAAACATAAATCAAACCCTTTGTTAATCACGTGCCCAGCTTCTTGCAAGAAATGGAGAACCCCTTTTGGATAGTTAGTCCAGCTGTGCTCTTTTTCAAACTTGAGGTCAGCAAGAGGAACTTCGATAATGCCCTTGTCCTCAAAGTTAGCTGAGTAGAAACGCAAAACTTGATCGTCACGCTTGCGAGCCGCTCCATAAGTTCCCAAGGAAATCGCAGCAGGAAAAACGTGACCGCCATTGTAGTCCGTGTGTTCACCAATCAAGTTGATACGGCCTGGTGAAAAGAAGGTTTGGTCTGCTTCTTGACCAAAAACGGCAAGAAAGTCTTTACGAAGTGCTTCAGCAGTAAGATGTTGTGTCATATGAATTCTCCTTTGACTGTCCGTTAAGCCACCTTAACGTGTAATCGTTTTCTTCTATTGTATCCAAGACTTTTACCAAGGTCAATCCTTTTTACTAAAATTTTACTAAATAATCGGTAAAAAGAAGAAAAATATGATATACTAACCTAAAAGGAGGAGGATTTATGGCTACCTTAAAAGACATTGCACAGCTAGCCTCTGTCTCTATCGCGACCGTATCTCGTGTCCTCAATCGCGACCAGAGTCTATCTGTTACAGAAGAAACCAGACACCGTATTTTAACTGTCGCTGAAGAACTGGGCTATACCAAGCACCTCAAGACAGGCGAATCCCATAAACCCAAGCAAAAGATTGCCATTATCCAATGGATCAGTGAACAAGGAGAGCTAGACGACCTCTACTATTATCAGATTCGTCTAGGGATTGAAAAAAGAGCCCAAGAGTTGGACTATGATATCTTGCGCTATTTTAATGACCATCCTTTTACCCTGAGCGAGGAAGTGATTGGCATTCTCTGTATCGGAAAGTTCAGCCTAGCTCAGATTTCTGCCTTTGAAGAATACCAAAAACCTTTAGTCTTTATAGACAGCGATACCCTCTCATTAGGTCATACCTGTATTATCACGGATTTTTACACTGCTGTGAAACAAGTTGTAGACCATTTCCTCAGTCAAGGGCTTGATCGTATCGGGATTCTCACCGGTCTTGAAGAAACAACCGACCAAGAAGAAATCATCCAGGATAAGCGGCTAGAAAATTTCAAAGACATTACCCAAGCAAATGGTATCTACCATGAAGAACTGGTCTTTCAGGGGAGCTTTACTGCTCAGTCTGGCTATGACTTGATGAAGGAGGCCATTCACAAGTTGGGGGATCAGCTCCCTCCAGCATTTTTCGCAGCCAGCGATAGTTTAGCCATCGGTGCCCTTCGTGCCCTTCAAGAAGCTGGAATTAGCTTGCCAGACCTTGTAAATCTCATTTCTTTTAACGATACTAGCCTGACCAAGCAGGTCTATCCACCCCTATCTAGCATCACAGTCTATACTGAGGAGATGGGCCGAGCAGGTATGGATATTCTTAATAAAGAAGTCCTTCATGGACGAAAAATTCCTAGCCTGACCATGCTGGGAACCAGACTGACTCTGAGAGAAAGTACGAGAAATGAATAAGATATTAAAACGACCTCAACAAGAGGTCGTTTTTTCTAGTGATGATGAGGATGGTTCTGCTCTAAGGCTGTTATCCTCCGTTTATGTTGCGCATGATTGCTTTGACTGCTATCCACTTCAATAGTGATATTCTGCACGCCTCTTTCTTCTAAAAATTGACGCACCACTTCTTTGGTTTCCATCATCTGTTCCCAGTCCTTAATACAAATGTGGACAATAGCATTATTCTCTAGACCGTCCATGGACCAAATGCTAAGTTGATTGACACTTTTGACATTGATCAGAGCCTCCAAATCCTTCTCCAAATCCCCTGTCTCTACTCCTTCTGGCACAGCATCCAAGAAAATCTTGAGTGCACTCCAAAAGCGAGGAATGGCTTTTGTTAGAATGAAGATAGAAATGACAAGAGATAAGAGTGGATCAAGGATATACCAATCTGTAAATTTGAGGATGATCGCCATTAGAATGACAGCCAACCAACCAAGAGTGTCTTCCAAAAAATGCAAGCTCAAAATTGACTCGTTCTTTGTCTTTCCTTTACGAACTACCAGACTAGCTAGCACATTGATACTTACTGCAATGATTCCTAGCCAGAGGATGCCCTCATCATTAACAGGTTGTGGATTAAAAAGTTTAGTTATATTTTCTAAAATCACTAGGATGGATCCTGTGATAAGAATCACAGCAGTCACCAGAGCCCCTAAAAGACTAAATCGTTTGTAACCCAAGGTGTACTGTCCATCTTCTTCACGATTGGAAATTGTTTCTAAAAGGGCTGATAGGCCAATGGCCATAGCATCTCCCAAGTCATGAACAGAATCAGCAAGAACAGCACTTGACCCAAAGATTCCTCCTGCGATAAACTCAACAATCGCATAGCTTAAATTTAAGAAAAAAGCTAACCAGATAGATGTTTTAGAACTCATTTCTCTCCCTCCTTTGGTATAATGGGTATATACATACTTCTTTCATTTGTATTATCTAATAAAATCCAAAGAAAGGATAGAAGCAAACTGTCAGTCCTGTTCAGTTCTGAACAGTTTGTCTCAAGTGTCTATATGCCAAAAAGAGACCGTCGAGTCAGCAAGACGAAAAAAGCCATTTATCAAGCTTTTCTACAAGTTTTGAACGACAAGGGCTATGATGCTACTACTGTCCAGGATATCATTGACCTAGCAGATGTTGGGCGATCGACCTTTTACTGTCACTACGAAAGCAAGGAACTGCTTTTAGATGAACTCTGTCGCTACCTCTTTCATCATCTCTTTGAAAGGGAAGAACACTTAACTACAGAAGACTACCTCGCACATATCTTTTTACATTTTAAAAAAAACCAGGACCATGTCACTAGTCTTCTTTTTTCAAAAAACGACTACTTTCTCCGCCAACTACACAAGGAACTCGAACACCACGTTTATCCCATGGTGGCGGGTGACTTGCAAGATGCCTACCCAAACATTCCAGCCTCCTACCTCCAGCATTTTGTTGTGACGAACTTTATCGAGACCCTAACTTGGTGGCTAAAAAAAGGAAAATCTTATACCGAAGACCAAGTGGTGAAATTTTACCTTGATGTAATGGAGATGACCTCTACAACTCCACTTGATAACTAAGCCTGTAACTCAGAAAGGAACCAACTATGTTAACTTCGATGATTCTAGGAATACTAACAATTGTACTAGCTCTCGCCTTCTCATTGCTTCACCTTGCTGCTGCTTTTTCAGCCATGAAACAAAAGAACTACAGTCTAGGAAACACGTGCATCTTGGTCGGCAGTTGCATCACTTCTCTGGCTCTAGCTATCTTTTACTTCGTCCCACTGGCAACCATTCTACTATGGATTGTGGGTTCGAGTATCGTCTGCTATGGTGCCTACTGGAACGGGCGACAGCAAGAAAATCAACATATATCGCACCACATTATTCGTATAACGAGTGCTATTGTCATTACGGTATTATTCATTTTGCTCTAACACAAAAAAAGGATCATCTGATCCTTTTTTTACTTTTTTAAGCGCTTTTTGCTGCCTTGCTCCACTGATACCACCCAACTAGACTATTGATGAGATAAATTAGGTATTTCCCTTGGATTTGCAGGCTTTCTCCCCACCAGAGATAGATAGAAAAGACATTGGTAGCTGCCCAGAATATCCATTGTTCACGGTAAACAGCTGTCATGAGGATTTGCCCAACCCCATTGGTCGCATCGGTGATGGAATCGCGATAAAGACGATTGGCTCCAATAGACTGATAAATGAACCCAAATACCAACCACCAAAGAACACTAATGGAAAGATACTTGGTCCAACCTTTACCGTCCAGTTTACGCGCGACAAACTCCTGCTTTTCTTTCTTGAACTGTGCTTGGTAGATCCACACTAGAAGTCCAATTGGCTGCATAATTGTAAAATAGAGAGTTGTTAAAACCTCACCATAGAAGCCTTTTTGAAGGGCAAGCACCAGATAAATGATGGAATTAATCAAACCAAATAGGTAGTTACTAGCACGACCTTCAGCTTCTCAAAGAGCAGAAAAAAGGTTAGTAAGGCTTGAGAGATGAATCATTTTAAAGGCAAACAATTCCAACAAGACGTCATCATTGTCGCTGTTGGTTATTACCTACGTTACAATCTGAGCTATCGTGAAGTTCAGGAATTGCTTTATGACCGTGGAATAAATGTTTGTCACACTACGATTTATCGGTGGGTTCAAGAATACAGTAAAATCCTCTATCATCTCTGGAAAAAGAAAAATAAACAGTTCTTCTATTCGTGGAAAATGGATGAAACCTATATCAAAATTAAGGGGCGTTGGCATTATCTCTATCGAGCGATTGATGCGGAGGTTTAACATTGGATATCTGGTTACGAAAGAAACGTCGAGCAGACGATAACAGCTATAAGTTAGAAGATACCGCCTATCAAGAAGATAAAGCACGCAAAGCAGAAACCGAAGATAAGCTAGCTATTGAAGCAATGAAAAGCAAGTACACCACGCTATTGCTAGAAAATATGTTGCTAAGTCCGTTTGAAATGCAAGATACAAAAATCATGGCAGGATTGCAAGTCCATGTTTACCCCCTCTATGACGAACTGAAAGAATTAAGAGGGCTAAATAGTGTTAAAGACCACTTGTCTTATGTTGCCAGCAGACGTGAAGAATATTCTAAGCATAATATCGCACGCTACCTCAAAAAAGCCATTGAACAATATCTACCAACGGTTAAAAGGCAGGACTTAAACCATGAGTGAAGACTTAAAAACGATCAAAGAGCTGGCGGATGAGTTGAGTGTTACAAAACAAAATATTCAATATCACTACCAAAGGTTACCAAAAGAATTACAGCTTAAAAGTTCCAATGGGTCTAATCTAATAAATTCTAAAGCAGAAAAAATAATTTTAGGTAAAGTAGAAAGTAGTAGCAAATCAAATACCAAAGACCAACAAATAGAAAAACTAACTAATTTGTTAGACCAGTAACAACGATTAGCCTTGCAAGATAAAAAGTTGCTAGAAGAATACAAGGCGGAAAATGATAACTTAAAAGCCCTCAAAATGCCCTCACAGGAAACAGAATTCAAACACTTAGACAATCAATATAAAGATGAAGTGAACGCTCTTAAAGAGAAGTTGGAAAATTTGCAGGAACAAATCAAAGATCAAAAAAGGATAGAAGAACAAGAAAAACCAAAAAAAAATGGTGGGGACTATGGCGAAAAATAGATGATTCAGTTAAAAAAAGAAAGTTCCAGAATTGCGATTTAAAGGATTCACGGATGAATGGGAACAGCGTAAGTTGGGAGACGAAGTTCGAATAGTGATGGGACAGTCTCCTAATTCAGAAATTATACTGATGATCCTAATGGGCGCTAAAAATGCGAAGACCTATGAAGACCTATTTTGTATTAGTCAAACAAAAAATCCAAAAGAAATGGTATATGATTATGACCATGAAACAAAGTAAAATCAAACCGAGTGATCTGAGGAAGCACCCGATGATCATGAAACGTTATTAAACACAAAAGTCACCCATGTGAGTTCTTGCCAGAAGCTGAAGTTAATCCTTCAACCTGGAAAACCCGCAGAGGTGACTTTTTCTATACATCTCGATTTTTCTGGCAATAATCATTAACCGATAAATATGTCTGTGAATCACCCAGCGACTCCGCTATGTCCATAATCCGCGGTGGTAGTAATCCCACTCGCTGGACAAGTTCGTGATTGCTGAACAATTCCCGTGGACTGCCGGCGAAGCCAAACTTCCCGTGTTCCATAACATACACCGACTCAAACTCGGCGGCGACCCAATCCATGTCATGGGTGATGGTCACAACTTGGTGGCCCGAATCAGCCAACTGATGGAAAATTGCGGTCAACTTGCGCCGGCTTTCCCAATCAAGCGACATCATCGGCTCATCAAATAAATAAATCGCCGGATCCACTGCCAAAACTGTGGCAACGCTCAACAGCTTGCGTTCCGACAATGACAGGTCATATGGACTTTCAGCTGTTTTATCATCCAAGCCAACTCTTTTTAGAGCCGCTAAAGCCCGCCTCGTAATCGTGTCGTGGTCATCCATGACCTGCGCGACACTCCACTCCACCTCTCGTTGAACGGTCGGGTTGAAAAGCTGATCGTCAGGATTCTGAAAAGTAATCCCAACCTTCAGTAACTTTTCGACTGGTTTAAGATCATTAAAATTTTCTCCATCGATCTTAATCACACCGGTTTGTGGTGTCAGCAAGCCCGTCAACAATTTGAAGAGCGTTGATTTGCCGGCACCATTTTGGCCGACAATCGCCACCATCGGATCGGCGAAGTGTTTGTCTTCAACATCCAAGCTAAAGGACCGTTCCGGATAAGTGAACGTCAGGTGGCTCAGTTCAATTGTGGGCATAACGAACCTCCTTCAGATCAGCGTAATTCACCGGATACCGGCCATCAGCCAAGTGCCAATCCATTTTTTGAGCAAGTTGCTGAATTGTCGGGGCTGGAATCTGCCAGTCAGCTACCAAATGATTAAACACCTCACCCGGCCTGCCCTGGGCTACCATTTGACCCTCGTGCAGCACCCACACAACGTCGGCGACTTCGCACAAATCGTCAATTTCACTGGTGACAATGAAGACAGTCGTCTCTTTGACTTGGGCCAGCCATTGGAAAAATTGCCGGCGGCCAAGGGGATCCATCTCACTGGTCGGATCATCCATAATCAAAACAGCCGGATTAGCCACAATCGCCGTGGCAATTGCCAATCGTTGGATCTGACCACCGGAAAGGCTCTCGGGACGCAAATTCAGCTGTTCAATCAGCCCCATTTGCGTGGCAACTTCTTCAACCCGTTTTTTTGAATCAGTCCTTCAGCCATTCCCTGATTAATCAAGTCAAAGGCGATTTCATCGGCAACCGTGTCTGCCAACCCGCTTAGTTGGCCAGCTGGATTTTGCAGTACAACTCCATTCATGGCATTATAAACGGGCCAATTGTCGGACACTCGCTGGCCAAACATGTGCCAATCGCCCTCAATCTCAGCAGACACAATTTTTGGAATGACCCCTGCCAGCACACGGCACAAAGTCGATTTGCCGGAGTGGCTTTTCCCGATAATCCCAACCACCTGGCCGGTATGAACCTCCGCGTTAATCTGACGCAGTTGTGGTTGCTCAGTACCCGGATAACGGGTGGTCAAATTTTCAATTACAATCCGTTTATCTTCGTCCATATCTTCCACCCAATCAATAAAATTGCCAATCCAGTCAGACCAATGTGCAGCGTCCGCGACAGGCGATACACGCGCTGGGAGGTTCTGACAGTCCGGTTGAGATTATCAAAACCTCTCAGTTGGAGAGAAATCGACCGCGTCATCGATTGATCCAAGGTCTTAATCACCAATGGAATTAGAACCGGCAGGACTGACTTTAATTTCTGAATCAACGTTTTTTTGCGGATTGGTTCCATGAACTTTTTTTGTGCCTGCTGGATTTTTCCGCATATTGCGCATCATTTCCGGCAAAATATAACACACCGACATCAGAACGTAGACGGTTTTTATAAGACAATCCGGACAGTTCCAAATAGGTCGCGTTTTTCTGAAATACTCGTGGTCACCATAAAAAAAGCCACTGGTCAAAAATAATCACCAATACTCGACAACCCAGAGTGGTGGCGTAAATCAGGCCTTCTTTGTAGAACGACACCCCAAGCACAGAAAAACAGCACAGTTTGATTCCGACTGTAAAATAACCCTTGGATGATCAGCATGGTGCAAAATCAGAAACAGGCTGAATCCCAGCGCCTTAAAGGTGGTAGAACTCAATTTGGAAAAATAACAATAGCAGTGTTGCGACAAGAATTAATCCGGCCTGAAGCAATAAATTCATACTGGCAAAGCTCAACAACGTCATGTCCAAGATGAACAAGAGCTTAGTAATCGGATCGATCACCTGGTACCACTTGAGCTTGACCCGTGGCGCTCCAGAAATCAATGTTTTTATCAGTCATCATTTATTATCGCTAAAGAAGTGCACCATCCGCTTCGGCAGCTGACGATAGATGAAGAATGCCAGGTAGGCCACGCAGACTTTATCCAAAAATATCCAAGACAAACTCATCGATAAATGAGGCCAGCCACACTGGTACATGATTGGCGACCATTACCGCAAAACAATGAGTCACCCCAAGCGATACCGGTCTGACCACCCCAAAAGATGACGTTGAGTGGCGTTGAAATGACAGCTGAAACGATGGCAATAATAATAGCAGAAACAAATACTCGTCGCGCTGACGAGAACCACCCATTGGCGTGCAAAACTCCGACAGCAATCCCAATTCCGATGCTGGTAATCGCATACACGGTTGAAATTGGCGATAAGGTCAGCCCATAGATCACGTTGTTGATGAAACCACTAATGGCACTGACAACAGGCCCAGCCAACATGCTGGCAAAGAAAGGTTCCCAAAGACCCCAGCCAAACGGGCAACTTTAACCCCTCCGCCAAGGCTTTGGCAACATAGTTAATCCCCACAGCAGCGGGAATCAAAGTCATGGTGGCAGCACTTAACTTAAATTTCCACATACTGGTACGATGAATCGGTTCTGTTTTCATAATCTTCTCCTTTTGTTTTTAAAGAGCCGTGTCTGGATAGACTTTCGGACGCAACGCTCTATTATATATCTACTGAACTGTCTATACACAAGATTTCCATCCTTAGTCGACATGAGCTGGAAATCTTTATTTGTTAAGTAGTTCACAACACATTATACACCTATTTTCTGAATAGTCAAGTGTATTTACAGTAAAATTTTAGAAAATCCTAAAAATTTCCTCTTATTTTCCATTTAAAAATGAAAATCATTAATTCTGACACCCAAAAAGCCCAGACGAAATTGTCTGAGCATTCTTTTATCTAGTCGTTTAAGGAAGTTGAGTTCAGTATGTTTAAAGTCTCTGCCCCATCATTTCTTCAACAAACCTTGTTCTTGTAGAAACTCCTTGGCTACTTGTTCTGCTGACTTGCCTTCAACACCGACTTGGTAGTTGAGCTGGCTCATCTGGCTTTCAGTAATTTTACCAGCCAATTTATTGAGAACCGTCTCCAACTCAGGATGTTTCTTGAGAAGAGCTTCTTCATTAGTGGAGCCCCTTGATAAGGTGGGAAGAGTTGTTTGTCATCCTCCAAGACCTGCAAATCATAACGCGCCAACTCTGCATCGGTCGAATAGGCATCCGTGATTTGAATATCACCTGACTGAATTGCCTGATAGCGAAGGGCTGGTTCCATGGTCGCCACATTGAGATTGAGACCATACATTGACTGCAAGCCTTTATTTCCATCTTCACGGTCATTAAACTCAAGTGTAAAGCCTGCCTTCAACTGCCCTTCCACTTTTTTCAAGTCCGAAATGGTCTTCAAGCCATATTCTTGAGCAATCTTTTTCGGAACAGCTACAGCATAGGTATTTTGATAAGACATTGGTTTGAGATAAGCTAGATGATCCTGTTTGGCAATACCATCACGCGCCACTTGATAAACCTGATCTGGCTCATGACCTACTTTAGGTGATGGTTGAAGTAAACTTTCAGTCACCGTACCAGTAAATTCAGGATAGATGTCAATATCCCCTTTTTTCAGAGCTTCATAGAGGAAGCTTGTTTTCCCAAAATTCGGTTTAACCGTTGCCGTCATCTCTGTATTTTCTTCAATCAAGAGTTTATACATATTGGCCAAAATTTCTGGTTCAGGCCCCAATTTCCCAGCGATCACCAAGTTCTCTTTCTCTTTTTGAGCTAAGAGGGATGGACTATAAGACAGACCGAGCAAGATTGTCACCAAGGCAAAACCAGAGAAAATCGTCCGCAATTTCGCTTTTTCCATCACTTTTAGCAGGAAGTTAAAGGCAATAGCAAGCACTGCAGAAGAAAGGGCCCCAATCAAAATCAGACTGGTATTATTACGGTCAATTCCCAAAAGGATAAAGGAACCCAGTCCCCCAGCACCAATCAAAGCTGCCAAGGTTGCCGTACCGATAATCAAGACCGCTGCTGTCCGAATCCCAGACATCATAACAGGCATGGCAAGTGGAATTTCAAACTTCTTGAGACGCTCCCATCTAGTCATCCCAAAGGCAATCCCAGCCTCTTGCAGACTCGGATCAATTCCCTTCAACCCAGTGATGGTATTTGTAAAATCGGGAAAATCGCATAAATCACCAGAGCAGTCAAAGCAGGCAAGGTCCCAATTCCCATCAAGGGAATAAAGAGTCCCAACAAGGCCAGAGACGGGATAGTCTGGAAAATTCCTGCAATCTGCAAAACCCAATCCGCCAACTTCTCATGATAACGAAGAAATACCGCTAAGGGGACTGCAAGCAAAATAGCTAGTAACAAGGTCAAAAGTGACAACTGCAAATGTTGAGATAGAGCTGTTACCCAATCACCAAAACGATCCTGAAAAGTTGATATCAAATTAGTCATGAACACTACCTCCAAACAAGTCTGCTACAAAGTCTGTTGCAGGCGCTTTTAAAATCGTCTCGGGATTCGCCACCTGACGAATCTCTCCATCCTGCAAAACAGCAATACGATCACCTAATTTCAAAGCTTCATCCGTATCATGGGTCACAAAAATAGTTGTCATCCCAAACTCTTTATGCAATTCTTTCGTCAGAAGCTGTAACTGTTTTCTCGAAATAGCATCCAAAGCCGAAAAGGGCTCATCCATAAGCAAAATCTTAGGCTGACCAATCATGGCACGGACAATGCCGACCCGTTGCTGTTCTCCACCAGATAATGCACTCGGAAGTCGATGCCCATACTCAGCTACTGGCAAGCCAACTTTAGCTAAAAGCTCTTCTGTTTTCTTCGCAATTTTTTCCTTAGTCCAGCCCTTCATCTCAGGAATGAGAGCAATATTTTCTGCAACCGTTAGATTGGGAAACAGTGCAATAGCCTGTAAAACATAACCTGTAGAAAGACGAAGTTCACGCTCATCATAGTCTTTGATGCGCTTGCCATCCATATAAATATCGCCATCCGTAGGTTCCAAGAGGCGGTTGATCATCTTGATCATGGTCGTCTTACCGGAACCAGAAGGTCCAACTAAAACCATGAACTCCCCATTCTCAATCCGTAAATTGACATCTCTCAAAACATCTTTTTCTGTATAGCGTAGTGCTACATTTTTGTATTCAATCATTCTTTGTCCTCAATTTAAAATTTTCCTCGGTTTGTCAAGTTACCAAACTTTTAATAACTAATTTACCCCATTCTAAGCCTCATTTCCCTTCTCTTTCAGATTAGCCAAAATTCTTTCTTGAAAGGCTTCAAACTGGCGAATTTCTTCCTCAGAGAAACCTTTATAAAAAATAGCATCCAATTTTTTACTGACACGATTGCCAACTTCTTTCTGGGACCAACCTTGCTCTGTCAACTTGACATATTTCTTTCGCTTATCTATTCCACATGGGCTAATGATGACCAGATTTTGCTCCTCAAGTTTCTTAATCATGCTTGTCAGCGTATTATTGGTCAATCCTGTCGCAAGTGCAATATCTGTCGCCGTAGCGCAACCCGTTTCACTCTTCCATAACACCGTGAGAATCTTACCCTGTTCACTCCGATAAAGAGCCTCAGGATCCTGATTCAGTAACTTTTGAAAAATCCGCCCATTCAACAAACGAATATGATGGGCTACCAAATGACTATCTTTCATGACTTCTCCAATTTATTTCCATATCGAATTATATTTCATTGTAATACTTATCATTTCATCTGTCAACTATTTCGATTTAGAAATAAATTCGCAATTAAAAAAATCTTCTACTCAAGGTAGAAGATCTTCAATCTTTATAAACTTAGTCGGTCATGTCCGCTACTAAGGTACGATGTTCCAACGGTAGGCTATACATAACCAGCAAGAAGATGAAGCCTGACTGAATCCAGAAGAGAGCCAAATCAAAAATTCCATGTACAGCGACTACTGTAAGGAAGGAGAGATAAAGACCGATAATTGGTCGTTTGCCCGACTCCTGACTCATATCCATCATCATGTGAACCGGGATAACCGAAGAAATGGATAGGAGAATGGTTCCAATCAATCCATAACTTAAAATAGTATCAATGTAAAGACTATGCGCGTGTTCGTGGTAAGGTGCATGAATTCTCGGATAGGAGTTCATATAGGTCAGTGGACCCTCACCCCAGATCGGATTTTGTTTAAACAAAGTCATACCCGCATTCCAGATTGAAACACGCTCTTCCATTGAAGAATCTAGCGTTCCCATGCGAACACCCAAGTCACTTGAAAAGAGGAAACAAAGGCCAATCCCAAAAAAACACCAATACTGAGCCAGAAGGCACGCCAGTTTTTAATGGTTGTAAAGAGATAAATGATGGCACCCGCTATAATAGCAGGGAAGGCTGTTCGATTTTGCGTGAAATTTAAACCAAAAAGATTTACAAAACCTGCTAGCACACAAAAGATTTTTAACCATCTTAGCTTTGTCGTCGTAAAGAGGTAAAAAGCAATCATGATACAGAAGCAACAGATAATCCCATAGTAGTTAGGATTAAAGAAGGTCACCTCTGCACGGTTCTGGTGCCATACTTGCATATTGGGCGAAAGAAAGGCGTAGTTAAATTTCTTTACAATTTGAAAATGCTCCAAAGTAGCAAAGACCGCAGAGAGCACACTACCAAACAAGATTGTCTGGAGTATCAGTCGAAAGAAAGCATGCGTCAGACGTTTCTGGTAGAAACTAAAGAAAATGAGGAAGAGAAACATCAGTAAAGATGCAACCAATCCAAGCCAGTTCTTGGCGACGATGGAGATGATACTACTGTAGGCAATAAAAAAGAGAAGTACAGGATGTTTTGCCAATCCTTTGATTATTCCCTTCATCTCCCCAGTAACAAGTAAACCTATCAAATATAAAGCAAAGAGGGCTAAGAACAAATAAAAAAAGGTAAAAAGATACTTATGATCATCAAATACAAAAAAAGAAATCTTTTTCGAAAGCCCTCTTATCTTATCCAGTAATCCAATTGATTTCAAAACGGATCCTTTCTGTTCTGGATTTCTCCAGAAGATAAATGCTAAACTATCTTTTAATTTTACCATTTTTTTCCGCCATTTGGGAATAATGAACACGCTATCAAAATAAAAAAACTTTTACGGAAGTATGCAAGTATACTCTGCTATATTCAAAGACATTCCAGTCCAGTAGTTGCTAGAGAAAAAGAAGTAAACTTCTAAAAAAGGAAAAGCTATGGTAGAATATAATAAAGTTGAAAATAACTACTATTGAACGACAGTTAAAAAGGAAAAATCTATGAAATCACACCAACTAGTCTACCAAATACTAACCAAAGAAAATGACTATGTAAGCGGAGAAAAAATTGCCGAAAAACTAAATCTAAGTCGGACATCCATATGGAAAGCGATCCAACGTCTTCAACAAGAAGGCCTAGAAATTGACAGTATCAAAAATAGAGGATACAAGCTTATTCAAGGCGATCTGATATTGCCTGATTTGATTCAGGAGAAAACCAACTTAACCATTCGCTACAAACCTGAGACCAAATCAACACAAACAGATGCAAAAGAAGGGATTGAAGCTGGAAACAAAGGAAATACACTCTATCTTTCAACCTGCCAAACAGCAGGTCGTGGCCGCTTTCAACGTCCCTACTACTCTCCTTCACAAGGAGGCATCTATATGTCATTGCATATTCAACCCAATCTTCCCTATGAAAAACTCCCTTCCTATACTCTCCTTGTAGCTGCTGCAGTCTACAGAGCCATTAAAAATCTAACCATGGTAGAAGTCGATATCAAGTGGGTAAATGACATCTACTTAAAAAATAAAAAGATAGCAGGTATCCTCACCGAAGCAATGACATCAGTTGAGACAGGCTTGGTTACAGATGTCATTATCGGACTTGGTATAAATTTTTCTATAGAAGACTTTCCAGAAGAACTAAAAGAAAAAGCAGGTAGCCTATTTATGCCACCTGCACCAATTAGTCGTAATGAGCTCATCAGCGAAATATGGAATTGTTTCTACAATACGGATCCAGACGAGCTATTCTATCTCTATAAAGAGAGATCAATCGTACTGGGAAAGGAAATAACCTTCCAACGAAATGGACAAGATGAAAAAGGAATGGCAAGAGACATCTCAAACACCGGTCAACTTCAAGTCGAACTAGAAGATAAAAGAAACATTTGGCTAAATAGTGGAGAAATTTCCCTAACAAGTTGGTAATCATGACCACCCGTCAAACGGGTGGTTTGTCCCAGGGCTATAAGCCCAAATTACCAGCCAGCGCCTAAAGACGCTGGCTTTCGCGTTGTTCAAGCCTGATTGCTCTTGACTCGTCACTTGCCTCTCAAAGAAGCTTTAGTATTACTTACCACTATCCCTAAAGGGATCCTCATATTCTTTTACACTTAATTTATCTAGTGCTATATCATGCTTTACTCGTTCTCAAATTTTCATACTCGTGAAGAAATCATCCACTGGATAATTTCTTTAATCTTGGATATATTTCTTAATTGTGGCTTCATTGAGTCCCACCGTACTTACATAATAACCTTCCGCCCAGAAATGCCGATTCCCAAACTTGTACTTGAGATTGGCGTGTTTGTCAAACATCATGAGTGCACTTTTTTTCCTTTTTAAATAACCCATGAAACTCGAAACACTTATCCTTGGTGGAATACTTACTAACATGTGTACATGATCTGGCATTAAGTGACCCTCTATAATTTCAACTCCTTTATAACTACACAAGCGATGAAATATTTCGCCTAAACTACTTCGATATTGATTATAGATCACTTTTCGTCTATACTTAGGGGGGGTGAACACAATGTGATATTTACACATCCACTTTGTGTGTGATAAACTATGTGCCTTTTGTGCCATATTTTCTCCTTTCGCTTTACAATTGGCTTGAACACCTTTATTGTATCGCGTTTGGAGTTTTTGGGGTATAACCTTCGACACGCACCCGCATAGCGGGTGGTTTATTTGTCTCGCACCTTACGGAGCGAGACGGACTAATAGTCACATAATTAAAAATCCCTTCTCTTATAAACTAAGAGGGGGATAATTTATCTTACAAAGGCAAGAAAAAAAGAGTTAACACTTTTAAACTACGGAGAATGGGGGATTCGAACCCCCGCGCCAGTTACCCGACCTAACGATTTAGCAAACCGTCCTCTTCAGCCTCTTGAGTAATTCTCCTATTAATGGGCACGAGTGGACTCGAACCACCGACCTCACGCTTATCAGGCGTGCGCTCTAACCACCTGAGCTACGCGCCCAAGTTAAAAACTTGGTATTTGAACAAAGTTCAAAGCGGGTGACGAGAATCGAACTCGCGACAACAGCTTGGAAGGCTGTAGTTTTACCACTAAACTACACCCGCATAGAAGATAAATATGGCGCGAGACGGAATCGAACCGCCGACACATGGAGCTTCAATCCATTGCTCTACCAACTGAGCTACCGAGCCAAAATTGCGGGAGCAGGATTTGAACCTACGACCTTCGGGTTATGAGCCCGACGAGCTACCGAGCTGCTCCATCCCGCGTTAATATAAAAAGGAGGATGTGGGATTCGAACCCACGCACGCTTTTACACGCCTGACGGTTTTCAAGACCGTTCCCTTCAGCCGGACTTGGGTAATCCTCCATCATTTCAATGGACCTTGTAGGACTTGAACCTACGACCACTCGGTTATGAGCCGAGAGCTCTAACCAGCTGAGCTAAAGGTCCAACAAGATCATTATAGCGGCGAAGGGGATCGAACCCCCGACCTCCCGGGTATGAACCGGACGCTCTAGCCAGCTGAGCTACACCGCCATCAATCGGGAAGACAGGATTCGAACCTGCGACACCTTGGTCCCAAACCAAGTACTCTACCAAGCTGAGCTACTTCCCGAGTTAAATAGAAAAATGCACCCTAGAGGAGTCGAACCTCTAACCGCCTGATTCGTAGTCAGGTACTCTATCCAGTTGAGCTAAGGGTGCTCATCAATATATGCCGAGGACCGGAATCGAACCGGTACGATCGTTACCAATCGCAGGATTTTAAGTCCTGTGCGTCTGCCAGTTCCGCCACCCCGGCCTCTCTAAGCGAACGACGGGATTCGAACCCGCGACCCCCACCTTGGCAAGGTGGTGTTCTACCACTGAACTACGTTCGCATCGACCTCTTATATAAAAAAAATGCCGGCTACATGACTTGAACACGCGACCCTCTGATTACAAATCAGATGCTCTACCAACTGAGCTAAGCCGGCTGATTTCTATTATGCGGGTTAAGGGACTTGAACCCCCACGCCGTTAAGCGCCAGATCCTAAATCTGGTGCGTCTGCCAATTCCGCCAAACCCGCAAAGATGACCCGTACTGGGCTCGAACCAGTGACCCATTGATTAAAAGTCAATTGCTCTACCAACTGAGCTAACGAGTCTAAAATAACTTCCATTATCTTAAACGGTCCCGACGGGAATCGAACCCGCGATCTTCGCCGTGACAGGGCGACGTGATAACCGCTACACTACGGGACCTATGGGAGTTAACGGGATCGAACCGCTGACCCTCTGCTTGTAAGGCAGATGCTCTCCCAGCTGAGCTAAACTCCCAAAGGATGGAGTCTAGCTCAGCCAACGGTGAGAAACTTCGTTTCTCTCATCCGCCGATTGTAATTTCGATTTCCTCTCAATCACAACTAAGCTAAACTCCCAAAAAGCTAAGCGACTTCCATATCTCACAGGGGGCAACCCCCAACTACTTCCGGCGTTCTAGGGCTTAACTACTGTGTTCGGCATGGGTACAGGTGTATCTCCTAGGCTATCGTCACTTAACTCTGAGTAATACCTACTCAAAATTGAATATCTATCAAATCTCAAGAAAACCTCGCGCTTCGTATCCTCAGTTACTTTGGATAAGTCCTCGAGCTATTAGTATTAGTCCGCTACATGTGTCGCCACACTTCCACTTCTAACCTATCTACCTGATCATCTCTCAGGGCTCTTACTGATATAAAATCATGGGAAATCTCATCTTGAGGTGGGTTTCACACTTAGATGCTTTCAGCGTTTATCCCGTCCCTACATAGCTACCCAGCGATGCCTTTGGCAAGACAACTGGTACACCAGCGGTAAGTCCACTCTGGTCCTCTCGTACTAGGAGCAGATCCTCTCAAATTTCCTACGCCCGCGACGGATAGGGACCGAACTGTCTCACGACGTTCTGAACCCAGCTCGCGTGCCGCTTTAATGGGCGAACAGCCCAACCCTTGGGACCGACTACAGCCCCAGGATGCGACGAGCCGACATCGAGGTGCCAAACCTCCCCGTCGATGTGAACTCTTGGGGGAGATAAGCCTGTTATCCCCAGGGTAGCTTTTATCCGTTGAGCGATGGCCCTTCCATACGGAACCACCGGATCACTAAGCCCGATCTTTTCGTCCCTGCTCGAGTTGTAGCTCTCGCAGTCAAGCTCCCTTATACCTTTACACTCTGCGAATGATTTCCAACCATTCTGAGGGAACCTTTGGGCGCCTCCGTTACCTTTTTAGGAGGCGACCGCCCCAGTCAAACTGCCCGTCAGACACTGTCTCCGATAGGGATCACCCTATCCGGGTTAGAGTGGCCATAACACAAGGGTAGTATCCCAACAACGTCTCCTTCGAAACTGGCGTCCCTGATCTCATAGACTCCTACCTATCCTGTACATGTGGTACAGACACTCAATATCAAACTGCAGTAAAGCTCCATGGGGTCTTTCCGTCCTGTCGCGGGTAACCTGCATCTTCACAGGTACTAAAATTTCACCGAGTCTCTCGTTGAGACAGTGCCCAAATCATTACGCCTTTTCGTGCGGGTCGGAACTTACCCGACAAGGAATTTCGCTACCTTAGGACTGTTATAGTTACGGCCGCCGTTTACTGGGGCTTCAATTCATACCTTCGGATTACCCCTAAGCACCCTCTTAACCTTCCAGCACCGGGCAGGCGTCACCCCCTATACATCATCTTACGATTTAGCAGAGAGCTGTGTTTTTGATAAACAGTTGCTTGGGCCTATTCACTGCGGCTGACATAAAGTCAGCACCCCTTCTCCCGAAGTTACGGGGTCATTTTTGCCGAGTTCCTTAACGAGAGTTCTCTCGCTCACCTGAGGCTACTCGCCCTCGACTACCTGTGTCGGTTTGCGGTACGGGTAGAGTATGTTTAAACGCTAGAAGCTTTTTCTTGGCAGTGTGACGTCACTAACTTCGCTACTAAACTTCGCTCCCCCATCACAGCTCAATGTTATAGAATTAAGCATTTGACTCAATTCACACCTCACTGCTTAGACAGACTCTTCCAATCGTCTGCTTTAGTTAGCCTACTGCGTCCCTCCATCACTACATACTCTAGTACAGGAATATCAACCTGTTGTCCATCGGATACACCTTTCGGTCTCTCCTTAGGTCCCGACTAACCCAGGGCGGACGAGCCTTCCCCTGAAACCTTAGTCTTACGGTGGACAGGATTCTCACCCTGTCTTTCGCTACTCATACCGGCATTCTCACTTCTATGCGTTCCAGCACTCCTCACGGTACACCTTCATCACACATAGAACGCTCTCCCTACCATACCCTATAAAGGTATCCACAGCTTCGGTAAATTGTTTTAGCCCCGGTACATTTTTCGGCGCAGGGTCACTCGACTAGTGAGCTATTACGCACTCTTTGAATGAATAGCTGCTTCTAAGCTAACATCCCTAGTTGTCTGTGCAACCCCACATCCTTTTCCACTTAACAATTATTTTTGGGACCTTAGCTGGTGGTCTGGGCTGTTTCCTTTCGACTACGGATCTTAGCACTCGCAGTCTGACTGCCGACCATAATTCTTTGGCATTCGGAGTTTATCTGAGATTGGTAATCCGGGATGGACCCCTCACCCAAACAGTGCTCTACCTCCAAGAATCTTTATGTCGACGCTAGCCCTAAAGCTATTTCGGAGAGAACCAGCTATCTCCAAGTTCGTTTGGAATTTCTCCGCTACCCACAAGTCATCCAAGCACTTTTCAACGTGCCCTGGTTCGGTCCTCCAGTGCGTCTTACCGCACCTTCAACCTGCTCATGGGTAGGTCACATGGTTTCGGGTCTACGACATGATACTAAGGCGCCCTATTCAGACTCGGTTTCCCTGCGGCTCCGTCTCTTCAACTTAACCTCGCATCATATCGTAACTCGCCGGTTCATTCTACAAAGGCACGCTCTCACCCATTAACGGGCTCTGAACTTGTTGTAGGCACACGGTTTCAGGTTCTATTTCACTCCCTCCCGGGGTGCTTTTTCACCTTTCCCTCACGGTACTGGTTCACTATCGGTCACTAGGGAGTATTTAGGGTTGGGAGATGGTCCTCCCAGATTCCGACGGGATTTCACGTGTCCCGCCGTACTCAGGATACTGCTAGGTACAAAGACTATTTTAAATACGAGGCTATTACTCTCTTTGGCTGATCTTCCCAAATCATTCTTCTATAATCTTTGAGTCCACATTGCAGTCTCTACAACCCCGAAGAGTAAACTCTTCGGTTTGCTCCTCCTGCTGCTTTCTGCTCGCCGCTACTAAGGCAATCGCTTTTGCTTTCTCTTCCTGCAGCTACTTAGATGTTTCAGTTCACTGCGTCTTCCTCCTCATATCCTTAACAGATATGGGTAACAGGTAGTACCTGTTGGGTTCCCCCATTCGGAAATCCCTGGATCATCGCTTACTTACAGCTACCCAAGGCATATCGTCGTTTGTCACGTCCTTCTTCGGCTCCTAGTGCCAAGGCATCCACCGTGCGCCCTTATTAACTTAACCTTATTAACCTAATTTTTCAAAAATTAGAAAACTCATTAAATACTTACAGCGTTTCGGTTTATTTTCTTGTTACTATTTGATATAGATATTCAATTTTCAATGTGCATTACTTGGTGATCTCTCACCAATGGAGCCTAGCGGGATCGAACCGCTGACCTCCTGCGTGCAAAGCAGGCGCTCTCCCAGCTGAGCTAAGGCCCCACAAGACCTCTCAAGACTAAACAAGACCAATGTGCAGTTCCTTATCCTTAGAAAGGAGGTGATCCAGCCGCACCTTCCGATACGGCTACCTTGTTACGACTTCACCCCAATCATCTATCCCACCTTAGGCGGCTGGCTCCTAAAAGGTTACCCTCACCGACTTCGGGTGTTACAAACTCTCGTGGTGTGACGGGCGGTGTGTACAAGGCCCGGGAACGTATTCACCGCGGCGTGCTGATCCGCGATTACTAGCGATTCCGACTTCATGTAGGCGAGTTGCAGCCTACAATCCGAACTGAGATTGGCTTTAAGAGATTAGCTTGCCGTCACCGGCTTGCGACTCGTTGTACCAACCATTGTAGCACGTGTGTAGCCCAGGTCATAAGGGGCATGATGATTTGACGTCATCCCCACCTTCCTCCGGTTTATTACCGGCAGTCTCGCCAGAGTGCCCAACTGAATGATGGCAACTAACAATAGGGGTTGCGCTCGTTGCGGGACTTAACCCAACATCTCACGACACGAGCTGACGACAACCATGCACCACCTGTCACCTCTGTCCCGAAGGAAAACTCTATCTCTAGAGCGGTCAGAGGGATGTCAAGACCTGGTAAGGTTCTTCGCGTTGCTTCGAATTAAACCACATGCTCCACCGCTTGTGCGGGCCCCCGTCAATTCCTTTTGAGTTTCAACCTTGCGGTCGTACTCCCCAGGCGGAGTGCTTAATGCGTTAGCTGCGGCACTAAACCCCGGAAAGGGTCTAACACCTAGCACTCATCGTTTACGGCGTGGACTACCAGGGTATCTAATCCTGTTTGCTCCCCACGCTTTCGAGCCTCAGCGTCAGTTACAAGCCAGAGAGCCGCTTTCGCCACCGGTGTTCCTCCATATATCTACGCATTTCACCGCTACACATGGAATTCCACCTCCCCTCTTGCACTCAAGTTAAACAGTTTCCAAAGCGTACTATGGTTAAGCCACAGCCTTTAACTTCAGACTTATCTAACCGCCTGCGCTCGCTTTACGCCCAATAAATCCGGACAACGCTCGGGACCTACGTATTACCGCGGCTGCTGGCACGTAGTTAGCCGTCCCTTTCTGGTAAGATACCGTCACAGTGTGAACTTTCCACTCTCACACTCGTTCTTCTCTTACAACAGAGCTTTACGATCCGAAAACCTTCTTCACTCACGCGGCGTTGCTCGGTCAGACTTCCGTCCATTGCCGAAGATTCCCTACTGCTGCCTCCCGTAGGAGTCTGGGCCGTGTCTCAGTCCCAGTGTGGCCGATCACCCTCTCAGGTCGGCTATGTATCGTCGCCTTGGTGAGCCGTTACCCCACCAACTAGCTAATACAACGCAGGTCCATCTGGTAGTGGTGCAATTGCACCTTTTAATTGACTATCATGCAATAATCAATTTTATGCGGTATTAGCTATCGTTTCCAATAGTTATCCCCCGCTACCAGGCAGGTTACCTACGCGTTACTCACCCGTTCGCAACTCATCCGGAGAAGCAAGCTCCTCCTTCAGCGTTCTACTTGCATGTATTAGGCACGCCGCCAGCGTTCGTCCTGAGCCAGGATCAAACTCTCATTAAAAGTTTGAGTTCTCACTCATTTCTGTCACTGACAGATTTATTGTTTTTTTCATTGTTCAGTACTACAACAGATGTTGTAGTGCCCTGCACATTGGTTCGTCTTGTTCAGTTTTCAAAGGTCTTTGTCTCTCACTTCTCTCATGAGCGACAACTATATTAGTATATCACAGCTAACTGTACCTGTCAACAAGTTTTTTAAACTTTTTTCCAAGTTTTTTCTAACCACAATATACCCATAGTCCGTACGGGATTCGAACCCGTGTTACCGCCGTGAAAAGGCGGTGTCTTAACCCCTTGACCAACGGACCTGAGCTTTTCGACTCTTTCTATTATACCTTCTTTTCTCCCTTTGTCAAGAGGTTTGTTAGATTTATTTTTGATTTTTATAATAATTCTTTTGAAGCTAAATTTCAATTTCAAGTTAGCCAGCAAGAAGTCTTCTCTAGGCGACTTGTAGTTCAAGCATTTTTTAGGATAGTTGTTAATCCAATTTTCGATGAATGCGACTTCTTTAGGAGTCGTTTTCTTAGTTCCTTTAGGTAACCATCTACGAATGAGCCTGTTGTGATTCTCATTAGTTCCCCTTTCCCAAGAGGCATAGGGGTGCGCATAATAGATGTGTTCCTTAGAAAAACACATCAAACCAGCGGTTGAATTCTGCTCCGTTATCTGCCGTGATGGAAAGAATGTGATATTGTCTTAAGATGAGTTTTAAAGCCTGATTGACCGACTCAGCGCTTTTTATTTGGAATCAATCGGATGATTTGATGTCTACTCTTTTCGATCCGTCAAAACAAGCAAACAGTAGTTTTTCGCTCTCGTAAGTAGAACCGTATCAATTTCATAATGCCCATTCTCTAAGCGAAGATTGATAGCTTCAGGACGCTGTTCGATGGATTGACCAGCAGGTTTAAAGTTGAGGCTAGCCTGTTTCTTAGTAGTTTTTCCTTTTCTAGGATACAGGAGGTTATGCTTGGTTAGTCCTAATTTTCCATGATGGATCCAGTAGTAGATGGTAGAAATTCCCACGTTAACTCCCTTACCCTTGACCATCATTTCAGGAGAAAACTTTTGGTTATGATAGTGGAGAATCTTTTCCTTTAGTTCCTTGGTCAAGCTTGATTTCAGTATGGATAGTTTGAGGAGCTTTTCCAAGTAGAGAGGCAATTTCTCTATTTGATTTCCCTTCTTTTTTCCATCTGTCGATTAAGCGACGGCTATGGATTGTCAAATGTTTTGATTTTGTAGTATAATGGTTTTGCATCTCTGTGCCTTTCTTGTGTTTGTGGTTGAACAACAAGTATAACACAGAGGTGCTTTCTTATACCTATAAGAGCTTTCATAATTCTTTTGAAGAGCTTATCCTAAACATTACTATCTTCTATAGTATTTTAGTCCCCTAGAAAGAACTTACAAGCTTTTTCGTTTCACCAGCTTCACAACTGCTTCAGTTCTTGCGGTGTGAGGAAACATATCGACTGACTGGATATACTGGAGCTCGTACACTTTCACTAGTTTAACCAAATCTCGTGCTAATGTTGAAACATTACAAGATACATAGACCATCTTTTCTGGAACATAGGTTAGGATTGTCTCTAACAACTCATCATCTAAACCAGTTCGCGGAGGATCTACAATCAAGGCATCTGCTCGGTATCCTTCTTTGTACCAACGTGGAATAATCTCTTCTGCAGTCCCAGCTTCATAATAGGCGTTATCAAATCCCATTCTCTGGGCATTTCGCTTGGCATCTTCAATGGCTTCCGGGATAATGTCCATTCCTCTGAGGCTCTTGACCTTCTTCGCGAAAGCAAATCCAATCGTCCCAACACCGCAATAGGCATCAATCAAATGATCTTCTTCACTAACATCTAGGGCCTTAACCGCTTGACTATAGAGAATCTCGGTCTGCTCAGGATTGAGCTGATAGAAGGCTCGAGGGGAGAGAGAAAACTCATAGTCGAGTACTCCTTCTTGAATACTCTCTTGGCCCCAGATAATTTCTGTCTTTTCTCCATAGATTTCACTTGTTTTTGCTGTATTTGTATTGACTGCAACCGTAACGACTTCTGGAAAATCCTTGACGAGGTCTTCGACTAGTTGATTTAAATTCAGCTGGCGATTTGTGACAATGATAATCTGGACTTGTCCAGTTTTTCTCGCTCGACGTACCATGATGGTGCGAACACCTAGCGTTTTTCTCTCATCGGTGATGGGGATTTGATGGCAAGTAAGAAGTTCAGCTAAACGATTCGCAATTGTCTGGGTTTCCTTATCTTGCACCAAGCAGTCTTTCAACTCTACGAGATAATGAGAGTTTTGCGCATACAAACCTGCCTTGACCTGATTGTTGAATTTCGTGTTTGAAATTGCAGTTTTGCTCTGTAATATTTTGGTTCTGACATTCCGATAGTTGGACGGATTTCATAGTTTTCATATCCTGCAGGAGCAAATTTTTTCAAGGCTTGGTGGAGCAAATCTGTTTTAAACTCTAACTGTTTGTCATAGTGGAGATGCATAATTTGACATCCGCCACATTCGTTATAAATGGTACAGGCTGGTACTACTCTGAATTTGGACTTTTTATTAACTTTGAGTAATTTTGCTTCTACAAAGTTACGTTTAATAGAAGTAATCTGACAATAGATGTCTTCTCCCTTGAGGGCGCCTGGCACAAAAACGAGGGTTTTCTGGTAAAAACCGATTCCCTCACCATTGATGCCCATACGCTTGATTTTTAAAGGTATTTTTTGTTTGACTTTTAGATTCATAAGTCTATTATACCACGTAGTTTCTCAATGGTTAAGAATATGTTACAATAAAACCATGAATACAAAGACATCTCATTTTTCCCCATTGGATTTTCCTGAGCAATTACGAACTTATATAGAGGGGAGCACCCCTTTCTGACAGCTCTTCTCATTCAGGCGCAACGGTTCTCTATCTTGATTCAGGTTACTATTTGAAAATTGATCAAAAGGGCAGGTTAGAGCGAGAAACTGCCATTGCAAGGTGGTTTGAAACTAAAGGACTGGGAACTCCAGTTATCGACTACTTATCTACAGATAAAGACTACCTTTTAACAAAAGAAGCGCCTGGCAAAGATGCCCTTGCCTTTCTGGATCAGCCAGAAACAATTTGTCGAACCATGGCACATGCCCTTAAAAAACTTCACAACTTACACCCACACAATTTTCCATCAGAAAATCATTTACAAATCTATAAAGATCGATCTTTGAAAAACTATGAAAAAGGCGAGTTCTATGCCAAGGCCCTCCTACCCCAATTTCAGATTAATAGTCGCGAAGAGGCCTTCCAACTCATCCAAGAACAAGGACACCTTTTTAAAGACTGATGCCTTTATTCACGGTGATGCCTGTCTACCGAATTTTATTCTCAAAGATGCGGACCACTTCTCTTGCTTTATTGATCTGGGCCTGGCTGATTTTAGTGATCGTCATATCGATCTCTTTTGGGCAGTTTGGTCTCTCAACTATAACCTAGATAACCCTAAATACGCTGAACTGTTTCTTGACTATTACGGCAGAGAAGAGGTCGACACAAACAAACTTCGACTCGTTGCTGCCTTTGAAGCATTTGGATAAAAGGTAAACCATGAAAATCACAAAACTTGAAAAGAAAAAACGCCTCTACCTGATGGAGCTAGATCATCAGCAAACCTCTTATATCACGGAAGATACCATTGTCCGTTTTATGCTGTCTCGAGGTAAGGTCATTAGCAATGAGGAACTGACCGAGATTCAGGACTTTGCCCAGTTTTCTTATGGCAAAAATCTTGCTCTCTACCATCTATCCTTCAAGGCTCGTACTGAAAAAGAAGTGCGAGAGTATCTGGACAAGTATGATATTGAAAATAAAATCGCTAGTCAAGTTATCGCTAATCTAAAAGAAGATAACTGGATTAATGACCATCAGTATGCTTATTCCATCATCAATGCCAATCAACTTTCTGGAGATAAAGGACCCTATTTACTAACTCAAAAACTGTCTCAAAAAGGTGTTGCTAAATCAACTATTGAAGGTGTTCTAAAGGATTTTGACTATACAGAAGTTGCTCAACGTGTAGCTGAGAAACTGCTTAAAAAATACACCGGAAAACTCCCTGCGCGCGCTTTGCAAGAAAAGATTATCCAAAACTTGACCAACAAAGGCTTCTCCTATGTTGATGCTAAAAATGCCTTTGACGACTTGGACAGCCAAGTCGACCAAGAAACGACTCAAGAACTCATTTTAAAGAGCTAGACAAACAATATACTAAACATGCTCGAAAGTATGAAGGATACGAACTAAAGCAACGTTTGACTCAAGTTTTAGCTCGAAAAGGCTATGATTTTTCGGATATAGCTAGCGCTCTCAGAGAATATCTTTAATATTTTCGTGTAAAATTCAAAAAAATTAGACCGATTTATGATATAATAGTAAACGATAAACTTATAAATTGTAGAAAGTTGGTTAGTTATGAAACTTCCAAAAGAAGGCGACTTTATTACAATTCAAAGTTATAAGCATGATGGGAGTCTTCACCGTACTTGGCGAGACACCATGGTACTAAAAACAACAGAGAATGCCATTATAGGCGTCAACGACCACACACTTGTTACCGAAAGTGACGGTCGTCGTTGGGTGACTCGAGAACCGGCTATTGTTTACTTTCACAAAAAATATTGGTTTAATATCATTGCTATGATTCGCGATAATGGGATTTCCTACTATTGCAATATGGCCAGCCCCTACTATCTAGATGAGGAAGCCCTGAAATACATTGATTATGATTTGGATGTCAAGGTCTTCACTGATGGTGAAAAGCGTCTCTTGGACGTTGAAGAGTATGAGCGCCATAAACGCAAGATGAAGTATTCTGATGATTTAGACTATATTTTGAAAGAGCACGTTAAAATCCTTGTTGATTGGATTAACAATGGACGTGGTCCTTTCTCAGAGGCCTATGTCAACATTTGGTACAAACGCTACATAGAACTAAAGAATCGGTAAAGTTGTCAAACTGGGGTGAAAACCCTGGTTTTTTTATTTGAAAAACCCAGCTTTACAACTGGGTTGGTTTCTATATATCTAATTTAGTAACAGTAAACTTGATGTGGGAGTAGTCTTTTTCAACATCCTTATCCAACAAGAAAGCCGTGGCATCCTTCTTAACCTGAACAAGATCAATGTTCTGAGCTTGAGCTGCATAGACGCATCCACAATAACATTGACGATAAATATCATACTCCTCGCACATCTCCACCGAACGCTTGTAGCCTTGATTTTTCTTGAAATCACTTGGGAGATAGTGGGTTGTATAAATCTTTTGCACATCAATTCCGATGCTGTTGATGGTTTGAGAATTCTTATGGGGACTGATGGTCAAGGCTGAACCAAAGTAGTCAAAGCCCAAATCCATAGCCACTTGCGCTGTTTTGTCCAAACGGTAATCAAAACAAACCTTGCAACGGTCGCCACCTTCGGGTTCTTCTTCCAGTCCTCTGACTAACTTCCGGTATTCATTTGGTTCGTAGGGAGCCTCTAGGTACTGAACCGTATTGCCTGTTCGCTCATTGAAATCACTGACAAATTTCTTGGTGACGTAAGCTCGCTTGTGGTATTCTGCCTTGGGATGGATATTGGAATTGGCAAAATAGATGGTCACATCAGCGTATTTGGTCAGGTACTCTAGGGTATAGGTACTACAAGGAGCACAGCAGACATGCATGAGAATAGTTGGTCGTTCCTCATTCTTTTCCCAAACCTGAACCATTTTCTGCATGACACGGTCATAATTAATCTTCTGATTGGGATTCATCTTGCTCAGAATTTCTTCTACATCAATCATGTTCTTCTCCTTTTACTATTAGTTATTTTACCACATATCACAAACCAGCTCAAATCTATTTTATAAAAAGGAAGCGATAAAAGGAGGGATGCTCATTCCCTCCTTTTATGTTTTTACGAATTACTTAGTATAAACAGCTTACATCATTCCACCCATCATGCTTGGATCCATGGCTGGAGATGGGGTTACTGGTTCTGGTTTGTTGGCTACGACTGCTTCTGTAGTCAAGATCAAGCTGGCTACAGATGCTGCATTTTGAAGGGCAGAACGACTAACCTTAACTGGGTCGATGATCCCCTCTTCAATCATATTAACCCACTCACCAGTTGCTGCGTTGAAGCCTGTACCAAGCTCAGCATTCTTCAAGCGATCGATGACGATAGACCCTTCAAATCCTGCATTGTGGGCGATTTGACGAACAGGTTCTTCCAAAGCACGGAGAACAATATTGCGGCCCGTTGCTTCGTCTCCTGTCAATTCCAAATCAGCTACGGCAGGAATGACATTAGCAAGAGCAGTCCCACCACCTGCAACGATTCCTTCTTCAACCGCTGCACGAGTAGCGTTAAGGGCATCTTCGATACGAAGTTTCATTTCCTTCAACTCAGTTTCAGTTGCTGCACCGACCTTGATGACTGCGACACCACCTGACAATTTAGCCAAGCGTTCTTGGAGTTTCACGGTCGAATTCAGAAGTTGTGGTTTCGATTTGTGACTTGATAACCGCAACACGGTGGGAAATGGCTTCAGGATTGCCCGCACCTTCTACGATAACCGTACTGTCTTTGTCCACAGTCACTCTAGCAGCTTGACCAAGCGCCTCAATTGTCGCATCTTTCAACTCAAGACCAAGATCTTCTGTGATGACAGTTCCACCTGTCAAAATAGCGATGTCTTCAAGCATGGCTTTACGACGGTCACCAAAGCCAGGAGCTTTGACAGCTACGACATTGAAGGTTCCACGAATCTTGTTCAAGACAAGGGTTGGAAGAGCTTCGCCGTCCACATCATCCGCAATAATCAAGAGCGGACGATTGCTTTGGAGAATGCTTTCTAGAAGTGGCAAGATTTCTTGGATATTGGAAATCTTCTTGTCGGTAATCAAGATGTATGGATTTTCAAGGTCAGCCACCATCTTTTCGCTATCTGTCACCATGTACTGTGATAGGTATCCGCGGTCAAACTGCATTCCTTCCACGACTTCAAGCTCTGTTTCCATACCACGTGACTCTTCGATAGTAATGACACCATCTTTACCAACTTTTTCCATGGCTTCAGAAATGTATTCACCGACTTTTTCAGAACGAGAAGATACGGCAGCAACCTGAGCAATGGCTTCTTTGTTGGCAACTGGAATGGCATTGTTTTTCAAAGCTTCTACTGCTGCGACAACCGCTGCTTCAATCCCACGACGAATGCCGATTGGGTTGGCACCTGCAGTGACGTTTTTGATTCCTTCGCGGACGATCGCTTGAGTCAAGACTGTTGCAGTTGTCGTTCCGTCACCTGCGATATCATTGGTTTTTGAAGCTACTTCTGATACCAATTTGGCACCCATATTTTCAAAATGGTCTTCTAGCTCAATCTCTTTAGCAATAGTAACACCGTCATTGGTAATTAATGGTGAGCCAAATGATTTTTCAAGAACGACATTACGACCTTTTGGTCCTAAGGTTACTTTAACAGTGTCTGCTAGGATATCGACACCACGGACCATGGCTGAACGAGCATCAGATGAAAATTTAATTTCTTTTGACATACTTACTTTCTCCTTCTATTCTTCAATGATAGCCAAAATGTTAGCTTCGCCAACGATGATGTACTTTTCATCGCCATCTTTGACATCAATACCTGCATGAGCTTCAACTAAGACACGGTCTCCAGGCTTAACGCTTGGAGCAACCAAATCACCATTCAAGGTACGAACACCTTGTCCAGTAGCTACAACTTGGGCTGTTTTTGTTTTTTCTTGGGCTGAGCCCGCAAGGACAAAGCCTCCAACAGTTTGTTCTTTTTCTTCGATTTTTAAGACCACACGGTCTCCTAATGGTTTCAACATTTGCTTTCCTCCATGATGAAATACATATTATTAGCACTCTTTATATCTGAGTGCTAAATTATAGTTCTATTGTATCACTTGGTCAGAAATAGTCAAGAAAAAAGTCTGACTTTCTCAATATAAAAAAGCCTGAGACCAAGTCAGACTTTTCAATGTTTAAAATGGCAATTCTTCCTCTTCCAAGACCAAATCTGCTAAATCCTGTCCTGCATTATTTTCACGCATAGCACGTTGGGCGCGGCTTTCCAAAAGTTGGAATCCTGTGGCAAGGACTTCAGTCACATAGTTCATCTGGCCATTTTTCTCAAAGCGACGGGTACGAAGTTCTCCATCCACAGAGATAAGACTACCTTTAGTTGCGTAGCTTGCCAAGGTTTCAGCCAATTTCCCCCAAAAAACAAGATTGACAAAATCAGCTTCACGTTCCCCATTCTGGTCTTTATAACGACGGTTCACAGCGATAGTTGCTCGCGCTACTGACTTGTCATTGTTGGTTTTGTGCAATTCTGGTGTAGACGTTAAACGTCCAATCATGATAACTTTATTATACATATTTTCTTCCTCCTACTTATCTATTCGCAGGGAATCAAAAAAAGTTACAGAAATTTGTAACTTTTCGAGAAATTTTTTTATTTTTTATGCACCATGAAACCTGTCGCCTGTTGATTGGCCATAATAGTCATATCTGTAATCTGCACACGACGAGGCTGACTGGTCACATAGACCACTGTATCTGCAATATCCTGAGCTTGCAAGGCTTCGATTCCCTGATAGACCGCCTCAGCTCGCTCTTTGTCTCCATGAAAACGTACGGTTGAAAAATCTGTTTCGACAATTCCAGGCTGAATGGTCGTCACCTTGATGTCCGTTGCAATGGTATCAATTCGCAATCCATCTGAAAAGGTCTTAACCGCTGCCTTGGTAGCTGAATAAACTGCTGCACCTGCATAGGCATAAATTCCTGCGGTTGAGCCCATATTGATGATATGTCCTTGATTGGCTTTTACCATTGCTGGCAAGAAACAGCGAGTGACTGCCATCAAACCTTTGACATTGGTATCCAACATAGTTAACATATCCAGCTCTTCATAATCCTGATAGGGTGCTAAACCTAGAGCCAGACCGGCGTTATTAACCAAGATGTCAATCTTCCCTATCGTTTCCAAAATATCGGAGCAGACAGTCTTGACCATGGTCATATCCGTCACATCCAGAGGAAAAGTCCAAACTGTTTGATTTGGAAACGTTTCAAAAAACTCTGACTTGAGGGCTTCTAGTCTGTCTGTCCGTCGCCCAGTTAGGACGACATTCGCCCCCTGGTCCAGATAAGCACGCGCAATCGCTTCACCGATTCCTGAGGTCGCCCCTGTAATCACAACATTTTTTGCCATCTTATTTCCTTCTATACTAGCGAGACAGATACTGACAACTTCCTAGGCAGTCCAGTGTTTAGCTGGGTCAAATGGAGTTCCAACAACTTGGTCTTCTGACAATTCAATAACCCCACGTTTTTGCGGAGCATTTGGCAAGGCAAGTTCACGAGGGCTGCACATCATGCCAAAACTCTTTTCGCCACGAAGTTCGCCTGGGAAAATGAGATTGCCTTTGGGCATCATAGCTCCAGGAAGAGCCACAATTGTTTTCAAGCCAAGACGCGCATTAGGGGCCCCTGCAACGATTTGCACTGTCTTGTCACTTGCGACTGCAACTTGGCAGATATTGAGGTGATCACTATCTGGGTGAGCTACCATCTCGACAATCTCACCAACAACAAACTTAGGTTCTTTGTCATTAACAATTTCTTCTGTAAAGCCTTCCGCCTGCAACTCTTGGTTCAAACGAGCGACTTGCTCATCTGATAAAAAGACTTGACCACGCTCGGCAAGTTCAAACAAACTTGAAAGCTCGAAAATATTCCAAGCCACTGTTTCCCCATTTTCTTTGAGGAAAACTCGGGCAACCTTGCCTTTGCGCTCCACGTCCAACTTGGCATCTCCGCTGTTTTTCACGATGACCATAAGGACATCGCCGACATGCTCTTTATTATATGTAAAAATCATTCTTTCCTTTTTCTCCTATTTCAGTCCTGCTAAAAAGTCGTTAATTTGTTCCTTGCTTTTACGGTCACGATTGACAAAACGGCCGATTTCCTTGTCCTTTTCTAGCACAACAAGGCTAGGAATCCCGTACACATCCCAGAGTTTGGCCAGATCCATGTACTGGTCTCGGTCCACTCGAATAAAGGTGAACTCTGGATTGGTCTCCTCAATCTCTGGCAAGGCTGGATAAATATAACGACAATCGCCACACCAGTCCGCCACAAAGAAAGACCTTCTTGCCATCTTGCTCGACAAAACCTGCGAGTTCTTCTATACTAACGGGAGTAATCATAAGACTTCCTCCTCATAGACTAGGTCTTCATTTTCATAGACAAAGGTATAATGTCGATCATCCTCGAAAACGACTCCTCCGACAAGTCGCTCTAGGCTACTTTCGTAGACTTGAACATAGAGAGTCACAATCTCACCCATATCTGAGAAAAGTTCGCGCACGATAGCGGTTAACTCCTCTTGCGTCTTCATGAGTTTGTGATTATCTACTGCTTTTTTGGCACCCAAAGCGAGGGCACTTAGACCAGCCACTGTCAAGCCAGTCATCCATAATTTCTTAGCTTTCATACCTTTCATTGTAACACAAAAAGGGTTTTAGGACAAATGAGGAAGCAGCAGAAAAACAAGTAAAAAGCCTCTTCCTTTAGGGAAAAGGACTTCTTATACTCAATGAAAATCAAAGAGCAAACTAGGAAGCTAGCCGCAAGCTGTACTTGAGTACGGTAAGGCGACGCTGACGTGGTTTGAAGAGATTTTCGAAGAGTATTATTCTTATTGCCAGGCGCCTGAGTTGCCAACGTAGTAACCATCAGGTGTGTAGGTATTGCGAAGCATCTTACCTGAGGAATCCAGATAGTACCACTTGTCCTGTTCCTTAACCCAATCACTCTCAACCATAGCGCCAGAAGAAGCGACATAATACCACTCTCCCTTATCATATACCCAAGAACTTGCCTTCATAGCTCCGGATGCTGATAAATAGTACCATTTGCCTTGATCGTAAAGCCAATCACCCGCAATCATAGCTCCTGATGATTTAAAGGCATACCAGTTGCTACCTTGATAAAGCCAAGTTTGATTGAACATGACTCCTTTATCATTCATAAAGTACCAAGTTCCCTTATCATAAACCCAATCGCTCTGCACTAATTGACCTTGTTTTTGATAGTACCAATTTTCACTGTTATTCTTTTTTAGCCAACTTTCTGCTTTTACAATTGGATAAAGTTCTTTGAAGGCTCCTCCCCCCTTGTATGAATGAGTGATAACTCCTGGTTTTTCAAGTTTCAACTCTTCATAGTCGTCTGCCCAAGCAAATACTTTTTGCCCTTTGGAAGTAATTTCTGGTAAGGTGGCAGTGTAAGTCTTGGTTTGATAGTCCCATTTTGTATCAAGGTAGCTGTATTGATTATTTGATTCGTTAATACGGTAGTAGCTACTCTTTCCACCGTCATGATATACATCATCAACCACTTTAGTGGACCAGGTCTTTACTTCATTTCCGCTCTTGGCTTCTACCTTGATATCTCCTTTATAGCCATATGGAACATAGAAATTCAGGTAACGCCCCTCTACACCAATCATAGACTTGTTCTTTTCTTGACCTAGGAAATTGACAGTCTGATCTTGACCATTGAGACTAACCGTCCACTCGATTTTCTCGGTTTTTGGCAAATCCAAGACTTTGATATCCACTTCATGACCATTGTTAAAACGAAGAATCTTGCCATCTTGATACTGTACTCCACACTTAACAACCCATTCTTCTTTAAGCTCAAAGGCCTGCCCTGAATGTGGAAAAGCCAGTAAAGCTAGACCAGCTAGAGACAAACCAAATAATGTGATTTTTTTCATTATAGATCCTCCTTAGGATTTTTATGTTAATTATATCACTATGTTTTTAATTTGCAACTCATATCCTAAATATGCAAGCAAAAAACCTCTGAGATTCTTCTCAAAGGTTCTGATTTTGCTAATTGCTGTTCTCAACTGCTGCAGTGACAAAGGCAGTGTAGAGTTCTTCTGGGCGGTTTGGACGACTTGACAGTTCAGGGTGATACTGACAAGCTACAAAGAATTTATTTTCAGGAATTTCCACGATTTCTACTAAACGATTATCTGGAGAAACTCCTGAGAAGACAAAGCCTGCTGCCTCAAACTGCTCACGGAAAGCGTTGTTAAACTCATAACGGTGACGGTGGCGGCGTTGCACCACTTCTTGATTGTGATAAGCAGCTGCTGCCTTAGAACCACGTTTCAACTTAGATGGATAAAGTCCCAAACGAAGGGTTCCACCCATATCCTCAACATCAATCTGATCACGCATGATATCAATAATAGGGTATTTTGTTTCTGGTGCAAGTTCTGCAGAATTGGCACCTTCAAGCCCTAAAACGTGACGAGCAAACTCGATACAAGTCAACTGCATTCCCAAGCAGACACCCAACATTGGAACATCATTCTCACGCGCATAACGGATGGCTTGGATTTTCCCTTCCGTACCACGTTGACCGAAACCGCCTGGTACGATGATTCCGTCCGCATCAGACAAGAGTTCTGCTACATTCTCTGCCGTCACATCATTGGCGTTGATCCAATTAATCTTCACTTCTGTGTCGTTGGCATAACCAGAGTGTTTCAAGGCTTCAACCACTGAGATGTAGGCATCTTGCAACTCCACATACTTACCAACGAGGGAAATCTTAACTTGTTTTTTCAGGTTCATAACCTTATCCACCATGGCTGACCACTCCGTCATATCCGCTGCTGGTGCATCTAATTTCAAGTGATCACAGACAATCTGGTCCATACCTTGTGCCTGCAAGTTCAGTGGAATTTGGTAAAGATGCTCAACATCTAATGATTCGATAACGGCTTCTGGTGCCACGTCACAGAACTGAGCTAGTTTGTTTAATTCCTTGACCAGCTGGTTTCTCGGTACGAATGACCAACATATTTGGCTGGATTCCCAACCCACGCAATTCTTTTACAGAATGCTGAGTCGGCTTGGTCTTCATCTCACCAGCAGCCTTGAGGTATGGAAGCAAGGTTGTATGGATGTACATGACATTATCCGCACCCACATCTGCCTTCATCTGACGAAGGGCCTCTAGGAATGGCAAGGATTCGATATCCCCGACAGTTCCACCAACCTCTGTTATAATGACATCCGAGTCAGTCGTTAGAGCAGCACGCTTGATTTTTTCTTTCAAAGCATCTGTGATATGAGGAATAACCTGAACAGTTGCCCCAAGGTATTCTCCACGGCGTTCCTTACGAAGAACTTCACTGTAAATTTTACCAGTTGTCACGTTGGAATATTTGTTAAGATTGATATCGATGAAACGTTCATAGTGACCCAAGTCCAAATCTGTCTCAGCTCCGTCATCTGTCACAAAAACTTCCCCGTGCTGGTAAGGACTCATGGTTCCCGGATCGATATTGATATAAGGGTCAAACTTTTGAATGGTTACTTTGAGACCACGATTTTTCAAGAGACGGCCTAGATTCGCTGCGACAATCCCTTTCCCAATAGACGATACCACACCACCAGTTACAAAAATATATTTCGTAGACATAGATTCCTCTTTCTAAAATGCTCAAGGCCTTGTTAACTACGAGGGGACATAGAAAACAAGACCCTTATGAATAACGACTTTTCAAGAAAACTTCCTGAAAAACAAAAAATAGCCCCCTAGTAACTAGGGAGCCCCGACCTCTAAAAGAGGTGCCCGAACAATATGATACCTCAAAGCAGATCATTTGTCAACCCGAATTGGTAAAGTATGAAAATAAAAAGATTGTTTTCAGAAAACCAACTAAAGATCCACATCCAAACGGATGACCTGCTCAAGGAACAAAAAAGGAGATCGCCTGATCTCCTCTGTGAAGTCTTTTACTCTTCTTCACTTGTTTCAGCATCATCGTCTGAAAACTCGTCGTCTTCTTCGTTGAGATCCACGTCTTCACCCAAGTCATCAGGAGCGATTTCGTTGATTTCTGCATCATAAGCTTCCACTTCATTTTTCTCATCATCTGGATTTTCATCATCATATGAAAGAGCTGGGTCTGCTTCGTATGCGTCTTCGTCTTCTGGATCATCTGCATTGTAGTCAATAGCATCTGAATCACCATCCATGAAGGCATTGACACGCTGTTTCTTAGCTTTTGGTGCTACTTCTTCGTCGTCACTTTCTTCAAGAGCGATGATTTCTTCGTCGATTTCGTCCACACCATACCATGAACGAAGACCCCATTTGTTGTCTCCAAGTGAGATGAAGCTACCGTCAAAGTTCAACTCTGTGTAGAACAAAGGCAAGGCTTCACGGATATCTCTGTTTGATGTTCCAAGATAGTTTTGAATTTCATTTACAAGATCGCTAAAATGCATCTCATGGTCGCGACCACGAAGTTCCAAGATAGCACGCGCTACCTCAATCATAGATAGTTCACTTTTTTCTTGCCCAGCAAATACTTCTAATTCCAAAGCGTTTCTCCTCATTTTTACTACTATCGGCAGAGCGAACAGACTCTGACCTCATTTTATCATGTACTCTTTATTGTACGATAATTTTGCAGAATAGTCAAAGGTTAAATGGGAGGGAGGAGAAAAAGCTCTATATTTAATCTTCTATCTAAACGTACATTTGTTATAATATCTTATTTCCCAAAAAAATCATTATTCAAGATTATAACTTAGCTACGCTTCAAGTCAGTTAACCTAATGGCTTGAATCTATCCCATTTCCCTCATTTCTCTATACACTGACTAATTTTTATGCTTTTGAATTATATAATCAAAATTTTCTAACAAATTATCTAAAACTGTTCCTGCATAGGAATTTCTAAAAAGCAGGACATACATCTGATAGTCCCTCTAAATAATTTTTGGATTTCTCCTTTATTTGATCAACTTTATCGTGTGCATAGAACATATAAAAGATATGACTGGTAAATTTTTTTCTACTATCAACTGCTAAAGTTTGGCAATATCTATTTAACTGTTCATATCCATCTCTAAACCTAAAAAAACCATAACCTTCTTTCCCAGGTACTATTCCGTCAAAATAACATGATTTAACAATAAATTTGACCTCAATTATACTTATATTATGATTTTTTTATCTGATATAGCTAAATCTACTGACTCCTCATCAGCCATTTTAGATGTATTTTCTTCAAAGGTGACACGACCTTTCATGTTTTTTCTCCAAAAAAATCATTCAAATCATTTCTAAAATCTCGTTCAAAAAGCGAACTGTCTATTTTTATCACCTCTAAAAAAAGTAGTTTTTTTCTATCTATTTTTCCTAAGTACCTGATATCTTTTTAGAACTTCTGGCAATTTGTTTTAAATCCGACTTTGTAGAGTTTTTCTTTGTCAATTCTCTTTTTTTCATCAAAAAAATTCCGAGAAATCATCATCAATTTCCCCATCTTTATACAAATCAACTCCATTGTTAGTTTGACAATACACATACTTATTTTTCATAATTCTGAGAAGCTTTGTTTTTTTAAACTCCGAGCTATTACAACCTCTTTCCTCATGTTCATAAGAGACTTTCCCCTCTTCTAATATAAAGATGTTCATAGAGTCTCGACGAAAATGATTTGAAATGGCGTTTTGTATCTCACTTTTATACTTAGATACGTCTGAAATTTCATCCATTACCAATAAAAATGATTTTTGAACAAAAATTGGGAGTTAAAAAAATAGTCCACTAAGAATGGTATACTCTGTCTCATACGAAGAAAATGTACTTGTCGAAGACAAAAAAATCTCTCATTAGATCAGTCATAATCTCCTAGCCCTCACTCACTACTTTTTTTGAATTATAAAAATTCAACCAATGACTCAAAACATCATACTTATTAATAGTCTCATTGTTAATTTGTTCATAGAACTCTGTCAATAATTGGGATAACTTACTTTTTAGAAACTATTATATTCTCATTTCTGCTTTCTGCTTCTGTAGCACTAGGTTCTTTAAAAATTAACGAAAAAGATCAAATCATCGTCATAAGAAGTCAATAAATTCACAAAAGAAGTCGTTTCTTCTTTTTTTGTCATTCAATTCCCCTTCTTCTGAAAAATAGATCGATTTTTTTGTATCAAATTCGTTGTTGCAGAAATTTTTATTATCCCTTATCTCAATTTCGTTCTTTTGCTTCTAATCTATCTAATACTTCAGAGAAGGATAATATTTGTACTCCTAAATGTTTATCAAAAACAATGTTCACTGCATCGCTTGAATCATTTTTGTAAAAAAACTTCTCGTCACATAATATAGATATAAGTAACGTTGCAAAAGTAAAATCTATTTATATCGAGACTTAGATTACCGATTGCATACATAAATAGCATGACTGTTTCTTGAAAAAGATTCCATCTTATCACTCCATAATACTGTATCTAGAAATTTTAGTTAAATCAATTATATTTATCGATTCATTATAATAAGTTATCAAATCGTTAATTAGAGGACTTTCACGTTCATTCGCTGAAATAAATAATGTGTTTCCTTGATTAATAAAAATTAATAAAGGTAAAAAAACAGCATTTTTTTCATGATATTTGTCTAATGAACTATCTGGGGTTTCACATAAAAAAACAAAGCTTGATCATGAAAAAAATACTCAAAATTGAGAACCTAAAAGATAAATCTACAAAGATCCTTTGAGATTCAGATAATGAATAATAATCATCCCTTATCACATCATCCAAATAAACCTCTATCATTTTTTTCCTTGTATATTATCCGCAGTTTTTTTGTTGGAAGTTGCAAATATATAGATCTCTTTTCACCAAAAAAATTTTTTTCCATATAACTGAAACTGTTCAGAAAACGTTTTTGAAATTTTCAGCCAATCTATTGTCAATTTTAAACTTTAGTTTTCTTTCGTTTTCAAGAGCCTGTGCTTGTTCTCGTTTAGCTATTTGTTTATCTTTTTTTGTAAAATAGCAATTCTCTCTTCATCTTTATCAGAAATTTCGCAGTTTGTTTTCTCTAATTTAGCTAATTTTTTTGAATATTAATTTTTTTCTATTAACAGTTCAGAATCATCTTCCTCAAGTCTAGCTATTTCATCAGTGACTTCATCTATTTTTGTTTTATTAGATTTAATTTCCTGATTTATCCGTTTTTCTTTTTAATGTCTAATTCTATAACATCTTCCTCATTATTGTTATCTAATTTTTCATGACATAAAATACAGCTATCTGAAGATAAATTAAATTTATGATTTTTTACCACAAAATGGGCATTCATCATTCACCATTATATTATAGTATTTGCGGTAATAACTCTCATAATTTGGAGAGTACAACATTCTATAAAAATTGTTAGAAACCAATTTTTTTGTTCTTCTAACAATTTTTTTCGTAATCTTTTTCTATAACTAAGTAATTGGTCGCGTTTCTGCTGTAACTCTTTATAATTTTTGAGTATTTTTTTCTTCTCTACTTCCTTGATTTGCTCTTCTAACTCTACTATGTTCTCCTGAACATCATCTAATTTTTGTAGAGATTCTTTTTTTCTTGTTTTTAAAAATTTTTCTCGCATAATTTATTGCCTCACTCGCCTGTTTATACTTACTCTCCTTATATTGCGTTTCAGATCGTGCATTTAGATAGCTTTCATAAACTTCTGGACTTAGTATATATTTACTAACTAATAATTCTTGCATTCCTTCTTTCCAAAAAGAATACTCTCTATCTTCACTAAAAATTGTATCAGTAAACATTTCCACCAAAGTATTAAATCCCCAGGTACTCCGGTTACTTCTGCTAATCTTTTATTATACTGACCAATTAAATATGAGGGTGATTTCTTGTAAATCAGGATTTTCTTTATCAACATATTTTTTTCATAAGTTAAATATGTAATAGATTTATAGTTCTCTCCTGAAAAAAATTCATTATCCACAGAAAATTCTTTTAAGTGTTGTGTTAAAAAGACTTCTTACTACTTTAAAATTTTTTTATTCGCAACTTCAAATTCGATAATTAATTCTGCTTCCTTAGACTGATTATTCATTCGATCTTTAAAAAAAGATTCTGATAAAATCGGCCGTGTCCCCTTTTTTCTCCCTTGATAATTTTTTTAAACTTTATTCCATAAGTATATGGGCCAATAACAGCATACAAAAATCATCTGTAACAATGTACTTTTTCCTGTCCCATTTGTACCTTTAATAATATTCAGTGTTCTAGAAAAAAATTAATCTCGAACGGCATAGAATATAAATCATAATTTTTTTATAATCATATAATAGGCAAAAGCAAATGTTTCCATGTATATTCTCCTATTTTTTTCTAATACTATTACACCTTCAAGTAACTTGCCAATTTTTCTTTTTTGCTGAGGACTTGAATTTAAGTAACGTGCTTCTCTTATTTCAATAACTTTAAACCCTATATTTTCAGCAATTTCAGAGCAAATCTCTAAAGTATTAATTAATACTCCAAAATAAGCAGAATTTGAAACATTAAAAATATATCCGTCGCCCTTTTTTTAACTTTTTGATACATTCCATTAAAAATGGTCTCCATATCTTCAAAATAAGCAATAATCATACTTTGAATTTCCGTATTCCACGCTACTGAATCTTTGCTTAGAAACTCCATTTCAGATATAGTGGCCTTAAGAATCTTACTTTGTACCCCCTTTAGATTTCGTATTTTTTTAATTGAACATGTGAGCGTATGGTCTGTTCTCGTAATTTTTTTAATATCATTATAATTTGTTAAAAAAATCTAACGCTTTTTAATTCTAGCATATATGAATCTGTATAATCCCTTGAATTCAGATACGGAGGAGAAGTAATAATTAAATCCACAGAATTATCATCCACATTCTCAAAAATTAGTTTCCGTGTGTCACCTAAATATAATAAATCATGATTAGAAAAAGTTGTTAGTCCCCAGCTTCTCAAGATCCTCAATGATAACATTATTAATAAAATTAAAAAAACTTGTTATTACTTGTTCTTGTGAATATAGATTATCTTTCCAACCTTTTTGTAAGATAAACATTTTTCCATTTCGATATAAATTACTATATTCTAACAATATATTTGCTAAAACAAACAATGTAAATTTCCTTATATAAAGTTGTCGACAAATTATCAATAGCTCTCTTAAGTTTTTTTCAATTGCAATAAAGACTTCACGATCTATATTCCACTTCTTTTTTTCCTTTCCCTCAATTAAAGTAGAAAATCCACTATATAAATCAATCTCGTTATCATTTAAAAGAAACTATGTGTTTCTTCATTTTTTTAAAATATGAGACTTAATTGTTCGTCCTTTATATTGAGAAACTTTTTAGTTTAGCTTTAGACAAGGTAAACATAAAAGGGTTTACCTCAAACGATATACAGCTTATTCCCTTTAGAGATAATTCCAAAGCAGTTGTGCCACTACCTGAAAACGGTTCTAAACAGAATTCTACCTTTTGGGTCTGTTCGTTTACTATAGCCTCAATAAACTCCTTTGAGTATCCCTCAACAAAAGGATACCATCTATGTATACAAATATCTTTATTTTTTTATTGAATTGCATAATTCTTCCGTATTCTTTAACATAGTTCACATATCTATACATTATAGCTCTCACTTTATTCAATTCGTATTTCTTTATTAACAATTAGAGTTGTTTTAATTATACCACAAAAAAACACGGCATTCCACCGTGTTTCTATGTTTATTTCACCAACTTCTTCATCTCATCAATACGTGCGACGGTCGCGTCGTACTTAGCTTGGTAGTCGGCTTGTTTGTCGCGTTCTTTTTGTACGACTTCTGGTTTGGCATTGGCTACGAAGCGTTCGTTAGAAAGCTTCTTGCCTACCATGTCCAGTTCTTTTTGCCATTTAGCTAGTTCCTTGTCGAGACGAGCCAGTTCTTCTTCGACATTGAGGAGGTCAGCGAGTGGCAAGTAGATTTCTGCTCCGGTGATGACGCTTGACATAGCGAGTTCAGGTGCAGGGATGGTTGATGCGATTTCCAAGTGTTCTGGATTTGTGAAGCGTTTGATGTAGTTGACATTGCTGTTAAAGAAGGCTTCCAAGTCGCTATCGCTTGTCTTAACAAGGATGGTGATTGGCTTGCTTGGAGCTACGTTTACTTCCGCACGCGCATTACGAACAGCACGGATCAAGTCTTTGAGACTTTCCACGCCAGTGTGAGCTGCAAGGTCTTCAAAGGCTGGTTTGACAGTTGGATATTCCGCTATAACGATAGAGCCTTCTGAAATTTGCCCAAAGATTTCTTCTGTCACAAATGGCATGATTGGGTGAAGGAGACGAAGGATCTTGTCCAAGGTGTAAAGGAGAACAGAACGTGTGATGACTTTCTCTTCTTCGTTATCGCTATAAAGGACTTCCTTGGTCAACTCAACGTACCAGTCCGCAAACTCATCCCAGATGAAGTTGTAGAGGATGTGTCCAGCAACACCAAACTCAAACTTGTCAAAGTTTTCAGTGACTTTGCCGATCGTTTCATTGAGGTTGTGGAGAATCCAGCGGTCGGTGACATTTCCAGCTTCTTTGTTGACAACTTTTTCCACATTGGCAGTTGCTTGCTCAAGGGTCAAGCCTTCATTGTTCATGAGGATGTAGCGAGAGATGTTCCAGATCTTGTTAATGAAGTTCCATGAAGCATCCATTTTCTCGTAAGAGAAGCGCACGTCTTGCCCTGGTGCAGAACCGTTTGAAAGGAACCAACGAAGGCTATCTGTTCCGTACTTATCAATAACATCCATTGGATCAATCCCGTTACCGAGAGATTTCGACATCTTGCGTCCTTGCTCATCACGAATGAGACCATGAATCAAGGCATTTTTGAATGGCGACTTGCCAGTAAATTCCAAACCTTGGAAAATCATCCGAGACACCCAGAACGGAATAATATCATAACCAGTCACCAAAGTTGATGTTGGATAGTAACGTTTAAAGTCTTCTGAGTCGACATCCGGCCAGCCCATAGTTGAGAATGGCCAAAGAGCCGAACTGAACCACGTATCCAAGACGTCTTCGTCCTGAGTCCAACCGTCGCCTTCTGGCGCTTCTTCGCCGACATATATTTCACCCTCAGCATTGTACCAAGCAGGGATTTGGTGACCCCACCAGAGTTGACGAGAAATTACCCAGTCGTGGACATTTCCATCCATTGGAGGAAGGTATCGTTGAAACGAGGTGGGTAGAATTCTACCTTGTCCTCTGTGTCTTGGTTGGCGATAGCGTTCTTAGCCAATTGGTCCATCTTGACGAACCATTGCGTAGACAAGCGTGGTTCAACCACGACACCTGTACGTTCAGAGTGACCAACACTGTGGACACGTTTTTCGATTTTAACGAGGGCACCGATTTCTTCCAACTTAGTAACGACTGCCTTACGAGCTTCAAAACGATCCATACCTGCGAATTCAAAGGCAAGCTCGTTCATAGTTCCGTCGTCGTTCATGACGTTGACTTGTGGCAAGTTGTGGCGTTGACCAACCAAGAAGTCGTTTGGATCGTGGGCAGGTGTGATTTTCACGACACCAGTACCAAACTCAGGATCTGCGTGCTCATCTCCAACGATTGGGATGAGTTTATTAGCGATTGGAAGGATGACGTTTTTACCGATCAAATCCTTGTAGCGTGGATCTTCTGGATTGACCGCAACAGCAACGTCCCCAAACATGGTCTCAGGACGAGTCGTCGCAACTTCAAGGGCGCGTGAGCCGTCTTCCAGCATGTAGTTCATGTGGTAGAAGGCACCTTCAACATCCTTGTGGATTACCTCAATATCAGAAAGGGCTGTGCGAGCTGCTGGGTCCCAGTTGATGATAAACTCACCACGGTAGATCCAGCCTTTCTTGTAAAGGTCCACAAAGACCTTGCGGACAGCTTTTGACAAACCTTCGTCAAGAGTGAAACGCTCACGAGAGTAGTCTACAGAGAGCCCCATCTTGCCCCATTGTTCCTTGATGGTAGTGGCATATTCGTCTTTCCATTCCCAAACCTTATCGAGGAATTTTTTACGACCCAGGTCATAGCGGGAAATGCCTTCACCACGCAAGCGCTCCTCAACCTTAGCCTGAGTGGCAATCCCAGCGTGGTCCATACCTGGAAGCCAAAGCGTATCAAAACCTTGCATGCGTTTTTGACGGATGATGATATCCTGCAAAGTCGTATCCCAAGCGTGACCAAGGTGAAGTTTCCCAGTTACATTTGGTGGTGGAATCACGATTGAATAAGGCTTAGCCTTTTGATCTCCTGAAGGCTTGAAAATATCCGCATCAAGCCATTTTTGGTAACGACCAGCCTCAACCTCGGCTGGATTGTATTTAGGTGAAAGTTCTTTAGACATGTGTGTGCTCCTTGTTTAAGTAGTTCAATATCTTAAAAATTTGTTCTAACTCTTGTTTTTGCATATAAGATTTCATATAGTCATAATCTGGCAATCCAGTTTTAGTAACTGGTAACATAATTTTTTGGCGTTTCATACGTTCGCCATTGAATTTATAACCGTAGGCATATTTGATTTTTTGAGACAGAATCATTTGTTTCAAGAAAAGGTAGGTATATTTGTTTCCGTATATTTCATCTTTCCATTTCAATCGTTTGACATCATCAGAAAAAACGGCTTCGTAGGGATGATAGAAATTCTCAACGACGCTACCATTGTAATTTACACCAAGCACATTTGCATCAAGACTTTTATTTTTATTAGATACAAAGCCTGTAACCCCATTATCGCTATCGCTAGCACCTACAAATGGTCTCAATCCAATTTCTTGATTTGCTTTTGTCAAACGAACGCCCGATTTAATCTCACAAACATCCTCAATCCAGAAATCTTTCCAAGAAATTTCACAAACTTTTTCTTCAAGAATGATCTTCACTCTGATATATATATATATATATATATATTCGAGCACTTCTTGGACTTTATCAAATTCTAATTTTTTCACAAAGTCAGACATATATTGGAAATTAGGGTTACCTTCTTTATCCGCTGGAAGAATGACTTTTTCTATTTTTTTATGCGAGTGTCGTTGATTTCTCTGTTAAAAGAATATTTTTTTCTTCTAAACGTTTAACAACAGTAGATAAAAATAGATAAGCGTATTTGTCTGCATTTTCAGACTTTAAAGCTGTTACGTGATCACTAGCCACAAATTCAAATTGTTGATAAAAAGTAGATCCAACACTTCCGCTATTAGCAAGTGTGAGGACATCTTCAAACTTTCGGACTCCTGTATTATTTCCAATAAAGGCATCTACACCATTGTTTTCAGAAGTTGAGGAAATATATGGTGTAGGACCGTCTGTCTGATTAGCTTTTGTCAGACGTTTTCCTCTTTGAATTTCTTGAAAAACTTCAGTGAAACGAAACGTTTTCCATTCTACCTTGTCTAGTCCTACCACATCTCCAGCAAGCTCGACCAATTTACGGTCATAATAATCAATGATTTTCTGAGCTTGTTGCTTCTGTTCTTGTTTGATGTAATCTTCCATGAACTGCCAGTTAGGCTGACCTTGAAAATCAATAGGAAGCTTGAGCTTTTGATTTACTAATATTCTAGTTGAAAGTTGATAACCATAACTATATTTAAAAGAGAAATTCTTTATCAAAGGTATTAGGAAAAGAGCACTCTCACTTTTTTTAATTCATATCTACACGGTTTTATGCCATGTATTTTCATATCCAAACTTACTGTATCTTTATGATAAAAAAACACTTCCTAAAAAAAGAAACACTTATAAAAATTTGAAAAAAATATCTCGCTTTTTTTCTTCATACCGACTTGTAAACATAGCAACCCCATTATTAACATCTGTTGCTGTAATGCGAGGTATTGTTCCTGACTTAGGATTATCAATAAGAGAGCCAGTAAAAATTTCAAAAATATCCCCTACCTTAAACTCTCCCCACTCAACATCCGTCAATTTTAACTTACTCATCTTTGTCACCTGCCATTAGTTGTTTGATTTGCTTGTCAAAATCCGATACGATTTTCTGGGTACGGTTGAATTTCTCATATTCTTGACTGGCTTTCTCATCTGCCTGTTTTTTAGAAATAGATCCTTTTCCTTCTAGAATGTTATATTCATTAAAAGAAAGGAAGCGGTCAATACTTTCCGCCAAAGATTGCATGGTAAAGGTATTACGGCGTTCAACTAAACCTTCAATATAGTCGAAGTAAGAGGTTACGGTACGCTCTAGTTGACGGATTTCGGTTTCTTGCAAATAATTCTTAGCAACAGTTACATCTGATTTCAGTACTCGGCCATCTGGTGCATTCTTCCAAGTCGTTAATCCCATTTGTTTCTTATCAGCGTCTGCCTTATGATAAATGATCTCAGCAGCGGTATTACCTGTAATAGCAAAATGGAACTTGTTCTGCACCATGGCATAGAAATTCTTAGTGATTTCAGAATTTCTATCGTAGTCAATAGCGCATTCCGCAAAAATATCAGTTATTTGCTGATAAATTCGGCGTTCACTGGCACGGATGGAACGGATTCGCTCTAAGAGTTCACGGAAGTAATCTTGACCAAAGACAGTTTGTCCCTGTTTAAGACGCTCATCATCAAGTACGAACCCCTTAATAATAAATTCTTTTAAGGTATTTGTTGCCCAAATTCGAAATTGTGTCGCCTTAGTTGAATTGACGCGATAACCAACTGATATAATGGCATCAAGATTGTAATACTCCAATTCGCGCTGAACCGCTCTACTACCCTCTTTTTGAACTGTTCGAAATTTTCGAACAGTTGCCAGCTTATCTAACTCGCCATCACTATAAATATTTGATAAATGGTGACTAACCGTTGATTTAGAAACTCCGAACAACTCAGAAATCCCTTTTTGTGTCAACCAAAGATTTTCATCTTGTAATAGAATATCTAAATTAACATCACCATTAGGTGTCGTATAAAGGAAAAATTAGAAATTTCATTCATACTTGTCACCTTTTTCCGCTACCATCGGAAGCTCCTCTATATCGGTAGTTTCTTGGTAATTCTCTTTCTCTTCTATTCCGAAAAGATAACCTCGTCCATGAGTAATCATATTGACTTCAAAAGTTAGATAGTCTGCAATGGTCTTTTGAAAATCTTCCTCAGAAGGAATTTCATCATTAAAGTAATAGAAAGAGTGAAGCCATTCGTCATCGGCTTCAATCGTTGTTTGAACACAAAACTTAGTTTCTGCTTCCGTGCGATTAAACCAGACATCAAGCAAGTGTTGTTTTTTATCCTTAGCTGTAGCTGTTTCAACCAGACCGATATGTTTAGAAACTTCAAAACCATCATTTTCAAAATTGATAAATTTGCATTCTTTCTCTGGATGATGTGGTATACCAGCTGTAAATACTGCAATACAAGGATTTGTTCCCACTCCATAAAAGGTATTCTTATTAAGTGTAATAACACCCTCTAAAGTATGATGTTTTAAAATATTTTGTTTAGTTTCTTTTTCAAATTTTGTTTTTCCTGTAAAGGTGGACTGAGGAACAATCACAACAGCCTTAGCACCTTCAACTAAAGAATTTAACAGATGTTCTGTAAAGTTGATTTCATACAGTTCGGTATTGGCTGTCGAACCCATTGAATATGGCGGATTCATCATACCAACGTTGCATTGTTTTAGCTGAAGCTTACTAGGATTTTGGCGTAGAAAGTCTTGGTTTTCAAGGTTACTCTTCCCATCACCACGTAATATCATATTCGTCGTAGCAATTGTAAACATATAAGATTGTTCTTCAATCCCAAAGAGCTGATATTTCCGAATTTGGCCACGTTGATAATCACTTTCTGCTTTTGTTAACATATCATGCATAGCGGCGATTAGAAAACCTGCTGTACCACAAGTTGGATCAAAAACCTTATCAGTCGGCTTTAAATCAACTAAATCACAAAAAAGTTGTGTTATATGTTTTGGTGTTAAAACAATACCTAAGTTCTGACCGTCTCCTCCAGAGTATGACATAAATTCCCCGTAGAAACGACCAAGATAATCTTCGGCAGAATTGTAATATCTTAAGCTTTGATAGATACTTTTATAAAGAAATTCTGTAAAGTATTTGACAGGTGTTTTACCTAGATTAGCATTTTTTTCATTAATTTTCACATCGTCTCTGATGATAGCAAACTGGCTAAGTAATTTATCTTTTTTTACTTCAGGAGACACATTAGCACGCTGAAGATTAGACTTGATAGCAGTATATATCTTTGAGCCGTCTGTTTTTACAGTATCTCCAGTTAAACTTTCCAAAGAGAAGTTTCCATGCTCCGTTTCTCTCAATGCTAACAGAATTCCTGAAACAATTAGTGGTTTATTCTTTTCCTCAATATTACCGTAATTTCTTAGATCATTATGTAAAGTTGCTGCATCTTTTAAAATTTCAGCTGTTTCTTTTTCAAAATTAGTTTCCTCTTGAAGAATCTCCTTTACGTAATACTCATCAATATTATCAATTGAAAAGGAAATCAGGGTCTCGATATCCGCAAGTTCAAAATATTCACCACGTTCATTTACAAAAACAGGAGTAATGCGGTGTTTTTTTTCATTACCACTAATCCCTACGGCAATAATTTTTTTATAACTAACCTTATCTGCTAAATGTTTAGCATAAAAGACGGCTCCGTTAACTGCATAGTCTGTGTTTGATTTAATATCATCAGCAATTAAGTCATCATCTGTATAATTGATATGTTTTTGATAATCCAGGTTTATCCTCAATAATGATTAAAAAATCTTTAACAATTCCAACATATTCTGGAAAACCTGAATTTCCAGTTCCTTTTTTCGAGGCAGTTTTCAGAGCTTCATTAATCTCTTTAACATTGCTTCCCTGTGCATCAAAATTTTCACGAATTCCTGCTTCCTTCAAAAGTTCATGAACCCATAAATCAGTATTTACTTCTTTTTTTGCCATTAGTAGTTCCTTTTAATTACTAAACACTCCCACTCACTCCTCAACAAGCCATATATCAGACTGTCACAGCGATTTCCTTGAGCATCTTTGCGATCCCTTATGCGAGCTTCAAGAGTGAAACCAAGTTTTTCAGCGACACGTTGACTTTGAAGGTTGTAGCCAAAGCAAGACAATTCAATCTTGTGAAGCTCCAGTTCTTTAAAAGCTAAATCAATCAAGGCACGGGCCGCTTCTGGTACATAACCTCGTCCCCAATAGTCTGGATGTAAGATATAGCCGAGTTCCAGCACATCGTCTTCGTGGCGGCGATTGAAATCGACAGAGCCGATTATGGTTTCGGTCCCTTTGACCACAATGCCGTAACCAGCTGGGAGATTGTCCTTTTGATTGCGCTCAGGAAGGATATGCTCTAGATAATAAATCTCATCTTCCAAGGACTTGACGGGTGGAAAGCCTGCTGGGTAGGCGACTTCTGGACGACTAGCGTAGTCAAAGATATCCACTGCATCCGCCACTGTGCGGACTCGTAACACTAGCCATTCGGTTTCTAATCGTTCTGGTATCTCTGCTCTTGTCATCCTTCTACCTCGCTTCCCATAAAAATGCCCCTGCCATCTACATGACAGGGACGAATGTGTTATCCGCGGTACCACCCAATTTCGGGCAGAGACGCCCGCAACTCTTGTCTTCGAAGAATATACAAAGACACTTTTATTTCATTTTCATCCATCAGCAACCAGTTTTGACACATTTATGGACTTCTCAGCACCGCCACTTTCTGTAAAATGTGGGATTCAAAACACCTCTAATGGCTTTATTGTAGCAAGTTTTTCTCGGAAATGCAAGGCTCAAGAAAGATTACTTGAAGCTGATTCCGTGTTCTTTTAATCTCTTGATAGTAGCTGGACCGATTCCCTTCAAGGCAAGGAGTTCTTTTTCAGTCCAGTTTTTGAAGTCAGCAGCTGACTTGATACCTTCATCATAGAAAGTCTTAGCACGATCTACTGAGAGGCCACCCAAAGTCGCTGCAAAATCTTCTACTGAATTCGCCACTTTTTGAGCTTGTTCCTTAGTCGCTTCTACTGCTTGTTCCACTTTTTTAGAGACGACTTTTCCTGCTTGGCTGGCAGATTTTTCTGCATGTTTCACGACTTTCTTGGTCTCTTCTACAACTTTGGTTACTGTAGTTGAAAATGCACCTGAACGACGAAGGCTATTTCGCAATTGTTTTTTACGTTGGAGTTTCTTTGACATGATAAAATCCTTTCAATAAAAAATCCCTGCTCTGACAAGGATTTAATAAAGATATTCTATCAAGATTTTGGCAAAAAATCAAGAAAGTATCTGAATTTTAATAGTTTCGCTCACCAAACAAGCCTTCTGGCAGATCATGAAATCCCTTGCCTGCTTTGAAGTTTTCAAACTTACCCAGCAAGAACTGATAGGCATCCAAGCGACTCTCGTAGCGAATCATGGCATCTTTGGCACGTTCGTCTTGGTCTTCTTCGTAGACTTTTTGACTTTCCTTATGCGCCATGTCGTTGATCATGATCTGGGTATTGACCCAGGCTTCAAATTCCTTCATAAATTCTTGTCCGTAACTCATTGCTTCTCCTTATTCTAATCCACGGAAGTAGTCCGTATCAATCTCACGATAGGGCTGAATGTCCTGAACATACTCTAGCACGCCTTGGAATTCCCCGTTCTCATCGTGTACTGCAGCGTAGGTGATGTGGACAAACTTGCCTCGCGACTCAGACTTGAACCACATTTCATACTTGTCCTTTTTACCTTCACGAAGACCTTTCATAACGGCCTTCACCTTTTCTAGATACTTAGGCGGATGGCAGAGTTCTACATTACGCCCGACTTGGGACGGCGTCCGTTTGAAAATCATCTCATCAGCTGGCGTATTGTCATTGTAATACTGGAAAATATCGTCTTTATTGACAAAGGTAATCTCCATAGGGAGGTGATTGAGGATGAGGTTGGCCTGCTCTACGGAGAGATAGCCATTGCCAAATACCTGTTGACTATGGCGGTCCAGCACTTCTTCCTTTTCCTTAGGGGTAAAGGTAATGGTAAACTGGCCTTCTGGCGTATCGATAACTTGCTGCACTTGGCCCTCAGCTGTGTCTAGTTGCACAGGTTCCTCTGCACTCTTTTCCTCAACAAAGCTCTGGCGTTCTGGAACCCATTTCTCAGACGGACGGATGATGGCATAGCCGTAGGCATCGCTCTCCTCCGCAATCTGAATCCAGTCATCCTGAGTGAAAGACTCGAGGAGAATCATGAGGAGGATGGACTCTTCCTTGAAAATCATACTTTCAAACTCTGTCGCAAAAGCTTCGAAAGTTTCCTTTACAGTGGAAATCGGCACTTCTGGTAGTGACTTAGCTGTCGTTAGAGCTGTTTGAAAGAGTTCCCTGGTCTGATCATCCACTCCCCACATGACCTTTGGGGGTGAATCGTGTCCATAGCGCTCCATGATAGGAAAGAAGAGCTCTTCCTTGCGCTGGTAGTGGATATCAAATTGCCCCAACAGCCCCATTTGACGGACCAAACCCTTGCGCATCTCTGCCAGCATTTCCTCATCTTCCATAGACTCATAGGTATCTAACAATCTCCGAATGCGAATCAAGGCTGCACGGAGGGCCAGATTTTCATCCTTGAAGACGCGAACTGGGTGGCCAGGGTGTTCAGTATCCTCCACTTCGACGCCCTTAACAGCATTTTTAAAAAGATTGGCATGGACATCACAGAGCTCCATGACATCTTCAAAGGTGACACCTGAGTCTGAGTTCATCAGCTCGTGCTCCATGAGGGAAATCTCGATGGCTGACACACCTGTAAAGGTCGCATCAAAACGCTCCTGAACCGACTCAGGAGAGGCGCCGTTATGCAATTCTAACAAAATATCCCGTAGGATATGAATCCGTTCATCTGCCATTAGTCTAATCCAATCACTTCGTAACCATTCGCTTCCAGTGTGCGGACAATCTTGTTCATAGGAGTTCCTTCGAGCTTAGAGCCCTGCTTAAGCGATACCTTGCGCCCGACAGTGTTGCGCATCAAAGGATTAGCAAGAGGTTTAAACCCCAGCTCCACTAAGATTTCCAAGACTTCTGGATGCTTGTCCACCACTTCTGCAACGGGAATTGACACATCGATGATATTATCCATGACGACCTCCATGTATGTTCTAAAATGATTTTACTGCTTATATTATACCACATGGGAAGAGATTAAAAAACTAGCAGCGGAGTTCCTGCTAGTTTCTTTCATTTCAAGTTATTCCTTATCCTCTGTTTTGCGAGCCACTGGGCTACATCTATCAACTTATCAGCAAGCAGTACTTTCCCGAAACCTACTAAAGCATTGTCATCTTTTTTCATGTTTTTCAGAACTTTGACGCTTTGCATCACAAAAAAGTAATTCCCATAAGTCTTGGCCAGAATTTTAATGAATCCCATATTACTCACCTTCGATGATTTCTGCTTCTTTTCGGATAGTTTCTATGTCTTCTTGATACTGTTCCTCATTATAGTTAACTAATTTAGATAACTCCTGTTGTAAGCTTTCCCCCATTGGTTTCATGGTCGCAAATGTTAAGCCACCTGAAATAATACCACCTAGGATAGGAATGAATTTCCCCATTCCTTTGGCTAGGCCTCCCTTTGTCAGATTAACACCAAAAATTTTCAAAACTTTTTTCAAAATCGGATACCAAAGGGTCTTTGTCAAGGCTTTCTGGGGAACGGTTTTCATAACTTGCTTAGCAACCGCAACACCTCCCGCTCGAAGCAATGCAGCTGTACCATTTACTCCTAGCATCACACCAAGATACAGCAAGAGCGTGTTTTGAGCATCTTCGCTCAACTCATCACGTGAAGCCCAAAGGTCATCATAACCGTAAATATATCCTAGTTCTTGAGCTAATTTTAATGAAAAAGCATAAAACTGGGCTACATCCGCTGGTATGGTAATTGCCATAGCCAGCCCTCCAGGTAGACCTGCTAAAACCGAGGTCCCACTGGCCAGCAAGACATTATCCATAATACAAGCATTAGCAACTCTATCTAAGATTTCCTGAGATAGCAAGCTAGAAGGACCCTGCTCCAATAATGTTGAGATATCCTTCGGATCTAATTCTTTAGAAAACTTGTCCACTAAAAATTTTGAACGATCAACTTTCACAACAGGTAGTTTCACCACTTGTTCCAATACTTGCATAGCTAGATCTTGTTCAGCCATTTCAATCTCCTTATTTCTTTTTCACATCTTATCATATCATACTATAAGAAAAAAATATAAAGCCTTTTTCAAAAAAATCGTTTGTTTAACTTTTCTTTTTTTACAGATTATTGCCTCGTCATATCTGGCACTCCAGTAACAAAAAAGAGGATTTCCCCTCTTTTTTAGTTCTTATCCAGATTGCGTAGCATTGCGTCAATCTTGTTTCCATATTCGATGGATTCGTCTTTGACGAAGGTCAAATCTGGGATTTTGTACAATTTCAAATTGCGACCAAGTTCACGTTTGATAGTACCAGTTGCTTTCTCAAGCCCGATTTGAGCTTTTTGGTTATCCGAAGCAAGGTTACTCAAAATGGTGTAGTAAACCTTGGCAACGGATAGGTCACCCAGCATCTGAACATCTGTGATGGTCACACCTTGGACACGGGGATCACGGACCTTCTTTTGCAAAATCTCATTGACTTCGCGCTTGATTTCCATGCCCACACGATCCGTACGGAAATGATTTGCCATGATATTCCTTTCTCTCAATTGAACCAAAAGCTAGGCCAGCAGACCTAGCTATTTCTGTTAGATAGAGGAACTAGAGCCATTTGAATCTAGGAAACAAGCCTTAGATAGAACTAAGGGTTCATCAAGGCGCTGTTGACGACGAGTCAAATTGGCTATCGTTTCTCTATTATCGTTTAATTTCTTCCATGACGTATGCCTCAATCACATCATCAGTCTTGATATCATTGTAGCCCTCAATCATCAATCCACCTTCACGACCGTTCGTAACTTCTTTCACGTCGTCTTTGTAGTGTTTCAAGCTTGCGAGTTCACCGTCATAGATAACAACACCGTCACGGATTACACGGACTTTAGAATCACGAGTAACCTTACCGTTGATAACCATAAATCCACCGATAGTTCCCACTTTAGACACCTTGAAGGTTTCACGGATAAGAGCTTCACCGATGATTTTTTCTTCAAATTCAGGATCCAACATCCCTTTCATAGCTTCTTCCATCTCTTCGATAACCTTGTAGATAATGCTGTGGAGACGGATTTCGACATCGTCAGCATCTGCTTGTTGACGAGCTTGTGGTGTAGGGCGGACGTTGAAACCAACGATAAAGGCATTTGAAGCTTCCGCAAGAGTCACGTCAGATTCGTTGATAGCACCGACTGCTGAGTGAACGATGGTAACTTTTACACCTTCTACATCGATTTTTTGAAGTGAGGCAGAAAGGGCTTCAACAGAACCTTGTACGTCGGCCTTGATGATAACGTTAACAGACTTGAGTTCACCAGCTTTAAGCGTATCAAAGAGGTTTTCAAGGCTGACACGTTGGGTAGCTTGACGTTGTTTCATAAGGGCACGTTTGGCACGTTCTTCACCTGCTGCACGCGCAGATTTTTCATCTTCGTAAACGGCAAAGTGGTCACCCGCCATTGGCGCTTCGTTCAAACCTGTGATAGAAACTGGTGTTGATGGACCTGCAACCTTAACACGACGACCAAGGTCATTCGTCATGGCACGGACACGACCAAAGGTATTTCCGACAACGATAGGGTCTTGAACATTCAGAGTACCTTGTTGCACAAGAAGAGTTGCGACCGCACCTTTCCCTTTATCCAAACGAGCTTCGATAACCGTACCGATAGCACGTACTGTTGGGTCTGCCTTGAGTTCTTGAATTTCAGCCACAAGAAGGACTGTTTCCAAGAGTTCATCGATATTTTGGTTGAACTTAGCTGAAATTTCGACAAACTCAGAATCTCCACCCCAAGCTGTTGACATAACACCATGCTCTGCCAATTCACCGATAACGCGTTCTGGGTTAGCACCTGGTTTATCAATCTTGTTAATAGCTACGATGATTGGAACGTTGGCTGCTTTTGAGTGGTTGATGGCCTCGATAGTCTGAGGCATAACCCCGTCATCTGCCGCTACGACCAAGATGGTAATATCGGTAACAGATGCACCACGCGCACGCATAGATGTAAAGGCCGCGTGTCCTGGTGTATCAAGGAAGGTAATCTTCTTGCCGTTTTCAACGATTTGGTAGGCACCGATATGCTGAGTGATACCACCTGCTTCTCCTGTTGCAACACGAGAGTTACGAAGGGTATCTAGAAGGGTTGTTTTACCATGGTCAACGTGTCCCATGATCGTCACAACTGGTGGACGCTCAACCAATTCATCTTCATTGAGATAACCATCTTCGACGAAGAAACGTTCGATGTCAGCATTGTCCACTTCAACCTTTTGTTTGGCTTCGATACCATAATCTACCAATAGGAGTTCAATGGTGTCACCATCCAAAGATTGGTTTTGTGTGGCCATAACACCCATCATAAAGAGTTTCTTAACGATTTCAGCTGGTTCACGTTTGATACGTTTTGCGATTTCCGCAACAGTCATACCATCTGTATATTCAAATTCTGTTGGCAATTCATGGAACTTACGTTCTGTAACAGGTTTTGGTGCCTGATTGCGGTTATTTTGCTTGTTGCCTTTTTTTTTTTTCTTATTGTTATTCCAGTTACTATTTCTTTGATTTCTCACTTGATTCTGACTACTTCGATTCTTTTGTTGTTTTCTAGGACCATCTTCTTCGTGATCATAATCGTCACGTTCTTTGTCTGGTCGAGCTTGTTTTTTACGACGTGTATCCACTGGCGCTTCTTTCGCTACAGAAGCTACTGTTACGACTGGCTGCGTTTGTTCAGCTAGCTTAGCAGCTTCTTCAAAGATTTCCTCTGGTTCCTTGCGTTTATTAGCTTGAGCCAAGGCTTCTTTGGCTGCTTGCGATTGTTTGAAGCGCTCCTCGCTTGAGCGTGCGTACTCTGCATTTTGCTCTGCTTTTAGGGCTGCTGCACGGGCTTTAAAGTCAACACGTGGACCAGCTTGTTTTGGCTGGAAGTCTTGTTGCTGACGGCGATCATTGCCACGATTCCCTTGACCTTGTGGTTTTTTCCCTTGGTCGTTAAATCGGCGATTGTCGCGGTTCCCTTGAGCAGGTTTACCACCATTACGGCCGTCATTTTTCTGACGGTTGCCGTTTTGTTGTTGGTCACGGTTGTTGCCCTTGTTTTGTTTGCGTCGCTCTGCCTGCTCTTTGGCACGCGCCTCACGCTCCGCCTTGAAGTTTCGACTCTGTGGTCTTGCGGCCACTACTTTTTCTTCCTTAGGAGCTGCAGGTGTAGCTGATTTGCTTTCTTCCTTTGCGGCAGCTGGTTTTAGATGATGCAGGTTTTTCAGCTTTCTTTTCTACACTTGCTTTTGGTGCTACAGGTTTTGCTTCTGCCTTAGGAGCAGGTGCAGGTTTAAAGCTAGCTGCGATTTGCTCAGCAGCAGCAGCTTCCACGCTCGATGAGTGGCTTTTCACATCCAAGCCCAACTCTTTTTGCACGCGCTACAACTTCTTTACTTTCTTTTCCAAGTTCTTTTGCGATTTCGTACAATCTTTTCTTAGACAAATCATGTCCTCCTCTTCTATTCCATAAGAGACCTCATTTTCTTTGTAAATCCAGCATCTGTCACAGCCAAAACCTTTCGCGATTTTCCGACTGCTATGCTTAATTCCAGTGTTGAAAAACACGGTTATAACTTCTACTTGATAATAGTCACTTTTTATCTTGAATCTTCTTGGTCAGATTGGGACCAGCATCCTGTGCTAGAAAGACTAGCTTGGCTTTCTGGTCTTGGATGGCCTTGACCACCAATTCCTCACCTGATATGATCCGGCCTGCTCGTTGAGCAAGTCCCAAGAGATTACTTATCTTTTGCTTATTCAAGTCCTAACTCTCTTCTTTTCACTTTGTGATCCACATAGGCGATCAACTCGTCATAAAAGCTTTCTTCCACTTCCATGTTAAAGCTGCGGTTAAAGACTTTCTTCTTTTTTGCCTCTAGGGCTTCTGCATTGTCTAGCTTGATATAAGCGCCACGACCATTGGCCTTGCCTGTCGGATCGATAAAAACCTGTCCTTCTTTATTCTTGACAATGCGGAGCAAATCACGCTTATCAATCACTTCGTTGGATACAACAGACTTGCGCAAAGGGATTTTTCTTGTTTTCATCTTTCCCTCCTCTAGCAGCTTTTATTCTTCTGTCAATTCGTCCGCAGCTGCGTAATCCACTTGACCTGCTTCTTCCATAGCTTCAAACTCACTTGCAGACTTGATATCGATACGGTAACCCGTCAAATGAGCTGCCAAGCGAACGTTTTGTCCACGACGACCGATCGCAAGAGAAAGCTTGTTATCAGGTACAACGACCAAGGCACGTTTGCTGTCATTTTCATCAAAGATAACTTGGTCAACCTCTGCCGGTGCGATGGCATTGTAGATAAACTCAGCTGGATCTGCTACCCACTCGATAACGTCGATGTTTTCTTCGACAGGAATCATGCGGTCGCTCTTAGCATCGTAACGAGCTGGGTGGAATTTGCTGGTGATTTTCTTGATATTGGCACCACCACGTCCAACGATTGTCCCGATAGCATCCACGTTAGGATTGTGGCTACGAACGGCAACTTTCGTACGGTCACCAGCTTCACGGGCTACGCTCATGATTTCAACAGTTCCATCGTAGACTTCTGGAATTTCTTGCTCCATCAAACGCTTAATCATCTCTGGATGGCTACGGCTAACAAAGACGTTGACACCACGAGGGTTGTCTTCAACCTTGTAGACATAGACTTCGATACGGTCGTGGGAAGCAAAGACTTCTCCAGGGATTTGGTCTTGTTTTGACAATTGGGCTTCAATGCTGCCGAGATTGACATAGATAAAGCGGTTGTCAAAACGTTCTACCGTACCAGACATGATTTCTTGCTCATGTTCCTTATAAGTATTGTAGGTGATGGCACGTGTTTGCTTGCGCATTTTTTCCATGATGGTTTGTTTAGCAGATTGGGCTGCTACACGACCAAACTCAGCTGGTGCTTCCTCGAACTTAATCTTGTCACCAAGCTCATAGGCTGAATTAATGGCAAGGGCATCTTTCAAACTAATTTCCAAACGGCTATCAAATACTTCATCTACAACTTCACGGACAGTATAAACTGTAAAGTCACCTGTTTTTCGTTGAAGTCGATGGCTACGCTATCAGATTGACCATAACGTCTGCGATAAGCGGAACGAAGCGACTCTACTACTGCGTCGATGATGTCTTCTTTTTTGATTCCCTTGTCTTCTTCCAAAATGCGGAAGGCCTCTAGCATTTCTTTACTCATGTTTTCTTCACTTTTGAATCCTCAAAAGCTATCCTTTCTTTTCTATAATTTTACTGCTAAACGTGCTTTTGATACTAAACTGTATGGAATTTGGACGGTTTTCTTACGCGTCTTGTCCATATATTCCATGGTCAACTCATCCTCTTCAAAGGCCAACAAGGTTCCCTCAAAGACTTTCTGCTTGTCGATGGCCTTATAAAGACCAACGTGAATGTATTTCCCAACTGCTCCAGCGACGGCATCCTTGGTTTTCAAAGGACGTTCCAAGCCTGGACTGGTAATTTCTAGGAAATATTGTTCTGGGAAGGGATCGGGCTTGATGGTATCTAGGACAGGACTGATAATTTCTGTCAGGTCTGAAGTGTCGTTCAAGGTAATTCCTTCGGGTTTATCTACAAAAATACTGAGAATCATGTCACTGCCAATCTTTCCATACTCGATATCCACAAGCTCGAAAGGCGCTTGGATGACAGGTTCTACAACTTCTCTAACTAATTCTACGATTGTTGCGATTGCGTCCACCTCCTCATAAGCAAGAGGCGAAGATATTTCCCCGCCTCTCTTTCTCATATTCTTACTATCAGTATAGCACGTTTGTCAATTTATGTAAAGTATAAGCACTCAAACGACTAGTTTTCAAGCTATTTCTTAAAATTCTGCCTCAACTCGGTAGATTACTTGACCCTTGTTGGAGAATTTTTGCTCATATTCCGTCATGACATTGCCTTCAAAATCACTGGCATGTAAGTCCAACCAAACTCCGTTCAGTTTCATCCCATACTGAGAAAAACTCACCAAGCTGTACTCAAACAAACCACGGTTGTCTGTCTTGAAATGGATTTCCCCATTCTCAGGCAAGATGCGCTTGAAGGTATCCAGGAAACTCTTGTAAGTCAAACGACGTTTTTCATGGCGTTTTTTAGGCCAGGGATCTGAAAAGTTTAGGTAGAGACGATCAATCTCACCGTCTTCAAAGTAGTCAGTCAAATCTGAACCATCTACCCACAGCAACTTGATGTTGGGCACTCCAACTTCTAATACCTTATCCAAGGCATAACTCAATACCGACTTTTGGATATCAATCCCGATGTAGTTGATGTCAGGATTTTGCTTGGCCATTCCAGATACGAAGGCCCCTTTCCCACTTCCAACTTCTACATGGATAGGATGATCATTTCCAAACAAGTCTCGCCATTTCCCCTTGGCTTCCAAGGGATTGAGGACCACATACTGGGGATTAGCCTCTAGTAACTCTGTCGCCCCTTTACGATTTCTAACTCTCATCTCTTCTTTCCATACTTATCACGGAAGACGCGCAAGGCATAAATCTCCCGGTTTACATTGTCTAAATCTTGATTTTCACAGTATTTGGCAATCTGGTTCAGATAAGAATACTGACCATACCAATACAATTTATCTAACACTGTCTGATTGTACTTATAGCCGTAGTCTCTCAACCATTGACGCCACTGATGATCTGGAATGTAGTGGCATAGCAGATGCGCCACATCAAACATACGATCCGTCAGACGAACCGAATCCCAATCCACTAGATAAACAAGCCCACTCTCAGTCTCAATCCAATTACTATGGCGAAGGTCTCCATGCACAATCGTTGCATGATCTTCCCTAAAGCCTGGAACCGTCTTACCTAGTTCAGCAATCACACTATTTAAGTAGTGATTCTGTTGCAAGATTTCTGGTACTTCTTGTTGCCAAGAACGCAATAAATCAACCGGTTTTTCCATGGTATATCCCAAACGACTCAACTGCTTCATCAAGGGACGCGAGCGGTGGAGACGGTTCAAGATTGTAATGATTTGTTTGCGATTCATATCGTAGGGGGTCAAGATTTTGCCCGTCAACCATTCTTGGGCACACATATCACGACCATCCGCTAAACGACGAGTCCATAGTAATTGAGGAGCGATTTGTTCTCTGGCTAGGCCAGGTAGGATTGGAGAGGTGTTCATTTTTACAAAGACGCGCTTCCCATCAGGGTAGCTTCCCATATAAGCCTTGCCGCTCTTCCCGGGTATAGGGGTCAGCGTTAGCTCAATATCACCCAAGTCCATTTCTTTCCTCCGTATAAAGTTTCCTTACTATTCTACTAGTTTTTGGTCTATTCGTCAACCAATCTTTTCACTTGGTAAGGTAAATAAAACAATTGTAGGACAAGACTTGCTCCTACAAGAGCCAACAAGGCTGTTTTTTCTTGAAAAACTACTGTTCCGACTAGCAATTCCAACAAAAGAACGACACTTCCAACACCGAGCACAATCTGTTTCAAGCCCTTCTCTTTTTCACCCTTTTCTAAAGGAAAGAGCTGGGTCAAGTACTGGTAGTCAAAAGCACGATAGAGAGCCAACAACTGGAAGAGCAAGAGGTAGTTAAATAGGACTACTACTGCTGTCGCAATCCAAGCTTGCTCGATAAAGACCTGAGCCAGCAAGGAAAGTAGGAGCAGACGGAGACTGAGGGCAAATAGATCTCCATTTCTCAGATAAGAACGAAGATAGAGGTTTTGCCAGATCTTCCCAGGCACCTTTTGAACCGCCTTTAGGATGAAATCCAGATAAGCGCGACGTTTGACACTATTTGAAACGTCCTTGACCTGAGTAAAGAGAGCAAAGAAACGAAGCAAGACTTGCTTGCGCTTGCTTTCTTGGGCGATCACATAGTCCCAGTCGAGGCCAGTCTCAGTATAAAATTTACTGGATTTTTGGCGAAAGAGGAGATATTTCCCAGCTCCCAATAACAGCACATAGATGAGAAAGACTGGCAAGCTATAACCCATGGCTAAAAATAAAGGCGCAAATAAAAGCAAGAAAAGGGTTTGGACAAAGAGCCAAAAAACTAGCGAGCGCACTGTCTGCCCTTTGAGGTGGGATTTAACCTCCTCTTCACTGACTAAGAGAAAGAGCTTGTCAGGCCCTTCCATGTAGGTTGCGATTCCTCCCCAAGCCCAAAGCAAGGCAGATACAATCCCCAAAAACAAGAGGATAGGCCAATGATTTTCAGGAAAATGTTGCAGGAGTTGACTGTACTGGTAAGCTAGAAAACCGATGAGAACTAACAGGAACAAGACAAAGTGGTCATTTAGAACATAACGCAGATAACCGACACACTCCTTACGAAAAGCCTGCTTTCTCTTTAAAACAAGTCTTTCATAGGTCCCCCTCTTTAGTTAGAGCCAAGTAAATGTCGTTCAAGCTAGCCTCGGGCATATCAAAAGCCTCGCGGAGTTGCTGGAGGTTGCCCTGAGCCCGCACCTCTCCCTTGTGGAGGATAACAAAGGCGTCACACATCTTTTCCGCCGAATCCAGCACATGGGTACTCATGAGGATGGACTTGCCTTTTTGCTTTTCTACTTCCAAAAGCTGAATCAAGTCAGAAATGGCCAGCGGATCGAGCCCAAGGAAAGGCTCATCAACGATGAAAAGACTCGGATCTACGACAAAAGCACAGATAATCATGACCTTCTGCTTCATCCCTTTGGAGAAATGAACAGGAAACCAGTCTAATTTTTGATCCAGACGAAACATTTTTAACAAAGATTCTACTCGCTCAAAAGCCACATTTTGTTCAATACCATAAGCCATGGCAACCGTCTCGATATGCTCTCTGAGGGTCAATTCCTCATACAAGCTAGGCGTCTCTGGGATGTAGCCAATCTGCTTGCGGTAGCTAGTCGCATCTTCTCGCAGGGTCAAACCATTAATCTTAATTTCCCCACTGTAAGGAGTCAAAAGACCGATAATTTCATTGATAGTCGTTGATTTTCCAGCACCGTTGAGACCAATCAAACCAACCAACTGCCCACTTTCAACTGTAAAGGACACATCTTTCAAGACAGGGACGTGAACATAGCCACCTGTCAGGTTTTTAATTTCTAACATATTTTCTCCGAATCTGGTATAATGTAGCTATATTATATCAAAATTCAATACAGTAGAGGTGGATTTTATGTCAGATTGCATTTTTTGTAAGATTATCGCAGGGGAGATTCCTGCTTCAAAAGTATACGAAGATGAGCAGGTTCTTGCCTTTCTTGATATCTCTCAAGTAACGCTTGGACACACGTTAATCGTACCAAAAAGAACATTATCGCAATCTTTTTGGAGATGGATGCTGCCAGCGCTAGCCAACTCTTTGCCCAAGTACCAACAGTGGCTCAAAAAGTTATGAAGGCTACCAAGGCTGTCGGCATGAATATCATCGCCAACTGTGAGGAAGTTGCTGGTCAAACGGTCTTTCATACCCACGTTCACCCTCGTTCCTCGCTACGGTGCAGAAGATGACCTCAAGATTGACTTTATTACTCATGAACCTGACTTTGACAAGCTTGCCCAAGTCGCTGAAACCATTAAAAACGCTTAAGGAGATGCCATGAAACTATCAAATCTACTGCTATTCGCAGGAGCTGCAGCTGGAAGTTATTTTGTCGTGAAAAATCGCCAAGCCATTCAGGATGAAGTGCTAGATACAACTGACCGCGTCGAAGCTATCAAGGATGATTTGGATATCATCCAAAACAGCCTACAAATCATCGACCAACAAAAAAACCCTTATCAAGGAATACCAAAAAGATTTAACCTACAAATTCAAAGTTTTAGAAAAAGATTTCCAAACCAGAATGGCGGTTCTCCAAGAAGAAAAACAAGAATAAGAAAGCCTCCAACTTTCCTTAATTCCATTTTGGGTTACTAGATTCGAACAGAAAAGGGAGGGAATGAAAATGAAACAGTCTTTAAAAGTTCTAGCGAAGGTCATCGCGATTATTTGCGGCTGTCTCTGCCTGCTTGCAGCCCTAGCATTTCTACTAGTGATGAATCTTTTCAAGGCCTCACCGAGTGACATCCGAAATGGGAATGAAACCTTAAAACAAATCTTTATCTCCCTTGATCTCCCTCCTGAGAAAGTCGAATCAGATGGACACTATCAATACGAGGGTGGAGGATTAAATTTTTATGTTACTTTCTCAGATGAGGTTGTCAATAGCCACCCCGTTCTAAAGGAAAGTCCAAAACTCACCAAAAACCGACTGAAAGTCTATGTCCTCCAGACAAGAGATATTTCCTACTATAAAGTAGGAGACAACTTATTCAATCGTGGTTTAATACAATTTTTAGGGGAGGAGGGCAAGAAGTATTTCCAAGAAAAAGGAAAGAAATCAAATTCTTCTTACACAATTCTAGCTTGGAAGGATCTGAAAGTCTCAAAAAGGGAATCGTATTCTATGAAAAAGCCTTGACCTTGGTAGATATTCAGGATAATTCAGCGATCAACCACATTGATACCGTCACCGTTAAGCCTGGCAAAGAAGCGGAACTCAAGCAACTCATCCAAGAGATGGATGAGGCTGGCTTGCTCACTCAAAAGTATAGATAGTAGACTAACTGGAAAATGATTTTTCGATACTAAATTTCCCAAAATTATACAAAAAAGAGCCTTGAGGCTCTTTTTACTTTATTCTCCTTCGAAGGCATCTTTTATATGGTCAAAGAAGCCCTTTTTCTTTGGATTGACTTTCAAGTCGCCTGCAGCTGCGAATTCTTTAAGCGCTGCTTTTTGGCGATCGTTCAAACCTGTCGGAGTCACGACATTAACAGTGACGTATTGGTCACCAACAGCACCACCACGAAGGCTTGGTGCTCCTTTGCCACGTAGACGGAATTTCTTGCCAGTCTGAGTTCCCTCTGGAATGACCAATTCGACAGCGCCGTGGACTGTCGGAATATCCACAGTGTCTCCGAGCGTCGCTTGAACGATGTTAAGATTTAATTTGTAGTAAATCGTTGTCCCTTCACGTTCAAATTTATCACTGGCTTCAACAGAAACCACCACGTACAAGTCCCCGTAAGGTCCACCGTTAAAGCCTGCTTCACCTTGACCAGCTAGGCGAATTTGTTGACCAGTTTCCACACCAGCAGGAATTTTCACATGTACGCTATGGGCTTGTTTTTCATGACCTGTTCCATGACAGGTAGTACATGGATCTTTAATTTCTTTTCCGCGACCATGACAGACATCACAAGTTACTTGGCGGCGCATCATACCAAGCGGAGTCTGCGTATCAACGTTAATGACACCAGCGCCATGACAGCGTCCACAAGTGACTGGACTTGTTCCTGGCTTAGCACCAGATCCGTTACATGTACGACAGCTGGCTTCACGATTATATTTAACTTCTTTTTCTGTTCCAAAAATAGCTTCTTCAAAGGTCAAGTTCACACGATACTGGAGGTCATCCCCTTGACGAGGAGCGTTTGGATTGCGCGAAGCTCCGCCTCCTCCGAAAAAACTTGAGAAGATATCTTCAAAACCACCGAAGCCACCTGCTCCGTCAAAGCCACCGAAACCACCAGCACCACCAAAGCCACCGTTGGCACCTGCAGCACCATATTGGTCGTAGGCTGCACGTTTTTGGTCGTCACTCAAAGTCTCATAGGCTTCTTGAACTTCCTTGTATTTTTCCTCAGCGCCAGGTTCTTTGTTGATATCTGGGTGATATTTTTTCGAAAGCTTACGATAAGCCTTTTTGATCTCGTCTGCCGAAGCGTTTTTTGACACCCCCAGACGGTCGTAAAATTCAGTATTGTTCATAATTCAAGATACAAAGGGCGTCAAACGGACACAGCCAAAATAGGAGTTTTAACGACGGACGCGTGCGTTCTAGAAAAAACTATCTTTTTGGCACAGTCCGTAGCCCGTGTTCAGTTGCGAACACCTTTGTTCCTTTCTATTGATATTGTGAATCAAACCACGATTTAGGTCGGGTTCAATTCCTTTCTTTTATATTGATGATAAAAACTCAAATAAATTAGGTTTGGCCCCTTTTTACCGAAAAACAGAGGCTGGGTTGCAACCTCTGGATTTCTTCCTATCATTACGACGTTCGAGTTTTAAAAATCAAACTAGTAATGCTAAATCGAGCACTCCCTAACCTCTTGGTGAAAAAGACAAATCTTCCTAGAAACTAAAGTTTCTGCGTCAGATTTCCTATTTTCACTGTGAGGTTTTAACGGGCTTTGCATCTTATTTTTCCGTAAACTCTCCGTCTACGACGTCATCATCTGCGTTTCCTGTTGCTTGTGCGCCTTCTGCTCCTGCTTGAGCTTGTTGGGCTGCAGCGGCTTGTTCGTAAAGTTTAACAGCAAGTCCTTGAGCTTTTTCGTTCAACGCTTCGAGTTTTGCTTTCATTTCGTCCAAGTTGTTGTCTTCTTGTGCTTTCTTAAGTTCGTCAAGGGCAGTTTGAGCAGCGTCGCGTTCTGCGTCGAAGCCTTTGCCTTCAGTTTCCTTGATGGTCTTTTCAGTCGCAAAGATTGCTTGGTCTACTTCGTTACGAAGTTCAACTTCTTCTTTACGTTTCTTATCTGCTTCAGCGTTAGCTTCTGCATCTTTCATCATGCGGTCGATTTCTTCGTCTGTCAAACCTGAGTTTGATTGGATGACAATGGTTTGTTCTTTTTGAGTTCCAAGGTCTTTTGCCTTAACAGACACGATACCGTTCTTGTCGATGTCAAATGTTACTTCGATTTGAGGAATTCCACGAGGAGCAGCTGGGATATCTGTCAATTGGAAGCGTCCAAGAGTCTTGTTATCTGCTGCCATTGGGCGTTCCCCTTGAAGAACGTGGATATCAACGGCTGGTTGGTTGTCTGCTGCTGTTGAGAAGACTTGTGATTTAGATGTTGGAATAGTCGTGTTACGGTCGATGAGTTTTGTGAAGACACCACCCATTGTTTCGATACCAAGTGACAATGGTGTTACGTCAAGAAGGACAACGTCTTTGACATCACCAGTAATCACACCACCTTGGATAGCAGCACCCATAGCAACCACTTCGTCAGGGTTCACTGATTTGTTTGGTTCTTTACCAGTTTCAGCCTTAACAGCTTCTACAACAGCTGGGATACGAGTTGAACCACCAACAAGGATCACTTCATCGATTTCTGATAAGCTCAAGCCAGCATCAGAAAGTGCTTGACGAACTGGAACTTTTGTACGTTCTACAAGGTCACGAGTCAAGTCGTCAAACTTGGCACGAGTCAAAGTCATTTCCAAGTGAAGAGGTCCAGCTTCACCAGCAGTGATAAATGGCAAGCTGATTTGAGTTGAAGTTACACCAGAAAGGTCTTTCTTCGCTTTTTCAGCTGCATCTTTCAAACGTTGCATTGCCATCTTGTCAGTAGACAAGTCAATACCGTTTTCTTTCTTGAATTCTGCTACCAAGTGGTCGATGATTTTTTGGTCAAAGTCATCACCACCGAGTTTGTTATCCCCTGCAGTTGACAATACATCGAAGACACCATCACCGAGTTCAAGGATAGATACGTCGAATGTACCACCACCAAGGTCGAATACCAAGATTTTTTCTTCTTTGTCAGTCTTGTCCAAACCGTAAGCAAGAGCTGCTGCAGTTGGCTCGTTAACGATACGTTCTACTTCAAGACCAGCAATTTTACCAGCGTCTTTAGTTGCTTGACGTTGGGCATCGTTAAAGTATGCTGGAACTGTGATAACAGCCTTGGTTACTTTCTCACCAAGGTATTCTTCAGCGTAACCTTTCAAGTATTGAAGAATCATAGCTGAGATTTCTTGTGGAGTGTATTCTTTTCCGTTAGCAGAAACTTTTTCAGAAGTTCCCATCTTAGATTTGATAGAGATAACTGTATCTGGGTTTGTAACTGCTTGACGTTTTGCGGCGTCACCAACGATGATTTCTCCGTTTTTGAATGATACTACAGATGGAGTTGTACGGTTTCCTTCTGGGTTTGCGATGATTTTGCTTTCAGTTCCTTCAAGAACTGCAACTGCTGAGTTTGTTGTACCTAAGTCAATACCGATAATTTTAGACATGTGTTTTTCTCCTTGTTAGTTAATTTTCTATTTTTCTTTTTGATACTCTTCTTAAGTGGCGGCGCCGTCAGAGCTTGATTTTATCAATCTCTTTGACTAAACTTTGAGCCTAAGGTCTCAAAGTTTGCGCAAATAGCGCCACGACGAAGAGTATCGCCAATGGTTCGCTTCGCTCACTATTGCAAAGCTGAATAATTTTTTATCTTTCTTCATAGTTTATTGTCATTTCGGACAAGTTTCCTATTATGTTACGACACGAGGAGTCGAAATCGATATTATTTCAACTACGAGTTAGTAAGGAGGCTAGGCAAACGCCATAGCGATTGCCGTTTTCTGACGAGTTGCTTTAGCTACCGTCAGAATTGCCTAATCGAACACGCCCTAAGCTCTGGGTAAAAAAGATAGATTTTCTTGTGTTCATCGAACACTTCGTCAATCTCCTATTTTTACTGTGAGCTTTTTACGGGCTTTGTATCTTAGTTATAAACCACCACCATGGCTGGGCGTAGGATGCGGTCATGGAGTTTGTAGCCTTTTTGGAAGACTTGAGCGATGGTGTCTGCTGGGTGTTCATCGTCTGCTGGGAGAGTTTGGATGGCCATATGGTAGTTATGGTCAAATTCACCGTCTGCTGCGATTTCTTCGATTCCTTCTTCTTTCAAAGCATGAATCAAGCTCTCTTGCACCATCTCCAATCCTTTTTTTGACGTCGTCTGTCAAACCTTCAACTGCTAGTGCACGTTCTAAGTTGTCAAGCGACGGTAAAATTGCTTTTGCCAGATCTTGGCTACGATAACGTTGCAAGTTTTGACGTTCTTCATTGGCACGGCGTTGAATATTCTGCATTTCTGCATGAGCGCGAAGGTATTTGTTTTCGAACTCATCCGCACGTTCATTTGCCAAGTCCAACTCAGACTTCTCAGGAGTTGTTTCTTCAGTTGTTTCCACAACTTCCTCTTCTTTCATTTCTTCGTATCTTGGGCCATTTTTCGCCTCCTTTAATGATTTCAAAAATTAATTTTACTTCGTAATGATTACTGCTGAGGTAGCGATAAAAATCTGTCAACTTCATGGTCAAAACACGATTGACCACATTGACTTGGTTGACCAATTGCTGGTAATCCAGATTGACCGGACCGATAATCGCTAGAATTCCAAAACCTCGATAAGGAATGAGGAATTTACTGCTAATCACCGCTAGGTCTGCTAGACAAGACTCTTGACTGTCCGCAACACGAACATTTTGCATCTGATCTTCATGCAGACCCTCACGAATCTCCAAAGCCACCTTTTGCGGTTGGTCAAAGAACTGATAGGCTGCTAGATTGGCAAAATTCAAGAGATTGACTTTGCCCGATACCACAATGTTTTCGTTGAACATTTCTTTAAAAATGTGTTCAAAGAGATCCATGACATTGTCCGTTGTTGTAAAGTAACGTTGGATAATCTGTGGAATCTCCGTCCGAATCTTGTAGTGAATATCTAGAACGGTATGACCGAGGAAACGTTCCTGAATGATGCTCTTCAGTTTCAGCAAATCTTCCTGCAAGAAGTTCCTTGGAATCAGAAATTGACTGGTAACCGTTCGGGACTCGTCTAAGGTAAATACTGCCAAGGCTGTATGTTGTCCCAAAACAACGATATCAAAGGCTGTCAACCGTTGCCTGCTCGGCTCAACATCCAGTGCTACTACCGTGCAGTCACTCAGGTCTGTCAGTAGATTAGCAGCTTCTTGCAGAATATCCTCCAATTTGAAGAATTCCTGATCAAATGCTTTGACAATCTCATAAACTTCATTTTCAGCCAGCCGATCAAAAGCCAGTGAGTGTTTTACATAGTACTGAAAACCGGCAACACTTGGCATCCGACCGCTTGAGGTATGAGCCTTCTCAAGCAAACCCTGCTTCTCTAGAGCCGCCATGTCATTACGAATGGTAGCACTGCTAGAGTTGATAGACTCTTGTAGCGCCTTGGATCCGACAGGTTCGTGCGTTTTGGTAAAGATGTCAATAATCAGATTTAAAATATCCTGCTGACGCTCTGTAACCATCTCATCACTCCTCTCTGTCCGATCGATTAGCACTCTATGTATCCAAGTGCTAACTCATGATTCTATTATACACCCTTAGAAGAGAATGTCAAGACAAAAACTCAAAAAATTAGCACTCTTTTACCAAGAGTGCTAAAAATCAGTCTGAAGACCTAGAATCTTACTTCTCATCTACTTGGTATTTCCTTTTAAGCCTGAAAAAACCATAGATTAGATAAGAAATTAAACAAGCATATAAAACGAAAATAATAAAGAAAGACTGAGACAAGTTTTCTCGATACAAACTCATGCAAACAACAAGACCACCTGAAAAAGTGGCTATACAGGAACGAAGTCTAGACCGCATAACTTCCCATCTAAGATCCTTACTCATATAGACTTTCTCCTCTGAAAGTATATCAGAAGTTGGTTTACGAAGAATCGAACAAAAACCTGTTTCTATCAATTCCCAACCGCTATTTCTAAAATCTTGTAGTTCATGCTTATACTTTTTAAGAAATCTAGAATCATAGATATGGTAGATGACATCGTCCGGTTGACATTGGTCAAAATAGAAAAAACCAAAACGACTAGTTCTATACCTCCAGCCTTTCAAGTGCATCTCACGCAAATACTCTTCTTCCTTGTCCAAATCAACAATGGTGAAAATCCGAAATTGTACTTTGCTATTCATTGTCTTACCTCCAAATCAGAAAACATACATGGTTTTATTTTTTTCAGATAATTCTTTCCACTTTTTGAAACAAGCTCCAAAAAAATATAAGAAATCTGAACCGCAAAAAAACTATCAATAAAACACAATCTATTATGACAATCAAAAACATTCCCCAACTGAAAGAACTAGCTCCACTGACAAACTTTGAGAAAACCGGTAGTAGAGCTAAAAATAGAATCAAAATAGGAAGCATCCGCATTATTAAAATCCGTTTGATCATAGCTAACTTCCCTGTAGCGTCATTATAGATTTCAAACTCAGTATCCGATTCAATTTCAGAATGTGCTTTTTCTAAAATAGGAAAAAAACTATTAAAGTCTGTAATATGCTCCCAGCCACAGTCTTTAAATAGTTGTAAATAGGAGGCTCTCTCTGATTTTTTCATGGGATAAAAGTCCAACTGATAAGACACCTGCTCCGGTTGGCACTTTTCAAAAGTATACTTAACCGCAACTACTAAGTTAGAGTAGCTTACTTCCTTAAGTTTCCAGCCCTTAGCATGCATTTCCCCAAGGTATAAAGCCTCTCTATCATAATCTGCAATTGTAGATATCCGATATACAACCTTCTTTTCCATTATACTTCCTCCCGACTATTTCTATAGAGCCGTTCAATACGTTTCAATTCAATATCTAAAACTTTTCGTCCCAAGTCTGTGATCTGATAGATTTTACGTTTTTCCTCTTTCCGGATAAAGGAAATCAAGCCATCCTTTTCCATCTTTGACAAGGTTCCATACATAGTTCCAGGACTAATCGAAACTTGCGAATCTGTCATCTCCTTGACCTTTTGTGTGATACCATATCCATGGTTCTCCTTCTGTAGACAAAACAAGATATAAAAACCTGTTTCCGTCATCGGAAGATAAACCCGACGAATCTTATCCGTCAATTCCATTTAACCCCACCTCCTATTTAGTTTGATATATCGCATCTCGTTATATAAACTATATCACATCTCGATATAAAATGCAAAAAAAGATCACCCTCAGGCAATCTTTCTTCTGTATTAGTAAAGATCTAAATAATTGTCAACTTCCCATTGTGAAACGAAGGTCGCATAGCTAGCCCACTCGATACGTTTGGCTTCAAGGAAACTAGTGTAGATGTGTTCACCTAGGGCTGCCTTGACCACTTCATCCTCAGTCAAAGCTTTCAAGGCGTTATGAAGAGTTGATGGAAGGTCGGTGATTCCAGCTTCCTTACGCTCTTCTGCTGTCATGATGTAGATATTTTCTTCGATAGGAGCTGGTGCTTCGATTTTGTTTTCAATACCATGCAAACCAACTTCCAAAAGAACCGCCATAGCGATGTATGGGTTTGCCATTGGGTCCACTGAACGCAACTCAAGACGAGTTCCCATACCACGTGAAGCTGGTACGCGCACAAGTGGCGAACGGTTACGACCAGCCCAAGCAATGTAAACAGGTGCTTCATAACCTGGAACCAAACGTTTGTATGAGTTAACTGTTGGGTTCATGATAGCAGTATAGTTGTAAGCATGCTTGATCAAACCACCAAGGAAATGATAGGCCGTTTCAGACAACTGCATTCCTTTGGATCATTTGGATCAAAGAAGGCATTATTTCCTTCTGCATCAAACAAGGACATATTACAGTGCATACCTGATCCAGCGATACCAAATTTTGGTTTTGCCATAAAGGTTGCGTAAAGACCATGTTTGCGGGCGATGGTTTTAACAACAAGTTTAAAGATTTGAATCTTGTCACAGGCACGGAGGACTTCATCATACTTGAAGTCAATTTCATGTTGTCCAACCGCAACCTCGTGGTGACTCGCTTCCACTTCAAATCCCATTTTAGTCAAGACATTCACAATCTCACGACGCGTATTGTCCGCAAGGTCAGTAGGCGCCAAATCAAAATAGCCACCCTTGTCATTCACTTCAAGTGTCGGATCCCCATTTTCATCCAACTTAAATAGGAAGAATTCTGGCTCTGGTCCAAGGTTGAAAGATTTGAATCCTACTTCCTCCATGTGACGAAGAGCACGTTTGAGGTTGCCACGAGGGTCACCTGCAAATGGCTCACCTTCTGTTGTATAGACATCACAGATCAAACCTGCAACACTTCCATTTTCATCTCCCCAAGGGGAAGACTGTCCATGTATCCAAGTCTGGGTACAAGTACATATCTGACTCATTGATACGTACAAAACCTTCAATAGAAGAGCCATCAAACATGGCTTTGTTTGACAAGACCTTGTCTAACTGTTCATCTGTAGCAGGAATTTCGACGTTTTTCATCGTCCCCAAGATATCTGAAAACATGAGACGAATAAAGGTAACATTTTTTTCCTTGACTTCACGACGAATATCTGCAGCTGTGATTGGCATGTGTTTACTCCTTAATTTTTGACTACTTGCGATTGCCTAACCGCGACCAAAAGGCGACTGCGCTGAAGCAAAGCGTCCCTGCTGGAGGAGCTCATTATGAAGCGCACGACGCACTTCCGTTGGGCTCACTGCTTTCTTGGATTTCGCCTCACGCTCAGCATATTTCTTCTTAATGGCAGCGATATTGAAACCTTCAGAGATATAATCTTTGATCTCAAGCAACCGATCCATGTCATTCAAAGAATACATACGACGGTTCCCTTCGTTTCGATCAGGCTTTATCAACTCTTGATCTTCATAATAACGAATCTGACGCGCCGATAGATCGGTCAACTTCATCACACTACCGATAGGAAAAACAGCCATATTTCGACGAAATTCTTTTTCCTTCATTTACAATTTCCTTCTTTCTGTCTATTATAGTCTAAAAAAATCCATACGTCAATTAATAATGTCACAAAATGTAACATTATTTTCTTTTTTTCTCAAAAAGATTTCTGAAACGATCAATATCATAATTTACGAGTATTGCCACAAAAACACCCATAAAAGTTTCAAATACGCGAGCAAACACGTACAAAATCGTCTCCCCGCTCGGTATCGATAGGGTAATAATCAACATTGCTGAAACTCCGCCGATAACTCCCGCCTTATTATTCATGGCGACATTTGTCATAATGGTTAACATGGTGCAGATTGGAACGATCAGCAAGGTCACCCAAAAGGCTTCTTGAAATAGAGTGTTTAAAAGGAAGAAAACAAGGGCGTAGAAACCTCCGATACTGTTTCCTAGAATGCGTGATGTCCCAAAATGAACACTCTTGTCAAAGCTTTCTCTCAAACTGAAAACTGCTGTCAAAGCCCCAATTTGAAGTCCCTTCCAACCAAAAAATCCAAAAATCAAGAGAACTAAAAAAACAGCAATTCCGGTTTTAAAGGTTCGTAGACCAAGCTTGAACTGTGATTTATCAAATTTATATTTTTTAAAATAACCCATAATCTCAACTTTCTATTTCCATTTTTATCATAAATTAGTTGATTTTTATGAGCCAAAAATCGATAGGAAACGTTTTTTTAATTCAAACAACAAGAAAAAGAGGAAACAAAGTTCCTCTTTTCATCGTTTCATTTACGAAAGCTTATTTTTCTGTAAGTGCAGCCAATCCTGGCAATACTTTACCTTCAAGAAGCTCCATTGATGCTCCACCACCAGTAGAAATCCATGAGAACTTGTCTGCACGTCCAAGGTTGATGGCTGCAGCAGCTGAGTCACCACCACCGATGATTGATTTCACACCTGGTTGTTTCACGATAGCGTCCATAACACCGATTGTACCAGCTTGGAAGTCTGGGTTTTCAAAGACACCCATAGGTCCGTTCCATACAACTGTTTTGGCACCAGTCAAAGCTTCGTCAAATTTAGCGATAGATTTAGGACCGATGTCCAAACCAAGGAAACCTGGGTCTACTGCTTCACCCTCAGTGTCTTTCACTTCAGTGTAGTCTGCAAATGCGTTTGCTTCTTTTGAGTCAACTGGCAAGATCAATTTGCCGTTTGCTTTTTCAAGAAGAGCTTTCGCAACATCCAATTTGTCTTCTTCTACAAGTGAGTTACCGATTTCGATACCTTGAGCTTTGTAGAATGTGTAAGTCATCCCACCACCGATAAGAACTTTATCAGCTTTTTCAAGCAAGTTTTCGATAACACCAATCTTGTCAGATACTTTTGAACCACCAAGAATCGCTACGAATGGACGTTCTGGAGCTTCAACTGCTTCTTGGATGTAGGCAATTTCATTTTCAAGAAGGAATCCAGCAACAGCTTTTTCAACGTTTGCTGAGATACCGACGTTAGATGCGTGTGCGCGGTGAGCTGTACCGAATGCATCGTTTACGAAGATACCATCTCCAAGAGATGCCCAGTATTTACCAAGTTCAGGATCGTTTTTAGATTCTTTCTTGCCTTCAACATCTTCGAAACGAGTGTTTTCAACCAAGAGAACTTGTCCATCTTCAAGAGCGTTAACAGCGGCTTCCAATTCAGCACCACGTGTAACACCTGGGATAAATTTAACTTCTTGTCCCAATTTAGCAGCCAAGTCAGCAGCTACAGGAGCAAGTGATTTACCTTCTTTGTCTGCTTCTTCTTTTACACGTCCAAGGTGAGAGAAGAGGATTGCACGTCCACCTTGTTCAAGGATGTACTTGATAGTTGGAAGAGCTGCAGTGATACGGTTGTCATTGGTAATCACGCCATCTTTAACAGGTACGTTGAAGTCAACACGAACGAGAACTTTTTTCCCTTTCAAGTCAACGTCTTTAACAGTCAATTTTGCCATTAGATATGACTCCTTCTTTTTTTTATACGTGTTAATTATATCACAAAATCAGCAAAAGAGATAGAAAAACCCTAAACTTTTCTTGTTCTTTCTTGCGACTGAAATTAGGATTTTTAAAAATCAAATCTAGAAAAAAACCTTATCAAATAACTAATCAATGCGAGATAAAATAATCAAAACAAGGCCTGACCGACTTGCAGTCAAACCTTGTTTTTTTAGTTGTTATGAGGAAATCCAAGAATTCTAAATCGATTAGTCTTCTTCTTTCTTTCTAGCAAGCAAGCCATAACCACTCATTGCTCCGAAAAAGACCCAGCGCTACTAGACTGGCATCTGTTTCTACACCAGTATTTGGAAGTTGATTTGTTGCCTTTTTCAACTTTTTGCCGATGCTGCTAAAGACGCTTGGTCTGTTGTTTTGTGAGTCTAGCTCTTCTTTTGTTCCAACTTCTGTGATTTCTGGGACAGCTTCCTTGAGAATTTCAGTTGAAAGAAGAGTGCGTTTGCCTTGGGCATCCACCTCTACAAAGTGACGAACTTGACCTTCCACACCTGCTTGAACTAGCTGACGTTGACCTTTCAGAAGGCTTGCATTTGGTTGCTCTTGACGTTCGAAGGCCATTGTAGCTTCTTCAACTTCCAGTTTCGGAGTTGCTAGAACTAAATCTTTCACACCTTCAGCTGGTTGGTTGCTTGACAGAACTTTTGTTCCAACTTCTGTGATTTCTGGGATAGCT